>ERZ777306.4-NODE-4-length-424696-cov-14.769742_pt1 | contig 424696 bp, 359 predicted proteins | sample MGYA00374966_ERZ777306 | MGnify/ENA primary metagenome ERZ777306 (study PRJEB29329, sample SAMN06343882) | mouse gut metagenome | isolation source: Mouse cecum | place: Austria: Vienna | collected 2014-11-15 ... | reverse complement strand
CATGAGCAATTAACCTACGCTCATTTCCAATAAATTACACTCTTTTCGTAACTTACTTGCACAAAGATACGAAAAATTCGTATCTTTGACTTTGCGGAGCCGGTAAGGCTTTTCACCGCGCTATTAAAAAATGGGGAAGAGGTTTCTCGATAAACGACGTCCGAATAACAGTGCCTACCGTCGCACGCCGCGGCCGGAGGAGTTGCCAGCTCCGCTTCCGGCCGACCCGAACCAGCGGTTGGTCGAGGTTTACGTCGAGGGATACGAAGATGTCGCTTTCTGGCGCGGTATCTTCGACCACTTCCGCACACCCTACTTGCGTTTCGAGATTTCGGTGCCCAACCGCGAGGATTTGCCCAAGGGTAAAAAGGTGTTGTTGAGCATGGTGCCGCGCTCTTCGGAGCGGTTGTTGTTGTGTATGGACTCCGATTTCGACTATCTGTTCGCCGACCGCACGCCCCAGTCGAAGGAGGTCAACCGGTCGAAATATGTTTTCCACACTTTCGCCTACGCCACCGAGAATTATCTGTGTTATGCGCCCGCGTTGCACAATGTCTGCGTCAAAGCGACCAAGAACGATACCCGCATTTTCGATTTCGTGCGCTTCATGCGCGAATACTCCTGCACGATCTATCCGTTGTTCGTCTGGTATGCCTTTTCCGCCCGTTTGGATACGGTGAATGTTTTTCCGTTGTGCGATTTCAAGTCGTCCGTGCGGATCAACTTCCTCGACTTGCGCGACAACGGTGCCGAGACGTTGGCGTGGCTGGCCCGCAACGTCGCCAAACGTGAGCAGATGCTTGTGGCCCGCAATCCGCGGATGGTCGAGCCGATGAAGGAGTTCGAGCGCGAGTTGCGCGCACGCGGACTGACGCGTGAAACGACGTATCTGTTCATGCACGGCCACACACTGATGGACAACGTGGTGATGGTGCTGCTGAATACGGTGTGCGAGAAGCTCAGGGCGATGTCCATTGCCAAAATCGCCGCCTCATCCAAGCAGGGTACGGCCCTGCGCAACGAGATGTCGAATTACACCAATTCGTTGCGGCCGGTGCGCGACGTGCTGCTCGACCACGAGAATTACATGGATTGCCCGCTCTACAAGCGTTTGCAGCGCGACTTGTTGCGTTACGTCCGGCTGACCGTCGGCGGCATGTACCAGCGGGGCGAAATCCGCGACTCCTCGTATCTCACCACCCTGCGGCATCTTTACGAGCGGAATATGTGAGGCATTGGGCGAATGTCGCCGAATAAACAAGGGGTGCTTGCGGCACCCCTTTGTCCGGTTCAGAAGAAAAATCCGAGCGAGCCGCCGTAGACGATGTTGCTGCGGATGTGCACTTTCTGACGGATTCCGTTCGACTCGAAGATGTTGTTATGCTTCGACCCCGGGTATCCCTGCAACCGGAAATCCAAGAAAAAATGTTTGAAATTCAGTCCGATGCCGCCCATCCAAGCCATGTTTTCGGTGTCGAACCGGATTTTCAGCAAATCGGGATGCGAACTGTGGAGCGAGTTGTTCAGCCGGAACGAAGCGCCGCCGAAAAGCCGGACGATGCCGAGCTGGAACCCTAATTGCACGGGAACTTCGAGCCGTTCGGAACGCAGCCGGACGTCGGTTTGCAGGTTGGCCCGCGTGGCGCGTATCGAGTAGTTCACGAAATCGTAGTTGAGCTCCGATTGCAGGTGGACGAATTTCGACAGATTGAGACGCAGGACGAATCCGGTTTCGAATCCGGCACGGGATGAGCCGGTCACGAATTGGGTCTCGCCGATCGCGACGGGTGAGAATCGGTAGTCCGTTGTGTTGATGCCGCCGCGGAATCCGACTTGCAGTCGGCGGGCCGATGCGGTTCCGCTTGCGAACAGCAAGACGAAACTCGAAATGAGTAACAGTCGTTTCATGAAATGTCGTATGTTTTTTTAAGTCTTTTCGTTACATCAGGGGCGATGCGAGACGGAGCACGTCGCTCAGCACCCGTCGGTATGCCGACGGGCGCCACGTCGCACGGGTAATCCGGCGACAGGCTGCAAGGTCGCGGTCGAACGTCGCGGAGAGTTCCTCGGCGATTTGTCGGTCGCGGATGAATACCGTTACTTCCCAGTTGTCAGCCAGACTGCGATAGTCCATGTTAGCCGTGCCGACCGATGCCAGACGGTCATCCACGAGCAGGAGTTTGGCGTGCAGGAATCCGTTGTCGTAGCAGTAAAGTGCGATGCCCGCATCGAGCAGGTCGTCGACATAGGCATCCGAAATCAAATCCGCCATGTGCGAATCGCTGCACGAGGGAATCATCGCTTCGACCCGTACGCCACTTCGGGCCGCCATCCGTAGGGCGTCAAGCAGCAGGGTGGGCGGCAGGAAGTAGGGCGAGCAGATGCGGATTCGCTTGCGCGCTGTCATGATTGCCGTGGCGAATGCTTCGGCGAGCGTCGGTCGTGTCGGCCCGTCGCCGGCCCATGCCACCTGAAGCGGCATTTTGCGGCGTAAGGCATGTCGGGCGATGTGGTGGGCGGCATCGAGTTGTCCGCCTCCGACGTGCGCCCAGTCGGCGATGAAGAGCCTTTGCAGGTCGGCTACGGCGTCGCCCTCGATACAGAGGTGTTCATCGCGCCACTTGCCCATGCCGTCTCCATCGAGGTAGTATTTTGCAATATTTATGCCACCCAAAAATGCTGTTTTTCCGTCTGTGACGACTATTTTCCGATGGTTGCGGTGGGTACTGCGCGGCGTGAACCACGGGAACCGCAGCGGTTCGAATGCGTGCACTTCAACACCGGCCGCCCGCATTTTGTGGAGCAGCGCACGGCTCATTCTCCGCGAACCGACGGCATCGTAGATGACGCGTACTTCCACGCTGGCGCGCGCCTTGCGGATGAGGATATCGGCGATGGTGCGGCCGATGCGGTCGTCGCAGAAGATATAGTATTCCATATGGATCGTGCGGGTGGCCCGTTGCAGTGCGGCGATCAACGCCGTGAAGGCATTGTTGCCGTTGTGGAGCAGCCGCACTTCGTTGTGGTGCGTCATGCGGGTTCCGCATCCCGTGTGAATGATTCGTTCGAGTCGGTCGGCAGAATCCGAATCCGCGGGGTGTTCCGGTGCTTTCCGTAGACGGGGGTATCTGCGGAATCCGGCCAGCAGATAGAGCAATGTCCCCAGAATCGGCAGCAGTCCGATGACCGCAATCCACGCCGCCGCCGAAGCAGGACGACGGTGCTGATGCGATACGACGGGAACCGCTGCCAGAACCCATAGCAAGTGGATGAGCAGAGCGAAACACATAGCCTGACGATCAAGGCATACTCCGTGCCACGGCGTCGGCTCCGTTACCGTAAAACTGCTGTTTCTCGCTTGCGGCCGGACTTTCTCCCTTCTTTTGCCGCATCGAGAAGCCCTTATTTTAAGTGGTGTGGCAGAAGGTGGCGGTACAATAAAGTATCTGTCGTGTTTGCAAATATCGAATATCCTTTTTACCTTTGTTCCTGCAATAGTTTAACGGGGGTTCTGGCTTTCACCGGTCAGGATTCTTATTTTTTTGTTTTCAACATGAAAAAAGAGATCATTTACCTAACGGCGGAAGGGTACAAGAAACTCAAGGACGAACTCGATCACATGCGTTCCGTCGAGCGTCCGGCCATTTCGGCGGCAATAGCCGAGGCCCGTGACAAAGGTGACCTTTCGGAGAATGCGGAGTACGACGCTGCGCGTGAGGCGCAGGGGCTGTTGGAGATGCGTATCGCCAAGATGGAGAATACGCTGGCGAATGCCCGTATCATCGACGAATCGAAAATCGACAAAAGCAAGGTGCAGATTCTGAGCAAAGTGACGTTGCTCAATCACAATACCAAGAAACAGGTTGTTTATACCATCGTCGCCGAGCACGAAGCCAATTTGCGTGAAGGCAAACTGGCCATCGGTACGCCGATTGCAAAGGCATTGTTGGGTCACAAGAAAGGCGATGTCGTGACGGTCGAGGTTCCGGCCGGAACGATCGACTTCGAAATCGTCGACATCAACATCTGACAGAGGCGTTGCGGATGAAACGGAAAATCCGCTCGGAAGAAGTGCGCGTAACGTATCGAGTTACGCAGGTTCATTAAAAAAAGAGTTCCGCAACATTGCGGAACTCTTTTTTGCGCGCATATTGCACCGTTCGTTCTCGGATTATTTTGCGTCGGTCACAGCCGCTGTTGCGGTTCCGGTTTCCGGCATTGCAATCCCTTCGGCCGTTGCGCGTTCTTCCATGCGTTTGATACGGACTTCCAAATCGGGATGTGTCGAGAACAGCTGGTTCAGCTTGCTGCTCTTGCCTACTCCGGCCTCCTCTTCCATCTGTTTCAGCCGACGGAACGACAAGGCCATCGCCCATGGGTTCTTGCCGGCGTTTTTCAGAAATTCGTAGCCGTAATCATCCGCATTGCGTTCCTGCTGTTGCGAATAGTTGGCATTCACCAGCGCTTCGCCCAAGTCGCCCAGTTGTGATTCGGTCAGTTGGGCTGCTTTGCCGCCGTTCGAGGCAATGCCGTCTTTCAGCGCCGAGGTGAGCAGGGCAGTTCGGAATGCTTTTTTCGAATCCTTGTGTGCCACGTGGCCTACTTCGTGACCGATGACACCCAGCAGCTCCTCGTCGGTCATGATGTCCATCAGCGAGGAGAATACGCGAACGCTGCCGTCTGCACAAGCGAACGCATTCACATCGATGACATAGTAAACCTTGAAATTCAGCGCGATTCCCTCTACCGACGTGAGTCCTTCGGTCAGTTTGCGAAGACGTTGCGTGTAGGGATCGTCTTCGGCGCATACTTGGTTGTGTTCGTCCATCCAGTCGATGTACTCCTTGACGTATGCCGCCATCTGGTCGTCGGTCAGTGTCGCAGCCTGTGCCACTTTCGCAGCACCTCCCAACGCCTTTTTCAGATTGAACTGTGCTGCGGCCGGTTCGACCAACAAGGCGCCCAGCAATAGCAGTATCCCTTTGATAAACAGATTTTTCATTGCTCAGTCTTGAATTTCGGTTTTAGTCAGATTGCTTTGATTTCGCGCAGTACGTCGTTGGTTTTGTGTACGGCAGCGGCCGATGCGGCGAATTTCTCGATTTCCTCTTTCGTCAGATCGAGTTCTACGATTTTCTCGATGCCCTTGCGGCCGATGATGGCCGGTACGCCGATGCAGAGATCATTTTCACCGTATTCGCCTTCGAGGTAGCACGAGCAGGGAATCAGCTTTTTCTGGTCATGCAGGATAGATTCGACCATCATCGATGCGGCTGCACCCGGGGCGTACCATGCCGAGGTGCCGATCAGTTTCGTGAGCGTCGCGCCGCCGACCATCGTGTTGGCGACCGCTTCGGCCAGCTTCTTCTTCGAGGCGAATTGCGTGACGGGCACGCCGTTGACCGATGCTTTCGACAGCAGCGGAATCATCGTCGTGTCGCCGTGACCGCCGATGACCATGCCATCGATGTTGTTGATGTTGGCGCCTGTGGCTTTGGCCAAATAACACTTGAATCGCGACGAATCGAGTGCACCGCCCATGCCGATCACGCGGTTCTTGGGCAGCCCCGAGGCTTTCAGCGCCAAGTAGGTCAGCGTATCCATCGGATTGGCCACTACGATAATGATGGCGCGGGGCGAATATTTGACGATATTGGCGATGACACCCTTCATGATTTCGGCGTTGGTGCCGATGAGTTCTTCGCGGGTCATGCCCGGTTTGCGGGGGATGCCCGAGGTGATGACCACCACGTCCGAATTGCCCGAACGTTTGTAGTCGTTCGTCGCGCCGACGAGTTTCGTATCAAAATCCATCAGCGTCGAGCATTGATACATGTCGAGCATCTTTCCTTCGGAGAGGCCCTCCTTGATGTCGATGAGAACCACTTCGCTCGCCACTTCGCGGCAAGCCATCACATTTGCGCAGGTTGCGCCCACGGCGCCGGCGCCTACGACGGTAACTTTGGACATAGTTTTCTGTCTATTTAAGTTTGTAAGGAAAAAGCACAGCCTGCGAAGCTGCGCTTTCGTCATGTTTTTTATCGGTATCAGCCGATCAGCTCTTCGTATTGGGCCGGCGTCAGCAGTTTTTCGTAGTCCGACGGGTCGGTCATCTTGACCTTGATCATCCAGCCTTCGCCGTAGGGATCTTTGTTCACCAGCGCGGGGTCAGCATCAATGGCTTCGTTCAGTTCGAGCACTTCTCCTCCTACGGGCAGGAATGCGTCGCTGACCGTCTTCACGGCTTCGATCGATCCGAATACTTCGCCTGCTGCGAGCGTTTCGCCTACGGTCGGCACATCGACGAATACGATGTCGCCCAGTTGGCTTTGCGCGAAGTCGGTGATGCCGATTACGGCTGTGTCGCCCTCCACCCGGCACCACTCATGGTCGTTGGAGTATTTCAGATTTGCAGGTACATTCATCTTCGTATTGTTTTTTGATTTATCGATAGCGTTTCATCCGTGCTGCAAATATAACTGTTATTTTTGTAACAACAAAAAGTTGGCAGTTATTTCCGTCGTCGTTTTGTCCCGAATCGGACTTGGAATGGTGGTCGGAAATAATTATATTTTTGAAAACCTAATGTTTTGGCCTATGAAAAAATCTTTATTGCTATTTTCGTTTTTATCGGCATCGGTTCTTGCTGGAGTATCGTTTTCTTGTTCGGAACAATTGCAGGATGCTGAGGCGCGGTTTAGTAGCGGATGTTCAGAATTTATGCTTGCCGAGGTGAAACGAGCTTTCGAAGCGGATTTGGCTCGTGTATCGCAAACCCGTGTGGATGAGGGGTTCGATGATGACAAGGTGTTGGATCCCGGATGGATCGTTCCCGAATGGAATGCGATCGCGTTTTGTAACGGAGGCTCGGATACGTCGGTCATTTAGGCCGAGATTCCGTTCGAGGCTCGATACGAATATCGTTTGCAGCGTTGGGATGACGAGGTTTGGTCCGGATTCTCTTCGATGCCGAGCCGGTTGGTTATGCTGAAGAGAACCGATACCGGTGAGACGGCTTCCTGGTTGCTCTTTTTGATTCCTGATGCGGATAACGGATTGTCGGACGGGAGGGGCGGTTTTTCCGGTGTGGCGCTTTATGCCACGCTTGCAGGCATTCCTGTGTGCGCTGGCCGATACGATGGTGGGATGCTTGTCGGGTCGGCATCCTTGTTGGACGAATCCCATTCGTGGGAAGAAAATGCTTGCAAACTGGCCGAACTGTTGCCGCAGGATGTCCATGTGGTACGCATCCGTCCGGGAGTGACGACTCGAGGTAGACATGACATCGATGGCGGTTGTATTGATATTGTGGTAATCGAGGGGAAAGCGCCGGTCAAAAATTCGGATCCGTCGCTCTTGGAAGATTTGGATTTTCCGGTGGTCGAGCCACCGCTTGATGATGAATGTCGTTCGGCTGTTTTCACTATCGGAGGAGCCGGAGGCGGGGGGTCTGCAATGCAACGTTATTCGAAAAATTCTAAAATTAAAGCGGATAAAAAGTTAATAGACCTTCTTGACGATTTATATGCGGATTGTATGGGAAAACGGCTTATCAATTCTATTACGGTCAATGTGAATATTCAGTCCGCAAATAGAACAGGAGGTGAAGCTAATACTTATGTAAATACAAATGGAATAGTTGAGGGTGCTTCGATTTCGTTGGGCCAACCTATGACCGATTGGGCGCTGATGGAGGAATTAATTCATGTTTATCAGAATATAAATGGTGGGTGCTACGATGCGAAATTGAATAAAGAGGTGGAAGCAAAACTCGGCTGGTACGCATATATGAAAAGAATTGGGAATCTCGACGATCCGAGTAATGTCTTTGGAGGGCCTAAAGGTGAATATTTCTATGATAAGATGTATGGGTTTCTTCTTAAAGAGGACATGGGAAATCCCAATTTCATTCAGGCTTTCGGGGGCGCAGCTGAGTATTTGCGTAATATGGATGGATACAAAAATGAGCGATTCGATCCGAATAAAATGGGTTGTGCGAATTTATTAGAGCTATTGAAAGATTGTGATTATATATAAAAAATGATTGTTATGAAAAGAGTTGTTTTTTTGTTATCGGTGTTGTTGTCTACGTTTGATGTGCATTCCCAAAATCCGTATGTGGATGCAACAACCGTCACGGCCGATGGAATTACATTCGAAGTCGATTTTAGTACATATGTTTTTTATTTATCGAATATCGCTAATAGCCGCAGTGAAATTCCGTTGTATTATAAAGATGGTCGAAAATTGAAAACAGAGGCGGAATATAGGGTTCTTCATGCGAATTATGCAAATAGGAATGACGTTTATCGGGCATTTAAGGGAGTGCTCAGCGATGATGTCATCAAGGCTTTTCGTGAGGAGCGACGCAGTCCGATTAAGGTTTGCTATACGATTAGCTCCGAGGGTGAAACATTGGAGGTTGCGTTTATCATGCAGACTCATCCGTTGATTTTGTCGTTGCCTCCGGAGACGTTTGCGACATTGGAAAAGAGGTTGAAGCAATACGTAAAGTGGGAGCCGAATGAATATGCCAAGGAAGTTTCTTATTTCCATATGTCCGGTATGATAGATTTCAAAAAGATACCTCTATCCAGCGCCCCCGATTCTATAGAAAAGCCGGACAGCGTTTCGGACAAGAAAGACAGGGAATGGAATTTACCTGTCTTGGAAAAGTAACGAATGATTTGCAGGATTCATCCGTTCGTAGAACAATAGCATCCCCTTATCGGGATGCTATTGTTTGTTGTGTTTGCCTTTGATGACGAACTCTACTTCGCGGAACAGATAGGCCCGCAGCGTGCCGTCGTCGTGGCGTAGCAGCAATTCGCCCGCCGGCCATACACCCTCGATGATTGCCTCGAACGGTGTTCCGTCCGGCAGTCGGAACGGGCCCCGTTGCCCCAGCCGATACATCCGTTCGCGATAATCGTTTTGAATCACCTCCCTATCGCCGTTGCGGAGCTGTTCGTAGCGTTCCATGCAGTGGGTATGGAACATGCCGAGCACCTCGTGTCGGTCGAATGTGCGGCTCGTCACTTGTGCCATCGACGTGGGATTCGGCAACGATGGGTCGAAACGTATCTGGTTGACATTGATGCCGATTCCGGCAATGGTACGAGCCAGATGCCCCTCGGCCAGCGTATGTTCGATAAGCATGCCGACCAGTTTGCGGTCGCCGGCATAGATGTCGTTCGTCCACTTGATGCGGGTCGTGATGCCGCATTTCTTGAACGTATCGGTCAGCGCCAGCGCGATGACCTCCGACAGCAGAAACTGTTCCTCCACGGGGAGGAATCGGGGCTCCAGCACCAATGAAAAGGTGAGATTGACCCCCTCGGGACTCGTCCACGTGTGGCCGCGCTGACCGCGACCGGCCGTCTGTCGCTCGGCCCACACGATGTCGCCGTGCCGGTAACGCGGATTACGAGCATCGTCGTTGGTCGAAGTAGTCTCGTCGATATGATAAATCATATTTTTTATTAAAGGCTGCGCATAATGCTATCGACCGTAGGTAGCATATGAGCTGCTTTACTTTTACATGTAATTCTGTCGACCGTCTTTCTTAATTTTATAGTAATGTTGTCGGCCGTAGGTTGTGTGCTGTTCCGCCTATGCCGATACGCCGAAATCCCGCAGTGCATCGTTGAGCGATGTTTTCTTGTCGGTCGATTCCTTGCGGCGGCCGATAATCAAGGCGCACGATACGCTGTATTCGCCTGCCGGAAACTGTTTGCGGTAGCTTCCCGGTACGACCACCGAGCGGGGCGGTACATACCCTTTGTAGGTGACCGGTTCCGGCCCCGTCACGTCGACGATGTGGGTCGAACCCGTGATGACGGTGTTCGAGCCCAAGACCGCTTCGCGGCAGACGTGCGCTCCTTCGACAACAATGCTACGCGAGCCGATGAAACAATGGTCTTCGATGATGACCGGTGCCGCCTGTACGGGTTCCAGCACGCCGCCGATGCCGACACCGCCCGACAGATGGACGTTGCGCCCGATTTGCGCGCACGAGCCGACCGTTGCCCACGTGTCGACCATCGTGCCCGTGTCGACATAGGCGCCGATATTGACATAGGAGGGCATCAGAATCGCTCCTGCCGCGATGTAGGCGCCGTAGCGGGCCACGGCATGGGGCACCACGCGCACGCCTAATTCCTCATAGCCGTGTTTGAGTTCCATTTTGTCGAACCATTCCAGTTCGCCCGCCTCCATTTTGCGCATGGGTTGAATCGGGAAATAGAGGATGATGGCCTTTTTGACCCATTCGTTGACTTTCCAGAGGCTTTTTTCCGTGTCGACCGGTTCGGCCGTGCGGAGTTCGCCGCGGTCGACGAGTTCCACCACGCGGCGTATGGCTGCGCGGTTATTTTCTTGTTGCAGCAGGTCGCGGTCGGCCCACACCCGTTCGATCGTTTGTTCGAGTTCGTTGTACATGATTCCGATGTTCTCGTTTGCTCGTTGCCGGTCAAAATGATGGTGATACCGGTTCGAGTGACCAAAGTTAGCTAAAATTTTCCTAACTTTGTGCCATTGCAGAACAAAACTCTTTTCGGCACCATGAAGAAATCGAACGGATACTTATTGGCCGCACTTGCGTGTGCTGCTTTGTCAATCGGTTGCAGCAAAATGAAAACCATCCATCATCAACCTTATCCCGTGGCCGAGCGCGGCGACGTGGTCGACGACTATTTCGGCACGGCGGTGCCCGATCCCTACCGTTGGTTGGAGGACGACAACTCCGCAGCCACTGCCGCGTGGGTCGAGGCCGAGAATGCTGTGACGTTCGATTATCTGTCGCAGATTCCGTTCCGCGACGCCATCCGTCAGCGGCTCACCGAGTTGTGGAACTACCCCAAAGAGGGCGCTCCGACCCGTCACGGTGATTGGTGGTACTATTTTTATAACGACGGTTTGCAGAACCAGTCGGTGCTTTACCGTGCGGCGGCCCCCGGTTCGGAGGGCGAGGTGTTCCTCGACCCCAATGCCTTGTCCGACGACGGCACCGTGGCGCTTTCGGCCCTTTCGTTCTCCGAGGACGGCGCCTACATGGCCTATTCCGCCGCTGCTTCGGGCTCCGATTGGGTGGAAATCCGCGTCATGAATACCGCCGACGGTTCGTTGACCGATGACCGCATCGAGTGGGTGAAGTTTTCCGGTGCGACGTGGGCACCCGATTCCGAGGGTTTCTATTACAGCGCCTACGATGCCCCGAAAGCGGGCCTCTACTCGTCGCAGAATCAGTTCCAAAAAGTTTATTATCATCGCTTGGGGACGCCGCAGTCGGCCGACCGGCTGATTTACAGCGACCCGCAGCATCCGTTGCGTTATTTCAGCGCGTGGCCGTCGGACGATGGCCGGTGGGTCTTTGTCAGCGGGTCGGAGGGTACGTCAGGCTCCGAAATCCTCTTCCGCCGCGCAGGCGAATCGGCGTTCCGCGTCTTGTTGCCCGGGTTCGCCTATGATTATGAAATCGTCGATTGCATCGACGACAAACTCTACGTCCGCACCAACCGCGATGCTTCGAATTATACGTTGGTCGCTGTCGATTTGAATCATCCCGAGCGTCCCGCCACGACGGTCATTCCCGAGCACGAGAAACATCTGTTGGAATCGGTCTCCACGGCGGGCGGGCAGTTGTTCGCCACCTATTTGGAAGATGCGCAGAGCCAAGTCTACCAGTACCAACTCGACGGACGTCCTGTTCGCAAGGTCGAGTTGCCGGCTATCGGTACCGCAGGCGGATTCTCGGGCAAGAAAGAGGATACGGCGCTCTATTATTCGTTGACCAATTACACGGCCCCCGCGACGGTTTTCCGTTACGATATCGCGTCGGGCGAATCGACGCTCCACAAGGCCCCGCAGGTTAATTTCGATCCCGAACGTTTCGTGACCGAACAGGTCTTCTATCCTTCGAAAGACGGAACGCTGGTGCCGATGTTCGTTTCGCATCGCAAGGATTTGAAGCTCGACGGGCAGAATCCCTGCTATCTCTATGCTTACGGCGGTTTCCAGATCAATCTGACGCCCGGGTTCAATCCGTCGGCCATTCTTTTCATGGAACAGGGCGGCATCCATTGCGTCGCCAACCTGCGCGGCGGTTCGGAGTACGGCGAGGCTTGGCATAAGGGCGGTATGTTGGAGAACAAGCAGAACGTCTTCGACGACTTCATCGCCGCTGCCGAATACCTCATCGCGAACAAATACACATCATCCGATAAACTGGCCATCGCCGGAGGTTCGAACGGCGGTCTGTTGGTCGGTGCCTGCGAGGTGCAGCGCCCCGACCTCTATGCCGTCTGCTTGCCCGCCGTGGGCGTGATGGACATGTTGCGTTACCACAAGTTCACGATCGGTTGGGGGTGGGCCGTCGAATACGGTTCGAGCGACAACGAGGAGCAGTTCCGTTATATCTATGAGTATTCGCCGTTGCACAACATTCGTGAGGGTGTGGCTTATCCTGCGACGCTCGTCACGACGGCCGATCACGACGACCGTGTCGTGCCGGCCCATTCGTTCAAGTTTGCGGCGCAGATGCAGCATGCGCAAGCGGGCGACGCGCCGATTCTGATCCGCATCGAATCGAAAGCGGGCCACGGTGCCGGAAAACCCACCTCGAAACGCATCGACGAAGCGGCCGACATCTATGCGTTCGTGTTCCAGAATATCGGCGTACCTTATAAACCCGTCCGCAACCGTTAGCACGCATGAAAGTCTATAAATTCGGCGGAGCTTCGGTGCGGAATGCCGATGGCGTACGCAATCTGCACAAAATCATCGGCGAGGAGCAACATCTGTTCATCATCGTTTCGGCGATGGGCAAGACGACCAATGCGCTCGAACGGGTCTTCGCGGGGGTGCAGCAGGGTGACCGCGCCGCTGCGCAGGAGGCTGTCGACGGGTTGCGGCAGTATCATGCCGAAATCATCGACGATTTGTGGCATGGGCCGACCCATTTGGCGTCGGTCGACGGCTTTTTCAGCGAGTTGGAGCGCATCGTCGCCGAGACGGACTACCGGCCCGAGGATGCCGAGTTGTGGTACGATACCATCGTCGCGTTCGGCGAGTTGATTTCGACGACCATCATCTCCGAATACCTCCGGTTCGCCGGAACGCCCAACCAGTGGCTCGACATGCGGCAGTGTATGCGCACTGAGCAGCGGCACAAGGATGCTGCCGTCGATATGGAGGCCTCGGCGCCGCTGCTGCGGCAGGCGATGGCCGGCGCCGACGAGACGATTTTCATCGGGCAGGGATTCATCGGCGGGGCGCCCGACGGGTCGACTACGACATTGGGGCGCGAGGGGTCGGACTATTCCGCGGCGGTCGTCGCCAATCTGCTCGACGCCGAATCGATGTCGGTGTGGAAAGATGTCGACGGTGTGTTGAACGCCGACCCGAAAATTTTCCCCGATGCCGTGCAGATTGCCGAGCTGAACTATTTGGACACCATTGAGTTGGCTTACAGCGGTGCGCAAATCATCCACCCGAAGACCATCAAACCGTTGCAGAACAAGCATATCCCGCTCTATGTGCGTCCGTTCGGCGACAAGCGCAAGCCGGGGACGGTCATTCGCGGCATGTCGGCTCCGGTGCAGGTGCCGATTCTGATTTTGAAGAAAGACCAAGTGTTGTTGACCATTAGGTCGCGGGATTTTTCGTTCGTCTTGGAGGAGAAGTTCTCGGCGATTTTCTCGTTGTTGGAGCGGTTCCGCCTGAAAGCCAATCTGATTCATAATTCGGCCGTCAATCTGAGTCTCTGCGTGGACGAGACGTGGCACATCGACGAGGCGGTCGAGGCGTTGCGTACGGCCGGCTTCGACGTGATGAAGACCGACCGCATGGAATTGTTGACTATTCGTGGTTACACGACCGAGTTGTGGGAACGATACGCCCGCGGCCCGCAGGTCTTCATCCGGCAATCGACACAATCGACCGTTCGCATCGTCCGCAAACGCGGTTGAATCCGGGAGTTCCGGGGCGATTGTTCAAAATTTCATTTTTCTTTGCTTTTTCCGGAAATTTTCTTATTTTTGTATTCCCCTCACCGGAAAAACGAGTTGTACGAGGCATCCGCATAAGGCGGGCGCCTTGTTCCGTGTCGGTGAGAGCAAACAGAAATCGATAAGAAAATCCTGAATAAAAACATGTATTATGGCAGACGTTAAACGAGTCTACACATTCGGCAACAAAGAGGCCGAAGGAAACGGTAAAATGCGTGAGCTGTTGGGCGGTAAGGGTGCCAACCTCGCGGAGATGAACCTCATCGGCATCCCTGTGCCCCCGGGTTTTACCATTACGACGGAGGTTTGCTCCGAGTTCTATTCGCACGGCAAGGAAGCCGTCATCGAGTTGTTGCGGCCCGAGGTCGAGAGCGCGATGAAGAATATTGAGCGGTTGACCGGCATGAAGTTCGGCGACAAGGAGTTGCCGTTGCTCGTTTCGGTGCGTTCGGGTGCTCGCGCTTCGATGCCCGGTATGATGGATACGATTCTGAACCTTGGCATGAACGACGAGGCGGTCGAGGCCGTGGCCAAACGGACGGGTAATCCGCGTTTTGCGTGGGATTCCTACCGCCGCTTCGTGCAGATGTACGGCGACGTGGTGCTGGGTATGAAGCCTGTTTCGAAAGAAGACCACGATCCGTTCGAGGAGATCATCGACGAACAGAAGCACAAGCGCGGTGTCAAGAACGATACCGACCTAACGACCGATGATCTCAAAGAGTTGGTCGCGAAGTTCAAGGCTGCTGTCAAGAAACAGACCGGCGAGAACTTCCCCGCCAATCCGTGGGATCAGTTGTGGGGCGCTATCTGCGCTGTGTTCGGTTCGTGGATGAACGAGCGCGCCATTCTCTACCGCAAGTTGAACAACATTCCGCAGGAGTGGGGTACGGCTGTGTCGGTGCAGGCGATGGTCTTCGGCAATATGGGGCAGAACTCGGCGACGGGCGTCGCTTTCTCGCGCGACGCTGCGACGGGCGAAAACATCTTCAACGGCGAGTACCTTATCAATGCACAGGGCGAGGATGTCGTGGCCGGTATCCGTACTCCGCAGCAGATTACGATCGAGGGCTCGCGCCGTTGGGCCAAAGCACAAAATATCGACGAAGCCGAGCGCAAGGCGAAATATCCTTCGTTGGAGGAGGTGATGCCCGATGTCTACAAGGAGTTGAACGAAATCCAGCACCATTTGGAGCAGTATTTCACCGACATGCAGGACATCGAGTTCACGATTCAGGACGGCAAGCTCTGGATGTTGCAGTGCCGCAACGGCAAGCGCACCGGCGCCGCGATGGTGAAGATCGCGATGGATATGTTGCGCGAGGGACTTATCGACGAGAAGACGGCCGTATTGCGTTGCGAGCCGGCCAAACTCGACGAATTGCTGCACCCCGTCTTCGATAAGAAGGCGATTGCGTCGGCCAAGGTCATCACCAAAGGTCTGCCCGCTTCGCCGGGTGCCGCTACGGGCCCCGTGGTCTTTTTCGCCGAAGATGCCGAAAAGGTCTTCCGCGAGACGGGGCAGAAAGCCGTCTTGGTGCGTATCGAGACCTCGCCCGAGGACTTGAAGGGCATGCTCGACGCTGCCGGTATTCTGACAGCGCGCGGTGGTATGACCTCGCACGCAGCCGTTGTGGCTCGCGGTATGGGCAAGTGCTGCGTGTCGGGTGCCGGTGAGTTGGAAATCGATTACAAGGCCCGCACCATCAAGGTCGGCGGCGTCACGGTCAAAGAGGGCGACTGGATTTCGTTGAACGGTTCGACCGGCGAGGTTTACCTCGGTCAGGTGGCGACGAAAGCGGCCGACTTGAGCGGCGATTTCGCCAAAGTGATGGAGTTGGCCGGCAAATACGCCGTGCTGAAAGTGCGCGCCAATGCCGATACGCCGAAAGATGCCAAACAGGCGTTCGAGTTCGGTGCCGAGGGCATCGGTCTCTGCCGTACGGAGCACATGTTCTTCGAGGGTGACCGTATCAAGGCCATCCGCGAGATGATTCTGGCTGATGATGAGGCCGGCCGCCGCGTCGCTTTGGGCAAATTGCTGCCCATCCAGCGCGGCGACTTCGAGGGGTTATTCAAGGCGATGAACGGTTATCCCGTGACGGTGCGTCTGCTCGATCCGCCTCTGCACGAGTTCGTGCCCCACGATGAAAAAGGTCAGCGCGAAATGGCCAAAGAGATGAACGTGCCGGTCGAAAAAATCATTGCCAAAGTCGAAGCATTGGCTGAGTTCAATCCGATGTTGGGTCATCGCGGTTGCCGTCTGGGCAATACCTATCCCGAAATCACCGAGATGCAGACCCGCGCTATCATCGAGGCGGCTATGAACGTCAAGGCTTCGGGCCAGCCCGTGCACGTCGAAATCATGGTGCCGCTGGTCGGTAACCACAAGGAACTGCGCTACCAGAAACGCATCATCGATGCTACGGCCGAGCAGGTCTTCACCGAGCGCAACGACAAAATCGAATACATGGTCGGTACGATGATCGAGGTGCCGCGTGCGGCTGTCACCGCCAACCAGATCGCCGAAGTAGCCGAGTTCTTTTCGTTCGGTACCAACGATTTGACGCAGATGACGCTGGGCTTTTCGCGCGATGACATCGGCAAGTTCCTGCCCGTCTATCTCGACAAGGGTATTCTGAAGAACGACCCGTTCCAGATTCTCGACCGCAACGGAGTGGGGCAGTTGATCCGCGAGGCGGTGCTCAAAGGCCGCGGTACGCGTATGAACCTCAAATGCGGCATTTGCGGTGAGCATGGCGGTGAACCGTCGTCGGTGGAATTCTGCCACTACGCGGGTCTCAATTATGTGAGCTGTTCGCCGTTCCGTGTGCCTATCGCACGGTTGGCGGCCGCCCATGCAGCGTTGAATCAGAAATAAATTTTTCCGATAAATACCGGATATTGCAAGAAACCGGAACCTGTGGCACGAAAGTCGCGGGTTCCGGTTTTTGTCGTGAAAAAAGTCGTGATCGTTGATATTTCTTTGTGCAGATGAAAAATAATCTTTATATTTGGTCTGTGCAGGAAGTTGACGCAGAAAAATTTGTTCAACCAAAATATCGGAAAAATGAAAAAGATTCTTTTGTCTGCCATCGTCGCATGGTTTGCAATCGGTGCCGCATCGGCGCAAGACCAAGGTAATTGGGCGGTCGGCCCGCGGATTGGCATCTACACCCATGCCGGTACGGAGGGTGCCATCTTCGGCATCGGCGCCATCGGCCGTTACAGCATCACGGACAAATGGCGCGTCGAGCCGGGTATCACCGCCCTGTGCGAAAAGGGTTGCTCGGTGGACATCAACGCCGATTTGCAGTATCAGTTCCGCATCGCTCGCGTGTGGTCGATTTATCCTGCTGTGGGCGTGAGTGGTAACGACATCGGCGGCTGGTCGTTCGGTGTCAATATCGGAGCCGGTACGGACTTTACGATTACGCGTCGCTGGGACGTTTCGGCCGGTTTCAAGTGGATGCTTCAGACGGCCGAACATCACAAAAATCCGTTGGTCATCACGATCGGAACCACGTACAAGTTCTGATTTTCACAATCGACCGATACGAAAATTCAAGGCGGTATGGCACTCGATGCCTATACCGCCTTGCTGTTGTGTCGGACAGACCGCTGTCGTTTATTCGAGGGTCATGTAGAGCAGCGGATAAGGATTTCCTTGTTCGTCGTGATCCGTTCTTTTGCAGACCTGAAATCCCATGTGTTCGTAAAATTCCCGTGCCTGTGGATTCTGTTCGTTTACTGTCAGTTCTCGGATGGCATACCGTTCGATGCCGTTTCGGAGCAGATTTTTCCCGATGCCTTTGCCTCTTTCTTCGGGGGCAACGAAAAGCATTTCCAGTCTCGCTCCATCTACACCCATGAAAGCAATCGGATTCCCCGTTTCATCTTCCGCAATAAGCAAGTGAGTTACTTCACGCAGTGCCTGCGGTACATATTTCTTGATATCTTTTATTTCAGCGTCCGATAGAAACAGATGGGTCGCTCGGACGGAGTTTTCCCACACTTTCAGCAGTTGATCCCGTAGAAATGGAATTCTTTCTTCGACTTCGATGATGCGCATCTCCGTATTATTTTTTCGGTGCCGTGAACATCCCGCGGGTGATTTCTGTCCGCATGCGCAGCAGCCAACGGGCCTGCAAGGGGTGCATCGTGCAGCACAGCAGCAGGGTGGCTCCCCATTTTGCGATTTCGGCCATGCAGGTGCGTGTTTCGCGTCGGTGGATGCGGGCGCGTTGGCGTTGGTTGAGGCCGATGTTCCGGCACAAGTTCCGGAAATAGCTTTCGGTCAGTTTCGCGGCCGGAATCACATGGTGCATCACGGCGTCAGGCACATACCAGAACGTATAGCCCTGTTCCCGAAGTCGTTCGAACAAGTCGTTCTCCTCACCGCCGGTCAGTTTGTTGCCGACACGTCCGAGTTGCGGGTCGAATCCCCCGCAGAGGTCGAACGCTTCGCGTCGCAATGCCATGTTGCCGCCGCCCGGAATCCGATTTGCGGGGAACGGGCGAATCGTTCGGCCGAAATACATTACGTTGGCAATGGCTGTTTCGGGATATTTCGACAGCCATGCGGGGCGTCCTTCGGGGTATTCGGCGACGATGGGGCCGCCTGCTGCCATCGCTGTCGGACGGACCTCGAACAATTCGACATAGGCACGCAGGAATTGTGGTTCGATCCATTCATCGTCGTCGATGAATGCCAGCAGCGGGGCCTGTGCTTCGGCGATGCCTCGATTGCGGGCATGCGACAAGCCGGCCTGCTGTTCGTCGACCATGCGCAGATGGCAGGCCGGATGGGCCGCGGCGAATGCGGCGAATCGTTCGGCCGTATCGTCGTCCGAGCGGTTGTTCACTACGACGCACTCCCATTCTGCAGGAGGCAAATCCTGCACGACGACGGATTGTAGTGCTGCAATCAGCTGTGCGGCACGGTTGTAGGTCGGAATTATCAGCGAAATACGAAACATCGTGCGAATGTACGACAAATCTGCGAAAAACCGCTATCTTTGTCGGGTCAATCGTTCAAATTTCGATCTTATGGGTAAGATACTTCGCTTTTTGTGCGTTTTCAGCGCCGTTTGGATTTCGATTTCCGGTGCATCGGCGCAGCAGGTCGCTTGGAGCACCTCTGTCGAGCCGTTGGGCGGCGACCGTTATCGGGTCGTGCTCGATGCTGCCATTCCGGAACCTTATCATATGTACGATATGGGGCCCTACGAGGACGGAGGTCCCAATGCCACGGTTATTCGGTTTTTGCCGGTTGACGGGGTGCGATACGACGGTGCCGTGCAGCAGCTCACCATGCCGAAACGCGCTTACGAGCCGATGTTCGACATGGAAATCGGTACTTTCTCGCGTTCGGCGCGATTCGCTCAGACAGTGACATTGACCGTGCCTGAGGCTGAGGTTCGGGCCGATGTGGAGTGGATGATTTGCAACGATAACACTTGCATGCCGCCCGAAGATACGGAGTTGACCGTCGTATTGAAAGCCGCAACCCCGAGCCAACCGTCCGAGGGCGGGTCGCTTTGGGCGTTCATCATCGAGGCCATTTTGTGGGGCTTCGCCGCCATGCTGACCCCGTGCGTTTTCCCGATGATTCCGATGACGGTCTCCTATTTTTTGAAAGGCGAGGGCGGTGCGGCCCGCGGGCGGATGCGTGCAGCATTGTACGGCCTTTTCATCGTGGCGCTCTACACGGTGCCTATCGCAGTCATTATCCTTGCGACCCGTCTGTTGGGCGGTGATGCCGTGACCGCCGACATTTTCAACTGGCTGGCAACGCACTGGCTGCCCAATATCCTTTTTTTCATCGTCTTCATGATTTTCGCCGCGTCGTTCTTCGGTGCATTCGAAATCACGATGCCCTCGTGGTTGGTCAACAAGAGCGACGCCAAGGCCGATACCCGCGGTTTGGGAGGCATCTTCTTCTTGGCTCTGACGTTGGTCTTGGTTTCGTTCTCGTGTACGGGTCCCATCGTCGGGTCGGTGCTCATCAAATCCACCGCAGGCGAATTTTGGACGCCTGTTCTGACGATGCTCGCTTTCTCGGTTGCATTCGCATTGCCGTTCACGTTGTTCGCTTTCTTCCCCGAGGTGCTCAAAAAACTGCCCAAGAGCGGTGGTTGGCTCAACTCGGTGAAGGTCGTTATCGGCTTCATCGAGGTGGCATTGGGCTTCAAGTTCCTCTCTGTGGCTGACCAGACCTACCATTGGGGATTGCTCGATCGCGAGGTCTATTTGGCCATTTGGATCGTGGTATTTGCGCTCTTGGGATGTTATTTGTTGGGGAAAATCCGGTTTGCACATGATAGTGATACACCTCACATTGGCGTCACGCGGTTGGCGTTGGCTATCGCCGTCTTTTCGTTCGTAGTCTACTTGGTGCCCGGCATGTGGGGCGCTCCGCTCAAAGGACTTTCGGGCTATCTGCCGCCGCTCACGACGCAGGATTTCGTGCTCGGACAACCGACTGCACCCGCTCCGGTGGGCGCCGATACGGGTGCAACCGCGTCCGACCGTCCGAAATACAGCGATTTTCTCCATCTGCCGCACGGTCTGACGGGTTTTTTCGATCTGGACGAGGCTGAGGCGTACGCCGCGAAGGTCGGCAAGCCGCTGTTCATCGACTTTACGGGCCACGGGTGCGTGAATTGCCGTGAAATGGAATCGCGTGTCTGGTCGGCGCCCGAGGTGCTGGAACTGTTGCGCAACGATTATGTCATTGTCGCGCTCTATTCCGATGATAAAAAGGTGTTGCCCGAAAGTGAATGGGTGACGACCGATACGGGCAAAGTGTTGAAAAGTCTCGGTAAGATCAATTCGTATCTGGCTCTGAAACGTTATGGTATTAATGCTCAGCCGTGTTATATTCTGCAAGCGCCCGACGGTCGGCGGCTCGGCGGCCCTCGGGGGTACGATTTGAGCGTCGAAGGATTCGTCGGTTTCCTGCGCGACGGATTGGATGCCTACCGGAAGTAACGATTGAAAAAGCGGCCCATCGGGCCGCTTTTTCATTTCCGTAAAAACTGTGAAGTGATGTCTTCCATGTTGCCGTCCGACCGAACTCGATAGAGGCGTTGGTTGGTCGTCGGGGAGGTCAGCGGGCCCAGCGTTTCGACCCACGGCCCCAGCTTGATGTAGTCGAATACTTCCGGTCGGATGCTGTCCGGCAGCTCCGTGCGTCCCGAGTACCAGCCGGTACGCAGTTCGGGGTGAACAGACCGCACGTATTCCGCCAATCGCTCGAGAGTCGCCGGTTCCGCATCGCCGCCCATGAATGCCACGCATGTCACTGTCGAGCCATAACAGTCGAGCAACTCGCGGAGTTCCTCTTCGTCGAGCGTCCGGCCGCAGTCGGTTTGCAAATGGGGGCTGTGGCAACCCGGACATCGGTTCGGACACCCTGTGATGTTGAGCGCCAGTGTCGTTTCGTCGGGAATTTCAGCGAAAACGATGTCGTAGTTGTAATACCGCACCATTTCCCTATTCCGCGTGTGCGTAGTAGCGGTGTGAGGCCTCTTTTTGTCGGGCTGCCGAGAAATTCGACACCCGTTTCATGTAGCCGATGACGCGTGTCAGATAGTCGACGTTATGGCTGTGGCACTCGGGGCACTCTTTCAGGTAGCGTTTGTCGATATGGCCGCAGTCGTTGCAGACGGTGTTCGGGATGTTGAACGTGAAGTAGTTGCAGCCCTCGATGGCCGCCACGCGCAGCAGTTGTCGATATTGTTCCTGCGATAGGTGTTCTTCCAGATTCATGTGCAGCGCCGAACCGCCCGTCAGATGGTCGATGTATTTGCGGCCGTGGAGCCGGAACTTGTCGATGATGTTCAGCGACTGGTCTTCGACGATGTAGAAATAGGAGTTGTAGCAGTCGCGCGGCACGACATAACCGTCTTCGCGGTCCCACTTGGCATGTTTCACGCCCACATTTTCGGCCGGAATCATTTCGCAGTTGAACATCAGTTCTTTCGAGCGGTATTTCTTGTTGTAGCGTTCGATAAGTCCCAACACTCCCTGCACGAATTCGACGTATTGCGGGTTGTCGTCGATGGGAATACCCAAGAATTCGGCCGCTTCGACCAGTCCGTTCACACCGATGGTCAGATATTGGCGCGACAGGTTGATGTAGCCCGCATCGAAGAGCGGCAGCATCCCTTTGGACTGCAATTGTTTGAGGTTCTCGTTGTAGGCTGTCTGCACTTTGTGCACCAAATCGACGATCTCCTCCAAGTAAGTCAGATAGTGGATGGCGTTCTTCGCTGCGTACTGGATGCAGCGGTTGAGGTTGATGGTCAGCACGCTTTTCGAGCCGGTCGAGACACCGCCCGCTCCGAGCGTGTAGCTGAATCCGTTGTCCTGTATCTCGTTGCGCAGTCGGCAGCACGATGACAGCGAATCGGCGTTATCGCTCAGGTAGGTGAAAAACGAATGCCCCTCGGAGTACATCTGCGCCGTGAAATCGCCCCACTCCTTGTCCATCACATCGCCATCCTTGCTCAGCAACGCCATCGTCTCGACGGGGAAGGTCAGCACTGTCTTGGTGCGTTCGCGGTTGAACCACTTCATGAAACGCTTCTGCAACCACGACAGTGATTCCCAGTGCGGATGCGAACCGTCCGGAAAGACGAACTCCCCGAACAGGCTTTCGAAATAGAAGCGGTCGTAGTAGGCGATGTTCCAGAACACGGCTTGGAAATTGCGGGCGCCGGTCGGCTGGTTGATCGAGTAGACGATCTGTTCGAAACAGTCGGTGATGATTTTGTCGATCGTGCGGCGTTTTTTCGAGAGGTCGACCACTTCGTCGGCATGCAGATAGTAGTCTGGGCCGTATTCCTGTTCGATGAAATAGTTCATGTACATCAGAAATTCGGGCGTGGCGCAGGCTCCCGACAGCATCGACGAGACGATGAACACCATGTTGACGAAGCCGCCGCAGAACGATTTCAGATTGGTCGGTCGCGTCGAGTTGCCGCCGATGGCCAGCGTGCCGTTCAACAACCACGGATACATCGTGATCGAGGCGCAGTAATTGGCCATCGAAGTTTCGTCGTTCTTGTAGATGAAATGGTTCGTCAGCAGTTGCATGTATTTGTCCGAAAGCTCCTTGCCGTAGAGCTCCTTGATGCGGTCGGTCAGCAGGCGACGGTTCAGCCGGATGAAGTTCTGTTTGGGCAGTTCGCCGATGAGCGTCGCGATGTTTTTGTTCTCGACGTTGGCATTCGCATCGTATTTCGAGCCGGTCGCCGGATTCGAGGCGTCGCAGTAGTTGATCAGAAAATCGAGTTTTTCGCGGTCTTCGCGGTCTTCGGTGTGCTTCTGCCGGTAGAGCATGTAGCTTTTCGCTACGGCGAAGTAGTGTTCGGCCATAAGCGCCACCTCGACTTGGTTCTGAATCTCCTCGACGCTCATGCCGTTCGAGACGCGGACGCGGCTCAGCACGGCCATCAGATCGTCGTCTGTGGCGTAGGAGCCGACCGAAAGAAACGCCTTGCTGATGGCGTGTTTGATTTTGTCGATCGAGAACGCCTCGCGTTTCCCGTCGCGCTTGATGATGCTCATTTCCGAGATGCCCATAGTTTATCCGTGTTTTGTTTTTCGTCTTTCTCCGGAGGTGAAAATTCCTCTCCCGCAGCGTGTGTCCGTTTGCGGGGCAACATCCTGTACGATGAACGGTATTTCTCCTCTTTAATTATTATCGTATCGGCCGGTTCCTTTGTTCCCGAGGAATGCGACCGATGTCGGACGAGGCAGGTCTTCTGGCTCGCTCCCGTTGCACGCCTTCCCGTCCGACAAGGGGACAGTGGCCAAGAGTGTGCAACACGTGACGGAGTTTACAGCTACGGGAATAGCCCCTGATTCGCACAGGCGTTCCCTTTTGATCCCGTTGCAGGCGAGGACGCCGGCGGGGAACCTTGTCCGAGGACAAATGTAGCGGATGTTTGCGAACGGGCCAAATTGACCGTTCGATTTTAATGAACAAGTTATAAACAATCCCCTGAAATATATGCGGAAATGGCTTCGGAGGGGGTATCGGGAATGTAAGAGGACACCCCGTCTTTCGGGGTGTCCTCTTGCGATGCGGATTCGGAACGAACCGTTATTCACCTTTCACGTATTTGTCGAGCCAGCCGAAAAATTCGCGGTTCCAGACCAGCGAGTTCTGCGGTTTGAAGACTTGGTGCGCTTCGTTCTCGAACTCGACCAGCCGCGCCGGTATCCCTTGTACCCGGGCTGCCGTGAAGGCTTCAAGCGATTGCGTGTAGGGGATGCGGAAGTCTTTTTCGCCTGTGACGATCAGGATCGGGGTGTCCCAGTTCGTTACGAACTTGTGGGGCGAGTTGGCATAGGAACGTTGCGCCACGGCGTTCTGTTTGTCCCAGTAGGGACCGCCGTAGTCGTTGTTGACGAACCAGAGTTCCTCGGTGTGGCCGTACATCGAATCGAAATCGAAGATGCCGCAATGGGAGACGAACGCCTTGAACCGTCGTTCGTGGCATCCGGCCAAGAAGTAGACCGAATAGCCGCCGTACGAGGCACCGACACAGCCCATGCGGGTTTCATCGGCCCACGGTTCGCGGGCCACGTCGTCGATGGCTGCGAGATAGTCGCGGATGTTCTGTCCCGAGTAGTCGCCCGAAATCTGGTCGAGCCACTCCTGCCCGAACGAAGGCAGACCGCGGCGGTTGGGCGCTACGACGATATAGCCTTGCGCCGCCATCAGTTGGAAGTTCCAGCGGTAGCTCCAGAATTGCGACACGACGCTTTGCGGGCCGCCCTGACAGTAGAGCAGTACGGGATATTTCTTCGTCGCGTCGAAATCGGGCGGCAGGATGACCCACGTCAGCATCTCCTTGCCGTCGGTGGTCTTCACCCAGCGTTTTTGCACGTTGCCCATGCGTATGTTGTCGTAGATCGGTTTGTTGATTTCCGAAATCTGCACCATCGTGCCCGTGGCGGGATTGACGTCGAAAAATTCCGTCGCCATCGAAATCGTGCAGACTTCCGCTGCAATGTGGCCCTTGGCCAGCGTGAAAGCGTTGATGTCGTGGTCGCCCTGCGTCAGCACCTCGATCTGCGGAACGGCATCCTTGTCGTCGGCTTTCGGCAGCGTGACGCGACAAATCTGATGCGTTGCTTCCATCGGTGCGATGAACAGCAGGCGGTCGGGCGATTCCCATGCCACGTTCGCGGCGTTGTAGTCGAATGTCTCCGTGAGGTCGCGCATTTCGGCCGTACGGCAGTCGTAGAGATAGAGTCGCTCCTTGTCCGATTCGTTGCCAGCGCGGCGCATCGAGCGGAACGCGATATAGCGGTCGTCAGGTGACCAGACGGGGTATTTGTCGTAGCCCGGCATTTCGGGTTCGCGTTTGCCGCAGATGCCCTCCGGCGCGGCGTTCGTGCGGGGTTTGCAGATATTCTGCGTTTGGCCGGTTGTGAGGTCATAGACGAAGATGTCCGAATCGGTTGATACAGCATATTCCGTTCCCGTCAGTGGTTTGCACGTGTAGGCCAGCTTCGTACCGGCATGGTTCCATGCGATTTCAGCCATGTCGAAATAGGGGGCCAGCGGGGCGTCCCATGCGGCGTCGGCGCCGATGATATCCTTGCCGCCGGTTACGGGCATCTTCCCCAGTTCGCCGACGAAGATGTGGCGGTAGTCGCCCTCGTCCCAGTAGTCCCAGTGGCGGGCCATTAGGTCATCGTAGATGCGGGCCTGCGACTTGGGTAGATCGGCGTGGACGTCCGACGATTTGCGGGCTGCGACATGCACGGTCTGCACCCACCAGATGTGTTTGCCGTCGGGGCTGACACCGAAGCCCTCGACATCGGACACCCCTTCGCCATTGCCCGAGCCGGTCAACTGTCGGGCATCGGTTCCCCGCGCGGTCATCTCCCATACCTGCATCGAGCCGCTGCGGTCGGAGAGGAAATAGATTTTCGACCCATCGGCCGACCAACGAGGCGACAGATTGTTCGACGTTCCGTCGGTCAGTCGGGTCGCGGTTTCCGAGACGATCTCTTCGATCCAAAGGGTGGTCACGCCGCGATTCTCGGACATTGAATAGTCGGTCTGCTGATAGAGCAGTTTCGAGCCGTCGGGCGAGAGCGACGAATCGCCCGCACGGCTCATTTTCCACATTACCTCAGGGGTGAGCCGTCCGGCGGTGATTTCATCGGCCGTCAGCGCGTTGTCGATCGTCAGGGGCGCGGGGCGTTTGTCGCACGACGCGGCACCTGCTGCTGCAAGAATCATAAGGAGAAGAATTTTTTTCATGAGCCTATCGGTTTTTTCATTTATTCTTATCTTTGTTCCCAAACAAACATGTTATGGAAACGACCGTCTATTTTGCCGACCGGGCGGTGCGATTCGTCGCCGAGGCGCCTGCGGATGTTCCGGCCGAAGCCGTTATCGACGCTGCGGCGGGCATAAGTCGTGACAAGATACTCCGAATTATCGAGAAATGCAACTTGGTTTATGTCGTGGCGCATCGTCCCGATGAGGCATTCGTGCGGTTCGCTGCCGATTTCACGACGGTCGAAGCTGCTGGTGGCATCGTAGTCGATTCGGTGGGTCGGTGGCTAATGATTCACCGCAACGGGCGTTGGGACTTGCCCAAAGGACACATCGAGGAGGGTGAAAGTTGCGAGATTTGCGCGGCGCGGGAGATTGCCGAGGAGACGGGCGTGTGCGCCGAGGTCGTGCGGCCGTTGTGCGCCACGTGGCATGCCTACTGGTTTCCGAAAACTTCGCGTTGGGAGTTGAAACGCACGCATTGGTTCGAGCTTCGCGCCGACGACTGCGATGGGTTGGCCCCGCAGACCGAGGAGGGTATCGAACGGGTCACGTGGGTCGCGTCTTCCGAGACGTCAGCGCTTTTGGCCGATAGTTTTCCGACGATACGTTGCGTGGCGGCCGCGATGACGCAACGGTGCTGAACGAAGCCGCTTCGGGTGTACCGAATGCCGCCGATTAGTATTGCGGTGCCGCGTTCATTGCCTGTGCGATGCCTTCGGCGATTTTGTCGAGGGCGCTCTGTAACTTGTTGCCCACCATCATCTTCAGCATCATGTTCAGTTCGATGTGCAGTACTAGCCGGATGCGGGTGTCGTCGGGCGCGACCTCCTGCAACTGAATCCAGAATGCGAAATCGACGGGGACGCCTCCGTCGTCGCCCACGATTTTTACCTGCTTTGCCGCTATACGTTCTTCCATGCGTAGTTTTATGGAAAATCCTTTGGCTTTGAACGAGCAGCGGTCTTCGGTGGCTTCCCACTCTTCGACTTTGTCGGCCAGCGCGGGCGTTAGGTTGTCGAAGCGGCTGACGGCTTCGTAGATCTGTTCCGCCGGCCGGCGGATTTGTTGTTGTTTGGAGATGTATTCCTGCATGATTTTCGGATTATCAGAGCGATTCGGTTTCGGGTGCGGCCCAGAAACGGGCTGTGTCGGTCGTGCAGACGATCGATGCGTCCGTCCAGAAACTTTCGAACCCTGGCGGCAGCAGTTCGATGCGGCGCCCTTCGTAGTGCACTTCTTTGTCGTAGCCCGTTTCCTCCCAGCATTCGAACCAATAGAGATTCTTGGCCCAATAGGCATGGTAATAGTCCGTATCGCGCGCACCCAGTAGCGGATGTACTTCTATGGGTTTTCCGGCGATGCAGTGTTCGCGCATCTCTTCGAGCGAGAGGGGCGTGCCGTCCGCATCGGAAACCCATGCCGTCATGTCCGAATCGATCATCGCCCATTTCTGCCGTTCGGGCAGCCAGACGATGTTGACCACGTGGCAGTCGTTGTCCTCGGGGTTGGCGGGCAGACACGTGACGAAGCGATTGACAATTCCAGCGGCGAGCAGCAATTCATGCAGCAGAATCGAATGCAGACGGCAGTTGAAAGCCGGTTCGATGGTGCGCGTGTATTCCCATAAGGCGATGGCATTGCGTGTTTCCGGTTGGATCTGTTGATTCTCGTGCGGGATGTTTCCGGCCACGAAGCGGGCTATCGACAAGGTGTTGTCCCATGCGGTCGCCGAGGGATTCAGCAAGGTGTCGAGGCGGAAATAGTCGCGGATTTCGCGGGCTCGGGCCGTGTCTTGCCGATAGGCGAATCGGAACCGCACGGTATCGGAGACATAAGGTGCTGCGGCTTGCAGCAGTTCGATGTGTTCCTGTGGCAGCTTTTCGTTGAGGAACCCTGCCACGCGGTCGCGGAAACAGAATCGCACCAATAGAAAGGCGATGATGATTAGGCCGATGAGCGACAGCAATACGGCTCCGGCGATTTTCAGTGTTTTTTTCATGGTCGAACGGGTGAATCGGTTCGCAAAGGTAACAATTTTCCCCGATTCGCGTTTGCGGCGTCTCCGGTCATTCGATTTCGAACGTCCGGGTCGTTTCGTCGTTGAGGGCGATGTGCACCGTGACGATCTCTTCTGGTAGTAACGATTCGATTTTCTCGGGCCACTCGACCAGGCAGAGTTCTCCCGAATAGAAATACTCCTCGTAGCCGAAGTCGTAGGCTTCGCGGACGTCCTCGATGCGGTAGAAGTCGAAGTGATAGATCGGCCGGTCATTTGTGCCTCGGTATTGGTTCACGATGGCGAACGTCGGGCTTGTCACCGTGTCGGTCGAGCCCAGCGCAGCGACGATTTCACGGATCAATGTCGTCTTGCCGGCGCCCATTTCGCCGCGGAACACGACCACTGTGCGGTTGTTCATGGCGGCGAGAATCGCCTCGGCGACCTGCGGCAGTTCCTCCTCGGAGGTGATATGGATGGTTCGGGTCATAGCTCGCGGTTTCATTGTTTCGGATTCAGTACGATGAACGGCACGAGCATCTCCTCCATCGAAATGCCGCCGTGTTGGAACGTGTTGCGGTAGTAGCGGATGTGGCGGTTCGCGTCGTTGTTGTAGACCAAGAAGTCGGTGTTGTAGGCGAAGATGTAGCTCGACGAAAGGTTGCTCGACGGCAGTTGGATGTCCTCGGGCCGCAGCACTTCGTAGACCTCGCGCGAATTGTAGGAGAGGTTGCGGCCTGTCTTATAGCGCAGGTTGGTCGACGTCTCGCGGTCGCCCGTCACCTTCACCGGATTGTCGACGCGGATGGTGCCGTGGTCCGACGTGATGACCACCGTGTGGCCCCGTTCGGCGAGGAGTTTCAGAATGGTGTAGAGGTCAGAGTGCTCGAACCACGATCGTGTCAGCGAACGGAATGCCGCTTCGTCTTCGGTGAGTTCGCGGATGACGTCCGTTTCGGTGCGGGCGTGCGACAGGATGTCGAGGAAATTGTAGACGATGACCGAGAAATCGGCGTCGTAGACTTTCTGGATGTTGTCCACCAAGCGGCGGCCCTGTTCGGGGCGCACCAGCTTGTCGAACGAGAAGCGCCACGATTTGCCGTTCTGCGTCATCAGCCGTTTCAGAAATTCCTCCTCGTATTGGTTTTTGCCGCCGTCCTCATTGTCGTTGAGCCACTTGTTGGGCATCAGCCGGTCGATCGAGAGCGGCATCAGTCCCGCGAATACGGCGTTGCGGGCGTATTGGGTCGCCGTCGGCAGGATGGCGCAGTAGAAATCGTCAACCGCCACATCGTAGTATCCGCGCAGCAGCGACGAAATCGACCGCCATTGGTCGTAGCGGAAATTGTCGATGAGCAGCAGCGTCGTCTTCGCATGGTCGTCTGCAACGGGAAAGATTTTCGAGCGCATCAGTGTGTGCGACATCACCGGCGTGTCGTCCGACCGGCGGTTGATCCAGTTGTAATAGTTCTGGCGCACGAACTTGCAGAACGCCTGATTGGCCTCGGTTTTCTGGTAGAGCAGAATTTCTTTGATGCTTTGGTCGGTCGAGGATTCCAGTTCGATTTCCCACGAGGTGATTTTGCGGTAGAGCGAACACCAGTCTTGGAACGTTTCGGCCATCTGCAACGATGCGGAGATGCGCCCGAACTCCGACCGGTAGTCGGCTGTGGTCTGTTCGGTGACCAATTGTTGCGAATGGACGTTCTTTTTGATGGAGAGGAGTACTTGATTGGGGTTCACGGGCTTGATGAGGTAGTCGGCGATTTTCGAGCCTACGGCCTTGTCCATGATGTTCTCCTCCTCGCTCTTGGTCACCATGATGACGGGGGTCGTCGGGCGGATTTCCTTGATTTTGGGCAGGGTTTCGAGCCCCGTCATGCCGGGCATCATTTCGTCGAGGATGATGAGGTCGTAGGAGCCCTCCGAGGCCATGTCGATGGCGTCGTAGCCGTTGTTGCACGTCTCGACCTCGTAGCCTTTCTGTTTCAGAAACAGCACGTGGGGTTTCAGCAGTTCGACTTCATCGTCGACCCAGAGAATTTTAACCATATTTGCACGATTCGCTTTTACAAAGGTACGTTTTTTTCCGGTCAAACGCAAAAACCGCACGTTTTATTGGGCCGTCGGAGGATTTTTTCGGTAGAGGTCGGAAGTTTTGCCCGATATTTGCTATCCCTTTGTCAACGTGGACAGTAGCCGTCGAAAGAAAAACTTGAAAAAAATAGACGGTTTGTTGGCGGATATATAAATAAAGCGTATATTTGCAGCTCGAAGCGGAAAAAAACACTAAAAAATCAATACGGATATGACAAAGGCTGACATTGTAAGCGAAATCGCTAAAAGCACCGGTATCGAAAAGGTACAGGTTCAGGCAATCGTCGAGGCTTTCATGGAGAGCATCAAAACGTCGATGATCAAGAAGAACAACGTCTATCTGCGCGGTTTCGGCAGTTTCATCGTGAAGAAGCGTGCCAAGAAGGTGGCCCGCAATATCTCGAAGAATACGACGATCACGATTCCCGCACACGACATTCCTGCGTTCAAGCCCGCCAAGAGCTTCGCAGCGAAAGTGAAATAAATCGGAAACCCAATTAAAAACTAAAAACTATGCCAAACGGAAAGAAGCATAAGCGTCACAAGATGGCTACCCACAAGCGCAAGAAACGTCTGCGTAAGAACCGTCACAAGAAGAAGTAGTGGGGAGCGTAGCATCTTCGTGCTAACGATTCGGTGAAGCTAAAGGAGCTCTGCGGGCTCTTTTAGCTTTACTCGTTTAATTTCAGGGATGCGGCAGTCGGAAACAACATCTGTAAGTGGAATGCAGCTCCGGTGCCGCCAATAAAGAAATATCGCGATTGCAATACGAGTATCTGCCGGTGCCCCGATACGTTCGGAACTACTCTCGCAAAGCGGAGTTCAAGGTTAGGGCAGGATTGAATATATGGCTCGGGCCGTAAGTGCCGTGTTCGGATGCGAAAGTCGGATGAATATCATCCGATAGATTTCGACCGATCGTGAAATCGCGCTTTTAAATGCAAAGATGCGGTGTGCCGGAAGGGCTACATTCCGGTGCCGCTAATGAAAATATGAATAAAGAGTTAATCGTAAACGTCAACCCGACTGAAATAGCCATCGCCTTGTGCGAAGACAAGGTGCTGGCCGAATTTTCGAAGGAACAATGCCAGACGGGTTTCGCCGTGGGGGACATCTACCTCGGCAAGGTGCGTAAAATCATGCCGGGGCTCAACGCGGCATTCGTCAACATAGGTCACGAGAAAGACGCATTCATCCATTATCTCGATTTGGGGACGCAGTTCCCGTCGTTGCAGAAGCTGGTCAACTCGCAGCAGCCCGGCAAACGGGGCTTGCGCGTCGAGACTATGAAACTGGAGGAGCCGATCGACAAGAACGGCAAACTCGGCCAACATCTTCAGGTGGGGCAGACTGTCATGGTGCAGATTGCCAAAGAGGCCATTTCGACCAAAGGTCCGCGCCTGACCGCCGACATTTCGTTGGCCGGTCGCAATGTGGTGTTGGTGCCCTTTTCGTCGAAGGTGTTTCTCTCGCAGAAAATCCGTTCATCGGAGGAAAAACGCCGACTGAAACGGATTGCGTCATCCATTTTGCCCAAGAATTTCGGGGTCATCATCCGTACGGCTGCGATGGAGGCAAGCGATGCGGAGGTCGAACACGACATGCGCACGCAACTCGACCGCTGGCGCAAGACCGTGCAGGCTATTCGCAAAAATCCGGCGCCCGCGCAGCTGATGAGCGAGATGAATCGGGCGAACACCATCATCCGCGACTCGTTGAACGGTGACTTTTCGCAGATCGTCGTCAACGACGAGGCGATGTACACCGAAATCCGCAACTACATCCACGAAATCGAGCCGGCGAAGGAGAAAATCGTCAAGCTCTACCGCGGCACGGTGCCCATCTTCGACAACTTCGACATTTCGAAGCAAATCAAGTCGTTGTTCGCCAAGTACGTGTCTTTGCGGCGCGGCGCTTATCTCATCATCGAGCGCACCGAGGCGATGAACGTCATCGACGTCAATTCGGGCAACCGCACGAAAGCCGAGGACGACCAAGAGCAGACGGCGATGGACGTCAATCTGGCTGCGGCCAAGGAGATCGCTCGCCAGTTGCGTCTGCGCGATTTGGGCGGCATCGTCATCATCGACTTCATCGACCTGCACAAGGCGCAGAACAAACAAGTGCTGTTCGATGAGATGGTGAAACTGATGTCTACCGACAAGGCCAAGCACACCGTCCTGCCGCTTACGAAGTTCGGTTTGATGCAGATCACCCGCCAGCGGGTGCGGCCGGTGGCCATCGAGAATGTCTCGGATGTCTGTCCGACGTGCGACGGTTCGGGCAAAATCGAGCCGACGGTGTCGTTGGACCGGAAAATCGAGAATCAGATTTCATTCCTCACGCAGGACCGCGGCCACAAATACATCAAATTGGTGGTCAGCCCCTATGTGGCTGCATTTTTGAAGAAAGGTGTCTGGTCGTTGCGGCGGCGTTGGGAGTGGAAATACAAGGTGCGTCTCTGCATCGCCGAAGACCAGAGTATGGGCATCATCGACGTGCACTATCACGACCGCAAGGATAATGATCTGATCGCAAAATAGAACGGGAATGGTTGCTGCTCGCGAGCGGTTGGCGCAGTTCGTCGAGGGGTCGGAACACCTGACGGCATTGTGCCGGGCATATCGGAATGAATGCACTGTCGTCCATCTCAGTGAGTTGGTCGGTGGTGCTTGGGCGTTTTATGCCGCTGCGGCGGTCGCACGTGTCGGCGGGGTGCACGTCTTCGTTGCTGAAGACCGCGACGCGGCCGCTTATCTGTTGAACGACTTCTACAATCTGTTGGATGAGGAGCGGGTCTGTTTCTTCCCGTCATCGTTCAAGCGTTCCGTCGCTTACGGGGCTGAGGATGCGCAGGGTGTCGTGCAGCGTACGGCGACCTTGAACGCGCTGAAAAATTTTTCATCCGATTATTTGGTCGTCTGCACCTATCCCGAGGCGCTCGCCGAGCGGGTCGCCGACGTCGAGACTTTCCAACGGGACACGATCGCCGTGCACGTCGGCGACCGCATCGATATCGATGACTTGGTGCAGCTGTTGGCCGATGCGTCGTTCTCGTGTGTCGATTTCGTTTACGAGCCCGGCCAGTATTCCGTGCGCGGCGGCATCGTCGACGTCTTTTCCTTTTCCGAGAGCAAACCCTACCGACTGGACTTTTTCGGCAGCGAGGTCGATTCCATCCGGCGGTTCAATATTTCGAGCCAGCTTTCGAGTGAAAAACTGACCGAAGTTGAGATCATTCCCGATCTGAACGGTCGGGCGGCAGTTTCGGCTCCGAAAATTTCGTTGGCTCGGTTTGCCGGTGCGGGGGCTGCTTTTTGGTTCTACGACATCGACCATGTATTGCGGCGGGTGAACGACGTGCGCCGCAAGACGCTCGCCGACATGGAGCATCCCGAGGAGATCGATACCTTGTTGACCAGCCGCAACGGCTTGTTGACCGACCTTGCCGACAACCGGCTTTTCCTGTTGAGGGACAACTTGCCCGAGCGACCTGCGACGGAGACTATTCCGTTTTCGACAGCTCCGCAACCAGCCTTTAATAAGAATTTCGAGGTGTTGGCCGACGATATGATCCGCAACGCTTTGCGCGGATACGAAACCTACATTCTCTCCGAGAACAAGGCTCAGATCGAGCGTCTGGAAAATATCTTCCATAAGATCGGACGCGGACAGGCGGTTGTGCGGCCCATTTCGGCGACCTTGCATGAGGGGTTCATCGACCATGATCTGAAACTTTGTCTCTATACCGACCATCAGTTGTTCGACCGTTATCAGCGTTATCGCATCAACGGTGAAATCCGTCGCGATGAGCAGATGACGGTTGCCGAACTGAACCAACTGCGTCCGGGCGATTACGTCGTGCACATCGATCACGGTGTCGGGCGCTTCGACGGACTGGTCAAAATCAATGAAAACGGCAAGACGCACGAAGCCATCAAGTTGGTCTACAAGGACAACGACGTCCTCTTCGTCAACGTTCATTCATTGCACCGCATTTCGCGTTACAAGTCGGGCGAGGGCGAGCCGCCGAAGGTCTATAAACTGGGCAATGGGGCTTGGCAGAAACTCAAGAACGCCACTAAAAAGGCGGTCAAGGATATTTCGCGCGAGTTGATCGCGCTCTATGCCAAACGCAAGGCGTCGAAAGGTTTCGCTTTTTCGGCCGACAGTTACCTGCAACACGAGTTGGAGGCTTCGTTCCGGTGGGAGGATACGCCCGACCAGCAGGCCGCCACGGCTGCCGTGAAAAAAGACATGGAATCCGACCAGCCGATGGACCGGTTGGTTTGCGGTGATGTGGGTTTCGGTAAGACCGAGGTGGCCATCCGCGCTGCGTTCAAGGCGGCGACGGACGGCAAGCAGGTCGCCGTGCTGGTGCCTACGACTATCCTCGCTTTGCAGCATTACCGGTCGTTTACCGAACGTCTGCGCGATTTTCCGGTGCATATCGAATACCTGAACCGTTCGAAATCCGCCAAAGAGACGGCGCAAATCCGTGCGGACTTGGCGGCCGGAAAAATCGACATCCTTATCGGCACTCACAAGATGTTGGGCAAGAACATCGTGTTCCGCGACTTGGGGTTGTTGATAATCGACGAGGAGCAGAAATTCGGCGTCGCGGCCAAAGAGAAACTGACGCAGATGAGTGTTTCGGTTGATACGCTGACCCTCACGGCGACTCCGATTCCCCGTACGTTGCAGTTCTCGTTGATGGGGTCGCGCGATTTGTCGGTCATCTCGACTCCTCCGCCCAACCGGCAGCCCATCGTCACCGAATCGCACGTCTTCTCGGAAGAGATCATCCGCGATGCCATTGAGACGGAGCTCGCGCGCGGCGGACAGGTCTATTTCGTCCACAATCGTGTCGAGGATTTGCTCACGTTGCAGGGGATGATTACGCGCATTTGCCCGAAAGCCCGCGTGGCGATCGGTCATGGTCAGATGCCGGCTGAGAAACTCGAAAAACTCATCATGGACTTCATCTACGGGGAATTCGATGTGTTCGTAGCGACGACCATCGTCGAGAACGGCATCGATATCCCCAATGCCAATACCATCATCATCGACAACGCCCAGAATTTCGGATTGAGCGACCTGCATCAGTTGCGCGGGCGTGTCGGGCGTTCCGACCAGAAGGCTTATTGTTACTTGCTGTCTCCGCCCGAGGAGTTGTTGTCTTCCGATGCACGGCGGCGTTTGCGGGCCATCGAGGAGTTTTCCGATTTGGGTTCCGGCTTCAATATCGCCATGCAGGATCTGGACATCCGCGGTGCCGGCAATCTGTTGGGGGCCGAGCAGAGCGGCTTCATTGCCGATATCGGCTTCGAGACCTATCAGAAGATCATGAACGAGGCTATTGCCGAGTTGCGTGCCGAAGGCTTGGAGGTCGCCGGACTGAACCCTGCCGAACAGCAGGTCATGGCGCAGCAGGCTTATATCGACGATGCGCATATCGACATCGAAGTCGAGGCGTCGTTGCCCGATGGTTACGTTGCACAGCAGGCTGAGCGGCTGAAGCTCTACCGCGAACTCGATTCCACCCAGTCCGAGGAGGCGTTGCAGGCATTCGAGGCTCGTTTGATCGACCGTTTCGGGCCGCTGCCCGAGGCGACGAAAGAGTTGTTGAACGTCGTGCGCCTGCGTTGGGAGGCCATCCGGTTGGGCATGGAGCGCGTCAAGGTGAAGAACGGACTGATGATCGTCCACTTCGTCGGCGAGGACAACTCGCCCTATTTCAAGAGCGACACATTTATGGAGCTGTTGCGCCGTGTGACGCAGCATCCCGACCGGTTCGTCTTGAAACAGCACAATAATCGGTTGGCGATGACCGTTCGTAACGTAAAGAACGTGGAGGAAGCCTACAAAACCTTGCAGCAGTTGTGAATCTGCTCGTCGACATAGGAAATACCGCGGTCAAGTGTGCTGTGACCGAGCTGGGTGAAATCATCGCCGAGGGACGCGATGACCGTTTGACCGTCGGTTTGCTCGACCGGTTGTTGGTCGGGCGCGACGTCCGGCATGCTATCGTTTCGTCGACACGCGGTGACGCTTCCGAAGTTGTGGCGTTGGTGTGCAGTCGGGTGGGGCATTGCTTGGAGTTCAATCAGCGGACGCCCGTTCCCATCGGCAATGCTTATCGTTCGCCCGAGACGCTCGGGCTCGACCGATTGGCGGCAGCCGTCGGTGCTGCGACGCTTTTTCCGGGCCGGAACGTCTTGGTCATCGATTGCGGCACGGCCTTGACGATCGATACGGTGACGGCCGACGGTGTGTTCCGTGGCGGGTGCATCTCGCCCGGGTTGCGGATGCGTCTGCGGGCGTTGCACGACTACACGGCGGCTCTGCCGCTCTGCGAACCGTCGGAATGGCCCGAACCCGAGCCGAACACCGAACCGAAGTCGGTTTCAGTGCGAGCCGACGCACATTTGGGCCGCACGACCGAGGAGGCCATCGTGCGGGGAACAGTGCAGTCGATCGTCTTCGAAATCGAGGGCCATGCGGCCCGTTTTCGGGACGAATTCGAGGACACATGCGTGATTTTTACCGGCGGAGATGCGCATTTTTTTGTAAAACGAATTAAAAATACGATATTTGCAAATTGTAATCCGGTCTTTTGCGGATTGGACAGAATCTTGGAATATAATGTACTCGAAGAATACCTTGGTTAAGTGGCTGATCGCCGTTGCGATGCTTTTGCCTTTCGCAGCGGGGGCTCAGACGAGCAGCGTGAATGCCTTTTCGCCCTATACGATGTACGGTATCGGCGAGATGAATACGCCCGGTACCCTGCCGATGCGGTCGATGGGCGGCGTCGGGGTGGCCGTACGCAAGGTGGGCGACGTCAATCTGCTCAATCCGGCTTCGTACAGCATTGCGCCGCAAAAGAGTTTTCTCTTCGACTTCGGGGTCGAGGGGCAGAATTTCTATAATTCGCAGCGCGTGACCGGCGAGGAGAAACACACAGCCTACAATACATTCAATATCCGCGATGTCGCGCTCCAGTTTCCGTTGGCCAAGAAACTCGGGCTCGGATTGAGTCTGACGCCTTACAGTTCGGTCGGTTATCGCATGCGTTACGACCATCCGTTTTCTTCCGATGACCCCGTGTGGGGCAACGTCGGTGCGGTACAGTATAATTATCAGGGCGAGGGTGACGTCACCGAGGTGAAACTCGGCATTGGCTGGGAGGTATTCAAGAATTTTTCCATCGGTCTCGCTGCGCAGTATTATTGGGGCGACATCGACCGCGATTTCACCTCGACGACCGCTTCGATAACCGGTTCGGATACCGCCTATTCGTCGATCGTCGGCAGCGACAATTACAGCATTTCGAGCTTCAAGGGACAGATCGGCGTGCAGTGGGTTGCCGTGGCCAATCAGAAACGGGCGTTGACGTTCGGTGCGACATTCGACTTCGGCGGCGATTTGCGGCCGCGCGTCACGTCGAGTATCACCATCGACAACATGACCAGCACCGTCGTGCGGGGCGATACCACTACGTTGAAACTCGTCCTGCCGCGTCAGTATGCTTTCGGCGTCTACTACCAGACGAGCAAATGGGCGCTCGGTGCGGATTACGAATACCGCAATTGGGGTGGCCGCAACAAGGGTTCGGTGCATACGGGCGTGACCGGCAGCGGCAACGACAAACATTCCTACACGGTGGCCTATACCAATACGAGTACTATCAAGTTGGGTGCGGAGTTCACGCCCGGACGTTACGACGTGCGCCATTTCTTCAACAGGTGCTCCTATCGGGCCGGCTTCCGTTACGGCAGCTTTAACCAGACGTTCGACGGCCACCGGCTCGGTGAATGGGCCGTTACGGTCGGCGTCGGGGTTCCGGTGCAGTTTCTCGCGATTTCGGGCGTCAACGTCGGTTTCGAGTACGGACGACGCGGCTACAATATCGCCGAAAATCTCTGCTTGGTGCGTCAGCAATATTTCAAGTTCGCCATCGGATTCACCCTCTTCGGTGCGGGTGGCGAGAACAAGGACTACTGGTTCCTGAGACCCAAATACGATTGATTCAAAAACCTAAAATCACGTTATACCAATGAAAAAAATCAAAATCCTGTTATCCGTGGCTTGCGCGTCGATCGCTTTCGGATCGTCGGCGCAGGATTTCAGCCTTCCGCAGTACGCCAAGTGGGGCGATACGCCCGAGAACCGCAAAGAGAACATCTTGGCCAACAGCTATCTGGGCGAATCCGTCAACAATCGCGAGTATAATCAAGCTGCCGGTTATTTCCAGCACCTCATCGAGCAGGCGCCGACCGGCTCTATCAATATCTACATCAACGGAGGTAAACTGTACAAAGCGAAAATCAACGCAGCGAAGGACCCCGCTCAAAAACGGGTCTTCATCGATTCGTTGATGACGGTTTATGACCTGCGTATGAAGCACTTCCCCGTTTACCGTAACAAGAAAGGGATGGATTTGGGTACGGCTTACGTGCTTGACATCAAGGCGCGTGATATGGCTGTTTATCTGCCGATGGAGAATGCGCTCGTTCGTGAGACATTCCGTGCTGCCATCGAAGCCGGCGGTGACCAAACCAAACCCGATTTGGTTGTGGCTTATTTCGCCGATCTGTGCGACGATTACAAGAACACCGATGAGGTGTTGGCCGACGAGGTGATTGCCGAATACGACCGTCTGTCCGCGTTCTTCGCCAAGAATCCGATGGCTGTCGATGAAAAGAAACAGTTCGAGACGGCATTCGGCCTGAGCGGTGCCGCCAGCTGCGAAAATCTCGAGAAACTCTATAAGGATCGTTTGGCTGCTGCTCCCGCAGATGCCGATCTGTATGCACAGGCCGTCGCGTTGATGGCACGTGCGCATTGCGATAGCGACTTCTTTATCGCAACCACCGAGCATTATTACGAGCTGAAACATTTGTCGGAAACGGCCATGTTGTTGGCTGAGGTGTTTCAAAAGAAAGGCGACTTCTCCGATGCCTCCAAGTATCTCAATGAGGCGCTCGAATCCGAAACCGATACTGCTCAGCGTCAGAAATTGCTCGTTCGCATCGCATTCCTCGAATTGGTTTCGAACAAGATGTCCGCTGCCGCTGCCGCTGCGCGTCAGGCCCGCGATCTCGATCCCGAGGACGGTGTGCCGTACTTCGTTTTGGCTCAGTGCTATGCTTCGTCGGCTGCCGTCTGCGACGGATTCTCCGGACAGGCCGCTTATTGGGTCGCTTACGACACGATGGCACAGGCGATCGAACTTATGCAGAATAACGAGGAGGATGCCAAAGCCTATCTGTCGACAGCTAAACAGCAGCTTTCGGTCTACCGCAGCCATTTCCCCACGAACGAGGAACTGTTCTTCAACGAGGTGAAAGAGGGTACGCGTTATACGGTCGGTTGCGGGCTGGCCTCCGGTATCCCGACGGTCGCTCGCGCCCGCTAACGCTTAGGACCGAAGATAGAAGAAACGATTGTGTTCATGTCAGTTCTTCGTCGAAAAAAGTTTTCGATAGCACTCGCCTTCGCGGCGGGTGCTATCTTGCTGTCTTCGTGCGGAGAACGTGCACCGCAGGTCGATTCTGCTGCCGACGAGGCGATGATGACCGAGTACAGTGAGAATCTGACCATCATCGAGTCGCAGAACGGCAAACGATCCTATCGTTTCACAACTCCGTTGGTCGAGGGATATTCGCAGGCGCGCGAGCCTTATCGCGAGTTTCGCAAGGGGATTCGTATGGTTACGTATCAGGATGATTCGTTGACATCGGTCGACGTGGTGTTGACGGCCAATTATGCCATCTATTACGAAAACCGCAAGTTGTGGGAGGCCAAGGGCAACGTCGTTGTCGAGAAACATGACGGTAAGAAGCTCTACACGCAGCAGTTGTTCTGGAACGCTACGACCAAGAAAGTCTATTCGAATGTCGATACGCGCATCGTGCAGGAAGGACGGAGCGATGCGATCGGCGCCGGTTTCGAAACCGACGAAGAGTTCCGGGATTGGCGGTTCCGTTATATGAAAGGACAGACCGACGTTGACGTCTCAGCCCTCGATTCGTCCGATTCGACCCGTACGGAAAGGTCTGCTGCCGGTAAAAGTACTTCAAGCTTTCCTGCTGCGAAGAAACGGAAGCCGGAGCGGAAATCCGTTCCCGACATCGAGCGTAATGCTTGGCCCGATGCCAGCGATGCAGCCCGTTCCGGTGATGGTCCGAAAACTTCAAATTCCGCACCCTCCGGCACGGAGCGGCCCTCCATAGAACGCTCGAAACGCCGACTTCCTACCGACCGCGTAGAACGTCAGCGTCTCGAACGTCCTGCCGAAGCTGTCGAACGAATGATTGCGCCTGCAGCCTTCAAGCAACGGGAGGAGGGGGAACCGACCGATGCCGTTTCGTCGAATCAATCCGCATCCGAAAAATAATGGTTACTTCGATTGTCATCATAGCGACGATGCTGCTCCTGTCGGCCTTTTTCTCCGGCATGGAGATCGCTTTCACGAGCAAGAACCGGCTGAAATTGGAAATCGACCGCAAACAGAGCCGCATGTTCGATTTTATCGCCGAGGTCTTCGCGCATCGGCCCGGACAGTATATTACGACTATCCTCGTCGGCAACAATATCGCGTTGGTCATTTATTCGCTTTACATGTCGTTGTTGTTGCGCGGTTTGTTCGCACTCGCCGGATGGGAACGCGTGGCACGGGACGGTTCCGTGGCGATCGAAACGGCCGTCTCGACATTGATTATCATCTTCGTTGCCGAGTTTCTGCCTAAATCGATTTTTCGCAACAACCCCAATTTCTATTACCGCGTTTTCGCACCGGTCATCTACTTTTTCTATATCCTGCTTTATCCCATTGCACGGTGGACGACTTTGATTTCGCAGGGGATTCTGCGTTTGCTGGGCCGGCGGGTCGACGTTTCGGGACCCGAACCTGTTTTCAACCGCGATGACTTGGCCGCGCTGCTCGAAACGAACAATACCGAGCAGCATCCCGATCCCGATAATGAGTTGAAACTGTTTCAGAACGCATTGGATTTCGCCGATTTGCGCGTCCGTGATTGCATGGTGCCGCGCGTCGATATCGAAGCTGTCGATATCGACGACATCTCTATCGAACAACTTACGGCTCGCTTCGTCGATACGCAGTATTCGCGCATATTCGTCTGGCGCAAGTCCATCGATAACATCATCGGTTACGTCAATTCGAAAACACTGTTTACGCGCCCTGTAAAAGTCAGCGATGCGGTGATGGAGGTCAGTTTCGTGCCCGAAACCATGTCGTTGCAGGCTGTGTTGCAGAACTTCATCCGTCATCGGTCGAACGTAGCCGTGGTCATCGACGAATTCGGCGGTACGGCGGGCATCATCTCGCTGGAAGATGTGCTGGAACAGATTTTCGGCGAAATCGAGGACGAGCACGATGTGCCCGACCTGACCGAAAAACAGGTCGGTGCCGACGAATACGTCTTCTCGTGCCGACTGGAGGTGAAGTATCTTAACGAAAAATACGGCCTCGATATCGAGGAGAGCCGCGAATACGATACGTTGGCCGGATTCATCATCTGTCATTACGAGGGGATTCCCGCTTCGGGGGAGACGCTCTCCGTCGGGCCGTTGCAGATTCGCATCCTGCGTACGACCCGTTCGCGCGTCGAATTGGCCCGCGTGAAAAAAACGGTCTGAAAGGAGGGCTTTTTCCGAATTAATTGCTATCTTTGGCCGATTGAATCGAAACAAAACGAATAATCAACTATTTATATGGCAAGTTTAAACACGTTACGAACCAAGTTCGGCATTGTGCTTTCGATCGTTATCGCATTGGCCCTCTTGGCATTCATCCTCTCGTTGAAGACCGAAATGGGCTTTTCAGGCAACGATCCCAAAGTCGGTGTCATCGACGGCGAGAACATCCGTTATTCGGAGTATTACAACGAGTACGAACAAATCAAGACTCAGAATAATATTCAGGAGAGCGACGAGCAGCAGTCGGCCATGTTGGCCAATGCCGTTTGGCAGTCGTTGTTTGCCAAATATGTCATGACGCCTGGTTTCTCGAAATTGGGTCTGCGCGTGAGCGATGCCGAGCGTTTGGCTATGATTAGCGGTCGGATTCCGTCGCAGACGCTTTACAGCACTTTCGCCGATCCCGCTACGGGCGAATATAATGTCGCTGCCGTCACCGAGTTCCTCGCACAGGCTGAGACCGATCCGCAGGCACAACGTGCTTGGGCACAGTTGAATGAGCAGTTACGGGCTGAGCGCGAAGCACAGAAGTATTTCGGTTTGTTGCGCGGCGGTGTCTATGTCAATGCGTTGGAGGTTGCCGACGGCGTTGAAGGCACGAATAAAACATATGCCGGTAAATGGATCGGCAAGCGTTATTCGGCCGTTCCCGATTCGCTTTTCAGCATTTCGAATTCGGATTTGAAAGCCTACTATAAGGCGCACAGGAGCAATTACAAACAGACGCCCAACCGTACGTTGTCGTACATTGTCTTCGAGGTGGCTCCGACCGATGCCGACTTGGAGGCTTTGCAGTCGAAGGTCTACAGCATCGGCAGCGATTTCGCTGCGACGGATGACCTGCGCGCTTTCGTGCGGTCTGATGCGCACGGTGCGATTACCGAACGTTATCTTTCGGCTGCCCAGCTTCCGTCCGACGAGGCCGAGGCACTGATGGCCGGTAAGCCCTATGGTCCCGTGCTGAAAAACAACGAATGGACGATGGCCCGCGTGCTTGATGCCAAGACGGCTCCCGATTCGCTCGGCATCCGCCACATCGTTCTGCGGTACGACGAGCGCAATTTGGCCGACAGTCTGTTGCGCGTGATTCGTGCCGGTGGCAATTTCGCTCAGTTGGCTCAGCAGCACTCCTTGTATGCTGCGACGGCTGCCAACGGCGGTGAGATCGGTGTGATGCCGTTCTCTTCGTTCAGCGGCGAGTTCGCCGACAAACTGGCCGGTGCGAAGGTCGGCGATGTCGTCGAAATTGCGTCGGGCGATGCAATCCAGTTAGTGCAGGTCTACAAAGCTGGCAAGCCCCAGAAACACGTGATGGTCGCTTCCATCACCTATCCGTTGGAGGCATCCGACGCAACGCGCGGCGGTGCGCACAATCAGGCCGGTACATTCTCGGTCAAGGCAAAAGGTTCGCTCGATGCGTTCAACGCTGCAGCTGCCGATGCTGCCGTGACACCCCGTATCGCGACCCTCTCCGAGGGCGAGCGGATGTTGCGCGGATTGGATGATTCGCGTGAATTGGTTCGATGGGCATTCGGCGCTGACAAGGGCGACGTATCGGAGATTTTCAACGTCGGCAAAGATTATGTCATCGCTATCGTGACCGACATCGACGACGAAGAATACATGCCGTTGAGCAAAATCCATACGCAGGTACGGGCTCAGTTGCTCCGCGATAAAAAATACGATTATATCGTGAATGAACTTTCCGGTTCGTCGTTGGAGGAGCAGGCTGCGAGCCTCGGTTCGGAGGTTGCCGATTTCGATGGTATCACGTTGAACTCCTATTTCGCCGACGGTATCGGTTATGAACCGCGTGTGATGGGGGCTATTTCCACGACCGGGCAGGGTGTCGTTTCTGCTCCTGTGAAAGGGCAGACGGGTGTTTACGTCGTTCGGGTGGATGATATCCAGTCGGCTGACAAACAGACAGCCGAGGGTGAGAAGGTACGTGCGCAGGCTACGGCCGAAAGCATGGTACAGCGTTTGGCTGTTCCCGCTATTCAGCAGATGGCCGAGATGCGTGATCTCCGTGGCAAATATTTCTAATCGCACGACAAATAGATTATTGCAAACATTTCGGGCAGGGGCACTGATGCTTCCTGCCCGAATTTTTTGCGCTTTTGCAAGTGTTTTGTTGCGTGGTAGATCGGTCGCCGCTGTGTTTTTCGGGGCGGCAAGGCTATAAACAAATAAGAAATCCCTGCTGCAATTTCGTGCGGCAGGGATTTTCTCTTGTGGATAAAGCGATTCTTCGTTATTGTTGCGGAACAGTCATCTTGGCGATGCGGGCACAATGGCGTCCGCTTTCGAATGTCGTTGTAAAGTAGGCATCGAGCATACGAATCGCTTCGTCGTTTGCGATGAAGCGAGCTGGCAATACAATGATGTTGGCATCGTTGTGACGCCGAATCAGCGATGCGATTTCCTCATTCCAGCTCAGCCCTGCGCGGATGCCTTGATGTTTGTTGAGCGTCATTGTCATTCCCTCGCCCGAGCCGCATAGTGCCACACCGCAGTCGACTTCGCCGTGTTCGACCGCTTCGGCTAGCGGATGGGCATAGTCTGCATAATCGACGCTTTCGGGCGATTGACAGCCGAAGTCATGTACCTCGTAGCCTTTGCTGTCGAGATAGCCCACCAAAAATTCTTTCATTTCATAGCCGGCATGGTCGCTGGCGATACCGATTGTTTTCATGATTCGATTCTTTTGTGTTTCGATAGCTGTGCGCAAATCGCATGCTGAACCTTTCGCACAACCGAAATGATCCGTCGGTAAAAAAGCATCCTGCACAAGTCATGCAGGATGCTTTTTGCGAATCCGCTTCGGGCGGAACGGGATCCTGCAAGTTGTTTATTTCACCATGCAGTCCTTGATGTAGTGGTGGTGTGAGCCCCAACGTTCGAATGCCGCTTTGTCGAGTTCTTCGCGGGCATCGGGGTGTGCGAGGGAGATCAACAGTCGTGCACGTTCCTGCATGCTCTTGCCGTAGAGGTCGACCGCACCGTATTCCGTGACGATCCAATGGGCATGGAAGCGGGTCGTAACGACACCGGCACCGTCCAGCAGCGTCGGACAGATTTTCGATACGCCCTTGTTGGTCGCCGACGGCATGGCGATGATGGCTTTGCCGCCTTTCGAAAGCGATGCGCCGTAAACGAAGTCGATCTGACCGCCGGCGCCCGACCAGAATTTCGTACCCAACGAATCGGCACATACTTGACCGGTCAGGTCGATTTGCAGGGCCGAGTTGATGGCCGTCATGCGGTCGTTCTGCGAGATGATGTAGGGATCGTTCGTGTAGCCGACATCCATCATCAGCACGCCCGGGTTGTCGTCGATGAAGTCGTAGACCGCTTTCGATCCCATCAAGAACGTCGAGACGATTTTTCCCGGGTCGGTTTTCTTCGCTTCGCCGTTGATGACGCCCTTTTCCACGAGCGGCAGTACGCCGTCAGCAAACATCTCGGTATGGATACCGAGGTTTTTGTGGTTGCCCAACTGCGACAATACAGCATTCGGAATGGCTCCGATACCCATTTGCAGCGTTGCTCCGTCTTCGATCAGCGCAGCGCAGTTGCGACCGATGGCCGCATCGATTTCCGAAATCGGGCCTGGGATAGCTTCGATCAGCGGTGTATCGTCCTGTACGAACGTGTCGATTTTCGACATCGGAATCATGGCTTGTCCGAACGCACGCGGCACATTGGGATTGACGACTGCGATTACGTGGTCGGCGCATTCCACGGCGGCCAGCGTCGCATCGACCGATGTACCCAGCGATACATAGCCGTGTTTGTCGGGCGGGCAGACTTGAATCATCGCTACGTTGCACGGCACAGCGCCGCAACGATAGAGTTTCTGCGTTTCGCTGAGGAATACCGGAATGTAATCGGCATAACCGCTTTGCGTCACTTTGCGGACGTTGGCTCCGACGAAGAACGAATCCAATTGGAATACGCCCTCGAATTTCGGGTCGGCATAGGGTGCCGGACCTTCGGTGTGCAGATGGTGGATGTGAACATCTTTCAGTTCGCCGGCCTCGCCGCGGGCGCACATCGCTTTAATCAGGCATTGCGGAGCCGATGCCACTGAACTCAGGTGCACCGTATCTCCCGATTTGATGACTTTGACGGCCTCTTCGGGCGTGGTGAATGTGATTTGGGTGTTCATTGGGAATAGGTTGTTATTTCCGTTTCACTTCGATTTGTTCGTAGCCTTCGATGATATCGCCGACCTTGATGTCGTTGTACGATTCGATGTTCAGACCGCAATCCTGTCCGACGGTGACTTCCTTTACATCGTCCTTGAATCGCTTCAGCGAGCCTAACTTGCCGGTGTAGATGACGATACCGTCGCGGATGACCCGTATCGGGGTCGAGCGTTGCAGACGTCCCTCGCGGACGACGCAGCCCGCCACGGTGCCGACTTTCGAAATTTTGAAAATTTCCATCACCTCGACCGATGCGACGATTTCCTCCTTCATCACCGGTTCGAGCATACCTTCGATAGCATCCTTGATGTCGTTGATGGCATCGTAGATGATCGAGTAGAGACGGATTTCGATTTCCTCCTTTTCGGCCAGTTTGCGGGCCGAGCCAGACGGACGCACTTGGAATCCGACGATGATAGCGTTCGACGCGGCGGCCAGCAGGACATCCGATTCGGAAATCTGGCCGACGGCGGCGTGAATGACATTGACCTGCACAGTCTCTTTCGACAGCTTGATGAGCGAGCCCGACATGGCCTCTACCGAACCGTCTACGTCGCCTTTGACAATGATGTTCAGTTCCTTGAACGAGCCGATAGCGATGCGGCGGCCGATTTCGTCCAGCGTCACGTGCTTTTGGGTCATGATGCCCTGCATGCGTTGGAGTTGTTCACGCTTGTTGGCGATTTCGCGGGCCGAGCGGTCGTCCTCCATCACATTGAACATATCACCGGCCTGCGGTGCACCGTTAAGACCCAGCACCTGCACAGGCGTCGAGGGGCCTGCTTCGGTTACTTTCTTGCCGTTCTCATTGAACATGGCTTTGACGCGGCCCGTGTAGGTTCCCGACAAAACGACGTCGCCGATGCGCAGCGTGCCGTTCTGCACGAGGACGGTCGAGACGTAGCCGCGACCCTTGTCAAGGGTCGATTCGATGATCGTGCCGACCGCTTTCTTGTTCGGATTGGCTTTCAGGTCGAGCATTTCGGCCTCCAAGAGCACCTTTTCCAGTAGTTTGTCGAGGTTGATGCCCTGCTTGGCCGAAACCTCTTGGTCTTGGTACTTGCCGCCCCACGATTCGACCAGATAGTTCATCTGCGAAAGTTGTTCCTTGATGTGATCGGGGTTGGCGTTCGGCTTGTCTATCTTGTTGATGGCGAATACCATCGGCACGCCTGCGGCTTGCGCATGGTTGATGGCTTCGACCGTCTGCGGCATCACGCTGTCGTCGGCCGCCACGATGATGACGGCGACGTCTGTCACAGCGGCACCGCGGGCTCGCATGGCCGTAAAGGCTTCGTGACCCGGCGTATCGAGGAAGGTGATTTTCTGTCCGTTCAGTTCGACACTGTAAGCACCGATGTGCTGCGTGATACCGCCGGCCTCGCCCTCGATGACGTTGGTTTTCCGGATGTTGTCGAGCAGCGATGTCTTACCGTGGTCGACATGGCCCATGACCGTGACGATAGGCGGGCGCGGCACGAGGTCTTCCTCGTTGTCGGCTTCGTCGGCAATGGCCTCTTGAATGTCAGCCGATACGAATTCGATTTTGTAGCCGAACTCCTCGGCTACCACGACCAACGCTTCGGCGTCGAGCCGCTGGTTGATCGACACCATCAGACCCAAGTTCATGCAGGCCGTGATGACTTCGGTCGGCGTGACATCCATCATCGTTGCCAATTCGCTGACGGTCACGAATTCCGTGACCTTGAGAATGGAACGTTCCTGTTCCGAACGTTCCATTTCCTCGTTCATGCGTTCTGCTACGGCTTCGCGCTTGTCGCGGCGGTGCTTGGCACCCGTGTTTTTGGCTCCTTTGGCCGTCAGACGGGCCAGTGTATCCTTGATTTGCTTCGAAACCTCTTCGTCGCTCACTTCCGGGCGGATGATCGGTTTCACGCCTTTGTTCTTCTTGTTGCGGCGGCCTTCGCCCGGCTTCGGCTGATTCTGTTGCGCATACCGGTTGCCTCCGTTCGAGGCGTTGCCGTTCCGGTTGTTGCCGTCCGACTTGCCGTTGCTCTTGTTGCCGCCTTGGATGTTGGCGCCGCTCTTGGTCACATCGACTTTCTCCTTTTGCAGGCGCTTGCGTTTGTGACGACCGCCCGGGACGAATCCCGAAACATCCATCGTACCCAATACTTGCGGGCCTTGCAACTGTTCGATATTCGGACGGAACACATTGTCTTTCGACTTGTTGTCGGTCGTTTCAGCCGGTGCTGTTGCGGGTTCGGTTGCCGGAGCAGCGGACTTTTCGGGAGCTGCAGGTGTTGTTGATACCTGTTTGGGTGTGGCAACTGATTCTGCCGGTTTGCTTTCCGGTTTGGGAGTCGGTGCGGGTTTCTGAGCCGGTACCGCGGTCTCTGCGGAAGCCTGTTTTTCCGGCTGTGCCGGTTGCACGGGTTTCTCTTGTGCTTTGGGAGCAGCCGGTTCCGCTTTTGGGGCTGGAGCCTGCTTGAGCTTAGGCGAAAGGTCGATCTTGCCGAGAATCTTCGGCTGCTGGATTTCGTCCTTTACGCTGATGACGTTGCTTTTGATGACCACCTCCGGTTCTTCTTCGCGTTGTTGCTTTTGCGCTCCTTCGAGCGTTACGGAGGTCTGCTTCATGGCGATGCGCTCACGAACCGATTCGCGGGCGCTGCCGGCAGAGCGATTCGTGCCGAATTCCTTTTCCAGAATGGCATACGTCGATTCGTCGACCAGCGTATTGGGCGACCCGTCGCTCTTGATGCCCTTCTTTTGCAAGAAGTCCGTGACCGTGTTCAATCCCACGTTGAACTCCTTGGCAACCTGAATGAGCCTTAATTTTCTTTCATTCCCCATATCCTCGTGCGTTTTTTTATTCTTCAAATTCGGCTTTCAATACCTCGACGATCTTCTGCGCCTGTTCCAGTTCGAGGTCGGCACGTGCGGCGATCTCCTCTACGGGAACCTCCAGCACGCTCTTGGCCGTGTCGAACCCGACGTTCTTCAGCGCATCGATCATCCAGCCGTCGATTTCGTCGGCGAATTCGGTCAGCGCCACGTCTTCCTCCTCGACCTCGCGGTAGACGTCGATGTCGTAGCCCGTCAGCATTTTCGACAGCCGGATGTTCAGACCGCCTTTGCCGATGGCCAGCGACACTTGGTCGGGTTTCAGATAGACCGAAGCGGTCTTCTTCTCCTCGTCGAGGGTGATGGAGGAAATTTTCGCCGGATTGAGCGAACGCTGAATCATCAACTGCGTGTTGGCCGTGTAGTTCACCACGTCGATGTTCTCGTTGCGCAGCTCCTTGACGATGGAGTAGATGCGCGATCCCTTCATGCCGACGCAGGCACCTACGGGGTCGATGCGTTCGTCGTAGGATTCGACGGCTACCTTGGCGCGTTCGCCCGGGATGCGGACGATCTTCTTGATGGTAATCAGTCCGTCGAAGATTTCCGGCACCTCCTGTTCGAACAGACGTTCGAGGAACTGGCTGGCCGTACGCGACAGGATGATGCGCGGTTGGTTGTTGTTCATCTCCACCGATTTGACGATTGCCTTGATGGTGTCGCCTTTGCGGTAGAAGTCGTTGGGAATCTGTTCCGTCTTGGGCAGAACGAGTTCGTTCTCCTCGTCGTCGAGAATCAGCACCTCTTTTTTCCAGACCTGATAGACCTCGCCCGTGATGATGTCACCCACTTTCTGCGAATATTTTTCGTAGAGGTTGGCTTTCTCCAAGTCGAGGATGCGCGATGCGAGGTTTTGACGCAGCGACAGTACCGTGCGTCGTCCGAACGATGTGAAATTGACTTGGTCGGTGTATTCGTCGCCGATTTCGTAGGTCGGATCGATGGCTTTCACCTGCGATACAGCGATCTCCATGTTCGGATTCTGTACATTGCCGTCTTCGACGACCGTGCGGTTCCGCCAGATTTCGAGGTCGCCCTTCTCGGGGTTGATGATGACGTCGAAATTCTCGTCCGTGTCGTACTGCTTTTGCAGTGCGTGGCGGAATACATCCTCCAGCACGCCGATCATCGTCGATTTGTCGATGTTTTTCAACTCCTTGAACTCCGCGAAGTTGCTGATGAGATTGAGATTGTCCATGGGTTTATCTTCTTGTTTTCGTTATGCGTTATTTGAAATCGAGATACTCTTTCGTACTGACGATTTCGTCGAACGGGTAGGTTCGGGTCACTTTGACCGGTTGTTTGCGTTTCTTGCCCTCGACGATTTGTTTTTCCTCGTACGAGAGTGTGATGGCCGTTTCGTCCGCCGCATCGAGTGTCGCGAGGATTTTCGTGCCGTTCTTCAGCAGCGCCTCTACCGAATGGCCGATGAGTTTGCGGTATTGGCGCAGACATTTGAGTTCCGACCCGATGCCCGCCGACATCACCGTCAGCGAAAAGTCCTCGACTTCGCGGTCGAATTCGGCTTCGATGGCACGGCTCAGTTTCACGCAGGCATCGATGTCGACCGATGTGTCGCTGTCGATGGTAAGTTCGATTTCGTTGGCTGCCGAACACGTACAGCCGACCACGAACATCTCTGTGTCGGCCAGTTGGCGTTCTGCCGCTTCGATGATTTTTTCCTTTTGTATCATGTGTTTCGTATTCGTCGGTTTGTTGCAGAGCCTTGGGTTTCTCCGGTTTCATCTACGAAACAAGGGGACTTTTTGTCCCCTTGCCTCACTACATGCCGCTTTCGACATGCAAATATAGTGAAAAAAAACGATATGCAATCGTTTCAGCGGATTTTTTGTGCCCGTCGTTCCCGTTCTGTCAGGCGTACTGCTTGATGATGCCGCGCTTCGACGTGCGGATGAACTCCAGCAGTTGGTCGCGTTCAGGGCTTTGCGGTATTTCGGCTTCTACCTTGTTGCAGCCCGACATGTAGTTTAGTCCGCTTTGGAACAGGATACGGCAGGCATCATGTATTTCATTGATCCGTTCGGGGGTGAATCCACGACGGGACAGTCCTACCTTGTTGATGCCGGCGAACCGCATCGTGTCGTTACGGACGATGACGAACGGCGGCAGATCCTGTCCGAGCAGGCTTCCGCCCTGCATCATCGAGTGGGCTCCAACCCGTGTCCATTGATGGATGGCGCAGTGGCCGCCGATGACGGCCCAATCCTCCACGTGTACCTCTCCGGCCAGCGATACACGATTGGCTATCACGCAGTTGCTTCCGACTACACAGTCGTGGCCTACATGTACATAGGCCATCAGCAGGTTGTGGTCGCCGATGCGGGTCGTGCCGGTCGATGCCGTGCCGCGGCTGATGGTCACGTATTCGCGTATGTCGTTGTAGTCGCCGATTTCGGCAGTCGTTTGTTCGCCGGCGAATTTCAGGTCTTGCGGTAGGCAGGAGACCGATGCCGCCGTGTGGATTTTGCATCCTTTGCCGATGCGGGCTCCGTCGTGGATGACGGCTCCGGGGCCGATCCAGCAGTCGTTTCCGATAACCACGTCGCCCGCAATGTAGGCGAACGGTTCGACCGTCACTCCGTTGCCCAATCGGGCGTCGGGGTGGATATATGCCAACGGACTGATCATTTCTCCACGTTTTTGTTCTTGACTACTTGGGCCATCAGTTCCGCTTCGCAAGCCAGCGTTTCGCCGACGAACGCTTTGGCTTCGACGAGTGCCACGCCGCGTCGGATGGGCTCCAAGAGATGGATTTCGAATTGCAGCGTATCGCCCGGCACGACTTTGCGTTTGAACTTCACGTTGTCGATCTTCATGAAATAGGTCGAGTAGTTCTCGGGGTCGGGTACGTTGTTGAGCACCATGATGCCGCTGCACTGGGCCATCGCTTCAACGATCAGCACGCCCGGCATGACGGGTTCTTCGGGGAAGTGGCCTACGAAGAAAGGTTCGTTCATCGTGACGTTCTTGATGCCGGCCACCGAGTTGGCGTCGCAGTGGAAAATGCGGTCGACCAAGAGGAACGGCGGACGATGCGGCAGCATTTTCCGGATGGCGTTGATGTCGAACAGTGCCGGTTTGCGGCAGTCGTATTGATAGCGCGGTTTCTCGCCCGCCTTGCGGATCGTGCGCTTTAGTTGCTTCATGAACTCCGTGTTGGCGAAGTGGCCCGGACGGGTCGCCCAGACACGGCCCTTGATGCGGACGCCGAGCAGGGCGAAATCGCCGAGCAGGTCGAGCAGCTTGTGACGGGCCAGTTCGTTGTTGCAGTAGAGCTCGTGGGCGCTCAGATAGCCCGAACGGATTTCGATGTCGGGTTTGTTGAAGAGCTTTTTCAGATGCGCCATTTGTTCGTCGGGCACGGGATTTTCCACTACGACGATGGCGTTATCCAAATCGCCGCCCTTGATGAGGTTCATCTTCATCAGCGGTTCCAGCTCGTGCAGGAAGACGAACGTGCGGCACGGCGCGATTTTCGCAGTGTAATCGTCGCCCGGCGAGAAGGTCGCGTATTGGTTGCCGATGACCTTCGAGTTGTAGTCCACATGCACCGAAACCGAAAAATCGTCGTCCGGATAGAGGATGATGGCCACGCCTTTTTCGGGAATCGTGTAGACCTGTTTTTCGGTCACGTGGTAGTATTTGCGTTCGGCGGGTTGTTCGACCATGCCGACTTCGGCGATGGCTGCGGCGTATTCGCGGGCCGATCCGTCGAGGATGGGCGTTTCGGGGGCATCGATGTCGATGCAGGCATTGTCCACGCCGAGCGTCCACAGGGCCGATACGACATGTTCGATGGTCGATACGCGGTTGCCGCCCGCTTCGATGGTGGTGCCGCGCGAGGTGTCGACCACATTGTCGCACAGCGCGGGGATGACCGGTTGGCCTTCGAGATCCGTGCGACGGAATACGATACCCGTATCGGGATCGGCTGGCCGGACGGTCATGTTGACTTGTGCTCCCGTGTGCAATCCTTTGCCGGAAAACGAGATGGGCGCGCCGATCGTTTGTTGGTTGGTAGCAGACATGATTCTATCTCTATAGTTTGATTTCAGTCGGTTGCGGCCGTGCCGTAAGAGGGGACTGGCGGAGACGACCGGATTTTATTTCACGCAAAGATAGAAAAAATCGTCAAAAAAAACTATTTTTGCTGAAATTTGCAACGGAATATGACGGAAAATCTGCCGGATAATACACCGAAACCGCCGCGTCGACCGCGTTTGCGTCTGCCGTTCGACGGTCGCAAGGCCGATGCGGGCTCGTGGACGTACGATCATCGTATCGGCTTGTGTGTGACGGTGATCGCTTATTTGGTGTTGATGGTCGGCTTCGTTTCGGCCCGCATCGTCGTCGGGCGCAAACCCGCCGCACAGGGCATGTTCATCGACTTGCAGACGTTGGCCGAATTGGAACGCGAGCGCGACCGGCTGTTGGAGGAGGTGAAGGCTCGCCAGCAGGAGGAACAGATCGACTGGCGAAGCATCCAAAACCAGTCGTCCAATGAAAATGCGCTGAACGAACTGCTGAAAGATGATCGCGGCACGAATGCCGCCGAGCTCAACGATGCTGCCTCCGACGCGCAGGAGCGGATGCGGGCCAACCGCGAGGCTTACGAGCAGGGGCTTGCCGAAGAACGGGCCATTCAGGAACGCGGCGGTTCGTCGGGCGATGAGGAGCGGCAGGATGCGAAAGTCAAGGGGCGTGTGGTCGTTTCGTTTTCGTTCACCGATCCGGTGCGGACGTCGCGCCACATCGAAATTCCGGCCTATCTGTGCGAGGGAGGCGGCGAGGTGGTCGTCGCGGCGACCATCGACCGGAACGGCAAGGTGATTGCTGCGCGGGTCACGTCGGGCGGCGACGCTTGTATGCGTGATGCGGCTCTGCATGCGGCTCGTATCTCGAAATTCCACATCAATGAAAATGCACCGGCCAAACAGACCGGTACGATTACTTATATCTTTATACCGCAATGATTGGCCGCCGCTGCGTGTGGCGCAGTCGTTGCCTTTGACGGACGACGAACGATGGAACTTAGCATCAGCAGTGAAAATTTCGTGCTCGTGGGGGCGATGTTGCTCTTCGTGGCTGTGATGGCCGGTAAGGTGGCTTATCGGTTCGGAGCTCCTGCGTTGTTGTTGTTCCTCGGCGTCGGCATGATTTTCGGGTGGGATCTGATTTCGTTCCGGTCGGTCGACATGACGCAGTTCATTGGCATGATCGCGTTGTGCGTCATCCTTTTCACGGGCGGTATGGATACCAAATACGCCCATATCCGGCCCGTTATCGGGCCGGGTGTCGTGCTGGCTACGGTCGGCGTCGTGCTTACGGCTTTGATTATGGCGTTGTTCGTGTGGGCGGTTGCGCCGTGGCTGGGTATCGAAATGCCGTTCGTCTTGGCGTTGCTGCTCGCCGCTACGATGTCTTCGACCGATTCCGCATCGGTGTTTTCCATCCTGCGAAGCAAAAAACAGGGTCTGCGTCAGCATCTGCGGCCGTTGTTGGAGTTGGAGAGCGGCTCGAACGACCCGATGGCCTATATGCTCACGGTGTTGCTCATCGGCATCCTTTCACACAGCGACGACACCGCCGGCGGATGGGGGATGGATGTGTTGTTTTTCGGTGTGCAGATGGTCGTCGGCGCTTTGTTTGGTTACCTCATCGGGCGGGTGGCCGTGTGGACGATCAATCGCATCAATCTGGCCAATCCGTCGCTCTATTCGGTGATGTTGCTGGCTTTCATCTTCTTTTCGTTCTCTTTCACTGAGCTCGTACACGGCAACGGTTATCTGGCGGTCTATATTTCGGGGTTGGTCGTCGGCAACCACAAACTGACCCACAAACGTGCATTGACCGTCTTTTTCGATGGTTTCACGTGGTTGATGCAGATCATCATGTTCCTGACGCTGGGCCTTTTCGTCAACACCAACGAACTGTTCGAACCAGAGGTGTTGATTCTGGGCGTCGCCGTCGGCATCTTCATGATCGTTGTCGCAAGGCCCGTTTCGGTTTTCGCGTGCCTGTTGCCTTTCCGGCGGTTTTCGTTCAAGGCGAGGGCCTATGTTTCGTGGGTGGGGTTGCGCGGGGCCGTGCCGATTCTGTTCGCAATCTATCCGATGGTCGCCCACATCGAGCAGTCCGGACTGTTGTTCAACGTGGTTTTCCTCTCGACCATCATTTCGCTCGCCGTGCAGGGTACGACGGTCAGCGGCATGGCCAATCTTTTGGGGCTGGCCTACGAACAGCGCGAGGCGACTTTCAACGTCAATCTTTCCGAGGATGTGAAATCGGCTTTGACCGAGGTCGAGGTCAACGAAGCCATGATGCAGAGCGGCCGCACGTTGCAGGAGCTGACACTGCCCGAGAATACGTTGGTGATGATGGTTTGTCGCGACGGTGCCTATTTCGTGCCGAAAGGCAAGACCGAACTTCGTTTGGGCGATAAGTTGTTGGTTATCTCCGACCGGAGCGAGGAGCTCGCCGCATCTTATAAAAATATGGGCATCGACGAAATCCTGCCGCTTTGATTTGCGGCTTTTCGAGTCGCGCGGGGCAAAGGCTCCGGCTGCGCGGACTTTAATAAATGGGGTGTTCGTGATGGAAATCGGTGTGTTCGTTGAAATTATTTTCGTTTTTCGCCCGCAGGAGTTACTTTTGTAACAAATTCAGAAAGAATAGGGTAAAACGCATGTCTCTTTTTCAGCGCATAACGATTTGTTTCATCGCGGGCTGCATGGTTGCTTGCGGTAAACGCGATGCCGATCTCGTCGCTCCTATTGCGGAGCCCGAGGCTGTCGTGATCGGTTGTGCGATCGGCGGGGCCGATATCGAGGTCCGTACGCAGATCGATGACGATCTGTCGGTGCGTTGGTTGTCGGGTGATGAAATCCGCCTTTGGGCGCGAGAGCATGGTGCTGCCGATTTTCTGACTGATGTGCGGAATGTTCCGTTCCGATTCGATTATTATTCGCCGCAATGGTCGCGGGCCGGCTTCACGGGAACGATCGTCGGCGGTGTTTCCGCTTCGTTCAGCAGCGAAAAATCATACGATTATTATGCCGTTTCGCCGGCTCCGGTCGCTGATAGCGATGTCGCGGGTACTTTGGTCACACTCGATGTGCCTACGGTTCAGTCGGGTGCGTTCGATGGCAGTTACGATATCATGACCGCGCATCAGGAAAATGCCGTGGCTTTGAAAAAGGGCGACAACAATCCGTCGATCAATCTGAAATTCCGGCATCACGTGCATGTGATGAAATTTTCCGTGCCGCAGAATGCGTTGGGTGAGAAAATCCGGAGCGTCGAATTGACTTTTCCGCAGCCTGTGACCGGTCGGATGACGGTGGATATGTCCGGTGTGTCGGCCGATGATCTGTCCGGAATCGACAGCGACAAGGTTTCGGTCGAGTTCCCTAAAGGAGAGGAGCGGGATGCGGGCGATACGTTCTTCGTAACGATAGCGCCTGCGGTGTTCGAGGCCGGCTCGTCGATCGGTATGCGCATCATCGGCACCACGGGCGAAACGTCGGTCGATTATACGTTCGCGGCGCCCAAACTATGCGAGGCTGAGCATTTGACTCCGGTCGTGTTGCACGTGCCGGCGAAAAATACGTTCTATACGGTTGTGGAATTCAAGGTTGTGGACAACGACCGTGCGGAGCATAGCGGTAAACCGAATTTGTTCGGAGTCAATACGTTGGGCGAGCGGGTGCATACTGTCTGTTTGAAAGGAGAGCCCGGTGCGTTCGCCAATGCCGTCCGGATGCCGGAGGGGTGTAGTGCATCTGCCGACGGATCGACGTTGACGTGCGTAGTTCCCGGCAATACTGCTTTCGACGGTGTTTTTGAATTGATGTTCGTTTCGCGGAAAGATGCGGACAGCAAATGTCCGTGGAGCAAGTGGGATAGCAGCGCTTTGTCCGGTAAGACGTTGGAGGTCGAATACGAATCCGAGAGCGCATTGATTAAGTCGCAGGAGGGATGGAAACCCGTGCAGGCTGTAGCTCCGACGATTCAGGACGGCCGAATCAATACGCTGTCTGCGCTTTCGGTACCCTATCTGTTCGAAGAGGATTTTAGCGGGTTGACGGGATCGTTCCATTATGATGACAACGCCGATGTGGGAGGTACGTCCCATAGTGGGTCGAATAGTGCAATATCTCTTGATAATTACGATAATTCGGGAATGCCGGTCGGTTGGTACGGTGCACGATGCGGCGGAGAAAACGGTGCTGTTCGTATCTGTTCACGGTTGGAATGTATCGTGAACGTAAAAGGTACCTATCATGGCCGGATAGATGCTCCGAATTTCGTGCATATCAAATTGGAGTCGCAGGTGAAAATCAAAGCATCGTTCGATTATTCGATTGCTCGGAATGTATATAATTCGGATTATGACAGACAGCCTTATTTGGCAGTGGGCGTTACGAATGACGAAAATAGAGACGCTTCGGGTAAGGCCAATGCGGGAAATGATTTATTGAGCCCCTCTATATCAAATGTTGTGAAACAGGATTTGGATGCTTCTTCGGACAGGGGCGGTTCGTTTACGAATGTGAGTCATTCCGTAGAGTTGACGCCGGATAATTATTACACGAAAGATCATCGTTTGGTTTGGGAGGTGTACACGCACGAACACGAAGGAGGCTCGCTGTTCAAGTATAATACAAGTAATAATTACGTTTATCTTGACAACATCAAAGTTTCGATTGCTCATTGATTTATGAAACGTTTTTTCGAAAACATATTTTCTTTGGTTTTTGTCGCTGTGTCGGTTGTCGGTTGTTCGGACAACGGGGCCGGTGAGAAAACTGACACTGCGCACTGCCAAGGACGGCTTGCTATCAGCGGCATTTCTTCGGCGACGGTCGTTTCCCGTGCGGAGCTCGACCTTGCACAGGTTTGTCCCGGACTGAAAGTACCTGCGCCGGCTGAACTCAAACTGACCCTTACGGGGAAGGACATCGTGGAACTCGAGGCTACTGAAGGCGGTGAACTCAAGGAGGTCGGGCGATTCGATTACGATGCGACCTATCCGATGTTGGCCGATTATGACAAGCCAGCTCTTTTTCCGGGCAAATATACCGTGACGCTCGAATATGGCGACCCCGAGGCTGTCGGTCCCGAACCTTATTATAAGGGCGAGGTGCAGGCTGCCGTCGAAATTGCCGAGGACAACTACTGTCGTGTGCCGGTGACGGTCCGCAATGCTGGGGTGCGCGTCACGGCGACCGACAATTTCCGGAATTATTTCTCCGATGCGCGGTTCAAGTTGGTGATCGACGGCAAGGAGTCCGAATATGTATTTACATTGGGTGCAGAAGACCGCCCGATTTTCGTGCCTGCGGGGATGAAGGTCGGAGTGAAAGGTTCCGTACGGCGTCCGTCGCAGACGTCGGCGGATGATTCTGAGGGGGAACAGCTCGATATCGAGGTTCCGGCCCGCGTGACGGTCGCCGGTACGCTCCATACGTTCGCGTTTACGGCCGAAGCCGGTGGTGCGGGACTAAAGGTAGAATTTCTCGATCCCGAGGAGGGCGGTTCGTTCGATGAAGAGCTCAACGACGGAGCATAATTGTTTTGTGAAATATGATTGAAGTTCGAAATATGAAGAAGTTGAACTTTCGGATAATCGGAGTATCGATGGCATTCGTTTTTGCGGCTGTGGGTTGCGTGAACGAAGATCCTGTTTATATCGAGCCGGGCAATCCCGTGACGACCGAAACGGGTTATCTTACGATGTCGTCTATCGGTCTGTATGTGGTTTCCGATTCCATGACCGATCAGAACACCGAACATTCTCCCGCCTCGATGCCGACCCGTGGCGGCAGCGTGGCGACCGATCATCGGACGGGCACGACTCGCGGTCAGGAAGCGTCGCATGAGGACGGATACATCGTGACGATTATGCCCAAGGGAGCTTCGGAGCCTTTATTTCGTGATACCTACGCCGCTTTGAAAACGGTTATGGCCTCCAACGAAAAGGGTATGGAGGTGCCGGTCGGCATGTACGACATTACGGCGACTTCGAATCTTACGGCCGCCGGTGCGCCTGCCGATGTGCAGGCTTCGCCTTCGTATGCGGGTGTCGTAAGCGGGGTTTCGGTCGCCAAAGATGTCCCCACCAAAGTCGAAACGCTGGTTTGCAAACTTCAGAATATCAAAATCACCGTCGGTGTCGCTGCCGATCTCTACGAACAGTTCGAGGTGCTCGATCCGGATGTCGATCCCACGCGGAAAATCGAGGCCAAGGTCTATTCGGACGACAAGACGAATCCGGTCGAGTGGGAGATTCCGGCCGACTTCGATTGGACTGCGTCGGAACCGAAGCCGGTCTATTTTCCTGTTTCGGCCGATGGATCCAATACCTTGCGTTTCAGTTTCCGCGCCAAGGCCAGAGATGGTCGCCCGATTACGATGAACAAGGGTATTTCGGGTATTCTGAAAGGTCAGTGGCGTCGCATCCATGTGATTCCGAAATACGACACGACCGGTGAACTGACGTTCGACGTTACGGTCAGTGCGTTCGTGCAGGACGAAACCATTATCGTAGGCGACAAGGGTGCTATGGTGCCCATGTATTGGTCGGAATTGCCCTACGTCGACCCCGATGACCCGTCGATGGCCGCGCCGTCGATTCGGTGGGCCGACGGCAGCGAGTTGCCCGAGACGATTACAGTCGGCAGTACCCCGACGCAGGAGGTGATTATAGCGGCTCCGAATGTTATCGAGCGAGTTGCGCTGACGTTCCGCAGCACGAATTCCGAGTTTGCGGCGGATGTTGCGGCGATGACTGTCGAAGACTTGTGTACGGTTCCGTATACTCGTCCGTTCCGGAGTTACGGCATTCCGTTGGGCGATGAATTGAAAGGGCAGACTGCGGTATCGTTCGGTGTGGATAAGATTTTGGCTCAGATTCGGGATTATCGGGGCGATTACAGTTTCATTTTCACCGTCACCGACCAAGCCGGTTTCACGTGCGAGCAGGCACTCAACTTTACCTCTGCCGGCGACGGCAATGCGGTTCCGCAGGTCATTTGGGAGAGTGGTACGTTGTTCGATAACGACGGCTTCAACGCCGACGGTTCGGAAAAGCCCGGCGTGGAATATGTCAAGATGCGCGAGGGAATGGAAATCGATATAAAACTCGCTGCCGAGCCCAATTTCGAGGCTATTAAGGTGAAAATTACGTCGCCGGCGCTTACTCCGGACGTGCTCGCTTTAGCGGGACTTAACACCGAGTTCGATTTGTGCAATTTGCAGGATTTTACTTACGACGGTGATTTGCATACTGCCGCCGACCAAGCGAACGCGCTGAAAAATAACTTGGGGCTGATCGACAAAGTAGACGATGAACTGAAAGCGGAGTCCGAAGCTTCGTTCAATATCACCGGCTTCGTGTCGATGATGAAATTGTTGGGTGGCGGTGCGAAATTCCAGTTCGCCTTGACGGTGGTGGATGCGAACGGTCAGTCGACGACCAAGTACCTGCGTTTGCAGAATCCCGCGGAATAGTAAAACGACCGAAACATGAAAAAACGAGCGATATACATCTTTGCGGCATGCGTTGCTTTGGTGCTTTCTGCTTGCAGTAAGGACGATGCGGCATTGGACTACGCAGCCGGCGAGGGAGGTATCGTGATGCGCCTTGCGGAGACGCGGGCCGTGGATATCTCCGGGCTGACGTTGGATGATTGCACCGTGTTCATCTATCAAAACGGTATGGCGGTCGACCCGTCGCAACCGGAAGCCGAGCCCGAAGAAACCGCGACGCTGATTCGTAAATATACACCCGGTAAATGTCCTGAAACCATCCGTCTGTTGGCCGGTGCCTATACCGTCAAGGTGCAGTGGGGCGAGCAGCCCGAGGCTGCGGCTTTCGAAAAATGTTTCTACGAGGGTATCGCCGATTTCGAGATAAAGTCCGGTATCACAGAGACTGTTACGGTACTTTGCAAGCCGCAAAGCGTCATCGTCGAGGTGGCTTTCGATTCGAGTATCGCCGCTACGCTTGCCGATTATTCGGCGGTATTCGAGTTGGCTGATTCCGATGCTGCCGACAAGTCGTTGACTTTCAAATCGAGCGATTCAGGTTATTTTACGGTGCCCGATGCGGGAGGCCGGATCGTCTGGGCTTTCCGCGCTCAGCATGCCGAAAAGGGTGAAATTCTCAAAAAAGGCGAAATTGCCGCGGAGGTGGGCAAACGATATGGATTGACGTTTCGTTATTCGCCTGACCTGCCCGGATACATTTCGGTCGACATCGAGGTCGACGAAACGACGGACGATAACAACGATGTTTTCATCTTCAGTCAAGATCCCGAGGTAAATGGCGAGATATTCACCGCTCCGCAGGACTTCACCGCTGAATCTGTTCCCGAGGAGATGATCGTGATGCTGAAAGCCGTCGGCGATGCGGTCGTGCAATCGGCGGTCATCTATCTGTCCGAAAACGGAGCGGCTGCTGAGTCTTCCGTCGGAACGCGAGCTGCGGCCGAAAATGAAACGGTCGTGTGGCGCTGGCCCGAGGATATGGCGGATACGTCGAAAGTGCAATGGGAACTTTCCGACGACGAAAAGGAATTGAAAGTTTCTTTGTCGAGCAAGGCGATCCTGCCCTCCGATGCCGAGGGAGGTGTCGATGCTGGTCGAACGGATTTGCGGTTCGAATTGGTGGACAGCTACAATGCCAAAGCCGACAAAACCGCGACGATTCGCATCGAGGGATTGTCTCCTGTCGGTGTCGATGACTACGATTTGTGGACGAATGACCTTACATTGCGCGCCGTTTCGGCTAAAGGCGCTCCGATATTCCGGATGCGGGCCGATGGCGGCGAGTGGTACACGTTGAACGCCGCAATGACCGCTACGAATGAATACATGGCAATACTTACGGACGACGACAAATGGACGGCTTCGGAAAATGCCGTGGCCGGAACAATCGTTTATCGTCCCAAGCAGGGTCTTTACGCCAATCATCATTACGAGTTCGAGGTCGAAATCGCCGGCCGGAAATACAGCCGGACGTTGGATACCTCGTGCAATCAGCCGATTCCCTACGGCGACATGGCGGACGCTTCGCTGTCGTGCTTCACGACAGATAATGCAAATGCTCCGTATTGGGGTAGCGGCAATAACAGTTTTGCCAAAGAACTTTGTACTTACGCAACGAAAAGCGAACTGCCTTGTGCTCATCTGAAATCGACGATGGCGGGTATGTTGGGCATCACTATGTTGGCTGCGGGCAACCTCTTTACCGGTACTTTCGTACGACCCAGTACGACGGGTACGGTCAGTTTCGGTCTGGATTACGACTGGAAAGCCCGTCCGACTGCGATGCACGTGAAATATCATGCGAAAATCGGCACGGTGAACCAGCAGAAGCACAAGAAAAACGGCAGTCATCCGGCCAATATCGGCGATCAGGACAAAGCGATCGTCTATGTAGCGATCGTCGATTGGAGCAACCGGCACGGTGTTTCCTCCGGAACAGGGGCTCCGTCCGGTGTCTGGTCGCCCGATGAAGCTGCTTCGCAGGCCGAGGGCCCGATTATCGGTTACGGCATATTCCGCATCGATACGAGTACGGAGGGGGATGATTTGGTCGATTTCGATATTCCGATTTATTATTACGACAAAACCGCCAAGCCGTCGAAACAATACAAACTCGTGATTTCGAGTGCGACGAACATCTATGGCGACTACATGTGCGGTTGCGATTCGAACGAACTTTATCTGACCGATTTCCGATGGGTATATTGACCCCGAAACGGCGATGCTCTATGGATGCGGTAAAACGAATGCTGTGTGTGCTCGTGTTGTGTTTGAATGCAACGCAGGCGTTGTACGGTCAGGCTGATTCCCCTGCGGCGTTTGCGTCTGGCGAATCCGACCGTGCGAATTCTGCCGTTGTTGTCGCCCGCCCGTCGGATGCCGAGCAGAGCGGCGTTATGTCGTTATCCGACGAGGAGCGCCGCCGCCAGCGCGGTCTGACCGATATCAGCACCGAATTCGTCCCCAAAGGTCAGTGGATTTTCGGCGGTACGGCCTCCTATTCGACCCACACCAATGAATCCTATCAGTTCCTGATTATCGAGGGCATCGGTTCGAAAGGCTACAATTTCCGCATCAGTCCGTTGATTGCCTATGCTCTGCGTGACAACATGGCCATCGGCGGGCGTTTCATCTATTCGCGTACGCTTCTCAAGTTGGACAATGCCAATCTGAAATTCGGCGACGACGAGACCGGTACGGATATCCGCATCAAGGATTTCTATGCCTTGCGAAGCAGTTATCAGACGGCGGCCATCTGGCGGCAGTTCATTCCGCTGGGGCGTAACAAGCGCTTTGCGCTTTTCAACGAGATGTCGTTTACCTGTGGCGGAGTGTTGGCCAAATTCGCCAACGATTCGCCTGTCAAAGGTACCTATGAGCGCGGATACACGTTTTCGCTTGGTGTGTCGCCCGGTATCGTGGCTTTCGCGACGAACGATTTGGCCATCGAGGTCAACGTCGGTGTGATGGGTATCACCTACAACCGAACGAAGCAGGTGCACAATCAGGTGACTGTGGGCCATCGATCGTCGAGTATGATGAATTTCAAGGTGAATATCTTTTCGATAGGTCTGGGCATGGCCGTTTATCTCTAAAACCGACAGCGATGATGAAACGAATGCTTTTTCTTCTCTTCTCCGCTTGGGGTGTTGTCGGTTTCCGGCCTGCGGCCGCTGTCGTTCCCGAGTTCGGGACTGCCGATGTCGATTCGTTGGTTGCGACGCTCGATGTGCAGCCTATGGCCGTGACGGTCCGGTATCCGGAGAATTCGAAGTCTGTGAGACTGTCGCAACGCGAGAAAAGATCTCGGAAAGATCGCTTTCTCCCGGTTCGCCGACGCATGGATCGCGAAATCGATAAAATCAAGTATGTCTACCAAGGTGAAATGATTACGGGGTTGACTGCTTCGTATGGGACGTTGTCGAGTGAGGATACCGATTTTCTGGTCATCTTGGACAATATCGATGCTGACGGTACCATTGCCTCCGTGAAACCTTATTTCGGTTATTTCTATCGGAACAACCGGTGTATCGGAGTCCGTTTCGGGTATACTTACGTTGATGCGAAACTCAACGGGGCTCGGCTGGATTTGGGCGAGAGCAACGATGTCGCGTTCGATCTACCCTATGTCGGAGTCAAAAGCAACAACTATTCGTTCGGTATCTTCCATCGTTCTTATGCGGGGCTCGATCCGAAAGGACGTTTCGGCCTTTTTGCCGAGATCGAACTCTCGATGTCTTCCGGTCAGTCGGAATTTTCGTTCGAGTCCGGCGGCGAGAAAAAGACGACCTACAGCGAAAATATCCGGGCGAAATTTTCGTTCAATCCGGGGGCGGCCGTCTATATCTTCCCGAATGTCTGTGCGACGCTTTCGTTCGGGTTGGGCGGTGTTCAGTACACCCATGTGACACAAAAAGACGCCGAGGGCAATAGGGTCGGTTCGCGTACGGCTTCGAATATGCGTTTTCAACTCAATCTGGCGGCCATCAACATCGGTATGACCGTCCATTTGTGGGACAGAAAAAAATGAGTGAGGTTATGAATTTCCGTCGGAGAATCTGTTCGTTTATCGGATTGGCATTGTCGGCGATGCTCGTGGGCGGGTGCGTCGAGAATGACTTGCCGTATCCGTCGGTCACCGTGAATATCGCCGCCATCAAGGGGGAAGGGTTTACGGTCAAGGAACTCGATGTCGTTAATCGTTCGTTGGTGCTCACGCTCGACGAACGGACCGATATCCGTAATGTTCGTATCGATAGTATCGCTTATGCGATCGTGCCGCATAACGTCAGTGTGAATCTCGACCTCGACGGGGCGTTGGGGGATATTACCTCATCGGTCGCGTTTCCCGGAACATTCGATTTGCGGGAGTCGTTGCGTGCGAAACTGTCGCTTTTCGAGGATTTCGAGTGGACGATCACCGCCGAGCAGACCATCGACCGGCGATTCCGCGTGGCGGGGCAGGTCGGCAAGCCGGTTTTCGACGTCAAAAACCATATTGCTACTGCCCGCGTCGCCAAGAATGCCGATTGTTCGCGCGTCACCATCGAGGAGTTGCGGCTGGAGCCCGACGAAGACGCCGACGGTACGGAGACGGTCTATTATCCGACGTTGGAAGAGTTGACCAAGCGGAATTTCAAAGAATCGCCGATGTGTTTCGTTGAGGTCACCTGCCACGGTCGCACGGAACAATGGATGATTTACATTCTGCCGAATGACAAAAACGTCGAGGTGCCGTCTGCACCCAGCGACAATGCGTGGCCCGGCGTCATCTGGCTCTACGGGTCGGGTATCGAGGGACAACCGATGGGTTTCCGGTATCGGAAAGTTCCGAGTGCTGCAAGTGCCGCAGCCGGTCCCCGGGTTCCTTATGTTTCAATGCCTGTTTCTCGTGCCGACGGTGACGCTGAGGCTGAATGGTCGGAAGTGCCTGCCGAGCAGGTTACGATTACGGGGGGCAGTTTCAGCGGTTATCTCAATCGCGAACCCGATACGGCCTACGAAATCAAGGCTTACTGCGGCGACGACGAAACCGAGCCCGATTTTGTGGCGGCGCTTCCGGCCCCTCCGCAGCTCCTGAACGGCAGTTTCGAGGAGTGGAGCACCTCGGACAAGGGTGTTGTCTTTCCGTATTCGGCGGGTGCCGAATCCTATTGGAGTACGGGCAACCCCGGCGCGGCGATGGCGAACGAGACGCTTACGGAACCGTGGGATCCGCGTCCGGGGTCGGCGGGACAATACGGAGCGCATCTCAAATCGAAATTTGCCAATGTGGCGGGCATCGGCAAGTTCGCAGCCGGAAACATTTTCTTGGGCGAGTACGTTTCGACCGACGGCACGAACGGTCTGTTGACATTCGGTCGAGCGTTCACGGCACGGCCTACGGCTTTGCGCCTGTGGGTGAAATACAAGGGCGGTGCTATCGACTATGCCGGTAAGAATACGCCGGCTGGTGTCGGGGTCGGTTCGCCCGACAACGGCAGTATCTTTATTGCCTTGGGTACGTGGAAGAAAGAGGATTATGGCATGGCGCCGGCTACGGTGAACAACTACGGCGGGCAGTTGGTCGGTACAGACGATTCGCCGGTCTGCATCGCCACGCGTGAAATCAGTACGCTGTTCAAGTCCAACGGACCGGACGTAATCGGCTATGGCGAGCTCAATCTGGTCGACGACATCAACGAATGGACGCAGGTGACGATTCCGATCAAATACAAGGCTACGGACATCGAACCGACCAATATAATGATTGTTTGTGCTTCTTCGCGTTGGGGCGATTACTTCACCGGCAGCACGCGCAGCGAGATGTGGTTGGACGATTTGGAGCTCATCTACGAATACGTCGCACCCATCGATTGATGGTTTGCGGGCTCTGTGAAAGGTTTGCGGGTATCTTGTGCGGCGGAGTGTTTCCGTGTTTCAGAATCCGGTTTCACCCCTGCACCTATTAAAACCTGCATTTGGTTCTTACGGCCGTGAGGCACATGTGGAGACCGTCCTTTCGCAGAATTTACTGTTGGATTTTTACCAACTGTTGCCGGTAGGCGTTGAGAATCCGCGACTTCGAGATGAATCCCAAGTAGTGCCCCTGTTTGTCGACGACGGGCAGCATCCATGTACGTTTGTCGTCGAATTTCGCCATCACGCTTTGGATGGATTCATGATCCAAAATCCGGTCGGGGGGCTGGATCATGTAGTGCGAAATCGGATTGCCGTATTTTTCGCGGTTGAACATGTCGCGCCGCAGGTCGTCCAACTGCACGACTCCCAGCAGCACGCCGAAGTTGTCGATGACCGGAAAGATGTTGCGATGGGCCGTGGCGATGATGTGCACGATATCGCCCAATGTGAAACTCTCCTTGATGCGCAGAAAATCGGTCTCCATCAGTTCGTCCAGTTTCAGGAATACGAAAACCGACTGGTCTTTGTCGTGGGTCAGCAGTTCGCCTTTCTGACGCAGCTGCTTGGTGTAGATCGAATCCGGATTCAGATAGTAGTCCACCGTGAACGAGATGCAGGCCGTAATCATTAGCGGGATGAACAGTCCGTAGCCGCTCGACAGCTCGGCGATGAGGAAGATGGAGGTCAGCGGGGCATTCATCACCCCCGACATGACGCCTGCCATGCCGACGAGTGTGAACGATACGATGGGAACATCCCAGTGGAATAGCGCATTGCAGACCAGCGCCAGTGTGGCGCCCGTGAATCCTCCGACGAACAATGACGGGGCGAACGTTCCGCCCACACCGCCCGATGCCGTGGTTGCGGCCATTGCCACGGTCTTGAAAAGCATTGTCGCCACGATGAAAAGAATGACCACCCAGTCGATGTGGCTGAAGCGGTAGAACAGCGAATTGTTAAAGAGCTGTTCGGCTTGTCCGTGCATGAGGGTCGTCAGACCTTCGTAGCCTTCGCCGTAGAGAGGCGGGAAGATGAAAATCAATATGCCGAGGATGGCTCCGCCCAAGAGCCATTTCTTGTATTGTTTGTCGAATTTGCGGAAAATGCCGCCGATGTAGGCGTTCATCGAGGTGAAATACCACGACATCACGCCGCACAGTCCGCCGAGCAGGATGTAGAGCGGAATCTGCCACAATTCGAACGCATCGGCCGGTGCCAACGTCACGGCCAGTATCGGGGAGAATCCGCGCAGCATGAAAGCCATCGTCGTCGCCGTGATAGAGGCAATAAGCAGCGGTATGACCGACCCTGCGGTGATGTCGAGCATCAGAATTTCCAGCACGAAAACTACGCCCGTGATGGGAGCCTTGAAGATAGCGGCCAGCGCTGCACCCGCTCCGCAGCAGAGCAGCAGCGTCAGATTCTTGTAGTTCAGGCGCGCCAGCCGGCCGATGTTCGAGCCGATGGCGGCACCCGTCAGGACGATGGGTGCCTCGGGTCCGACCGAACCGCCGAATCCGATGGTTGTCGCACCGCCCACGACCGATGTCCAGCAGTTGTGGCGGGCGATGTGCGAATCTCGTTGCGACATGGCATAGAGTACGCGCGTGACGCCTTCGGAAATGTTGTCGCGGACGATGTATTTCACGAACAGTGTCGCTAACACGACGCCGACGATCGGGTAGATCAGGAAGAGGAAATGGGCGCTGTCGACCGGAAACCAGTTCGTCAGTCCGTTCTTGATGGCATAGAGCAGAATCTCGAAGATGTAGGTGGCCAGACCGGCGAGCACACCGACCACTACGGCCAGAATCATCATGATTTGGTTGTTGCTCAGCCGTCGTGTCAGACGGAAAAAGAGCCGGTAGATTCGGTCGGTTCGTTTCATTGCGGTCGTCGTCCGTTACTTTTTCATCGCATAGGTCCGTGCTTGTTCTTCGATGAGCACTGTGTCGGAGAAATAGTTGATTTTCATTGCTGTGCGTACTTCATCGAGCGTCTGTGCGGCTGCCTTGCGGGCTTCCTCCGAACCGCGGCGCAGAATTTCGTACACCTCGCCGATGCGGCCTTCGTACTCCTTGCGCCGTGCGCGGATGGGGTCGAGCGTTTCGTTGAGGATGGCGATGAGCAGTTTTTTCACTTTCACGTCGCCCAGTCCGCCGCGGCGATAGTGGGCTTTCAGCTCGTCGAGCGATGCGTATTCGGGCAGATATTGCAAAAAGTGTTCCGGCCGGCAGAACGCATCGAGGTAGGTGAATACCGTGTTGCCTTCGACTTTGCCCGGATCTTCCACCCGCAAGTGGTCGGGGTCGGTGTACATGCCCATCACTTTCTTTTTCACTTCGTCGGCCGTGTCCGACAGATAGATGCAGTTGCCCAGTGATTTGGACATCTTCGCCTTGCCGTCCGTGCCCGGAAGCCGCATACAGGCCGTATTATCCGGCAGCAGGATTTCGGGCTCGACGAGCGTTTCGCCGTAAACCGCATTGAATTTGTGGACGATTTCGCGGGTTTGTTCGACCATCGGTTCTTGGTCTTCGCCGGCCGGTACGGTCGTCGCCTTGAATGCCGTGATGTCCGATGCCTGACTGATGGGATAGGTGAAGAATCCCACCGGAATTCCCTGTTTCTGTTGTGTGTCGCCCTCGACGGCGTTTTCCGAGAAGCCGCGCAGTTGGATTTCGGTCTTGACGGTCGGATTGCGTTGGAGGCGCTGCACCGTCACCAAGTTCATGTAGTAGAATGCCAGTTCGCACAGCTCCGGTACCTGCGACTGGATGAAGAGCGTCGATTTCATTGGGTCGAGGCCGACCGACAGGTAGTCGAGCGCTACTTCAATTATATTCTGACGCACCTTTTCCGGATTGTCGGCATTGTCGGTGAGGGCCTGCGCATCGGCGATCATGATGTAGATGCGTTCGAATTCGCCCGAGTTTTGCAGTTCTACGCGGCGGCGCAGCGAGCCGACGAAGTGTCCCAGATGCAACCGGCCCGTGGGACGGTCGCCCGTAAGTATGATTTTTTTCATGGTTTCGATTAAATTTCGCCCAAAGATACGAAAAAGCCGAAAGCAAAAACAAATTTATTTGCAGTTTGCTGAGGGGCAGTATCTTCTGTGAAGTCAAAGATAGGAAAAGTCGGGCGCATAAGCAAGTTTCTGTTTGATTATGCAGGTCGGGTGCGTCGGAAATGCGGTCAAAGACGGGGAAATCCGCAGGTTGCGCCCGAAAAAGTTGTTTCGTATCGATATTTTTGATATTTTTACCCGACTCCGAACGAATATCCCTTTTATTTTATGACAATCATTCAATTGGAATATTTGCTTGCCGTGGCAAATTGCGGCAGTTTTTCGCTCGCTGCCGAGCATTGTTTCGTGACGCAGCCGTCGTTGAGCATGCAAGTCAAATCCTTGGAGGAGGAATTGGGCGTGTTGTTGCTCGACCGTTCGAAGAAACCCGTCATCCCCACCGAGGCGGGCGAAGTCGTCCTCGAACGGGCTCGCGAGACATTGCGTGCCTATAAATGTATCAAGGAGTCCGTCGCCGAACTCAAGGGCGAAACCGCGGGAAAATTGCGGCTCGGGGTTATTCCTACCATCGCACCTTATTTGTTGCACAAATTCATACCGGCATTCGTGCACGATTATCCGAAAGTGGAACTGGAGATTTCCGAAATGGTTACGGCCGACATCGTAGAAGCGCTCAAGCGCGACCGGCTCGATGCGGCGTTGGTGGCCAGCGGGACTTGCGGCGAAGGCATCATCGAGCAGGAGTTGTTCAACGATCGCTTTTTTGCCTACGTATCGCCCGAGAATCCGCTCTACGAACGGCAGAACATCCGCATCGAAGAGATCGATCTGAAGGATCTGGTGATTCTGAGCCCGGGCAACTGCATGCGCGATCAGATCATCGAGTTGTGTCAGGCGCGGCGCAACATGCCGGCGCACTATACGTTCGAATCGGGGTCGCTCGATACGTTGATGCGTATCGTCGATTGCACGCAGTGTCTTACCGTCATTCCCGAGATGGCCGTGGAGTATATCCCTGCCGACCGTCGCGATCGGTTGAAATGGTTGGCCAAGGGAGCAACCTCGCGTAAAATCGCCGTCGCCGTGCGCCGCACCTATGTGAAAAATTCCATCATCCGGGCCTTGACCGATACGATTCGCTCTCATGAACCGCAGCCGGTCGATTTGCGGAATGCGTGAGGATTTTGAAAAATTCGGTCGGGAGCGTATGGATGATGCCGGATTCCGAAGCAGTCTGTCACGCTAATAAAAATTTGGTTTTACTCTCGCTTATGCGTATCTTTGCAAATTGTGCGCAAACAGCCAATCGGATTTTATGGATAAACTGAAAGTTTTGATCGACACGATCGTCAGTGCGATCGAAGATAAAAAAGGTAAGGATATTGTATCGTTGGACCTGACGGGCGTCGACGGCGCCATCTGTTCCCACTTTGTCGTCTGCAACGCCGATTCGACGACGCAGGTCGCCGCCATCGCTGACGGTATCGACGAAAAGGTGTTCGAGACGTTTGGCGAGCGGGTTTGGCGTGTCGAGGGACAGCAGAACGCCGTGTGGATTGCGATGGATTATGTCGATGTGGTCGTGCATATTTTCCAGACCGAGTTGCGCGGATTTTACAAACTCGAGGAGTTGTGGAGCGATGCGCCCGTGACCCGTTACGAATACGAAGAGTAAAACAGCTATCATGGCAAAACAGAACAGAAAGCCTGCGAACCGAAATACGAAAAAACAGCCGGTCGGAGGGATGAAGAAAGGCGGTTTTCCACGCCCTTCGATGTGGTGGATTTACGGACTGATCGCTGTGTTCATCCTCGGTTGGCACTTGATGGACGATACCGGAGGGTCGCCCGTGCAGAGCGATTGGGATACAGTCGAACGGATGGTCGTTCAGGGCGAGGTCGAGCGAATCGAAGTCGTGAATCGCGATCAAGCGCAGGTTTACCTGAAAGAGGGTGTCGCCGAACTCTATCGCAACGATGCCGAAAACAAATCGCTCCAACGGATTCCCGATACGGGTGTGCAGCTCGTCTTCAACATCGGATCGGTTGATGCGTTCCGTGAAGATCTCAAAACTGCCGAGGATTTGTCCGGCAATACTGTGCCAGTCGCTTACAAGAACAAATCCAATGACTGGACCAATCTGTTAATCAATATTTTGCCGTGGGTGTTGATTATTGGCGTGTGGTTTTTCATCATGCGGTCGATGTCGCGCGGCGGCGGGGCAGGTGGCGGCGGCATCATGAATGTCGGCAAGGCCCGTGCGCAGGTTTTCGACAAGGACAATTCCAAGCGGGTGACTTTCAAGGACGTGGCCGGTCTCGAAGAAGCGAAGGTCGAAGTGATGGAAATCGTCGATTTTCTGAAAAAGGCCGACAAATACCGCGAATTGGGTGCCAAGATTCCCAAAGGCGCCCTGCTCGTGGGCCCTCCGGGGACAGGTAAGACGTTGTTGGCGAAAGCTGTAGCGGGTGAGGCCAATGTGCCGTTCCTCTCGATTTCAGGTTCCGATTTCGTCGAGATGTTCGTCGGCGTGGGCGCTTCTCGTGTGCGCGATCTTTTCGAGCAGGCTAAGCAGAAAGCACCCTGCATCGTTTTTATCGATGAAATCGATGCCATCGGGCGGGCCCGCGGCAAGAACGCCGGATTCTCTGGCAACGACGAGCGCGAAAACACGCTCAATCAGCTGCTTACCGAGATGGACGGCTTCCAGACCAATACGGGCGTCATTGTCTTGGCTGCGACGAACCGTGCCGATATTCTCGACAAGGCGTTGATGCGCGCCGGACGTTTCGACCGCCAAATCGAGGTCGGTCTGCCCGATGTCAAGGAGCGCGAGGAGATTTTCAATGTCCATCTGCGGCCGTTGAAGCTCGACCCGCAGCTCGACCGTTCGTTCTTGGCGCGCCAGACCCCCGGGTTCTCGGGTGCCGATATCGCCAATGTTTGCAACGAAGCGGCTCTTATCGCTGCCCGCAACAACAAGAAATTCGTTTCGAAAGAGGATTTCCTCGCCGCCATCGACCGAATCGTCGGCGGTCTGGAACGCAAGAACAAAATCATCACCGACGAAGAAAAGCGCGTAATCGCCTATCATGAGGCGGGGCATGCCACAGTCAGCTGGATATTGGAGAATGCCAGCCCGTTGATTAAGGTGACGATCATTCCGCGCGGCAAGGCGCTGGGCGCTGCTTGGTACTTGCCCGAGGAGCGGCAAATTACAACGCGCGATCAAATGATGGATGAACTGGCAGCGACGCTCGGTGGGCGCGTGTCGGAACAGCTGACGTTCGGTCATGTTTCGACCGGTGCCTTGAACGATTTGGAGCGGGTCACGAAGCAGGCGTATGCGATGGTGGCCTACTACGGAATGAGCGAGAAGGTGGGTACGTTGAGTTTCTATGATTCGACGGGGCAGAGTGACATGGCTTTGACGAAACCCTATTCTGAGCTGACGGCCCAGCAAATCGATGCCGAGGCCAAGCAGGTCATCGAGCAGGCGTATGCGATGGCCGAGCAGGTGTTGCGCGAACATGCCGAGGGTGTGAAAGAGCTCGCCGAATTGCTGCTTGCGCGCGAGGTTGTTTTCACCGAGGATGTTGAGCGAATATTCGGCAAACGCAAGAAAGATATCGAACGCGAACGCCGTGAAGCTGAATCAACCGCGGCTCCGGCCGATGTGCCGGCTGAATCCGAACCCGCGCACGCTTCCGTTCCGCACGAATAAGCAAGAAATGGTCTGTAATACAGACAACTACGATATGACTGATAAAATGAAAAACCTCCTTGTGCGCACCGTGAGTGGTGTGGCGCTTGCCGTCGTGATATTCGGTGCCGTGTTGTGGTCGCCGTGGAGTCTCGGGATCTTGCTGGCGTTATTGATTGTAGGCGGCATGGTCGAATTTTACGCATTGGCCCGTCGTTGCGGGGCTGCTCCGCAGTCCGTCATCGGCATTGTGGCCGGCTTGGCGGTGTTGGTTGCCGTCTGCTTCCCTTCGGGGAAACTGTTCGGCTGCGCTTTGCTTGCGTTGTTCCTGCTCGTGCCGCTTTCGTTTTTTTGCGAACTCTGGAGCAAGAGCGAACACCCCATCGCCGATATAGCCACGACGATCATGGGCGTTTTCTATGTCGCCGTGCCTTTTTCGTTGCTCTATTTTTTCGTCTATTCGTGCGGTGCGTGGGTTTCGGCCGACGGTGCGGCCGGTCGCTGGGCTCTGCTCGGTTATATCGTCATCATTTGGGCGAACGACGTATGTGCCTATCTGGTCGGTTGGGCATTCGGTCGGCATCCGCTTTTCCCGCGGTTGTCGCCCAAGAAATCGTGGGAAGGATTCATCGGCGGAATAGTCGGCGCCGTGTGTGTCGGGGTGTTCGTCGGCCATTTGTTGGATAGCTCCTGCATGGTATGGGCCGGACTGGCGCTCGTCGCATCGGTCACAGGCGTAGCGGGCGATTTGGTCGAATCGATGTTCAAACGGGCGGCCGGCGTCAAGGATTCCGGCTCGGTCATCCCGGGCCACGGCGGTGTGCTTGACCGATTCGATGCCATGCTGCTCTCGATTCCTTTCGTACTTGTCTATCTTCTTTTTATCGTCTTGTAAAACTGCTAAACCGAGTCTCTATGAAAATCAATAAGGAAGGTTATCACATCATCGCTTTTTCGGGTGTGGTGTGCGCATTGTGCTGGTGGTTGATCTATCACCTGTTGGTCAGCAACGAGCGGGGGTCGCTTCTTTGGACGAGCGCCGTGTTGTTGTTGCTTTTCTGGTTCTTTATCGTGGCTTTTTTCCGCGAACCGCGCCGCGTGCGCATCCACGATGCCGATCTGGTTTTCGCTCCGTGCGACGGTCGCGTGGTCGTGACCGAATTGGTCGGGGAGAACGAGTATCTCGGGCAGGAGATGTTGCAAATATCCATCTTCATGTCCGTCACCAACATCCACATGAATTGGGTCCCCGTGGCCGGCGAGGTCGAGTATTTCAAACATCATCACGGGCGGTTCCTTGTAGCGTGGCATCCGAAATCGTCGACCGAAAACGAACGGACTACCACCGTCGTGCGAATGGACGACGGCCGCAAGGTGTTGTTCCGGCAGGTCGCCGGCCTCATCGCGCGCCGCATCGTCTCCTATATGAAGCCTGGCGAGCGCGTTGAACAGAACAGCGTTTGCGGATTCATCAAGTTTGGGTCGCGGGTCGATGTGCTCGTCCCGAAAGACAGCGAACTGCTGGTCGAAATCGGTGACCCGACCGTTGGGTCGCAAACGCCTATCGTGCGGTTGCACAAGGCTTGACGACGTGGCGTATGAAAGCCGGTTGGACGGTTTCGGGTACGGTCGTGCACGGGCGTCGGTTGGGGCATACATTGGGCTTTCCGACTGCAAACATTGAGGTGTCCGACGATTGGGGCGCACCCGATGGAGTCTATCGTGCGCGTGTCTCGGTCGACGGAGCTATTTACGATGCCATGTCGAATTTGGGGCGGAATCCGTCGGTCGGCGGATGCCGTCGGCGGTTGGAGACGCATTTGTTCGGGTTCGACGGCGATTTGTACGGTCGGACGCTGCGGGTGGAATTGTTGGAGAAAATTCGCGACGAGCGTACGTTCCCATCGGTCGAGTCGCTGGGGCGCCAGCTGGCCGAAGACAGAGCGACGATTCTACAACGCATCGGTTCGGAATCGGTATCGAAGTGAAAATAATTGAAAAATCGGATAATTATGAATTTTTTGGATTCGACGCTTCCCTATAAGGTAGCCGACATGTCGCTGGCCGAGTGGGGACGCAAGGAGATTGAGATTTCGGAGCACGAAATGCCCGGTCTGATGGCCGTGCGCCGTGAATATGGTCCGAAGAAACCCCTCAAAGGCATTCGTATCATGGGGTCGCTCCATATGACGATACAGACCGCTGTGCTGATCGAAACCCTCGTCGAGTTGGGGGCCGACGTGCGGTGGTGTTCGTGCAACATCTTCTCCACGCAGGACCATGCTGCTGCGGCTATCGCTGCCGCTGGTGTGCCTGTGTTCGCTTGGAAAGGCGAGACTTTGCCCGAGTATTGGTGGTGCACGGCGATGGCCATGTCGTTTCCCGACGGCAAAGGACCGCAGTTGATTGTGGATGACGGCGGTGACGCCACGTTGTTGATTCACAAGGGATACAAGGCCGAAAACGATATTTCGTCGCTCGATGCCCCTACCTCGTCTTATGAGGAGGAGGTCATCGTGGACACCTTGCGCCGCATCCTTGCCGATGATCCGCAGAAATGGCACCGCACTGTGGCCGAATGGCGCGGCGTGAGCGAGGAGACCACTACGGGTGTACATCGGCTCTATCAGATGCAGGAACGGGGCGAATTGCTCGTTCCGGCCATCAACGTCAACGATTCATGTACCAAATCGAAGTTCGACAACCTCTACGGTTGCCGCGAATCGTTGGCCGACGGCATCAAGCGGGCCACCGATGTGATGATTGCCGGTAAGGTGGTGGTTGTCTGTGGTTACGGTGATGTGGGCAAGGGATGTGCTCGGTCGATGCGGTCGTACGGCGCGCGGGTCATCGTCACCGAAATAGACCCTATCTGTGCGTTGCAGGCTGCGATGGAGGGCTTCGAGGTCAAGACCGTCGAGCGTGCTTTGGCCGAGGGCAATATATTCGTTACCTGCACAGGTAATTGCGACATCATCACATTGGAGCACATGGAGCAGATGCGCGATCAAGCCATCGTCTGCAACATCGGCCATTTCGACAACGAGATTCAGATGGCACGTTTGGAACAGTCGGGTGCTGTGAAGACGTCCATCAAGCCGCAGGTCGACAAATATACCTTTGCGGACGGCCATGCGATATTCATTCTCGCCGAGGGGCGTCTCGTCAATTTGGGATGTGCTACCGGGCATCCGTCGTTCGTGATGTCCAATTCGTTCACGAACCAGTGCCTCGCGCAGCTGGAGTTGTGGCAGAAACGGCTCGACGTCGGAGTCTATCGGTTGCCGAAACACCTCGACGAGGAGGTTGCACGGTTGCATCTCGCCAGCCTCGGTGTCGAGCTTACACGCCTATCGCCCAAGCAGGCCGATTATATCGGCGTCTCGGTCGACGGCCCCTACAAGGCCGATCACTACCGGTATTGATTCAATGTTTGCGCAGGTAGACCGTCGCCGTGCGCGAGGTGTTGTAGATGCGGATGCGCGGATAGCGTTTGCCGTCTTCGCCCGCGACGTCGAACGAGAAGTGTTCGGCGTCCATCGACTGCCGTTCTTGTCCGCCGAACCGTTTCTCGTCTGTCGAAAGAATCGGCACGTATTTCCCGGCCCCCTGCACCGGCAGTTCGTAGTCGGGTATCGAGGCCGTGGGGTGCCAGTTGAAGACGAACAGCAACCGGTCGTGCGAAAATACGATGGTCTTGTTCTGTTCGTCCATCAGCAGGTTCCACGGATAGCCGTCTGCCAGCACCTTGTATTTCTTGATGATTTGCAGCATTGCGCGGTCGAAGTCGCCTAACCACGCATAGCGCAGAAATCCGTTCGTCGCCAGCGACCATTGTCTGCGGGCATGGGCGTAGCTCCAGCCGTTGCCCTCGCGCGGGAAGTCGATCCACTCGGGGTGGCCGAACTCGTTGCCCATGAAATTCAGATAGGCTTGCCCGCCCGTCGCGATGGTCATCAGCCGGATCATCTTGTGCAGCGCCATGCCGCGGTCGATGAGCAGATTTTCCGACGCGCGGTCCATGTGGAAATACATCTCCTTGTCCATCAGTCGGAACGCGATGGTCTTGTCGCCTACTAAGGCTTGGTCGTGCGATTCGGCATAGGCTACGGTCTTCACCTCGGGCAGCCGGCCGGTCATCACCGACCACATCTCCCAGATATTCCATTCCTCGTCCGGTACGTCTTTCAGCAGCTTGATCCAGAAATCGGGTATCGCCATGCCCAGCCGGTAGTCGAAGCCGATGCCGCCGTCGTCGATGGGGATGCACATGCCCGGCATGCCGCTCACGTCCTCGGCAATGGTCAGGGCGTCCGACCGAAATTCGTGTACCAGCCGGTTCGCGAGAGTCAGATAAACGATTGCATCCTCGTTGACGCCCGCATCGAAGAATTTGTCGCGGCTGTCGAAATCCGTGTAGCCGTGATGGTGGTAAATCATCGAGGTCACGCCATCGAATCGGAAGCCGTCGAAATGGAATTCATCGAGCCAGTATTTGACGTTCGAGAGCAGGAAGTGCTGCACTTCGCGTTTGCCGTAGTCGAACAGTTTCGAATCCCAGTAGGGTTGATAGCCCGCCTCGCCCGCTTTCGAGTAGTGATGGTCGGTACCGTCCAGTTCGTTGATGCCCTCGTTGAGGTTTTTTACATAGTGGGCGTGCACCAAATCCATGATAACTGCCAGCCCCAGTTCGTGGGCGCGGCGAATCAGTTCTTTGAGTTCTTCGGGCGTGCCGCAACGCGAGGTCGGCGCGAAGAAACTCGACACGTGGTAGCCGAACGACCCGTAATAGGGGTGTTCTGCGATGGCCATCAGCTGCACGGCGTTGTAGCCGTCGCGCTTGATGATGGGTAGTACCTTTTTCGTAAATTCGGCATAGGTGCCGACCCCCTCTTTCTCCTGCGCCATGCCGATATGGGCTTCGTAGATGAGCGGGTTGCCGATCGTCGCGACATCGAACGCATCGCCCTGCCAGTCGAACGGCTCCGGATTCCAGAATTGTGCCGTGAAGTTCTTCGTCGCGTCGTCCTGCACCACGCGTGCGGCATAGGCCGGTATGCGGTCGAGCCAGCCGTTGTCACCGTGGACGTGGAGCTTGTAGAGCGAGCCGTGCGTCAGCCGGTCTCGGTACATCGCCGCCGGAAAAAAGGCGCTCCAAACACCCGCAGCATCCTTGTGCATGCGGATTTCGGTGCGTTGCCAGTTGTTGAAATCGCCGAAAACATAAACGTCGTGCGCGCCGGGGAGCCATTCGCGCAGCCACCAGCCGTCGAGCGTATCGTCCCATTGCCAGCCGAAATAGCGGTAGCCGTTGGCATAGTCGACGAGCGAACCGCTGCCGGTCGCTTCGCGCAGTTTTTTCAGATAACGGTTGTGTCGGGCTTCGACGAGGGATTCCACAGGTTGCAGCCACGCATCGTGTTCGACGATGGGCAGGCAGTGGCTCTTTTTCTCCATAACTTGCAAGGATTTACACAAATATACGAAATTTTTTTTATCTTTGTCCTCGTACAAAAAATTTATCCGTATGTTCAAAGATCACCCCAAAGGGCTCATCGCCGCCGCCCTCGCCAACATGGGCGAGCGATTCGGGTTCTACATCATGATGGCGATTCTGTCGCTTTTCATCTCGGCCAAGTTCGGACTTCCCGAGACGCAGGCCGGATACATCTATTCGGGCTTCTATGCTTCGATCTATCTGTTGGCGCTCGTCGGCGGCCTGATTGCCGACCGCACCAAGAATTATAAAGGTACGATCCTTTGGGGTTTGTTGGTGATGGCTGCGGGGTACCTCATCATCGCCATTCCGACTCCGACACCGGTTCCCAATCTGCCGCTTTACTTGACGCTCACGTGCGTCGGGCTGTTAGTCATCGCGTTCGGTAACGGTCTGTTCAAGGGTAACCTCCAAGCACTCGTCGGTCAGATGTACGACAACCGAGAGTTCGGCGCCAAACGCGAATCGGGCTTCCAGATCTTCTACATGTTCATCAACATCGGCGGTTTCTTCGCACCGTTCATCGCTATCGGCGTGCGCAACTGGTGGTTGAAGGTCAATGGGTTCGATTACAATGCCAAACTGCCTGAACTGTGCCACGAGTACCTTGCGAAAGGGGCTGATATGGCGGGCGAGGGCTTCGCCAACTTGCAGGCTTATGCCAATGCCGCCTACCTCGATGGCACGCAGGTATCCGACTTGCAGGCGTTCTGTTCGAGTTACCTCGACGTGTTCAACCGCGGATTCCACTATGCGTTCATTGCTGCCATCGTGATGATGCTTGTCTCGCTGGCCATCTACGTTTCGAACCGCAAGCGCTTCCCCGATCCGTCGCAGAAAGCCACAACGGGTACCGAAAAGGCTTCGGCCGCTGAAATCAAGATGTCGGCGCAGGAAATCCGTCAGCGTATCTATGCGCTGTTCGCCGTCTTCGGTGTAGTGATTTTCTTCTGGGTTTCGTTCCATCAGAACGGTTATTCGCTGACCTACTTCGCGCGTGACTACGTGAATCTCAATGTCATCAATATCGACCTCGGTTTCACGACCATTAAAGGTGCCGAGATTTTCCAGTCGGTCAACCCGTTCTTCGTTGTGACGTTGACGCCGCTCATCATGTGGCTGTTCGGGTGGCTGCGCAAGCGTAACATCGAAATTTCGACGCCGATGAAGATCGCTATGGGTATGGGTATCGCGGCTTTCGCTTATCTGTTCTTGGTCTTCTTCTCGCTCGCATTGCCTGATAAGGCGGCATTGGCTGGAATGAAAGCCGATGAGGTGCAGTCGATTCTCGTCACGCCGTGGGTGATGGTGGGGCTTTACTTCATTCTGACGGTCGCTGAGCTCTTCATTTCGCCGCTCGGCCTCGCGTTCGTCTCGAAAGTGGCGCCTCCCCACATGCAGGGTCTGATGCAGGGCTTTTGGTTGGCCGCTACGGCCGTGGGCAATGCGTTGTTGTTCGTCGGCGGGTGGCTCTACATCCATACGCCGATGTGGACGACGTGGACTGTATTCGTCGTTGCCTGCGGACTGTCGATGCTCGTCATGCTTGCGATGGTCAAGTGGCTCGAGCGGGTTACGAAATAACGAAACGGATTCTTCGTTTCTTGCACGGACCGCCGCGAAAAACCGCGGCGGTCTTGCTTTTTCGTTTCGCGTCGGGTTGTATGATTCGACCGGAATCGTGTCGAAAAAGCGCAAAAGCGGAAAACTTTTTTCATGCTGGCGGTTTTCTTTTTATCTTTGCCTTTCGATTGTACGGGAAATAAAGGAGATACGATATGAAAAGATGTCTGACGGCGTTTGTGCTTGCAGTTGCGTCCGTTTTCGGTGCTGCGGCCCAAATGCGTTTGTCACTCGACGCGGCCATCGAATTGGCGTTGAGCGAAAACCCGACTATCCGCATCGCCGAGATGGAGGTGGCACGTTACGATTATGTGAAACGGCAGACGTGGGGGACTCTGTTGCCGCAGGTCGCATTGAACGGACAGATCAACCATACGTTCATCAAGCAGAACATGTCCAAAGGTTTCTCGTTGGGCGGCGACCAGTATACGACTATCAGCGGAGCGGTCGAGGCTACGATGCCGCTTTTTGCGCCGGCCGTTTACCGGACATTGAAGATGAACGATACGCAGATGGCTGCTGCGGTCGAAGCGGCTCGCGCTTCGCGGGTCGATCTCGTCGCCGAGGTGCGCAAAGCGTTCTATAACATTCTGTTGGCCGAGCAGTCGTTGGCCGTTTTGCTCGAATCGCAGGCCACCGTGCAGCGGACGGTCGACGACACCGAGTTGCAGTATCGCAACGGACTGATGTCGGAATACGATCTGTTGACGGCGCAGGTGCAGTTGAGCAATCTGAAGCCGACCATTATCCAGACCGAGAATTCGATCGCTGTGGCCAAACGATTGTTGAAGATGTACCTGTCGATTCCCGAGACGGTCGATATCGAGGTCGAGGGGCATCTCGATGCTTTGCGCGATGCCGTGTTGGAGGGTACCGACGGTTTGTCGACCGACGTTTCCGAAAATACCGACCTGCGGGCTTTGGAGCTGCAGGAAGAGTTGTTGTTCAGGCAATTGCGTGTGGCGAATGCCGGACGTTGGCCGACTGTCGGATTGTTCGGAAACTTCACGCTCTCGGGTAACAACATGGGCTCGTTCAATTTTCAGGATATGTCCGTCGTGCAGGACGGCTATTATTGGCAGAATCCGCTTTATGCCGGTGTGCAGCTTTCGGTGCCGCTTTTTGCGGGGCTCACGAAGATGAACCGTTCGCGCGAACTGAAGAACCAGCTTGCCCAAATCGGCGAGCAGCGGGACTATCTCCGTCGGCAGATCGACGTGCAGGTGCGTTCGGCCCTGAACGATTTGGTGACGGCCCGCGAAACGATGTTCGCACAGGAACGGACTGTCGAACAAGCGCGCAAGGCCTACGGCATTTCGGATACCCGTTATCGGGCGGGCGCCGGAACCATCCTCGAACTCAATTCGGCCCAGTTGGCGCAGACGCAGGCACAGCTGAACTTCTCGCAGGCGATTTACGACTATCTGATGGCCAAAGCCGAATACGACCGGATTGTGGGACGCGAAAAATAGAAAAAGAAAATATATTTTATGAAAAAGTGTTTTTTAGCTCTCGTTGTATTGGCGTCGTGCAGTTGCGGCGGCAATCGGAAAGCCGCTCCGGTCGTGACAGAGACGGGCGTATTGACCAAAACCGCTCCGGCGACCGAGGCTTCCGTGCGGCTTACGGAGTCGTTCACCTCCGAAATCGAGCCGTTCAAGGAGAATGACATCACGCCGGCCGCTTCGGGCGTGCATATCGACCGTATTCTGGTCGACGTGGGCGACCGCGTGCAGCAGGGTCAGTTGCTGGCGACGCTCGATCCGACGCAATACAACCAACAGTTAGTGCAGCTGCGCACTATCGAGAACGATTACAACCGTTTGTTGCCTGTCTTCGAGGCCGGCGGTATCTCCAAGCAGCAGATCGACCAAGCCAAAGCGCAGTTGGATGTTCAGCGCGAGGTTGTCGCTAATCTGAAGAAGAACATCGAGGTGCGGTCGCCGATTGCCGGTGTGGTCACGGCCCGCAATTACGAATCGGGCGACCTGTTCGCGCAGCAGCCTATTCTGCATGTCATGCAGATCGAACCGTTGAAAGTCTTCGTGAACATTTCGGAGCAGTATTTCCCCTATGTGAAGGTGGGGATGCCGGTCGACGTGCGGGTCGATATTTTTCCGGACGAACGCTTTACGGGTACCGTGTCGTTGATTTATCCGGCGCTCGATCCTGCGACCCGTACTTTCAAGGTTGAGGTGCGGTTGCCCAATGCGGGCGGCAAGATGCGTCCGGGTATGTATGCCCGCACGATTTTCGACATGGGTGAAAAGCCGGGCATCATGGTGCCCGATGTCGCCGTGCAGAAGCAGGTGGGCACGGCCGACAGGTACCTTTATGTCATCAAGGGCGATACGGTCGCCGAGCGGCGGCGCGTCGAGGTCGGCCGGCAGGTCGGCGACAAGGTAGACATTCTGTCGGGTGTCGCTGCGGGTGAGGAGGTGGCCGTCACGGCGCTTTCGAAGCTCTACGACGGAGCTCCTACGCAAGTCAGAAACGAATAAAACGGCCGCATTATGAAAATCTACGAAAGTGCGGTTCGCAAACCGATTTCGACGGTGCTCATCTTCGTCGGGGTCATTGTCTTCGGTCTCTTTTCGTTGTCGAATCTGGCCGTCGACCAGTACCCTGAAATCGAGATTCCGCAGATATCGGTCATCACGATGTACCCGGGGGCCAATGCCGCCGACATCGAGACCAACATCACCCGTGTGTTGGAGGACAACCTCAATACGGTGAGCAACCTCAAGAAACTGACCTCCAAATCGCAGGACAATGTTTCGATGATTACGGTCGAGTTCGAGTACGGTTCCGACCTGAGCGAGGGTGCGAACGAAATCCGCGACGTCGTGTCGCGCGTGCAGTCGATGTTGCCCGACGACATCGATTACCCCACGATTTTCAAGTTTTCGACTTCGATGATTCCGGTGATGATGCTCGCCATCACCGCCGACGAGAGTTATCCTGCGCTCAACAAGATTCTCGACGATAAGTTGGTGAACGTCTTGAACCGCGTCGACGGTGTGGGTGCCGTGTCGATTATCGGTGCGCCAGAGCGCGAGGTGCAGGTCAACGTCGACCCTGCCAAATTGGAGGCTTACGGGTTGTCGGTCGAGCGGTTGGGGCAGCTGATCGCCGCCGAGAACGTCAATATCCCGAGCGGTACGATCGACATCGGCAACAATACGTTCAACATCAAGGCCGACGGCGAGTTCAAGCTCTCCGACGAATTGCGCAAACTGGTTGTCTCGAACGCCGGAGGGCGCACGGTGATGTTGACTGACGTGGCCGAAATCCGCGATACGCTCGAAAAATCGACGATGGACGAGCGCGTCAACGGTCAGCGCGGTGTGCGCGTGATGTTCCAGAAACAGTCCGGGGCCAATACCGTGAGCATCGTCCGCGAAATCCAGAGTCGTCTGCCGGCCATTCAGAGAAGCCTGCCGAACGACGTGAAAATGGAGTTGATTTTCGAGGGTTCGCAGGAGATTACCGACGCCATCGGGTCATTGTCCGAAACCATCCTTTATGCCTTCATCTTCGTCGTGCTCGTCGTTATGGTCTTTCTCGGACGATGGCGGGCCACGCTCATCATCTGCATGACCATTCCCGTGTCGTTGATTTGTTCGTTCATCTATCTCTTCGCCACGGGGTCGACGATCAATATCATATCGTTGTCGTCGCTCTCCATTGCGATCGGCATGGTGGTCGACGATGCCATCGTCGTCTTGGAGAACATCACGACCCACATCGAGCGCGGCTCCAGTCCGAAAGAGGCGGCCATTTACGCCACCAACGAGGTCTGGCTGTCGGTCATCGCCACGACGCTGGTCGTCGTCGCTGTGTTCCTTCCGCTGACGATGGTGCCGGGCATGGCCGGTATCCTTTTCCGCGAATTGGGATGGATCGTCTCCATCGTCGTCTGCGTCTCGACTGCCGCGGCCCTTACATTGACTCCGATGATGTCGTCGTTCCTGTTGAAGATCGACGGCGGTGTCCACGACTACAAGGGCATCGGTATCGTCTACAAACCCATCGATCGCGCGCTGACGTGGCTGGATAACGCTTATGCACGGATGCTCCATTGGGTGGTGCACCACCGGCGCATCACGGTCTTCTCGATGATGGCGGTTTTCGTCGTCTCGTTGGGCCTTCTGTCGCGGGTGCCGACCGAATTTTTCCCGCCCTCGGACAACGGACGCATCTCGGCGACCGTCGAACTCGAACAGAATGTTTCGGTGGAGTATACGGCGCGTATCGCCCGCCGCATCGACAGCATCCTCTATAAAAAGTTTCCCGAAGTCGTGCTCGTCTCGGCTTCGGCGGGTGCCAATTCGTCTGACAATGCGTTCGCCGCGATGCAGACGACCGGTTCGCACATCATCAATTACAACCTGCGTCTGCCTCGGTCGACCGAGCGCGAACGCTCCATTTACGTCATCTCCGACCTGCTCCGCAAGGAACTCGATGCCATTCCCGAAGTGCGGCAGTACACCGTCACACCGGGCGGGCAGTCGGGCAGCATGAGCGGTTCGTCGACCGTCGACATCAAGGTGTTCGGTTACGACATGGACATGACGAATGCAATTGCCAACGACCTGAAAGAGAAAATGGCCCTTTTGCCCGGAACGCGTGACGTGCAACTTTCGCGCGACGATCTGCGGCCCGAATACAATGTCGTTTTCGATCGTGACCGTCTGTCTTATTATGGCATGAACGGTGCGACTGCTTCGCAGGCCGTGAAAAATCGCATCGACGGCCTCGTGGCGTCGAAATACCGTGAGGATGGTGACGAATACGACATCGTGGTGCGGTATGCCGAGCCATTCCGCACGCGCCTCGAAGACATCGGGAACATCACGCTCTACAATGCGCAGGGGGCTCCCGTGAAATTGAAGGAAGTGGGCGAAGTCGTCGAGGAGTTCGCTGCGCCGATGATCGAGCGCGAGAACCGCCAGCGTGTCATCACCGTGAAATCGACGCTCGGCGCCGGTGTCGCGCTGGGCGACATCGTGGCCGAGGTACAGCGGCTTATCGACGATTATCCGTTGCCCGATGGCGTCGACTTGGAGGTCGGTGGTACGGTCGAGGATCAAGGCGATGCGTTCAGCGATCTGTTGACACTCTTCGCGTTGATTGTCATTCTGGTCTATATCGTGATGGCTACGCAGTTCGAATCGCTGAAATACCCCTTTATCATCATGTTCACCATTCCGTTTGCCTTTACGGGCGTGTTCCTTGCGCTGTGGATGACTTCGACTCCCTTGTCGTTGATTGCCCTTATCGGCGCCATCATGCTGGTGGGTATCGTGACCAAGAACGGTATCGTTATGGTCGACTACATGAACCTCTTGATCGAGCGGGGTTCGGAGGTGTTCGACGCCGTGATTGCCGGCGGCAAGAGCCGTCTGCGTCCGGTGCTGATGACCTCGTTCACCACCGTGTTGGGTATGTTGCCTTTGGCGCTCGGTACTGGCTCCGGCTCCGAGACGTGGCAGCCGATGGGTATCGCCGTCATCGGTGGTCTGACCTTCTCGACCATTCTGACGCTCTTCATCGTGCCGGTGCTTTATTCGATATTGGTGAATCGGTCGATGCGCAAGGCGCGCGAAAAGGCGGCCCGTGCGGAACAGCGGCTCGAAACGAACAACCGATAAAATGCAAACAGTCATGAAAGCCATCTTCATATCTTATAATCAGGCACTAACCGATCGGGTCAACCGGATACTCGACGAGCTCGGTGTCCGGGGATTCACGCGCTGGGCTCTGACCGAGGGGCGCGGCACATTCGACGGCGAACCGCATTACGGAACCCATGCGTGGCCCTCGATGAACGCTTCGGTGTTGGCCATCGTCGAAGACGAAAAGGTCGCTCCTGTCTTGGACGCATTGCGGCAGATGGATGCCACTACCAAGATGCAAGGTTCGCGTGCGTTCGTTTGGAACATCGAGCAAATGTCGTAGAAATTTTCGTATCTTCGCTCCCATGAAACTCACCTTTCTGGGTACGGGAACCTCGCAGGGTGTACCGGTCATCGGGTGCCGGTGTGCCGTCTGCATGTCGGCAGACCCGCGCGATTGCCGGTTGCGTACTTCGGCGATGGTCGAGACGCAGGGACGACGCATCGTTATCGATGCCGGACCGGATTTCCGTTACCAGATGTTGCGTGCCGGCGTGCGGCACCTCGACGCCATCTTGTTGACCCACGAGCACAAAGACCATATCGGCGGTCTGGACGACGTACGGGCTTTCAACTTCGTCGATTATCCGCCGACGGTGCATCGAGTCGATATTTACGCCGCTCCGCGTGCTGCGGCTTGTGTCCGCAAGGATTTCGATTACGCTTTCGCACGGAACAAGTACCGTGGCGTGCCCGAAATCGAATTGCATGAAATCGACGTCGCGCATCCGTTCACGGTGGCCGGTGTCGAGGTAGTACCCGTATCCGGACATCACTCCGACCGTTTCGAAGTAACGGGGTTCCGCATCGGTCCGTTGGCCTATCTGACCGACTTCAAGATGATCGACGATGCCGAGGTTGCCAAATTGACGGGTGTCGAGGTTTTGGTCGTCAACGCTTTGCGATTCGCTCCGCACGATTCGCATTTCTGTGTCAACGAGGCGTTGGCATTGGTCGGGCGGGTGCATCCCCGAGCCACTTACCTCACGCACATGTCCCACGAAATCGGCCTGCATGCCGTGACCGAGCCGATGCTTCCGGAGGGAGTGTGGCTGGCTTACGACGGGCTGACGGTGGAAATCTGAAAAACAGTTCGATATAATATGAAAACATTCAAAGATAAAACAATCGTCATTACGGGGGCTTCGTCGGGTATCGGCGAGGCGATGGCCCGCGTCTATGCCGCGCAGGGTGCCCGCGTGGTGCTCGGGGCGCGCAATGCCCAACGACTGGAGGAATTGGTCGCCGAAATCCGCACCGCAGGCGGGCAGGCCGCATGGTGTGCTGTCGACGTCACCGACGCCGAACAATGCAAGGCATTGATCGATACGGCCGTTGCGACGTTCGGCGGTATTGATGTTTTGATTTGCAATGCTGGCATTTCGATGCGTGCATTGTTCGACGATGTAGATCTCGCGGTGCTCCGCCAGTTGATGGATGTCAATTTCTGGGGCACGGTGAATTGCTGCAAATACGCATTACCTTATGTGCAGGCGTCGCACGGTTCTATTGTCGGCATCTCTTCGGTTGCCGGTCTGCACGGCTTGCCCGGGCGTACGGGCTACTCGGCTTCGAAGTATGCGATGACGGGATTTTTGGAGACTTTGCGCATCGAGAATCTCAAAAAGGGATTGCATGTGATGGTCGCCTGCCCGGGATTCACGGCTTCGAATGTGCGTTTCGCTGCTTTGACTGCCGACGGTTCGCAGCAGGGCGAAACCCCGCGCAACGAGGCGAAGATGATGACGCCCGAAGAGGTCGCCCGCATCGTCGCCCGCGGCATCCGGCGGCGCAAGCGGCTGTGTCTGATGGAAATCGAGGGCCGCGCCACGCATTTCGTGAAGAAATTCGCTCCGGCATTTCTCGACCGGATGTTCTATTGGGTGATGTCGCGGGAGCCCGATTCGCCTTTGCGGTGAGCCGTGCGTTCCGCAATGCGGATGCTTGCTTCGTAGAGCCCGTAGAGCGGGAGCAGCACCAAAATCATGCTGAACGCATCGGGCGGTGTGATGATGGCCGACAGCACGGACAGCACGACCACGGCGTGGCGGCGATAGCGTCGCAGCCATCCGGCCGTGAACAGGCCCATACGGGTCAGGAACCAGACCAATAACGGCAGCTGGAAGACGATTGCGCATGCGAGCGATACGTGGAGCACGGTGGCGAGATAGGAATGTATGTCGATGAGGTTAGTGACCATTTCGCTGACGCGGTATTGCGTCAGAAACGCGATGCTCAGCGGTGCAATCAGCAGATAGCCGAATGCCAGTCCGACGAAGAATCCTGCCGACACGTAGCCGACGAACCGGCGACAGGCTCGGAGTTCTCCGGCGGTGAGGGCGGGACGTACGAACCGCCACAGTTCCCAAAGCAGATAGGGAAACCCGATCGTGCAGGCCGTTGCGAACGAAACCGAGAGGTGTAGGTTGAATTGTCCCGCCACCGTAGTGTTTATCAGTTGAAGTTCGGCCGGACGCAGATTCGCCGCATCGACGGGCGACCATGCTCCGAGCCATGCCAACAGCCGGTTGGTCGGGAAATCGGACCGCAGCGGGCCGAACAGCACTCCGTCGATCAACCACTCTTTGCACAAAAATGCTGCAACTGCAAGCAGCAGAATCGCTCCTGCACCCCGCATCAGGTGGGGGCGGAGTGCGTCGAGATGCTCGCCGAACGACATTTCGTCGGACCGAGGTTCCGCAGTTCGGGCCATCGGTTATTCGGTTTTATTCGTCGGTTCGGTTCGGATCGGCTTTTTTTGCAGTTCTTCTTGCCGGACGCTTGGCTGTTTTCGGCGCTATGGGTTCGTCCGGTTTGGTTGCTGTCGAGGCACTTTTTCGGCGGGTCGAAGTTCCGGTATTCGCAGTCGCATCCTTATGCGATGCTCGTGACGGGGCTTTTGCCGCTGGTGCATTCCGGCGGGCCTTCGGGGTGCGGGCCGATGGTTTCGGGTCGGCCGGTGCATCCGTGTTGTCGGTCGCCGGTTTTTCAAGTGCGTCTTTGAATTCACGCACGCCGTGTCCCATGCCGCGCATCAGTTCGGGGATTTTCTTGCCGCCGAAGAACAGGACGATGAGCAGGACGATGACGATGATTTCGGTCATTCCAAAGTTGAAAAGAAGCGGATACATAATCGGTCGAATGGTTTTAGCGGTTAGCAACGGGTAACACCGCAAAAATACGAAGAATTTCGGGATTCCTCGCCGTTCTGTCCGGTTATTTCGTCTGTGGCGGTGAAAATCTTCCTCCCGAAACGGACGAAAACGGAGAATCGGCCTTGTTTCTTTCGGCGAAAAATCCGAACTTGCAAGCCGAAATCCGAAATTTCTGAAAACGAACATGCGAACCGATTTGGTCATCTTCGATTTGGACGGCACGTTGCTCGATACGATCGGCGATCTGGCTGTCGCCTGCAACGCGATGTTGGCTCTGCGCGGGTTGCCCGGACATTCCTATGCCGATTACCGTGGATTCGTCGGCAACGGCATCCTGCGGCTCGTGGAGCGGGCTTTGCCCGAGGAGCTGCGTACGCCGGAATATGTCGCGGCGGCCCGAACCGACTTCGTAGCTTACTATATTGACCATATCGATTTGCATACGGTGCCTTATGCAGGGATTTCCGAATTGTTGGATGCGTTGATGCAACGGGGTATCCGGTTGGCTGTAGCGTCGAACAAATTCCATGCGGGCACCGAAAAACTCGTCCGGCGTTTCTTTCCCGGGGTGTCGTTCGATGTCGTGTTGGGTCAGCGTCCGGACGTGCCCTTGAAACCCGATCCGACCATTGTCGAGGAAATCCTCGACCTCACGGCTGTACCGCGCGAACGGGTGCTCTATGTCGGTGATTCGGGCATCGACATGCAGACGGCTGCCGCGGCCCGCATCCGATCGGTCGGGGTGACGTGGGGATTCCGGTCGCGCGAGGAGTTGCAGCAGGCTGGAGCCGGTGTATTGGTCGATCGGTCGGAGGAATTGTTGCGATTGCTTTGACGTCGCGGAGCCATTCCGTTTTTCCGCTCCGAGATACATCGGGTTTCGAAAAAAATCCCTACCTTTGACCGGTTTTTCGCTTGGAACGATTTGTGTTAAAGAAGAGAGAGTTATGGTAGAAATCAAAACTATCGGTATTTTGACCTCCGGAGGCGATGCCCCCGGCATGAATGCGGCCATACGTGCCGTGACGCGCAGCGCCATCTACAACGGAATGACCGTGAAAGGTGTCATGCGCGGTTACAAGGGATTGGTATGCAACGAAATCGTCGATTTCCGGTCGCAGAGCGTCAGCAACATCATCCAGATGGGCGGAACGATTCTCAAGACGGCCCGTTGCAAGGAATTCACCACTTCCGAAGGCCGCAAGATGGCCTACGACAACATGATGGCGGCCGGTATCGATGCGTTGGTCGTCATCGGCGGCGACGGTTCGCTGACCGGTGCCGGTGTCTTCGCCAATGAATACAACGTTCCCATCGTCGGGTTGCCAGGTACGATCGACAACGATCTCGGCGGTACCGATTCGACCATCGGTTACGATACGGCGCTCAATACTATCGTCGATGCGGTGGACAAACTGCGCGATACGGCATCGAGCCACGAACGGCTCTTCTTCGTCGAGGTGATGGGCCATACGGCCGGTTATCTGGCGCTCAACAGCGCGTTGGCATCGGGTTCCGAGGCGGCCATCATTCCCGAAATGGAGACCGAGGTCGACCAGTTGGCCGAACTCATCAACAACGGGTTCCGCAAAAGCAAAAATTCGGCGATCGTCATCGTGGCTGAGAATCCTGTCACGGGCGGTGCTACGGCTTTGGCCGAGCGTGTGAAAAAGGAGTTCCCGCAATACGATGCGCGTGTGACGATACTGGGCCATATCCAGCGGGGTGGTTCGCCGACGGCATTCGACCGGATTCTGGCGTCGCGCATGGGCGAAGGTGCCATCGAGGCGCTGATGGAGGGTCAGCGCAACGTGATGATCGGCATCGAAAACGGCCGGATTGTCTACGTGCCGTTCTCCAAAGCGGTCAAGCATCACAAAGAGATCAACCGCAGTAAATTGGATTTGGTGAAAATCCTATCCATTTAATTTTTTGTCAAATCGATTGCGATATTTATAATCGGTTGTAAGAGATGAATGGTTGCAAGGCTTCTTGTGTGGTGCTTGCAACCGGTCGGAACGAGTGGTTGAGCGAGGCGTGCTTTGTTTGCTGCTTACAATCGTTCTCTTGATATTTTATAGAAAACCCCGAACTTGAATCTATGAAACGTGTCATCGGTATCGGCAATGCCTTGACGGACATGCTGGTCAATTTGAAAAGCGATGCGGTGTTGCACCGGTTCGACCTGCCCAAAGGGTCGATGAATCTGGTCGATGCCGCATTGCAAACGGAAATTTCGAAATCGGTAGCCGGTCTTCCATATTCGCTCTCGTTGGGCGGTTCGGCGGGCAACACCATTCGGGCGATGGCGCGTTTGGGGTGCAAGGTCGCATTCATCGGTAAGGTAGGGCGCGACAAGACCGGCGATTTTTTCGTGCAGGCGCTCGAAAATCTGCACGTCGATCCGGTCGTTTTCCGTGGTACGGAGCGTTCGGGCAAGTGCGTGTCGTTGATTTCGCCCGATGGCGAGCGGACGATGGTGACCCATTTGGGTGCCGCGCTCGAATTGTCGGCGCCCGAAATCGGGCCGGAGTTGTTCGATGGTTATGATTGCCTTTATGTCGAAGGGTATCTCGTTCAGAACCACGAATTGATTCGCAAGGCCGCCGCTACGGCCAAGGCCTGCGGATTGCAGGTGGCCATCGATTTGGCCAGCTTCAACATCGTAGCCGAGAATCTGGAGTTTCTGCGCGAATTGGTGCGCGATTATGTCGATATCGTCTTTGCGAACGAGGAGGAGGCCAAGACCTTTACGGGCGAGGCCGAGCCGTTGAATGCGTTGCAGATGATCTCCGAAATGACGCAGCTCGCCGTGGTGAAAATCGGCACCAAAGGCGCCTTGATAAAACAGGGCGGCGAAGTGGTGCACGTAGGTATCATGGCTGCGGCGAAGCGGGTCGATACGACGGGTGCGGGCGATTTCTATGCGGCCGGATTTCTGTCGGGGATGTGCGAGGGGCTTTCTTTGCGGCAGTGCGGCACTATCGGGGCCATTACTGCCGGTAAGGTTATCGAGGTGGTCGGTACGACTTTCGGCGAGGATGCTTGGGACGAAATTTTCCGTTTGGTGCGCAAGGTCACGACCGAAAAGTATCTCTTTTAATAAAAGGGGGTACATGCTCCTCACGGTTGATAGAACTATGCGCAGCCTTTAATAAAAAATAAAAATTTGCGGGGTTGATAAAAAGTCGTTATCTTTGTCGGCAGAAAAGACGTATTCCGGACGCTGCGATCATGATTGGACAACCCGACATAATTTCGAAACAGGCTGTTTGGCAACAGCACGATTGGTTGGCTGTCGCGTTCCCGTCCGTTTTCGTCGGCTTTGGTTTATTAGGGTAACTGTTTTTCAGTTGCCCTATTTTTTTGCGCTTGCCTGAACCTGCGATTCCGGTTGCGATTCGGATGTCGAAAGCGGTCGGGCGGAATTTTCGAAGTTCGAATTTGTTATGAAGACTTTCTATACCCATGCGCATGTCTGGCGCGACGGACATTTCGAGTCGGGGACGGTTGTCGTCGAGAACGGGCGTATTGCCGCTCCGTGTACGCCTGCTCCAGCGGATGTCTGCGTCGACCTTGGTGGACGCTGGGTCGTTCCCGGGTTGGTCGACGTCCATGTCCATTTGCGCGAGCCCGGGTTTACGCACAAGGAGACCATCGCTTCCGGTACGGCCGCTGCCGCTCACGGAGGGTATACGGCTGTCTGCGCCATGCCAAACCTAAACCCTGCTCCCGATGCGCCCGAGACGTTGGCTTTGGAGCTCGATGCTATTCGGCGCGACGCTGCTGTGCGGGTTTATCCTTACGGGTGTATCACTGTCGGGCAGCGCGGTGCCGGTGAGTTGGTCGACTTCGCTGCTTTGGCGCCTGATGTCATCGGCTTTTCGGATGACGGACGAGGCGTGCAGGCCGACGAACTCATGGAGCGGGCCATGCGGGGTGCCGCTGCCGTCGGGAAGCCTATCGTCGCCCATTGCGAGGTCGACGAACTGCTTCGCGGCGGGTATATCCACGACGGTGCATATTGCCGTACGCACGGGCATCGGGGCATCTGCTCCGAGAGCGAGTGGCGGCAGGTGGAGCGTGATATTGCATTGGCCGAAAAGACGGATTGTCAGTATCATGTCTGCCACGTCTCGACTGCCGAGAGCGTCGAGTTGGTGCGGCGGGCCAAAGCACGCGGTGTGCGGGTGAGTTGCGAGACTGCACCGCATTATTTGCTCTTGTGCGACGAGGATTTGCAGGAGGACGGACGCTTCAAGATGAATCCGCCTTTGCGCAGCCGGACCGACCGCGACGCGTTGCGCGAGGGCTTGTGCGACGGCACCATCGAGGTCATCGCCACCGATCACGCGCCGCATACGGCCGAGGAGAAATCCCGAGGATTGGCCGGCAGTGCGATGGGCATCGTCGGACTGGAATGCGCTTTTCCGGTGTTGTACACCGGTCTGGTCGTGCCCGGGCTGCTGCCGTTGGAGCGGTTGATTACGGCAATGACCGACAACCCCCGCCGGATTTTCTGGCTTGAGGGAGGCTTGCATGTGGGTGATGCGGCCGATTTCACGGTGCTCGACCTCGACGACGAATATGTCATTGATCCGGTGACGTTCCGGTCGAAAGGTCGTGCGACACCCTTTGCCGGGTGGCGGGTGCAGGGCCGGGCCGTGCGGACGGTCGTGGGCGGATGTACGGTCTACGATGCGACGACCGGCATCGGATGATACGGCAGAAGAACAGAAATCAACGAAATTTGAAATAGATAGATGAAACCGTTTACCAAAAAAATCGTGTTGGAGAATGGCCGCGAGTTTTACGGCTATGGCTTCGGCGCCGACCGCGAGGCGGTGCACGAAATCGTCTTCAACACCTCGATGGTGGGCTATCAGGAGATCATCTCCGACCCGTCGTACACCGGTCAGATGGTGGTGATGACCTACCCGCTCATCGGCAACTATGGCACGGCTGAGGAGGACAACGAATCGAAGTTTCCCTCGATTGGCGGCCTGATCGTGCGCGAGTACAACGACATTCCGTCGAATTTCCGGTATACCCGTACGTTGAACGAAGTGTTCGAGGAGTTGGGCATTCCGGGTATCTCGGGCATCGACACTCGTACATTGACCCGCATCATCCGCGACGAAGGTAGCCAGAAGGTGATGATTACCGATGCCGCCACGCCATTGGATGAGGCGTTGGAGCGCATCCGTGCCTGCGAGTTGCCTCACGACCAAGTAGCGCGTGTGAGTTGCAAGAAACGGTGGTTTTCGCGTACGCCCAACCATCGCTTCGATGTCGTTGCCATCGACTGCGGCATCAAATACAACATCATCCATTGTTTGAATGCCCGCGGCTGCAATGTGACGGTCGTGCCGTTCGACGCTTCGGTCGAGGAGATTCTCGCGTTCCGGCCCGACGGCATCTTTCTGTCGAACGGCCCGGGCGACCCGACGGACGTCGAGCCCGTCATCGAGAAAGTGCGGCAGCTGCGCGGACGGCTGCCCATTTTCGGCATCTGCATGGGCCATCAGATGGTCGCGCTGGCCTACGGCGCCAAGACCTTTAAGATGAAGTTCGGCCACCGCGGCGGTAACCACCCCGTGAAGTGCTTGGAGACGGGCAAAATCGAAATCACGAGCCAGAACCACAGCTTCGCCGTCGACATCGATTCGTTGCGGGGCACCGGCCTCGAACTGACCCACGTCAATCTGTTGGACAATACGGCCGAGGGCATCGCCTGCCGTGCCGACCGCGTTTTCTCGGTGCAGTACCACCCCGAGAGCGCCCCGGGGCCGCAGGACAGCACCGGACTGTTCGATAAATTCATTCAAATGATGGAGGAATACAAAAATGCCTAAGAGAAAAGATATTCGCAAGGTGATGGTGATCGGTTCGGGTCCGATCGTCATCGGTCAGGCCGCCGAGTTCGATTATGCCGGTACGCAGGCTTGTCTGGCGCTCCGCGAGGAGGGCTACGAGGTGGTGCTGGTCAATTCCAATCCGGCCACCATCATGACCGACACCCACATCGCCGACAAGGTTTACATGGAGCCGCTGACGCTCGAATACGTCGCCAAAATCATCCGTTACGAGCGTCCCGACGCCATCGTCCCGGGCCTCGGCGGGCAGACGGGTCTGAATCTCGCCGTGCAGCTTGCCAAGAAGGGTATTTTGGCCGAATGTCAGGTCGAGATTCTCGGTACGTCGTTCGAATCCATCGAGCGGGCCGAGGACCGCGAACTGTTCAAGGAGTTGTGCGAATCGTTGGGCGAGCCGGTGTTGCCGTCCGAAATAGCCACTTCTATCGAGGAGGGTGTCGAGGTGGCGGCTCGCATCGGCTATCCTGTCGTGTTGCGGCCTGCGTTCACGTTAGGCGGCACGGGCGGCGGTTTCGCCGACAACGAGCAGGAGCTTCGCGAGTTGATGCGCAACGCCCTGTTCCTCTCGCCAGTGCATCAGGTGCTTATCGAGAAAAGCATCAAAGGCTATAAGGAGATCGAGTACGAAGTGATCCGCGACAGCAACGATACTGCGCTGGCCATCTGCAACATGGAGAACATCGACCCCGTGGGAATTCATACGGGCGATTCGATCGTCGTCGCACCGAGCCAGACGCTCACGAATCACGAATACCAGATGCTGCGCGATTCGGCGTTGAAAATCATCCGCGAGTTGAAAATCGAGGGCGGTTGCAACGTGCAGTTCGCATTGGACCCGCTTTCGTTCAAATATTATCTTATCGAGGTCAATCCGCGTGTTTCGCGTTCGTCGGCCCTCGCTTCGAAAGCTTCGGGGTATCCCATTGCCCGCGTCAGCGCCAAAATCGCCGTGGGTATGACGCTCGACGAAATCCGGCTGGCCAATACGCCCGCCAGCTTCGAGCCGACGTTGGATTATGTCGTGACTAAAATCGCCCGTTTCCCGTTCGACAAGTTCTCCGATGCGTCCAATAAGTTGGGCACGCAGATGAAGGCCACCGGCGAGGTGATGGCCGTGGGGCGTACCATTGAGGAGTCGCTTCTGAAAGCGGTTCGTTCGCTCGAAACGGGCGTCTGCCACATCCATCATCCCAAGTTCGACAACTGGACGACCGAGCAATTGCTCACCTACATCAAGGAGGGTACCGACGATCGGTTGTATGCCATTGCCGAGCTTATCCGGCAGGGAGTCGACTTGGTGTTGATTTACAACAGTACGAAAATCGACCTCTTCTTCCTCGAAAAGTTCAAGAATATCGTCGAACTCGAAAAAAACGTGCGTGAACATCCGCAGGATGCCGAAATCCTGCGCGACGCCAAACGCATGGGATTCAGCGACAAGTATATCGGACGGTTGTGGGGCCTTTCCGAGCAGGAGATGTTCCGCCTGCGCGAGCGCAACGGCATCTTCCCCGTCTACAAGATGATCGACACCTGTGCCAGTGAGTTTTCGTCCTACGTGCCCTATTTCTATTCGACCTACGAAATCGAGAACGAATCCGTCGTGAGCGACCAGCGCAAGATCGTCGTCCTCGGCTCGGGCCCTATCCGCATCGGTCAGGGCGTCGAGTTCGATTATTCGACCGTGCACGCCATCTGGTCGATCCGTGAGGCAGGTTACGAGGCCATCATCGTCAACAACAATCCCGAGACCGTCTCGACCGACTACACCACGAGCGACAAACTCTATTTCGAGCCATTGACGGTCGAGGATGTGATGAACGTCATCCACCTCGAACAGCCCGAAGCTATCGTCGTCTCGCTCGGCGGGCAGACCGCCATCAATCTGGCTGAGCCGTTGGCAGCTTTGGGCGTGCCCATTATCGGTACCGACACCGCGGCCATCCGCAACGCCGAAGACCGCGGTTGTTTCGAGCGCATCATGGAGGAGCTCGGCATCCCGCAGCCTGAGGCAGAGGCTGTCACCGATATCGAGGCTGGCGTTCGCGCTGCGGCCCGCATCGGTTATCCGGTGCTCGTGCGGCCGAGTTACGTGTTGGGCGGCCGCGCCATGCAGATCGTCTCCAACGAGGAGCGTCTGCGTCATTATCTCCAAACCGCCGTCGAGGTCAACGTCGATTCGCCGGTGCTGGTCGACCGTTACATCATGGGCAAGGAGTTGGAGGTCGACGCCATTTGCGACGGCAAGGAGGTCTTCATCCCGGGTATTATGGAGCACGTCGAGCGTACGGGCATCCATTCGGGCGACTCGATCAGCGTCTATCCGACGTTCAGCGTCTCGCAGCACGCTAAGCAGCAGATCATTGATTACACGGTGCGATTGGGTTTGCGCATCGGCATCGTCGGACTTTATAACATCCAGTTCATCCTCGACGCTAACGACGACGTCTACGTCATCGAGGTCAACCCGCGTTCGTCGCGCACCGTGCCGTTCCTTTCGAAAGCCACGGGCGTGCAGATGGCCCACATCGCCACGCAGGTCATCTTGGGCAAGAGCCTGCGCGAGCAGGGCATCACCGAGGTCTACGGCAAGGAGAAGGAGCGTTGGTACGTCAAGGCGCCGGCGTTCTCGTTTGCCAAGATTCGCGGCATGGATTCCTACCTTTCGCCCGAAATGAAGTCGACGGGCGAGGCGATCGGCTACGACGATAAACTGACTCGTGCACTCTACAAGGCGTTGCAGGCTACGGGTATGAATGTCAGCAACTACGGCACTATCTTCGTGACCATCGCCGACGGTGACAAGGAGGTGGCGTTGCCGCTGGTGAAGCGCTTCTACGACCTCGGATTCAATATCGAGGCGACGACCGGTACGGCCGAGTTCCTGCGTCAGCACGGCATCCGCACCCGCACGCGCCGCAAGTTGAGCGAGGGAAGCAGCGAAATCATCGATTCGTTGCGGCAGGGCCACGTGAGCTATGTCATCAACACCATCGACATCAACCAGCACAACACGCGGTTGGACGGTTACGAAATCCGCCGCACGGCCGTCGAGAACAACGTGACGGTCTTCACTGCTTTGGAGACGGTCAAGGTACTGTTGGACGTGCTCGAAGAGATTACGTTGCGCGTCTCGACCATCGACGCCTGAACCGTGATGCGAACAAACGAACAGCACATGAAAAAAGGTATTTTCCGAATCGTTTCGAACGAGCCGCTGACGGCTTCCGTGTTGCGGATGACCCTTGCGGGCAATACGCAGGCCATCACCGCACCCGGACAGTTCGTCAATATCGCCATCGACGGTCTGTTTCTGCGGCGGCCCATTTCCGTGTGCGACTGCGAACCTGACCTCTTGACATTGGTCTACAAAGTCGTGGGCGAGGGGACGGAGCGTATGAGCCGCATGGCGCCCGATGCGGAGCTCGATTTGTTGACCGGTCTCGGCAACGGCTTTTCCGTCCCGACCGATGTGCGGCGGCCGCTTCTCGTCGGAGGCGGGGTAGGGGTGCCGCCGCTCTATCTGTTGGCCAAGCGATTGCTCGCTGCGGGGCTTCCCGTGCAGGTGGTGCTGGGCTTCAATACCGCTGCGGAGTGCTTCTTCGAGGCGGAGTTCCGCGCGTTGGGGTGCGACGTCACGGTCGCGACGGCCGATGGTTCGGCCGGTGTCCGCGGGTTCGTGACGACCGCCATCGCCGAGCGGCGGATGGATTTCGATTATTTTTACGCTTGCGGCCCGTTGCCGATGCTTCGTGCATTGAGTGACGCCGTGCCGCAGGATGGTCAGCTCTCGTTCGAGGAGCGTATGGGGTGCGGCTTCGGCGGTTGCATGGGTTGTTCGTGCCAGACCAAGAACGGCCCCAAACGTATTTGTAAAGAAGGCCCCGTATTGGAGAAAGGAGAGATCGTATGGTAGATACTTCGGTCGAGTTGAGCGGTTGGCGGCTGGACAATCCGGTCGTGCCGGCCAGCGGGACGTTCGGTTATGGCAACGAATTCCGCGAATTTTACGATATAAATATCCTTGGGACGTTCTCGTTCAAAGGGACGACCCGCGAGCCGCGTTTCGGCAATCCGACGCCCCGCATCGCCGAATGCACGGCCGGCATGATTAACGCCGTGGGATTGCAGAACCCGGGCATCGATGCCGTCATCGCCGAGGAGTTGCCGCGCTTGAAGACGTTCTTTCACAAGATGGTCATTGCCAATATTTCGGGCTTCTCAGTCGACGAGTACGCCTATTGTTGCGAGCGCATCGACTGCGAGGAGCAGGTCGGGTTGATCGAGGTCAATATCTCGTGTCCCAACGTGCGGCACGGCGGCATGTCGTTCGGCACTTCGCCCGAATCGGCCGCCGAGGTCACCCGTGCCGTCAAGGCCGTGACGACCAAACCCGTCTACATGAAGCTGTCGCCCAACGTCTCGGACATCACGGCCATCGCGCGCGCCTGCGTTGAGGCCGGTGCCGACGGATTGTGCCTTGTCAATACGCTGCTCGGCATGCGTGTCGACGTGCAGCGGCGGCGGGCGGTCATCGCTAATACGATGGGCGGATTTTCGGGCCCTGCCATCTTCCCGCTGGCCGTGCGGATGGTCTATCAGGTGGCCAAAGCGTGCGGCGTGCCCGTCATCGGATGCGGAGGCGTGCAGTCGGCACGCGATGTCATCGAAATGATGATGGCCGGCGCAACGGCCGTCGAGGTCGGTGCTGCCAATTTAGTGAACCCATATGTTTGCAAAGAGATCGTCGAGGCTCTGCCCGCCGAAATGGAGCGGCTCGGCATCGAACACCTGAGCGACATCATCGGAATCATCGAATAAAAATGAAACAAAGCAATAATACCATGCAAAATGACGTTATCATTGCATGCGATTTCAAATCGGCTGCGGATACATTCCGCTTTCTCGACCTTTTCGCCGACGAACCGCGAAAACCTTTTTTGAAAATCGGGATGGAACTCTATTATGCCGAGGGACCGTCGATCGTCCGCGAAATCAAGCGGCGCGGCCATCGAATTTTCCTCGACCTGAAGCTCCACGACATTCCGAACACCGTGCGTAAGGCGATGGCCGTCTTGTCGGGGTTGGATGTCGATATGTGCAACGTCCATGCGGCCGGTACGGTCGAGATGATGCGGGCGGCCCGCGAGGGGCTGACACGTCCCGACGGGTCGCGGCCGTTGTTGATTGCCGTCACGCAGCTTACCTCGACGAGCGAGGAGCGGATGCAGCGCGAATTGCTCATCGGCGCTTCGATGAACGAGACCATCGTGCAGTATGCCCGCAATACGCGCGAGGCGGGGCTCGACGGCGTGGTTTGTTCGCCCTTGGAGGCGGGTATGGTGCACGAGGCGTGCGGACGGGAGTTTCTGACCGTCACGCCCGGTGTGCGGTTCGCCGACGGCGAGGTGGCCGATCAAGTGCGCGTCACGACACCGGCCCGGGCCCGCGAAATCGGGTCGGATTTCATCGTCGTAGGGCGGCCCATCACGGCGGCCGACGACCCCGTGGCGGCTTATCGCCGTTGCGTGGCTGAGTTTTTGAGACAGGAGTGAGAAACATTCCTTTATGAAAACCGTAAAACTCTTCTATCTTGAAAACTGTCCTTTTTGCCGGCGTGCGTTGGAGGCTGTCGACGCTGCGAAATCTGCCCATCCCGAATTGGCGGCCGTTGCTGTCGAGTGCATCGAGGAATCGAAACAGCCCGATGTCGCGGAACGTTATGATTACTACTACGTGCCGACATTCTATATTGACGGCCGGAAAGTGCACGAGGGCAGCATCGCGCCCGACGAAGTGGAGGCTGTTTTGCGGATGGTGTTGGATTGAGCCGAGCGTCTGTGCGTCGCCCGAACGTCCCGAAAAAATGGAATTGAAATTCGAATAAGAATATGGAGAAATCGATTGCTAAGGATTTGTTGGCTATCGGCGCCGTTTTTCTGCGGCCCGAGGAGCCGTTTACGTGGGCCAGCGGTATCAAGAGCCCGATTTATTGCGATAACCGGTTGACGTTGACCGCCGTAGAGGTACGCAAGCGCGTCGAGGCCGGTTTGGCCGAAATCATCCGTACGAAGTTTCCCGATGCCGAGGTGTTGATGGGTACTTCGACCGCCGGCATCGCTCATGCTGCCATCACTGCCATGTTGCTCGACCTGCCGATGGGCTACGTTCGCTCGGGAAACAAAGACCACGGGCGTCAGAACCGCATCGAGGGTCGGCTTGAAAAGGGTCAGAAGGTGGTCGTCGTCGAGGATTTGATTTCGACCGCCGGTTCGTGTTTGGAAGTGGTCGAGGCGCTGCGCGAGGCGGGAGCCGAGGTGTTGGGCGTCGCTTCCATTTTCACCTACGGCATGAAAAAGGGCATCGATCGGATGCGTGAGGCCGGTGTCGTGAATCACAGCCTCTCGAATCTCGATGCGTTGGTCGAGGTGGCTGCCGACGAGGGATACATCCGTCCCGAGGATAAGGCCCGTCTGTTGCAGTTCCGCGACAATCCGTCGGACGAAAGCTGGATGCGGTAAAATTCGAAAAACGACCCATTATGTTGCGTCATCTGATAGATCCCACCGACCTGACGGTCGAGGAAACCGAAGCGATCATCGCGCTGGCCGAGCGGATCATCGCCAATCGCGAGGAGTACCGCGATGTCTGCAAAGGCAAGAAACTGGCCACGTTGTTTTACGAACCCTCGACCCGTACGCGGTTGAGTTTCACCTCGGCCATGTTGGAGTTGGGCGGGCAGGCCATCGGCTTTTCCGATGCCAGTTCGTCGTCCGTGTCGAAGGGCGAGACCGTCGCCGATACCGTGCGGGTCATCCGCTGTTTCGCCGACATCATCGCCATGCGCCATTTCAAGGAGGGGGCGCCGCTCGTCGCTTCGCAGTATGCCGGCATACCGGTCATCAACGCCGGTGACGGCAGCCATGCCCACCCGACGCAGACGCTGACCGACCTGCTGACCATCAAGCGCGAAAAGGGCCGCTTCGACAATCTGACGATCGGTTTTTGCGGCGACCTGAAGTTCGGCCGCACCGTCCATTCGCTTATCAAGGCTCTGTCGCGTTACGCGGGGATTCGTGTCATCTTGATTTCGCCCGAGGAGTTGCGTCTGCCCGACTACATGTTGCAGGAGATGCAGGCCAATTCGCAGTTGACATTCCGCGAGGTCCGCACGATGGAGGAGGTAATGCCCGAACTGGATATCCTCTACATGACGCGCGTGCAGAAGGAGCGTTTCCTCGACGAGGAGGAATTCGACCGCGTGAAAAACAGCTTCGTGCTCGACACCGACAAGCTGAAAACGGCCAAGTCCGACATGATTATTCTTCATCCGTTGCCACGCGTCAACGAAATCGCACGGGCCGTGGACAACGACCTGCGGGCAGCCTACTTCCGGCAGGTCGAGAACGGCAAGTTCGTGCGGATGGCATTGATTCTGACTTTGCTCCGGTGGGCCGACGGAAACAAGCCGTTCGAGCGGACGCCCGTGTTCGGCGAGCCGTATCTTGTCAATGAATTGCGGTGCGCCAACCGGCGGTGCATCTCCGCGACGGAGGATGTCGACCAGCTGTTCCGGCGCGGCGAGGACGGCATCTGCCGATGCGCCTACTGCGAAGCGAAAGCACCGTCGGATTGTCGATAATTTGTGGAAAGAATGTCGGCCGAAACGTTGACGGAACGGGCGAAAAAAGCTATTTTTGTTGCCGTAAGTAACGTGTGCGGATAGATTACGGCCGCCATGACTGTGATGTTGTGGCGGCCGGTTGTTTTTTGAAAAAACGAATACTATGAAAGTCGGTGTGATAATGGGTTCCGTGAGCGATTACGAGGTGATGGCCGATGCCGTCGCCACGCTCGAATCGTTCGGCGTGCCTTTCGAAAAACGGGTCGTGAGCGCTCACCGCACGCCCGAGTTGCTCTACGAATATGCCCGTACGGCCAAAGAGCGTGGTATCGGTGTCATCATTGCCGGTGCTGGCGGGGCCGCCCATTTGCCCGGAATGGTCGCTGCTATGACGACGTTACCCGTTGTCGGGGTGCCCGTTAAGTCGCTTGCATTGAACGGATTGGATTCTTTGTTGTCCATCGTGCAGATGCCCGGAGGCGTGCCTGTTGCGACGACCGCTATCAACGGCGCCAAGAACGCTGCATTGATAGCCGTCTCGATTCTGGCTTTGAGCGACGAGGCGTTGGCAGCCAAGTTGGAGTCGTTCCGTGCGCACCAGACTGACGAGGTGTTGAAAATCGAATTATGACGACTATCGGTATCATAGGCGGAGGACAATTGGGGTTGATGCTTGCCGAGCAGGCCCGGACGTTGGCGACGGAGGTGCGGTGCATTGCGCTCGATCCGGCGCCCGATGCTCCTGCGTTCGCGGCGTGCGACGACCATATCGTCGGACGGTTCGACGACCCCGCCGCTGTCGAGGAGTTGTGCCGCCGCAGCGATGTCGTGACCTATGAATTCGAGAATGTCCCCGGGGAGATTCTCGTGCCGTTGTGCGAACGGTACAACATTCCGCAGGGTTACAAGCCTTTATACGATTCACAGGATCGTCTGCGGGAGAAACGGAATGCCCGCGACCACGGTTTGCCGACTCCCGAATTCCGAGCGGTCGACGACGAGACGTCGTTGCGTCGGGCGGTGGCCGAGTTGGGTTTCCCTGCCGTGTTGAAAACCCGGACACTGGGTTACGACGGTCACGGGCAAGCGGTTCTGCGTACGGAATCCGATGTGGAAAAGGCACTGCCTCTGTTGGCAGTGCCGTGTATTTTGGAGGCTTTCGTGTCGTTCGACTTCGAGGCCAGCGTCGTGTTGGTTGCCGATGAGCACGATGTCGTGAGCTTCCCGATCGGGCGCAACGTCCACCGCGAAGGGATTCTCGACCTCTGTTTTGTGCCGGCCGACCGGAATCCTGAGATGTTGGCGCGGATGCGCACCGAAAGCGAGCGTTTCATGCGCGAATGCGGTTATCGGGGGATTCTGGCTATTGAATATTTCGTGTGCGGCGATACGTTTTACTTCAACGAGATGGCTCCGCGGCCCCACAATTCGGGCCATTATACCATCGAGGGCGCCACGACGAACCAGTTCCGTGAATTGGCGCGTTACTTGGTCGGCGAGCCCTTGCAGACACCGGAATTGGTCGCTCCGACCGTGATGAAAAATATCCTCGGGCAGGATTTGGCCGTTGCCGAACGGATTGTATCCAAACGTCATGCCGGTGTCCATGTACACCTTTACGGCAAGACGGAGAGTCGCCCGAAACGCAAGATGGGACACATAACGTTTGTCGGCATGACGCCCGAAGTCTATGCGCGCGATTGGGCGGATGAATTTGTGAAATAGTAAAAAACAGATATGGAAAATTACCGGATTTTCGTCGAGAAGTTACCGCAGTACCGTGTCGAGGCCGAGAGCCTGCGACGCGAGTTGAACGGCAATCTGAATCTGCATCTTTCCGAGTTGCGGTTGTTGAACGTTTACGATTTGTTCGGATTCTCGGCCGAGTTGCTCGAAAAGAGTCGTTATGCGGTCTTCGGCGAGGTGGTCACCGATACGGTGTCGGATGCGTGCGATTTGGCGGGGCGCAAGTACCTCGCTATCGAGTTTCTGCCCGGGCAGTTCGACCAGCGGGCCGCTTCGGCGGTCGATTGCGTGCGATTGATCGACCCGTCGGCCGACGTGCGCATCCGTTCGTCGAAGCTCTTGATTTTCGACGACGGCGTGACAGACGAAGAGCTGGCCCGTATCCGCCGTTATTGCATCAACAGCGTCGAATCGCGCGAAAAGGCGCTCGACCGTCTGACCGACATGGAGCAGGCCGAGGTGAAGCCCGTGCCGGTGCTCGACGGATTCACGCAGTTGGCGGACAGTGAGTTGGAATCTTTCTGCAAACAGTACGGATTGGCGATGAACGCTGACGACCTGCGCGAGGTGGTGCGGTATTTCCGCGCCGAGGGGCGTGACCCCTACGAGACCGAATTGCGCATTCTCGATACCTATTGGAGCGACCATTGCCGCCATACGACCTTCACGACCGAGTTGGAGGGCATCACCGTCGAGGAATCGTTCATCAAGGAGGACATCGAAGAATCGTTGGCGCTCTACCTGCGGATCCGCCGCGAGTTGGGCCGCGAGCACAAAAGCATCTGTCTGATGGATATGGCGACTATCGGGGCGCGTTACCTGCGGGCTACCGGCAAATTGGATGATTTGGAGGTCAGCGACGAAAATAATGCCTGCTCGGTTTACGTCGACGTGGAGGTCGATGGAGTGACCGAGCGTTGGTTGTTGCAGTTCAAGAACGAGACTCATAACCACCCGACCGAAATCGAGCCGTTCGGTGGGGCTTCGACCTGCTTGGGCGGGGCCATCCGCGACCCGTTGTCGGGCCGCAGTTACGTTTACCAAGCGATGCGCGTCACGGGTGCCGGTGACATCTGGCAGTCGGTGGCCGATACGTTGCCCGGGAAGTTGCCGCAGAGCGTCATTTCGAAAAAGGCCGCTGCCGGATATTCCAGCTATGGCAACCAGATCGGTCTGGCCACGACTCACGTGCGCGAAATCTTTCACGACGGTTACGTCGCCAAGCGTTTGGAGGTCGGCGCCGTGGTCGGGGCTGTCAAGGCCGATCATGTGCGGCGCGAAAAACCCGTCGCCGGCGATAAGATTCTGTTGTTGGGCGGCCGTACTGGGCGTGACGGCATCGGTGGTGCGACGGGTTCGTCGAAAGAGCACGATGCCCATTCGTTGGAGACTTGCGGCAGCGAGGTGCAGAAGGGCAATGCCCCCGAGGAACGCAAACTGGAACGGTTGTTCCGGCGTCCGGAGGTGACGATGCTCATCAAGAAATCGAACGACTTCGGAGCCGGCGGCGTCAGCGTGGCTATCGGCGAACTGGCCGACGGACTGGATATTTACCTCGACCGCGTGCCCGTGAAATACAGCGGTCTGAATGCTACGGAGCTGGCTATTAGTGAGTCGCAGGAACGTATGGCGGTTGTCGTCGAGGCGAAGGATGTCGCCGCGTTCTTGGCTTATTGCCGCGAGGAGAATATCGAGGCCGTCGAGGTGGCCGATGTGACCGATACGGCCCGGATGCGCATGTTCTACCGCGGCCGGCAGGTGGTCGATCTCTCGCGCGAGTTCATCGACAGTGCCGGTGCCAAGCATCATGCCGAGGCAGCCATCGCGGCTGTCGAGGCGCGCGACCCGTTCACCCGCGAGGTGGAGGGTGCAACCGTTTCCGAGCGTTTCGCGAACAATCTGAAAGACCGCAACGTTCTGTCTCAGCGGGGGCTCGTCGAGATGTTCGACGCCACGATCGGCGCTTCGACTGTCCTGATGCCGTTCGGCGGTCGTACGCAGCGCAGCGAGACGCAAGTGTCGGTGCAAAAAATTCCGACCGACGGCTACACCGATACGGCCAGCATCATGGCATTCGGTTATAATCCGTCGATCGCTTCGTGGAGCCCCTATCACGGTGCCGCTTACGCCGTGGTCGAGGCCGCAGCTAAAGTGGTGGCTGCCGGCGGACGCTACGACCGGATGCGTTACTCTTATCAGGAGTATTTCGAGCGTATGACGCGCGAGGCTACCTCGTGGGGCAAACCATTGGGGGCGTTGCTCGGTGCGTTGCGGATGCAGGTCGAATTGGGGTTGCCCGCTATCGGCGGCAAGGATTCGATGTCGGGTACGTTCCAAGATATAAACGTTCCGCCGATGTTGATGGCATTCGGCATCACGACTGTCGACGCGAGCAAGGTGATTTCCACCGACTTTAAACGGGCGGGCGATTACATCTATCTCGTCCGCCATACGCCCCGCGCTAACGGGATGCCCGATACGGAGCAGTTGAAACGCAACTTTGATTTCGTCAGCGATTGCATCGCCGACGGACGTGTCGTCGCCGGTTGGGCCGTCGGGTTCGGCGGCATGGCCGAGGGATTGGCCAAGATGGCGTTCGGTAACGAAATCGGCGCCGAGGTGTCGTGCGATGAAGCGACGCTTTACGATTACGCCTACGGGTCTATTCTGGTCGAGTGTGCGGGTGAACTCGAATACTCCGCCGCCGAGTTGGTCGGTCGCACGACGGACGATGCTGCTGTGACCGTCGGCGGCGTGCGGATGCCGCTCGAAATGCTCTATGCGGCCAATACGGAACATTATGCGGCGGTTTACCCCGACAAGGGAGACAATCACGCCCCGATGATGGAGGCCGAACCTGTGCGGCGTACCTTTGCCTATGCGGGCGAACCTGTCGAACATCCGGTGGCCTATCTGCCCGTCTTCCCGGGTACGAACTGCGATTACGATACGGCGCGCGCGTTCCGGCGTGCGGGGGCCGAGGTGCGCACCGGTGTGCTTTGCAACCTCGGTGGCGACGACATTCTGCGGTCGATTGCCGCGATGAAAGAGGAGATAAGCCGTTGTCATATTTTCGTTCTGTGCGGCGGTTTCTCGGCAGGCGACGAGCCGGATGGCAGCGCTAAATTCATCGTCAATGTATTGAATAATAAGGGTGTCCGTGATGAAATTCATGCGTTGCTCGACCGCGGCGGTCTGATTCTCGGTATCTGCAACGGTTTTCAGGCATTGGTCAAATCGGGTCTGTTGCCATATGGTCGGTTGGGCTTGGTGACGAAAGATTCGCCGACGTTGTTCCGCAACGACATCAATCGCCATATTTCGCAGATTGTCACCACACGGGTTGCGTCGGTCGCTTCGCCGTGGTTGTCCGGTTTCGAGCCGGGCGACCTGCACTCGATTGCCGTGAGTCACGGAGAAGGTAAGTTCGTCGTCGGTGAGGAGCTCGCGCGCGAACTTCTCTCAAATGGACAGGTGGCGTTCCAGTATGCGGGGCCGGACGGTCGGCCGACAGCCGAGGCGCCTTACAACCCCAACGGTTCGTCCTACGCTATCGAGGGCATCGTCTCGCGCGATGGGCAGATTCTCGGCAAGATGGGGCATACGGAGCGTTGGGAACCCAACGTTTTCCGCAACATCGCCGGTAACAAGGAACAGTCGCTGTTCCGCAATGCGGTGAACTATTTCCGGAAACAGAAAGCCGGATCCGGACTTTGATCGAAATCAAGAAAATTACAACAAAAATCGATAAGACTATGAAACAGCTCGAAATGCTCTACGAGGGCAAGGCAAAACAGGTGTTCCTGACGGACGATCCCGACAAAATCATCATCCATTATAAGGATGCGGCGACGGCTTTCAATAACATCAAGAAAGCGACTATCGAGAACAAAGGTGTATTGAACAATGCCATTTCGACCCTCATCTTCCACGAGTTGCACAAGGCGGGTGTCAAGACCCACTACATCGAGACACTCAACGAACGCGATCAGCTTTGCCGTCGGGTGGAGATCATTCCGCTCGAAGTCATTGTCCGCAATGTCATCGCCGGTTCGATGGCTCAGCGCTTGGGCATTGAGGAAGGTACGCAGCCTTCGAACGTCATCTACGACATTTGCTACAAGAAGGACGAACTGGGCGATCCGCTCATCAACGACCATCACGCTGTGGCGTTGGGCGCTGCGACCTACGAGGAACTGGAGCAGATCTATGCGATGACGGCCCGCATCAACGAAGTGTTGAAAAACATGTTCGCCAAGATGAACATCAATCTTATCGACTTCAAAATCGAGTTCGGTAAGACCTCCGACGGCGAAATCGTCTTGGCCGACGAAGTTTCGCCCGATACGTGCCGTCTGTGGGACGCTTCGACCAACGAGAAACTCGACAAGGACCGTTTCCGTCGCGACTTGGGCCGCGTGCGCGAGGCTTACGAGGAGATTCTGGCCCGTCTGAAAAAGGCTGTCGAGTAGCATGATGCGGGAGGTGATGAACGATCGCGAACTGCATGAGGAGTGCGGCGTTTTCGGCATCTTCGGAGTGCCGGAGGCTGCGTCGTTGACTTACTACGGATTGCATGCTTTGCAACACCGCGGGCAGGAGGGGTGCGGCATCGTGAGCGTCGACTCCGAAGGACGCTTCCATCGTGAGAAAGGAGCCGGACTGGTGACCGAAGTTTTCGATGGCGCCAAACTCTCGGCGTTGTCCGGTTCTTTGTCGATCGGACACGTGCGTTATTCCACGACGGGCGGCAATACGGTCGAGAACATCCAGCCTTTCCTATTCCGCCACAATTCGGGCGACTTCGCGTTGGCGCACAATGGTAATTTGGTGAATTCCGCGCAGTTGCGGAAATATCTCGAAGATAAGGGCAGCCTGTTTCAGTCGACGTCTGACAGTGAGATTCTGGCCCATTTGATTAAGAAAGAGACCAAGTATCACGACCGTCCGCGCATCTTCTCCATCATCGACGCTCTGAACATGCTCGAAGGGGCTTTCGCCTTTCTGATTATGACGGCTAATCGCATCTATGCCTGCCGCGACAAATACGGTTTGCGGCCTCTGTCGATCGGGCGTTTGCGCGACGGCTATGTCGTTTCGAGCGAGACTTGTGCGTTCGACGTCTTGGGTGCCGAGTTTCTGCGCGACGTCGAGCCGGGGGAAATCGTGACCATCGATGCCAACGGTTTGCGCAGCCGCGATTATTCGCAGTACAAGCGGCGGCAGATGTGCGCGATGGAGTACGTCTATTTCTCGCGTCCCGACAGCGATATCGAAGGGTGCAATGTCCACGCTTTCCGCAAGGAATCGGGTCGTATCCTGTGGCAGGAGGCGCCTGCTGAGGCCGATATCGTGGTCGGCGTGCCCGATTCGAGTCTGAGTGCCGCGATGGGTTACGCCGAGGCGAGCGGCCTGCCCTACGAAATGGGGCTCATCAAGAATAAATACATCGGTCGTACGTTCATCCAGCCGTCGCAGGAGTTACGCGAGCGAGGCGTACGGATGAAACTTTCGGCCGTGCGCACTATCGTGCGGGGCAAGCGCGTGGTATTGGTCGACGATTCCATCGTGCGGGGCACTACGTCGCGACGTATCGTTGCCATGCTCAAAGAGGCCGGGGCTACGGCGGTGCATGTGCGGATTGCTTCGCCTCCGATAACCAATCCGTGCTTCTACGGGGTCGATATGTCTACTTACGATGAACTGATTTCGGCGCACAAGAGCGTCGAGGAGGTGCGGCAGGCGATCGGCAGCGATTCGTTGGCGTTTCTGTCGAAAGAGGCATTGTTGCAGGCCGGTGACCGCAGCGAGTTGTGCTTGGCCTGCTATACGGGCAACTATCCGACGGCGTTGTATCAGTCGGTGACCCAAGCGAACAAGGATGAAAAGTAAACGAATAATCGACTATGGCTCAATCTTATGAAAATGCCGGCGTGAATCTGGAGGCCGGATACGAAGTGGTGCGGCGCATCAAAAAACACGTGGCATCGACCGCTCGCACGGGCGTGATGGGGAATATCGGCGCTTTCGGCGGCATGTTCGACCTCTCAGCCCTGCATTTCAAGGAACCGGTTTTGGTGAGCGGCACCGACGGTGTCGGCACCAAATTGAAACTGGCTTTCGCTATGGATAAGCACGATACGATCGGTATCGACGCTGTGGCGATGTGCGTCAATGATGTCTTGGCGCAGGGCGCCGAGCCGCTCGAATTTCTCGATTACGTGGCCGTCGGCTGCAACGAACCGCAGAAAATCGAAGCCATCGTTTCCGGCGTCGCCGAGGGTTGTCGACAGGCGGGTTGCGCTTTGGTCGGCGGCGAAACGGCCGAGATGCCGGGCATGTATGCCGACGGCGAATACGATATCGCCGGATTCACGGTCGGTGCGGTCGAGAAATCGCAGTTGATCGACGGTTCGAAAGTTCGTACGGGCGACGTGTTGGTGGGTATCGCTTCGAGCGGCGTCCACTCCAACGGGTTCAGCCTCGTGCGCAAGATCATCGCCGACAACGGTTTGGACGTGCAGCGTTCCTATCCCGAGCTGTCGCATAAATTGTTGGGTGAGGTGCTGTTGACCCCGACGAAGATCTACGTGAAACAGGTGTTGGAGGTTATCCGCAACTGCGACGTGCACGGTATCAGCCACATCACGGGCGGCGGTTTCGACGAGAACATCCCGCGTATCCTCCACGAGGGGCAGGGTATTGAAATCGACGAGGGGTCGTGGGAGATTCTGCCTGTTTTCCGTTTTTTGGAGAAGTACGGCAAGGTGCCGCATCGCGAGATGTTCAACATCTTCAACATGGGTATCGGGATGGTCATCGCGTTGGATGCTTCCGAGGCGCAGCGGGCCATCGATTTGTTGACCGCTGCCGGTGAACGGGCTTCGGTCATCGGGCGAATCACCGACACCCCCGGGGTGGCAATCCGTTAGCCGATGCACCGTCTTGCGGTCTTTGCCAGCGGTAGCGGTACGAACTTCGAAGCCATCGTCACGGCTTGCGAGCAGGGTGTGTTGGATGCCGAGGTCGTGTTGTTGGTCTGCGACAAGCCCGATGCTCCGGTGATCGAGCGGGCTGCCCGTCATGGGGTCGAGGTGTTCGTCTTCGCGCCGAAAGAGTTCTCTTCGAAGGCCGATTACGAACGGGAAATCGTTACGCAGCTCGAAGCGGTAGGTGTGGAGTTGATCTGTTTGGCGGGTTACATGCGCATCGTCGGCGACACCTTGCTGGCGGCTTACGGCGGACGTATCATTAATGTGCATCCTTCGTTACTGCCCGCTTTCCGCGGAGCGCACGCTATCGAGCAGGCGTTGGCTTACGGCGTGAAGGTGTTCGGCGTAACGATTCATTACGTGGATGCTGAGCTGGACGGCGGACGCATCATTGCCCAGCGGGCGTTTTCCTACGAGGGCGGCGACGTTGCGGAGTTGGATGCGTTGATCCATGCGGCGGAATATCCGCTTTATGTCGAGACAATCGGAAAATTAATCGAAAAAATAGAATAGAACATGCGAGCATTAGTCAGTGTAAGCGACAAGACGGGCGTAGTCGATTTCGTCCGGGGCCTGCGAGAGGCGGGGTGGGAGATTATCGCCACAGGCGGTACGATGAAGTTGTTGCGCGAGAGCGGCATCAAGGTGCTGAACATCAGCGACGTGACGGGCTTTCCCGAGATTTGCGACGGGCGCGTCAAAACCCTGCACCCGAAAGTGCATGGCGGTCTGTTGGCGCGACGCGACCTGCCCGAACATATCGAGGCACTGCGTGAAAACGGTATCGGGTTTATCGACATGGTGTGCGTGAACCTCTATCCGTTCCGGCAGACGATCGCCAAACCCGGCGTAACGATGGACGAGGCGGTCGAGAACATCGATATCGGCGGGCCGTCGATGTTGCGTTCGGCTGCCAAGAATTGGGCCAGCGTGACGGTCGTGTGCGACCCTGCGGATTATGGCCGTGTGCTCGGCGAAATCCGCGCCGAGGGCGGTACGAAGCGCGAAACCCGCCTGCAACTCTCGGCCAAAGCCTATACTCATACGGCTGAGTACGATATGATGATCGCCACCTACATGCGGGCACAGGCCGGTTTGGAGGAGAAACTTTTCTTGGAGTATACGCTCGCGCAGCCGTTGCGTTACGGCGAGAATCCGCATCAGTCGGCCAAGTTCTACCGCGAGCAACAGCCCGTGCCCTATTCGTTGGCGTTTGCACGCCAACTGAACGGCAAAGATCTGTCATACAACAATATACAGGATGCGAATGCCGCTTTGTGCATCGTGCGCGAGTTCCGGCAGCCGTTCTGCGTGGGGCTGAAGCATATGAACCCGTGCGGCGCTGCCGTCGGTAAGGATGTCGTCGACGCATGGACGAAGGCTTACGAGGCTGACAAGGTATCGATTTTCGGCGGGATCGTGGCGACTAATTGCACGGTGACCCGCGAAGCGGCCGAATTGATGAAGCCTGTTTTCTTGGAAATCATCATGGCGCCGAAGTTCGATGAGGGAGCGTTGGAGGTGCTCTGCGCCAAGAAGAACCTGCGGCTGTTGGAGGTGCCGATGGATGACATCTCCGGCGACGTACGGCAGTACGTGAGCGTCAACGGGGGGCTGTTGGTGCAGGACTTGGATACGACGACCCGTGTCGTTACGACCGATATGTGCGTTACGGAGAAACGTCCCGCGGAACAGCAGATGGAGGATCTGAATTTCGGTTGGCGCATTGTTAAGCACGTGAAATCCAATGCGATCGTTGTCGTGAAGAACGGGCAGACTTTGGGCGTAGGCGCTGGTCAGATGAATCGCATCGGTTCGGCCGAAATCGCCCTGCACGAAGCACGCATGGCGGGTCATACTGAGGGTTTGGTGTTGGCATCCGACGGATTTTTCCCGTTCGACGACTGCGTGACGTTGGCCGGTGAGTTCGGTGTCACGGCGATCGTCCAGCCGGGCGGTTCGGTGCGCGACGAGGAGTCGGTCAAGAAGGCGAACGAACTGGGCATCGCCATGTTGTTCACGGGCGAACGCCATTTCAAACATTGATTGGAAAATAGGGCTACTGTGTGGGACGGTGGCGATAAAATAGCAAGTAGAGGTAAGATATGAATGTTTTGGTAATCGGTTCGGGCGGTCGCGAACACGCCATCGTCGACGCCTTGTCGCGGTCGGCGCAGGTTGCGAAAATCTATTGTGCACCTGGGAATGTCGGTATCGCACGGCAGGCCGAATGTATCGCCATTCGTGAAACAGAGATCGAGCGGTTGCTCGATTTCGCACGGGAAACACAGGTAGACTTGACGGTCGTAGGGCCCGAGGCTGCATTGGCCGTCGGTATTGTCGATGCGTTTCGGGCTGCCGGATTGCGGATTTTCGGCCCCACGAAGGCTGCGGCCCGCATCGAATCTTCGAAAGAGTTCGCCAAAGAGTTGATGTCGCGTTACGGGATTCCGACTGCGGCCTATCGTACGTTCGGCGATTATGAAGAGGCTCGTGCCTATGTTGCCGAGCAGGGTGCGCCTATCGTGTTGAAATACGACGGTTTGGCCGCCGGAAAGGGGGTTGTGGTCGCTCAGACGTTGGAGGAGGCCGACGCTGCTTTGCGCGACATGTTGTTGGACGACAAGTTCGGCGACGGTCGTGTGGTCATCGAGGAGTGTCTGACCGGCCCCGAATTTTCGTTCATGTGTTTTGTTTCGGGCCGCAAGGTGTGGCCGATGGTGTTGGCGCAAGACCACAAACGGGCTTATGATGGCGATTGCGGGCCCAATACGGGTGGTATGGGCGCCTATTCGCCTCTGCCGTTCATCACGCCCGAGGATGAACGGTTCGCGCTGGAGCACATCATGCAGCCCACAGCCGCTGCATTGGTTGCCGAGGGGTGCCCGTTCACTGGCGTGCTTTACGGCGGGTTGATGAAGACGCCGCAGGGCATCAAGGTCATCGAATTCAACGCGCGCTTCGGCGACCCCGAAACCGAGGTGGTTTTGCCGCGGTTGGCATCGGACATCGTCGATATCTTTTGTGCCGTGGCCGACGGCGGCGATGCCGAGTTGCGGTGGCACGATTTCGCAACGTTGGGCATCGTGCTGGCATCGAAAGGCTATCCGGGCAGTTACGAAAAGGGCGTTGAAATCAAGGGTTTGGATACGGCCGAGGATACGGTTTATCACATGGGCACCCGTGCCGACGGCGACCGTGTTGTGACCAGCGGCGGACGTGTGTTGTTCGTCTTGGGGCGCGGTGCCACGTTGGCTGAGGCGCACGCGAAAGCGTTGGCCGCCGTCGCACGTATCGATTGTGACGGGCTGTTCCACCGCACCGACATCGGTTGGCAGGCATTGAAGAAATAAAACGAAATTCTATGGCAAAGATAATCAGCGGTAAGGAGTTGTCGGCCCGATTGAAGGCCGTGATGGCGGCACAGGTCGCCGCATTTCCCGAACAGTATGGGCGTGTGCCTCACTTGGTAGTCATCCTCGTGGGGGATAATCCGGCAAGCGTGAGCTATGTGACCGGCAAGGCGAAAGCCGCTGCCGAGGTAGGCATCCGCAATACGACATTGCGGCGTCCCGAGACGATTTCGGAGGCGGAGTTGCTCGGCTTGATAGCTGAACTGAATGCCGATGCCGACGTGGACGGGATTCTGGTGCAGCTGCCGTTGCCGAAACACATCGATACCGACCGTGTGATTGCCGCCATCGATTGCGCGAAGGATGTTGATGGGTTCCATCCGTCGAACGTCGCCGCGTTGTGGCAGAAACAGCCTTGCACGCTGCCTTGTACGCCGAAAGGCATCCTGCGGATGTTGCAGACGGCCGGTGTTGAAATCGAAGGGCGGCACGCCGTGGTGGTCGGCCGCAGCAATATCGTGGGATTGCCCGTGGCGAAATTGTTGTTGGATGCGAACGCTACGGTAACGATGGCCCATAGCCGTACTCCCGATTTGGGGGCCGTGACACGGCAGGCCGATATTTTGGTCGTGGCTGTGGGGCGTCCGAAGTTCGTCAAGGGCGATATGGTGCGCGAGGGCGCTGTGGTCATTGACGTAGGGGTCAACCGCGATCCCGAGACGGGCAAATTGTGCGGCGATGTCGATTATGCTGCTGTGGAGCCGCTCGTTTCGGTCATCACGCCCGTGCCCGGAGGCGTCGGTCCGATGACGATCTGTTGCCTGATGGAGAATACCATTGAGTGCTTTCTGCGTCGTGTGAACGGTTGATTCCGTCGCTTCGTGCGGTTCGGATTCAGCCCGTACGGAAAACAAACAATCGATACTGCCCGAGTGGCGGTATCGATTGTTTGTTGCGTGAAAGCGGTTTTATTTGCCCGAAAGGTCGACTTTCAGCGGGTCGTTATTCCATTCGCCGCCGCCGTCCGGATAGATGAACGGTCGGGATTCGGCAAAACTCTTGGTTGCCAGATAGCTGTCGTAGAGACAGATGCCGTTCGCCGAATCTTCAGCCAGTCCGAATGCGATGACTGACGGATGGCGTTTCGATGTGTGGTAGCTGTCGGCGGTCCGTTCGATGAAGTGTTCCCGCCAGCGTGGGTCGTTCGACGGATTGCCTCCTTTGCGGCGCGATGGGCCGCTTTTGCTTGTGTCGATGGGGGCTTGCGCGATGACGAGCATGCCCATTCGGTTACAGTCGGCGTACAACCCGGAGCGAATGGTTCCAGCTTTCAGTTTCAGTGTATTGTAGCCTTTTTCGCGTAGGGCGGCGATTTCAGTCGTGCTGATTTCGGGCGAAACCTCGCAGGCTCGCAGCTGCCGTTCCGTTTCGTTGAGAAGCATTTGTCCCGTCCGATCGACCGCAATTTCACGAAAACCGACCGGCAATTCGATATATTCGACGTAACGCCCTTCGTGTTGGGTTTTCAGTTGCAGCGTGCAGCTGACGGGATGTTCCGGAGCCCAAAGCAGCGTATCGGGAATTGCAGTGAGAAAGCGGATCGTGTCCTCTTGCCGCATATCGAGCGTGATGGTTTGCGTGCCGCCGGTGATGCGTTCGCCTGCCGGATTCAGCAGTTCGTAGTGTATGCGCGACGTGCGTGGATTGAGCGCTTCGCTTTTGATGACCAAGCCGATTTCGGCATTTGCCGTATTGGCTTCATTCAGTTTTGTGCGGATGAGGACATCGCGGATGCGCAGGGTCGGTTGGGTCATGACCCACGCGCGACCAATGGACGGTTGCGTATCGGTTCTCCAACTCTCCAGCGGAGCCGTTTCGGCGGCTGGTTTTAGTTTGATTTCAAGTGTATTGCGACCTTCGTGAGCCCATCGCGTGAGGTTGAATTCCGCGGGTAGTGCAGGGTCGCTGTCAACGGCTACCCGCTGTCCGTTGACGGACACTTCGTATGCGGCCGATGCAGAGTCCAAGTGGAGGATCACCTGTCGATTGATCCAACTGAACGGCACGGTGAACGTTGTGCCGAATGTATCGCCTTCGAGCGTCCATTCGGTCAGATTCTGCAGATAGCGGTTGTCGGTCGGGGTTCCCGTTTCTGTTCGGGCAGCCGTGGCAGCCTCCTCCTGCGTGGGATAGACGAGCAGTTCGCTACGGGGATGCTCGCGCCCTGACGAGCATGCCGGTTGGGCTTGCAGCGCGGGAACGGCCCCTGCAAAAGCCGAAAAAAGGACGAGTAAGACCGAGATAGTTCGCATAAATCCGTATATTTGTGGTTCAAAGTTACGCAAAATTTCCGATATCCGATGCCCGAACGTCCCGAACACCTTGAATTATCGGCAAGGCCCGAATTGCCCCGTCTGCATTTTCCGTCCATCCGCTTGCGTGCCCGTGAGCGCGACGGGCAGGTCGAGGTGTGGGATGCTTTGCGGGGCACCTATCTCGTCCTCACGCCCGAGGAGTGGGTGCGGCAGCATCTGATTGCCTATCTGATTTCGCATTGCGAGGCGTTGCCGTTGCGCATCGTGCAGGAGTATCCCGTGCCGCTCAACGGACAGGCCCAGCGGGCCGATGCGGTAGTGGTCGACGATACTGCACGACCGTTGTTATTGGCCGAATGCAAGGCGCCCGATGTGCCCGTCGACCGTTCGGTTTTCCGGCAGGCGGTGCGGTACAATTCGGTGCTTAGTGCCCGTTACGTCGTGTTGACCAACGGATTGACACACTATTGCTGCGAATTTTGCGATGGAAAATATGTTCCGTTGTCGAGTTTCCCGCGACTGTCACGAATTTAAATTCTCGGTTAAATTTCGGAAGTGGGAATCTATGTAGCGTTGGAACGCCTCTTTATAGATTTCCCCGATGGGCAGGTATTCCGTTTCCGAGATGTAGACCCGTCCGCGGACATAAGAGCGGATGCAGTCGAGGTTGACGATGTAGGAGCGATGAATGCGCATGAAATGTTCGGCCGGAAGCGCCGCCTCCATGTTCTTGAGCCGAAAGAGCGTCGTGATGCAGGTGCCGTTGGCAAGGTGCATCCGTACGTATTCGCCCTCGCTTTCCATGTAGATGATTTCACTGATTTTCACCAGCGAGACCTTGTAGTCGGCTTTGACTGAGATGTACTCCGTATCTTTCGGTTCGGCTTCGGCCAGCGGGGCTTCTTCGGGGGTGGTGCGTTGGTTCTGCCGCAGTTCGTAGAGCGAATGGGCTTTGGATACGGCACGGCTGAAATCGGCGAAATCGAACGGCTTCAGCAGGTAGTCCACCGCGTCGAGTTTGAATCCTTCGATAGCGTATTGCGAATAGGCTGTCGTGAAGATGACCATCGGCCGGTCGATCAGCGACCGTACGAAATCCACGCCGTTCAGATCGGGCATGTTGATGTCCACGAAAATCAGATCGACCGGTTGTTGCAGCAGCCGTTGCTGGGCGTCGATGGCATTGCTGCACGTTGCGACCAGTTCCAGATAGGGCAGTTTGGCGATGTACGAGGACAACTGACGCAATGCCAGCGGTTCGTCGTCTATGGCGATACATTTAAGCATGGAGGGTCGGGATTTCGAGATTTACGGTGTAGGTGTCGGCCGTCTCTTCGATGCGGAGTTCGTAGTTTTTCGGGCCGTAGATGAGTTCCATCCGTTTGCGGACGTTTTTCAGTCCGATGCCGTCCGAGTGTTTGGGATGCGCGATCTTGAACCGGCTGTTGGCGATGACAGCCGTTACCTTGTCTTCGTTGCAGTCGATGCGGATGTGGATGAATGACGCTTTGTTAGCCCCTACACCATGTTTGAATGCGTTTTCGACGAAGACGATGAGCAACAGCGGCGGAATCGTGATGCGGGCCGGCAGCGTGGACGGATGTTCGATGCGGATGTCTACGGCGTCGGTGTATCGGATGCGCATCAGTTCGATGTAGTTCTTCAGAAACTGGATGTCGCGTGTCAGTGAAATGGTCTCGCGCTCCGAATCATAGAGCACGTAGCGCATCATCTTCGAAAGTTCGATGACCGCATTCTTGGCCCATTGCGTGTCAATGTCGATCAGCGCATGGATATTGTTGAGCGTGTTCATGAAGAAGTGCGGATTGATCTGATATTTCAGATAGTCCATCTGCACCTGCATGTTCTGCTGCTTGAGTTCCTCCATTTTCTGTTCGTCGCGTATCGACTGGTACATCAGCTTGATACCCGAGTTGGCGCCGGTCATGAAAAAGCCCAGAATGATGTTCCAGTACATCTCCAAGTCGGTGAACGATGCTTTGTGACCGGCAACGGGATCCATGGAGTCGCGCAGGGCCGTTTCGACAATGTGGTGTTGTTCGTAGAGGTCGACGAGCCAGAATACGCTGACGATCAGCGCCAAATCGCAGAATATATATTTCCAGTATTTGTGTCGGAGCAGGTAGCGTTGCGCGATGACGGTATTGTGCACGAGAAAGATCGTCAGATAGGGGGCGATTTTCTGCCATGTCGTCAGCACGTTTTCCAGACTGACGTGCAGTTCCGACATCATCTTCGAGTTGAGCACAGGCACCATGATGATGGCCAGCCAAACCATCATGTAGAGCAGATTTTCGCCGATCGTCTGTTTTTTAGTGATCTTCATGTTGCGACTTCATCTGTTCCAGCAACGAGGGCGTATAAAGATAGCGTTTGATGCTGCGTTTGGGGGTCTTTTCGAATTCGGTGGGGTAGAGCACGATTTCGTCGATTCGTTCGTAGGCCGCCAACTGTGCATTCAGATCTTGCAGATTCTGTTGCATGATTTCCGACAGTTTGTCCTGTACGCCTTCGTTTTCGGCCTGTTCGTAATCGGGAACGACCAATGCACGCAGGCGACCGCTTCCGTTGTCCACGACGAGTGATTCGAGCACCAGCGACAGGTTGTTGAGTTTATCCTCGATCTCCTCCGGATAGATGTTTTGGCCGTTGCTCGAAAGAATCATCGTCTTCGAACGTCCTCGGATATAGAGTGTTCCGTCCGGATCGAGCGTCCCCATGTCTCCCGTGTGCAACCAGCCATCTGCATCGAGTACCTGTTCGGTGGCCTGTTCGTTTTTGTAGTAGCCTTGCATGACGTGCTCGCCGCGGACGAGGATTTCACCCGCAACATGTTCCGGGTCTTTCGAATCGATGCGGATGTCGAGGTAGTCTTGCAGATAGCGGCCGACGGAACCCTTCTTGAACTCGTCGTCCGATGCGAAACTGATGAGCGGCGCGCATTCAGTCATGCCGTATCCGACCGTGATCGGGAAATGGATTTTCATCAGGAAAGCCTCTGTCTCTTGGTTCATCGGAGCGCCGCCCACGATGACGATCGAGACATTGCCGCCGAACGCATCCAGTAGCTTTTTGCGGATGGCTGTGTGGATGGCTGAGTTGAGGAGCGGAATTTTCATTGCAATCGGCATGGCTCCCTTTTCGAGCATCGGCATGATTTGCTTGCGGTAGATTTTGTCGAGAATCAGCGGTACGCAGCAGATGACGGTGGGTTTGACCACGGCCATTGCCTCGACCAGAATCTTCGGCGAGGGGATGCGCCCCAATAGTGTGATGTGTCCGCCGACGGCCATCGGCGTCAGGAAATCGAACGCGCAGCCGTAGGCGTGAGCCAGCGGCAGGAACGACAGCGTGCGGCCGCCCTTTTGGAAGTAGCGTTGCCCAGTCTGCTTGTTGCAGACGCTCTTGGCGAACACTACATTGCCCGTCAGATTGTTCACCGTGAGCATCACGCCTTTCGAATGGCCCGTTGTGCCGGATGTATAGTTGAGTAGCACGACACGATCGTTCGGAATGTCGGGATACTTGATGTCGTTGATGCTGAATCCGCGCGGATATTTCGAGCGGTAGTTTTTCAGAATTTCCCGTTGGAACTTGGTCAGAGATTTGCCGTCGCGTTCGTAGAGCACCTGAAAATCTGTCAGTGAGAATACGGCGTCGATGCGCTTGATCTGGTCTTCTTCGATCAGGTCCCAGAAATTGTCGCCGAGAAAGAGCAGACGGCTCTCCGAATGGTTGATGATGTGGATGATATCCGGTGCCGTGAAGTCCTGCAAGATGGGGACAATGACCGCACCATAGGTGATGGTCGCCAAGTAGGTGATGCACCAGCGGGGATTGTTGCGGCCGATAAGCGCGATTTTCTCGCCTTGTTCGATCCCCGCTTTCTTGAACAGGAGATGTAGTTTGGCGATCTCCTTCGCCATTTCGTAGTAGGAAAAGGCCTCGTTCTTGAAGTAGTCGGTCAGCGCCGACATTTCGCGGTTTTCGCGGAAGCTCGCTTCGTAGATTTTAATCAGATTCTCTTGTAGCATGGTGCGCGGATATTACGTGCAGCCTTGTCGTGCCGCGTTATTTCTGGGTCTTGTCGTCTTTTTTCGTGCGGGGTCGGCCGGCCGGTGCGGCGACCTTTCGGGGATGCCAGATGTAGGTCTTCGATTCCGTACCGTTCAGCAGCCGTTTGATGTTCTTGCGGTGGGTCACGATGAGCAGGATGGCGATGACGAACGAGAAGATGATGAACGGCGTGTTGATTTTGGAGGCTTGGGGCGAGAGGAGCGTGAAGACCGGAAAACAGCATCCGGCGATGATCGAGCCGAGTGAGACATAGTGCGTCGCCATCAAGATGACCAGCCATACGCCGAAACAGAGCAGGGCGATGGAGGGTGCGATGCCCGTCACCGCGCCGACTAAGGTCGCGACGCCCTTGCCGCCGCGGAATCCTGCGAATATCGGAAAGATATGGCCCACGACGGCCGCAAAAAGCGCGGCGATTTTGAGATTGATGATGTCGTTGCTACCTACGATATCATCGTATTGGAGCAGCTGGATGATGGTCACGGCGACGAATCCTTTCAGAAAGTCGAGGGCGAAGACCGGCCCTGCGGCCCTTCGCCCGAGGACGCGCAGCATGTTGGTCGTTCCGGCGTTTTTCGAGCCGTGTTCACGGATGTCGATGCCGTAGTACTTTTTGCCGATCCACACGGCGCTCGGTATCGAGCCTAAGAGATAGGCGATGATGAGCATGGTCGTCGTACAATATACGGTCAGCGGTGTAATCGTAGGCATGGAATAGCTTGGGTTTAATTTTTACAAAGATAACAAAATTTTCGTGAAGGCAATTGCATCTTATCGATGTGCCGACGCAAATATTGTGTATTCCGTCGATGCGCTGCACGCGAAGTCGTCTCAGGGGCCGGGAATTATCGAATCATTCTTCCGGAGGTGCCATGCGGCGCACTTTGGCCAGAATCCGGCGGCCGACCGGACATTCGGCACAGCGCCCGTGCATGCAGTAGACTTTCGAGAGTTGCAGCAGCGCCTGTGATTCGAATGCGTTCACCGGAGCCGGTACGCCGGCATCGCACCACGAACGGATGAAACGGTTGTTCTCCGGTTCAATGGACTCCAGCAGTTTCAGTGCGTTTTCGCGCAGACGTTCGTCGTCCATGTAACTGCCGTAGGCGAATTGGAGCACGGCGACCAAGTTGATGCCGATGATGTCCGACTTGAATTTTCCGATGCGTTTCGGATGCCATTCGCATTCGGCTCCAGGCGTGTAGTGGGTGTTCCAGTATTCGGGTGCTTCGACGCCGAAAAGCCGTTGAACCTCTTTCGGATCGCGGCATTCCAGCGTACGGTTCATGACGAACTCGTCCTGTATGAAGAATCGGGCTGCCTGCACGATGCGCAGCAGCGGGTGATTGGCTGGTCGGATGTCGGTCAGGTTCCACGCCGACGCATCCATCGGCTCCAATGTGTATTTGGCAGCGAGGTGTTCGAATGTCCGCAGCAGGTCGAGGACATAGGTGTCGTGTTCGTAGAGCCCTAACAGTCCCGATACGCCCAGTAGCATCGCTTCGACGGCGTGAGGCGTCGTTCGTTCGCGCAGCGCGATTTTGTAAGGAACCCGTTCGGCGAGTGTGAGATAGGCTGCTTGATTGGATCTATCGCCCAGCGTGCGGAAATAGAGCCGATAGAATGTCTGGTTCCAGTCGCCACCGCAATTCGCACGGATTTCGTCAACGAGTTCCATTTTGTACCGGAGTCGGTCGAATGCCAACGACGTGAGGATTTCGTGGCGGTGCAGCTGGTCGGCACCGGCGAGGTAATCGGCACAAGCCGTTCGCATGGTGTCCTGCTGCAACCGTTCGAGCACATGGGTTTCCTGCTCCGTCATCCTCACAGCAGATTGAGTTCCATCAATGCCTCCTCGGACATCATGCTTTTGTCCCATACGGGCTCGAACGTCAAAATGACGTTCACCGCTTGCACACCCTTGACTTTGGCGACTTGTCCGTTGACTTCCTCAACCAGTATGTCGGCCATCGGGCAGTTGGGCGCTGTGAGCGTCATGCGGATGTTGGCCGTGCCGTCGGGCGTGTAGTCGATTTCGTAAATCAGTCCGAGGTCGTAGATGTTGACCGGTATTTCGGGGTCATAGATGTTTTTGAGTGTCAGTACGATCTCCTTTTCGACCTGCAATATCTCTTCCGGTGTCATGTCGTTTTGCGTTTTTCGTAGGGACTTCCGTTCATTCCGCCTTGCTGGCGAATGCCAGCGCATAGAGCCGCATTTGCTTCACCATCGCCGCCAATCCGTTTGACCGCGTGGGCGAAAGGTTGGCGCTCAGTCCGATAGCGTCGATGAAATAAAGTTCCGTATCGAGGATTTCGCGCGGCGTGCGGCCGTTGAGCACCCGTATCAGCAAGGCGATGATGCCTTTGGTGATGATGGCGTCGCTATCGGCCGCATAGTAGACCTTGCCGTTGTCCATGCGGGCATCCACCCACACGCGCGATTGGCAGCCTTGAATCAGGTATTGTTCCGTGCGGTGCGTCGGGTCGATGGCAGGCAGCGTGTCGGCCAGTCCGATCAGATAGTCGTATTTGTCGAGCCAGTCATCGAAAACCGAGAACTCCTCGATGATCTCCTCTTGTATCTTGTCCATAATTGCGGTTTATAAATCGACGATTTCTTCTAATACTTCGCCTTCCGATGCTGCCGGTTCGGTGATGCCTGCGATGCGGGCCAGCGTCGGCGTCACGGCGGTCATCTCTACACGTCGGCTGATGCGTTGCGGCCGGATGCCTGTGCCGTAGAAGATGAGCGGTACGTGCGTGTCGTAGCCGTAGAGCGAGCCCGACAACGAGACGCAGCCGTCGCGTTCCTCGATGCAGCCCGGCACGAAATTCAGAATGACGTCGCCCGAGCGCCGCGGATAGAATCCGTTCTGCATCTTGCGGGCATAGCCGCTGCCGAAGTAGCTCGTGCGCATGGCCGTAGCAGCCAGCGCGTGCGATACGCCGCTGAACTGCATGGCGAAGATGGCCACTTCGTTCTGTACTTCCGACAGGTTCAGCCCCCGCTCGTAAATCAGATTATGATTCAGCCACAGACATTTGTCTTCGCAGGACAGTACCCAGTCGCCTGCGCCGTAGCGTACGTTCAGAAAGCCGTTGACGATGATTTCGAATTGGCGGTTGTTGAAGCGGTCGGCCGGTCGGGGCCCGTAGTCGTACGACGGACTGGTGCCGTGGTCGGAGGTGAATACGACCACGGCTTCGTCGTTCTTGACCTGTGCGAAGACGAAAGTCAAGAAATCCTCCAAGTCGCGGTCGAGTTGGTAGTACATGTCTTCGACTTCGATTGATTCGGGGCCGTAGGTTTCCGTTATCCTGCGCGAGGGGTCGAGACAGATGTTCAGCAGATCGGGCGTCGCGTCTTTGCCCAGCCGGTATTGGGTGATGGCCTGTTTGGCGAATCCCAACAGCGCCGTGTTGCCTGCCGGCGTGCAGAGCAGTTTTTCGTAGTCGTTGGTCTGCTTCGCTTTGCGACGGTCGTCCTTATCCTCTTTCTGTTTCCGGCTCTTTCCCGAAAGGATGACATTGCTGTGGCGCGTGTTGCGGTAGCGGTCGTATCCGAGCAGCGTGCGCCATTCGGTCGCCACGTATGACGTGTTGTAGCGTTCGCGATTGTTTCGGTTCACCCAGTCGGGGAGCGTTTCGGCATAGGCGGGCGACGACGTCCAGTTGCAGGCTTCGTCGAGCCAGTAGGCGATGCCCCCGCGGCCACTCATTACCACCGCTGATACCGGTTCGGCCGCAATCGTCACGACGTTGCTGCCTGTGGCTTGTCGCAGAAGCGTTTCGCCCAAGGTCGGGGCGATCAGGTGTTCGGGGCTCGGTTGCGTGTCTTCACCCAAAAGTGATACCGCGCGGTTCGAGGTATAGTCTATCCAGTGGGTGCCGACTACGCCGTGGGTTGAAGGCATTGCGCCCGTGGAGAGCGTCGCCAGCGATACGGGTGTTGTGGTCTGTTGACAGTCGTAGCGGCTGTCGGTGTAGACCGTGCCGCCCTCTGTCAATCGGCGGATGCCGCTTTCGCCGAAGTTCGCCGCATAGCGGTCGAGGTCTTCGGCGCGCATCGACCCGACGACGATGTTGACGATCAGGCGCGGTTCTGCTGCCGCTGTTCGGTCGCTTGCGAGCACTCCGAGCGCGGCCAAGCAAAATATGATGAATTTTCGTCCCATGTTTCCGATAAACGGACAAATTTACGAATTTATTTCGACACGCCGTCGGAACCGTTGCGTTTTTTATGTGCCTGCGGGCTTTTGGTTGCGGGCGCGCAGGCGTGCGAGCACGATGTGCTGTGCGTTCAGTCGGCGTAGTGCTCGAAATCCCGCTTTTCTTCGGTGAAATCGATGTTCGCGGGCAGTGCCGCGATGCGTGCCAGGCACTTCCGGCAAAACTCACGATGGGCTTCGCTGTGTGGATTGCGCGATCGGTGATGCGCTGCCGTCACGAGTGCTTCGACTTCGGGTAACAGGTGCCGCGCTTCGTCGTCGAGGGCCGCCGCGGTGAACTTCTCCCAGATGTATTCGACGGCTTGCGGGGCGGGGTGTGCGAGGTCATCGGCATAGAACCGATAGTCGCGCAGGTCGTCCGTGACGATTTCGTAAGCCGGAAAATAGTGTACGTTCGCATGGCGGGCTTCCATTTCGGCTGCCGCTACGCGCAGTATTGCTTTCGACAGTGCATTTTCCGCCAGTCCGTCGCCGATGTGTCGTACCGGGCTGACCGTCAGTAGGATCCGCTTGTTCGCCAGCGATCCGTCGAACAGCAGGTCGAACGCTGCGACGATTTCTTCGACCGTGAGCCTGCGACGGATGAACTCCGAGGCGGGTTGCCGGTGGCAGTTGGCGACTGGACGTCCGTTTCGTTCGTAGACCCATGCCGTGCCGAAAGTGAGCAGCAAAAAATCGGCCGTTTCGAGTGCCGCCGCACCGACTTTTCGTCCGGTGTTCATTCGTTCCAGTGCGCGGGCGGCGTCGGTGTCTGCGAACGAGCCGTGAAAACCGTAATGAAACCACAGTTCGCCGTCGTATTGCAATTCCTCCTGCCGGACGGGCTCGCACTTGGCATAACTGTGCAGCGCTTCGGCGATCGACAGCGGATTGAACAGGATGCCCGTCGGATTCGTGGCGATACGGAACTTCGCCTCGGTGAGTTTCGCGGCGATGTGCTCAGCGAAACAAGAACCTATGGCCAGCAGCCGGTGCTGATAGCCAATGCGGTCGGCGAGCGGGGCGATTTCGATTTCGGTGCGGAATTTCATACGGCAAAAATAGAAAATTCTTACCTTTGTCGTCATGATAATCGAAGCGAATTGCAAAATCAATCTCGGGCTGGACATCCTGCGGCGGCGTCCGGACGGATTCCACGACGTGGAGACCGTGATGTACCCCGTGCGGGGGCTTTTCGACGTCGTGGAGGTGACGCGCACCGAGGCTTCGGGCGCCGAGTTTCGGGCCGAGGGCTTGGCCGTCGATTGCGATGCTGCGGACAACCTTTGCCTGCGGGCGTTCCGGTTGATGCACGACCGTTACGGAGTCGATGGCGTGCGGATTCGTTTGGACAAACGAGTGCCTTTCGGGGCCGGATTGGGCGGCGGGTCGTCGGATGCCACGGCGGTTATTCGGGCGGTCGACGACTTGTTCGGGTTGCATCTCGACGAGGCCGAACGGATCGATTGTGCCGCAGCGTTGGGCAGCGATACAGCCTTTTTCGTGCGCAATACGCCCCAGCTCTGCACTGGCCGTGGCGAGGTGATGATGCCTTGTCCGATAGATTTGGCGGGCATGACGCTCGTCATCATCAAGCCCGACGAGGGTGTTTCGACCCGTGAGGCTTATGCCGGGGTCTCTCCTTGCGTTCCGGCCGTGTCGCTCGCGGAGCGGTTGCAGAGGCCTGTCACCGAATGGCAGCGGTCGGTCACCAATGCGTTCGAGCCGTCGGTTTTCGCGGCACATCCGGCGATTCGTGCCGCCAAAGAGCGCCTGCTCGCTGCCGGTGCGGTCTACGCCGCCATGTCGGGTTCTGGCTCGGCTGTCTTCGCACTGTTTGATGTCTCCGCATCGTCCCACGAAAAAGGCGAAAGCCTGCATCGACTTTCGCCCTACGTGTTCGCATTGTAACGCCTGCGGCATCGCCCGCGTATCGGTCGGCGCCGCAGCTTTCTGCGCAATTAGCGGTTTTTGTACATATCCTCGTAGTACTTCTCGTATTCGCCGCTGGTGATGTTGTCCATCCACGCTTGATTCTCCAAGTACCACTTCACTGTCTTTTCAATGCCCTCCTCGAATTGCAGACTCGGTTCCCAGCCCAGTTCGCGTTTCAGCTTCGTGCTGTCGATGGCATAGCGCAGGTCGTGGCCCGCACGGTCGGTGACGTAGGTAATCAGATCCATGTCCTCGCCCTCGGTGCGGCCAAGCAGCCGGTCGACCGTCCGGATGACCACCTTAATGATGTCGATGTTCTTCCACTCGTTGAATCCGCCAATGTTGTAGGTCTCGGCGACCTTGCCCTTGTGGAAAATCAGATCGATCGCCCGCGCATGGTCGACGACATAGAGCCAGTCGCGCACATTTTCGCCTTTGCCGTAGACCGGCAGCGGTTTGCGATGGCGGATGTTGTTGATGAAGAGCGGGATGAGCTTCTCGGGAAATTGATAGGGCCCGTAATTGTTCGAGCAGTTCGTGATGACGGTCGGCATGCCGTAGGTGTCGTGGAACGCTCGCACGAAATGGTCGCTCGACGCTTTGCTCGCGCTGTACGGCGAATGGGGGGTGTATTTCGTCGTTTCGCGGAAGAAGTCGTCGCCATAAACTTCGTGGGCGCTGATGTCGGATTTCACGCCCTCGGGTTTCGTCAACTCCAATGCGCCGTATACCTCGTCGGTCGAGATGTGGTAGAACAGTTTGCCGTCGTATCCTTCGGGCAGGCTCTCCCAGTAGAGTTTCGCCGCCTGCAACAATATGAGCGTGCCCATGACGTTCGTCCGCGCGAATGTGAACGGGTCTTTGATGCTGCGGTCGACGTGGCTTTCGGCCGCCAGATGGATGATGCCGTCGATGCGGTACTCTGCCAGCAATTCCCGTATCCGATCGAAATCGCAGATGTCGGCCCGTACGAACCGGTAGTTTGGGGCATTCTCGATGTCTTTCAGATTGGCGAGATTGCCCGCATAGGTCAGTTTGTCGAGGTTGACGATGAGATAGTCGGGGTACTTCGTCACGAAAAGCCGCACGACATGCGACCCGATGAATCCCGCACCGCCCGTGATGAGGATGCTCCGTTTAGCGTTCATATTCTTTCAGATTTTGCAGACAGGTTTTGAGCGAATCGGTCCAGTAGGGGATGCGCAGACCGAACACCGTTTTGATTTTTGTTTTATCCAGCACCGAGTAGGCCGGACGTTTCACTTTCGAGGGGAATTCGTCGGAGTGGCAGGGTTGGATATCGCACTTCGTGCGGCCCGCCAGTTCGGCGATCGTCTTCGTGAAGTCGTACCACGAACAGACACCCTCGTTCGAGTAGTGGTAGATACCTTCGTTGCCTGCGTATTTGCGGCCCTCGACAATGGCGAAAATCGCTTCGGCGAGGTCGCGCGCATAGGTCGGGGTGCCGGTCTGGTCGAATACGACTTTCAGTTCGGGCTTCGAGGCCGTGAGGTCGAGCATCGTCTTGACGAAATTTTTGCCGAACTCCGAGTAAAGCCAAGCCGTGCGGATGATGATGTGATGACATCCGATACGGGCGATCGCCTGTTCGCCGTGCAGTTTCGTTTCGCCGTAGACACCCGTCGGCGTTCCCTGCTGGTCTTCCTTGCAGGGGGTGTTGTAGGGATCGCCACCGAACACGTAGTCGGTCGAAATGTGCACGAGCCAGCCGTTGCGGCGTTTCATCGCCGCAGCCAGATGTTCCACGGCCGTGGTGTTGAGCCGTTCGGCCAGTGCGCGGTCGTCTTCGGCTTTGTCGACGTTGGTGTAAGCCGCGCAGTTGATGATGAGTTCGATGCCGTTTGCTGCGACCATTCGTTCAATGGCTTCTGCATCGGTGATGTCCAGTTCGCCGACGTCGGTGAACACGTACCGGTCGGCACTCTCTGCAGTGACGAGCCGCAACTCATTGCCCAACTGCCCGTTGGCTCCCGTAACGAGGATGTTCATGTTCAGTAAAGGTTATCGTTGTAGTCGAACAGCCACGCATCGGCATCGTTGAGACGGGCATGGTGCCGGTCTTTTTCCGACAGCACGACTTTGTCCGCCGGAATCCGCCAGTCGATGGCCAGTTCGGGGTCGTCCCATGCCAGCGCACCCTCGGATTGCGGTGCATAGTAGTTGTCGCACTTGTATTGGAAGATCGCTTCTTCCGAGAGCACCGAGAATCCGTGGGCGAATCCGCGGGGGATGAAGAATTGACGGTGATTCTCTTCGGTGAGTTCCACGGCGACGTGGCGGCCGAATGTGGGCGAACCGCGCCGGATGTCGACCGCTACATCGAGCACACGACCCTTGATGACACGCACCAACTTCGATTGGGCATGGGGTGTTTTTTGGAAATGCAGGCCGCGCAGAACGCCGTAAGAGGATTTCGATTCGTTGTCCTGCACGAAATATACGGGCCGAACTTGTTCGCAGAAGTCACGTTCGGAGAACGATTCGAAGAAATAACCGCGCTCATCGCGGAACAGACGCGGTTCGATGATGACCACGCCGTCTATGGCTGTTTTGATTACTTCCATTGCGTCAATCCAGATTTTCCTGTCCCGTGCGGTCGATTTCGTCGATGACTTTCAGCAGATATTGGCCGTAGGGATTTTTGAGCATCGGTTGTGCAATTTCCTTCATTTTTTCGCGGGTGATCCAACCCTTGCGATAGGCGATGCCCTCCAGACAGGCGACTTTCAGACCTTGCCGTTTTTCGATGACCTCGATGTAGGTCGATGCCTCCGAAAGCGAATCGTGCGTGCCCGTATCGAGCCATGCGAAGCCGCGGCCCAGCGTCAGCACTTTCAGTTCTTTGTCTTCGAGGAAACGTTGATTGACGGTCGTTATCTCCAGTTCGCCGCGGGCCGAGGGCTTGATCGACTTGGCGACTTCCACCACTTTGTTGGGATAGAAATAGAGCCCGACAACGGCATAGTTGGATTTCGGTTTCGCCGGCTTTTCCTCAATGGAGAGGCAGTTCCCCTCTGTATCGAACTCCGCTACGCCGTAACGTTCGGGGTCGTTCACCCAATAGCCGAACACCGTGGCTTTTTGTTGTTCTTCGGCCGTGTGAACCGCTTCATGAAGCATGGCTGAAAATCCGTTGCCGTGGAAGATGTTGTCGCCCAGGACGAGGCAGACGGAATCGTTGCCGATGAATTTTTCGCCGATGAGGAAAGCCTGCGCCAGTCCGTCGGGCGAAGGTTGTTCGGCATATTGCAGCTCCAGTCCGAAATCGGAACCGTCGCCGAACAGCCGTTTGAAGCCGGGCAGATCCTGCGGCGTGGAGATGATGAGTATTTCGCGGATGCCGGCGAGCATCAATACCGAGAGCGGGTAGTAAATCATCGGCTTGTCGAATACGGGCAGCAACTGTTTCGACACACCTTTGGTGATCGGATACAATCGGGTTCCGGATCCTCCGGCCAATACGATTCCTTTCATGACATAAAGGGCATTTATAACGCAAAGATAATAAAATTCTTCGAATCTTTCATGCGGTTTCTTTTTATTCGCCCGCTCATGAAAAAACGCTGTCTGAATTTTTCAGACAGCGTTTCCGGATATTATGTCCGCGACGTTTATTTGTCGGTCGGTTTGTTGAAGTTCTGCGAACCCGATTGGTTGCCGTATTGGCCTGCGGTCTTGCTTGTGTTCTTTTCGTGGTTGTCCTTGTCGTAAGGTTTGTTCTGGTTCCAGTCGTTCTGCTTGTCGTGCTGGGTATCCTGTTTCCAGTTGTTCTGCTGCGAATGATTGCCTGAACCGCTGAATTTGTCGACGATTTCGTCTTTTTTCTCTTTTACGGTATTTTTCACGTCTTTCGCAGTGTCTTTCACATCCTGCACTTTGTCTTGGATTTTGTCCTGAACCCGATCGTAGAGATTGTTGTTGTCCATAATTGATAATGATTAAAAGGTTGTCTCGTAATCCATGCAAAATGCGTACAAAGCTGCTCGAAAAATACACCGGAATGCGTCCGTTCGGGATAATTCCGTGACCGACAGCGGCATTCAGTTGGCTACTTGAATGTAAAGGTTCAGATAGGTCGCAAAGAGGATCCAGCAAAAGTAGGGGACCATGATCCACGCTGCCGAACGGCGTACGCGCATTCCGAAAATGATGTAAAGAATGACCAGTACGTCGAGTGCTGCGATGTCTATGAGCGCCAGCAACGGATTGCGGAGCGTGAAGAACAGGATGCTCCACAGAAAGTTGAGCGCCAACTGCAGATACCATAGAAGCATGACCGCATGCCGTTTGGGCGAGCAGGTCGAGAGTACCAGTCCGGCCGATATGCCGATGCAACAATAGAGAAGGCTCCACACTATGGGGAAAACGATTGCGGGAGGCGTCAGCGCCGGTTTGATTAAGTTGGGATACCATTCCCGCAGGGAATCGGTTTGCAGCAGCGATGCGAGAGCTCCCAATGCGAAGCAGAGCAGGAGCGGCAGGATGTAATAATGTATTTTTTTCATATCGTAGTATGTTTTGATTGTTCGGTCTCCTGTTTTTTCCGACAGGCGAGTCGTTCGTTCGCTGCGGTAATCAGCAGCGGGGCGACCCATTGGGCGATCAGCAGGGCTCGGCTGCGTTTTCCGCACAGCATCATTCCGACGGCGGTGGTCAGAGCGCCCAGTCCTGTGATGAGGTAGAGGGCCGATGCGGTGTTGCGATGTGCCGGTTGTTGCCGGTCGGTGCGGTTTTTCACCTCTTTTTTCTTGTTTGCCATAAGCGATAGTCATATAACGGATACGCCCGACAGGGCAAAAAATATGCCGTCCCGACGCATTCGTGGAATGTTTCTTGCAGGGATTCCCGACGTCATAAACCAAATTTCGTATTATGAAAAAATTTTTAACGCTTTTCGTTTGTGCGGCAACCGCAATTTCCGTAAGTGCCGCCCCTAAGAGTGTCGATTTCGACAAGTTGCCGGCTGCATCGCAGGAGTTCATCCAGAAGAACTTCCCGCGAGAGAAAGTGAAAACGGTGGAGATGGACCGCGAGGCATCGTGGGACAAGTATACCGTTTACTTCAATAGCGGTACGCAGGTTTCGTTCGAGGGTGGCAGCGGCGATTGCTCCGAGATAATCATGAAGAACGGAACCGTTCCGGCTTCCGCCATTCAGCCGCGTTTGCGCAGCTATGTGGCTTCTCAGTACCCGAGTTCGCAGATCGTGCTTTATCAGACGACCGCGGACGGTTATCGATTGGGTCTGTCGGACAAGACATTCCTCGAATTCGACAAGAACGGTAATTTCGTCAAGGCTACGAAATAGATTCGTAGTTCCGGTGCATCGGGCGATCTGTCCGATGTGCGATTCATCTCGGTTCAGGTCTGCTCGGCATTTGGTCGGGCAGACCTTTTTTCGTACCTTGTGCGTCTCGTCTTGCGTGGCGCGTTTTTTGCAACAGGGCTGGGTTTGGGCACGGGCCCTTGCAAACAGATGTATAACCCATTGTTGAACTATTATTCGAGATGAAAATCAACCGGATTGCTGTGTTGCTTACGGGCAGCATGGCCTGGATGTGGTGTGCACAGGCTGAAACCGCGGATTCGTTGCGGAATGAAAAGATACAATCGATCGATGAAGTGGTCGTCACGGGCAGTCGCGAGGTTGCCGACTTGCGGCGATTGCCCGTTAGCGTTTCCGTCATCGGGCGGGAGCGTTTGGCAGAGAGTTATCGACCGTCGCTGTTGCCGACATTGACCGAGCGGGTGCCGGGCCTCTTCATCACCGGTCGCGGGGTGATGGGTTACGGCGTTTCGACCGGTTCGGCCGGCAGTATGACGATGCGTGGTGTGGGCAGCAGTCCGACGACCGGTATGTTGGTCTTGATCGACGGCCACCCGCAGTATATGGGGTTGATGGGCCATCCTATCGCCGATGCCTATCGGTCGAATCTGGCCGACAAGGTGGAGGTCGTGCGCGGCCCTGCATCGATGATTTACGGTTCCAATGCGATGGGCGGTGTCGTAAACATCGTCACGCGCAAGATGCACGAGGATGCTGTGAAGACCGATTTGCAGGCGGGTTACGGTTCGTATAACACGTTGCAGACCGAATTGACCAACCGCATCCGTGCCGGACGGTTCACCAGCGTCGTGGCCGGTTCTTACGATCGCTCGGACGGGCATCGCAAGGACATGGATTTCGAACAGTATGGAGGCAGTGCACGGTTGGGATACGAATTTTCAGAGGCGTGGAACCTTGCAGCCAATGTCCAGCTCACCCATTTCAACGCCCAGAATCCGGGTACGGTGTCGGCGCCCTTGTTCGACAACATTTCGCACATCACGCGGGGCGTCGCTTCGGCCATCCTGTCGAACCATTACGATAAGGGTTCCGGTTCGCTGAGTTTCTTTTATAACTGGGGCCGACACAAAATCAACGACGGGTATTCCGCCGGTCAGCAGCCGCTCGATTATCGGTTCAATTCGCGCGATCGGATGTTGGGTGTGTCGTGGTTTCAGAATTACGCTTTTTTCCACGGCAATCGCATCACGTTCGGATTCGATTACCAGCATTTCGGCGGCAAGGCGTGGAACCGTTATCTGAACGGCGACCCCGACCGCGTTACGGCTGACAAATCGATGGACGAGGTGGCCGGATACGTCGATTTCCGGCAGAATCTGACCGCTTGGTTTACGCTCGATGCCGGTGTTCGCATCGATCATCATTCGCATGCTGGTACCGAGTGGGTGCCGCAGGCGGGCGTGTCGTTCCAGTTGCCGACGGATGCTCAAATCAAGTTGTCGGCCAGCAAGGGATTCCGCTTTCCGACCATCCGCGAGATGTATATGTTCCCGCCGCAGAATCCCGACCTGCGCCCCGAACGACTGTGGAATTACGAGATTTCGTTTGCGCAGCGGTTGTTCGGCGGCAGACTCTCGTACGGTGCGAACATCTTCTTCATCGACGGCGAGAATCTGATTCAGACGGTGCGTGTCGACGGCCGTCCGAAGAACGTCAACACAGGCCGCATCGAAAACGCGGGTCTCGAATTGCAGGTCGCTTGGCGGATTTCGCCCGTCTGGTCGGTCGACGTTAATTACAGTTACCTGCACATGGAGTATCCCGTGTTGGCGGCTCCACGCAATAAGTTGTTCGTCGGCGCCGACTTCACCAAAGGTCGATGGAGCGCTTCGACGGGCGTGCAATATGTCAAGGGCTTGTATATTTCGTTGAGCCCCGTGACCGAGGAGGAATCGTTCGTCTTGTGGAATCTTTCGGGGCGGGTACGCGCCACGCGGTGGTTGAGCGTTTACGTGCGCGGCGAGAATCTGCTTGCGCAGCGTTACGAAATCAACGCTGGATTTCCCATGCCGAAAGCGACGTTCATCGGCGGCGTCGAGTTGAACTTCTGATTGAGTGAAAAATGAATCGATTCAAAAAAATGGGACGAGTGCTGTTCGCGTCCTTTGCTTGGCTTTTTCTCTGCGTTGCACCGGTTTCGGCTCATTCCGGCAAGGCGCGCTTCCACATCGTCATCGATACCGACGGGGCTGCGGACGATCTGCGGACGTTGTGTATGCTTTTGGGCAACCGTGAGGCCGAAGTGTTGGCCGTTGTCTCGTCCGACGGCGCTCTGCCGCCTGCTGAGACATCCCGTCGTGTTGCTGCGTTGTTGCATGGATTCCACCACGAGGGCATTCCTGTCGGGTGCGGCCGTCCGACTTGTTCGCAGCCGCCTGCGTGGCGGGCCCGTTCGTCGCGGGTCGATTGGGGCGATACGGATGCTGTGCCCGATGCTTATCCGGCAGCTACCGATCTCTTGGCGCATACTTTTGCCCATGAACCCGAGCGGGTAACGGTCGTGGCGCTCGGTGCTTTGACGAACTGGTGCGACTTGTTGCAGGCGCATCCCGAACTTGCCGACCGTATCGAGCGTATCATTTGGTACGACGACCGTGCCGAGGGTTCCGAGGGGGCCAATACCCGTGCCGACCGTGAGGCTGCCCGATGGGTGTTGGGTTGCGGCGTGCCCGTCGAGGTCGTTTCGGCCGATTCGCAGCGACCGTTGAGGCTTGACGGGGCGTTGCTCGATACGTTTGCTACGGTCGCTGCCGAGGGGAATCCCTATGCCAGCAAGATCGTCGATACGCATCGTGCCGCACCGCTCGATGCTCTTTGCCGGTCGAAACATCTGACCGCTTGGGACGATTGGGTCGCCGTGCGGCTTTATGCGCCGGAACTTTTCGCTTGTCGCCGCGTCGCACCTTCTGTACAGATTTGTACGTTGGCCGATTCCGTTGCTGTGGAGCAGCAGGGATGCGCTGCCATCGCTGCCGTTCTGCGCGGTAAGCCCGATGCCGAAAGCAGAGTTTTCTACGGATTTCCCACCGAACGGACGCTCTATGCGGCCGATGTCGCGCCGTGGGTCGATACGGCCTTGCAGCGTCATGGTCTCAGCGAATGGCGGGCTGCGGTGCTGACCAACGAATTGCACGGCCATTTGGGTATCTATGCGACCATTGGCGTGAAAATGGGCCTTCGGGCCCGCGAGTATTTTGCTATCGGGGTGGATGACATTGCCGTTACTTCATTCGCCGGCAGTCGTCCGCCAGTGAGTTGCCTGAACGACGGGTTGCAGGTCGGTACGGGCGGTACGGTGGGCCACGGGCTGATGACTGTCGAAATGGTCGAATCGCCCCGTCCTGAAGCGGTTTTCCGATTCAAGGACAAGGCGATTCGTCTGAAGTTGAAACCCGAATATGCAGCGCGTATCCGCGATGACGTGCAGCGGGGCGTTGCATTGTACGGCCCTGACAGCGAGGCTTACTGGCTGTATATCCGTGAACTGGCGCTGCGTTATTGGGCCGAGTTCGACCGTCACGAGATCTTCGATTTATCGGTCGAATAGCTGTTTATCTCACTGTGTGTGCGGCGACCCACTCCGTGAGCGCCACGAAATCGGCGACGGAGAGTTGTTCGGCGCGTTGTGCGAAGAACGGGTGCTCCGCTCCTCCGAAATCGCCGAACGCCGCACGCAGCGAATTGCGCAGCATCTTGCGGCGTTGGCCGAACGAGGCTTTCACAACCCGCACGAACAGTTTCTCATCGCAGTCAAGCCGTGTTACGGGATTGCGGCGCAGCCGGATGACAGCGCTTTTGACCTTCGGCGGCGGGTTGAAGACGCTTTCGTTGACCGTGAACAGATATTCGATGTCATACCACGCTTGCAACAGCACCGACAGAATGCCGTACTCTTTCGATCCGGGCGGCTCGGCGATTCGCACGGCTACCTCTTTCTGAATCATGCCGACGCACTCGGGCACGAGGTCGCGATTCTCCAGTAGCTTGAAAAATATCTGCGACGAGATGTTGTAAGGAAAATTCCCGATCAGCCGCAGCCCGTTCGGGAAGCGTTCGCGCAGATTCATTTGCAGAAAATCGCCCGCGAGTAGCCGTGGGGCGAATTCCGGAAAATGTTCGTGGAGATAGGCAATGCTTTCCGTGTCGATTTCGGCGCCATAGGTCGTCAGATCGTCGCGTCGCAGCAGAAACTGCGTCAGCACGCCCATGCCGCAGCCCACTTCGAGCGTATCGCACGGTGCTTGGGCCGTGCCGCCCGAGAGTGCGTCGCAGATTTTGCGGGCGATGTTCAGATCGACCAGAAAGTGTTGGCCCAAGGCCTTTTTCGCGCGTACCTCCGGCATGACGGGTGGCGTCGATTAATTTTCGTTGGCCTCGTTCAGTGTCGTCGGACGGAACGTTGCAAGGGGTTTGCGCTCATAGGAGTCCGAATCTCCGCCGTAGAGGGTCAACTCGCCGTCTTGGATCGCGTACAGGTTGACCTGTCCGAGCATTTGCAGGAATGCGGTTTCATATTCCATGTCGGGGCACATCATTCGGGTTGCGCCGAGGTTGCCGAAGTGCAGTTCGCCGGTTGTGGCCATCGGGGAGCGTTCCGACGAAGGGTGTTTCGTATCTTCGTATTTTCCGAAGAACCGGTTGCAGTTCGTGCGGCCGTAGACCACCGTGTCGGCGGCATTGAATTCGAGGGTAAAAGCGTCCGCTTCGGCGGCGATCGCTTCTTCGGGGATGTTTTCCATTGCGGTGAGTTTCCAAACCGTACCGTCGAGCGATTCTGTTTTGTGACCTCCGCAGGAGACCATGCCCACGAGCAGGGCGAACAAGGCGAAATAAGTTTTCATGTTTGCTTTGTTTTTGTTTGTGACTGCCAAAGATAGCGATTATTTTCCGAATGCGGGTTTCGGATTCGCTATCGGCCTGCTTTTTTGTTCTTTTACCGGAAAAATTCACCTTCCCAGACTGTCGTGTTGCCTGCAGCATCGGTTGCCGTGAAATGGATTCGATGCTTCCGGCGTTCTGGTTTTGTGTCGAATCGGTGGACGAACAGATTGCGCATCGGCAGGCGGTCACAGGGCATCCATCGTCCGTCGATATGGAGTGTTCCGGAGGCCACGCCCGAAAAATTGTCCGTCACGGTGAATCTCAACGATTCCGCACGGGCCAGATCGCTTTTTTTCGTGAATCGCGGACGGATGTGCGGCGGCAGAGTGTCCGCCACCGCCACGAGCCAGCCTGTCTTGCGGGTGCGGGCCGTGACCGTGCGTCCCGTGCAGGTGCCGCCTATGGAAGCGATTTTTCGGTTTTCTGGCGTGTAGCTCGCCAGCATCGTGCGAAGTCGGAGCGTGCGCGGGATTTCGGTGTGTAGCGTCACCGTCGCTTCTTTGTGCAGCGGTATGCCGGCATCCAAAATCCGTACGGCCGGCGACAGCACCACGATGCCCTGCAGGCTGTCGATATTGGGTTTGTCCAAGGTGTCGGGACGACAGTGGCAGGCTTCGTAAAGCGCTCCTGCCGGGATATTGGCTGTCAGCCGTCGTCCGAGTGCTATGGAATTGCTGTGGTCGGGACGTAGGATGAGGGCCGTTGAATCGGCTTGCGCTTGGAATGATTCAGACTGTCCGCGAATGTTGAACGTCAGCGTCGAGCGGTTCCCACAGTCGTCTTCCGCTTCGATATGGATGACGCGTACTTGGCCCGAGTCCGTGCGGATGATGCCCTGCTCCCGCAGGACGGGGTAAAACGCTTTAGGAGCTCCCGTGAGACGGGCCATACGGATGACTTCGTTTCGTGAGTCGCGTTGCCGGGCGTACCAGCTCACCGCATCGCTGTAACGGGCCTGCGAGGGCAGAAATCCGTCCATGCGATATTCGAAGTGGGGTTCGCCATCGACCGTCGCGCTCAGACGCCAGATACCGAACGTGTTGTTCACGTCATTGCGTCGGTCGGTAACCTCGACGATGAAATAGCCTTTGCGGCCCACCGGTATCGGTTCGCGGCGTGTCGTCTTGTAGCGACCCTCTGCTTCGCGTACGAGGTTGTAGCTTGCAGGGCGGCTGCGCAGACAGACTCCTTGCACCGTGTCGACTTCGACGTAGTGGAGCCGCAGGATGCGGGGCGGCAGTTTGTCGGCGGGCCGAAAGATGCCTTGCCGCACGGTGTTGAGCCGGCGGCCCGTGCCCGCTTCGCGCAGTTCGAAATGGAGGTGTGGGCCCATCGAAGAGCCGCTGTTGCCCGAATGGCCGATCACTTCGCCGCGTTTTACCGGCCAGCGGTCGGGCGTGAACCAGCGGTCGATTTCGTTCGAACGTGTGCGGTAGCGTTCCGCTTGCATGTAGTCGTCGATGTCGTCGCGAAAACGTTGCAGATGTCCGTAGACGGCTGTCGTACCGTCTGCAAGGGTCAGATAAATCGCCTTGCCGTAGCCGTAGGTCGTGATGACCGCACGGGAGACATATCCGTCGGCCACGGCGACGAGCGGTTTGCCCTCTGTGCCGTCGGTCTTGATGTCTACGCCCGCATGGAAGTGGCCCGTGCGGATTTCGCCGAAATTCGCTGCGAACATACCCGCGACTTGCCGCACGGGAAAAATATAACGGGTCGTGTCGAGGTTTTGCGCTGCTGTTGCGCAGACATAGAATGCGGCCAGCGCCGCTGTCAGAATTCGTCGCATGGGGCGTCGTTTTTTACGGTGCGAGCAACTGTCTCGCACACCGTTTCGTAGTCGTATCCGAGCGATAGTCCGTATCGGATCAGTTTTGTTTTCAGTTCGTAGGGCGTCGCTGCACGGGTGTTGCGTGCTTTGCGGGCGAGTTGTTCCGCCAGTCGGTCGGACATCCCCGTACGGTCGATTTGTTGCAGCGCCGCGTCGACGGTCTCGCGGGCGATGCCTTTGCGTTGGAGCGCGGCCCGCAGTTTGTATTCGCCCCAGCCGCTCAGTCGCAGTTTTTCGCGCACGAACGCCTCGGCATAGCGCGTGTCGTCGATGAATCGGTCGCTCAGCAAACGATCGAGGACCTTTTCGGCATCTGCGTCCGCTACACCCCAGTTGCGCATCAGACGTCGTGCGTCGCCCGTCGATTTTTCGGCCCGCGCACAGAGCCGCATCAGCGTCGACAGCGCTTGTTCGGGTGTTTTTGCGCGGCGTTCGCGGCGTTCGGTCGTGATGTTCGGTCGCATGGCGTGTTTCATTGCATCCGGCAGCCGAGCATACGCGGGCGTCCGAAGAGGTCCTCGCGCACACGAATGTCGGTGTAACCCTCCTCGGCGCATAGGGTGCGCATCGCGTCGGCGTGTTGGTAATAGATTTCGAAATAGAGACGTCCGCCTGCCCGTAGCAGTTTGCGACCGGCCTGCGCGATGACCCGATAGAAACGCAACGGGTCATCGTCCGGCACGAACAGCGCTTCAGCGGGTTCGTGGTCGCGGACGTTGGGGTGCATTGTCGCGCGGTCGCTTTGCGGAACATAGGGCGGATTCGAGACGATGATGTCGAACGGACCCGTGAAAACTTCGGTCAAGTCGTTAAGCGCGTCTGCCCGTCTTAGGTCGACCCGAACACCGAGCCGTCGGCAGTTTTCTGCCGCCACCGCGAGCGCATCTTCCGAAATGTCGGCTGCCGAGACGTCTGTGTGGGGTAGCTCCATAGCCAGCGTCGCTGCGATGCAGCCGCTGCCAGTGCCGACATCCAGAATGCTTGTGGCTTGTCGTTCTTCGCGGAGAATCCATGTCACGAGTTCTTCGGTTTCGGGGCGGGGAATCAGCACACCCTCGCGCACCACGAATTGTTGCCCGAGAAATTCCGCCGTTCCGATGACATATTGTACGGGGCGGCCCGCTGTCAGTTGTTCAATGATGGCGTCCAGCCCGTCTACGACGATTTCTGCCTGCGGGTCGGTCAGAAAAGCCGTCTCGGGCAGCCCGCTCAGTTCCGATGCTGCTAACAAGGCGATGCTGCGTGCCTCACGTTCACCGTAGAGCGGTACGAGGGGCACGGCAATACGCTGGAGTATGTCGCGGCGGGTCGTCATCGGTGGAGCAGGTCGGCTAAGGCAATGGCTACGGCAGCTTCGACGACGACGGCCCCGCGGAGGGCGATGCAGACGTCGTGGCGTCCCGCCAGTATGAGCGGTTCGACCTGTTCGGTCATGCGGTTGTAGGTGTTTTGCGGTCGGCCGATGCTGGCTGTCGGTTTGAATGCTGCACGGACAACGAGTTCGTTGCCGTTCGTCAGGCCTCCGGCGATGCCGCCCGCGTGGTTGGTCGCCGTGTGACCTGCGGCATCGACAATGGGATCATTGTGTTCCGAGCCGCGCATCTGCGCTCCGGCGAATCCGCTGCCGAACTCTACTCCCTTGACGCCCGGAATGGCAAAAAGCAATTGGGCGATAACGCTCTCCGCCGAATCGAAGTACGGGTCGCCCAGTCCGGCCGGAACACCTTGCACACGGCATTCGACCATGCCGCCGACCGAATCTTTCGCTTCGGCGGTCTCGTGTAGCAGGGTATCGAAGCGCTCCGGTTCCGTACATCCGCCGATTTCGACGATGTCGGTCGAGAATGCAACGTTTGCGGGTAGCATCTTTTTCGCTACGACGCCTGCTGCCGTCAAGGTTAGCGTCAGCCGGCCCGAGAAATGGCCTCCGCCGCGCGGATCGTTCCAGCCGCTGAACTTTTCGTAGGCCGTCCGATCGGCATGCGAGGGGCGGTCGTGGCCTGCTGTCGCATCGTAGTCCTGCGGACGGGTGTCCGTGTTGGTAAATTCGATGGTGAGCGGAGCTCCGGTCGTGTAGCCTCGGTAGATGCCCGAAACGATTTGCGGTACATCCGGTTCGTGTCGCGGCGTGGTGCCTGTCGGGCCGCAGCGGCGTCGGGCGAGGTCGGCCTCGAAATCTTCGGCCGTAAGGGCGATGCCTGCGGGCACGCCGTCGAGCACGACGCCGATCTGCGGGCCGTGCGATTCGCCCCACAGGGCGATGCGGAAGCGTGTGCCGAATCGGTTCATGTGCGCAGTTTTTCTAATTCGTCGAAGAAGGTCGGGTAACTCTTGGCGACGCATTCGGCGCCGTCGATGGTCATCGTTCCATCGGAACGCAGAGCCGCTACGGCCAGCGACATCGCCATACGGTGGTCGCCGTGGCTGTCGACACGGTAGCCGTGCATCGCTCCGCCGCGGATGCGCATCGTGTTGGGTTCCGAGAGGTCGACTTCGATGCCGAGTTTGCCGTATTCGTCGCGGATGGACGCCGCACGATCGCACTCCTTATGCACCAATCTCGATGTACCGCGCAGGACGGTCGTTCCCTCGGCCGATGCGGCCAATGCCGCTAACGCCGGAAAGAGGTCGGGGCAATGCGTGGCGTCGAACTCGAATGCGTGCAACGGCCGTGCACTGACCGTCACCGAATCGGGCTCGTGGATGACCGAGGCACCGGCTCGCACGAGTGCCGTGCAGATGGCCGTATCGGCCTGCTTCGAGAGCGTCCGCACGTTTCCGACCGTGACTTCGCCTGCCGTGGCACCCGCTACGAGCAGCATGGCTGCTGCGCTCCAGTCTCCCTCGATGGCGATTTCGGCGGGTCGATAGCATTGCTGCCCCTTTATATAAAACTCCTCGTAGTCGCGTTGATGGATTTCGATGCCGAATCGGGCAGCCGTGTCGAGGGTCATATCTAAATAAGGTATCGAGACCGGTTCCGCGACGTGCAGCACTGTGTCTTTCTGGGCCAGCGGCAATGCAAGCAGCAGTCCCGTGATGAATTGTGACGAGATGGAACCGTCTATGCTCGTTTCGCCGCCCTGCAACGGCCCGCATACGGTCAGCGGCAGTCGTCCGTCGTTGTCTTCCACACGAACACCCAAATGCCGCAGCGTCGCGATCATCGGCTCCATCGGTCGGTGCAGCAGCGAGCCCTCACCGACGATGTGCATCGGCCGGTCGGCAAGCGAGGCGATAGGGGTGAATAGTCGTGTCGCCAATCCCGATTCGCCCGTACGGAGCGTGTCGCTGGTCGGACAGAGCGTGCCGGTCGGCATTCCGTCAGAGATGTCCGCCTGTCGCAGCCCGCCGTCGATGGCGAGCGCATCGGCTCCGATTCGTGTGACGCGGGCTCCGAGCGTCTCGATGCAGCGGATGGCCGAAAGGGTGTCATCGCAGAATTCGAGATTGCGCAATACCGACCGCCCTTCGGCCAGCAGCGCGGCGGCTAAAGCGCGTTGTGCATAACTTTTCGAACAGGGGGGGCTGACCCGACCTCCGATGTGCCCCGACGTGAGGATTTTTTCCATGCGGCGGCGGGCTATTTCCGTACGGCGTCCGGATTGTTGATCATCTCCTGCGTGATTTGGTGGCTTTTTTTCAGCTCGAAGTGCTGGCCCAAGTAGACCTTGCGTACCATCGGGTCGGCGGCGAGTTCCTCGGCCGAGCCGGTTTTCAGGATCTTGCCCTCGTAGAGCAGATAGGTGCGGTCGGTGATGGCGAGCGTCTCGTCGACGTTGTGGTCGGTGATGATGACGCCGATGTTCTTGTGTTTGAGTGTCGCCACGATGGACTGGATGTCTTCTACGGCGATGGGGTCGACACCTGCGAACGGTTCGTCCAACAGGATGAATGCCGGATTGATGGCGACGGCACGGGCTATTTCGGTGCGTCGGCGTTCGCCGCCCGACAACTGGATGCCGTAGCTTTTGCGTACTTTCTGCAACCGGAACTCTTCGATCAGAGCCTCGACTCGTTCGGCTTGGTACTCTTTCGAAAATTCGGTCATTTCAAGCACCGAGCGGATATTCTCCTCGACCGTCAGCCGGCGGAACACCGAAGCCTCCTGTGCCAGATAACCCACGCCCAGCTGCGCCCGTCGATAGACCGGCAGATCGGTGAGCTCGGAGACCTCGCCTTCGTCGTTTTCGAGGAAGATGCGCCCTTCGTTCGGTTTGATGAGGCCTACGATCATGTAAAAGGTCGTGGTCTTTCCGGCGCCGTTGGGGCCGAGCAGTCCGACGATTTCGCCCTGCCGGACGTCGATGGAGACGTGGTTGACCACCGTGCGGGACTTGTATTTCTTGACCAGTTCGTTCGTGTAGAGGCGCATGTTGCCGTGCTTTTTTCGAATAAAATTCGTACAAAGTTATGTTTTTTTCCGAAAACTTCTTATCTTTACATTGAATTTTATGATTTACGGCTTACGTACGACGAAATGGAACAGAACGAATCACCCTTGCTGCATGAAAAACTGAAGGAATACTTCGGTTTCGCATCGTTCAAAGGCAATCAGGAGGCGGTCATCCGGAATGTGTTGGCCGGTCGCGATACCTTTGTGCTGATGCCCACGGGCGGCGGGAAATCGCTTTGCTACCAGTTGCCGGCGCTGTTGATGGACGGGGTTGCGATCGTCATCTCGCCGTTGATCGCGCTGATGAAGAATCAGGTCGACGCCATGCGGATGTTTTCGGCCGATTCGGGCATCGCTCATTTTCTCAATTCGTCGCTCAACAAGACGGCCGTTACGCAGGTGCGTTCCGATGTGCTGGCCGGCAAGACCAAGCTGCTTTACTTTGCACCCGAGTCCTTGACCAAAGAGGACAACGTGGCGTTTTTGCGCAAAATCAAGATTTCGTTCTATGCCATCGACGAGGCGCACTGCATCTCGGAGTGGGGCCACGATTTCCGTCCGGAGTACCGGCGCATCCGGCCGATCATCAACGAGATCGGAAATGCCCCGTTGATCGCGCTCACGGCTACGGCGACGCCCAAAGTGCAGATGGATATTCAGAAAAACCTCGGCATGTCGGATGCCGCAGTCTTCAAATCGTCGTTCAACCGGTCGAATCTCTACTACGAAATCCGGCCCAAACATGACGTCGACCGTGAAATCATCCGCTTCATCAAGCAGCACGAGGGCAAGAGCGGCATCATCTATTGTCTGAGCCGAAAGAAAGTGGAGGAACTCGCCGAGTTGCTTACGGCCAACGGTATCCGGGCCCACGCTTATCATGCCGGTATGGATGCTGCGACTCGTGCGGCCAATCAGGATGATTTCCTGATGGAGCGCGTCGAGGTCATCGTGGCGACCATTGCGTTCGGCATGGGCATCGACAAGCCCGACGTGCGTTACGTCATCCACTACGACATTCCCAAATCGCTCGAAGGATATTATCAGGAGACGGGCCGTGCCGGCCGCGACGGTGGCGAGGGGTATTGCCTGACGTTCTACAGTTACAAGGATATTCAGAAACTCGAGAAGTTCATGCAGGGCAAGCCGGTCGCCGAGCAGGAAATCGGCAAACTGCTCTTGCAGGAGACGGTCTCCTATGCCGAGAGTTCGATGTGCCGGCGCAAGACGTTGCTGCATTATTTCGGCGAGGAGTATGCCGAAGAGAATTGCGGGAACTGCGATAATTGCCGGCATCCCAAACCGTCGGTAGACGCGAAAGCCTCGTTGAAGATGGCGCTCGAAGCCTTGCGTGAAATCGGCGACAAGTTCAAGTCCGATTATTTGATCCACGTGTTGACCGGCAAGACTACTGCATTGGTCAAGAGTTACGGCCACAATAAATCGAAATGGTTCGGGGCCGGCGAGGAGCATGATGCCCGTTATTGGGGCGCTGTCTTGCGGCAGGGGTTGATTCTCGGGCTGATCGACAAAAATATCGAGAATTACGGGTTGTTGTCTATCAACAAGCGGGGCGAACAGTTCATCGCCATGCCTGCGCCCGTGACCGTCACGCTCGACCACGACTACGACGAAGAGGAAAAGGAGGCCGAGGCCGTCGCTCCGATGGGGCGCGGAGGCGTTGCCGATGAAGAACTCTTTTCGATGTTGAAGGACTTGCGCAAGAAGGTGGCCAAGCAACAGGGGTTGCCGCCGTTCGTTATTTTCCAAGACCCGTCGTTGGAGGACATGTCGATCCAGTATCCCGTCACCATCGAGGAGTTGCAGAACATTACGGGTGTGGGTGCCGGCAAGGCGCGGCGCTTCGGAGCCGAGTTCGTCAAGCTAATAAAGGCTTACGTCGAGGAGAAGGAGATCGTCCGGCCGCAGGACATGGTGGTCAAGGCAGTTGCGAACAAGTCGGGCATCAAGATATTCATCATCCAGTCCATCGACCGCAAGATGGATTTCGAAGACATCGCCCGCACCAAGAATCTCGACTTCGATGAGTTGTTGACCGAAATCGAGGGCATCGTCAATTCGGGCACGAAACTCGACATATCCTACTACCTCAAAGGATTCATGGACGAGGATAAGATGGAGGATATCTACCTCTATTTCAAGGAGGACGCCGAGAGCGATTCGCTCGATGCTGCTGTCGAGGAGTTGGGCTCCGACTACACTGAGGAGGAGATTCGTTTGGTACGTATCAAGTTCATCTGCGAGCAGGGCAATTAGCCGTTCGCTGCGAAATTCGGAAATAAATCGGAAGAAAATATGAACCGGAAAACTTTCGTATTGGCTTTATCGTTTTTCGTTCTGACATTGGTTTTGTTCGGGACGGTCGTCTATTTCGCGTATGCGCGGCCTGCTTCGGTCGATTGGTTCGACATCCTTTTCGCAGGTGGTTGCGTCTGCGCCGCTGCACTTATGGTGCGTAACGAATATAAAAAGAAGAAACGTCGTCATCTGGACGAGGTAAATCCGCATAAAATTCCGTAAATCGATGAAAGGAACATTCATTATGCAAGGGCTCCGGTTGATCGGGATGGTCTTGGCTGTCGCCGGTATTATCTATGCCATCGAGTATGTGCCGAGTGGTATTGCCGTGTGGTTTTGGGTCGCCTTGTTGGGCATCGGATTCTTCGGTCTGTTGTTCTCTTTCCGCACGGTTCGGCGGCGCAGCGGTGCTGCAGCCGCGGGTGCACGTCACCGTGCAAAATCGAAAAAACGTAGAGCGTAGGCGCTCCGTTTATCGGCAGTCTCCTGCGATGACCGTCACCAAATCTTCTCGTGCCAGATAGCGTTGCGCCAGCCGTTGCACTTCGGCAGGCGTCGTCTCGCGGATGTGGCGGATATTTTCGCTGATGACGCGATTGTCCGTGTCGCAAAGGATGTTTTCGATCGTGACGTCGGCTATGCCGAACGGTCCGTCGAGGATGCGCATCATTTCGCCCGCCATCATATTTTTCACCATATCCAGCTCTGTTTCGGGCATCGGCTCGTTGCGGAGTTTTTCGATTTCGGCGTAGATTTCGTCGAGTGCCGCACGGGTGACATCCGTACCTACTTGCGCCGCTATGGCGAAGTAGCCCGCATGTTGGAAGTTGACCATTGCTGCCATCGCGCCGTAGGTATAGCCGTGTTCTTCGCGCAGGTTCTGCATCAGACGGGCGCCGAAATAGCCGCCCAAGGCGGTCGCCACGACCTGCATCCCCAAGAAATCGGGATGTTGCCGCGGAAAGAGCAGTCGGCCCACACGGATGGACGATTGTACGGCGCCCGCGTGCTGTACGATTGTTTCGCGGCGGGTTTCGGGGGCCGGAAACGAGGGGCGCGCCGTACCGTTGCCCGTCGGCAGTTGTTCGGCGATCGCTGCAATTGCCGAAAGTTCCGCTTCGCCGACCCGTCCGCTGCAAACGACGAAGCAGTTCTCCGCTGTGTAGTGTTGTTTATAGAATGTTGCGAGGTCATCGCGTGTCAGTCGGTCGTAGGCTGTTTCGTCGGAGGTGATGCCGTAGGGGTGTTGCGGCCCGAAAAGCGCTTGTGCAAAGGCTTCGCGGGCTTGCGTGTCGACTTTCGTGCGTTCGATACTCAGCTGTTGCCGGCGTTTGGCGCAGTAGGCCGCGACCTCCTCGTCGGGATAGACCGGATGCAGCAGAATCTCCTCGGCCAGCGCACAGGTCGGCCCGAAGAATTTCGAGAGCATACAGAAACTGACATAGACGACATCGCGATCGATGTTGATGTCGAAATAGGAGCCGTAGTAGTCCAGTCGTTCGGCGATTTCGTGTGCCGTGTATTTGCGTGTTCCCTCCGAAAGCAAGTTCGCTGCGGCCGAGGCCGAGAAAGGCACCTGTTGCACCGACGAACCGGCTGCGAAGACGAACGTCACGCGCAGCACCTCGAAATCGTCGGATGCCAGCGTATGGATTTTTACTCCGTTGCGGAGTGTCCGGACGTCGGCTTCGGCCACTTCGACCGACGCCGGCAGGGTGATGGGCGGTTGTTTCATGATTCGGTGTTTTCAGGGGTTGCGGTCGCAGCAGGTCGTATCGTCGCTGCTGAAACAGCGGTTGATGTGGGGGTATCGGCTGCGGCCTTCGTTCCGTGCGGATCGGATACGGTTGGTCTTGGCGCGGATGCGGCCCGATAGACCAGCGTGGAGCGGTTTTCCGGCCGGAACGTGCGGCGGCTGAAATCCTGCACGGCATCCGCATCGACGGCCCGATAAAGCGAAACTTCGCGGTTGACCAGTTCGAGGTCGCCCAGCATCTCGTAGAATCCGAGGTTCAGTGCCTTGTTCATCACGTTCAGTTCGCCGAAAAGGGTGTTGGCTTCGAACTTGTTTTTCACCTTTTCCAGTTCGGTTGCGGGTGCCTCTGCGTTTTGCAGTTCCATTATCTCCGCCATGAATGCCGCTTCGGCCTCCTCGACCGTCGTTTCCGGAAGCAGCTGCCCCGTGAAGATGAAGAGTCCCGGATCGACATCGCCCGTGATGTAGGCATTGACCTGCGACAGCAAATGTCGTTCGCGTACCAATCGTCGGTAGAGACGCGACGAATCGCCGCCCGACAGCAGGTCGGACACCAAGTCCGCCACGTAGAAGTCCTGCGACATCCGGCCGCCCATGTGATAGGCAATGGTGAGCGTCGTCGCCGGTACGTCGCGTTCCACTTCCAGCCTGCGAGGGGCTGTCTGTTCGGGTTCCTGCGGAATGGGGGAGTCCGCGGCTTTCCGGTCGGGCAGTTCTCCGAACCACTTTTCGGCCAAGTCGAGCATGCGTTCCTCTTCCATGTCGGCCGAAAGTGAAAGAATGGCGTTCGATGGATGATAATGGGCCCGATAGAACGTCTGCACATCGTCGAGCGTTGCCGCTGCGATGTGATCGGGCGTCAGTCCGATAGCAGCCCAGCGATAGGGGTGCACCTTGTAGGCCAAGTCGCGCAGAAGCAGCGTTCGGTCGCCGTAGGGTTGGTTGAGGTAACGCTGCCGGAACTCCTCGATGACTACTTTTTTCTCCGTGGCGAGTTTCTCGGCCGTGATGTCGAGCCCCTCCATACGGTCGCTTTCGAGCCAAAGCGCCGTTTCGAGGTTTTCGTAGGGCAGCGTGATGTAGAAATCGGTGTAGTCGTTGTTCGTGAATGCGTTGTTGTCGCCTGAGGCCATCTGCACCGGCAGGTCGAAGACGGGCACGTCGTGCGTACCGCGGAACATGAGGTGCTCGAACAGATGGGCGAATCCCGTGCGGGTCGGCACTTCGTTGCGGGCTCCGACCTTGTAGAGGAAGTTCGTCGCGGCGAGTTTCGACGTGCGGTCGCGGTTGACGATGACCGTCAGCCCGTTCCGTAGCGTGCGTTTTCTGTAACTTATCATTTTTATTGTTGACGGTTCTGTTTTTTTTCGGGTGCTTTGCGTCCCGGATTGTTGCGGTCGTTCGGCTTCGCGCAGTCCGACAAATTTAACCATTTTTCATTCGACGGAAAATGAAAAGCGGAAAAACGAAAAAATCGGTTTATTTGTGCTGTGGAAAATGCAATTTTTCCGCCGAAATTTCTATCTTTGCATCGCCGTATGTCGAATCTGCACGGTGTCGGTCGAAATGCCGGTCGGGTGATCGGACCTTTCTGCATACCGTCCGTTTCGGGAATTCCTTTCGAGAACGTTTCGGCAGAAACGGCGAAACATCGGTGTCTTATGCGACATGAAAAATGACGACTAAGCAATATCGGTTATATTAATACTTTAATTCATAAACAAAATGGCAGAAAAGAAATTCATTACCTGTGATGGTAACTACGCTGCGGCACATGTGGCTTACATGTTCTCCGAAGTGGCAGCTATTTATCCCATCACGCCCTCTTCGACCATGGCCGAACTCGTCGACGAGTGGGCCGCACAGGGTCGCAAGAACATTTTCGGCGAGACCGTCAAGGTGGTTGAAATGCAGTCCGAGGCCGGTGCCGCTGGTGCCGTGCACGGTTCGTTGCAGAGCGGTGCGTTGACTTCGACGTTCACCGCTTCGCAGGGTCTTCTGTTGATGATCCCCAACATGTACAAAATCGCCGGTGAGTTGCTCCCGGGTGTGTTCCACGTATCGGCTCGCGCATTGGCTGCCCAGTCGTTATCGATCTTCGGCGACCATCAGGACGTCATGGCCGCCCGTCAGACCGGTTTCGCCATGTTGGCTACGTCGTCGGTGCAGGAGGTCATGGATTTGGCCGGTATCGCTCACATCGTGTCGCTGAAAGCCCGCGTACCGTTCGTGCACTTCTTCGACGGCTTCCGTACGTCGCACGAGATTCAGAAAATCGAGCTCATCGACGAGGCTGCGCTGACTTCGATGCTCGACCGCGACGCGCTGAAAGCGTTCCGCGAGCGTGCGTTGAACCCCGAGCATCCCGTGACGCGCGGTACGGCGCAGAATCCCGATATCTATTTCCAAACGCGCGAGGCTGCCAACAAGTTCTACGATGCGGTGCCCGACATGGTTGCCGATGCGATGAAGGAGATTTCGAAAATCACCGGTCGCGAATACAAGCCGTTCGTATACTACGGTGCCAAGGATGCCGAAAATATCATCGTGGCGATGGGTTCCATCACGGAGACCATCAAGGAGACGGTCGATTATCTGACGGCTAAGGGCGAGAAGGTCGGCGTCGTTACGGTGCACCTCTATCGTCCGTTCTCGGCGAAGTATCTGGCTGCCGTGATGCCCGACAGCGTGAAACGTATCTGCGTGCTCGACCGTACGAAAGAGCCCGGCGCCAACGGCGACCCGCTCTACCTCGATATCGTCGAGGCATTCGCTACGAGCATTGACAAGAAGCCGCTCATCATCGGCGGTCGTTACGGTCTGTCGTCGAAAGATACGACGCCGGCACAGATGTTGGCCGTGTTCGAGAATCTCAAAGCCAACGAACCCAAGAATCAGTTCACGGTAGGTATCGTCGACGATGTGACGTTCCGTTCGTTGCCTGTCGGCGAGGAGATTTCGCTCGCTAAGCCCGGTACGTTCGAAGCGCTGTTCTTCGGTCTGGGTGCTGACGGTACGGTGGGTGCCAACAAGAACTCCATCAAGATTATCGGCGGTTCGACGAACAAATACTGCCAAGCCTATTTCTCCTACGACTCGAAGAAGTCGGGCGGTTACACTTCGTCGCACCTGCGTTTCGGCGACCTGCCCATTACGTCGCCCTATCTCGTTACGACGCCCGACTTCGTGGCTTGCCACGTTCCGTCGTACGTCGACAAATACGACGTGCTGAAAGGTTTGAAGAAAGGCGGTTCGTTCTTGCTGAACTCGGTGCACGACGCTGCGACGACTTGTGCGACGCTGCCCGATCACATGAAAGTCTATCTGGCCAAGAACAACATCAACTTCTACATAATCAACGCCACGAAGATCGCTGCTGAACTGGGTCTGGGTTCGCGTACGAACACCATCATGCAGTCGGCGTTCTTCAAGATTGCGAACGTCATTCCGTTCGAGAAGGCTGTTGAGGAGATGAAGCATGCCATTCTGAAATCCTACGGCAAGAAAGGCGAGGATATCGTCAATATGAACTATGCGGCTGTCGATGCCGGTGGCAACGCCGTTGAGAAAATCGAGGTTCCTGCCGAGTGGGCAAATATCGAGGTCAAGGCTGCTGCGCACTCCGTCGACGCAGCCCGTCCCGAGTTCGTCCGCAACATCGTCGATCCGATCAACGCACTCAAAGGCGATCAGTTGCCCGTTTCGGCGTTCAACGGTCGTGAAGACGGCACGTGGGAAAACGGTACGGCTGCTTGGGAGAAACGCGGCATCGCCGTGAACGTGCCCGAGTGGAAAATCGAGAACTGTATCCAGTGCAACCAGTGCGCCTATGTCTGCCCCCACGCTGCAATCCGTCCGTTCCTCGCTACCGAGGAGGAGGCTGCCGCTTCGGGTGTCGAATGGAAACAGGGTCTCGGCGAGACGAAAGAGTACAAGTTCCGCATTCAGGTGTCGCCGCTCGATTGTACGGGTTGCAACAACTGCGTGGATGTCTGCCCCGCTAAAGAAAAGGCACTCGTTATGCGTCCGTTGGAGGAGCAGCAGAAACAGACTGTCAACTGGGAGTACATCACCAAAAATATCGGTTACAAGGAGGTGGTCGACAAGACCAAGTCGGTGAAGAACCTGCAATTCGCACAGCCGTTGTTCGAGTTCTCGGGTGCCTGCGCCGGTTGCGGTGAAACGCCCTACATCAAGGCTATTTCGCAGCTATTCGGCGATAAGATGATGGTTGCCAATGCCACGGGTTGTACGTCGATTTACTCGGGTTCGGCTCCATCGACGCCCTATTGCACCAACGCCAAAGGTCAGGGTCCTGCTTGGGCGAACTCGTTGTTCGAGGACAACGCCGAGTTCGGTCTCGGTATGCACGTCGGCATCGAGAAGCTCCGCGACCGTGTTCAGGCGCTGATGGAAGCCGCAATCGCGAATTGCGAAAAGTGCTCTGACGAGTTGAAAGGTGTCATGAAAGAGTGGATCGCCAACCGCGGTTCGTCGGCTGGTTCGGCCGAGGTGACGGCCCGTCTTGTTCCGATGATGGAGGCTTGCGGTTGCGATTACTGCAAGCAGATTCTCGAACACAAGGATTGGCTCGTCAAGAAGTCGCAGTGGATCATCGGCGGCGACGGTTGGGGTTACGACATCGGTTATGGCGGCGTAGATCACGTCCTTGCTTCGGGTGCCGACGTCAACATCCTCGTGGTTGACACTGAGGTGTACTCGAATACGGGCGGTCAGTCGTCGAAATCGACGCCCGTGGGTGCTGTCGCCAAGTTTGCTTCGGGCGGCAAGCGCATCCGCAAGAAAGACCTCGGCGCAATGGCCATGACCTACGGTTATGTTTACGTCGCACAGGTTTCGATCGGTGCTTCGCAGCAGCAGTTGTTCAACGTGCTGAAAGAGGCCGAGGCTTATCCGGGCCCGTCGTTGATTATCGCTTACGCTCCGTGTATCAACCACGGTATCAAGGGTGGTATGACGCGCACGCAGACCGTTGGTAAGGAGGCTGTGGCTTGCGGTTACTGGCACCTGTGGCACTTCAACCCGCAGTTGGAGGCCGAAGGCAAGAATCCGTTCGTGCTCGATTCGAAAGAACCCGACTGGTCGAAGTTCCAAGACTTCTTGAAGAAAGAGGTGCGTTATACTTCGCTCCAGAAGATGTTCCCGACCGAGGCTGAGGAGCTCTTCCAAGCTGCCGAGAAGAACGCCCAATGGCGTTATAACGGCTATCGCCGTCTGTCGGAGATGAAATATTAAATCCGAATTTCGGTTCGAATACCGGCAAGGGCCGTGACCTATCGCAGGTCGCGGCCCTTTTGCCTATGAAACAGCAATATCGCAAGAACAATAAATAAAAGGCGTTAGCTTGTATTTCGGGATTCTGAAACTTTCTCAAACGAGGTGATTTCTCGTGCCACGAGTATGGATGACTAATTTGAAAAAGACAAGGGTTCGGAATTTTGGTTCCGAACCCTTGTTCTTTCTGTGCGTTTATTCGAGCGTTATTTTTCTGCTGTTTCGGCTTCGTCGGTCGGAAGTTCGAACTTCGTAAAGCCCGCTTGCACCAGCGCGTTGTACCACGCGAAGCATTTCTTGATGTCCGATACGTGCACACGGTCGCGATCATATTCGGGCAGCACCTCGGCGAATGCTGCTTTCAGTTTTTCGGGCGTATCCTTGTGGTCGATGGCCGCTTTGCCGCCCGTGTGGGCGTAGATTTTTGAAAATACCTCGGCAAGCGGAATGTCGTCGCCTTCGGTGAACATCGATATTTCGGTCAGCGCGCTCACTTTTGCGTTCGCCGAGGCGTTCATGCGGTGACCGTCGGTCAGCGACTCCACGATGACGCCACGCGTCGATTGGGCCACATATTTGTACAGTCCGGGTTGGCCCGAGATGGCCAGAATCTCTTTCAGTTCCATAAGTTATTCGTGTTTGACATGCACATCCATCTGTGGGAAAGGGAAATGCGCTCCCTTTTCGGGCAGTTGTGTATAGAATTTTTCGTTGTGTTCGAAGAATACGTTCCAGTAGTCGGCGTTGTTCACCCATGCGCGTACGGTCAGCGTCACCGCGCTGTCGGCCAGCGCCGAAATCCATACCACGGCGGCCGGTTCTTTCAGAATGCGTGCATCGGTTGCGAGTTGGGCGAGAATAGCGGCCCGAATCGCTTCGATGTCATCTCCGTACGAGATACCGACCGTCCAGTCCACACGCCGCAGCGGAGCGGTCGAATAGTTGTCGACGATGGCCGTGGCGATCATGTTGTTGGGGATGTAGATGGTGCGGTTGTCGCCGGTCGTGATGACCGTCGAGAAGAGTTTGATTTCGCGGACGGTGCCCGACTGGCCCTGCGCTGAGATGAAATCGCCAACGCGGTAGGGTTTCATCAGTAGAATCATCACGCCGCCGGCGAAGTTCTGGGCCGTGCCGCTCAATGCCATACCGATGGCCAGCGTGGCGGCCGAGAAGATGGCGATCAGCGAAGTGACGTTCACTCCGAGCGTCTGCACGATGACCATCAGCAGAACGATGATGAAAATGGCCTGTACGGTGTTGCGTGCGAACGACCGCAGCGAGAGATCGACTTTCCGTTTTTCGAAAGCGAGGTCGAGCAGTCGCACGATGCGGCGCATCACCCAGCGGCCTACGAAATAGATGACCAGTGCAATCACCAATTTGAGCAGAATCCACATCGTCTGGCTGGCCAAGTTGGAGAACATCGCCTGCACATCGAGGTGCATCAGTTTGTCGACCGCTTGTGCGAAATTGGCTTTCTGTACGCTGTCGGGGAGAATGAGCGGTGCTGCGGGTTCTTCCGTGAGAAAAGTTAACCAGTGAAAGTTCATCGTTCTGAATGTCTGTTTGGTTCGGGAGACAAAAGTAACGAAAAAAGCACAAAGTTCCTAATTTAAAAAATCGGCACTTTTTACCGGTACGAAAAGTGTCTATCGGATTTTTTCGTATATTTGTTCCGTCTTACCTCTCGCGCAAAGTATTTTTGCGAACAAGTTAAACGTTGTTATTCGATCTCACAGGGTTTAGCCCTCGGTGGAGGTCGTGTAACAACGTATTTCTTATGTTAAAGTAGAGGTAAGACGCTCTTTGACAGGCCGAGGGCTTTTTTTGTTTTTTGCCCTCGGTCACGGAGGTGTGGCAACACATTTTTATTGTTAATGCGGATGTAAGAGGCCTTATTAACAAGCCGAGGGCTTTTCTTAATGAAAATGCTCTCGGGAATGAAAAATTTTCATTTCGCTGCTGCGACCGCCGCACTGCTTCTCGCCGCTTGTCACGATGGGCCGTTCAGCGAGCCTGCGCCTGCGGTGCCTTTCGTGCCTGCTACGACCACCATCGCTGAAATCCGGCATCTGACCGGCGGGGCTTCGACCACCGTGACGGGCGATTTGGTCGTCTCGGGCATCGTCACCACCTCCGACTGCCGTTACAATTTCTATCATACGCTCTGCGTCGAGTCCGACGGTGCCGCATTGGAGGTCATGGCCGCCGTCGACCGCCTGCATGTCGATTATCCGGTCGGTTGCAGGGTCGCAGTCTTGTTGAAAGGTCTGACTGTCGGTTATTATCGCGGTGTGCTTCAAGTCGGTACGAAGCCCGACGTCGGAAGTTTCTATCCGACGGGTTACCTCGCATCTCCGGCAGCCGTTGCGGCGCACCTTGTGCGGGCTGACGAAACGTTGTCGCCCGTGCAGCCGACCCGTCGAATGATTGGGCATCTGACACCCGATTGGTGCGGTACGTTGGTTCGCATCGACGGCCTTTCGTTCGTGCCCGAGGCCGATTCCGAAAACCGTTGGGCCGGCGTCCATCGTTTCTGCGACAATGCGGGCAATGCTGTTTACAGTTATGTCCGTACGGGCGCCGACTTCGCCGACGCGGCGATTCCGTCGGAACGTTGCTCGCTCGTGGGCATTCTGCAATACGAGGAGCGGTCGGGCGGACGTTATCTCATCAAATTGCGCGATGAAAACGATTGCATTCATTGACACGTTGTTGTGTGCTTTGCTCATCTGTGCCGCAGGTTGCAGCCGGTCGAGCAGTCTCGATTTTTCCGAAGAAGAGGAGCCGGGCGGATTGCACTCTATCATCTGGTTGAAGTCGTTGTGCAAGGGCGAGAGCCGGTTGGTGACCGAGGAAATCGTCATCCGCGGCCGCATCATCGCCAATGACCGTTACGGCGAATGGAACCGTGCACTCGTGGTCGCGGATGAGACCGGCGGCATCGAAGTTTTCGCCGAGGGTTCGGCGCTTGCCGACCGGTATCCGTTCGGGGCGACCGTCACGTTGTATTGCAATGGATTGCGTTTGCACGACTACGGCGGCAAGGTTGTGCTTGGTTCTGAGCCGAATGCCTACGGTTTCGGCCTCTCGCAGGAGGAGCTCGTTGCACATCTGCATCGGGGTGTCGATTCGCCGGCGCCGCCGGAGTCCCGCACCGTGTCGCTCGACGCCATCGGTTCCGAGTATGTCGATACCTATGTTCGGGTCACGGGCGTGCGCTTCTGCGAACGGGGCACCTGGTGCGACAAAGATCCCGAAACAGGTCGTCATATCGCCACCGACCGGACGATCGTCGACGAAGCGGGTCATACTTTCATCGTCAGGACGGCGGGCGGTTGCGATTATGCGAAAGAGCCCCTGCCGTCGGGCAAGGGTTCTCTGTGCGGGATCATCGATTATTTCAACGGCCGGTATTCGTTGCGGGTGGTCAACCGCGAGTTCGATTTTTCCGAATAGTTTTTTTGCCCGCTGTCTCTTTCAGGGTGTGGCTGTCGGGGCTGCCTTTCCTTGCGGGCCGCAGCGCCTGTAGCTACGCTTGTAGCGTCTGCCAGAGCATGTCTTTCAGTTCGGCGATGTGCAGTCCCGCGACCGACGAGATGAAAATCGACGGCACGCCCTCGGGAAGATGTGCGCGCATCTCCTCTATCAGCGACGCATCGAGCATGTCGCACTTCGTGATGGCCAGCAGCCGTTGTTTGTCCAGCAGTTCGGGGTTGTATTGCGTCAGTTCGCCCAAGAGGATTTCGTAGTCATTGCGGATGTCGTCGCTGTCAGCCGGTATCATGAACAACAGCACCGAGTTGCGTTCGATGTGGCGCAGGAAGCGGGTGCCCAGCCCCTTGCCTTCGTGCGCTCCCTCAATGATGCCCGGGATGTCGGCCATGACGAACGACCGTCCGTCGCGCACCTCGACGATGCCCAAGTTCGGTTCGAGCGTCGTGAACGCATAGTCGGCGATTTTGGGTTTTGCCGCCGATACGACCGATAGCAGGGTAGATTTCCCTGCGTTCGGGAACCCGACGAGCCCTACATCGGCCAGCACTTTCAGTTCGAGGATGAACGTTCCCTCGTCGCCCTCCTCGCCGGGTTGCGCATAGCGCGGTGTCTGGTTCGTCGCACTCTTGAAGTGCCAGTTGCCCAATCCACCGCGGCCGCCTTTGAGCAGCACGAGTCGTTCACCGTGTTCCGTCACTTCGCCGACCGTTTCGTACCGTTGTTCGCCGCTTTCGGGGTCTTCCATCAGTCGCTTCGCCACTGTGCCCAGCGGAACCGGAATCACGATGTCGCGGGCGTCCTTGCCCGATGAACGGGCTCCGGAACCGTTCTGACCGTCTTCAGCGAATTGGTGACGTTGGTATTTGAGGTGGATGAGCGTCCAGTATTGGCGGTCGCCCACCAGTACGATGCTGCCGCCCTTGCCGCCGTCGCCGCCGTCGGGACCACCGAATGCGACGAATTTTTCGCGGCGGAAGTGGGCCGAACCGCCCCCGCCATGCCCCGAACGGGCGAATATCTTGACGTAATCGACGAAATTGGAATTTGCCATTGTGAGTTGTCTTTTTAGTTTTATGATTTCAGAATCGACACGAGACCGAGAGATAGAACGAACGAGGATAGACGTAGGTATAGCGTGTGGCTTGGGGCTCACGGTAGGCGATGTCGCCTGCATAACGGCGGCGGATGCGACGGGATTCGTAGCCGTTGTATTCCGACGCGTCATTGGTCAGATTGCGGGCCATCAGCGAGATCGTCATACGGACATCTTCGCCCAGCCGGAAACTCTTGAACAGCGCCGCATCGAGCGTGAAGGCGTCTTCCAGCCGTTCCTGTGCGATGAATGCGGCGAATGTTTCGGGCGTCGTGCCCGCTTGTCGTGCGATGCGTTGCGTTCGGCGCAGGGGTTCCGGTTTTACGTAGCGACCGCCGACATAGCCCGCCGAGAGCCTGAATCCCCAGCCTTTCGGTCCGAAATAGCCTGCTCCGACGCTGGCTGCCGTTTGCGGTATGTCTCCGGGGCGGCAATCACCCATGTAGCTCTCCGCATTGGTGTCGACCGCCGTGTTGTCTATGTCCGAAATCACCGAAACCCGCGGATTGTCGATGTAGATGCTTTGCATGAACGCTCCTGCTGCAGTCAGTTGCCAGCGGCGGCCCAGTCGCAACAGCAGCGCAGCTTCGACGCCGTAGGTGCAAATGCCCATATCTGCGACAGCCATATCCGAGTAAACACCTGCCAAATCATCGTAGTAGCGGGCCGTGTAGCCGATGTCGCGGGTCGCTGCGATGAATGCCGATGCTTGCCAATCCAGACGATAGCCGGTTGTGCGCCACGTGATGTCGGCCGTGAAATGTTGTGCGAGTCGTGGGGCATCGACCGTGCGGTTGTTGTAGAGCGGTTGATAGAAAAGGTCTTCCGCATCGGGGGCTTCGGCCGCGGCCATCGCTCCGATTTCCAAGTAGTCGCGTGTCGAGACCGACCATCCGGCATGGGCTCGGAATGCCCACGGTGTGAACGCCATGCGTCGGGAACGTCCGTAGGAGTTTTTGCCCGCGAAGAGTTCCTTTTCGTAGTGTCCGCGCCGGTAGCAGTTCGCTTGCCCGATTGCGGCCGTGGCTCCGGCACGAAAACGGTCGGAATGCCATACGACCTGTGCGAATACCCGTATTTCGCTCTCGCACAGCGCGTAGTCATATCCGAATCGGTCGCCTTCACCAATGCGTCGGTCAGGGTTGCGCAGATTGTTCTGAAGCAGATTTCCGTAAGTGTCGTCGTCTACTAAATATTGGTCGATGTCGATCACGTAGTCGGCTCCCAAAAGATCGCGCATCCGTTTGAACCGGCGGGCGTTCCGGTAGTTCCATTCGGCACCGTAATGCAGTTGCAGCCGTGCTTTCGGTCGGGTCGTGAATCGCACGCCGGCGTGTAGCCGAAAGCGGCGTTCAACCTCCTCCTCGAGCGTGTAGACCGCCCGGCCTCCGGCAAGCCGGTTGCAGGTGATCAGTCGATCCCAGTCGATTTGCGTGAAATGCGGGTCGTTGTTGCGCCATGCTTCGTCCGTGGCGCGATCGTCGGTATAGCTCGGCAGATAGCGGTAGTGGTCGGGTTGTGGCGTGCGGGCATCGTACCAGTTCAGTCCGCTGTACGATCGTGTGCCCGCTTCAGTTCCGAACGTCGCCGCTACTTCGGTCGATGCGCCGATTTTCGAACGCCATGCGAGTTGCGCCATTGGCATCAGTTCATGACGTACGCGAGAGTTGCGCACCTTGCCGTTCTGAAATCCCCATGCGGGGTTGTAGAGCCGGTCACCCGTCAGCCGGAAAGCTTCGGTGGTCGATGCCGAGCGTCCGCCGCGTATCGAAAGCGGCACGGTGAAACCGATTTCCAGCCTGTGATTTTCCGAGAATCGTTTGACGAATCGTGCTCCTGCCGTCAACGCATCGGTGAATACTCCTTCGATGTGCAGGTCGCGGCCCGTGCGGGCTTCGAGCGCCGCCGTGCCTTGCCAGCCTTTGCCGAGTTCGCCTGCCCAGCCGGCCCGCAGGCCGAGCCGATAGTTCCGGTCGGTGAGAGAGAGAGCTGCATAGTAGGGACGCAACTGGATGGCCTCGTCGAATCGAAGAATCCGGATACCTTCGCCTGCGCCCGAATGGCCCTCCGGAGCCGTTGCGCCCGGATAGGTTTCTTCGGAAGCTCCGAGAATCCGCAGCAGTGCACAGGTGCGATAGTTTTCGATCGGCATGCCGTTCAGCAGCGTGCTTTCGTCCGCATAGGTGCGTCCACGGCGTCCGACGGCAACCATCGGCAGGTTGTAGTCGGTGTTTGCTCCGTAGAGGTCTGTCGCGGTTTGCACGGCTCGATAGAAAAGCGCGGTGTCGGTCTGCAGCATCGGGGCATAGGCTTCGGCATCGCGTTGATAGGGATAAAACTCCCGAATGTATTCCTGTCCGAATCCATCGGCCGCATAGCCTGCGAATATCGACACGAACAACACTCCGCGACCGAACCGTCGACCCGAAATAGCACGCATGACCCGATGACTTGTGCCGGTTTAGATTGTCCGGAGCACTTCCAGCAGCAGACGCCAGAACTTGTCGACCGTAGCGATTTCGAGGCGTTCGTCGGGCGAGTGTACGCCGCGCAGTGTGGGGCCGAACGACACCATCTCCAAATCGGGATATTTTTCCAGAAACAGTCCGCATTCCAGTCCGGCATGGATAGCCCGCACTTTCGGTTTCACGCCGAAAAGACGTTCGTAGCTTTCGGCCGTTACCGCCAGCAGCTTCGATTGCGGGTCGGGCGTCCAGCCCGGGTATCCGTCCGAATGGGCCACATCGGCTCCGGCCAGTGCGAAGACCGATTCGACCATCTGCATGACATAGGTTTTGGCGCTTTCGACCGACGACCTCTGCGACGACGTGACGACGATGCGGTCATCGCCTTCGAACTTCACCGAGGCCAAGTTCGTCGAGGTCTCGACCAGCCCCGGCATGGCGAACGACATGGCTACCACGCCGTTCGGCACGCCGACCAGCGAATAGATCAGTCCGAATTGCGTCTTGGCATCCAGTACTTCGTCGACTTGGGGCATTTCGTTGAGCGTGATCTTGAAGTTCGGTTCGCGGAACCGGAATTCATTTTCCATGTCGGCTGCAAAAAGCCGGTAGCGTTTCATAAATTCGGCTTTGTAGCGTTCCGGCACGCCGAATATCGCATAGGCTTCGCGCGGAATGGCATTGCGCAGGTTGCCGCCCGAGAAGTAGCTCAGCCGGAGTTCGCACGATTGCATCCCGTCCCACAGCAGTCGCGCCACGGTTTTGTTGGAGTTGACGCGGCCCTTGTCGATGTCATCGCCCGAGTGGCCGCCCAAGAGGTCGGATACATCCACGCGAAAAAACGTGTAGTTTTTCGGGGTCGCCTCCATCGTGTAGCGGAATGTCGCAATGGTGTCGATGCCGCCCGCACAGCCGATGAAGATTTCGCCCTCGTCCTCTGAATCGAGGTTGAGCAGATATTTGCCGGTCAGCATCCCTTCGCCCAGTTCGAATGCACCGGTCAGACCCGTCTCCTCATCGACGGTGAACAGCGCTTCGACCGGTCCGTGTTGTACTTCGGGGTCGATCAGCACGGCTAGCGCAGCCGCCATTCCGATGCCGCAGTCCGCACCGAGGGTCGTACCTTCGGCTTTTACCCATTCGCCGTCGATGTGCGTGCGGATGGCATCATGCTCGAAATCGAACTCCACGTCGGAGTTCTTTTCGCACACCATGTCCATGTGTGCTTGCAAAACGACTGCCGGCCGGTCTTCGAATCCGGCTGTGGCGGGCTTGCGGATGACGACGTTGCCGATGGTGTCTTTCTTGTATTCGAGGTCGTGAGACTTGGCGAAATCGATGAGGAATTCGATGATGCGGCTTTCCTTTTTCGAGGGGCGGGGCACCTGCGTAATGGCGTCGAACTGTTCCCACACGATGCGGGGATTCAGAGAGGTGATTGCTGACATGACGATTCGATTATTTTTTGCAAAAATAGGGATTTTTCCTAACTTTGGCAAAACAACTGCCAAGTCGATGGATTTCAGAATAGGACACGGTTACGACGTGCATGCGTTGGCCGAGGGGTTGCCGTTGGTTTTGGGTGGCGTGCGGATTCCGCATACCGCGGGTTTCGTCGCACATTCCGATGGCGACGTGGCGATTCATGCTGTGTGCGACGCCTTGTTGGGCGCCGCTGCATTGGGCGACATCGGATTGCATTTTCCCGATACGTCGGACGATTTCGCCGGCATCGATTCGCGGATTCTGTTGCAGCGCGTTGCGGCGCTTTTGCGCAAGCAGGGCTATGCTGTCGGTAACGTGGATTGCACCATCCGGATGCAGCAGCCGAAACTGCGCCCTTATGTCGATGCAATGCGGGCGGCGATGGCCGATGCGATGGGAGTGGAGGTCGACCGCGTGTCGGTCAAGGCAACGACGACCGAGCGTCTCGGTTTCGAGGGCCGAGAGGAGGGTGTTTCGGTCTCGGCCGTGGCGTTGATTTATAAAAAGTGAGCGGCTTGCAGTCTTCGACCCGCATCAGAGAGATTGGCATTATAATCGTAAACTCAAATAGATGAAAACAATTCGTATTATCGCATTCATGGGAATGATTTCAGCCGTTGCGGCTTCGTGCGGCCGCGTTTCGACGTCGGAGAACGAGACGCCGTGGATCGTCGACCGGTTCGACGACATCAAGGTCATCCGTTACGAGGTGCCGGGTTTCGACCGTCTGCCGTTGCAGGAGAAGGAGTTGGTATACTACCTCTCCGAGGCGGCCAAATGCGGTCGCGACATCCTGTTCGACCAAAATTTCAAGTACAATCTCGCAGTCCGTCGGACGCTCGAAACAATTTACGAGCATTACGTGGGCGACCGCTCCGCCGCCGAGTGGACGGCTTTGGAGAAGTACCTGAAAAAGGTGTGGTTCGCCAACGGCATTCATCACCATTATTCCAACGACAAGTTCGTACCCGAGTTCACTGAGGAGTATTTCCGTACGGTCGCTTCGTCCATTCCCGACGAGCGCTTCGGCGAACTGAACGACCTTTTTGAAACGGTTTGCGATGCGATTTTCGCCCCGTCGCTTTACCCGACGCGGCTCAATCAGGCTGCCGGCGAGGACTTGCTTGTCACTTCGTCGAGCAATTATTACGAGGGTGTCACGCAGGCTGAGGCCGAGCGTTTCTACGCTGCTGTGGCTGCCGCCGATGCAGGCAATCCCGAACCGGTTTCCTACGGGCTCAATTCGCAGCTCGTCAAGGATGCGAAAACAGGGCGCATTTATGAACGGACATGGAAACTGGGCGGTATGTATTCTCCCGCCATCGAACGGATCGTCTATTGGTTGAAGAAAGCCGCCGCCGTGGCCGCAGAACCGCAGAAAACCAATATCGAGGCGTTGATTTCCTATTACGAGACGGGCGATTTGAAGGAGTTCGACCGCTACAACATCGGATGGGTGAAGGACACCGTTTCGAACGTCGATTTCGTCAACGGATTCATCGAGGACTACGGCGATCCGATGGGCCGTAAGGCTTCGTGGGAAGCGAACGTCAACTTCATGGACAAGGAGGCATGCCACCGTACCGAGGTTATTTCGGAGAATGCGCAGTGGTTCGAGGACCATTCGCCCGTCGCACCCGAGTACCGCAAGGCGAAAGTCAAGGGCGTTTCGGCCAAGGTCATCACCGTGGCCATGTTGGGCGGCGATTGTTATCCGGCGACGCCCATCGGCATCAACCTGCCCAATGCCGACTGGATCCGCAAGGAGTACGGGTCGAAGTCGGTAACGATCGACAATATTACCTACGCTTACGACAAGGCTGCACAGGGTAATGGCTTCACCGAGGAGTTCGTCCTGCGGGCCGACGACCGCGAGCGGATGGACAAGTACGGCAAATTGGCCGACGACTTGCATACTGACCTGCACGAGTGTCTGGGTCACGGTTCCGGTCAGTTGGCGCAGGGCGTCAAGGGCGGCGAGTTGAAGAGTTACGGTTCGACGTTGGAGGAGGCCCGAGCCGACCTCTTCGGGCTTTACTATCTCGGTGATCCAAAGATGGTCGAGTTGGGGCTGGTTCCGTCGTTCGACGTCGCCAAAGCGGGGTATGCTCGTTATATTATGAACGGCCTGATGACCCAATTGGCGCGCATCGAGCCCGGCAAGCAGGTTGAGGAGTCGCACATGCGCAACCGCAAGCTGATTGCTGAGTGGTGCTACGAACGCGGTGCGGCCGATAAGGTCATCGAGTGGGTCGAGCAGGACGGCAAACGGTATGTCGTTGTCAACGATTTCGAGCGGCTGCGTGCTTTGTTCGGCGAGTTATTGCACGAGGTGCAGCGCATCAAGTCAGAGGGCGATTACGAGGCTGGCAAGGCTTTGGTTGAGCAGTATGCCGTGCAGGTCGACCCTGCGTTGCACGCCGAGGTGCGTGAGCGTTACTATGCACTGGGCATCGAGCCTTACGGCGGGTTCGTCAATCCGGAGTTCGAGCCGGTTGTGGAGGACGGCCGCATCGCTGATGTGAAAATCGTTTATCCGGCTGATTACGTCGCGCAGATGCTCGATTATTCGAAGAATTATTCTTTCCTGCCGAATGTGAATTGATAGTCTGGAATGTTGCAAAACCCCGACCGTCTTCGTTGGTCCGACTTATCGTTGCGGGTTGAATATACGAAAAGCGCTCCCTCTAAGGAGCGCTTTTCGTATATTCAACCGTTTTTCGGTTTACGTATTTCTTCGCGAAAGGCGTTGCGGCCCATCTGTTGGGTTATTCTTGCTCGGTTTTAACAGCGTCGTCGATTGCGAATGTCGAGACGATCACCATTTTTTCGTCTACGTTGTTGGGATTCGAGACGATGACGCCGTATTCGCCCGCAGGCGTTTTGTCGAATGTCAGATAGTAAGAGCTTTCGCCGTATTTTTTCGCTGAGAACGGCAAATAGTCCATTTCATTGGACGACACCGAGAATGTGCCTACCGCCGAGATAACTGCCGAGCGTTGTTTCTTGTTGGCTTTCATACGGAACACCCGTACGATCGACATCGGGTCAGCCTTGTTGTCTTGGGCCCGAACGACCAATGCTACGGGTTCGCCGCTGCGAAACCGTACGCTGGCACTGCCGCCATCGATGATAACTTTGGTTTTGGATTTGCTGGCGGCGAATCCGGCGATGTAGACGCCCGTGCCGGTGCGCATTCGGACGTTGTGTTTTTCGAGTTTTTTCGCCGAGCCGTCGGGGAATACTCCCATGACCTCACCTTCGAAATCGGGTTCGAGGGATTGTGCTGCCACACCCCCCCCCGAAAAAACGGCCATAGCCGCCATCAGGAACAGGAATTTTTTGAACATGGTTTTAATGAGTTAAGTGAGTGATACGTTGATCCGCTGCTATGAAAATCACGGACGAAGCAAATATAAAAATTTTTGTCCGGTTATGCAACAATCGGTTCAGTTTTTCGACCATACAGTTCCGAAATCGGTGGCGGATGAACTGACCGGTCGGATGTGTCCGCGGTGGAGCGGTGGTAGGATTGTTTTTGCGTGGGGAGGGCGGCGGAATGATATCAGATTTCGTCGTCGTTTTTTTCTTCGCGGTTGCCGCCCGGAGGGGTCAGTTCTTCGATCAATCGATCGACGTCGGGACAGGAGACAATGATCCGTTCATCGAAGATGTCTTCGATCTCGACGAAATTCCGCCACACCGAAGCATATAGCCGCACCATCTCGAATCTGCGCAGGTCGAAGAAATAACCGTAGTAGCCGAAGAATCCGCAGCCGCCGAATAGTGGAATCAGCCACTTCATCCGTTTCGGATTGTCGATGCGCCGGACGGCCTTGATGTCTTTGCGTTGAATTTCGGTGATATCGAGCAGGCAGCGGATTTCGACTGCATCTTCTTTGACGACGATTTTACGGGGTATCGAGAGGGTCATCAAGGCGATCAGCGCGACGATGAACGAAGTGAACCAGGCCGAAAAATAACCGCCTTCGTAGAGGTAATATAGCCCGAAGCCAATCAGCGTGAAAACCGCCAGATGGGCGAGCGTCCAGTAGAGCGTCCGCCGGTCGAACCGGTATTTGTAGATGGTTATCATCGGGTGTGTTTTTCGCTTATCGTCCGTGTTGCGGTACTTCCTGTGCGTGCAATTCCGTTGCTGCTGTTTGTTTCTCGTCTTCCTTTGCCGCTCGAACTGCAAGTAGTGCTTCGGCAAGGTCGAAATCGGTCTCCGTCGTGAGTTTGATGTTCCCATCGTCGCCTGCGACCAGCCGGACGGGATGTCCTGCCGCTTCGACGACTGTTGCGTCGTCGGTAAACCGCGGATCATATTCGGCGCCGTAGGCTTTCGTCAGCCAGTCGGCACGGAACACTTGCGGTGTTTGGACGATACGCAACCGGTTGCGGTCGACCGGTTGTGAGCCTGCGTCGCCGACCTTCCGGAACGAATCCACCGGTACGACAGTGGGAATCGCCGCTCCGCTTTCGGCTGCGGCATCGACCACGCAACGAATCATTTCCGGTGTTGCGAATGGTCGTACGGCATCGTGTATGGCCACTAAATCAGGTTTAGTGCAGAGGGCCGCCAGTCCGTTGCGGACCGAGTGGAACCGTTCTTCGCCACCTGCGACGACCTTGTGGGGCGCCACTTCGAAACGGGCGGAAAAATCGTTCCAGAAATCGATGTGTCGGGCCGGTAGCACAACGACGATTTCTGTGCCGTGTATGACCGATGTGAACAGGTCGATGGTTCGGGCCAGCACGGGGCGATTTCCCAACAGTCGGAACTGTTTGGGTAGCGTGCCGCCGCAGCGTGAGCCGCTGCCGCCCGCTACGATGATGACCGCTGTCCGCTGTTCCATGTGCGTTTTTGTTGGTATTCGGAGCCTGTTATCGGGTCGTGGTCTCGGCTTTCTTTGTGCTTTTCGCTGTCTCGGTTTGTGTCGTTGTCTCCGAACCTGCCGGGACAGCACCGAAGCCGATCAACTCCAGCGAATCCAGCCGTGTAATGCGCATGTCGTCCGCTACATCGCCGTTCAACTCGGCCATGATGCGATCACGAACAAAGTCGAATTCCGCACGATGTGCTTTGGCGATGGGTTCGGCTGGTTCCTGCGGAATTTTCAGCGGGTCGATGGGCTTACCGTTTTTCCAGATGCGGAAATCGAGGTGCGGACCTGTCGATGCGCCTGTCGAGCCGACGTAGCCGATCAATTGTCCTTGTACGACGCGCTTGCCGGTGGCGATGCCTTTGGCATAGCGGCTCAGGTGGAGGTAGCCCGTTTGAAGATTTCCTGCATGTTTGATTTTCAGCGTGTTTCCGCCTCCGCCTCCCCAGCCTTTGAAGATGACCGTTCCGTCGGCAACGGCCCGTACGGGCGTGCCTTTCGGCGCGGCGTAGTCAACGCCCGTATGGGGACGATAGACTTTGTAGATGGGATGTTTACGGGCATAGGAGAATCGCGAACTGATGCGTGTGTATTTCAGCGGCGCTTTCAGCAGTTGTTTGCGCAGACTGCGACCGTCGGCTTCCCAGTAGCGTACCTTGCCGCCCTGATGGAACGGAATGGCATAGTAATCCTTGCCGTTCTGCGTGAACCTGGCACCCCAGATGCGTCCGATGCCCACCGACACCGTATCGTCGATGAACCGCTCGTCGTAAATGACCGTGAAGCTATCGCCTTTCTGGATTCCGAAGAAATCGATCGTCCATTGGTAGACATCCTCCATCTCGGCCGCAAGAGCATAGGGCAGGTTCTGTTCCATGATGGCGCCCCAGAGCGATGAGTTGATGACGGCGCTCTTCTTGGTGCGGCGCAGCGTGTAGGGTTTCGTGTCGCGGCGGATAGCGATCGAGTCGTCGATGAAACTGAATACGACATACTCGGTCATGCTTGCTTCATAGACCCAATGGTCGAGGTGGGGCGTATGGAGCGAATCTTCGTGAATGAATGCGGTGTATTTGTGCCCGGGGCGGATGCTGCGCAGCGGGAAGATAGCTTTCGAGGCACGGTCGAGTCTGTCGACGGTTGCCGGCGTGATGCCGAATGTTCCCAGCAGTTTGCTCATCGTTTCGCCCTCGGCAACTTCACCCGTTTCCAAGCGGTAGTCATCGGCTACGATACCGTATACGATGTTTTGCGGAGCGTCGTCCGCTTCGTTTTTAGGAGTGCACGAGGTGCACGCGATGCCCGTCCACAGCAGGGTACAAAGCAGAATGTTCGAACTTTTCATAGTCGGGAACAAAATTACGCAAAAAATCGCGGAAATCGGCAAATTTTCCGTTTTTTTGTCCTTGCGGTCCGGAATTTGTCGCTTTTTGTTTTGATTTTCCGATAATTATGGCTACCTTTGTAAAAATAAGCATATTTATCACGGTATTGTAATTCAAGCGATAACACAGATCCGCCATGTTGAAAATTCTGCTCGCACCGGCCGCCGCGCTGTACAAGTCGGGGGTCAAATTCCGGAACAGCCTGTTCGACAAGGGTTTGCTTAAGAGCGAGCGATTCGATATCCCGATTATCTGCATCGGTAACATCACCGTCGGGGGCACCGGTAAGACCCCGATGGCCGAGCTTGTTATCGACTATATGTCTCAGATGCACAATGTAGCCTTGCTGTCGCGGGGCTACGGCCGTCGTACGAAAGGTTATCACGAGGTTTCCGTCCATTCGCATTACCGTGAGGTGGGCGATGAACCGTTGCAAATCAAGCGTAAATTCCCCGAAGCGGTGGTCGTCGTGTGTGAGAAACGGGCCGAGGGTATCCGGCGGATTCAGTCGGAACACCCCGAAGTCGACCTGATTATCATGGATGACGGTTTTCAGCATCGGTATGTCGAAGCGAAAATCAATATCGTGATGATTGATGCTACGCGCCCCATTCAGTATGATAAGATGTTGCCGCTCGGCAACTTGCGCGATGTGCCCGAATCGTTGCATCGGGCGCATTATTTCGTCGTTACGAAATGCCCTCCGAATATGACGCCGCTCGAACGGCGTTTGTTCCATAAGGTGTTGATCCAGTTCGCTTATCAGCGAATTTATTATACCCGTTTCGAGAGTTTCCGGCCCCAGCCGCTCTATCCGGCCGAAGCATCGCAAGAGGCGTTGCCGCCCGAGCAGAAGGTAATCGCGCTTTCTGGCATCGGCAATCCGAAGCCGTTTCTCGATACGTTGCGCGAACAGTATAAGTTGGTCGAGGCCGTCACGTTGGAAGATCATCATGTCTACCGCGTGGGCGATATGCACCGGTTGGCTGAGTTGTTGGACCGCTATCCCGACGCTGTGATCGTCACGACCGAAAAGGATGCCGTGAAGATGATGCGTCCCGATCGGATTCCGTCGGAGGTGCGCAGCAGGTTATATTATCAGCCGATCAATATTTCGTTCATAGAGAATTCGACAGCGGATTTTCTGCAAAAATTAGAGAAAGATGTTAGAAGAGATTAATCGTGCGGCGGAGTATATCCGCAGTCGCATTGGCGATTTCCGGCCCGAAGTGGGCATCATCCTCGGTACCGGATTGGGTGGTTTTGCCGACAAAATCGACGCGGTGCATTGCATCGACTACAAGGATATTCCCGAATTTCCGCGTTCGACCGTGCAGGGCCATGCCGGTAGGATGATTTTCGGAACGATCGAGGGTCGTCGCGTTGTGGCGATGCAGGGACGGTTTCACTATTACGAGGGATATGCTATGTCGCAGGTCACGTTGCCCGTGCGTGTGATGGCGCAGCTCGGCATCCGTTATCTGTTCGTGTCGAACGCTTCGGGGGGTATCAATCCGACGTTCCGTGTCGGCGATCTGATGGTCATTACCGACCACATCAACCTTCTGCCCAATCCGTTGATCGGACCGAATATTGAGGAATTGGGGCCTCGTTTTCCGGATATGCACAACTGTTACGATAAGGATTTGATTGCGCTTGCGACGAAAATCGCCGAGGAGGAGCAAATCAAATTGCAGTACGGTGTCTACGTCGGCGGTACGGGCCCGACGTTCGAGACGCAGGCTGAATATCGTTATTTCAAGGTTATCGGCGGAGATGCGGCCGGTATGTCGACTGTGCCCGAGGTGATCGTTGCGCGACACATGTCGATTCCCGTGTTCGGTGTCTCGGTCATCACCAACTGCGGTTTGTCGGACGAGGTGGGCGACCACGAAGACGTGCAGTTGCAGGGGCGCAAGGCTGGCGTGCGGATGGAGACGTTGTTCCGCCGGATGCTCGGGAATCTTAAATAACGAAGACTATGGTAAACAAAGTGATATTGGTCGGCAATGTAGGGCTCGACCCCGAGGTTCGTTCGCTCGAAAACGGAACGAAAGTGGCGCGCGTGCGTTTGGCGACAACCGAGCGGATGTTCGACCGGCAGGCCAACGAGACGAAAGAGCATACCGAGTGGCATACGATTACGTTGTGGCGCGGTTTGGCCGATGTGGTCGATCGTTACGTGCGCAAGGGTTCGCAGATTTACGTCGAGGGACGTCTGCGTACGCGCGAATGGACGGACAAGGATGGTAACAAACGTTATACGACCGAAATTCTCGCTGATACGATGAATCTGTTGGGACGTCGCGGCGACAACAATGCCGTTCCGGATGGCGGTTACGGCCAGCAGCAGGGAGGCGGTCAGTACGGCCAGTCCTCGAATGGCGGTTCGAATTACGGTGGTGTTCCGCAAGGGGCTTATGGCGCTCCTGCGCAGGGTGGCTATCAATCACCTCGTCCGACTACTCCGCAGACTGCGGCTTCATCGACATCTTCGGCACAGCCGTATTCTCAGCAGCCCGTACAAACACCCGCCGCTCCTTCGGCTCCGGCCGAAGATCCCGATGACCTGCCGTTCTGACGCTTCGGCAGGTTTCGAATGAAAAAGCGGGTATCCGACACAATCGTGCAGATACCCGCTTTTTTGCATGCCTTGTTGTTTCGGATGAGGTGTCACGCTCTGCCGTGTCGCCTCATCGCTCCGTCTTGTCGTATTTAATGCAGTCGATACCGACACGGCGCAATAATGCCAACCCTTCTTCCGACCGGTAGTCCTCCGAGTAGACAACCCGTTTGATGCCGGCTTGGATAATCAGTTTCGAGCATTCGATGCAGGGCGCTGCCGTAATGTAAAGTGTCGAGCCGTCGCAGTTGTTCGCCGACTTCGCCACTTTCGTGATGGCATTGGCTTCGGCATGAAGCACATAAGGTTTCGTGTGCCCGCTTTCATCTTCGCAAATATTTTCGAATCCCGACGGCGTGCCATTGTAGCCGTCCGAGATAATCATCTTATCCTTGACGATCAGCGCTCCGACTTTGCGTCGCACGCAGTAGGAGTTTTCGGCCCAGATGCGTGCCATGCGCAGATAACGCAGATCTAATTGACGTTGTTTTTCTTCGTTGTAGCCCATGCGTCAAAGCCCTTTGCCGTGACAGTTCTTGTACTTCTTGCCTGAGCCGCATGGACAGGGGTCGTTGCGGCCGATTTTCTTGTCCGCTTGGATGGGCATCGTCTTTTGGCGGTCTTGTTGACCCGCTTGTGCCGCTGCCTGCATCCGGGACGCCTGCAACTTGTTGACATCGACTTTTGCGCGTTCGCGTTGTTGTTGGCGTTGCGCTGCGGCGCCTTGCTCGTCGTGTACGGGTACATATGCCCGATTCAAGATGGAAAGTACCTCGCGGTTGACCTTGATGAGCATTTTCGAGAAGAGTCCGAACGATTCGAATTTGTAGATCAGCAACGGGTCTTTCTGCTCGTAGGTGGCGTTCTGCACGCTTTGGCGCAGATCGTCCATTTCGCGCAGGTGTTCGCGCCAAGCATCGTCTATCGAGGTGAACATTACCACTTTGGAGAATACGCGGAAAATTTCGGCGCCGTCCGTCTCCTTGCATTTCAGCATGTTGACCGGAACGTTGTAGCCCAAATGGCCGTCCGTTACCGGAATGTAGATATTCGAATCCAGCTGGTCTTTTCGGTCTTCATAGACACGTTCCATCACGGGGCGTACCGTGTCTGCCACTGTTTTGGCCCGACGGGCATAAAGCGCTTTGAGGTCTTTGACGATCCATTCGACCAGTTCAGCGGGTTTCGCTCCGTCGTAGGCTGTCGCATCGAATGTCGGTTCAACGGCCACTTCACGAATCAGTTCGAATCGGAAATCTTCGTAGTCGATGCCGCGATTGCTTCCCACGAAATTGTCCGCGTAGTCGTACATGATATTGTTGAGGTCGATTTCGATACGTTCGCCGTAGAGTGCATGGCGGCGGCGCGTGTAGATTACTTCGCGTTGCGAGTTCATCACATCGTCGTATTCCAGTAGGCGTTTGCGGATGCCGAAGTTGTTCTCCTCGACCTTTTTCTGCGCACGTTCGATGGCACGGGTCATCATGCCTGCTTGAATTACTTCGCCCTCTTTCAGTCCCATGCGGTCCATCATCGTGGCGATGCGGCCCGAGCCGAACAGACGCATCAGGTTGTCTTCCAGCGAGACGAAGAATTGCGATGAACCCGGGTCGCCCTGACGTCCCGCACGGCCGCGCAACTGACGGTCGACGCGGCGGCTTTCGTGGCGTTCCGTGCCGATGATGGCCAGACCGCCCGCTTCGCGGACTTCGGGCGTCAGCTTGATGTCGGTGCCGCGGCCCGCCATGTTCGTGGCGATGGTCACTTGGCCCGAGCGGCCCGCTTCGGCCACAATTTGGGCTTCCAGCTGGTGTTGCTTGGCATTCAGCACGTTGTGTTTGATGCCGCGCAGTTTCAGCATGCGGCTCAGCAATTCCGAAATCTCCACCGACGTCGTACCCACCAGCACCGGTCGGCCCTCGCCGACCAGCCGCACGATTTCTTCAATGACGGCGTTGTATTTTTCGCGCTTCGTCTTGTAGATCAGGTCCTGACGGTCGTCGCGGATGACCGGACGGTTGGTCGGGATGACCACGACATCCAGTTTGTAGATGCTCCAGAACTCCGATGCTTCCGTTTCGGCCGTACCGGTCATGCCGCCCAGTTTGTGGTACATGCGGAAGTAGTTCTGCAACGTGATGGTCGCAAAAGTCTGCGTCGCCGCTTCGACCTTGACGTGTTCTTTCGCCTCGATGGCTTGGTGCAGACCGTCCGAGTAGCGGCGGCCTTCGAGAATACGGCCCGTCTGTTCGTCGACGATCTTCACCTTGTTGTCCATCACGACGTATTCGATGTCCTTTTCGAACATCGCGTAGGCTTTCAGCAGCTGGATGACCGTGTGCACCCGTTCCGACTTAACGGCGTATTCGTTGACGATTTCGTCGCGTTTCTGCGCGCGTTCTTCGGCCGACAGTCCGCTTTTTTCCAGCTCGGCGACCTCTGCGCCGATGTCCGGCAGTACGAAAAATCCGTCTTCGTTGAAATATTTCGACAGCGCTTCGTGGCCCTTGTCGGTGAGTTCCACCGAATTGAGCTTTTCGTCGATGACGAAATAGAGATCTTCCGTGATTTCGGGCATCCGTCGGTTGTTGTCCTGCATATAGACATTTTCGGTCTTCTGCATCAGCGCTTTGACACCCGTTTCTGACAGATATTTGATTAAAGGCTTGTATTTCGGCAGACCCTTGTGGGTACGGTAGAGTTTCACACCGCCCTCGTCGGTCTTGTCGGCCGTGATGAGTTGGCGCGCTTCGGCCAGCAGCGAAGTCACGAGGTTCTTTTGCAGATTGTAGAGGTGTTCGATCGCTGGACGGTATTCTTCGAACAACTGGTCATCGCCTTTCGGCACGGGGCCCGAGATGATGAGCGGCGTACGGGCATCGTCGATCAGCACCGAGTCGACCTCATCGACGATAGCAAAGTGATGCTTGCGTTGCACGAGGTCTTGGGGTGACGAAGCCATGTTGTCGCGCAGGTAGTCGAAACCGTATTCGTTGTTCGTACCGAATGTGATGTCGGCCATGTAGGCTTGGCGGCGGGCTTCGGAGTTAGGTTGCGTGTCGTCGATGCAGGCGACCGACAGTCCGTGGAACTGGTACATCGGGCCCATCCATTCCGAGTCGCGCTTGGCCAGATAGTTGTTGACCGTCACAAGGTGCACGCCTTTCTTTGCCAGCGCATTGAGGAACACCGGCAGCGTCGCCACGAGGGTTTTGCCTTCGCCGGTCGCCATCTCGGCGATTTTGCCTTTGTGGAGCACCACGCCGCCGAATAGCTGTACGTCGTAGTGGATCATGTCCCATTTGATGTCGTTGCCGCCGGCCGTCCAGTGGGTCGCGTAGATGGCTTTGTCACCCTCGATGCGGACGAAATCCTTTGTGGCGGCGAGATCACGGTCGAAATCGTTGGCCGTGACGATCACTTCGTCGTTCTGCGCGAAACGTCGGGCCGTATCTTTCATGATAGCGAACGCTTCGGGCAATATCTGGTCGAGCTTCTCCTCGATTTTCTCGTCGATGCGTTTGGTTGTCTCGTCGATCTCTTTCGAGATGCGTTCTTTCTCGTCGAGCGAGGTTTCGGACTTTTCGAGGACGGCTTTCAGTTCGACTATGCGGTTTTCGTCGGGGGCGATGAAGTCGGCGATTTGTTGTTTGAGTCCCTCGCTGCGAGCGCGCAACTCATCGTTCGTGAGAGCTTCGATAGTGGGGTAGACGGCCTTGATTTTCTGGAGGTAAGGTTCGATCTCCTTACGGTCTTTTTCGGCTTTGGAACCGAATACGGCTTTGATTAAACTGGCGAGTATATCCATTGTCTTTCTGTTTTGTTAGGGTTGCATCGGGTTCCATTCGGAAGCCCGGAACATAAATCCTACAAAAATAATGAATTTTTGTTAAATAACAAAAAGAAAGCTCGGCGGTCGGCTTTTGCGAAGAAGTTGTTACCGACACGATTTTTATTGTGACGGATCGCGATATTTCAGCAAAAACACCCTGAATAAGGGGTACGAAAAAAGGGTGAGCTCCTTATATCGCACCGCTACGACCACATACCCTTGCTCGATTCCTCGCCTGGGGGATTCTGTGGGAGCTGGTCGTATAAGACTCACCCGAAGTGCAAAGGTAACCAATTTTACTTTCCGTACAAATTTTATCGGGTATTTTATTTCGCTTTTTCCGCCACGAAAAAGAGATCGAAGCAGTGTTTATCGACCGGCCCGATATCGTAGTCTTCCATCCGGATGGCGGTCGTCAGTTCTCTGTTCTGCTTTAGTAATTTTCTGCGGTTCAAACGGTTGAGTAGATCGTAGGGGATTTGGAGTAAACGACGTGGCAGACGGTGTTGCAGGTCGAAAATATCGAATCGGGTGATCCGGCGCACGCCTTCGCGGTTACGTTCGTAGTACTCCATCACGCGGTCGTTGCCCGATACACCGAGTGTCTCGACTTTTGCGAAGTGCCCTTGCAGCAACGTGCAGAGTTCTTCGGCTCGATATTCCCGTACGTGCCACGGGTTGCGCGTCAGCGACATCGGGGCATTGGGCGTCGTCACGATGAACTTCCCGCTCGGGCGCAGCACGCGGTGCACCTCCCGTACGAATTCCGTGTCCTGCTTGATGTGTTCGATTACTTGGAACGAAATCACGAAATCGAACGTCCCGTCATTGAATGGCAGTGGCGGCACCGTCGCTTCGCGGAATTCGATGTTCGGGGCTTCCTGTGTCAGTTCCGACAGATTCGTCGGTCGATGTTTGTCGATTGTGACGAACCGTCTCGTGTGCGGTGCTACGACTCGTATGCCGTAGCCCGTGCCGGTGCCGATTTCCAGTACATCGCCCGACAATCGTTCTGCCGCGGCATGATAGGCCAGCAGCGACCGTTGGAATACGAAATTATCGGAGGCTTCCGCCGAGACGCGCTCGGCCGTACGCAGATCGGCCATCTTATTGATTGAGTTTGATTCCTTGTTCGTTTACCGTCACCCTGCCGCTTTTCAGCAGCATGCCCAACGAGCGTTTGAACACTTTCTTGCTCATTCCCGTGCGGCGGGCAACCTCTTCGGGCGTACTGTCGTCGTTGAGCGCCAGCCGACCTCCGTTTTCCTGCACCAGATGGAGCAGGGTATCTGCCGAGTCTTTCACCTGTGCATATCCCTCTTGTTGCAGACTGACGTCGATGCGGTTATCTTCGGTGATGCGGCGCACATAGCCCGTCAGTTTGTCGCCGACCGACACCGGACGGAACAGTTGGTTGCGGTAGAGCATTCCCCAATGGCGGTTGTCGATGATGACGCGGTAGCCGATCGGGCTCTCCGACGCAACGAGCAGTTGCACTTGTTGGCGCGGTTCGACCGTCACGAGGTCGTTGTTGATGAATGATTTGAGTTTGCAGGTCGCCACGCAGCGGCCCGTGATGTTGTCTTCGTAGAGATAGACGATGCAGCGGTGCCCGACGAGGATGCCCCCTTGTTGGTTCCGGTTGGGCAGGAACAGGTCTTTGCCGTGCAGCCCCCAGTCGAGGAATGCGCCGTGAGCCGTTTTGTCGACCACTTCCAGATAACCCGTTTCGCCCGAGCGAAGCAGTGGCGTTTCGGTCGTCGCAACCAGCCGGTCTTCGGAGTCGTGGTAAATGAATACCTCCTTTTCGTCGCCTGCTTTGTCTGCAAGCGAGGTGTAGCGGTTCGGCAGCAGTACTTCGTTCTTCTCGCCGTCTGTGAGATAGACGCCGTAATCGGAGATACGGCTGATCGTAAGTTTGTAAGTGTGTCCGGCTTTGAGCATGTTTTATTCTTCGACTTCTTTTTTCGAGCGTTTGCGCGTGTTGATGACCAAGTAGCGTTGCAACAGTTGTTGGAGTCGTGCGGCATCGATATTGCGATGCAGATTGCCGCCCTGCGCCACCGAGATATGGCCCGTCTCCTCGGAGACGACGATGATGATGGCGTCCGAAATCTCGCTCATACCGATGGCTGCGCGATGCCGTGTGCCGTAGGATTTGGGTACGTCGCTCTGTGTCACCGGAAGGATGCACTTCGCGGCTACTACGCGGTCGCCTTCGATGATGATTGCACCGTCGTGCAGCGGAGCGTTCTTGAAAAATATGTTTTTGAGCAGTGGCACTGACACTTTGGCATCGATTGCGATGCCGCCCTCCGCAATCAGCCGCAGGTCGCTTTGTTGTCCGATGATAATCAAAGCTCCGGTGCGTTCGGCGGCCATTTCGTCGCACGCCATGACAATCGGATGGACATCCGTTTTGACGCGGTTTTCGTTCGTCGAAAAGATGCGGGTGATGAAGTTGAACTCTTTCTGCCGCATGCCGATCATCTGGAGGAAGCGGCGCAACTCCGGCTGAAAGACGATGAGCAGGGCGATGGCACCCACGGAAATCAACTGTCCGAGCATACTCGACAGTAATTCCATGTTGAGAGCCCGCACGACCACCCACAGCAGGTAGACGGCGATGATGCCTGTCAGAATATACATGGCACTGGTGCCTTTCGTCATGCGGTAAATCCAGTACATGATGACGGCCACCAAAAAGATGTCGAGCAGGTCGATGAATGAGAACGGTACGAAACCCATGATTGCGTTGCGCTTAGCTATCCGGTTGCAAAAGTAATGGAAAATTCCGGCTCCGGAAATACCGGAAGCCGGAATTTTACCGTAGCGGTGTAATAATCGCCCTATTTCTTGGCTTCTTTCTGATCGGCGGCGTAGAGTTCGTTGACCTTCGCCAATACGATCGGTGTGATGTTGAGCGTCGTATCGGCATCGATCAGTGCCGATGCGTTGACGATCATCTTATACTTTTTGTCAGCGTTGATTGCTGCTACGGCACGTTGCAACAGATCCTGCGCCCGATTGGTGAATACGAAATTCTCCTCGTCGAGGGTTTGAGCCTCTTTCTGAGCCGAATTCTGATAGGCTACCGCACGTTTTTCGATACTCTGTTGTTGGGCTTGTGCGTCGTTGGTCGTAATCAGCCCCTTCTGATATTTTTCCTGCAGTTGGGCAGCTTCGGCTTGCAGGTTCTTTTCGCGTTGCGCCCAGCTTTTCTGCGCTTTCTGCGTCTTCTCTTGGAGGGCGGCGCCTTCATTCTTATAGAGGTCGCATTGCGCCAGTACGGCTTCGACCTGTACATAGGCTACGTCGCCTGCACCTTGTTGGGCGGTTGCCGTCGTTTCGGATGCTTCGGTGGCGGTTTCGGCGGACTTCGTGCCGCAAGCCATCATGCACAGAGCCGCAGCGAGCGTGAAAATCGTTTTTTTCATAAATCTGATGTTTATTCGTTGGTTTATTTTCTGCGTTTGAAACACAAAGATAGAAAAAAAATCTTTATTTTTGTCTCGCTCCGGATAAAAATCCGCGGGTAGGGTTTTCGGATGCGGCGGAATGCCGTAATCGAGAAGCTCGGAAGCTTGGAACTGAAAGATTAATTAGGGAATCATGTACGAATATATTTGCGGAAAAGTGGCCGAGGCGGCTCCGACCTATGCCGTTCTCGACGTCGGCGGGGTGGGTTATTACCTCCAAATTTCGTTGGAGACTTTCACGGCCATCGAACATGCCGACCATGCGAAACTCTATACCCATTTCGTCGTGCGCGAGGATGCACAGTTGCTCTACGGATTTGCGACGAAAGTCGAGCGCGAGTTGTTCCGCCTGTTGCTCGGTGTGTCGGGGGTCGGGGGCAACACGGCCCGCATGATTCTTTCGACCTATTCGCCTGCCGAGTTGCAGGGCATCATCTCTGCCGGAAATGCCGTTTTGTTGAAGAACGTCAAGGGTTTGGGGCTCAAGACAGCTCAGAAAATCATCGTCGAGTTGACCGGCAAGCTGACTGCGCTCGATGCGGATGCCGTCGGTTCGGTTGCTGCGGGCGGGAATGCCGATGAAGCGGTCGAGGCTTTGGTGATGCTCGGATTTGCCAAAGGCGCTGCCGAGAAAGCGGTGCGTGCCGTGGTGCATGAAACACCTTCGGCTGCGGTCGAGGAGTTGGTGCGAATGGCCTTGAAAAGATTCTGAACGATGTTGTGGGCGGGATTGCCCGATCGGGCATGAAGATAGGACGGATTATCTACGAAAGGGAAAAGTATGCGGATTTGCTCCGGATCGGCGATGAGCAGGATGACATGATCGCCCGTTATCTGGAACGCGGTGATATGTACGTCGGGTTCGTGAACGGACGGCCTGTCGGTGTTTGCGTCGTGACGGCGGAGGGGCCAGAGCTCATGGAGGTCAAGAATCTTGCGGTCTATCCCGAATGCCGTAGAAAAGGTTACGGGAGGTCGTTGCTGGAGTTCGTCGAAAAACGGTATGCGGATTGCGCGTTTCAGCTCGGCACGGGCGAGACGCCTTCCGTGTTGCGGTTTTATGAGCGGTGCGGTTATCGTTATTCGCATCGGGTTCCCGACTTTTTTACCGATAATTACGACCATCCCATCGTGGAAGAGGGCGTGCTGCTCAGGGATATGCTTTATTTCGAGAAACGATAGTCAGTGCACTTCCTCCGGCGGGTATCCATCTGAGTGTCGAAGGGTGCTTGGAGCTTTCGGTTGCGGGGTTCGGGTTCTTCGTGCGTTAAAAATCCGATTATGTTTGTAAAATATCGGATTGTTTTCGTAAATTTGCACGATTCTATGCGAACGAAAAGAATATATAGACTTCTTTGGTTGTTTCTGCCCCTGCTTCTGGTCGGGTGCAGTGAGGACGAGGACACGCTCACTAACCAGCGGCAGCGCATCGTGTCGTTTCTCACATCTTCGCACATTCCGCGACTGGTGACGGCGAATGAGGTGGAGGAGGATAGTCAACTGCCATTCTATACGATGCACGGCATGGATGTTTACCGCTATATCTCCAGTTTTTACAACCCCGATCGCAGCAATTGGCCCGAAGTGACGCCGACGTCGAAAGTGACGCTCACGTTCCGTCTTTACGAATTCGCCTATTCGGCCATTACCGATGCTACCGTGCCGTTTTATACCAACGATCCCTTGTACGAATATATGTTTTACGAGGAGCTCGGTCTGACTCCGGGTGTTTGGTCGTTCGAGCCCGTGACGATCGATCTGGCTACCGACCGCATACTAAACGGCTGGCGGCTTGCGTTAATAGGTTGTCGCGGCGGGGATGATGTCGAGGCTTATCTGACTTTCAACGAGGCTTATGGCGACGAATATTTTTCCGTGATACCCAAAGAGAGCCCCGTGACCGTATTCTTTACGATCGATAGCGTGGAATGAAAAGCATGAAAAAACAATACGACAGAAAATCGACTTTTGTGAGCCGCTTGTTGGCTGCGTTGGTTTTTGTTTCGATGGCGACCTCCTGTGCAAAGGATCCCGTCGAGGATAATTCGAAATACGAGAATCTTGCGCTCGAGGCATGGATGACCCAGCATCGTCCCAAGTTGGTGGACAACTTCCAAGCAGCGGGCAATTCGGGGTTCTATGTCGATGTCATTTCCGAAGGCGATGCGGATGCTGCGCCTATCGGCGACAAGGCCCAGTGGGTGCGGTTCGACGCTACGGCACGAGATCTGAACGGCAACCTTGTGTTGACCCGTAACGCTGCTGATGCCAAGCTGCTTAATACCTTTACCCGTTATACGCGTTACGTGCCGTTTTACCGGTATTGCGGTACGGAGAATGCGGGGCTGCTCGAAGGCGTCTGGTTAGCCATGACCCAGCCTCTGAAGTTGGATAACGGCGCACGTGAAGTGAAGCTGCGTATCAACGCAAAGGTCGATCTTTATTTGCCGTCGATTCTCTTCGGTGGGTCGTTGTCGGGGTCCGGCGGTTACGAAGGTGAAACCACCTTGTCGGGTAACCGGCCTGTGATTCTGCACATGGAAATCAAGGATACGGTCGTCAATCCGCTCAGCCGCGAGGGGCAGGACGTCGATAAGTTCTGCGAAGATAACGGAGGTCTGTTGCGATATGTCAAGCCGGGGTCGGCCGAGATTTCGTCCGGTGCCGTCACGATCCCCGAGCCGTCGGACGATCCGGTCAACCAGCCGAATCATCCCTACAATCCGGCTACGCCGCGTTGGGTCTCCGCATGCGATTCGGTGGCGCAGCTTTACGTCAATTATCGTTACAATCCTGCTGCATCCGACGTAGGCGACAAATGGACTTATCAGCATGTCTATAAGAATGAATACGTGCCATATAACCAACCTGAGGCGTTGCACGCCGAGATAGATAAGGCTTTGGCTGAGCGCTTCCCTGTCGAAACGCCGGTGGGGAAATTGGAGGCGGATTCGGTCGGTTTGGAGGGAACTGCCAAAATCTGGTATGTCGGGCGTTTCCTCGACGGGTTCGTCTTCGACACCAACATCGACGAGGTGAAAGAGTTGATTTACGGCCCGGGATACACGGCCGGTTCGGTTCTGTCTTATACGCCGAGCGATGGCGGATTGATTCAGGCATTCTATTATACGGTACCGCGTCTGAAATACGGTCAGTGGGCCTCGTTGATTACCGTTTCGACGAATGCCTACGGATCTTCCGGTCAGACCGGTTCGACGACTACGAGCACGTCGGGCGGCAATACGTCGAGTTATTACGACTACCTGAACTACATGTCCTACATGAACAGCTATTACAACGGCTATTACGGCGGTTATTACAATAATTATTACGGTAATTATTGGGGCGGATATTATGGGGGGTACTATGACGATTATTCATCGGACACTTCGCAGACCGTCACCACCACGACCGTGACGACCGAAATTCCGTCGTTCACGCCGCTGATTTTTCAGATTTACGTCGAACCGAAGTAGCGACCGGTGCGAATGCGCTGTTTTTTTGAGGTTTTTCGTGCGGAAATTTTGCGGTTTCGAAAAATTGTCCTATCTTAGATGGCAGGAAAAACAACCTTAAATTCAGCGATATGATTATTACCTTTAATGAACTGCGCCGTATCAAGGACAGATTGCCGAGCGGCAGCTCGCAGCGCATTGCGGATGAATTGGGAATCGACGTGGACACGGTCCGCAATTATTTCGGCGGCAACCACCAGTCGAAGGAGTGTGTAGGGGTCCATTACGAACCGGGACCGGACGGCGGCGTGGTGACGCTCGACGATCCAAAGATTCTGGATGTAGCCATGCGTATTTTGAGCGAGCAGCAGTAAATTGCACGTGTTCGTCTGAAACATTCATAGACGTGCCTGCTTCGGCGGGCACGCTTTTTTTGTGTTCGGGAGTCTGCAATTCGTCCGATCGCTGTCGGTACCCCTAATAAAAATCTGACAAATTTGCATATCCGGATGACGGGTGAGCGTTGGCATCTGTCAATTCGCTGACAAAATGGCAGATTTCGTCGATTGGTATGACCTTTGTTCGTTTCGGGGCGTGGTCGTTGGATGAGTCGGCACGCGCAGAACCGCGTTCGCAGATATCTCGACAGCGGCCGGATGAACAGAAAACAATCAACAAAAATAACTACGATTATGTCAAAGATTATCGGTATCGACTTGGGAACTACGAATTCCTGCGTTTCGGTCATGGAGGGCAACGAGCCCGTGGTCATTCCCAACAGCGAGGGTCATCGGACAACGCCGTCGGTCGTTGCTTTCACGGGCGAGGGCGAGCGTAAGGTCGGCGATCCGGCCAAGCGTCAGGCTATCACCAACCCCAAACGTACGGTCTTCTCGATCAAGCGTTTCATGGGTGAGACCTACGACAAGGTGACTGCCGACATTGAGCGGGCGCCTTATTCCATCGTGCGCGGCGACAACAACACCCCGCGCGTCGACATCGACGGTCGTCTGTATACGCCGCAGGAGATTTCGGCCATCATTCTTCAGAAGATGAAGAAAACGGCCGAGGACTACCTCGGTCAGGAGGTTTCGGAAGCTGTCATCACGGTGCCGGCCTATTTCTCCGACTCGCAGCGTCAGGCAACCAAAGAGGCGGGTGAAATCGCCGGTCTGAAAGTGCGCCGTATCATCAACGAGCCTACGGCCGCCGCTTTGGCCTACGGCCTCGATAAGAAAAACAACGACATGAAAATCGCCGTCTACGACTTGGGCGGCGGTACGTTCGATATTTCGATTTTGGAGTTGGGTGACGGCGTGTTCGAGGTCAAATCGACCAATGGCGATACGCACCTCGGCGGTGACGACTTCGACCACGTGTTGATCGATTACATGGCCGAGGCATTCAAGGCTGAGCATCAGATCGACCTGCGTCAGGATCCGATGGCGTTGCAGCGTCTGAAAGAGGCTGCTGAGAAGGCCAAAATCGAGCTTTCGAGTTCGATGACTACTGAAATCAACCTTCCTTACATCATGCCTGTCAACGGCATTCCGCAGCACTTGGTGATGTCGTTGACGCGTGCCAAGTTCGAGCAGTTGTGCGACCATCTGATCCGCAAGACCATCGAGCCGTGCAAAATCGCCTTGCGCGACGCCGGTTTGCAGGCTTCGCAGATCGACGAGGTGATTCTCGTGGGCGGTTCGACCCGTATCCCTGCCATCCAGAAGATCGTCGAGGAGTTCTTCGGCAAGGCTCCCAACAAGAGCGTGAACCCCGACGAGGTGGTCGCTATCGGCGCTGCCATTCAGGGCGGTGTTCTCACGGGCGAAGTGAAAGACGTGCTGTTGTTGGACGTTACGCCCCTTTCGTTGGGTATCGAGACGCTCGGCGGCGTGATGACGAAACTCATCGAAGCCAATACGACCATTCCGACCCGCAAGTCGGAGGTCTTCTCGACGGCTGCCGACAACCAGCCTTCGGTCGAAATCAACGTTTGTCAGGGCGAGCGTCCGATGGCCCGTGATAATAAGTCCATCGGTCGGTTCCACCTCGACGGTATTCCGGCCGCTCCGCGCGGTGTGCCGCAGATCGAGGTGACGTTCGACATCGACGCCAACGGTATTCTGAATGTGTCGGCCAAAGACAAGGGTACCGGCAAGGAGCAGAAAATCCGTATCGAGGCTTCCTCTGGTCTGACCGAGCAGGAGATTCAGCGTATGCGCGACGAAGCTAAGGCCAACGAGGAGAAGGACAAGGCCGAGAAGGAGCGCATCGACAAAATCAATGCGGCCGATTCGAATATCTTCGCTACCGAGAAGCAGTTGAAGGAGTACGGCGACAAACTGCCCGCAGACAAAAAATCGGCTATCGAGGGTGCCCTCGCCAAGCTGAAAGAGGCTCACAAGAATGCTGACGTCGCTGCTATCGACACAGCTATCAACGAATTGAATGCCGCTTGGCAGGCTGCTTCGCAGGATATTTATGCTCAACAGCAGGCCCAGCAGGGCGCTCAGCAGCAGGGTGCCGGTCAGCAGTCGCAGAATGCCGGCAGTTCGGCAGACGACGGCAAATCGCAGCCTGAAGATGTCGAGTTCGAGGAGGTGAAATAATCATTGCCGCACTCGGTTCCCGAGAGGGAGCGAACGAATCCCCGTCACATGATTTCGTGACGGGGATTTTTGTATCGATTGGCGAATTTGCGCGCTTATATTTTGTTCTGTATGTCTAAAATTTTGGCCTTTTTCGTCTGTTGTGTGCGATAAATGATTACCTTTGCAACATCTCTTTGCGAGATTGATAATATGTAGAATAAAATGAAGAAACTTCAAATCGGCGATCTGTTCGCCGAAACGCCGATTGTGCAGGGTGGTATGGGCGTCGGAATATCGTTATCGGGACTTGCATCGGCCGTAGCCGAACAGGGCGGTATCGGTGTCATTTCGTCGGCCGGTCTGGGGGTGATTTACCGCAGTTTTTCCAGCGACTATCGTTTGGCCAGTATCGAAGGGCTTCGGCAGGAATTGCGCAAGGCACGCGAAAAGACACGGGGAATTATCGGGGTCAATGTGATGGTCGCCATGTCCAATTTCGCCGATATGGTGAAGACCGCCATTGCCGAAAAGGCCGATATTATCTTTTCGGGTGCGGGTTTGCCGCTCAATCTGCCGTCGTTCCTTCCCGAAGGAGCCAAGACGAAACTGGCGCCGATCGTCTCGTCGGCACGTGCGGCCAAGTTGTTGTGTGCAAAGTGGTTTTCCGAGTATCGGCACATTCCCGATGCGATCGTGGTCGAGGGTCCGAAAGCCGGCGGTCATCTGGGGTATAAGGCCGAGCAGATCGACGATGCGGATTTCGCACTCGAAACCGTCGTTCCGCAGGTGGTCGAGACGGTCGGGGATTTCGCTGCCGCGCATGACTGTCATATACCCGTTATCGCCGGCGGTGGAATCTATACGGGCGAAGATATTTACGAAATCCTCTCGCTCGGTGCCGAGGGGGTGCAAATGGGTACGCGATTCGTCACGACCGAGGAGTGCGATGCCGCGCCTGCATTCAAACAGAGTTATCTCGATGCTCGCGAAACCGATATCGAAATCATCGAAAGTCCGGTCGGAATGCCCGGACGCGCGATCCACGGCTCTTTCTTGGAACGGGTGAAAGCTGGCTTGACTCGTCCGAAACGGTGTCCGTTCGATTGCATCAGGACCTGCGACGTGTCGCACAGTCCCTATTGCATCATGTTGGCTTTGTACAATGCGTTCAAGGGACGGTTGCAAAAGGGATATGCCTTTTGCGGGGCGAATGCGTGGCGTTCCGACAGAATCGTAAGCGTGAAGGAATTGATCGATACCCTCAAGCGTGAGTACGACGAATTTTCATTGAAGAAACTATTGTCCGACCGATTGGAGTAGGGCCAGTGATTCCTGTCAAAGAAGACAAGGCCGAAGAATAACCTTCGGCCTTGTTGCTTTGCGTATGCACCGCAAATCGGGAAACGTTACGGTGGTTTGCTTCTTTCCCTTTGTCGAGTAGGATGTTTTTTGCAATTCTTTGGGGGATGAAACCTTTGTTATTCATTCTTTTTTTCTATCTTTGTGCACTATTGTGCCCACTTTTCGATCGATAGGCATTTCGAACGAATGTCGAGGTCGAAGCTTTCGATAGAAGATCGAATAACAAACATAATATTTTTAATAAAAATGCAAAGCAAAGGTTTCATCAAACTCATTGCGGCGCTTTTGGCGATCGCGTGCGTTTATCAATTTTCGTTTACGTTCAAGACACGGAGCGTAGAGAAGAAAGCGGCCCGCTATGCCGCGCAGTATCCTGCCGAGCAGCAGGCCGCTGCCGAACAGCATTATCTTGATTCGGTGCAGAATCTGCCGGTCTACAACCTTGGGTTCCGCAAATTCACCTACAAGGAGTGCAAGGGCAACGAATTGAATTTGGGCCTCGACCTCAAAGGCGGTATGAACGTCATGATGGAGGTGCAGGTGGACGGTGTCATCAAGGCTTTGGCCGGTGACAGCCAGAACGATCCTGCTTTTATCGCCGCCATCGAGGAGGCGAATAATGCTCTCAAAGAGGGTAGTTCGAAAGATTATGTCGACGTATTCGTCGAGACTTATCGGCGTGTTTCCGAGGGTCGTCCGTTGGCTGCGATTTTCGTCAGCCCTGATCGGAGCGACATCACGCTCGAAAGTTCCGACAGCGACGTTGCCAAAGTGTTGAAGGCCGATGTCGAGAAGGCTATCGGTGCTTCGTTCAACGTTTTGCGCAGCCGTATCGACAACTTCGGCGTCGTGCAGCCTAACATCATGCGCCTGCCCAATTCGCACCGTATTTTGGTCGAGTTGCCGGGTGTGAAAGAGCCGCAACGTGTGCGCGATTTGTTGCAGCGTACCGCTCAGTTGGAGTTTTGGTTGACCTACGATGCCAACGAGTTGTGGCGGTCGCTCCAAGAGACCGATGCGCTGTTGAGCAAAGAGGCCGCCGCTTCGGTCGTTGAGACTGAAACGGTTGCCGAAACCGCTGAGCCCGCAGCTCAGCCTGCCGCTACCAACGATTTGCTTTCGGAAATCGCTTCCGCGGAGCCCGAAGTCGCCGAAACCGCACATTCGGGTCGTTACGACCGTCAGCGCAACCCGCTTTTCGCGTTGCTCGACCCGTCGTATGCCGGCGGTGCCGTCATGGGTGCCGCCTATAAGTCCGACATGGCGGCCGTGACCGAATATTTATCGCGTCCTGCTGTGCGGCTGTTGTTCCCCGCCGATGTCCGCTTCATGTGGAGCGTCAAGGGCGACGACAAAATCGACGGTCGTTATTATCTCTATGCTATCAAGGCGCAGGGCGGTAAGGCTCCGCTCGACGGTTCGGTCGTCACTGAGGCGTCGGAGCAGTACCAGCAGCATGGCGCCACGGCCGAGGTCTCGATGGCAATGAACTCCGAGGGTGCCCAGCGTTGGGCGCGTCTGACTGGTGAGACCATCGGTAAATGCGTGGCCATCGTGTTGGACGGTGCTGTCTATTCGGCTCCGGTTGTCCGCACGAAGATCGACAAGGGTATTTCATCGATTTCGGGCGACTTTACCATCCAAGAGGCCAAAGACTTGGCTAACGTGCTCGAATCGGGTAAGGTACCGGCTCCTGCCAAAATCATTCAGGATACAGTCGTCGGTCCGTCGTTGGGTCAGGAATCCATCAACGCCGGTCTGTTGTCATTCGTCATCGCGTTCATCCTTGTGCTGTTGTACATGGGTCTATTCTATAAAACGGCTGGTTGGTTGTCCGATGTCGCGCTGTTGACTAACGTTTTCCTGTTGATGGGTATTCTCGTTTCGTTCGGTGCTGTGTTGACTTTGCCTGGTATTGCCGGTATCGTGCTGACGATGGGTATGGCCGTCGACGCCAACGTCATTATTTACGAACGTATCAAGGAGGAGCTTCGCGGTGGCAAAGGGCTGTCGCTGGCTATCAAGGATGGTTTCTCGAAAGCCTATTCGGCCATCATCGACGGTAACCTGACGACTATCATCACGGGTATTGTCCTGCTGATCTTCGGCAACGGTCCCGTGCGCGGTTTCGCTACAACGTTGATTATCGGTATCATCACCTCGTTCGTCAGTGCCGTCTTCATCACGCGCCTGTTGATCGACTGGATTGCTGCTAAGTGGGGTAATGTTTCGTTCTCGCGCAAGTGGTCGGAGGGATTCCTCAATAACACGCATATCGATTTCCTGAGCAAGCGTAAGATTTCCTATATCATCGCTGCCGCTGTAATCATCGTGTCGTGCGTCTCGTTTGTCGCTCAGGGGCTCAACCTCGGCGCCGAGTTCACTGGTGGTCGTGCTTACGTCATCCGGTTCGATAAGCCGGTTTTGGCCGAGGACGTGCGTACCAACCTGCACGGTGCGTTCTCCGGTTTGGATGCCGATGCTTCGAAGACCAGTTACGAGGTGAAGCAGTACGGCAACGAGCGTCAGATGCGCATCGTAACGCAGTACAAGTACGATGATACGTCCGACACGGCGACCGCCGAGGTCGAGGAGATCATCTACAATGCCTTGAAACCGCTCTATTCGTACGATATCTCGTTTGAGAACTTCAGCAACACGCAGAACGATGAGAACGGTATCGTCACGGCCGACAAGATCGGTCCGTCGATCGCCAGCGACATGACGTGGAACGCCATCTATTCGGTGTTGTTCTCGCTGATCGCCATCGGTCTCTATATCACGTTCCGGTTCAAGCGTTGGCAGTGGGCTTCGGGCGCCACGATGGCATTGGCCGTCAATGCGCTCTTCATCATCGGCGTCTTCTCGTTGTTCTATAAGATCATGCCGTTCAATTTGGAGGTAAACCAAGCCTTCATCGCGGCCATTCTGACGATTATCGGTTATGCGATCAACGATACCGTGGTGGTTTTCGACCGTATCCGCGAGTACTTGGGCCTCTATCCGAAACGGAATCTCAAGGAGAATGTCAATAACGCAATCAACTCGACCTTGTCGCGTACGATCAATACGTCGGGTACGACGCTCGTCACTCTGTTGGCCATTTTCTTCTTCGGTGGCGAGTCTATCCGTGCGTTCATCTTCGCGTTGATTATCGGCGTCGTCGTCGGTACCATTGCCACGATTTTCATCGCAACGCCCGTCGCTTACGATTTGATGTCCAAACGTGCCAAAATCGATAAGGAATAAATGATAGGGCATTTTCTTGGAAAAATAGATTTTACCCCTGCCGCACAAATGCGCGGCAGGGGTAAGTCTTTTTTGGATGATATCTTTCCGATTTTTCGGGAACTCGTTCGGCTGTTTTTTCAGCAGGCAGCTGGTGTGGTTTGTCGAAAAATTTGTAAATCCTCGGGTTATTCCGTAACTTTGTAAAGAGGTTAAGCCGTATGGTTATGGAAAATTTCTGGAAATGGATGCGTCGTTCTGTCTCGCCGGTATTCTGGGCGTTGCTTTTTGCGGCGTTTATCCTTTGGTATATCGCCAAATTGAGTTATACGTATACGACCGAGCACGACGTTCGGTTGCTCGTCGATGGTCAGCCGCTCGAAGTGACATGTGTGGTCGAAGGGCCCGGTGCCAATCTGTTCGGATATAAGGTTTATTCGAACAAAACGCTGCGTATTCCGCTCTCGGAACTCAAATACGAGGTGTTGCATGGCGAGGGGCACGAAGGGAAGATTCATATCGATCCGCAGTCGTTGCAGAAAGCCGTTTCGGTGCGCTTCAGCGATATTAAGGTCTTGTCGGTCGGTCACGTTCCCGAAATCGATTTACCCGCGAAGCCATGATGAAAGTGGGCATTACGGGAGGTATCGGTAGCGGAAAAAGTACGGTCTGCCGACTTTTCGCACAGCGCGGCATCGCCGTTTACGATTCCGATTGCGAGGCCAAACGTTTGATGACGGAAGATGTTGCATTGCAGCACGCTATCATCACACGCTTCGGCGCTGATATTTATTTCGATGGGATACTCGACCGTGCGAAACTCGCTGCTTGCGTTTTCTCCGATGCCGCGGCTCGCGCTGATTTGAATGCTTTGGTGCATCCCGCCGTCTTGCGCGATTTCGAGGCATGGGCTGAACGACAGACGAGTCCTTACGTGATTTTGGAGAGTGCCATTCTCTTCGAAGCAGGCTTGCGGGAGCGGGTCGATCGGTGTGTCGCTGTGTTGGCTCCCACCGAGTTGCGGATCCAGCGGGCATGCTTGCGCGACAAGTGCGACGAATCGAAAATCCGGAGCCGTATTGCTGCACAATTGTCCGATGATGAGTTGTGCGAGCGGGCCGATTACACGATGGTGAATATTCTCGAAACGGATTTGGAGCCCTCCGTTGCCTATCTTGACGGACTTTTCAGACAGCAAACGGCACAACGATGAAACTCGATTTATCCGCACCGCAGGTCATGGCGATCGTGAACGTCACGCCCGATTCGTTTTTTGCCGACAGTCGGACGTTCTGCGCAGATGCCATTGTTCGTCGGGTCGAGAACGCGCTCGCCGAGGGCGCTTCGATGCTCGATATCGGCGGTTATTCTTCGCGGCCTGGGGCTGCCGAGGTGCCGGTTGAGGAGGAGTGGCGTCGCGTTGCAATGGGATTGGATGCCGTCCGGTGCGTGGGTGCGCAGGTGCTTGTTTCCGTCGATACGTTCCGCAGCGAAATCGTTGCGCGGGCGGTCGAGCGTTTCGGCGAGGTGATCGTTAATGACATATCCGCCGGCGAGTTGGACGAACGGATGCTTCCGATCGTGGCGCATTATGGGGTTCCGTATGTCGCCATGCATATGAAAGGCACTCCGCAGACCATGCAGTCGATGACCGATTATCGGGGCGGCATTGTCGACGCTGTGACGGATTATTTTCGGGCGCGTACCGCCGATTTGTTGAGTGCCGGTATCCGGCGTGAAAATATTTTGCTCGACCCGGGATTCGGGTTCGCCAAGACGTTGGAGCAGAATTACGAATTGTTGTCCGGATTGCACCGGCTGTGTGAAACGGGTTATCCCGTGTTGGCCGGAGTCTCGCGTAAGTCGATGATTTGGCGGGCTTTGGATGCGAAGCCTGCCGACGCTTTGGCTGGTACAGTGGCGTTGGAGTGGGAATGCCTGCGGCAGGGGGCTGCTATCTTGCGCGCGCACGATGTGCGTGCAGCCGCGGATACTATCCGGTTATTCGGAATCTATAAAGGAGTGGGAAAATGATACATATCGAGAATATCTGCAAGCGTTTCGGTACATTGGAGGTGTTGCGTGGCATTTCACTTGACGTGGCTGATGGCGAGGTCGTGGCAATCGTCGGGGCCAGCGGGGCTGGAAAGACGACCTTGTTACAGATTATCGGTACGCTTTCGCGTCCCGACGAGGGTTCCGTGCTGATTTCCAAGCGCAACGTTTTTGCGTTGGACGACTGTGCTTTGTCGCGGTTTCGGAACGAGCAGATTGGGTTCGTTTTCCAGTTCCACCACTTGCTGCCCGAGTTCACGGCTTTCGAGAACGTCTGCATTCCCGGCCTCATCGGGCGTCGTCCGCGGGCTGAGGTCGAAAGCCGTGCGCGCGAATTGCTTGACTTGATGGGTCTCTCCGCTCGTTGCGATCACAAGCCCGGACAGCTTTCGGGCGGCGAGCAGCAGCGGGTTGCCATCGCACGGGCGCTTATCAATTCGCCTGCTGTGTTGTTGGCCGACGAGCCCTCCGGCAATCTCGATACCCGTACTCGTGATGAAATTCATCGCCTCTTCTTCGAGTTGCGCGACAAACTGGGGCAAACGGTCGTCATCGTGACGCACGACGAGCATTTGGCTGCCATGTCTGATCGGAAAATCACCATGTCCGACGGTCGGATCATCTTTTAGGCGGACGCAGTTTCAGAGAAGCCGGTTTGGAGTGCATTCCTGCATTTCGATGCCGGATACAAAAAAACGGCCCGAATTGTTCGGGCCGTCGTTGTTTCTGTGAGTCGAACCTTATTTGGTTGCTTCGGCAGGTGCTTCGGTTGCTTCGGCAGCCGTCGAATCTGCTTTCTCGCAGCAGCAGCACGAATCTGCTTTTTCGCACTCCTTGCATTCTACCGTAGCTTCAGCCTCGGCAGCAGCTTGATTGTTGGCATTGCCCCCGCAGCTGATCATGGCAGCAGCGGCTACAACGATAGCGAAAGAGAAAATCTTTTTCATGGCATTAAACATTTAATGTGAGTTGTATTTAACGTTGCAAAGATAGGTAAACGGTAGAATTATGCAAGAAAAAAATGAAAATTTTTAATAAATTGGGCTTTTGTGTCGCATTTTCCGTTCGGAAATCCTTAATTATTGAACTTTCGGGAATTGCGCGTCGGGTTCCGACGCTCCGTTTCGGGATTATTGCAGCAGGTTATGCAGCGTCAGTTCTTCGTTCTTGATAAATGCTTTCGGAAAGAGCGGGGTGACGCGGCCTTTCAGAATGATCGCCTCTTCCGTCGTCAGACAGTTGCCCACCGTGACGCGCCAATAGGGATTGTCGTAGGTCAGATAGACACTCGTATTAGAAAAATTCTCTTCGAAGAGCGATTTTGCACGCATGGCCTCGGATCGGGCGTTTTGGCTGTTGTCGAGGAAGATGCAGATACGGTAGCCGCGGAAAGTCGTGCGCGGTTGGATGCGTTCGGCTTGGGTTACGGCTTCGGCTGCATCGCCGTATTCGGTCGTTGTGACACGGCCTCCGCCCAAGGTCGAAGGAAAAGCCAATTGGTGTTTGAACGATTCGAGTTTCTGGGCTTCGGCACTCGTCGGGAATGCGCCGAGCGAAAGGAGCAGGAAAATCGGGAACAATCTGCGCATATTATTAGAAATGATTTTTCACGTCTTGCAACGTCACGCCAAAGGTATTCAAAAAATCCGACAACGGTACCTTTTCGCGGGCGATATTTACGGATGCCGGGCCGCCGCGGCCTTCGACGGAGTAGGAAACGAAGATTTGCGACGGTTCGTCCGTCTCGAGATCGCGGCCCAACAGCAGCACGATCAGCGGATCATCGATGCGTATTTTCCAGCGGGTCATGATGCTTTCGGTCGTACGTTTGCCGATTTCGACGCTTTCGTGCAGACGGATGCTCATCGCCTTGTCCTGCCGATAGTAAAACTCGAATACAGCTTTCGTCAGCACGAGTTTGTGTCTTGTGCCGTTCGCGACACGCAGGATGACATCGGCTCCGTTCAATCCTTTGGGGGTGATCTGCTCGATGGCTTCGATGCGGATTTTTCGGGCGGCATTTTCCGCCGCGCGGCGGCAGGAACCCATTGTCAGCGCCAGAAACAGGAGTGCTGAAAGGTATAATAAAGTGCGTTTCATCGTTTTTCTCCAGTGTAGATTCGGGCGATTCCGAGGCTTTGGCTTCGTGCGCGGCAGTTTCGGAATCCCGCTTGTTCCATCATTAACAGAAATCGTTCCGGTTCGGGAAATGCCACGACCGACGCAGGCAGATATTCATAGGCTTTTCGGTCGTGCGACAAAGCTCCGCCGATGCGGGGAAGCAGTTTGTGGAAATAGTATTCGTACGCTTTGCGGAACAGCCGGTTGTGCGGGCGCGACAGTTCCAGTATTATTGCTTGGCCTCCTGTTTTCAGCACGCGGTGGAATTCGCGCAGTCCCGCGTCAATGTCCCCGAAATTGCGTACGCCGAATGCGACGGTCACGGTGTCGACCGAATCCGTTGCGATCGAAAGATGTTCGGCATCTTCGATTGCCAGTTCGATGCGGGTATCGAAACCGCGTGCTGCAATTTTCTGCCGTGCTATGTCGAGCATTCCTTCCGAAAGGTCGACGGCTCGGATCTCTGCCTGCGGAATGCCGCGGGCGAGGTCGATGGCCAGATCGCCCGTGCCGGTCGCTGCATCGAGGATTCGTTCCGGCGATTTCCGGCGTGCGATTTGCACGACGTGTCGGCGCCAGAGCCGGTCGACATTCAACGACAGCAGGTGGTTGAGCCGGTCGTAGCTGGGCGCGATGCGGTCGAACATCGTGCGGACTTGCGTTTTTTTGCCTGTTAGTGTGTGGTGGGGTATCATTTGTAACGGATGGATTCTTCGGGTTTGACAGTCGAGACGATGGAGGCGGGGATGACTAATAGGGCTACGATGGCAGCCAGAAATCCGAGATTAAGCACAGCCCATTGGCCTGCGTTCAGTGCGATGGGCACTTCGGATAGCAAATAGCCCTCGGGGTCGAGCTTGATAAGGTGCGTTGCGGATTGCAGCAGGCAGAGCCCCAGTCCGACGGCATTGCCCCAAGCCAGCCCACGCAAGGCAATGAATCCGGCCCGATAGAGAAAAATGCGTCGCAGTTGTCCGTTGCGCATGCCGAACGTTTTCAGCAGACCGATCGTGCGCGTGTGGCTCAAAACCAGAATCAGCAATGCCGTCGCCATGTTGAAGAACGAGACGATGAGCATGATGACCAAAATTACGACTGCATTGACGTCGTGCGCCTTGAGCCAGTCGAAGACGTTCGGATAGAGTTGTTGTACGTTGTTGGCTGTCAGGTTGATCGTTTCGTCGCTTTCGTCGAGGAAGAGGCGTTCGTCCAACTCTCCGGCAAAGGGTTCTGCTGCATCGAGATTCGTCACGGCGATTTCGTAGCCTGTCACCTCGTCCGGACGCCAGCGTGCGAGTCGTTGGACGTTGCGCAGGTCGGTCAATATCAGAGCCTTGTCCATCTCGTCCATGCCCGATGCGTAGATGCCCGCTACCTTGAACCGGTCGCGGCGGGGTTGCTCGCCGTTTTCGACGAAAAGCATCTCGATTTTATCATCGACATTCGTGCCGATTCTGCGGGCCAGCGAGCGTGACAGCAGGATGTCTTTCGTGCGGATGCTGTCGCCCACGCGGGGTAGTTCGCCCTCGACGAGCCATTCGCGAAAGGTTTGCCAGTCATAGGTGCCGTCGACGCCTTTGAGTGTCACTCCTTCGACCGTGGCATCCGTGCGGACAATGCCGCCTTTGAGGGCATAAGGCACTGCCGCGACGAACCCCGGAACGGTGCTGATGAGCGTTTCGAGGTGTTCCGTCCGGCAGATGGGCGTCGCATCGAGTGTGTGGACACTGCGGATGTCGGTCACGACCACATGTCCCGTGAATCCGACCATCTTGCGGGTCACTTCGCGCTTGAAGCCCATCATTACGGCAATGGCGACAAGCATCACGGCGATGCTCAGGGCGACCGAAAGTACGGCGATGCGTTCCATGACACCGGCATGTTTGCCGGTCTCCGAACGGGCCGTCCGACGGGCTATGAAAAGGGCCAAGTCCACGAGCGCGTGTTTTTGTGTGAATTTTGATGCAAAGTAACGCATAAATTTCGTATTTTTGTCCGAATTTCGTCGGAATTGCATCCGACGGATGTTTTTAACAGGAAAATAAACCATTCGTCAACCATGTTGATTCATTCGCTTTTCGCGCTTTTGCAAGCCGGTTACCGTTCCGGTTCGGGCCTCGATTTTTCTGCGGCCCAGTCCGGTATGTTTCTGTTGATTATCGTTATCGGTATCGTCGGATACCTTGTGCAGGCTCGGTTGCAGTCTGTCTTCCGCAAATATTCCCGTGTGGAGTTCCCGGGCGGATTGACCGGTGCCGAGGTCGCCGAAAAGATGTTACGCGACAACAACATCCATAATGTTAAAGTGACCCACGTCAAGGGCCATCTGACCGACCATTTCAACCCGCAGACTATGACGGTCAATCTGAGCGATTCGGTTTATTCGTCCTCTTCTGTCGCTGCTGCCGCTGTTGCCGCTCACGAGTGCGGTCACGCTGTGCAGCATGCGCAGGGGTATGCTCCGTTGGTTTTGCGGTCTCAGTTGGTGCCGGTCGTGCAGTTCGCTTCGACGGCGGCTACTTGGATCGTCCTTCTGGGATTGGTGCTGCTTGCAACGACACAGAATGAATTGGTTTGTTGGATCGGCGTCGGCATGATTGCCATGTCGGCCGTATTTTCGTTGGTGACTTTGCCCGTCGAGTACAATGCTTCGGCCCGGGCGCTCGAATGGTTGAAATCCAGCCGTATGATGCCCGAAGCCCAGTTGTCGCAGGCCCGCGTGGCGCTCGGATGGGCGGCCCGCACCTATCTTGTAGCTGCATTGAGCGCCATTGCGTCGGTGCTTTATTATGTGTTGCTCGTTCTCGGAAACCGGCGTGACTGATGAATAAGTTCGGCGAAGACTACGCACCCAAAAGTTGGCTTGCGGTCACGGCACTCATCGTCGTGCTCGTGGCTGTCAGTTTCATCCCTCCGCAGAGCGTTGGCGGTGTCAAGTTGCGGCGGGCCAATATCCTGTCGGACCTTGTGTCGTTCGATGACGCTCCGGTTGCGAATACCGTTTTCGAACCGGCCATTGACGAACTCGTCCGCATCGATTTGGATTCCGTCGCCGGATGTATCGTGGCGGCCGATACGTTGCCGCCTGCCGCACAGATCGTCTATGCGTGGTCTCCTTTGCCGGATTCTCTTTCCGAGTTCGTTGCACGCAGGCTGCCTGTCGTGCCCGATAGTACGCTTTCGAGCCCTGCGTTGGTTCCTGTCGAGGATTTCAGCGGCGGACAGATGGAAGCGTTTTACGATACGTTGCTCCGCGCGCAGCGTCCTGTGCGCATCGCTTTTCTCGGTGATTCGTTTATCGAGGGGGACATTCTGACCGCCGACCTGCGCGAACGGTTGCAGCGGACTTACGGCGGCGGCGGCACTGGTTTTGCGCCGATGGCATCGCCGCTGACTGCGTTCCGGCGGTCGGTCAAAACCCAGTCGAAAGGGTGGACGTCCTATAACATCATGCAGCGTCGCAATGCGCCCGAGGCTTTGCGCAACAACTTTTTCGTTTCGGGGTGGGCTTGTCAAGCTACTGCCGGCGCTTCGACATCGTGGGTCGCGACCGATTTCCGCGAGCGGCTCGGCGATTGCAATGAGGCGCGGGTATTCTTTATCAGTCCGTCCGACAGCCGCATTGAGGTGACGGTCAACGATTCACTTCGCAATTCATTCGATGTCGAGGGCGATAAGGCCGTGCGGCAAATTGTGGTCGCCGCACCGCAGATTCACTCGCTTTCGTTCCGGGTGGCCGAGGGGAGCCGCGGGTTCATCGGTTACGGGGCTTTGTTCGATGGGGGCGGCGTCTCGGTCGACAATTACTCCATTCGTAGCAACAATGGACGGGCGCTTTTTTGGACCAATCCGTCGGTCGATGCGCAGGTGCATGCGCTTGTGCCGTACGATTTGGTCATCCTGCAATACGGGCTCAACATCATGCAGCAGGGCGTTTACGTCTACAACAAATATGGGGTTCAGATCGAGCAAATGATTGCTTTCGTGCGCGAATGTTTCCCGGGTGCCGCTGTGCTGTTGCTGGGTGTGAGCGATCGTTCGGTGAAGACCGAGCGCGGCTACGAGCCGATGGACGCCATTCCTTATCTGACGGCTTGCCAGCGTGCCGCTGCCGAGCGTGCCGGTGCCGCGTTCTGGCCGGTAAGCGATGCCATGCGGTCGTGGGGCGGTATGGCTGCATTCGTCTCGAACGGATGGGCCGGCAAAGACCATACGCACATCAATTTCGCCGGCGGACGTCGGGTCGCTTGGTCGCTCGCCGATGCTTTCCACGCCGGTGCGCGGGCCGTGTATGAGCGTATGGACGACGAAGATGATATGGCTGAATCCGCGATGCTGAACAATGTGCTCGATTCGTTGCAGTATGCTCGGATTCGCCGTGCATTGATACACGGTTTTGTGCCGACGGATATCGACGCGGGATTGGAATGACATGTTGGCGGTGACGGATGATATTGCGGTCCGGTTGCAGACCCTGTTGGCCTACGATGCCACTTCGCCGTTGATTTTCAGCAGCGGATTGTTCCTCTTTCTTTTTGCAGGATTCCTTTTGGTTTACAATTCGTTGCGCAATGCGACGACGGCCCGTATTATCTACGTCGTGCTCTTTTCGCTCTATTTTTATTACAAATCGAGCGGCATCTATTTTCTGCTGTTGATTTTCGCCGCGACCAGCGACTTCCTGATTGCCCGTGCTTTGTTCCGCACCGAGCGGATGTCGTTCCGGCGGCTGTGGGTGGCATTGAGCGTGGCGGTCAACCTTGGCATGTTGGCCTATTTCAAATACACCAACTTCCTCATTGACATCTCCAATGATTTGTTCGGTGCCGGATTCCTCCAGTTTCGCGATATTTTCCTGCCGGTCGGTATCTCGTTTTTCGTCTTCCAGTCGATGAGTTACACGATCGACATCTACCGTTGGCAGCTTCGGCCGTTGACCAGTTGGTTGGATTACCTTTTCTACCTTTCGTTTTTTCCGCAATTAGTTGCCGGTCCTATCGTCCGCGCCCGCGACTTCATTCCGCAGATTCGGCGTAAACCCATCGTCACGCGCGCGATGTTCGGCATGGGCGTCTTTCTGATTTTGACCGGATTGTTCAAAAAGGCGGTCATCTCGGATTATATTTCGCTTAACTTCGTCGACCGGATTTTCGAGGAGCCGTTGCTTTACACCGGATTCGAATGTCTGATGGGCATTTACGGATACGCTTTGCAGATTTATTGCGATTTTTCGGGGTATTCGGACATGGCCATTGGTATTGCGCTGTTGCTTGGCTTCCGCTTTCCCAAGAATTTCGATGCACCCTATAAATCGGCGACCATCACCGAGTTTTGGCGGCGGTGGCATATTTCGCTTTCGTCGTGGTTGCGCGATTACGTCTATATCTCGTTGGGCGGTAACCGTAAGGGGCGGTTTCACACCTATGTCAATCTGATGTTGACGATGCTTTTGGGCGGATTGTGGCACGGGGCCGCTTTCCGATTCATTTTGTGGGGGGCGTTGCACGGGGTCGCTTTGGCGCTTCACAAGATGTGGTTGGCCGTCGTGCCCGGAGCCAAAGTTTACGGTGCGCAGATGAACGGATTGGTGCGGGCCCTCGGTATTTTCTTCACTTTCAATCTGGTCTGTTTCGGGTGGTTGATGTTCCGCGCCGAGTCGATGCAGACCGTTTCGTTGTTGCTCCACCAGATTGCGTTCGACTTCCACGCATCGATGATTCCGCAGATATTGACTGGATATGCTGGTGTGTTCGCTTTGATTGTCGCCGGATACTTTCTGCACCTGATGCCCGGTCGGGTCGATACTTTTATGCAGCGTCGGGTCGTGGCTGCTCCGATGGTCGTGCAGGTCGTCATGGCTGCGGCGCTCATCTGGTGCGTGATGCAGATCAAGTCGAGCGACATCCAGCCGTTCATCTATTTTCAGTTCTGACCTTCGGGTCGTTGTGTTCCAGAGGAAATTCCGGTGGCGAGTCGAACGGGCGGCGTACGCCAGGCTGTTTCGTTTCGTCGGGGCCTGACGGTTTCGCATGGTTCTTGCAGCGCTGTGCCGCATCCTTAATCGAATGGACTTATGGAAAAATTGCGGCCTCATCTCGCGCTTTTGTTGTGCAATGCCATCTGGGCGATGGACTTTCCGTTTTATGCCATTGTGCTGCCTCGTTACATGGGGCCGATGGGTATGGTCGCTGCGTCGCTTTTCGTCGCAGCAGTCATTTCGTTCATCCCGTTGGGGTGGCGATGGGCGCGTTGGTATGCTGACAACCGGAAACTCGCCGTTGAGAACCGTTCTGCCCGCCCTCACGCCGAAAAGGTGCCGCACGAGGATATGCGCAAGTTGGTCGGCGCGGCTCTGTTGATCGGTGTCTTGCGCAAATCGTTCCTGATGTTCGGTCTTTCGCGTACGTCGCCCATCGACGGTTCGATTATCGATACCATCATTCCGATTCTTGTCTTGGTCGTGTCGGTCTTGTTGGGGCTCGACAAGTTTTCGCGCATGAAAATCATCGGTCTGACGATGGGTTTGGCCGGTGCCGTGTGCGTTGTGCTTTCGGGCGCTTCGTCCGTCCACGAGAAGGCCGAGTTGTTGGGCAACGTGCTCATCTTCTCGAGCGCTTGCGTCTCGGCGCTTTATATGGCGTTGTTCAAACGCTTGGTCGCTAAGTACAAACCCATCACGGTCATCCGGTGGATCTATTGCGTGGCGGCCATCATCACCTTGCCGTTCGGATTGCCCGATATCGTTCACGCTGATTATGCCAATATCGCGCACCATGCCTTGTTCCCGACGTTGTTCGTGTTGATCGTTCCTACGTTTTTCCCGAATCTTCTGTTGAATTACGGCCTGAAATATGTGGCGCCGACTGTCACGAGTATCTACACCTATTTGCAGCCCGTTTTGGCTATCATTGTCTCCGTGGCGATGGGGTTGGACAAACTGCATTTCGATACGGTATTGTTCGCTCTGTTGATTTTCATCGGTGTGGGATTGGTGTTGCGGTCGTATTCCGTCCATCGGACATTGGAGCATCCTTTGTCGCAGGGTATGCGGCATTAGCCGTCGTGCACGCCGGTTCGTTCCGGTCTGTTCGGTTTACATCGGTTCGGCCCGCAGTTGTTCGCGATAGGCATCCCAGTCTGCGATCGGCTTGCGGGCCGAACCTGATTTCATGGCTGCGCGGGCGACGGCCGCCGCCACTGTGCAGCGCAGACGCGGGTCGAAGGGCTTCGGAATCAGATAGTCGCGGCCGAATTCCAAATGTTCCAGCCCGTAGGCTCGTAACACCGATGTCGGCACCGGTTCGCGGGCCAGTTCGGCCAGCGCATGGGCTGCTGCGAGTTTCATCGCATCGTCGATACGGCGGGCCCGTACGTCGAGCGCTCCGCGGAAAATGTAGGGAAATCCCAGCACATTGTTCACTTGGTTCGGAAAATCCGATCTCCCCGTCGCAAAGATCAGGTCGGGGCGCGTCGCATGGGCCGTTTCGTAGGCGATTTCCGGATCGGGATTGGCCAGTGCCAAGACGATCGGTCGGGGTGCCATTGTCCGCAGCATGGCCGGTGTCAGCACGTCGGCTTTCGATACGCCGATGAAGATGTCCGCACCGTCGATCGCTTCGGCCAGCGTTGTGATACGGCGGTCCGTCGCAAATTCTCGTTTGTAGACATTGAGGTCTGTCCGGTGGCGGGTTACCGCACTTCGGCTGTCGCACAACACCATATTTTCGGGTCGGATGCCGATGCGGGACAGCATTCCGGCACAGGCGATGGCGGCCGCACCGGCCCCGTTGATAACTACACGTTGCCGTGCAGGTTCGCGACCCGTGATTTTCATTGCGTTGATAAGCGCCGCCGCGACGATTACGGCCGTGCCGTGTTGGTCGTCGTGCATCACCGGAATTTCCAGTTCCGCTTGTAGCCGGCGGTCGATTTCGAAACATTCCGGCGCTTTGATGTCCTCCAAATTGATTCCGCCGAAGGTCGGGGCGATGGCCCGCACCGTGCGGATGAATTCTTCCGTGTTGTGGGCGTCGACTTCGATGTCGAATGCGTCGATGCCGCCGAAAACCTTGAACAGCATGCTTTTGCCCTCCATGACGGGTTTCGAGGCGAGCGGCCCGATATCGCCCAGTCCCAGTACGGCCGTGCCGTTCGAGATGACGGCTACCGTGTTGCCTTTGTTCGTGTAGCGATAGGCGGCTTCGGGATCTTCTGCAATCGCACGGGCCGCTTCCGCTACACCGGGCGAGTAAGCCAGCGCGAGTTCTTCTTGCGTGTGGTGAGGTTTGGTGGGTACGACCTCGATTTTTCCCGGGCGTGGTTCGCTGTGGTAGCGCAGAGCTGCCGTTTTCTGATTCGTTTCCATAAGCAAAAACGCAGCGCACGATCGGTCGGCACTGCGTTTTCGGGGATGCAAATATTGTTCCGTGCGAGGTGTGCGAGGCGCATCCGGAATCAGAATAGGGTTCCGTTTTCGCCTTCCGTGTGGGTGAAGTGCAGATGGTCGTAGGCCAGTTCGGTCACTTCACGTCCGCGCGGCGTGCGTTTCAGAAATCCCTCTTTGATGAGGAACGGTTCATAAACTTCCTCGATGGTTCCGGCCTCCTCGCCGACAGCGGTCGCTACGGTGTTCAGTCCGACCGGCCCACCCTTGAACTTCTCGATGATGGTCGTCAGAATCTTGTTGTCCATGCTGTCCAGTCCGCGCGAATCGATGTTGAGGGCTTGCAGCGCGATGCGGGTAATCGAAAGATCGATATGGCCTTCGCCCTTGACCATGGCGAAATCGCGCACGCGGCGCAGCAGCGCATTCGCAATGCGCGGGGTACCGCGTGACCGGAGCGCCACTTCGTGGGCTGCGTCATCGTCGATTGATACATCGAGAATACGGGCTGAGCGCTTGACGATGCCGGCTAGCACCGAAGCATCGTAGTATTCCAAGTGGCATTGGATGCCGAATCGAGCTCGCAGCGGCGAGGTCAGCAGGCCGCTGCGTGTCGTGGCACCCACGAGCGTGAACGGGGCCAGTTCGATCTGAATCGAGCGGGCCGAGGGGCCTTTGTCCAGTACGATATCGATTTTGTAGTCTTCCATCGCCGAATAGAGATATTCCTCGACGATAGGGCTCAGACGATGGATTTCGTCGATGAAAAGCACATCGCCCGGATTCAGCCCCGTGAGCAGGCCCGCCAAGTCTCCCGGTTTGTCGAGCACCGGTCCCGATGTAATGCGCAGCTGAGCGCCCACTTCGTTGGCGATGATGTTCGCGAGTGTGGTTTTGCCCAGTCCCGGGGGGCCGTGGAGCAGTACATGGTCGAGCGAATCGCCGCGCATTAGGGCCGCTTTGATGAAGATGCGGAGATTTTCGACGATTTTGTCCTGCCCTGCGAAATTGCCGAGTTCCTGCGGGCGGATTTTATTTTCGAATTCGAGATCGCTCTCGGTGTTGCGCACGATTGACATGATGCAAAGATACGAAAAGTCGAGCGCAGAAACAAGCGTTTGCTTGATTATGCCGAAATGAAGTATCTTCGGTTAAACCCCAAAGGTCCGGAAAAATTGTATACGCGCGCTGTCGCTCCTTGCGCCGTAAACGGGCCGAATTTGCAGGATCGAGGATTTTTTTCTATATTTCTGCTGTTTTTCAAATCGAAACTGATGAAAGAGACTTTCGATATTTTTCTGTTGGTGATGGCCGTTGCGGCGCTCGGGGTTTTCGTCGCGTTGCATTTTTTCGAGGCTGGTTACGGCTTTCTTTTCGACCGGCGATATGGGCCGCCCGTTCCTAACAAGGTGGGTTGGGTGTTGATGGAAGCACCCGTCTTCGTCTTCATGTGCATCCTGTGGGCTTGCTCCGAGCGGATGTGGGATGCGGGGCCGTTGGTTTTGTTCCTCCTCTTTCAGACCCATTACTTCCAGCGGGCGTTCATCTTCCCGCTGTTGATGCGCGGCAGTTCGAAAATGCCGTTGGGTATCGTCGTCATGGGTATGGTATTCAATACGTTGAACGCCTTGATGCAGGGCGGGTGGATTTTTTTCGTCTCGCCCGACGGCTTCTACGATGACTGGTTCGCGAAACCTTATATCTATGTCGGCGGGGCGATTTTCTTTGCCGGCATGGCCATCAACCTGCATGCCGACTATATTATCCGCCATTTGCGCAAGCCCGGCGACACGCGTCATTACATTCCGCGCGGGGGTATGTTCCGTTACGTTTCGTCGGCCAATTATTTCGGTGAGTTCGTCGAGTGGACGGGGTTCGCCATCGCTTCGTGGTCGTGGGCCGGTGCCGTCTTCGCTTGGTGGACGTTCGCCAACCTTGCGCCCCGTGCCGCATCGCTCTACCGTCGCTATGAAAAGGAGTTCGGCACGGAGTTCACTGCTCTGAAACGCAAGAAAATCATTCCATTCATCTATTGATATGTCCGAACTTTTCACGCCTTATCAGTTGGGCCCCGTGATGTTGCGCAACCGCGTCGTCCGGTCGGCCGCTTTCGAGTCGATGGGGGAGAACTTCGGCCCTTCGAAGCAGCTCAAGGACTACCACGTCGCGGTCGCCCGCGGGGGCGTCGGCATGACGACCGTCGCCTATGCCGCCGTGTGCCGGAGCGGCCTTTCGTTCCGCAAACAGCTGTGGCTGCGGCCCGAAATCGTCCCCGCCTTGCGCGACTTGACCGATGCCGTCCACCGCGAGGGGGCCGCTGTCGGGCTCCAGATCGGGCATTGCGGCAACATGACTCATTTTACCACCGCCGGACAGATTCCCATTGGTGCGTCGACCGGATTCAACCTCTACGCCTATACGCCCGTGCGCGGGATGCGTAAGAGCGAAATCGTGCAGGTCGCCAAGGATTTCGGCCGCGCTGTGCATACGGCTGCCGATGCCGGATTCGATTCTATCGAGATGCACGCCGGTCACGGCTATCTGATTTCGCAGTTTCTGTCGCCCTATACCAACCACCGCCGCGACGAGTACGGCGGTTCGCTCGAAAATCGGATGCGGTTCATGCGGATGTGCCTCGAAGAGGTGATGGAGGCCGCCGCGCAGCGCAATCGGGCCGTGCTGGTCAAGCACAACATGTACGACGGTTTTTCGAGCGGCATCCAGATTCCCGAGAGCCTCGAAATCGCCAAAGTCATCGAATCCTACGGCGTCAACGGCATCGTCCTGTCGGCCGGTTTCGTGTCGAAAGCGCCGATGGCTGTCATGCGCGGTCTGATACCGCTCTATACGATGAGTCACTACTCGCCTTTGTGGTTGCGGTACTTCATTCGGTGGTGTGGTCCCTACATGATTAAGCAGTTCCCGTTCGAGGAGTGCTATTTCTTGGAGGACGCCAAGAAATTCCGCGCCGCGTTGAAGGGACCGCTTGTCTACGTGGGCGGTTTGGTAAGTCGCGAGGGCATCGACCGTGCGTTGGATGCCGGTTTCGACCTCGTGCAGATGGCTCGCGCGTTGGTCAACGACCCCGCGTTCGTCAATAAGCTCCGCGAGGGCGACGCTTCGACCCGCAGCGAGTGCGACCACCGCAACTATTGCATTGCGCGGATGTATTCCGTCGACATGAAATGTTGCAAACATTGCCCTGACCTGCCGCGCAAGATACGCGAGGAATTAGCGAAACTTCCGTGATATGAAATGCGGTGAAATCGTTCGCGGAGCCGCTTGGGCTTTGGTTTCCGGCGCCGGTTCCGGAATCGGACGCTGTTATGCCCTGCAATTGGCGGCTTTGGGTTACCGCGTCGTCTTGATAGGCGAGCGGGCCGAGCGGCTCGACGTCGTGAAAACGGAAATTGAGGCGGCCGGCGGCATCGAGGTGCGTACGTGTTCCCTTGACCTCGCCCGTACGACCGCAGCGCAGGAGTTGTTCGATTGGACACGGGCACAAGGCATCGCTGTCGACGTGCTGGTCAATAACGCTGGCATCTTCTCGTTCTGCGATGTCTTGGCCACGCCGCCCGAGCGCATCGAGCGCATCATCTTGTTGCATGACCTGACCGCGACGCAGCTTTGCCGGCTTTTCGCGGCGGACATGATTCGGCGCGGGGTGCGGGGGCATATACTCAATATGTCTTCCTATTCGTTGTGGATGCCGTTCCCCGGATTGTCCATATACAGTGCTTCGAAAGCCTATCTGAAAAGTTTTTCTGTCGCTTTCGCCCGCGAGGTCGCCGACCGCGGCATTCGCGTCACGGCAGTGTGTCCTGCCGGTGTTGCGACAGACCTCTATGGATTGACACCCCGTTGGCAGCGCATCGGATTGCGTCTGGGGGCGCTCATTTCGGCTGACAGTTGCGCACGTCGCGGGCTGCGGGCTTTGTGGCGCGGGCGGCGGTGCATCGTGCCCGATTGGTGGAACCGCTTGTTCATCCCTGTCTGCAAGATGCTGCCCATGTGGATGTTGCGTCCGTTGAGGAATTATACGATTAAATTTCAGAAATAGCTGTGGGAGTTGTGATTCGCAACGTCGTGTTCGACCTCGGCGGGGTGCTCGTCGGGCTCGACCTCGAAGGGTGTAGGGCCGCTTTTGCCGCTATCGGATTGGGGTGTATCGGACAGTTGATTGACGCATATCATCCCGTGGAGATGATGGGCCGGATGGAGCAGGGCGACCTTTCGTTCCATGAAACCTGCGACGAGATGCGGCGGATGACCGACAACCGTACGGTTACGGACAAGCAGATCGCCGGTGCCATCGCTGCCATTCTGACCGATATTCCTGTTGTGAAATTGCGGGCTGTCGAGCGATTGCGGCGACGGGGCGTGCGCACCTATGTCCTGTCGAACAACAATCCCGTAGCGATGGAGGCGATCCGGCGGATGTGTACGGTCGACGGCCGTACGATAGAAGATTATTTCGACGGGATCTACGTCTCTTATCGGATGCACGAGTTGAAGCCGTCGCCCGCGATTTTCCGGCAGATGATGGACGACAGCGGCATTCGCCCCGAGGAAACTCTTTTCATCGACGATTCCGAACGGAACATTGCTACTGCGCGCGAGTTGGGCTTCGGAGTCTATTGTCCTGCTCCCGACGAGGATTTCACGCCGTTGCTCGACAGCATCGGTCAGTCTGCGGGATGCGAATGGCCGACTGGTTTCTGAAAATGTTTGTCGGAATGAAAAAAGGGTTTATCTTTGCACTTCGGAACGGGGTGTAGCGCAGTCCGGTTAGCGCACCTGCTTTGGGAGCAGGGGGTCGCAGGTTCGAATCCTGTCTCCCCGACGCTGAAAATCAGCGAACTACATCGAATCGATGCGGTTCGCTGACTTCGTTTTTGCATACAAATTGCTGCAAACTTTTTCATTGCCGAATTTGGCGTTTCCGAAAAACTGCTTATCTTTGTTACTTATTCGGGCCTTTCGGAGGCTGCGACGAGCGAAAGCAGATGTACAAATTCGTACCTATATTGAAGTCGGTTTTGTGGGGCGGTGAGAAACTCATCGCCTACAAGGAGATCGTTTCCGACCGTACGCAAATCGGCGAAAGCTGGGAATTGTCCGGCGTCGCCGGAAGCGAATCGGTCGTCGCCGAGGGCCCCGATGCCGGCCTGTCGCTCTCCGGTTTGCTTGCACGGGACGGTGCCGATCTGCTCGGAAAGTCCAATTACGCTCGTTTCGGTAACGAATTTCCTCTGTTGGTCAAATTCATCGATGCCAAGCAGGATCTTTCGATTCAGGTGCATCCCAACGACGCATTGGCTTGGCAGCGCCACCGTGCGAAGGGGAAAAACGAGATGTGGTATGTTATCGGGGCTGATCCGAGTGCGCATTTGCGTTGCGGTTTCTCCGAACGGATGACACCGGAAACCTACGAGGATTGCGTAGCCCGACATGCGTTGATCGATCGGTTGTCCGATTATGCCATCCGTCCGGGCGATGTCTTCTTTTTGCCGGCAGGGTGCGTTCATACGATTTGCGCCGGTTCGTTCATTGCCGAGATTCAGCAGACCTCCGACATCACTTACCGCATCTATGATTACGACCGGCGCGACGCTCGGGGCGACCTGCGCGAATTGCACACGGACTTGGCGAAAGATGCTATCGATTATACATCGCGGTCCGATCACCGCATCTCTTACGAACGTCGGACGGATGCGTCGGTCGAGTTGGTTCGCGGCCCTTATTTCACCACCGCGTTTGCCGAAATTACGCAATCTTACCGCTTTGATTTGGTGGCGCTCGATTCGTTTCTTATCGTAGTTTGTACGGCCGGTCGTGGCGAGTTGATCGATGATGCCGGCAACAGATGCCCGTTGCATCAGGGCGAAACCGTACTCGTGCCGGCCAAAATCCGCTCGTTGCGAGTGGAGCCGGTGGAGCCGATGACGCTGCTGACGAGTTGCATCGACGGTTGATTTTCCGGTTCGGGCATCGTATTTGCATACGCATGGGTGTTAAAACCTATGTGTCATGAAAAGATCAGTCATCTTTATTACGTGTCTTCTGTTGTGTGCAGCAGCCGTAACGGTCATCGGCCAAAAAAAAGCGTTGTCTCCCAAAGAGGAGCGTCGCGAAGTGCGTGAAAAGCGCCGTGCCGAACGGATCGCCAATTTCGAAAAGACGATGGATTCCATCGTTCTGTCGCGCAATTTCCAGTTCAATCCGCAGACCATGCAGCGGCAGCCCGCCGGCCCGATGCGTCAGATCATGAATCCCGAGTTCAACGTCGGCGTGTGGGACGGTACCGTCGACATCTGTCTGCCTTATGTCAAGGGGTATGTTCCGCCTTATTATGTTACCGTACTGAACTATACGGTCAATAGCCTGCAAGGCTACACCACCGAACAGACCCACGAAGGGTGGATGGTGACCTTCACCACGCCGTTGTTCTCCGCTTCGGAGTACACGTTCACGTTCGAGATTTTCTCGCGGACGGGCGGTGCGACGTTGACGATTACCAATCCGTGGTACAATCCCGTGCAGTACTCGGGTAGTATCTCGCAGTTGTATTGATACTTTGAAATAATATGAAAAGACTTTTTCCGGTTCTTTCCGGCGCGGCCGCATTGTGCGGTTGCGCCGTTTTCGCCCTTTCCGCTCGGGCTTATCCGGCACCTTCGTCGGACAGTCGTTTCGCCGAACCGTCGCCTCAGGTGTCGGACATCCGTTCTTCGGTCGACAGCGTGCCGCAGACCGCTATCGTGCCGGTGCAGCAGGCGCCTGTCCGGCTCGTGGAACATACGAATGTCTACGAAGTTTCCGGCGAGGGGTTGAATCGGGTCGAACGGCGGGCTCTGCGTGCCAAGAATTATGCAGCTTGCATCGACTCGTTGGTGCAGTCGCACAATTACATGTTCTATCCTGCCACGATGCAGGAGATGCCCGACGGCCGCGTGCGGTCGATTTATGCCGATTATTTCTTTTTTGCGCTTTTCGTCGATCATGTCGAGGTGCATTTGCCCGTCGACCGTGCTGCATCGCAGTATTTCGAGCGGCTCAACTTCGATTCGATGTCCATCAGCAATTATCAGGTTTCGCGCGTGCAGTGCGGTTGGATGATTTCGTTCAACATCGCCGATGGCGACACGCTCTACCATGCCTGCTTTACCGTCTCGACCGCTACCGGTGAAACGATTCTCACCTTGATTACGCCCTCCGTCACGATGCGTTATGCCGGTCGGCTCGACAGTTGCTTCCGCGGACATCATGCGCCGCGTCCGTAAGCGTTCGGCCGAAAGAATGTTGCGTTCGTGTAATCAGAACGGGCGAATCGGCATAATCGTGTCGACGTTTGTTTGTGCGCTCGACTTTTCTTATCTTTGCCGCGAAAGCTCATTTTAACGGAGATCATTATGGAAAAGAAGAAAGTCTTGGCGCTGGTTGCGCATGATAACATGAAGCGCGACTTGGCCGAATGGGTGGATTGGAACTCGGACAAATTGTATTGCCACCATCTGATTTGTACCGGTACGACCGGTAAGATGGTCGAGAAAACCCTGCGCAACCATCGCGAACAGATGGAAGAGGGCGACTTGGCACCCGAGTTGGAGATTACGCTGTTGAAATCGGGTCCGTTGGGCGGAGATCAGCAGTTGGGGGCGAAAATCGTCGACGGTGAAATCGATGCACTGATTTTTTTCTGCGATCCGATGTCCGCACAGCCGCACGACGTCGACGTCAAGGCTTTGTTGCGTTTGGCTTCGCTCTGCAACGTGCCGACGGCTGTCAACCGCGCTACAGCTGACTTCATCATCTCGTCGCCGTTGTTCGAGGACGATGAGTACAAGCCGGTCGTGAAAGATTACCGCGATTATGTCGAGCGGGTACTGAATTAGGCGGTTCCGACCGTTAAAAAGTTATAATTCGTGTGAGAGCGGGGCTGGAATGGCTCCGCTCAAATCATATCCGGCCCAGCGGTCGCCGATATAGTCCAGCGTCGCGAATAGTTCGTCGATGTCGAGCGTCGTGACGAGTTTCAGCCGTGTCGCCTTGAAGTCGGGCAGCCCCTTGAAATAGTTCGTCAGGTGGCGGCGCATTTCCAGTATGCCGACATATTCGCCTTTGATTTCCAGCGACTTTTGCAGATGTTCCCGCGCTATCGCCACCCGTTCTGCGACTGTGGGCTGCAGCAGCACTTCGCCTGTTGTCAAGAAGTGCTTCACTTCGCGGAATATCCACGGTCGCCCGTAGGTCGCACGGCCTATCATCACTCCGTCCACGCCGTAGCGGTCGAACATCTCGGTTGCTTTCGGGCCGCTGTCCACATCACCGTTGCCGATGATGGGGATCCGGATTTGCGGATTGTTCTTCACTCGGCCGATCAGCGTCCAGTCTGCTTCGCCGCGGTACATCTGCGCGCGCGTGCGGCCATGAATGGTCAGCGCCGCAATACCGACATCTTGCAGCCGGAGGGCGATTTCTTCGATGTTTTTCGATGTGTCGTCCCAGCCGAGTCGTGTTTTCACCGTTACGGGTTTGTGTACCGCCTCGACGATGCGGCGGGTCATTTCGACCATCAGCGGTACGTCGCGCATCATGCCCGAACCCGCGCCGCGTCCTGCGATTTTCTTCACCGGACACCCGAAATTGATGTCGATGATGTCCGGCCCCGCCGCTTCCGCCATGCGGGCCGCTTCGACCATCGGGTCGATGAGGTGGCCGTAGATCTGGATGCCTACGGGACGTTCGCTTTCGGCGATTTCGAGTTTTTTGAGCGCTTTCGCCGCATCGCGTATCAGTCCGTCGGCCGGTATGAACTCCGTGTAGACCACATCGGCCCCGAACCGCTTGCACATGTAGCGGAACGAAGGGTCGGTGACATCCTCCATCGGAGCCAGAAAAAGCGGGTGCGTGCCCAGATCCAAATCTGCGATTTTCATGCGTTGAACGGGATTAGTTGCGCAAAGGTAGTTGTTATTCCGCAATAAAGCGTTAAATTTGTGGCTCAAAAATATTTTTCGGACATGAAGCAGATCGAGACTTATATTTCAGGAGCCGTCCGCAGTGCCGTCGAATCGTTGTTCGGTCCGTGCGGCGACAAACAGTTGCAGATTCAGAAAACCCGTCGGGAGTTCGAGGGTGATTTTACGCTCGTCACCTTTCCGTTGTTGCGTCTGAGCCGCAAGTCGCCCGAAGCTACGGCGACCGAAATCGGCGAGTGGATGCAGGCCCATGTTCCGGAAATCCGTGCGTTCAACGTCATCAAGGGATTTCTCAATCTGACGCTCGACAGCGCTTTCTGGCAGGCTCGGTTCGCCGAAATCGTCGCTGACGAGCATTTCGGCGAGGCTCCGGCGACCGGACGTACGGTGATGATCGAATATTCGTCGCCCAATACCAACAAACCGTTGCACTTGGGTCATATCCGCAACAATCTGTTGGGATACTCCGTGGCGCAGATTCTCAAAGCCAACGGTCACAAGGTCATCAAGGCCAATCTGGTGAACGATCGCGGCATCCACATCTGCAAATCGATGCTCGCATGGCAGCTTTACGGCGACGGCGAGACGCCCGAAAGCACCGGTATGAAGGGCGACCATTTGGTCGGCAAATATTACGTCGAGTTCGATAAACACTATAAGGCGCAAATCAAGGAGTTGATGGCGCAGGGGCAAAGCGAGGACGATGCCAAAAAAAATGCGCCCATCATGCTCGCTGCGCAAGAGATGCTGCGCAAGTGGGAGGCCAAAGACCCCGAGGTCTATGCCCTGTGGGAGAAAATGAACGGTTGGGTTTACGACGGGTTCGATGTGACTTACAAGGCGTTGGGCGTCGACTTCGATAAAGTTTATTATGAATCCCAAACCTATCTTTTAGGAAAATCGCTTGTCGAGGAGGGGCTCGCCAAAGGGGTCTTCTATCGGCGCGATGACAATTCGGTGTGGATCGACCTGCGGAACGACGGGCTGGATGAAAAATTGCTTCTGCGCGGTGACGGTACGTCGGTCTACATGACGCAGGATTTGGGCACGGCTTTCCGCCGCTTCGAGGATAACCGGCTCGACGATATGATTTATGTCGTCGGCAACGAGCAGAACTACCATTTTCAAGTTTTGAAACTGGTGCTCAAGAAGTTGGGTTATGCTGACTGGAGTGACCATATCACGCACCTTTCCTACGGCATGGTGGAGTTGCCCGAGGGCAAGATGAAGTCGCGCGAGGGTACGGTGGTCGACGCCGATGATTTGATTGCCGCGATGGTCTCGACGGCCCGCGAGATGTCCGCCGAACTGGGTAAATTGGATGATTGTTCGCCCGAGGAGGCCGACGCTGTTTCGACGATGGTCGGTTTGGGCGCTTTGAAATACTTCATTCTGAAGGTCGACCCCAAGAAGACTATGTTGTTCGACCCGCGCGAGTCCATCGATTTCAACGGCAATACCGGTCCGTTCATCCAGTACACCCATGCGCGCATCCGTTCGTTGTTGCGCAAAGCCACCGATGCCGGCATCGGGTTGCAGGGCGAGGTTTCGGCCGAATACCTGCCCGAAGAGGTCGCGTTGGTCAAGCTCTTGACCGAGTATCCTGCCGCGGTGGCCGCTGCCGGTGCTGATTTTGCGCCTTCGATCATCGGCGCTTACGTCTACGAACTGGCGAAACAGTTCAACGGCTATTATCACGACCATTCGATTCTCCGCGAGGAGCGGGCTGACGTGCGGCAGATGCGTTTGCAACTCGCTGCGCAGGTGGCACGTACCATCCGCAGCGGCATGGCGTTGCTCGGCATCGACGTTCCCGAACGGATGTAATCCGCCCGCCGCATCACGCGATGTGGTACGAATGTTGCGACGAGGAGTGGCAAGTTAACTAACACTCTTTTAGCGTGAAAACATTGGTATCCACTTTCGCTATCTCTCTTGCGTTGTTCGTTGCCACCGGAGCATCGGCGCAGCGTTGGAGCGCGGCATCGACGTCTGCGGCCGATTCCGTGTTGTTGTCGGAGAAGACCGACGGCGATTACCTCGTCCGCAGATATATGATCCGGAATCAGGGCGATGCCGACTATACGGTGCGTTATCAGATCAATCTGGCCAAGCTCGCGCCGTCGTTGGACAATAACACGGATCAGCTCGACCGGTTGGGTTTGTTCGTCGATCGTCTGATGCGCGATACGGCCATGAATGTCAAGTCCGTTACTATCACCGGCTTCGCTTCGCCCGACGGTACGGTCGCTTTCAACGAGGCATTGGCTCGCAAGCGTGCGCAGGACTTCAAGAATTATGTCGACCGGAAGTACGATCTTTCGCGGCGTTACAACGTCACGTTGCACTCCGTGGCCGAAGATTGGGAGATGTGTCGTGCTCTCGTCGTCCAGTCGTCCATTCCCGACAAACAGACCGTGTTGAATATCATCGACAGCAATCGTTCGATCGAGGCGAAAGAGCAGGCCCTGAAAAAATTACCGCCTGTCTGGAATTACATGAAACAGCATATCCTGCCGCCGTTGCGTCGGGTCGAGATGACGATCGATTATGGTTCGGGCACGGTGGTCGAAGTGCGTCGCCGTATCGTGCGTCCTGCACCGGTGCCCGCTCCGAAACCGAAAGATTCGTGTTGTTGCGTCGTGGTCGATGATTCGGCTACAGGCATCATCGTCGAGTTGCCGGTTACGGGACGTGATTTCGATGAGTACGAACGGGAACTTCGGCGCGATGTCAAGCACATGGAGCGAGAATACCGGCATACCGAGCGTCGTATGGAGCATTTGGGACGTTCCGAGGGGCGTACGTTGGAGCCGTTGTCGACCAAGGAGACGCGTGAAGCTCGCAAACTGGCCCGCAAGGAGGCGCGCATCGCCCGTAAGATGGCGAAAGCCGAAGCGAAAGCAGCCAAAAAATCCTACAAGGAACTGGAGCGCAGCATGCGTTGATGCGCTGCGGCCGAATGATACACAAATCGGCGGACTTTTTTGAAAAAGTCCGCCGATTTTGCTGTTTTCGGGAAGCGATGCTTATTTCGCTCCGTTGATTTTGCTCAGTTTCTCGAACAGAGCGAAGAACGATGCGACGATCTCCTTGCGCAACGCTGCGTAGTGTTTGCGCACGAGCGAGCGGTTGTGCGGCTCAGCCGGATTCATTGCCTTGCTATACAGTTCGTTGCGCAAAGCGACAGCCTCCTGCATGATTCCGAAAATCTCCTGCTCTTTCGAGGGCTGGTAGCAGATCGCCATGTCGCAATCGAACACGATCTCTTCGAGACGGTAATCGATCTCCTTTTTGAGAACTCTTAAATTTGCCATTTTTTTATTAATATTCTGTTGTAATGCTAATTTCGGTCGTAAACAGGTCGTATAGGTAAGTCGTAAGTAGTCTTTTGCTACTCTCGGTCGTAAAATCCTCCTTCTGAATTTTCTTTGCAGTCGGTTCGGGCATTTAGCCCCGCGGAGCGATTCTGCGCACAAAATTAGCAATTTGTTTCAGATTATCCAAAATCCGGTGAAAATTCGAAATTTTTGCGTTAATTTTGGCATCGGATTTACCGTAAAACGACCATGACATTACAGCATCCCGAATGGAGTTACAGCTCCGTGGTCTATGAAATGAACGTGCGTCAACTGACGCCTGAAGGTACTTTGCAGGCGGCGACTGCGCGGCTTGCTTTTCTGCACGAAATCGGCATCGACATCGTGTGGCTGATGCCCGTCTATCCCATCGGTTGCGAAGGCCGCAAGGGTGCGCTCGGTTCCTATTATTCCGTGCGCGATTATTGCGCCGTCAACCCCGAACTGGGTACGATGGACGACTTTGACCGTTTCATCGCGACCGCCCATGCAATGGGGATGAAAGTTATCCTCGATTGGGTCGCCAACCATACGGCGCGCGATGCCCGTTGGGTGACCGAGCGGCCCGCTACATGGTACGAACGCGATGCTCAGGGTGTTCCTGTCGTGCCGTGGGATTGGACCGATACGGCAAAATTGAATTATGCGAATCCCGAGGTTTGGGAGGGGCAGGCCGAAGCGATGGAATTCTGGTTGCGCGAACATGCGGTCGACGGATTCCGCTGCGATATGGCGATGCTGGTGCCGATCGAGTTTTGGAATGAGACTGCGCAGCGGCTGCGGATGGTGAAACCCGATCTGTTCTTGTTGGCCGAGGCTGAGGAGCCGAATCTTTTCGAGAATGGCGCTTTCGACGCCTGCTATGCTTGGCAGATGGGGCATTTGTTGGAGGATGTCGCACAGCAGCGGGTGCGTGTCACCGCCTTGCGCGATTATCTCTATGCCGACCTCGGCCGTTATCCCGAGGAGGCTATGCGGTTGACCTTTACATCCAATCACGACGAAAATTCATGGTCGGGTTCCGAGTTCGTCCGTTTCGGCAATGCTCGTGAGGCGATGACCGTCTTCACGTTCGTCGTGCCGCGCGGTTTGCCGTTGATTTATACGGGACAGGAAGTGGGATACGATCATTCGTTCGCATTTTTCGACCGCGACTCTATCCCCGCGGAATGTTATAAGGCGAACGGCGAGACCGAACTGTATCGGCGGTTGGCCGCTCTGCGGCATGACAATCCAGCTTTGGCCTCGGGCGGTCGGGGCGGCCGGCTGGTGGAAATCCGCAACAACGCCGAGGATTGCCTGATGATTCTCGTGCGCGAGAAGGACGGCAATCGGGTTGTGGCTATCATGAATCTGTCTCCCTATGCCATTCATGCCGATTACCGGACGGGAATCTATACGGGAATTTATACCGATGCAATGACGGGTGAGGAACGGTTGTTGCCCGAACACGTTGAGGAGGATATGGCGCCTTGGAGTTATCGGGTGCTCATAGCACGGTAGCAGGGTATGATTCGGAAGTGGTTTATATGCGGTTTTGCGGTTTGCGCCGTTGCGTTCGTTTCAGCGGCTTCGGCCGGAACGTATCGTCCCGACGAGGTGCCCAATGTGCAGCTTCGCGACCGGAACCGGTATGTGAGCAATCCCGACGGCATACTTTCGGAGGGTGCTGTCAGCCGCATTGACGAGGTTTGCGCCGCATTGCGTGCGAAAGGATTGGCGCAGGTCGCCGTCGTGGCAGTCGATGATATCGAGAGTGGCGACGCTTTTTCGTTTGCCATCGAATTGTTCCGGCGTTGGGGTGTCGGAGATGCCCGCAACGATAATGGTTTGGGCGTTCTGCTGGTCAAGGATCGGCATGAAATACGCTTCGTTACCGGCGGTGGACTGGAGGGCGTTTTGCCCGATGCGATCTGCAAACGGATTCAGATGCAGTTCATGTTGCCGGCCTTTCGGGAGGACGATTTCGATCGCGGCATGACGGAGGGTATCGATGCTGTGGCTGTGGTCTTGGAAAAGGGCGGCGAAGCGCTTCCCGAGATTTCTGCATCCGACGATGAACTTTCGGGATGGGAGATTCTGGCGATTCTGTCGTTGTTCATCGTCTTGCCGGTCGTCGTGGTGTGGGTGGTTTACGGATTGAGCCGTCGATGTCCCAAATGCCATCGGTTGACCTTGCAGCAGCGGTCGTCGCGTCTGCTCCGTGAAACATCGAATTTCCGCGAGATGGAGTATACTTATGTTTGTTCGCATTGCGGTCGGGTTGTCAAGCGTCGGGCGCGCAATTATAAGGACGATGGTTCCGGTACAGCCGGTGGCGGATTCCTCGGCGGTACGTTACATGGTGGAAGTTTCCGCGGTGGCAGCATGGGTGGCGGCTTCGGCGGCGGTTCGTTCGGTGGCGGAGGTGCCGGTTCGAAATGGTGACGAACCGCAGTCGGACTTTAGGAATTGAAAAATAATTACAAAAATTAATAAATAAAAGATTCGATTATGAAGAAACGAATGGGTTGGGTCGTGTTTTTGATTGTGGCGTGCGTTCTGGCCGTCTATTGTTACATGACTTACAACGGTTTGGTGACCAAGGATGAAGCGGTGAAGACCGCGTGGTCGAATGTCGAGACGCAGTACCAGCGTCGGGCCGATCTGATTCCCAATCTGGTCAATACGGTCAAGGGTTATGCGGCCCATGAGTCGCAGACTCTCGAAGCGGTGACTGCGGCCCGTGCCAATGCCACTTCGGTCAATCTTTCGGTGGATGAACTGACTCCCGAACGGATGGCTGAGTTCCAGCAGGCACAGTCTCGTTTGCAGTCGGCGCTCGGGCGGTTGATTGCCGTGTCGGAGCGTTACCCCGATCTCAAGGCCAATCGGAATTTCATGGAGTTGCAGGCTCAGTTGGAGGGTACGGAGAACCGGATAGCCGTGGCCCGTAAGGATTTCAACGAGGTGGCTCGGAATTACAATGTCTCGGTGCGGCGTTTTCCGAATAATTTGGTGGCCGGGATGTTCGGTTTCGAGACGAAACCTTATTTCGATGCGGCTGCCGGTTCCGAGACGGCGCCTGTCGTGAATTTCTGACATGACGTCCGAAAAAATGCGCGGTTATCTTCTCGGGGCGATAGCCGCTGCCAGTTACGGACTGAATCCGCTCTTCGCTTTGCCGCTTTACGAGGCTGGTGTCGGAGTGGATTCGGTGCTTTTTTACCGTTATTTGCTGGCTGTGGTGATGATGGGGGCATTGATGCTCGTGCGGCGTCAGTCATTCGCGCTGGCGCGGCGCGACATTTTGCCGCTCGTCGTCTTGGGTTTGCTCTTTTCATTTTCGTCGTTGTTGTTGTTCCAGAGTTACAAGTACATGGATGCCGGCATCGCTTCGACGATACTTTTTCTTTACCCCGTGGTGGTGGCCGTGATTATGACGGTCGGCTTCCACGAGAAAGCCTCGTTGGCGACGGTGCTTTCCATTCTGCTCTCTTCCGTCGGTATTCTGTTGCTCTGCCGCTCGGCCGACGGGACGACCTTGAATCCTGTCGGGATAGCGCTCGTACTGCTTTCGTCGTTGTGCTATGCCGTCTATATCGTCGGTGTCAACCGCTCCTCCCTGCGAACGATGTCGGCTGAAAAGCTGACTTTCTATTCGTTGTTGATCGGTACTTCCATTTATGTCGTGCGGTTGCACGGCTGCGTCGATTTGCAGTTGTTGCCTTCGTTCCCGATGTGGGAATGTGCCGTTGGACTGGCACTCTTTCCGACCATCGTTTCGTTGGTTGCGTTGGCCAGTGCCATACACCGTATCGGTTCTACACCTGCAGCGATTCTCGGGGCGTTGGAGCCGGTCACGGCGCTGATTATCGGCGTCGCCGTATTCAGTGAAGCGCTCACGGTGCGTATCATCGGCGGGGTCGTGCTGATACTGGTCGCCGTGACGCTCATCATCGTCGGTGATTCGCTCCGGCTGCCGCGCATCGTGCGTATTCCGCATCTGCTTCGGTTGCCGCATCGAAACTGGTAATTACAGCCGGTTTTTCTCTTGCTCGGAGCCGGCTTCGACGCTCTTTTGCTTGAAAGCTTTTCCTGACCGGAAGTTGTAGGTGAGTCCGAACTGCCAACTGCGGCTTACAAACGGTTGTATGATGGCCATGCGGCGGACGAAACCTTCGTTGCGCGTGAGAATGTGCTGCGTGTTTTCGACGATGTTGCGTACGCGGAACGACAACGTGAAATGTTCGCCGAACCGTTTCTTGACGCCGGCATTCAGAAAATGCAGCGGATTGATTTTGATATTCCCCAGTTCGACGCGGCCTTGATAGTGGTAGGATAAATCGATGTAGAATTTCGCCGGAAGTGTGAAGGTCATCGATGTCGTGGCTCGTACGATATTTTGGTATCGCAGGGCGGCATCGGCCGATTCGCGTTGTCCCATGCGGCCGTAGAATGCGTTGACGTTCATTTGCCACCACTTCGTTGGTTGGAACGGCAGGTTGGTAGAGACGTAGTAGTTTGTCGTGCGGTCGTAGTTGATCCACGTGAGGCACAGCATGTCGGGGTTCTCGGCGTCGGATTGCAGAATCTGTTCGATTTCGTTCGTGTTGACGGTCATTCCGGCCGTCAGCGTATATTTGTGTTTCATCACGAGGGTCAGGCTCGTGTCGTGTGAGTAGCCGGGTTCGAGCAACGGATTGCCCATTTCATAGGTATAGTTCGAGATCTGCATCCGCTGCGGCGAGAGGCGCCAGAAATTGGGGCGCGATATGGTGCGGGCATATTGGGCGATGAGCGAATAGGCGCCGTCTTTGGTCAGTGCATAGGAGATGTTGGCATTCGGGAAGAGCGAGCTGTACTGTTGTCCGACTTGTTTGCCCGAGGTGTGAGTGTATTCGCCGCGCAGGCCGGCTACGAGGCTCCAGCGTCCGAGTTTCGCTGAGACGATACCGTAGGCCGCTGCGATTCGTTCCGTGTAGTCGATGGCGAAACTCTGCGCCTCGTTGCGGTGCCATTCGTCGGTTTTTAGGTATTCGTAGAGGGCTTCGTTGTCCATTCGGTTGTGGGTGTATTTCATGCCGGCCTTTAACGACCATCGGGGTGAAAAGTTCTTTTCGAGAGCCAGCGTCGCCGTGGCTATGTCGTAGCGGCTCGCCGCGTGGTCGCGGAAGGTCGAATCGACGTTCTGTTGCGGCGACATACTGCGACTGAAATTGTCGTTGCGGGTGTCTGCCACTCGGTGGGTGTAGTCGGCCAGCACCTTGAGTTTCGAGCCCAGCGTGTCGATTTTCCAGATGTAGTTGAAGGTCGCCGCATAGTTTTCGTGAATTGTGAGTTGTTCATAACGGCTTTGCGTGTGCGTCAGTTCTGCTTCCGATTGGAAATCGGTGTAGCTGTCGTTGGGCGTCGTTTGATGCAGATGCCAATATTCGAACTCTGCTCCGATGCTGTGGCGCGGTGCGATTTCATAGATACTGCCGATGTTTCCGCCCAATCCTCGTTTGCGTTCGGATAGCTCCGAATGGGCCGTGAGTTGCGAGTTTTGCGCCGTGTAGTCGGTTCGTTCGTCGGAGATGATGCGGTCCCGATCGAAATTGCTCCATGCCGACAGATAGATGTCGAACCGGCCTGTATGGAAGTTGAGGTGCCCGTTGGGTTTGTATCTGTGGGTGACATTGCCGTGCTGCGTGTTCATCGACAGCGAGCCGTTCGTGCCGTTGTCGCGTCGTTTTTTCAGCGTAATGCGGATGGCTCCGCCGGATGAATCGGCATCGTAATCGGCTCCCGTGATGGGTACCACTTCGATTTTCTGAATCTGTTCGGCGCGCAGCGAACGCAAATAGGTGAGCAGTTGATCGGCTGGCAGACGCAGTTCGCGGTCGTTGATGTAGACTTTCGAGCCGCTTTTTCCGTTGATGGTGATTTTCTCGTTGTCGACCCAGACTCCCGGGGATAGTTCGAGCAGCTCGATACCGTCTTTCCCAATGGCCGAGGGGGCATTGGCCACATCGACCACAAACCGGTCGGCTTCGCGGCGAATGAGTTGGCCCGTTACCACAACCCCTTCGATTTCGGTCGTTGCGTTTCGTAGTCGGATATCGCCCAGATCCGTAGCTTGGTCGATTTGCACGGGGCGTTGCACCGGTTCGTAGCCGATGAATTGCACCGAGAGGGTGTATTTGCCCTGCGATGCTTGCAGTTCGAACCGTCCGGAGGCATCGGTGGCTTGGCCTGCCGCCTGTTCCGAGCCTCGGAGCAGCACGATCGTCGCATAGGGGACATCCCGATTCTGTTCGTCGACGACATGGCCCGTCACAGGGACGGGTGCGATGCGGGCAGCCCATGCCGGCATCAGGGCGCAGGCGAGGGCTACAATCAAAAGGATAAACTTTTTCAACATAAAGGTAATTGATTCGTTAGTATAATTTGTTTTGCATTTTAATCTACGGCGCAAAGATATATGATTATTTTTATACTTTGCATTGCATAGTAGTAAAAAAATAGAAAAATATTTTTTATGCGCAGAAGAACGACCGCAACTGCCGTTATCTATAATGGACTGATAAAAACAGTCATTCGTCGTGACGGATTTTCCGGAAATAATTGTTAACTTTGCAAGTTGCTAATTTTACGCGAACCATGTTGAGCGCACTCTACTACCTGTTTTTAATAGCACTTTGCACGCTTTTCATGCTCTTGTCGGCTGTGGCTTTGGTCATTTGTTGGCCGTTCGACAAGGGACGTCGCGTAGTGCACGAATTGTCGCGGATTCTGGTGCGCACTTTCTTTTTCGTGCCGTTGCGTTGGCGGCAGAAGGTCGTCGGGCTGGAATACGTCGACCGGAAAAAACAGTATGTCATCGTGCTGAACCACAATACGGTAATCGATATTCCGGCGCTCTATTACGTGCCGCTCAATTTCCGGTGGGTTTCGAAGCGGGAGGTATTCAAGACGCCCTTTTTCGGGCAGTATCTCGTTTTGCACGGCGACATTTGCATCGACCGCGGGCGGGCCGCTGAAGCGATGGAGCAGCTGTTGTGCAAAGGAAAGCGGTGGATTTCGCGCGGGGCCTCCATTGCCATTTTTCCTGAGGGCACGCGGTCGAAAGACGGGGAAATCCATCGGTTCAAAGCCGGTGCTTTTACGTTGGCTAAGGAGGCCGGCGTCGAGATTCTGCCAGTGGTGTTGGACGGGACGAAATCGCTTATCCGGCGGAACTTGCTCTTCAACTGGGGGAATCGCATTACGCTGCGGATTCTGCCGCCCGTTCCGGTCGAGCGGGTCGTTTCCGCCGACCTGCACGAGTTGATGGAGGAGGTGCACGATGCGATGTGCGGGGCATTGGCTGAAATCCGGCAGGCGAAACATTGAGCAGGCGCTTTTCAGAACCGATCCCGCGGCCGAGCACGGTTATAGACGAATATTATGAACAATTCACTCAATAGCAAACCGAATACGAATTACGGCGACGACAGCATCGTCACCCTTTCGCCGCGCGACCACATCCGGCTCCGTCCGGGTATGTACATCGGCAAACTGGGCGACGGGTCGCAGCCGGACGATGGCATCTACGTGCTCATCAAGGAGGTGGTCGACAACTCGATCGACGAATACATGAACGGCTTCGGCCATGAAATCGACATCACGATCGCCGATAATGTCGTGACCGTGCGCGACTTCGGGCGCGGTATTCCGTTGAAGATGCTCGGCCCGGCGGTCAGCGTCATGAACACTGGCGGCAAATACGAGGAGGGCAAGGCGTTCAAGAAGACTGTCGGTCTGAACGGCGTCGGTGTCAAGGCTGTCAACATGTTGTCGAGCGAGTTCACCGCTCGGTCGGTGCGCGGCGGCGAGGCACATACGGTCGTTTTCACGCAGGGGTTGGAGCAGAGCGACCGGTGGGAAAGCAATGTCGATGAAAAGGACGGTACGTTCATCTCGTTCCGTGTCGACGAAGAGGTTTTCGGACAGTATTCCTATAATATGGAGTACGTCGAGCAGCTGGTCAAGAATTATTCTTATCTGAACCGCGGCCTCACGTTGAAACTCAACGATAATGTTTACGCCTCGAAAAACGGTCTGCTCGATCTTCTGAACGAGAACATGACCGAGGAGCCGCTTTACGCGCCCATTCATTTGTCGGGTGACGACATCGAGGTGGTCATCGCCCACGGCACGGGTTACGGCGAGAGTTATTATTCGTTCGTCAATGGCCAGTATACGTCGCAGGGCGGTACGCATCAGGCTGCGTTCCGCGAGGCGATCGCCAAGACGGTCAAGGAGTTCTACCACAAGGATTACGACCCGTCGGACATCCGTACTTCGTTGATCGCCGCGATTTCGTTGCGCGTTTCCGAGCCCATTTTCGAATCGCAGACCAAGACGAAACTCGGTTCGAAAGAGATGGCCAAAGAGGGGCCGACGATTCGTAATTTCGTCGTCGATTTTCTCGGCAAGCACCTCGACGACTACTTGCACAAGAGCCCCGAAACGGCGCAGATTCTCCAGCGCAAGATCGTCGAGAACGAAAAGGAACGCAAGGCGATTTCGGGTATTCAGAAAAAGGCGCGCGAGACGGCCAAAAAGGTCTCGTTGAATAACCGCAAATTGCGCGATTGCAAGGTTCATCGCACCGACAAGAGCGAATTGGCCGAGCAGTCGATGATTTTCATCACGGAGGGTAATTCGGCTTCGGGTTCCATTACGAAAAGCCGTGACGTCAAGACACAAGCGGTCTTTTCGTTGCGTGGCAAGCCGTTGAATTGCTTCGGGCTGACGAAAAAGGTCGTCTACCAGAACGAGGAGTTCAATTTGTTGCAGGCGGCCTTGAACATCGAGGATACGATGGATAACCTCCGTTACGAAAAGGTGATCATCGCGACCGATGCCGATGTCGACGGCATGCACATCCGGTTGTTGATGTTGACTTTCTTCTTGCAGTTCTTCCCCGATGTAATCCGGCAGGGGCATCTCTACGTGCTTCAGACGCCGTTGTTTCGCGTCCGCAACAAGAAAGAAACGCACTATTGTTATTCGGAGGAGGAACGGCTCAAAGCGCTCGCCAAATGCGGTGTGAATGCCGAGATTACGCGATTCAAAGGTTTGGGCGAGATTTCGCCCGACGAGTTTCGCGAGTTCATCGGCGGCAACATGCGGCTGGACAAGGTGCGTATCACGAAAGACGACCCGATTCATGACTTGTTGGAGTTCTACATGGGTAAGAACACTTTCGAGCGGCAGGGATTCATCATCGATAATCTGCGCATTGAGGAAGATTTGGTTGAGGAGGATTTGAAGATCAGTTGATTATGGCGAACGATAAGGATATACACGAAGAGGACGGACGGTTCGGCGACGCGATTCCGGCTCCCGATACTGAAATGGACGAGCTGGCTGAGGGCCCGGTCGGTGCGGGGGCGCAACGCTCCGGTAAGTTCGACCGGCTGACGCAGGCCGAGGGGAGTGTGCGCAAGCTTACGGGCATGTATAAGAACTGGTTCTTGGATTATGCTTCGTATGTGATTCTCGAACGGGCCGTGCCGCACGTCGAGGACGGCCTGAAACCGGTGCAGCGCCGCATTCTCCATGCCATGAAAGCCGTCGACGACGGGCGCTTCAATAAGGTGGCCAACATCGTCGGTCAGACCATGCAGTACCATCCGCATGGTGACGCCTCTATCAAGGACGCGCTTGTGCAGTTGGGGCAGAAGGAGTTGTTGATTGATTGTCAGGGCAACTGGGGCAATATCCTCACGGGCGACGAGGCCGCTGCCGGCCGTTACATCGAGGCGCGATTGTCGAAATTCGCTTCCGAGGTGGTTTTCAACAAGAAGACCACCGAGTGGATGCGTTCGTACGACGGCCGCAACGAGGAGCCCGTTACGCTGCCCATCAAGTTCCCGTTGCTGTTGGCGCAGGGCTCGGACGGTATCGCCGTGGGACTTGCTTCGAAGATTCTGCCCCACAACTTCGTTGAGTTGATCGACGCCTGCATCGCCCACCTGCAAGGACGCGAGTTTCAGCTTTACCCTGATTTCCCGACGGGCGGTTTGGCCGATGTGAGCCGTTATAACGACGGTTTGCGCGGTGGTGCGGTCAAGGTACGCGCCCGCATTTCTAAGATCGACAAACGGACGCTCGCTATTACTGAAATACCGTTCACGACGACAACCGAATCCATCAAGGAGTCGATCATCAAGGCCAACGAAAAGGGGAAGATCAAAATCCGCCGCGTCGACGACAATACGGCCGACAAGGTGGAAATCGTCATACAGGTTTCGCCCGACGAATCGTCTGACAAGACGATCGACGCACTCTATGCTTTTACCGATTGCGAGGTTTCGATTGCTCCGAATGCTTGCGTCATTTGGGAGGAGAAGCCGCATTTTCTCGGCGTCTCCGAGATTCTGCGTCGGTCGGCCGAGCACACCAAATGGTTGTTGGGACGCGAACTGGAAATCCGCTTTGACGAGTTGAACGCCGCTTGGCACCGCGCTTCGCTCGAACGGATATTCATCCAGAACAAACTCTACCAACTCTTGGAGGGTTGTAGCCGCGAGGAGGGTTATGCTGCCGTTGACAAGGGATTGGAACCGTTCAAAAAACAGTTGCGGCAGCCAGTTACGCTCGACGACGTAAAGCATCTGACTGAGTTGCAGTTTATTCGCATCACGCGTTACGACGTTGAGAAAGCCGATAACGAAATCAAACAGATCGAGAAAGACATAGAGCAGACGCGCTTCGATTTGGATCATCTGACCGAATATGCTGTCGCTTATTACGAGCGGATTCGTGCGAAGTACGGCAAGGGCCGTGAGCGTCGCACCGAATTGCGCGAGTTCGACAGCATCGAAGCGACGAAAGTCGCCGTGACGAATGCCAAACTCTACGTAGACCGCGCTGAGGGGTTCTTCGGCATCGGTAAGTCGATGAAGGATGCCGAGCTCGTCTGCGATTGTTCGGACATCGACGACGTCATCGTCTTCACGCGCGATGGCCGCTACATCATCACGAAAGTTTCGGACAAGGCCTTTTTCGACAAGGGCATCCATTACATCGGTGTCTTCAAGCGCAACGACGAGCGGACGATTTACAATGTGCTCTACCGCGACGGTAAGAACGGCCCTATCATGATGAAGCGCTGCGCCATCAAGGGCATTACGCGCGATAAAGAGTACAACCTAACGAAAGGCACGCCCAAGAGCGAGATTCTCTATATGTCGGTCAATCCCAACGGCGAGGCCGAGGTGTTGAAAGTTTACTTCAAGCCGCGTCCCCGTTTGAAAAAGGTCATCGTCGACCTTGATTTTTCGGAATTGGCTATCAAGGGACGCCAAAGTCAAGGCAATCTCTTCTCGCGTTATGGAATCCACAAGATCGTTTTGAAAGAGCGCGGTACGTCAACGCTCGGCGGGCAGAACATCTGGTTCGACGAGGATGTCCGGCGGCTCAATACAGACGGTCGCGGTACGTTGTTGGGCGAGTTCAAGGGCGATGACAAACTGATCGTCTGGACTTCGAAGAACCAGTATTATATCACTAATTTCGATTTGGGGCAGCACTTTCCCGACGAGACCGTCCGCGTCGGGCGGTTCGAAACGGGGCGCGTTTACAGTGTTTGCTACTTCGACCGTGAGCAGCAGTATTATTACATGAAGCGTTTCACGGCCGAGCAGACCGACAAGATGCAGTCGTTCCTCGACGAGGAGGGCCAGTCCGATTTCGTCTGCCTGACCGATCGGAACGGTGCTCAGTTGGAAATCACCTATAAGGGTGCGCATGCAGCTCGTCCGGCCGATTTGCTGGACGTCGATGGTTTCGTCGGCGTCAAGAGCCACCGTGCGAAAGGCAAGCGTCTGACGACTTACGACGTGGCGACCTTGCGGTTCATTGAGCCCGAATTGCCCGAAACGCCTGCCGAACCTGAGCTTTCCGACGATTCCGAGCCTTTCGATATGTTCGATGCTTCGGATGCAGGTGAGACGCAGGCGGCCGACGGTGTTTCCGGTGCGTCCGGTGTCGTCATGACCGGCAGCGCCGATTTGGAAATCGAGCGTCCCCGCGGCGATGCCGACCAGATGCTTGATCCCGAACAGTTGGATTTGTTCTGATGTTATGGAGCCGCTCTTTTTGGTCGGATACATGGGGTGCGGCAAAAGCACATTAGGGCGTAAACTGGCCCATTGGTTGGGCGTTTCGTTCGCCGATACCGACACGTTGGTCGAGCAGCGCGAGGGCGCTTCTGTGGCCGATGTCTACGAGTTGGCCGGTGCCGAATACTTTCGGCAGGCCGAGCGTGCCGTGCTCGACGAGTTGATTGCTTCCGGTGCGTGCACTGTCATCTCCACCGGTGGCGGACTGCCCGCGTGGGGTGACAACATGGCACGGATGAATGCCGTCGGTACGACCGTCTATCTGCGGCGGCCCGCCGAGCAGATCATTCGGCGGATGAGCCCGTACGGTCGGCAGAAACGGCCACGGTTGCGTGGATTGTCCGACACCGAACTGGTCGAGTTCATGCGGCGCGACATGGCCGAGCGCGAACCTTTTTACGCACAAGCCCGATTGATTGTCGATTGTATCGGAAAGTCCGATGCCGAGTTGATCGAGTGGATTATTCAGAATCGTTGATGATGACGAATGCTCCGATAGGTGTTTACGACTCCGGTATGGGCGGGTTGACCGTCTGGCGCGAGGTGCGGCGGGCCTTGCCCGAGGAATCGTTGGTGTTCTTGGGCGACGGTAAAAATTGTCCCTATGGTTCTCGTTCGCGCGAGGAGATTCAGCAGCTGGCTGATGCTGCCGTTGCACGGCTGGTCAAGGATGAGGGATGCAAAATGGTTGTCGTCGCCTGCAATACCGCCACTGCTGCCGCTATCGACTTTTTACGGGCGAAATATGCGCCTGTGCCGTTTGTCGGCATGGAGCCCGCTGTGAAACCCGCTTGTTTGGCTACACAGAGCGGGGTAGTCGGTGTCTTGGCCACCGAGCGCAGTCTTGACGGCGATTTGTTTCGTCGGACGGCAGCCCGTTACGGGGTGGGTATAAAGGTCGTCACTGCGCCTGGTCGGGGATTTGTCGAATTGGTCGAGCGCGACCGTGAAGATTCGCCCGAGGCCGAGGCATGCGTGCGCGCTGCTGTCACCGACATGCTTCTGCGTGGGGCCGACCAGATTGTCTTGGGGTGTACGCATTATCCTTTTTTGTTGCCCGTTCTGAGGCGGGTGCTTGACGGTCACAGCGTCTCTATCGTTGACCCGTCGCCTGCTGTCGCACGACGTGTCGTGCAGTTGCTTGATGCCAACAGCCTCCGCGCCGAGGCCGGTCATGTGCCCGAATACCGTTTCCTTACTTTCGCTGACGAGGCCTACCGCCGCCGGTTGATGCTCAAAGCCGGTGCCGCGACTGCTCCATGAGAGCATATTCACCAACGCGCAAGGCTTGCATACCCGCAGGTCTTGCGTTTTTTGTTTCGGCGGCGGCATAGACAAGTAGCATAGACAATGGCATAGGCGGCCTAAGCCTCGGCATCTTTGCGCCGTCGGGACTTTCAGAAATGATAAACTTTTCGTATCTTCGCCAATTGAATCCCCGTACGAAAAATGACATCTGCGAATCATAAGTCCCCCACATTGAAAAGCCGATCGAAAACCCAGCGAACCAACAGCGACAGTATGCGTTGGGTGTGCGGGCTCGTGTTGCTGTTCATCGGCCTTTTCGCTGCGGCAGCTGTCTTTTTCTCCTATTTCTGCTGGCGTGAAGACCAGAGCGGTCTGCCGATGTCTGCGGCCGATCGTGCGGCTCTCAGCATCGAACCGAAGAATTTCTGCGGTTGGGCCGGTGCACGATTGGGCATGTGGCTGGTCGATCGTTCGTTCGGGCTGTTCGGTATTCTGATTCCCGTGATGATTGTCTTGTTGGGTGTGCGGATCATCCGCCAGCGGCCGTTGTTGCTCAACCATTCGTTGTTGTCGCTCGTCTTCGTGATGATTCTCGGTTCGTTTACGCTGGGTTTCGCCTTTTCCGACAAGTTGACGATCGGTTCGTCGACCGGCATGGGCGGTGCTTTCGGTGTCCATACGGCCGAGTTGCTTCATCTGCATATCGGGGCGGTAGGGACGATCATTCTCTTGCTTGTCGGGTGGATTCTGACGGGTGTTTTTATCAACCGCAATTTCATCAACACGGTTAACGCTGCGGGGAATGCCGTCGTCGACCGGAGCGAAAAATTCGTCGACCGAATGGTGCACAGCCATGCGCCGATGGAATATGACGATGAAGATGATTATGTCTCGGAACCGGCCGAGGCTGCCGATGTTGCAGGACATCCTGCTGATTTTTCCGCTGCTTCGGTCAGACCGGAACCCGTGCGGCCTGCTGCTGCTCGCACTCCGGACGTCGTGGCTGGTCGAACTGCAACCGCGACCGGTGTATTCTGTCCTGTTACGGACACAGCGGTTACTCAATCCGAAAACACGACGACCTCTCATCCGGAGTCGTTGTCGGCTTATCGGCAGCAACAGACGGTCGTGCGACGTTCTGCCGCGTCCGCTTCTCGTATCGAGGTCGACCGTCCGTTCTTCGATGAAGTGCCCGTTTCGGGCGAACCTCCCATAGAGGCGGTTGAGCCAGAACCAAGCGATGAGCCTGCCACGGAAGAACTTTTCCCCGAGACGCCCTTATCTGCCCATGCTTCGGCGCGGGTGGTGATGGGGCGCAGCGGGTTGGTCGAGTTGGAGCGGCCATCGGTCGCGCCGCAGCAGAACCGTCTGTCACGACCGATGGCAATGAATGGCAGTGCTTTCGTCGAGGTGCCCAATCCGGATTCGGACGAGCCTGTTCCCGAGGAACTGTTGGAGCCGCAGCTCGAACCCGACGAACCGGTTGTCGATGACAGTTTTTTCGTCGAGGAGCCGATCGTGCGGCCTGCGCCGGAAGTGCCCCTTGAACCGGAAGTTCCGGTTGTTTCGCAGCCCATTCCCGAACAGTCCGAAATCCGTTCCGTTGTGTCCGGAAACGTTTCTGACGCGTCCGAAGGCGTGGTCGTTACGGTCGAAGCGAACGAGGCCCGCATGGTCGATGCGAACCGTATTACGACCGAAGCCTACGACCCGTTGAAAGACTTGATGAACTATCGTAAGCCGCCCGTCACGCTGTTGGAGGATTACCGGTCGGATTCGGAGGTGACGGACGAGGAGATTTTCGAAAACAAGACCAAAATCGAGGAGACGCTCAAATATTTCGGCATTCCGATTCAGCGCATCCGTGCGACGGTCGGCCCTACCGTTACGCTCTATGAAATCGTGCAGGCGCAGGGGGTTAAGATTTCGAAGATTCAGGGCTTGCAGAACGATATCGCCCAAAGCCTCAAAGCCGAATCGGGCATCCGCATCATCGCGCCCATCCCGGGCCGCGGCACCATCGGTATCGAGGTGCCCAACCGCCACAAACAGGTTGTTTCGATGTATTCGGCTATCCGGTCGTTGCGCTTCCAAGAGTCGAAAGCGATGCTTCCGGTGGTGATGGGGCGCACCATCCAGAACGAAAATTACCTGTTCGACTTGGCCAAGATGCCCCACTTGTTGGTCGCCGGTGCCACGGGTATGGGTAAATCGGTCGGTCTGAACGCCATCATCACGTCGCTGCTCTACAAGATGCACCCCGCACAACTGAAGTTCGTGATGATCGACCCCAAGATGGTCGAATTTTCGCTCTACGCCAAAATCGAGCGTCATTTCCTCGCCAAGATGGAGTCCGAGGACGAAGCCATCGTCACAGATCCGCGCAAGGCGGTCTATACGTTGAATGCGCTTTGTACGGAGATGGACAAACGTTTGGAACTCTGTAAGAAAGCGGCCGTGCGCAATATCGTCGAGTACAACGAGAAGTTTACGTCGCGGCGGCTCAATCCGATGAACGGCCACCATTATCTGCCGTATATCGTGGTCATCATCGACGAGTTCGCCGACCTTATCATGACGGCGAAGGAGGTCGAGATGCCCGTGACCCGTTTGGCGCAGAAGGCTCGTGCCGTCGGCATTCACTTGATTATCGCCACGCAGCGTCCGTCGGTCGATGTCATCACGGGTAAAATCAAGGCCAACTTCCCCGCCCGCATCGCGTTCCGTGTGATGCAGATGATCGATTCGCGTACGATTCTCGACCGCCCGGGTGCCGACCAGCTGATCGGACGCGGCGATATGTTGATCTCCAAAGACGGCGAGTTGACCCGTATTCAGTGTGCTTTGGTCGATACGCCCGAGGTCGAGCGCATCGTCGATTATATCGCCAAACAGCAGAGTTACGATTCGGCTTATGCATTGCCCGATTATACGCCCGACGCCGGCGAGGGAGCCGGTATGGGCAGCGAGGAGGCCGCGCCGCAGAAATACGATGTGTTGTTCCCCGAAATCGCGCGGGAGGCTGTGTCGTCGCAGTCGATTTCCACTTCGATGATTCAGCGCAACTACGAGGTGGGATTCAACCGCGCCGGACGAATCATGATGCAGTTGGAGCGGGCCGGCATCGTCGGGCGTCAGCAGGGAGCCAAGCCGCGTGAAATCCTCATCCACGATTCGCTTTCGCTGGAGGCGAAGTTGCAGGAATTGGGGTTGTCTTAATCGATTTACCGTATGTTTTCTGTTGTTGTGTTTCGTTTCGGAGCCCGTTGCGGGCGGTTGCTCGCACTCTGCATTTTGGTCGGTTGCTTGGCTGTGATACCTGCACGTGCCGACGGGGGGGCTGCATGGTTAGAACGGTTGCAGTCCGCCGTGCGGGCTTGCGGGGAGTACGAGGTGCAGTTCGACCTTTCCACGACGGATGAACAGTCCGTTTCCGGAACTTATCGCGTCGCGGGCGACTGTTACTTCATCGCGTTGTCTGAGGCTCGGGTTTATTGCGACGGTACGGTTCGTTACGAGGTCAGCGACCGAGCCCGCGAAGTGGTGATCGATGCGGTCGATACGGCGTCGCACAATCTGTTGGATAATCCCGTGCGGGCGTTCGACTTCGTGGGTGAGCAATACGATGTGCGGATTGTGGCGGAACAGCCGGAGTGGATAACGCTTCGATTGACGCCTCGAAGCAAGGGCGCTTTGTCGGTCATCGAACTGACGCTGGACAAGGGATCGGCGCTTCCTATCTCGGTGATTTACGGGGCGGAAGATATGCGTATTGCCTTGAAAATCGCTTCGTTCGGAAAGAGTACCACGCCTTTTCCCTGTTTCCGCAAAGCTGATTTCGCTGATTACGAGTGGATCGATTTCCGATGACTTTTCGGCTTTTTCCGGTGCATAAACGATAGATGACAATGAAGAAAATTCTCTTTTTCCTCGCCGCTTGTGCGAACCTTTTTTCGGCGATAGCGCAGCAACCGTTCGTCTGCTCCGAGCCCGGTACGGTGCTCGAATACGCTTGTTATGACAAAAAAGGTCGGTTGACCGGTTACAGACTTTCGACGGTCGAATCGTGTGAGCGAAATGTGGACGGTTGGTTGGAGGTGCGGACTCGGGAGCAGGAACTCGACATCGACCGCAATCCGGTTGTGAAAAAGGATGGAACGGGCGATATGCGGTCTTGTACCGTCATCCGTGCCGATGATATGATTCTGCCGTTAGGCGACATCCTTGCATCGTGTTTGCCGGATCCGGATTTGTCGGTCGTGCAGATCGAGGGCAACGAATACGCTTGTCCGCTGACCCTCTCCGTCGGGATGGATTTGCCCGATTTGTCGGCTGTTTACAACGTCTATAACGACGGCGAGCCTACGAAGATGAACGTCCAATTTTCGGTCACCGACCGGAAGGTCTTGGCCTACGAAAAAATCACTGTGCCGGTCGGTACGTTCGACGCATACAAGGTCACGGAAACCGTTTCGGTAAAGGTCTTGTTCATCCGTGTGACGAGAACCGCCGTAACGTGGCGCGTTCCGGGCGTTGGCGATGTCCGCAGCGAGGAGTCGACCACCAAAGGAAAACTGGAAAGTTATATGGAACTGGTTTCAATTCAGCGGCCGACGTCGGAATAGCCGGTAGGCCGAATGTCGGATGCGGCCGGTGCTTCAAGCCGGGACGGTCAATTCTCCGAACGCCATAATCGAAAATTTCCCGTCGGTCAGACGGGCGTTTTGTTTTGTGCAGCGAAATCGCCCGAAAAGGGCCGAAAACGGTCGGTCTCCGAAAAAACTTATGTCGGAATTTGCATTTTTCCGGTGGCGGAGTTGCTCAAATCGGAAATAAATCGTATTTTTGTTCATTAAACAGATAGAAAACCCAAAGTTCGAAAATGCTGACGGAAGAAGAAAAAAATTCCGGTTTGGTGGGGCGCATCATTCCCATCAACATCGAGGAACAGATGAAAACGGCGTACATCGACTATTCGATGTCGGTCATCGTTTCGCGTGCCTTGCCCGACGTGCGTGACGGTCTGAAACCCGTACATCGTCGTATCCTTTACGATATGAGCGCTGAGCTCAACCTTTATTCCGACAAACCTACCCGTAAGTCGGCCCGTATCGTCGGCGACGTACTCGGTAAGTTCCACCCTCACGGCGATACGTCGGTTTACGACGCAATGGTGCGTTTGGCGCAGGATTGGGCCATGCGTTATCCGTTGGTCGACGGGCAGGGCAACTTCGGCTCGATGGACGGCGACTCGCCGGCGGCGATGCGTTACACCGAGGCCCGCATGAAGAAAATCACCGATGAGGTGATGGCTGACATCGACAAGGAGACTATCGATTGGACGTTGAACTTCGACGATACGATTCCCGAGCCTACGGTGTTGCCGACCAAAATTCCGTTGTTGATTATCAACGGTGCGAGCGGTATCGCCGTCGGCATGGCGACCAACATGGCGCCGCACAATCTCAGCGAGGTGGTCGACGCTTGTTGCGCTTATGTGGACAATCCCGAGATTACGGGTGAGGAGTTGTTGCAGTACGTCAAGGGTCCCGACTTCCCGACAGGGGGTATCATCTACGGTTACGAGGGGGTCAAGGAGGCGATGTTGACGGGCCGCGGCCGTGTCGTTATGCGCGCTAAGACCGAAATCGAGCATACGCCGAGCGGTCGCGAGTGCATCGTCATCACGGAGATTCCCTACATGGTGAACAAGGCCGAGATGATCAAGAAGATCGCCGAGATGGTCAACGACAAGAAGCTCGAGGGCATTTCGTATGTCAACGACGAGTCAGACCGTAACGGTTTGCGTATCATCGTGATTCTGAAGCACGATGCCGTTGCCAGTGTCGTGCTCAATACGTTGTTCAAGAACACGCAGTTGCAGTCGTCGTTCGCCGTCAATAACATCGCGTTGGTCAATGGCCGGCCGCAGTTGTTGTCGATGCGCGATTTGATAAAGCATTTCGTCGACCACCGCCACGATGTCATTGTGCGTCGTGCACGCTTCGATAAGCGTAAAGCCGAGGAACGTCTCCATATCGTACAGGGTCTGTTGATTGCACAGGACAACATCGATGAAATCGTCCGCATCATCCGGTCGTCGCAGACGCCCGACCTCGCCAAACAGACCATGATCGAGCGGTTCTCGTTGAGCGATATACAGGCTTCGGCTATCATCGAGATGCGCCTGCGCGCGTTGACAGGTCTGGAGCACGGCAAGTTGATTGCCGAGCGCGACGAATTGCTGAAATTGATCGCTCATTTGCAGGAGGTCTTGGAGAGCGGAACGCTTCAGATGCAGATTATCAAAGAAGAGTTGTTGGAAATGAAGGCGAAGTACGGCGACGAACGTCGTTCGGAAATCGTCTATGCTTCGGAGGAGTTCAACCCCGAGGATTTCTATGCCGACGAAGACGTCGTAATCACTATTTCACATTTGGGGTACATCAAGCGTACGCCTTTGACCGAGTACCGCACACAGAATCGCGGCGGTGTCGGGGTCAAGGGCAGTGCCACGCGCGACGAGGACTTCATCGAGCACATCTACGTTGCTTCAATGCACAATACGATGCTTTTCTTCACCGAGAAAGGACGTTGCTATTGGCTCAAAGTCTACGAGATTCCGGAGGGCACCCGTGCTTCGAAAGGCCGTGCCATCCAGAACGTCATTCAGATCGAGCCCGACGATAAGGTGCGTGCTTACATCAATGTCAAGCGGTTGGACGATGCCGAGTACGTCAACAACAATTACATCATCATGTGCACCAAGGACGGCACCATCAAGAAGACGAAACTCGAAGCCTATTCGCGTCCGCGTCAGAACGGTGTCAACGCCATCGTCATCCGTGAGGGCGACCAGTTGTTGGAGGCTAAATTGACCAGCGGTAATGCCGAGGTGTTGATTGCAGCAAAGGCCGGCAAGGCTATCCGTTTCAACGAATCGACCGTGCGGCCAATCGGGCGTGTCGGCGCCGGTGTACGCGGTATCTCTATCGATGATGATGACGAGGTGGTCGGCATGATTTGCGTAGAGCCCGATTCGAAGCAGGACGTATTGGTATTGAGCGAGAACGGTTACGGAAAACGGACCGACTTGGACGAATACCGTATTACGAACCGAGGCGGTAAGGGTGTCAAAACCATCAACGTAACCGAAAAAACCGGTAAGTTGATATCGATTCAGGCGGTTACGGACGACAACGACTTGATGATTATCAATCGTTCGGGGCTGACCATCCGTACGGCCGTGTCGCAGATTCGCGTGGCGGGTCGCGCTACGCAGGGCGTGCGTATCATCAACCTGCGTGAGAACGATGCTATCGCTTCCGTGATGGCCGTGCCTCACGTCGAGGAGGAGGAAGTTGCTGAAATCGCGGAGAATGCTTCGTCGGAATCCGGAGCAGAGACGAATGAATAATAAAAACCTTAATACTGATTGATTATGAAAAAAACGATTTTGTCGGTCTTCGCCGCGCTGTTGCTCGCAGTTCCGGCGGTTCAGGCCCAAAAGGTGAACAAAAGTGCGATTCTCTCGAAAATCGAGAAGAGCGACGCTGACATCGCCGACGCGAAAAAATCGATGAAGGCTGCCACGTGGATCAACCGTGGTAAGGCTTTTTATGAGGCTGCGGTCGAGCCGACCAAGAATCTTTTCGGCAATATGGAGCCGACTATGGTGACACTCACGGTCGGTGCTCCCAAGTCGCAAGGTTCGGAGACTATCGGCAATACGACCTATGAAACGTGGGTTTATCCTTACTTTACGGTCTACTTCCAAGACGGCAAGTTGGTCGCTTGGAAAGAGACAACCAAAGTGGTCGAGGACGGTATCGCCAAGGCCTTCGAGGCATACAGCAAGGCATACGAACTCGATCCGAAGACCGCTTCGAAAGTGAAAGAGGGTTTGACGCAGTTGGTTAATTATTGCAAACAGCTCGGTGATGTAAGTTATACGACTCATAATTTCACCGATGCCGGTGCGGCTTTCGCACAAGCATATGATATGGAGTTGCATCCTGCTTACAATGAGCCCGAACCCATGTTGCTCTACAATGCCGGTGTTTCGATGACGATCGATGGTTCCGAGCATCCCGAATCGTTCAAGCAGGGTGCGGACTATCTGAGTCGTGCGCTCGCTGCCGATTACAATGATTCCGAGGGCCGTATCTATTATTATCTGTTCCATTGCTACTACGGACAGCGCGAGGAGAATCCTGATATGCTTTTGAAAGCGAAAGACACGTTGTTGGCCGGTGTTACGAAGTATCCGACGAACGATCTGATTCTTCAGGGGTTGATGCAGCTCTATACGAGTGAGAAGAATGTAGGCGATCCTGCTGACCTCGTTACGTTGATCGACAATGCGATTGCTGCCGATCCGTCGAATATCGACTTGTGGTTCGGTCGCGGCCGTATCTTCTACGCGTTGAAGGACTTCGACGAGAGTATCGCCTCGTTCCGCAAGGTGACCGAGTTGAAACCCGATTTGTTCGAGGGCTATTATTATTTGGGCCTGTTCTACATCTTCAAGGGCGATGATGCGAACCAGAAATTCAACGAACAGCAGTTCAACAATCAGGCTGCTTATGACGCTGGTCTGAAAGAGGTCAACGCCATCTATATGGAGGCGCTTCCTGTGCTCGAAAAGGCGCTCGAATTGAAGCCGAACGACAAGGATACGGTCTATAATCTGAAACAGCTTTGCTTCCGTCTGCGCGACGAGGAGGGTGTGATGGCCAAGTATGAGAAATACAACGCCTTGCACAATCAGTTGAAAGACGAATAGTTGCTTGTTTATGGATATGAAAAGGGGACTGCGAAAAGCAGTCCCCTTTTTGTTTGGGACCCGATTCCCTTGTTGCTTCGGATTGGATGGATTCGATTCCGAAGGCAGGCCCATTTGTTCCGGCAATCGTTTTGGGCTACTGCTTTCGTCGGCCGCTTCCTATCTTTCTGCCGAGGTTCAAGGTGTGTTTATCGGCGAAATCATTTCCCATGCCGATCGGCTGTCGCTATGATTTACCGGCGGTTTTCGTTTTTGATTTTTTGCAGTTCATACATCCGGTCGCGATAGCGCGCCGCGGCAAGGAAGTCCAGTGCTTTGGCTGCCCGTTCCATCTCTTCGCGGGCGCGTGCAATCAAATCGTCCAGATTTTCGCTTGCGATGTAGGTTTTCGTGATGTCTGCCGCTTTCAGCGAGTTGTGCTCTTCTCCCATCGGGTAGAGCACCGTAGTCTGTTCCGCTGTGCCCGTTGTGCGATTCGTCAGCAGCATGCTTTGGCCTGTGCCGCTCTTTTGCGCACGTTGTGGCAGCATTTCATGTTCCATGTTATAGCGAACCTGCTTTTCGCGGCGGCGGTTGCTTTGTTCGATGGCATAGCGCATCGATTCCGTGCAGGTATCTGCATAGAGGATAACGTTGCCTTGCGAATGGCGGGCTGCACGTCCTGCTATCTGGGTGATGGAGCGTACGTTGCGTAGGAATCCCTCCTTGTCCGCATCCAAAATGGCGACCAGCGCCACCTCCGGTAGGTCGAGTCCTTCGCGTAGCAGGTTTACGCCGATCAGCACGTCGAACATTCCTGCCCGCAGATCTTCCAGTATCTGTATGCGTTCCAGCGTGTCCACGTCCGAGTGGATGTAGCGGTTCCGGACGCCCACCCGGTCGAAATACTTCGACAACTCTTCGGCCATACGTTTGGTGATGGTCGTCACCAGTATCTTGTCGTCGTTTTTCACCCGTTTGTCGATCTCCTCGATAAGGTCGTCGATTTGGTTCAGCGTCACACGCACTTCCAAAGGAGGGTCGACCAAGCCCGTCGGTCGAATCAGTTGCTCAACCACAACCCCTTCGCTTTTCATTAGTTCCCAATCGGCCGGCGTGGCGCTCACATAGACGGATGGACCCTGCAACTGCTCGAACTCCGCGAAAGTCAGCGGACGGTTGTCTTTCGCCGCCGGCAGTCGAAATCCGTATTCGACCAGATTCTCTTTGCGGGCGCGGTCTCCGCCGTACATGGCGTGCACTTGTGGCAGCGTCACGTGGCTTTCGTCTACAACCAGCAGATAGTCTTTCGGAAAATAGTCGATCAGACAGAACGGACGTGTTCCGGCGGCCCGTCCATCGAAGTAGCGCGAATAGTTTTCGATACCCGGGCAATAGCCCAGTTCCTTGATCATTTCGAGGTCGTATTCGACGCGTTGTTTGACGCGTTGCGCTTCCATCATGCGGCCTTCACGTTCGAAAAAATCGATTTGCTTGCCGAGGTCGAGATAGATTTGTTGCACGGCTGCGTTGATGCGCGCCTTGGTCGTCACGAATAGGCTCGTGGGGTATAGGGTCAGTTCATCCAGCGTGTGGATGCGTTGGCCCGTTGCCGGGTCGATGGTCTGGATGGCTTCGATTTCGTTGTCGAAGAACATCACGCGGAAGCATTGGTTTCCGAACTCTCCGAACGCAGCCATGATATCGACCGTATCGCCGTTCACGCGGAACGTTGCCGGTTCCAGTTCCCGTTCCGTGCGCGTGTAGAGCGCCTCGATAAGTTGATAGAGGAAATGTTTGTAACTGATGACTTGTCCCACCTTGATGCGGATGGCCGTGGCATGGAAATCCGCCGGATTGCCGGCACCGTAAAGACAGGAGACGCTCGATACGACGATGACGTCGCGCCTTCCCGAAAGCAGGGTCGCCACAGCGCTTAGACGCATCTTTTCGATATCGGCATTGATCGAAAGGTCTTTTTCGATGTAGGTATCGGTCGAGGGTAGATAGGCTTCCGGTTGGTAGTAGTCGTAGTACGAGACGAAATATTCGACGGCGTTTTCCGGAAAGAAGTTGCGGAATTCGCCGTAGAGTTGTGCTGCAAGTGTTTTGTTGTGACTCAGCACGAGAGTCGGACGGTTCAGATCGGCAATGACGTTCGCTACCGTGAATGTCTTGCCGGAGCCCGTTACGCCCAACAACGTATTGTGTTTTGAGCCGCGACGGATAGCGCCGACGAGTTCTCCGATAGCCTCCGGCTGGTCGCCCATAGGGGCGTAGTTCGATACGAGTTTGAAATCCATGCGGGAAGAGATCAATGAATCAATCGTCGATGCAATTTTTACGCAATTTTTGGTCGTAGCTTTTTCATGCAAGAAACGAATCAGCGGGCAGCCGAAGCTAACCGATAAAGCAGGATGCGATAAGTACTATATAGATCAAGTTCCAGCCCCAGCAGATAGTTTTCGCCTGAATGGGGTGTTCTTTCCGATTGCGGTATGCAACGATGAAAGGCATCGCAGGCAATGCGAGTATGAAAACCGCTGTCATGGGCAACCTGACCGCAATTCGTAGAACTGCTGCGCAGAGGTAGTAGATGCCTGTGAGACTGAGCCATATGGTTATGAACATGCTCATTTTCGAAAGGCTGTCGATACCGATTCCGATCACTCTTCGTGTTCGATGAGCGACCGGATGTTCTGAATCAGCATCTCTACGGCTACGGAGTTGAATCCGCCTTCGGGAATGATAACGTCGGCATATTTTTTCGACGGTTCGACGAACTCTTCGTGCATCGGTTTCACGGTCGTCGTGTATTGTTCGATGACCGATTGCATCGTGCGGCCGCGGTCGCAGACATCGCGCAGGATGCGGCGGGCCAGCCGCAGGTCGGCATCCGTATCGACGTAGACCTTGATGTCCATCATGTCGCGCAACTCCTTGTTCTCGAAAATCAAGATGCCGTCGACGATGATTACTTTCGACGGTTTGACGCATACCGTCTCCTCCATGCGCGTGTGCTCGACGAACGAATAGACCGGATGTTCGATCGGTACGTTCTCTTTCAGCGCCTTGATATGTTCCACCATCATCTGCGTGTCGAATGCCTGCGGGTGGTCGTAGTTGAGTTTCGTGCGTTCTTCATAGGTCAGTTCGGGATGTGCCTTGTAGTAGTAGTCGTGGCAGAGCGTCACGACATCCTCTGCCTTGAATGCTTCCCGCAGACGTTTGACGAGCGTCGATTTTCCGGAGCCCGTACCGCCGGCCACTCCGATAACGGTTACTTTCATCTTGATTCTCTTTTCTGTTCGGGCATCGGTCGTTGAGCGGACAAGAGCCGATCGACAAACCTATCCATCGGCTCTCGTTTTCATCCGTTCCGCCTATGCGTCGATGTTGGCGTAGTGGGCGTTCTGTTCGATGAATTCGCGGCGGGGCGGCACGTCGTCGCCCATCAGCATCGAGAAGATGCGGTCGGCTTCGGCAGCATTCTCGATGGTCACATGGCGCAGAATGCGTGTATCGGGATTCATGGTCGTGTCCCACAATTGGTGGGCGTTCATCTCGCCGAGACCTTTGTAGCGTTGTACGTGGGCCCCTTTGCCGAATTCTTCCGTCACTGCATCGCGTTCCTTTTCCGTCCAGCAGTAGCGTTCCTGTTTGCCTTTCTTTACCAGATAGAGAGGCGGGGTGGCGATGTAGACATGTCCGTTTTCGATCAGTTCCTTCATCTTGCGGAAGAAGAACGTCAGCATCAGCGTCGCGATGTGGCTGCCGTCGACATCGGCATCGGTCATGATGATGATTTTGTCATAGCGCAGCTTTTCGAGATTCAGCGCCTTGCTGTCCTCTTCCGTACCGATGGTGACACCCAATGCGATGAACATATTCTTGATCTCCTCGTTTTCCCACATTTTATGCTCCTGCGCCTTTTCGATGTTCAGAATCTTACCGCGCAGTGGCATGATGGCTTGGAAGTTGCGGTCGCGTCCCGATTTGGCCGTACCACCTGCCGAGTCACCCTCGACGAAGAAAATTTCGGCGATCGAGCGGTCTCGGCTCGAGCAGTCTGCCAGCTTGCCCGGCAGCCCGGATCCCGATAGCGGCGTCTTGCGTTGTACGGCTTCGCGGGCTTTGCGGGCGGCATGGCGTGCCGTCGCTGCCAGTACGACCTTCTGTACGATCGCTTTGGCATCTTTCGGATTTTCTTCCAGATAGTGTCCCAGCGCCGCTGTCATCGCTTGGTCGACGGCGGCCGAAACTTCGTCGTTTCCCAGCTTGGTTTTGGTCTGACCTTCGAATTGCGGTTCAGCGACCTTCACCGAAACGACTGCCGTGAGACCTTCGCGGAAGTCATCGCCGCTGATGTCGAATTTCAGCTTCGCGAGCATGCCCGAGTCCTCGGCGTATTTCTTGAGCGTGCGGGTCAGCGCACGGCGGAAGCCCGTCAGGTGCGTACCGCCCTCGATGGTGTTGATGTTATTGACATACGAGTGGACGTTCTCGGAGAACGAGTCGTTGTATTGCATGGCCACTTCGACCGGTACGCCGTTCTTTTCTGTGTCGAGATAGATGATCTGATCGATAATCGGCGTGCCGCGCGTCGCATCCAGATAGGTCACGAATTCTTTCAGACCCTCTTCCGAATAGAAATGGTCTTCGCGGGTCTTGCCTTCGTCGTCCGTGCGTTTATCGTAGAGATTCAGATGGATACCTTTGTTCAGGAATGCCAGTTCACGCAGACGGTTGGCCAGTATGTCGTATTTGTATTCGGTCGTATGGGTGAAGATTTCACCGTCGGGTTTGAACGTGACGATCGTACCGCGGTCGGTGCATTCGCCGATGACTTCGACCTGAGAGGTCGGCTTGCCCTTACTGTACGTCTGACGGAAGATTTTGCCGTCGCGATGGATTTCGGCAATCAGTTCGGTCGACAGCGCGTTTACGCACGATACGCCCACGCCGTGCAGACCGCCCGAGACCTTGTAACTGCCCTTGTCGAATTTACCGCCGGCATGGAGAACCGTCAAAACGACTTCAAGCGCCGACTTGCCCTCTTTTTCGTGGAATCCGGTCGGGATGCCTCGGCCGTTGTCCTTGACTGTAATGGAGTTATTTTCATTGATCGTCACATCGATATCGGTGCAGTAGCCTGCGAGCGCTTCGTCGATGGAGTTGTCGACCACCTCATAGACCAAATGATGGAGACCTTTTTCGCCGATGTCGCCGATGTACATGGCGGGACGCTTGCGTACGGCCTCCAATCCTTCGAGCACTTGGATATTCGATGCGGAATATTCCTCTTCCTGTTTCTTGATTTGTTCTTGTTCGGTACTCATTTCGTATCATTCAAAATAATGTACAAAAATAGATGTTTTTTCCGGATTGTGCAATACGGAGCTGTCGGTTTTTCGGTCCTTTTATGACAGTTTCTCTTCGAGATTGATTTCCTGAATCCGGCCTTGCGAGAAGAGAATCGAGCGGGTCGGATGGTTTTCGAGCAGGGCCGTGTTGTGCGTCGACATCACAACGGCGCATCCGCGTGCTGCGATTTTGCGGAATAGCTGGATGATCTCTTCGGCCGTCACCGGATCGAGATTGCCTGTCGGTTCGTCGGCCAGCAGCACTTTCGGATCGTTGAGCAGCGCGCGGGCAATGACTAAGCGCTGCTGTTCGCCGCCCGACAACTCGAACGGCATTTTATAGGTCTTTGCTCCGAGATCGACCAGCCCGAGCACTCTGTCGATGCGTTCGCGGATTTGCGTCTCGCTTTTCCAGCCCGTGGCCCGCATGACGTAGTAGAGGTTCATGAATACGTTGCGGTCGGTCAGCAGTTGGTAGTCTTGGAATACGATCCCGATGCGCCTCCGCAGATAGGGGATGTCCTTGCGCCGCAGTTTCCGTAGGTCGAATCCCGCTACGATGCCTTGGCCCGCGAGCAGAGGCATTTCGGCATAGAGGGTTTTCAGCAGCGTGCTTTTGCCGCTGCCGACGCGTCCCAGCAGATAGACGAACTCACCCGCTGCAACTTTCAGATTGACATCCGAAAGGACCAACTCGCCCCGTTTGATGAGTTTGGAAGGGGAGCAACTGCCGAACGGATCATCGGCGTGATAGATGGAGACGTTTTTGAGTTTGACTACGTATTCTTCTTCCATGTTCGGTTCGTGGGTTTTCCGATACGGAGTGCTAAGATAAAGCCAAAGGTACGAAAAATATCCGGAAACAAAAAAATTGTATTATCTTTGCTGCGTTCGCAATGCGACTTTGCATCGTAGGTCGATTTTCGGGGGTGCCCGGTTTTGACAGCAGGCAGAGTTCGATTGTAAGCACGCCGAGCGCTGTGCGGCGGCTCGTAAATACCGACGCTCGACAATCAAATGGCAATAACAGCTATGCACTCGCTGCCTAATTTTCAGGGAAAATTGGCTTAATCGACCGGCCCGAGGCGGTCGGACGACGAGTATCCCGAGAGACGGTTCCGCTCCTTAACGGTCTTTCATACGGGGTATCATTCATTCGGAGATAGCACATCGGAAGGTTCCGGTCGGTGTGCGAAATTCAAGGAACTGGGATTCGCGTTCGGTCGTCGCCTGCCAGACGCGGATAGAAGGATGAAACGGCGACTAAGCGTGTAGAAAGCCTTCGGGTTCCCTGTTTGGACGCGGGTTCGACTCCCGCCACCTCCACCAAACCTGTTTATTGACTACTACCATGAAAACTGCGATTTTCGGACAGCGGCTTCTGTTCATCGGGGCGCTGTTTTTTTGTGTCGTATCGACCGTTCCGTCGGCGTCGGCCCAGCGTAAGAACCATTGGCTTCGGCAGACCGACGAGGCTTTTTTCGCTACGGAGCAGGCGCTTCGCATCGGTGAGCAAGTGCTGGCATTCCAGCGTTGCACAGGCGGTTGGCCTAAGAACATCGATATGGCTGCGCCGTTGACTGATGCCGATTTGCAGGGTGTCTTGGCCGAGAAATCCCGCCGCGATGATTCGACCACCGACAATGGTGCCACCACCATGCAGCTCTCCTTTCTCGCGCGGCTTTACCGCGTTACGGGCGACATGCGGTTCCGCGATGCTTTCCGGCAAGGCGTCGAGTATCTTTTGAGCGGGCAGTATGCCAGCGGCGGATGGCCGCAGTTTTGGCCCGAAATGCGCGATTATCAGATTCATATCACTTACAACGATGATGCGATGGTGAATACCATGACGTTGCTTCGTGACGTAGCTGACGGTAATACGCCTTACGACAGTGGCGATTTGATCGACAAGTCGTTGCGCAAACGCATCTTGCGCGCTTTCGACAAGGGTGTCGATTGTATCCTTCGAACACAGATTTTCGTTGACGGTGAGCCTACAATATGGTGTCAGCAGCACGACCGCGAAACGTTTGCGCCTGCATCTGCACGTTCTTACGAATTGCCGTCGTTCTGCTCGCAGGAAAGTGCCGCCATCGTTCGGCTGTTAATGGAGTTGCCGCATCCCGATGCTCGGGTGAAACGGGCTGTACATGGGGCCATGAAGTGGTTCGATACCTATAAAATTACCGGTTGGCGGGTCGTACGCGACGGCAATACGCGGCTTGTTGCCGATGTCGATGCCAAGCCGATTTGGGGGCGTTTCTACGATTTGGAGCATTGTGCGCCCTATGTCTGCGACCGCGACGGGCAGCCGCGGCGGCGTCTGGAAGAAATCGGGGCGGAGCGCCGGAACGGTTACAGTTGGTACAATAGCCATCCCGCCCAGCTTTATCCGTTGTACGATGCGTGGGCCGAGCACCATGATCCGAAACACAAGGCGGCCGTCAGCTTATCGACCCGCGGGGCCAACGAGCGCGGTTTATTCTCTGTGGAGTAACCGACTGCAGTCGCGGAACGCTCACGGATACACACGTTCTCTTATTTCTGTCCGGCGAGTTCCAAAAAATCGAGTATCCTGTCGATAGATTGTCCGCGCGAGGGATTTTCGGGCATGGCCGAATAGAGAACGGCATGCCCAGCCGTTGCCAGCATTCGTAGGTCATTGGCTCCGTCACCGACTGCGGCGCATTCCGCAGGCCGACAGCCGTTTTTTATGCAGAAATCATCGAGGGCCCGTACTTTGGCTGTTTCATCGAGCAGTTTGCCCGTGATTTGCCCCGTCAGTTTCCCGTCTACCTCTTCCAACTCCGTTGCATAGAGCGCATCCGTGCCGAGGCGTCGTTGGATGGCTCGGCCCACATGGGCATCGCCGCCCGTCACGATTGCTGTCGGTATTGCATGTTGACACAACGTTTCGAACATTTTTTTTGCTCCGTCTGTGAGTTGCAGTCGGGCGATTACTGCATCGATTCGGGTGAGCGGCGTGCCGGCAAATAGCTTCAGTCGGGTGCGGTAGCTTTCTGCGAAATCCGTTTCGCCCGCCATTGCTGCTCGGGTCAGTTCACGCGTCCGGTCGCCGATGCTGAGTTCGTCTGCCAGCGCATCGAGAAATTCGCAGGTCGTCAGCGTCGCATCCAAATCGAACAGTGCCGTCCGTACCGGCCGTGCCGACCGTGAGAGAATAACGATGGCACCTTCCTCCCGCGCCCACGGCAGTAGCTCTCGTAGCAGAGAATAGGCTTCAAATGGGCCCTCTATCCGCCATTGTTCCGCTTCGACGGGGCCCGATGCAACCTGTTCGACCGCCACCGGATTCGCTGCATCGATTCGTTTGATCGTCGCTCCTTGTGCCGCACACACGGTTGCGAGGTGGGCTCCGAATCGTTCGGAATCCACGGCTCCGATCAGTCGCACGACCGATTTTTCCAGCATTTCATCGACTTGCCGCATATCTCGGGCAAAGATAGATTATTTTGAAAAGAATCTCGTATCTTTGTCTTTCGAAAGTTCGGACAGTCTCGTCCGAACGCGACAGAAAAAGGAAATGAAACGTATTGTGCTGATAACGGGCGGTCAGCGGTCGGGCAAGAGTTCTTATGCCGAGGCGTTGGCCTTGCAGTCGGCGCCCGATCCGGTCCATGTCGCCACGGCGCGTATTTTCGACGACGAGTTCCGCGAGCGGGTGCGGCGTCATCAGGAGCGTCGGGGGCCCGAATGGACGAATATCGAGGAGCCCGTGCATTTGGGCCGGTTCGATTTCACGGGGCGGACGGTGCTCGTCGATTGCGTGACGTTGTGGTGCACTAACTTTTTTTTCGACCTCGGCGAGTCGGTGGATGTTGCCCGCGAGGCGCTCGTGCGCGAGTTCGACGCACTGACGGTTCACGATGCCACCTATATCTTCGTGACGAATGAAATCGGTTTCGGCGGCGTGGCTGAAAATGCGACGCAGCGGAGGTTTACTGATTTGCAAGGTGCTGTCAATCAATACATCGCCGCTCGTGCGGATCAGGTCGTCCTGTTGGTCAGCGGCATTCCCGTAACAATCAAATAAATCAATGAGAAACTTCCGAATCGTGCGGCCCGACGGGGCATTGCGGCCGCTTTTGCAACAAAAAATTGACAATCTGACCAAACCCAAAGGGTCGTTGGGCATGTTGGAGCGCATCGCTTTGCGCGTCGGGATGATTCAGCAGTCGTTGACGCCCGCGTTGCATGAGCCGCAGAATCTGCTTTTCGCCGCCGATCACGGTGTTGTCGAGGAGGGCATTAGTCTGTCACCCAAAGAGATTACATGGCAGCAGACGCTTCATTTTGTGCGGAATGCCGGTACGGGGATCGGTTTTTTGTGCCGGCAGCATGGTTTCGAGCTCAAAGTGATCGACGGTGGCGTCGACTTCGATTTTCCGGCCGGTTGCGGCATCATCGACCGCAAAATCCGCAAGGGTACCTCCAATTATCTGTACGGTGCCGCTATGACACCCGACGAGTTCGACCGATGTATCGACGTCGGGGCTGAGATGGTCGACCTTGCCATCGACGAGGGCTGCAACATCGTCTCGTTCGGCGAGATGGGTATTACCAATACCTCGTCGTCATCGATTTGGATGCACTTTTTCGCCGACGTGCCGTTGGACGAGTGCATTGGGGCCGGCAGCGGTCTCGATAGCGCGGGCATCCGCCACAAATGCGACGTCCTGCGCCGCGCTGTGGCCGATTATGCGGGCGACGGGTCTGTGGCCGATTTGATTCGGTGGTTCGGCGGTTTCGAGATGGTGATGGCCGTCGGGGGCATGTTGCGGGCTGCCGAGCGGCGAATCACGATTCTGGTTGATGGCTTCATTATGTCCGCGTGCATCTTGGCCGCTTCGAAGCTCTATCCCGAAGTCTTGGATTATGCGCTTTTCGGCCATGTCGGCGACGAACAGGGCCACCGTCGGTTGTTGGAGGCGATGGACGCCGAGCCGATTCTGCACCTCGGCCTGCGGTTGGGTGAGGGTTCGGGTGCCGTGTGCGCCTATCCGATCGTCGAATCGGCCGTGCGGATGCTCAATGAGATGGATTCGTTCCAAGCGATGCAAATCACCAAATACTTCTGATTCCGAGAATGTTCGATCGTCTTTTGGCTGCTTTGACTCTCTTGACGCGCCTGCCTTTCTGGCGATTGCGACGTGTTCCGACTGAGGCTTTCGCCCATACGACCGATTGGTGGTCGGCTGTCGGGTGGTTGACCGGCGGTGTCACGGCCTGCGTCTTGTGGGGTGCTGCGGCTTGGTTGCCGGCAGACTTGGCCGTTGTCGTCGCATTTGCCGCCCGTGTTCTGTTGACCGGTGCCTTGCACGAGGATGGGCTCGCCGACTTCTTCGATGGTTTCGGCGGCGGCACGACCCGCGAACGGACGTTGGCTATCATGAAGGATTCGCACATCGGCACTTACGGCGTATTGGGGGTGGTTTTCTATGCTTTGTTGCTTGTCGGCACCGTTGCTGCTCTGCCACTTGAAACCGCTGTCCGTGTCGTGGCCGTCGGCGACCCGTTGTCGAAATTCGCCGCTTCGCAGCTCGTCAACGTGTTGCCCTATGTCCGGCCGTTGGAGCAAAGCAAGGTCGGCACGGTCTATCGCCGCATGGGCGTCTGTGCGTGGTTGCTTTCCGCCGTCTTCGGCGTGATGCCTGCCGTCGTTCTTCTGCCTGTGCCGTTTTGGCCGGTCGTTGCGGTGCCGTTTATTGTCACGGGGGGACTGATACTCTTCTTGCGACGGCGTATCGGCGGGTATACGGGCGATTGTTGCGGTGCGGTCTTTCTTTTGAGTGAATTGGCCTTTTATCTGGCCGTAGCGGTTCGTTATGGAGGTTTGGTTGGTTAGACATACGTCAGTCGACGTCCCCGCCGGAACGTGTTACGGCCGGTCGGACGTGCCGTTGCGGGATTCGTTCGAGGTCGAAGCCGCTGCTGTGCGTGAAAATCTGAAAGATATTGCTTTCGACGGTGTGTGGTGCAGCCCATTGAGTCGTTGCACCCGTTTGGCTGCGGAGTGTGGTTATGCCGACGCTCGGCATGACGCTCGGTTGTTGGAGTTGGATTTCGGCGCGTGGGAGATGCGGTCGTTCAATGCCATCGACGACCCGCAGTTGCAGCGTTGGTTCGACGATTGGTTGCATGTGCGGCCCACCGGCGGCGAATCGTTCGTCGAACAAATCGTGCGTGTGGGCGGTTTCTTGGACGAGTTGCGCACGCAGCCGCTTCGGCGGGCGTTGTTGTTCGTCCACGGGGGCGTGCAGCTTTGTGCCGGTATCTACGCCAGCCTTTTCCCGCCCGAGGAGGCGTTCGCCCACCAGCAGCCTTACGGCAGTATTCTGAAAATCCCGATTTGACCCAATATGCAGAGTGTCCGCAGGCAAATCGCCAGTACGACGCATGCGATTTCCACCCGCCGATTGATTGCAATTGCCTTTTGCATGTCGGCTGTCGTCAGTTCGCGGTCGTTCGTGCCGATATAGGGTTTGTAGACTGTCTCGCCGAAATAGTCGTGCGTGCCGCCGAAACGACAGTTGAGGATGCCTGCCAGCGCTGCTTCGGGCCATCCTGAGTTGGGGCTTGCGTGTCGCGGCCCGAATCGGAGCACGAACCGTAGCAAACGGGGGCGTCTCGCCACTAAAATCATCAATAGAACGGTCAGGCGGGCCGGAATCCAGTTCGCCACATCGTCTATCCGCGCCGCTACGCAGCCGAATCGGCGGTAGCGTTCGGTGCGGTAGCCGATCATCGAATCGAGCGTGTTGACCATCTTGTAGGCCATCATCCCGGGCACTCCTAATAATACATACCAGAAAATCGGGGCTACTATGCCGTCGCTCAGGTTTTCGGCCAGCGTTTCCAGCGCCGCCGTGCGTATCTCCTGCGGCGTTAGGTTCGCCGTGTCGCGGCCTACGATGCGTGCGACCTGCCGGCGACCCGCTTCGACCGACCGGTCGACCGCTCGGAAAACTTCGTGCACTTCGTCCGTCAGCGTCTTGCCCGCCAGCGAATAGAAAACGGCTGCTGTTTCGATGCATAGCAGTGCCGTTGCAAACAGCCACATCATTAGTCGGTGTTCGGTCATGAGCGATGCGAGAGCCATGAACCGAAGTGTCCATACAAGGATATAAAGCTCTATCCAAACTCCGAAAATTAGCCCTGCGGCCAACAGACCGCCTTTCAGCTGCCGGTGCGTGCCGCGGTTCCAGTGTCGTTCGCCTGCTGCGATGAGTTTGCCGAATCCCACGATAGGGTGGGGCAGTCCCGCAGGGTCGCCCAGCCAGCGATCGAACAACCAGCCCACTAAGAGCGGAAGTGGCAACAGGCAGACAATCAGTAGGATCACAGTTTCGACCATGTTTTCAGTGCCTCGATTAAAAGTTCGTTTTCAAGCGGCGTTTGCGTTGCTATGCGGAAGTGATGGGGTGTTAGACCCTCGAAATTCGACGCATCCCGAATCAAGATTCCGTGGTGTGACGCGAGCCATTCTTTCAGTTCCGCAGCTGTTCCCGTTCTGCGGATTTCGACTGTCATGAAATGGGTGTCGGTCGGGTACGGTGCGAAACGACCCGTCGCTTGCAGAGCTTCGGCTACGCGGTGGGTTTCGGCCAGCAAGTCAGGCAGCGGAGGTGTCGGTACTCCGTATTCGAGCAGATAACATCCCGCTTCGATAGCCAGCGCATGAACCGACCACGGCATGCGCAGCCGCCGCAGTTCGTTGCATAGCGTCGGGTGGGCCGTCAGATAGCCGAGCCGCAGCCCGGGGATGGCATATTGTTTCGTCATCGAGTGAATCAGAACGAGGTTTTTTCGTGCGGTTGCTTCCGCAGCGGTGAGCGTCGGATGTGGTGTGAACGAGGCGTAAGATTGGTCCACGACGAAAATCGTTTCTGCATGGGCGTCGATCGTTCGCAGAAGTTCGGCACGGTTGAGCGTCCGGCCCGTCGGATTATTCGGATTGCAGCACCAGAGCGTGCGGCCCGTAGGGTGCCATGGCGCCTCGACCGATGATACGTAATGTTCGTAGAGTCGACAAGCGTCGGCATACTCCGCGAATGTGGGTTGTACGATTTCGGTCGTCGCACCAGCCGTCAGATGCGCCGTCAGATAGAGCGCTTCGGTTGCACCGTTGGTCGCCAGCACCGATTCGGGGCCGATGCCGTGCCGTTCGGCCAGCGCCCGTTCGAGGGTGAACGGTTCCGGTTCCGGATAGTGTTCGACGACCGTCAGCCGTTCACGCAGGAAATCGTAGAGTGCTCGGTGGTCGATGCCCGCCGGCACGTTCGAACTGAAATCGGCCCGAATATCGCCGTATCTGTATCGGTCGTCTCCGTGTCCCTCGATCATCGTTGCAACAGTTTGTAGACAGCTTCCATTTCGACATGGCGTCGCACATGGTCGGCCAGCCGGTCGTATTGTTCCTCCTTGAAAGCCTTGTAATCGAAAGGCCGCGCGTCGAGTTTCTCGGCGAATGGAGCCAGTAGCCGTTCGATGAATGCGCTGTTGTCCAGTATCCCGTGCAGATAGGTGCCCATTGTCCGTTCGGCGACGCAGCCTTCGTCTTTGCCTGCCTCCGTACGGGCCAGCGGTAGCGCTCCGTCGAGTCGCTCGGTGCGGCCCATGTGGATTTCGTAGCCGTGGCAGGGCGTTTCGTCTCCGACCAGCCGGAATGTCGTCTGGCAAGTGATCTTTTCGCCTGTCATCACCGTGCTCACGGGCAGCAGCCCTAGTCCGGGAAGCCGTTCGATCGAACCCTCCACACCGTCGGGGTCGCACACCTCGCGGCCCAGTATCTGATAGCCGCCGCAGATGCCGACGACCGTCGCTCCTTCGCGATGGGCACGGACGATAGCTTGTGCCGCGCCGTTGCACCGCAGTTCGGCCAAGTCGTCGAGCGTCGATTTCGTCCCCGGCACCACGATGATGTCCGCCTTGTGCAGTTCCTCGACATTGTTCGTGTAGTAGAGATGGACACGCGGGTCGCGTTCGAGCACGTCGAAATCGGTAAAGTTCGACAGATGCCGCAGCAGCACGACCGCTACATTGACCTTTCCGGCTTCGGCCGTCCGGCGTTTGGTGGCCAGCGATACCGAATCCTCCTCTTCGATTTCGATGTCGCGGAAGTAGGGTACGACACCCAAAACCGGTATGCCGCATAGTTGCTCCAGCGTCCGGCGTCCTTCGTCGAACAGACGCAGGTCGCCGCGGAATTTATTGATGATGATGCCCTTGATGCGTTTTCGGTCGGCTTCGTCTTGCAGCATCACCGAGCCGTAGACCGATGCGAATACGCCGCCGCGGTCGATGTCCGCCACCAAGATGACCGCCGCATCGGCATGGGCGGCCATCGGCATGTTGACGAAATCCGTGTCGCGCAGGTTCAGTTCCGAGATGCTTCCCGCACCTTCCATGACGATGGGATTGTAGCGGGCTGCCAGTCGGTCGTAGGCCGCGTGGGCCGCTTCGCGCAGCTCCGCCTTACCCTCCGATCGGAAATATTCCCATGCCGTGCGGTCGCCGATAGGCCGGCCGTTCACGATGACCTGCGACGTCCGGTCGGACGAGGGTTTCAGTAGTACGGGGTTCATGTCCGTGTGGCAGGGGATGCCTGCCGCTTCGGCCTGCACGGCCTGTGCGCGGCCTATTTCCAACCCCTCGGACGTCGCGAATGAGTTGAGGGCCATGTTCTGCGCCTTGAACGGCGCCGGCGCATATCCGTCTTGCCGGAATATCCGACAGAATGCGGCAGCGAGCACGCTTTTGCCGACGTCGCTGCCCGTGCCGGCGAATAGGACAGGGCGGAGTTTATTCATGGCGATGGCTGTTTTTGTAGGCGAACGATTTCCAGCGTTCTTCAGGCAGGTCGTTGCGTTGCATTTCGGCCCGCGCCATGATGAACAGCAGGTCGGAGAGCCGGTTGACGAACCGTAGCAACTCGACCGGCAGCGGGTCGATGCGGTGAAGCGTCCATAGGCGGCGTTCGGCCCGGCGGGCCACCGCCCGTGCTAATTGCAACTCGGCCGCTGCGGGTGTGCCGCCCGGCAGTATGAACCAGTCTCGGTCGGTGCAAGTCGCCGCCAGCGAATCGATCGTTTGTTCGCATCGGTTTGTCAGCGTTTCGTCGAGTCGGTTCGGGTTGTGGTCGCGTCGGACTGAGGGAGTTGCGGCGAGACTCATCGCCCCCATCAGCTCCCGTTGTATGTCGTGCAGCAGTCCCTGCCATGGATCGTCCGGCGACAGTCGCGTCCGCACGACGCCCAAATGGCAGTTCAGTTCGTCGAGTGCACCGTTTGCTTCGATGCGCGGGTCGTCTTTGGCCACCCGTTCGCCGCCGTGGATGCCTGTCGTGCCGTCGTCGCCGGTGCGCGTATAGATTTTTCCCATTATTCGAATAGTTTCAGCGGGTCGGTTTCGGACCAGTAGAGATGCGTGTAGCTCGCCCAAAGTCCCTTGTAGCGATAGACCGGCGTCGCGACCGCTTCGCCGCGGGCCGAGTATTGTTGCGCTGCCGATGGGTATTCCCCCTCGATGCGTGAATAGTGGAACTCGTGGCCGCGCATGCTTTGGCTGTCGTACCGTATTTCGCGCAGCCCCAAGTGCAGCCGCATTCCCTCCATCGTGGCCGTCAGCGGCAGTACGCCGCACATTGCGTGCGGTCGGCCCGCTTCGTCGCGTATTGTTTGACAAAGATACATCATACCGCCGCATTCGGCCAGCGTCCGGCCGCCGCGTTCGATGTATTCGGCTACGGCTCGGCGCATGACCGCGTTGGCTTCGAGCCGTTCGAGGTGAAATTCGGGATAGCCGCCCGGCAGATAGAGCAGGTCGCACGGAGGCAGAACCGTGTCGTTCAGCGGCGAAAAAAAAGTCACTTCGCCCATCTCGGCCAGCCGGTCGAGGTTCGCCCGATAGACGAAATTGAATGCTTCGTCGCGGGCTACGGCGATTTTCAAGCTGCGGGTCGGCAGCGGTTCGTAGGGTGGTTCCGTCGGGAATTCGCGGTGCGTCGACGCCTCTATCCGGTCGAGGTCGACGGTGTGTTCCGCCGCATTGGCCACCGCATCGATCACGGGGTCGAACGTCCGCAGCGTTTCGAGCGACAGGCCCAAGTGGCGAGACGGTATGCGGAATGCCTCGTCACGCGGCAGATAGCCCAACGGTTCGATTCCTGCTGCTTCGGCCGCGGCTTTCAGATGGGCATAGTGCGATGGCGAGGTGACTCGGTTGAATATGACGCCTGCGACTTCGACTGACAGGTCGAATCGCGAGAATCCGTATAGCAAGGGTGCTGCCGAGAACGCCGTAGCCCGGCCGTCGACCACCAGCACGACGGGCAGCCGGAGCGTCCGCGCTATTTCGGCTGCCGAGCCGCGGTCGCGGTCGTATCCGTCGAACAGTCCCATCGCGCCTTCTGCCACACAAACGTCGGCCGAAGCTCCGTAGCGTGCGTAGAGCGTCCGCAGGTGGCTTTCTGTTGCCATGAACGGGTCGAGGTTGATGCTTTCGCTTCCGGCTGCGAGTCGGTGGAACTGCGGGTCGATGTAGTCGGGCCCGCACTTGAACGGCTGCACCCGCTTGCCGCGGCGCGCGAAAGCCCGTAACAGCCCCAGCGTCAGGGTCGTCTTGCCGCTGGCCGAGGCTGCGGCTCCGATCAGGAATTGGCTTTTCGTCATGGCTTCCGGGTGGCGTTCGAACGGGACAAAGATAGTGATTCGCGGCAAAATTTTGCAGGAAAAAGTTGTGAAACGAAAAATATCGCTATCTTTGCGCCGTGCAAGGTGATGCCGTGCGACGCTCGTGCGGCATAAAAGGGAATCCGGTGCGAAACCGGAACAGTCCTCGCTACTGTAAGGCCCCCGAAGGGTGGACATTTTCTTACAGCCACTGTGTCTTCGTACACGGGAAGGCATTGTCCGCCGGGCCGAGTCAGGAAACCTGCCTTGCCGGTTAGCATGCGATGCGGCAGGCCCGAGTGAGTCCGCGCATCCGAACGGATTTTTTACATGAAAATAGGACTTTTGCGTGGCATCCTGCGGGGTGTGGTGTTCGCTTCTGTCGTTGTGTTCTATAGGCCCGTCGCGGCACAGGAGCAATCGGCGATAAAGGCCGTGCAGGCGATCGACGAAGTAGTCGTCACGGGTACCGGCACCGAACATTATCTGAAAAGCGCGCCCGTGCAGACTGAGGTCATCACGGGGCGGATGCTTCGGAGTTTTTCGGGGCGTAGTTTCGGCGACATTCTCGCTGCGTTGTGCCCGTCGTTCGATATTGCGCAGAGCGATATGGGGGCCGGTCTGTCGATGAACGGGTTGGGAAACGGCTATATTCTGATTCTGGTCGACGGCAAGCGTCTGCACGGCGATTTGGGCGGTCAGAACGATTTGGGAGCGATCGACCCTGCCGATATCGAGCGCATCGAAATCGTCAAAGGGGCTTCGTCGTCGCTCTACGGATCGGATGCCATCGCCGGCGTCATCAACATCATCCGGCGCAAACACCGCGACGTGCCGTTTGTCGTCGAGAATACGACCCGCCTCGGCCATTATGCCGACCTGCGGCAGCATAATGCCGTCTCCTTTACGGTCGGGAAATTCGCTTCGTCGACCAAGTTCTCGTTGCAGCATACCGATGGCTGGCAGAATTCGTCGTTGGAGCTCTACCGCGACAAAATCTACGCAAATTCAACGACGCAGACCGTGAGCGCCTATACCAATGAGCGCATCGAGCAGGAGTTCTCCTTTGCGCCGAACGACCGTTGGCGGTTCGCCGTTTCGGGCATGTATTACCGCAAATTGTTGCAACATCGTCCGGGTGCTCCGCGTTGGCGGTCGTTCAATCCGCTCTATCACGATCAGGGCTATTCGGTTTCGGCGCAGTTCAAGGCTTCGGAGCGAGCGAAAGTGCTTTTCGATGCCGATTGGAACCGTCACGCCTACTACTATGATTATTATCTGCAATACATCGACGAGTTCTACGAGTTGAGCATGGTCGGCGACCGGTTGATGCGGGTGCCCGTCCATACGGTTTACTTCCCCGGCGATCGTTCGACCGAGAGCGACCAGCGGCGTTGGACGGCCCATTTGCGTGGTGTCTTCGATTTGGGTGAGACGCACCGCTTGTCCGTCGGTACGGAATGGATGCGCGATGCTTTGCTTGCTCCGCACCGCATGATGACGCCGCGGGCGGTTGCCAATACGTTGGCTTTCTACGCGCAGGACGAGTGGAACATTGCGCCGAGTTTCAATGTCACATACGGTGCTCGGTTGGTCTGCCACGAACAGTTCGGTTGGACAGCAACGCCGAAAATTTCGTTGATGTACAAGGCGGGCGACTGGAATCTGCGGGCTTCGTGGGCGCGTGGTTTCAAGGCACCGACCATCAAGGAGCTCTATTATTTCTATGAGCGCGCCATGATGGGCAAGTTGCGGATTTACATCGGAAATACCGGCTTGAATCCCCAACGGTCGGATTATTTTTCAGTTGGGCCCGAATACCATGGACGCCGGTTCACTTTCAGCGTCACGGCTTCGTACAATCGCGTGCGCGACATGATTGCGTTGGTCGGCGTGCCCGTGCCGCCCGAGTTCGTCAGCGACGAAGGGACGGAGTTCGACGGGGCCATGCAGTACGTCAACATGGAGGACGCCGAGGTGAAAGCGCTCGAAGCGACTTTTACATGGCGGCCCGGGGCCGGTTTCTCCATCGGCGGCGGATACAGTTACACCGATGCTGTCGGGCATATCGTCGACGATGAGGCTTCCGAAAAAGCGGGTCATACCGTCGTCGAGCGGCGCGTGCTCGACGGTACGGCCGAGCACCGCGGCAATCTGCGGGTGAATTGGACGCACGACTGGAAACGTTACGGACTGACGGTCGGCATCTTCGGCCGCGGTCAGACCGAACGTTATTACAAAGAGTACGGCAATGCTCCGGCCTACATGACTTGGCGGCTGACGACGACTCACCGCATCGGCGATTGGAAGCGGTGGCGGTTGGAGGTTGCCGTGGGCGTCGACAACCTATTCGATTACGTCGAGCGGCATCCTTACGGTTACAACTACGGTACGACCACGCCCGGACGGACATTCTTCGGCGAGGTGACCGTGCGTTTCGGCCAGCAGCCGAATAAACGGAAAAAGAGATAGAAACCCATAGCCAATTAAAAAACAAGTTAAGATGAAAAATGTATTCAAAGCGCTGCTCTTCGCAGCGGTAATCGGGTCGCTCTGCGGCGGTTTCACGGCTTGCAGCGACGATGACGATGCGGACAAGACGCCCGCGGCACTCCGGTATGAGAAGAAACACGACACGGCCATTCTGCTCGTGACATTCGGTTCGACGTTCGACGAGCCGCACGACACCTACACCAGCCAGCAGGAGCAGTTCAAGGCTGCCTTCCCTGATGCCGACATCTTCTTCTCGTTCACTTCCGTGACCTGCATCAACCGTTGGTACGCTGCTTCGGGCGAGCAGTTCATCACGCCTGACAAGTGGCTCGGTTCGTTCATCGAGAAGGGATATGAACACGTTTACGTGCAGTCGTTGCACGTCATCCCGGGTGAGGAGTTCCAGTTGTTGCGTGACAAATACGTCAAGTCGGACTACAACTTCATCGTGCAGGATATGACGCCCGCCCGTGAGGAGGCTTGTTGCGGTACGGCGCTCTTGACCAGCGACACGGATATCGAGACTGTTGCCAAGATTTTGGTCGATGCCTTCAAGACACAGCTTCAGGCTGGCGAGGCCGTCGCTTTCATGGGTCACGGCAACCCTGTGTCGGACTACGACCATGCCAATGCTTCCTATGAGAAAATCGAACAGGCGATGCAGAAGTATGCAGCCGATGCTTACGGTAACGGCAATGTCTTCGTCGGTACGGTCGATTATCCCGCGATGCTCATCGATTACGTCATCGGCGAGATGACCGCGAAAGGGGTTGCGAAATCGACACCCGTAAACCTGCATCCGTTGATGTCGATCGCCGGCGACCATGCCAACAATGACATGGCTGACGAGACCGACGACGAAAGTTGGATTTCGATGATTAAGGCGGCCGGTTGGTCGAACGTGAAACCGACGGTCAAAGGTCTGGGCGATTACAAAGATATCAACGAGCTTTGGATTCAGCATCTGCGCGATGCGATCGCCGAATAGGTGAAACAGCATCTTTTTCGAGCGACTCCGGTGCCTGCATGGGCAGGTTTCGCTTTTCTGCATTTTTCATGGAAACTGACAAATAAACAATTGATGAAGATTCTGAAATTTCTTTTCGTCTTGTGCATGTTTGCGGTCGTTTCGCCTGCTGTTGCACAGCAGGCCGTCACCGGCCACATTCTCGATGCTGAGACCGGTGCGCCGGTCGTCGGCGCTACTGTGCGTGTGGAGCGGACTTTGACCGGCGCCACCGCCGACAACCGCGGCGAGTTCCGCATTGCCGACGCTGCGCCCGATGCAACGATTCGGGTCAGCCATCTGAGTTACGAATCGCAGGCGGTCGCATTGAACGGCCGCACGTCGGGCATCGAAATCCGGTTGAAGCCGTCGCAGCTCAACATCGGACAAGTGGTCGTCACCGGCACCGGTACGCACCGGCGGGCCGGCGACGCGCCGGTTCCCGTCACCATCCTGACCCGCAAGGAGTTGCAGGAGGGTGTCATGACCAACCTCGAAGATGCACTCTTGAAATCCGATCCCTCGTTCGCCATTACGCCGCTCGGGTCGATGGGCTCGTCGATTACGATGAACGGCCTCGATGATACTTACATTCTCTTTCTCGTCAACGGTCAGCGGATGCTCGGCAGCGGTACGGGTGCTCCCGACCTTTCGCGCATCGACATGTCCGACGTCAAGCGCATCGAGATTCTCGACGGTGCGGCTTCGATGCTCTACGGGTCGGATGCCATCGCCGGCGTCGTCAACATCATCACCGACGATCCGCGGTCGGGCGTCGAGCTGTCCACGCGGGCTTCGGTGCGCAACCATGGTCGCTATGAACATTCGGTCGGGCTCGATGCCAAGGAGGGTAAATTGGGCAGCTATACGTCTTTCGTCCACCAGCAGGCCGACGGATGGCGCCTCAATCCGTTCGAGGAGGACAAAAAGGGCGAACTGATTCCGTCGGCGCGCATGGCTTCGTTCGCAATGGCTTCGAATACCGTTTCGCAGCGTTTTACCTATGACCTTGCGCGCGGTCTGAGCCTTTATGCCGACGGTTCCTATTACCGTTATGACCAGTATCGCCCGCACTTCGTCGACGGCGAGGAGACGAGTTACAAATATGATCTCGGACACCAGAATTACACTTACGGTGCCGGGTTGAAATACATCGTCAGCGACCGCGTTTCGCTTTTCGCCGATTTCCATTCGGATAATTACACCTCGACCTATGAATATTTCGTGCCGAGCGGCGATTTGCGTGTCGGCGATTCCGAGACCCGCATCGCTACGCGGTTCTATCAGGGCTCGTTGAAAGGTATTTTCAGGTTGGGACGCGCTAATCGCCTTTCGGCAGGGCTCGAATACCTCGAAGACAAGTTGGACGATTATCTGTCCACTTCGGCCGTGCTGCCTACTGCCGTCGGGAATTACACTTTGTCGGCCTACGTTCAGGACGAGGCGTCGTTCGGCAAGCATTGGCAGGCTATCGTCGGGGTGCGTTATCTCTATCACGAGCGAATGGGCAGCCATGCGACGCCCAATGTCGCCGTGATGTATCGGACTGGCGGATTTAAGGCGCGCGCTTCCTACGCTGCGGGTTACAAGACGCCCGCCTTGTCCGAAATCTATACGTTCAACGTCAGCAAGGATGGCGCTCTGACCATCGGCAACGAGGACTTGCGCCCCGAAAAGAGCCACTATGCTTCGCTCAATCTGGAGTATGGCACCGGTCGGGTGAATTTTTCCGTCACCGGATTCTACAACCGACTGACCGATAAGGTTGAGGTCGAGACGTTTGAAGTTTCCGACGAGGAGTTGCGGCATTACCAGTCGATTTACGGTGACGGCGTGACTCAGAATATCGTCAAGAAACGGAGCAACATCGACAAGGCCCGTATTGCGGGCGTGACCGTCGCTGCACAGGCTTACCTCGGGGCCGGTTTCTCCGTGCGCGGGGCTTATAATTTCATCGACGGTATCAATCTTTCGGCGCCCGACGGCACGGACGACCGCTTGGATAAAAGCATCCGCCATGCCGGAAACGTCGCTACCGATTGGGAGCACGCATGGGGGAAATATACGTTGCATGTCGAGTTGAACGGGCGAATGAGCGGCAAACGTTATTCGTCGACCTATTCGCCGCGCATCGGCGATGCTCCGGCCTATTCGTTGTGGGATTTGGTCACGACGCATACGTTCCGGTTGGGGCGTGTGATTCTCACGCCGACCCTCGGTATCGAGAACCTCTTCGATTTCCGCGACGACCGGCCTGCCTACCTACATTACACCAATGCTTCGGGAAAACTCGCTACTACAATGTCGCCTTATGCGACCTTGACCCCCGGACGCACTTATTTCTTCGCGTTGGGCATCCGCTTGCGCAGCAAATGATGTGCGTTTCGGCGAGAACATTCGAAAAATCCGGCATTCCGCTGGATTTTTCGTGTTTTTGACTTGCTCCCGTTCGGCAAAATGCAAACTTGTTTGCATTTGCTCCCGCTAATTCGTATTTTTGCAATCATGAACCATCCGAAAATAACCGTCGTGGGTATCGGCCCGGGTGCACTCGAATCGATTACGCCCGCTGTTGCCGATGCTATCCGTCGCGCCGACGCTGTTGTCGGTTACAAATATTATTTCCGTTTCATCGAGTCGTTGCTTGGTCCCGCTGCGCAGTGCATCGATACGGGAATGAAACAGGAGCGGGAGCGGGCTGCGGAGGCTTTCCGTCTGGCCGAGGAAGGGCGCAGCGTCTGCATCGTCTCGTCGGGCGACGCCGGTATCTACGGTATGGCGCCGCTCGTTTTGGAAATGGCCCGTGAGCGGAACAGTAGCGTCGAAATCGAGGTTTTGCCCGGTATCAGTGCCTTTCAGCAGGCTGCTGCGTTGCTCGGTGCGCCTATCGGCCACGACTTGTGTCTGATTTCGTTGTCCGATTTGATGACGCCGTGGCCAGTTATCGAACGGCGCATCCGGGCCGCTGTCGACGGCGACTTCGTGACGGCGGTCTACAATCCCCGCAGCAACGACCGTTATTGGCAGTTGTACCGTTTGCAGGAACTTTTCTTGCAGGGGCGCAGCGCTGCGACGCCTGTCGGATTTGTGCGGCAGGCCGGTCGTCCGGAGCAGGAGGTGTGCGTGACGACTTTGGGCGATTTCGACCCCGAGCAGGTCGATATGTTCACCGTCGTGCTCATCGGCAATTCTCAGTCTTACGTCTCCGGCGACCGTATCATCACACCGCGCGGATATTTCCGCGAGCGGCCCGATGACGGGACGGGGATCGGTCAGCGCATCATGATGGAGAGTTTCCGTAAAATCGAGCAAGAATTGCACGACCGCGATATTCCGCTCGACCGCAAGTGGGCTCTGTTGCACGCTATCCATACGACGGCCGATTTCGAGATGGAGCGGTTGTTGTGGATGAACGACGGCGCCGTGGAGCGGCTCTACCGGCGACTTTCGTCCGGTGAAATCCGTACAATCGTTACCGACGTCACGATGGCGGTTTCCGGTATCCGGCGCGGGGCGTTGGAGCGTCTCGGCATTGAGGTGAAGTGTTATTTACACGACCCGCGCATCGCAGCTTCGGCCGAGCGCGAGGGTATCACCCGTACGCAGGCCGGTATCCGATTGGCCACGGAGGAGCATCCCGATGCCCTTTATGTTTTCGGCAACGCTCCGACCGCTTTGATGGAGCTTTGCCGGTGCATCCGGCGCGGCAAGGCTCGGCCGGCCGGTATCGTCGCGGCTCCGGTCGGGTTCGTCCATGTCGAGGAGTCGAAACAGATGGTCAAGCCGTTCCGTTCCATCGACCGGATTGTGATCGAGGGCCGCAAGGGGGGCAGCAATCTTGCGGCGACATTGGTCAATGCCATTCTCACTTTCAACGATGCCGAGGCTTTGCGTCCCGGACGCGACGTATGAACAAGCAGCGATTCATTCTCATTGGTTTGAACGACGAGGCCGCTCCGCACTTCTCGGAGGAGGTCACAGCTATCATCGCTGCTGCCAGGACTTTTTCCGGCGGGCGGCGCCACCACGAGCTTGTCCGCCATTTGTTGCCCGCCAATGCCGTGTGGATCGATATCACCGTGCCGCTCGACGCCGTTTTCGCGCGTTACGAATCCTGCGGCGAGGTCGTGGTGTTCGCTTCGGGCGACCCGCTTTTCTTCGGGTTCGGCGCCACGCTCCGGCGGCGGCTTCCCGATGCCGAATTGCAAATTTTTCCGACTTTCCATTCGTTACAGACTTTGGCGCATCGTGTCGGGATGCCTTACGATGATATGACGACTGTTTCGTTGACCGGTCGTCCGTGGCAGGGATTGGATTGCGCTTTGATCGAGGGGCGCCCGAAAATCGGCCTCCTGACCGATCGCGAACATACGCCCGCAGCTATCGCCGAACGGCTTCTTTCTTATGGTTATACGGGCTATCGGATGATTGTCGGTGAACGATTGGGCAGCCGCGATGCCGAGCGTGTAGCCGAGTATTCGCTCGATGAGGCGGCCCGTCGGTCATTCGCGTTGCCGAATTGTGTCATGCTTCACGGTGTGCCGCGGCGTGCTCCGCTCGGGATTCCCGACAGCGCTTTCGAACACCTCGACGGTCGTGCGGGCATGATGACCAAGATGCCGATGCGGCTTCTGGCCGTCAGTCTGTTGCAATTGCATGCGGCGCGTTGTTTTTGGGATGTCGGCAGTTGCACCGGTTCTGTTTCCATCGAGGCGCGATTGCAGTTCCCGCGCGTGCAGGTGCACGCTTTCGAGATTCGGCCTGAGGGCGAACGTTTGTTGGAAACCAACGCGCGGCGCTTCGGTGCTCCCGGCATCGTCTTCCACGGCGGCGACTTCTTGGATGCCGACTTTGCCGCCTTGCCCGCTCCCGATGCCGTCTTCATCGGCGGGCACGGCGGACGGCTCGCCGAAATCGTTGCGCGTATCGCTTCGGTGCAGTCGGAGGGGGCGCGTTTGGTCTTCAATTCGGTTTCGGATGAACGTTCGCTGCTTTTCGTACGGGCTGTTGAGGCCTACGGTTATGCTGTCGGGGCCTCGATTCGCATGGCCGTCGATGCATACAATCCCATTACAGTGATGCAAGCAATCAAACAAGCATGAAATCGACCATAGCCTTATTGTTGGTCTCTTCGGGAGGAGAGACGATTGCCCGTCGGGTGGCTGGGACCGTTGCCGCCGACCGGTTCGCACTTGTCGACGCCGAAGGATTCCGGCGCGTCGAGACGTTGCAATATTTCATGGATGCGGCGTTTTGCGATTACCGTGCATGGATTTTCGTCGGTGCCACCGGTATCGCCGTTCGCGCTATCGCACCGCATGTCCGTGACAAACACACCGATCCAGCTGTAGTTTCTATCGATTCGACCGGCCGATGGATTATTCCGTTGCTTTCGGGCCATGTCGGTGGGGCCAATGCGTTGGCCGAGCGGTTGGCTGATGCGCTCGGCGGTTCGGCCGTCATCACCACCCAAAGCGATAATACGGGGCTTTGGCCGTTGGATACGCTCGCTGAGCGGTTCGGATGGACGTGCGAGGTGTCGGGTGCTTCGATGAACGAGACGATTGCCGCCTACGTTGCCGGTCGGCCTACGGCCTTGTTGCTCGATATCCGCGATGCCGGAGCGCATTATTTGGAGAGAACGGCAGCAGAACACGTGACGGTGTGCTACCGTGAGACGGATATTCCCGCTGATGCGGAGTTGTTGATAGCTGTTTCTCCCCGCATCGTGCAGACCGAATTGCCTTGCTTTCGGTTCGTTCCGCGGGTGCTTCATTTGGGCGTCGGGTGTCGTAAGGATTGCAATCCTGCGGGTATTGTTGACGCGATAGCCGAGCGGATTTCGGCAGCGGGGTTCGTGCCTGCCGCTGTCGCTTCGGTCGCCACGATCGAATTGAAAAGCGACGAGCCGTTGGTCGACGCTTTGTGCGTCCGCTTCGGGTGCCTGAAACGGATTTTCGCGGCTGAAGAGTTGGCGGCTGTCGAGGTTCCGAATCCTTCGGAGCGGGTTCGCGAAGCGACCGGCGTAGCCAGCGTCAGCGAAGCGGCGGCTATCGTTGCTGCTCGGGGCGGTCGGCTCGTTTTGGAGAAACAGAAAGAGGCGTTGTCCGACGGCAATGATTTTACTTTTGCGTTGGCTTTCGACGCGCGTGCCGAACGTCGCGGACATATCGAAATCGTTGGCGCGGGCCCGGGAGACCCCGATTTGATATCCGTGCGCGGACGGCGTTTCTTGGAGGAGGCCGATTTGATTCTCTACGCCGGCAGTCTCGTGCCGCGCGAAGTGACGGCTTGCGCTAAATCCGATGCCGAGGTGCGTTCGTCGGCTCCGTTGACGCTCGAAGAACAGTTCGACCTGATGCAGCGTTACTACGATCGCGGTTGTCTGGTCGTGCGGTTGCATACGGGCGACCCGTGCATCTACGGGGCGATTCAGGAACAGATGAACTTCTTCGACCGTTACGGAATGAGTTACCATATCACACCGGGTATTTCGTCATTCCAAGCCGCTGCGGCTGAACTTAAATCGCAGTTCACCATTCCCGAACGGGTGCAAACCATCATTTTGACTCGTGGCGAAGGGCGTACGCCGATGCCTGAACGCGAACAGTTGCGTGAATTGGCGCGGTCGCGGTCGACCATGTGCATCTTTCTTTCGGCAGGGATCGCTGCGAAGGTGCAGGCTGAATTGTCGGAGCATTATCCGCCCGAGACGCCGGTCGCCGTTTGTCACCATCTGACATGGCCCGACCAGCGTATCTGGCGCGGTGAGTTGCGCGACTTGGCACGCATCGTCGAGGAGAATGAGCTGACGCTCACAACGATGATCGTCGTCGGCGACGCCATCGACAACCGTAAGGGATTGTCGCGTCTTTACGCTCACGAGTTCAAGCACCTTTTCCGCCCATGATTCTTATATTCGGCGGTACGACCGAAGGTCGCGCTGCGGTCAAAGTGGTCGAGCAGGGCGGGAAACCGTTCTTTTATTCGACGCTCGGCGATGCGCAGGCTGTCGGGTTGGTACACGGCAAGCGGTTGACCGGTGCGATGGATGCCGGTTCCGCCGCCGATTTCTGTCAGCGCGAGGGTATTCGCTTGTTGATCGATGCTGCCCATCCGTTCGCCGAGGGATTGCATCGTACGGTCGAGCAAGTCGCGGCCGTCTGTCGATTACCGGTCATCCGTTACGAGCGGCGGCCGGTTCCGGTCGATGATGCGGTTGTGTCGTGCGTCGATTATGCCGATGCCATGCGTCGAATGGAGGCCGACGGTGTGGGGCATCTGTTGGCTCTAACTGGTGTCCGGACAATTCCGAAATTGCGGCCTTTCTGGGAGCGGCACGATTGTCGGTTTCGGATTCTTGATCGGCCTGAATCAATTGCCGAAGCCGAAGTGGCTGGTTTCCCGCGTGAAAAATTGTTGTTCTATCACCCCGACGAGCCCGAATCCGCGGTTTTGCAGCGGGTGCGGCCCGATGCCGTGTTGACCAAAGAGAGCGGCGTATCGGGAGGTTTGCCTGCCAAGATTGCGGCCGCACGGCAGGCCGGAATCCCCGTCTATGTCGTCCGGCGGCCGCCGTTGCCCGATTCATTCGATTGTGTCTATACCGAGACGGGGTTATTGCGCCGTATTGACGAGTTGTTGCCCGAATTTTTCGTGCTCCGGAGCGGTTATACCACCGGAACGTGTGCCTGCGCCGCTGCCTGTGCCGCTCTGCGGCGGCTACTTACGGACGATTCGGAATCCGTTGTGACGGTGATTTTGCCCGGTGGCGAGCGGGTTGCCTTGCCGGTCGAACGCCTTGTTTGGGATGGTGTGCAGGCCTCGGCTACGGTTCGCAAGGATGCCGGCGACGATCCCGATGTCACGAACGGATGTGCAATCACCGCGCGGGTTGAGTTGAACGATTGCGGGGCGATCCGTTTCTTGCAGGGCGAGGGGGTCGGACGTGTTACGTTGCCCGGGTTGGGGCTCGCTGTAGGCGAACCTGCTGTCAATCCCGCACCGCGCCGGATGATTGCCGAAAATTTCGCAGCGATGGGTGTCACAGGCGCCGATGTTGAAATTTCGGTCGAGAACGGGGCCGCGTTGGCTGAAAAGACGTTCAATCCGCGCGTCGGCGTCGTGGGCGGTATCTCGATTATCGGGACGTCGGGCATTGTACGGCCGTTTTCGAACGAGGCTTTTATCCGGTCGATCGAGCAGTCAGTCGAGGTGGCTCGTGCTGTGGGGTGTGACCGGTTGGTCGTCAATTCCGGTGCTCGCAGCGAACGCATTCTGCGTGAAGCCTGTCCTGAATTGCTTCCGCAGGCTTTCGTGCAGTACGGTAATTTCATCGGCGAAACGCTGCGGGCGGCTGCTCGCAGCGGATTTCGTTGTGTGACGCTGGGCATCATGTTGGGCAAGGCCGTGAAGTTGGCCGAGGGACATCTCGATACGCACAGTCATAAAGTGACTCTGAATCGTGCATTTTTGTCGCAGCTGGCTACCGAGGCCGGATGTTCTGACGTTGCTCGGGCTGTCATCGGACGCATTGCGCTTGCTCGCGAACTTTGGTCGGCGCTCGATGCCGCCGACCGTGATCGGTTGTTGCAGCGCGTGGCCGACATTTGCCGAAAGGTGTGCACTCCGTTGTTGCCCGAGGGCGAAATCGAGGTGTTGTTGATTGCTGAGACGGGTGAAATCGCCTATCGGTCTTGATTAATGGCTGCGGATCCGGCCGTGTCGGTTATTCGGACGGATTCAGCTTCTTTGGCTTCGATGTGGTTGAGCAGTTCGCCGATTGTCCGGCATCGTATCGCCGATTCTCCGCGTTGTATCGTAAAATCTTGTGCAGCTGTGATGACAAATTCTGCCTCCTCGGCCGATGGGTCGATTCCGATGCGGCGCAGCGCCTTTTCCGCCATAGCTCGCAGAATGCCGTTGCCTGTCAGGCGGACTTGCCGATGATAGCGGTTTTCGATGCGGAAAAGCCCCATCGTGGGCTCGAATGCGATGCCTCGTTGCGGAAAGAATCCGGCCAACGTACCGTCTATCGAGAGGTCTTCGGGAGTTCCCGTTGTCAGTGGTTCGCCGCGTTTCATCAGCCAAAGCCTGTCGGCGATTTGCAGCGCCAGTTCCAAATCGTGGGTCGACAGAAAGATGGTCTTGCCGGCTTCGCGTGTCAGTCGGTGGAGCAGTTGCATGATTTCGACCTTGCTTGGATAGTCCAGAAATGCGGTCGGTTCGTCGAGCAGGATGACGGGCGTCTGTTGGGCCAGCGCTTTGGCTATCATCGCTTTTTGGCGTTCGCCGTCCGAAAGGGTTTGTATTTTGCGATCGACGAGCGTTTCGATTCCGACTGCTGCCACGGCCCGTTTCACCTCCTCGAGGTCTTCCGGTGTGAGCCGCCCCCAGAATCCCGTGTAGGGGGCACGTCCCATCGCCACCAAGTCGACGACGGTCATGTTCGTCAGGTCGCATTTGTCGGTCAGTACGACCCCAAGCCGATGCGACAGTTCGCGGTCGGTGTAGTCCGAAAGTGGTCGGTTGAACAGTTCAATCGAACCGCCCAATGGCGATTGAAATGCCGCCAGTGTTCGCAGAAGCGTCGATTTGCCGGCTCCGTTGCGACCCAAAAGACAGGTCAGCTCGCCACTCGGGATCGAGGCCGTGAGCCTTTCGGCTACGACGTGTTCTTCGTGCCGCACGCGATAACCAATCCTCAGGTTGTCGAGCCGTATGGTTTCCTGCCGTTTCATTCGTTGAGATCGTTTTTGCGTTTGCGGAGCAGTACCCACATCACCACCGGTGCGCCGATAAGCGCCGTTACCGAGTTGATGGGCAATACGCCCTCGAACCCGGGCATGCGGGCTATCACGTTGCAGAACAGCGCCAATGCCGCACCCATTAGCAGCGACGCGGGCATCAATATCCGGTGGTCCGAGGTGCCGAAAATTCCGCGGCAGAGGTGCGGTACGGCCAGCCCTAAGAACATGATCGGGCCGCAGTAGGCCGTGACGATGGCGACCAGTATGCCGGCCGAACCGATTGTCCACAGTCGGGCACGGCGGATGTCGAGTCCCAAGTTGCGGGCGTATCGATCGCCTAAGAGCAGTAGGTTGAGTGTTTTGACGAGCAGCATCGAGAGCGGCAGCAGCACGGCCATGACCGTGACGAAAAGCGTCACTTGGTTGCCTGAGACACGGGCGAAGCTACCGAGTCCCCAGATGACATAGGCGCGAATGTCCTCCTCGACGCTGAAAAATTTCAGTACGCCGATGATAGCATTGGCCACGTATCCGATCATCACGCCGAGAATTAGCAGCGTGACGTTTCCCTTGACTTTCTGCGAGATGAACGCAATCAGCGCCATCACCGCCAGCGCTCCGACAATGGCCGAAACCGTCAGCGCCAAATTTCCGAAGTAGCCCAGTCTGCTCAGCGCATGGCCGCCGATGCCCGAAACCAGTACGACCAGCGCCACGCCCAAACTGGCGCCCGAACTGATGCCCAGCACCGAGGGCCCTGCCAGCGGATTGCGGAAAACGGTTTGCATTTGCAGGCCGCTAACCGACAGTCCTGCTCCGGCCATCAGCGCCGTAAGCGTTTGCGGGAGCCGCGATTTCAGAATGATGTTCCGGCAGATTTCGCTCTCCTCGGCCTCTTCGCCGAAAAGAATCCGCACGACCGACCGTAGCGGAATCTCGACCGTGCCGATGCAGATGTTGAACAGGCCCAGTATTACGACCGCGAGTGCGAGCAGTCCCAAAAATCCGATCCAGCGGCGTTCCATCGTTCTACGGCAGTAATCGGTAATAGACCGGCCGATGGTCAGCGACCAGTTCCGGATGAAAGACTTTGATGAGGTCGGCCAGTACGACGTCGGGCTGCATGGGTGTTGCCTCGTAGAACGGGGTTTCGCGCAGATTGCAGTAGATGACACCGTGGCTTTTCCATGCTCGGAAATCGGTGTAGCGTTCGTCTTCGTCGCGCAGGGCGTCGTAGGTGAATGTGCTTTCGAAGCTGTTGAGTATCCGCCAATAGTCGGCATTCGCCGCTGCTGTGTAGACTTGTTCGAAATCGAGTGTTACGCCACCCGAACGGGGGTCGTCGCGTAGGAAATAGTCGGCGCCCGCATCGCGGAACAGTTGGGCCAGAAAACTCCGGCCGCCCACCGCATACCAGTTGCCGCCGCGCAGTTCGCCCGAAAAGACCGTCGGGCGGCGTTCGACCTGCTCCGTCAATGCACACAGCGCATTATAGCGGGTTTCGATGGCATTGAACAGACTGTCGGCTCGTTCCTCGTCGCCCATCAACAGCCCGACGCAACGAATCCATTCCGCTTGTCCGAGCGGCGTCGGTTCCTTGTAGCCGAAATGGGGCAGCAGCGGCGTGCCTACGTCGCGCAACGCATCGTAGCCGCCCCGTTTGAATGGCGAGATAAGGATGAGGTCGGGTGCGATGTTCAGAATCACTTCGTTGTCGAAGTTGCCTTCGATGCCGATGCGTTGCGTCGAGCCTTCGCCGAGCCTCCGGCGCATCGCTTCGTTGTGCAGGTGACGGGTCGAGGTTACTCCTTTCACGGCATCCAGCCGGTCGAGCGTGATGAAATTCGAGAGTTGCAGGGTCGTCATGCAGATGACGTTGCGTACCGGCACCTCGATCGGCGTGTAGTCGTCCGGAACCGTCGGTTTCGTGCCTCGCGGAATCAGCGCGAAACGGGCCGTGTGGCTTCGGTCGTCTTGCGGATCATGAACTTCGAGCAGCTTGTATCCGTCGCAGCAGTGTACCGCGAATCCCGATGCATAGCGTACGGCGTAGTGTGTCGAATCGCTCTCTGCGACGGTAACCGTACGGGCATTCCGATGGCCGCAGGCTGCGTTTGCCAGTAGCAGAGCGCTTATGATTAAACGGTTGATTTTCATCTTCCATAGCAGTTCGGATCCGTTCCGTAATTTGTATCCGGATTCGGCCGGAATGCCGTTTGCCGGAACGGTCGATTTTTACTTTCGCAAAGATAGCGATTTCGTTCGAAATACGGGCGTGTTCCGTATTTTTTGTTTACCTTTGTGCAGGCTGTACGATCGCTCGAACGGGTTGCGCTTTGTGTGCGGGTTCGGAGGTTGTCGGGATGGCCTGCAAGGTGTGGAAATCAATCGAAATTCGCTTATGATACGTAAAATCATGTTGCTCGGTTCCGGTGAACTGGGCAAGGAGTTCGTCATCGCGGCGCAGCGGCTGGGTCAGACCGTTGTGGCATGCGATTCGTATGCGGGTGCTCCCGCGATGCAGGTGGCCGATGCAGTTGAGGTGTTCGACATGCTCGATGGTGATGCGTTGGCTGCCGCCGTCGCCAAACATCGGCCCGACTTGATCGTTCCCGAAATCGAGGCCATCCGCACCGAGCGGCTCTACGATTTCGAGCGGCAGGGCATTCGGGTGACTCCGAGCGCCCGTGCCGTGAATTTCACGATGAACCGCAAAGCGATCCGCGACTTGGCCGCCAAAGAGTTGGGGTTACGGACGGCGAAATATTTCTATGCCAAGACTTACGAGGAGTTGTGCGAGGCTGCTGCGAAAATCGGGTTCCCGTGCGTCGTCAAGCCGTTGATGTCGTCGTCGGGCAAGGGGCAGTCGCTCGTGCAGGGGCCCGACGAACTGGAACATGCGTGGCGATACGGTTGCGAGGGGTCGCGCGGCGACATCCGCGAGTTGATCGTCGAGGAGTTCATCCGCTTCGACAGCGAAATCACCTTGTTGACCGTCACGCAGCAGCATGGCCCGACGCTCTTTTGTCCGCCCATCGGCCATGTGCAGAAGGGCGGCGATTACCGCGAAAGTTTCCAGTCGCCCGCGATTTCGCCCGAACATCTGCGCGAGGCGCAGCGGATGGCCGCTGCTGTGACCGAGGCTTTGACCGGTGCCGGTATCTGGGGTGTGGAGTTCTTCCTGAGCAAGGAAAACGGCGTCTATTTTTCGGAACTTTCGCCACGTCCGCATGACACGGGTATGGTGACGTTGGCCGGCACGCAGAATCTCAATGAATTCGAGTTGCATTTGCGGGCGGTGCTGGGGCTGCCGATTCCCGAAATCACGTTCGAGCGAATCGGGGCCAGTGCAGTGGTCCTTTCGCCCGAGGCGATTCCGTCGGCGCCGGATTACGAGGGCGTGGAGCAGGCGATGGCTGCCGATCCGCGTTTCGATGTCCGGATTTTCGGCAAGCCGTCGGCGCGCGTTAATCGGCGGATGGGCGTCGTCGTGGGGTATGCGCCGCTCGGCAGCGATTTGGATGCTTTGCGCGACCGCGTGAAAGCTGCGGCTGCAAAGGTTCGCGTGGTAAAATAGAACGACAATGAAGAATATCGTTTTCGATTTGGGCGGCGTGTTGTTCGCACGTCGACGTAGTGAGTGTACGCAGGATTTCATCGATTTTTTCACTTTTGTGCGGCAGGAGCAAATGCCGCGCTTCTGGGAGGAGTACGACCGTGGAACCTTGACGTTGGATGAGGTTGCCGAGGAGTTGTGCCGGTACAACGGTTGCGACCGTGCGAAATGCGACGAGTATCTGCAGTTCGCCATCGATCTTCAGCGGCCCGTCGAAGCGACCGAACGGTTGATCGGCGAATTGAAACAGGCTGGATATAAATTATACGTTCTGTCGAATATGTCGCGCGAGTTCATCGCTTTCTTGCGCCGCTTTCCTGTTTATCGGTTGTTCGACGGCGAGGTCGTCTCGTGCGAGGAGCATGCGGTGAAGCCCGAGCCGCGCATCTACGAAATTCTGTTGGAGCGTTATGGTTTGCAGCCCGATGAAACGCTCTTTGTCGACGACCGTCGGGCCAATATCGAAGCAGCCGAAGCAATGGGCATTCATGGGCGTTTGTTCAATAGTCACGATCCGGAGTCTTCTTGCGAAGCACTTCGGCAGGAACTATTGTAAAAAACGAGGGATGTGAAAATATCCCTCGTTTTGAAATTATGGGCTGAAATAATCGATCCTCGTTTGATACTTGCCCAAGCCTTGTTCATAGGATGACGTGATTGGGCTTGTGTTCGGGGAAGTTCTTCGAAAGGAGTGCAGCGAAAGGAGAATCAAAGGTTCGGGCACCTTGACTGCATGTTTTTACGCAAGCACAACATCTGATACATTTTTCGGCATCTGTGGTTTCTTCCCAACCATTGGCTATGGCACCGGTCGGGCATTCGGCGACACATTGTCCGCAGTGAAGACATTTTGTAGTATTGACGGATGGCGACTGGACTTTTTTCTTAGTAGCCACCGCCTTGATGGCCCCCACGAGAAATTTCAAGTTGGTCGATATTGAATTGGCCGTGCGCTCAATCTTCGACAAGTCCACTTCTTCGGCTCCGTTTTCTATCTTATGCTTTACTGCTGCGCCGAATTTCTCGGCTTCCTCCAAATCGGCAGCATCCGGACGTCCTGTGGCGATAGGCGTAGCAGGAGTGCTATAGGAATGTTCGCCGATGAATGTTGCTCCGGCTGTGACTTTGAAGCCATTGCCGCGAAGAAGATGCCCGGCTTCCTCCAATGATTTTTCGTAATCCCGATTGCCGTAAACGACTACCGCCACCGCATTGGCTCCATTGGAAGTGATTTTTTCGAATCGCTTTGCTGCCGTTTTTGCGACATGACCGCCATATACGGGAGCTGAAAAGACCACTATGGAATCGGCTGGAATCGTTTTCACGATTGTGGCCGGTCGGGTCAGATCGATTGTCTCGTATTGTGGAGAGATGGCTTTTGCGATCGCCTCGCCGATCTTGCGGGAAGTTCCCGTCGGAGAAAATGTTATGAGGTATGTTTTGGATATTCCCATAAGTTTTTTTCCGTTTGTATCGGGAGCAGTTCGTTCGTTTTATTTTGAAAATCGTGTGAGTACGTTATCGGTCGCTTGTTTGAGTTGTTCTTCCGGACAGCAGAGCGTGATGCGGATGTATCGGGCGCCCTCCGAACCGAAAATCCCGCCCGGGGTCAGGAACACATCGCATTTTTCCATCACTTCGTCCGAGAATGCGAAACAGTCGCCCGCATAATTTTCCGGCAGTTCGGCCCAGACGAACAGACCCGCTTGATGTTCGCGGTAACGACAGCCGAGCGCATCCAACAGCGCATAGGCTTGCTTTTCACGGCCGTAGTAGATGGCATTCAGTTCTTCGAACCATTCGTCGCCCAGTGATAGTGCTGTGGCTGCTGCTGTTTGCACGGGGTAGAACATGCCCGAATCCATGTTCGATTTGAAAATCAGTATCGCATCGATCCACTCCTTTTTGCCCACGACGACTCCCACACGCCAGCCGGCCATCGAGTGGCCTTTCGACAGCGAGTTCATCTCCAGGGCCACTTCGCGGGCTCCGTCAGCCTCCATGATCGAGATAGGAGCCGATGCGTTGCGGATGAAACTGTATGGATTGTCGTGCACGATCAGAATGTTGTGTTTTGCACCGAAATCCACCACCTTTTGCAGCAATTCCGATGTCGGAGTCTGCCCCGTCGGCATGTTAGGATAGTTCACCAGCATCATCTTTACACCATCGAGCCCTGCCCGTTCGATGGCCTCGAAATCGGGTAGGAATCCTGTCTGCTTGTTGAGCGCATAAGTCACCATTTGGCCACCCGCCAGCCGTACGGCTGCCGAATAGGTCGGGTAGCCGGGATTCGGTACCAGTACCTTGTCGCCCGAGTTGAGGAAGGTCATGCAGATGTGCATGATGCCCTCTTTCGAGCCGATGAGCGGCAGCACTTCCGATTCGAAATCGAGTTCCGTGCGGTACCATTTCCGGTACCAGTCGGCAAAAGCCTTGCGCAGGATCGGTTCGCCCTTGTAGGACATGTATTTGTGAACGTCGGGACGTTTCGCTTCCGTCGCCAGCCGTTCGATGACCGACGGATGGGGCGGCAGATCGGGGCTGCCCATCGCCAGTTTGACGATTCGGCGACCTGTGGCGGCTTCCAATTCTGCGATTTCGCGCAGGCGGCGCGAAAAATAATACTCTCCAATGCCGTCCAGTCGGTGCGAACGGGCGATCGTTACTCCTTTTGCCATGCTGTGATTCGGTATTTATGGGGTTTACAATGCGAACAGGATGAAAATCTGGGCCGTCAGCACGCGTAGGAACATGACGACCGGATAGACGGTCGAATAACCGACCGCCGGCATGTCGTTACCTGCCGTGGCATTGGCATAGGCCAGCGCCGGCGGGTCGGTGGTCGATCCGGCAATCAGACCCATCAGTGTGTAATAGTTCATTTTCAGCCAAATGCGGGCTACGACTGCTACGAGTAATAGCGGAACTACTGTGATGATGAATCCGTAGCCGATCCAACGATAACCGCCTCCGATGACGGCATAGATGAATCCGTCTCCGGCACCGATGCCCACTGCTGCGAGGAACAGCGCGATACCCAATTCACGCAGCATCAGGTTGGCGCTCATTGTCGTGTAGGTCACCAAATGGAAGTGAGGTCCGAAGCGGCCTATCAGTATCGCCACGATCAACGGGCCGCCCGCCAGTCCGAGTTTCACTGGTTGGGGGACGTTCATGAACGGAATCGAACCCAGCAGCACGCCCAGCGCAATACCGACGAAAAGCGTCACCAGATTCGGTTGTCGCAACTTGGTGAGCGAGTTGCCTAATACATCGGCGACCTGTTCCACCGCTTTGGCAGGGCCGACGACCATTACGCGGTCGCCGACTTGGAGTTCCAGCCCTTGATAAGGAATCAGATCGACGCCCGCACGGTTCACGCGCGTGATGTTGATGCCGTATTTGGTGCGCAGACGCAGATCGGAGAATTTCTTGCCGTTGATCGATGTTTTGGTAATCAGAATCCGGCGCGAAACCAACAGTTCCGCTTGTGGTGCGTGGACGTTCCACTCTTCGTCGGTCATTTCCGTACGTCGGCCGAGAAAGGCGGTGATCGCTTCGATGTCTTCGGCTTGGCAGATGACCCGAATCCGGTCGCCGTAATGTACGACGCTGTCGTCGTCGGCCATGCGGATTTCGCCGTCGTGGCAGATGCGCGAGATGACGAATTGCCGGTTGACAAGTTCGCGCAGATTATCGACCGTATGGCCGTCCAGCATCCGGTTGGTGAATTCCAGCGAGACCTTTTCGGCGAGCTTGTGTTCGTTCGAGATGCGGGCCAGTTCTTCGTCCTCCTTTTCGAACCGGATGCGGAACGCATAGCGGATGACGATCATCGTTAGGATGATGCCCACGACGCCCAGTGGATAGGCCACGGCATAGCCTAATGCGATGGTTTCGTCCGGATGGCCTGCTGCATCGGCATAGGCCTGTTGTGCGGCACCCAGCCCGGGGGTGTTCGTCACGGCCCCCGACAGGATGCCCACCATTGTCGGAACGGAGGTGCCGGTTATGACGTGGAGCATGTAGGCCGTCGCTACACCCAATAGCACGATTGCCGTCGCGCAGGCTACGAGCGTCATGCCGCCGTGTTTGAACGACGAGAAGAAACTCGGGCCTACTTGCAGACCGATGGAGAATACGAACAGAATCAGTCCGAATTCCTGCACGAAATGACGGATTCCGTCATCGACCGTCATGCCGAAGTGGCTGCAAGCGATTCCGGCGAAAAGGATCCATGTGATGCCGAGCGAGATGCCTTTGATTCTGATTTTGCCGAGCAGGATACCCAATGTGATGACCAGTGCGAATGTGATGACGGCGTGTGCGATTCCTCCGCCGAAAAAGAGGTTGTAGAGCCAGTTCATGTGGTTCCGAATGCATTGACGGGTTCAGTGCACAAAAATAGTATATTTTTAAGAAAATTAAAAATCGTTCGGGCTATTTTTCCGTCGTTTTCCGGATGTTTTTTGCGGTGCGTTCGGTTCCGGATTTTTCCGGTCGGTCGGTAGCTTACATTTTCGATTGGTTGCAAGGCCGTTTCGGAGCGGACATACGGTTTCGTTGCAGGCGGCGCATCCGCTGCGGTTGCGGCCTGTGAGGGCGCGATAAAACCATCGGGCCGCGATGCCGAGCGCCGCAAGGCCGATAGTCCAGACGATGACGGTTTGCCAGTCCATTTTTCAAAGCCAAAGCAAGAGGTGATAGGCCGCCCACGCCACAATCCATGCCAATCCCGTGTTGTAGATCAGCGAAAGGGCGGCCCACTTCCAGCCCGCTTCGGCGCCGATGGCTGCGACCGTGGCGATGCAGGGGATGTAGAGCAGGATGAAGAGCAGAAACGAGAGTGCCGACGCCGTGGTGAAATCGCCGCTGGTTATCAGTCGTTTCGATAGAGTCGAATGTTCGTTCGCGATCGTTTCGTCCGGCGATACGAGCACCTCTGCCACACCCTCGCTTCCACCAAGAATGACGATTTCGGAGTCCACTGCAACGGGTTGTACTTCCGGAACTCCGTTTTCGGCATAGAGTACACCGAGCGTGCTGACGACGATTTCTTTGGCCGGAAGGCCCGAGAGAATGGCGACGCCCGCTTTCCAGTTCAGTCCGAGCGGTCGGAATACCGGTTCGCAGCTTTTGCCCAAGCGGCCGAGGTAGGAGTTTTCATAATGGGCCGTTGTATTGCGGTAGTTATCGGCACTCTGCGGGTAGTAGCTCAGGAACCAGACGATGATCGAGGCTACGAGAATCATTCCGCCCATCTTTTGCAGATATTGGGCGCATTTGTCCCACATGTGCGTGAGGGTCGTTTTCCACGTCGGCAGTCGGTAGGGGGGCAATTCCATGACGAACGGCGTTTCGTCCACCGGAAAGAGGAACCGGCGCATCAGCCGGGCTGTCAGAATAGCCACGGCGACGCCTGCCAAGTAGAGCCCCGTCATCACCAGTACGGCATGCGAGGCGAAAAAAGTACCGGTCAGTAGCAGATAAATGGGTATTCGTGCGCTGCATGACATGAACGGAGTTATCAGAATGGTAATCAGTCGGCTGCTGCGGCTTTCGATCGTCCGGCAGGCCATGATGGCCGGCACGTTGCAGCCGAAGCCCATGATGAGCGGGATGAACGATTTGCCGTGCAGTCCGAGCCTGTGCATCACGCGGTCCATGATGAATGCCGCGCGGGCTAAGTAGCCCGAATCCTCCATGAACGAAATGAAAAGATAGAGAATCATGATGTTCGGCAGGAAAACGATGACCGACCCCACACCGCCGATGATTCCGTCGCAGAGCAGGTCGCGCAGCACGCCTTCGGGCAGCAGAGCGTTTACTGCTTCGCCGATTCGGTCGACCAGCATTTCGATCCACTCTTGCGGATAGGAGCCAAGCCGGAACGTACACCAGAACATCAGGCCCATCAGCAGAAAGAAAATCGGGAATCCCCACAATTTGTGGGTGACGAACGCATCGATTTGTGCTGTCGTTGTCGTTTCTTCGCGGCGGCCGGCCGTGTAGGTCTCTTTCAGTGCACCCGAGATGAATCCGTATTTCTGATTGGCAATGGCCGTTTCGACATCTTCGCCCAGCGCTTCGGTGATGTGTTGGGCTTCGCGGTCGCGCAGCTCCACCCATTCGGCGTAGTGGGCGCAGCGATGCAGTTTTTCTTCGATCTGTCGGTCGCCCTCCATGAGCTTCAATGCGAAATAGCGGGGCGGAAAGGCTTTGGGCAGTTCATCGCGGGAGATTCCGAGGGCGGTGTTGAGTTTCTGCAATCCCTCCTCGATGACCGGCCCTTGATTGATGTGGATATGGCGTACACGGTCGTCTTGGTTTTCGTATACGGCGATGACCGTATCGAGCAGTTCGTCGATGCCTTTGTGGTTGCGTGCCTCGACCGGCACCATCGGCACGCCCATCATCCGTCCCAAGTTGTCGTAATCAAGCCGGGCGTCGCTTTCGCGCAGTTCGTCGAACATGTTCAGCGCCACGACCATGCGGGGGTTGATGTCGATGAGTTCGGTCGTCAGATAAAGGTTGCGTTCGAGGTTCGACGCCACGACCGAGTTGACGATGACATCGGGCGTCTTTTCGGCGATGTGGCTGCGTACGAAACGTTCTTCGGGTGTGTAGGCCGATAGTGCATAGGTGCCCGGCAGGTCGGTGATTTCGAAACGGTAGCCGCGATAGTTGCGGTAGCCGATTTTTGCGCCTACGGTCACGCCGCTATAGTTGCCGACGTGTTCGCGGCCTCCCGATATGGCGTTGAACAGCGATGTTTTGCCGCTGTTGGGGTTGCCGACCAGCGCCACTGAGATGGTGCGGCTTTGGCGGATGATGATTTCATCGGCATTGCGGCAGGTGTCGTCTTTGTCCGGATATTCGGCGTAGGCAGTTTCGCGTTTGCCGGATGGGTGTTCTTCGGCGAGCAGTTGCCGGACCTCCGCATCGGAGAGTACGACAATCATGTCGGCTTCGCTGCGGCGCAGCGAGATGTCGTACCCCATGATTCGGTATCCGATAGGGTCTTCCAGCGGGGCGTTGAGTTGCACCTCGACCCGTTGTCCGCGGACGAAGCCCATTTCCATGATGCGGCGGCGGAATCCGCCGTGGCCCAAGACCTTCAGAATCGTGGCCGATTCACCGGTTTTCAGTTCGGAAAGACGCATGATCGAAAACTTTGTTTACCAAAAAACTCGGCGACAAAGATACGATTTCCGGCCGATTCAGTCAATCGCAAATTTTAGGTATATGCTTGCGGTGCGTCCTCTCCTTCGTCGGCCGCTTATCAGCGTACGTTCTGTTCTTCCGTGATGCGGAATCCGCCGCCCAATGCCTTGTATAAATTTATATGGTTGATGTATTGTTGCGCCACGAGATTGGCCAGTTGCATCTGTGAGTTATAGTAGTCGCGTTGGGCACTCAGCACATCGAAATAGTCGGCCAATCCGCTCCTATAAAGTGCACGGGTCTTTTCGTCGATCGTCTTGTTCGCCGCAACCAATTCGGCATAGCGTTCCGTTTGTCGCCGGTAGGTCGCTATGGCGTCGAGCGCCGTTTCGACCTCCGAAAAAGCGTTCAGTACGGATTGTTCGTAATTGCGGGCCGCTTGTTCGTAGCGAGCCATTGCCGCCTGCTCCGAACGCTTCAACTTGCCGAATGCGAAAATCGGGGCAGTAATCGAACCTGCCGCGTCCCACGTCCACGGATTGGTGCCGGTCAGCCCTTTGAGCGTAGCCGACGCCACGCCGCCTTTCGCCGTCAGTGCAATCGATGGAAAACGAGCGCTGCGGGCTATTCCGACTTCGGCTGCTGCTGCGAGGAGTGCATAACGGTTTTCTTGCAAATCGGGTCGCCGATCGAGCAGCTCCGACGGCAGCCCGACCGGTATCTCTGCCAATCGGGCGGGGCGCTCCAGTTCGACTTCGGAATCGTGGACCGCAGGTTGCGGCGTCGTTTCGCCCAAGAGCACGGCCAGCGACCAGCGGGCCTCCTCGACAGCCCGTTCGTAACGCGGGATGTCGGCTTCGGCTTCGTAAACCAGACTGCGGGCTTGCGCGAGGTCGACCCCGCTCGACATGCCGTGATGGTGCATCGAGTCGATCAGTGCGGCCGATTCGCGCCGGAGTTCGTAGGTGCGGCGGGCGATCGATAGAGCATGTTCGTACTCCAAGAGTTCGAAATAAGTCGTTGCTACTTGGGCTGCCAGCGAGAGCCGGACTCCCGTATAGGCCCATAGTGACGATGCGATTTGTGCGCGGGCCGAACGGCGCGTGTTGCGCAGAGCCCCGAAAAGCGAAATCTCCCACGAAAGCGTAGGCTCGACGGTATAGGATTGGACGATTCGCGTCGCATCTGTGTAGTTGCCGCCCGTGGTGATTCCGGCTCCGACTTGCGGCAGATATTGGACTTGTGCGATGCCGAAGGTTGCTCGCGCCTCCTCGATTCGGGCCGCGGCCGCCGCAAGGTCGCGGTTGTTTTCCAAAGCCTGTTCGACCAGCCGATTGAGTGTCGTGTCACCGAATGTCCGCCACCAACAACTGTCGATTGTCATCGTAACGGTCGCATCCGCAGCGTTTGCGTAGTGGACCGGAAGTTCCGTTTGCGGCGGATAGAAGCGCGGTGCACAGGCTGTGAATAACATTCCTATGAATAGTGCGTATCGTTTCATGCTTGCGAGGTTTGTTGGGCGCGGCGGCGTTCGAATTTGCCGATGCGACCGATCAGATAGTAGAGTGCCGGATAGAGGAAGATGTCGGCGAGTGTGGCGAGCAGCATGCCGCCCGTCAAGGCCACGCCCATGATGTTCCGTGCCGTGGCGTAGACGCCCGTAGCGAATACGAGCGGCATCACACCGAGAATGAAGGCGAACGCCGTCATGATGATGGGCCGCACGCGTTGCCGGGCGGCACCTACGGCTGCTTCGGCCAGCGAGGTGCCTTTCTCTCGGAAAATCCGGTGGGCGTATTCGACGACCAGAATTGCGTTTTTCGCCGCCAGCCCGATCAGCATGACGATCGAAATCTGCATGTAGATGTCGTTGACGTAGAGTGCGTTCGCCAAGTGCATCCCGCCCGTGGCGAGCAGTGCTCCCAAAACGGCGACCGGAACGCTCAGCAGGATGGCCATCGGCAGCCCCCACGATTCATACAGTGCGGCCAGTGCCAGAAAGACGAAGACCAATGCCAGCAGATAGACCGTGCTCCCCGACTTCGAGGATTGTGCCTCTTGATAAGAGATGCCGCTCCAAGCCGTTCCTATGTCTTCGGGCAGGACTTTGGCCGCCGTGCGTTCGATCGCATTCATGACGGTTGTGGACGAGGCTCCCGCCGCGGGTGTGACGGTCAGCGAAATCGAACGGTAGAGATTGAATTGCGAGATGTATTCCGCACCGACAGTATCCTGCACTTCGACGAAAGTCGTCACCGGAACGCTTTCGCCCGATGATGAGGTTGCATAGTAGCTTCCGAGCGATCGTTCGTCGGCCCGATAGGCGGGCGCTGCTTGCAGATAGGTCTGATAGAGTTTGCCGAAACGGGTGAAGTTGTTGATGTATTCGCCGCCGAGCAGCGCACCTATTTCGCTGTAGAACGTGCCCGGGGCGATGCCTGCTGCCAACATGCGTTCATTGTCGATGCGCAGGCGGCGTTGAGGCACGCCCGCATTGAACGGCGTCGTGACCGATGCGATGGAGGGCAATTTTCGCAACGTGTCGATCAGCGTTTCGGTGTGTTGCAGGAGATAGCCGGTGCCGCGGCCCTCTAAGTCGAGCACCTCGGCCGAGACGCCCGATGCGACGCCCAACCCCGGAATCGAGGGCGGGATGAACGCATAGCATTCCGCGCCGGGTACGGCGAAATAGAGTTCGTCGGTGAGTTTGTCGGCGATTTCCGCCGCCGTCAGTTTGCGTTTGTCGTAGTCGACCAGCGAGACGAAGATGATACCGCTGTCGGTCGAGGCAATGCCGGCCATCATGTTGAATCCCGCGGCGAACGATGTCGAGGCCACTTCGGGCACCTGCCGGATGAAGTTTTCGGCTTGGAGCATCGTTTCGCGCGTCACCTGTAGCGACGAGGCTTCGGGCGTCGAGACCATCACCATCAGATAGCCTTGGTCTTCCTCGGGCAGGAATCCCGATGGCAGCCGTTTCCATATCAGCGCGATGGCTCCCAATGCGATCGCGACGAATACCACCGTGCGGGCCGTATGCCGGACAAATGTCGATGTGAATGTCGTGTAACGCTTCATCTTCCGGTCGAACCAGCGGTTGAACGCTGCGAACGGCCCGCGCTTCGGGGTTTCGCGTTTGCGCAGCATCAAGGCGCAGAGGGCCGGCGAGAGGGTCAGCGCATTGAAAGCCGAGATGACCACCGATACGGCGATCGTGATTGAGAATTCTTGGAACAGGCGTCCCGTGATGCCGCCCGTGAACGAGACCGGCAGAAAGACGGCCAGCAGCACGACCGTCGTCGCGATGATGGGGGAGGAGACGTTGCGCATCGCTTCGGCGGCGGCTTCGCGCGGTTTCATGCCCGCTGCGATGTTGACCTGCGCCGCTTCGACCACGATAATGGCATCGTCGACCACCAGTCCGATGGCCAGAACTAAGCCCAGTAACGAAATGATGTTGAGCGTCAGCCCCAAGAGCGGGAATACGGCGAATGCACCGATGAGCGATACGGGAATCGCCACGAGCGGGATGACAGTGGCGCGCCAATCCTGTATGAAAAGATAGATGATGAGTATGACCAGTCCCAAGGCGATGAACAGCGTGCGAAAAATATCCTTGATTCCGGCCCGAATGCTGCTCGTCGCATCGACGATCGACGTCGCCGCGATGCCGTCCGGAAAACGTTGTTCCATGCGGGCCATTGTAGCTTTCACTCGTTCGCCAACCTCCATCGCATTGCTGCCGGGCTGCTGATAGACGACTACGAGCGCTGTTGGTTTGCCCTCGAAGAGCGAGCTCATGCCGTAGGTTTGGCTGCCCAACGAAACGTCGGCCACGTCGCGCAGCCGGATTTGTTGGCCCGAAGCGGTCGTTCGCAGTACGATGTCGCCGAACTGTTCGGCTGTGGCGAGTTGCGGCGGCAGCGTGACCGTATAGGTATAGGTCGTGCCGTCGGGAGCCGGCTCCGCTCCGAACTTGCCCGCAGGGTAGATGCTGGCTTGCTGGTTGATGGACTGAACGATTTCCGAAACGGGTATGCCGTAATATTTCAGTACGTCGGGCCGCAGCCAGATGCGCATAGCGTATTCGCCAGCGCCCATGATGTTGACCTTGCCGACGCCGTTGATTTTCAGCAGTTCGTCCTGCAAGTTGATATAGGCGTAGTTCGATAGGAATTCGTCGTCGAATCGGCCGTCGCTGTGCAGGGCATAGACCAGCAGGAATCCCGACATGGTTTTGCGTGTGGTGACGCCCTGCCTTGTGACGGCTTCCGGGAGTTGAGGTGTGGCTGTTGCGACATTGTTTTGGGTGAAAATCGCATCCAAATCGGGGTCGGAACCGATGTCGAATGTCACCTGTACAGTCATCGAGCCGTCGTTGGCGCTCGTCGACTGCATGTAAAGCATGTCGCTGACCCCCATGATGGCTTGTCCGACGGGCGTTGCGACCGCATTGTCGACCGTCTCGGCATCGGCGCCCACGTAGGAGGCCGATACTTCGATGACAGGTGGGGTGATGTCGGGATACTGTTCGACCGGCAGCCGCACGATGGAACTCAACCCCAACAGCACGAGGGCGATAGCCAGCGAAATGGCGAAGATGGGCCGCGAAATGAAGAATTTTTCCATGTTTTTATGGCTTTTTCGGCGCGACTTTAGTGCCGTTGCGGAGTTTTTGGCTGCCGGAGAGTACGACCCATTCGCCTGCGGCGAGCCCCTCCTCGATGCACCAGTTTTCACCGTAGGTGTCGCCTGTCGTCACACGACGATAGGCGACCGTGCTGTCCGGTCGGATAACCCACACCGAATTGACGTCTTGTGTCTGGTTCACGCAGCGGCTCGGTACGACGATGACTTGCCGTGATGGCCCGACGCTGGCGTCCACGCGGGCGAACTCTCCGGGTTTGAGCCGTTGCCCGGGGTTCGGAAAGCTGACGACGAGTACGAGTGTGCCAGTGGTCGAGGCGATGTCCTTGCGGGTGTAGGCATAGCGGCCTGCGTAAGGGTAGACCGTGCCGTCGGAAAGGGTCAGTCGGATGTCCGACAGCAGTTTCCCGTTGTCGTAGACCGGCGTGTCGCGCCCTGCGGCTTTCAGATATTCGGCCATCGGGATGGCGACGTCGACCGTAAGCGTGTCGATGTTGGAAACGGTTGTCAGTACGTCGAATTGCGTATTCGGGCCCACGTAGTCGCCTGCATGGGCTGCGGTGTGGGCCGCGATGCCGTCGATAGGCGAACGCAGCTCCGTGTAGCCTACGTTCATCTCTGCTGAACGCAGCGCCTGTTCCGTTGAGCGGACCGTGGCTTCGGCTGCCTTATAGGTGGCGGTGTATTGGTCGAGTTGTGCCGTGCTGATGGCATCGATTTCCGCCAGCGGAACGGCCCGTTCGTAGTTGTTGCGGGCTTCGGCCAGTTGCGCACGGGCCGATTCGAGCGAAGCTTGTGCTTCGAGCATGGAGGTCGAAAGTTGGGCCGGATCGATGGTGAAGAGCAGTTGACCTTTTCGGACGGTTGTGCCGCTTTCATAGTCGATTGAAAGCAGATAGCCGTTGACCCGCGGCTGGACTACGGCGTCGAATTGGCTGGCGAGCGTGCCGATGAACCGCATGCGATGCGGAATGTTGTCGCCGATGGCTTGCACCGTTTCGACCGGAAGCGGCGGAGTTTCTTGTGCGGCGCGGTGCCGTTTGCACCCGACCGACAGGAGTGCCAGTACCCCGAAAATTAGGCGGAGTCGATTCATGAAAAGATGATTTTATCCGCCGGAATGACAAAAAATATACCGATGGAGCGCTTTCGGATGCCGTTTTGTTGTTTTTTATACAAAAAAAATCTTACAAAAGCAAGGTTATTCGATAATTTTGTTAACTTTGCAACGATAAATTTTTCATAAACCACATACCAAAGGACATGAAAGAACTTGTAAACAAGATTCAGGCGGAGTACGAAGCATTTGCTGCCAATGCAGCCGCTCAGGTTGAGAAAGGCAACAAAGCTGCCGGTACCCGTGCCCGTAAATCGGCTTTGGAGCTTTCGAAACTGATGAAGGAGTTCCGCAAGGCATCCGTCGAAGCTGCGAAATAATTCGTATCGCAGTCGAAATGAAAAAAGCCGTTCCGAGAGGACGGCTTTTTTGTGTCTTTTTTCTTGACTTAATGCAAATATCGCTACCTTTGTAGACTCATGATCGACAGGGAAACGACCGACCGGATTTATGCTGCCGCCAATATCGTGGAGATAATCGGCGAGTATGTCACGCTCAAACGCAAGGGCGTGAACTACACGGCATGCTGTCCGTTCCACAACGAGAAAACCCCGTCGTTCGTTGTCTCGCCTTCGAAAGGCCTTTACAAGTGCTTCGGTTGCGGTAAGGGCGGCAATGCCGTCACTTTCATCATGGAACACGAGAACGTCTCCTATCCCGAGGCGCTGAAGATGGTGGCCAAACGCTATGGCATCGAAGTTCAGGAAAAGGAGCTGACCGAGGAGGAAATCCGTCGCAACGACGACCGTGAGTCGATGTTCACGCTGAACGGTTGGGCGGCCGATTATTTTGCGAACTATCTGCATCACGATCCCGAGGGCATGAGCGTCGGGATGTCCTATTTCCGTCAGAAGCGCGGCATGACCGATGCGACCATCCGCAAATTCGGATTGGGTTTCTGTCCGGCCAAAGGCGACCGGATGTCGAAAGATGCGCTGGCTGCCGGTTACAAGGAGGAGTTTTTGGTTTCCACGGGTCTTTCGCTCAAGCGCGAAAGCGATGGGTCGTTGTTCGACCGTTTCCGTGACCGCGTGATGTTCCCCGTGCACAACATTTCGGGACGCATCGTTGCGTTCGGCGGCCGTACGCTCCGGACGGACAAGTCGGTCGCCAAATACCAGAACTCGCCCGAAAGCGAGATTTACAGCAAGAAGCGCGAACTATACGGTCTCTATTTCGCCAAGAAGGCAATCCAGCAGCAGGATTTCGCCATTATGGTCGAGGGGTACACCGATGTGATTTCGATGCAGCAAGCGGGTGTCGAGAATGTCGTTGCCTCGTCCGGTACGTCGTTGACCACGGACCAGATTCGGCTGCTGAACCGTTTCACTAAGAACATTACGGTCATTTACGACGGTGACTCGGCAGGTATCCATGCTTCGTTGCGCGGTATCGACATGATTCTGCGCGAGGGGATGAACGTGCGTGTCGTGTTGCTGCCCGAACCCGAAGACCCGGATTCGTTTGCGCGGAGCCACACGGCGGAGGAGTTGCAGACCTACATCCGCGATAACGAGCAGGACTTTCTGGCATTCAAGGCCAAGCTGTTGTTGAAAGATGCGCAGGGCGATCCGATTCGGATGGCGGCGCTTATCGGCGACATGGTGCAGTCCATTGCGCAGATACCCGACCCGATTCAGCGGTCGGTCTACGTCAAGGAGTGCGCCAAGACGATGGATGTCGACGAGAATCTGTTGCTTTCCGAGGTGGCTCGGAAACGTCTTTCGTCGACCGGTGACCGTGAAACGGACGAGTTTCTGCGGCGACAGACGGCCCGCATCCGCACTGAGGCCGTGCAGGAGGCTGCGGCCGAAGCCGTGTATCCGCGCGAACTCGAAGCCGGAAGCAGCGCCGATGCCTTGGAACGCGAATTGCTCAAATATCTGCTCAAATACGGTCATCTTTCGTTCGAATTTAAAGAGGGTCGCAAGATGATCGATTGTAACGTCGCACAAGTGATTTTCGATGAATTGGATGAAGGCGATTTGAAATTCCGCAATCCGGTCTACGAAAAGATTCGGGCGACCTACAAGGACCAATGGAAGCAGACCGGTGTGGGCGTCGAGGTACCCGGGCACTTGTTTCTGAATCATCCGGATCCTGACGTCTGCAACGTTTCGGTCGATATTCTGACTTCCGACGATAATTATGTGATGAGCCAGTTGTGGCTCCGTAAGGAGGTACACATCGAGAGCGAGACGGAAATTCTGGCTGTCGGGGTGCCCAAGGCGGTTGCGCTTTACAAGTCGAAAATCATCGAGGAGTTGATTAAGGAGCAACGGACTCGTTTGGAAAAGGAAGAAGCGACGGAAGAAGAGGTGATGGACGCATTGCAGCGGTTGGCCTTGTTGAATAACGCCCGCGTGGCGATTGCCAAGAAGCTGAAACGATTGATATTGTAAAAGACCGACTGCGAGCCGTAAGGATTCGATGTGAAAAAGGGGCGGGTTTCGGGTCGTACACGCATCACTGCGCATACTGTGTGCAAACAGAAAATAAACAGAAAGATGTGTAAAACATATCGAAGATAAGAATCAGTTACCTTGGACCGATTCCCGCCCCTGATGATGCAAAATGCAATTTTTATGCCGTTTTTACGTCTATGAGCGAACAAAAAAAGATAAATATCCGGAATAAACGGGCTACATTCGACTTCGAGATTCTCGAAGAGTGGGTGGCCGGCATCGTGTTGCTCGGCACCGAAATCAAGTCGATACGGGCCGGCAAGGCGTCGATGACCGATTCGTTCTGTTACTTCGACAAGGGCGAATTGTGGATTCGCGGGGTCAATATCGCCGAGTACGATTGGGGCACCTGCAACAACCATGCACCGCGCCGCGACCGCAAACTGCTGTTGACCGGCCGCGAGTTGATGAAACTCCAGCGGGCCATGCAGGATAAAGGGTTGACTGTTGCCGGTCTGCGGTTGTTTCTCAACGAGCGCGGGTTGGCGAAAGTAGTCGTCGGACTGGCTCGCGGCCGCAAGGCTTACGACAAACGTGAGTATCTCAAAGCGAACGATGCGCGCCGTGAAATGGATCAGGCAATGAAAAATCACCGAAGATAAAAGTCGAAACATTATGTCTTTGATTCTTTGTATCGAAACCGGCACCGACATCTGCTCGGTCGGAATAGCTAAAGATGGCGAATTGTTGTCGTTGCGCGAGAGCGACGAAGGACGCGACCATGCCCGCAAGGTGGGGGTGTTCGTCGACGAGTTGTTGCGCGAGACGAGTATCGCTCCCGACGATTTGAATGCCGTTGCGGTCGGCAAGGGACCGGGTTCCTATACGGGGTTGCGTATCGGTGTGTCGTTCGTCAAGGGGCTTTGTTATGGTTTGCAGAAGCCGCTGGTCGCCGTCGGTTCGCTTGATTCGTTAGTAGCGGTGGCCCGTGAGGACTACGAAGCCGGTATTTTGCAGGTTGACGATTGGGAGCGGGCTGTGCTTTGTCCGATGGTCGATGCGCGTCGGATGGAGGTTTACACGCAGTTGTTCGATCCGAACGGGCAACCGTTGAGCGAAGTTTCTGCGGAGGTGGTCGATGGCGACAGTTTTGCCGCACAGCGCACCGGTGAGCGGCCGTTCGTAATATTCGGTAACGGTGCCCGCAAGTGCGCCGATGTGCTGACCGGTGCTCGATTGGTCGAGGTTACGCCGTCGGCCCGCGGTTTGGTGCATTTGGCGCAACAGGCGCTCGATGCCGGCCATACGGAGGATATCGCTTATTTCGAACCTTTCTATCTGAAAGATTTCGTCGTGACGACCTCCAAGAAAAAACTGTTCTGACGGCAGGTCGGCTTGTTGCTATGACACGCGAGGAGTTGGTGACGTTGTTGGCAGGGCGGTTCTATCCGGATTTCGCTGATAAGGTCGCTGCACAAGTGCTTGTCGCCGGAGTTTTTGCCGAAATTTATGAACTTGCAACAGCCCCGCCCGCATCCTTTTCGGCTGTTTTGCGGCGTCGGATTGCCTTTCGGGGTGCTTACGTGCTTGAGCGCATCTATTTCTCTGCATCCGGGGTTTTTGCTCCTTTTGTTTCTCGTTTTTGTCGGACGGATTTTCCGGCTTGCACCGATGCCGGTGCGCGGCGTCATTTCGCCAAAATTATGGCACATCTGTTATGCGATGCAGCCTTCTGTGATACGCTTGCCGCAGATGGATCGCTCGATCGGATAGCCGAAGCCGCTGCCCAATGGGCGATTGCTTCCGAAACAAAAGTTGCCGTGCGGATTTGGTGTGTCGAAGTGTTGAGCCGATGTCGTGCGCAATGTCCGTGGGTCAATGCCATGTGGCCCGACCTACTTGCTGCTTTGGAACTCGAAGCTTCGCCTGCTATTGCCGCTCGAATGCGCAACGGTTGGCGCGAAGCATAATTTTTTCGGGATCTTTTCTGTTGAGGCTTTACGCGTCGATTTTGCCGATGCTCCCCGCGGGTGTTTCAGTCGAGTCGTCCGTTTCGTCTGTGCCCGCCTCGTCGAGCATACGGGCCGGAAACTGTTTTTTGCTTTGCAGTCGGGCCGTCTTTTGCAGTCGCAGGCCGACCCGCAGGATGTTGTCATTGCCCGACGTGAGCCGTTTGCGGGCATCTTCGTAGGCGTTGCGGGCTTTGTCGAGCGCCGTGCCGACTCCTTCGAGCGAAGAGGCGAATGCGGCAGCCTGTTCGTAGAGTTTCAGTGCGCAGATGGCTATTTCACGTGTGTTTTTGTCCTGTGCGTGGTATTTCCAGAGGTCGGCGACCAGTTTCAGCAGTGCGAACAGATTCGTCGGCGACGAAATGATGACTTTTTTGTCATAGGCATCGCTCCAGATGGTCGGGTCGGCTTTCAGTGCTTCCAAGAATGCCGGTTCGTTGGGGATGAACAGAATGACGAAATCCGGCGAATTGAACAGCCTTTGATATTCCTTGCGTCCCAGTTCCGTGACGTGCTGACGTACCGAAGCGACGTGTGCTGCCAAATGGCGTTGGCGTTCCGCTTCGTCCGTCGCCGAGGAACAGGCTACGAATGCTGTCAGAGAGACTTTCGAGTCGATAACGATCTCCTTTTTGTCCGGCAGATGCAGCACGACGTCCGGTCGCAGGTTGCGGCCTTCTTCGTCTTTCACGTTGTATTGCGTTTCGTAGTGGATACCTTTGGTCAGAGCCGAACTATCGAGAATGGTTTCGAGCAGCATCTCGCCCCAATCTCCCTGCACTTTCGAATTGCCTTTGAGTGCATTGGTCAGATTGGTTGTCTCGGTCGTGATGCGCCGGTTGAGTTCCATCAGATTTTTCAGTTCGGCTTTCAGTTCGCCTCGCTGCGATGTCTGCGTCGTGTAAATCTCCTCGACCCGCTTGCGAAAATCAGTGATGTTGTCGCGGAACGGTTTCAATAACAGATCCAGCGCGTCTTTGTTGGTTTCGCGGAAGCGTTGCGACTGTTCTCCGAAAATCTCATTTGCCAAGTTACGGAATTGCAGGCACATGGTCTCCTCGGCTTTTTTGCGTTCCTGTTGTTCGGTCTCGCGTTGTTCTTCGGTTTTGCGGCGTAGGGCAGCCAGTTCTGTTTCCGTGGCAGCTTTCACGGCAGCCAGTTCTGCTGTCGTGCGGGCGTGTTCATCCATCCGACGGCGGATTTCCGTTTCGGCTTCGGTTCGGGCTGCGTCCGATGCGTTTTTTTCATCGCGCAGACGTTCGATTTCCTCGAGAAGCCGAACTTTTTCCCGTCGTTGAAAGTAGAGCGAAGCAAGAGCTGTAGCCGCAAGGAGGGCGAGAAGGATGATTGTCGAAATGATGAGGCTGTTCATATCGGCAAAAGTAACGATTATTTTTGGTTTAGCGCTCGGCTTGCGCTATCTTTGCAGAACAGGTTTGGGGGTAGGAGCCTTTATCCTTACTGCCATTAAGTCAAGTGCCATAGTTGTTATTAATAAAAATGCGACGCATTATTGCCCCTTCGATACTTTCGGCCGATTTCGGTCACCTTGACCGCGCGGTTCGCATGCTCGACCGCAGTTCGGCTGAGTGGGTGCATGTCGACGTGATGGACGGCGTGTTCGTCCCCAACATTTCATTCGGGTTTCCCGTGCTGAAAGCCGTGCGCAAGGCGACCCGCAAGCTGCTTGACGTGCATTTGATGATCGTCGAGCCGGAACGCTATGTGCAGCGTTTCGCTCAAGCGGGGGCCGATATGGTGACGTTCCACCTCGAAGCCTGCGCCGACCCTGCCCGCTGCATTGCACTGATACGCGCGAGTGGGGCGCGTGTCGGCATCACGATCAAGCCTGCAACGCCCGTCGAAACCGTGCGAAAATGGCTTCAGATAGTTGATATGGTGTTGATTATGAGTGTCGAACCAGGATTCGGCGGACAACGATTCATTCCCGAATCACTCGATAAGATTCGTGCATTGCGTCGGATGGCAGCCGATAGCAATCCGGCGTTGTTGGTCGAGGTCGACGGCGGTATTACTTTGCAGAATGCCCGCGAGATCTTCGATGCCGGTGCCGATGTTTTGGTGGCGGGGAGTACCGTATTCGGCGCAGAAGATCCCGAAACGGCAATTTACGATTTGTTACACATTTGACATACAATGATTTCACTCGATAATTTAACAGTCAGTTACGGTGGATGGACGCTTTTCGACAACATCTCGTTTCTGATTAATCCCAAAGACCGTATCGGTCTGGTCGGGCGCAATGGCGCGGGAAAAACGACCTTGTTGCGCATCATCACCGGCGAGCAGCAACCTACGTCGGGAGCCGTGACCATCAATGGCGAATGCACGATCGGCTATCTGCCCCAGCAGATGCGGGTGCACGACACGACAACGCTCGTCGAGGAGGCGGCCAAAGCGTTCGAGGAGGTATTGCGGTTGGAGGCCGAAATCGAATCCTTGACCCGCGAAATCTCCGAGCGGACGGATTACGAGAGTGCCGCTTATGAGCAGCTGCTCCATCGGCTGAACGATGCGCAAGACCACTACCATATTTTGGGCGGTGAGACGCGCGATGCCGATATCGAAAAAACGTTGCTCGGTCTCGGATTCAAACGTGAGGATTTCGTCCGCGCGACAAGCGAATTTTCGGGCGGTTGGAGAATGCGTATCGAGTTGGCGAAACTCTTGTTGCGGCGTCCGTCGATTTTTCTGCTGGACGAGCCGACCAATCATTTGGACATCGAATCCATTCAGTGGTTGGAGGAGTATCTGCGCAATTACAATGGTGCCGTGCTGTTGATTTCGCACGACCGTGCTTTTCTGGATAATGTGACGAACCGTACGGTCGAACTTTCGTTAGGCCATATCACCGATTACAAGGTTTCCTATTCGAAATACGTCGTGTTGCGGGCCGAACGCCGCACACAGCAGCTGGCAGCCTACGAAAACCAGCAGCGGATGATCGAAAAAACAGAGGAGTTCATCGAGAAATTCCGCTACAAACCGACCAAATCGAACCAAGTGCAGTCGCGCATCAAGCAACTCGAAAAACTGGAACGCTTGGAGGTTGAGGAGGAAGATTTGGCGACATTGAACATCAAATTCCCGCCGGCGCCTCGTTCGGGGCAGGTGGTTGCCGAAATCAACGAGGTCGGTATGTCGTTCGGGGCGAAACATGTGTTCAGCGGGGCTAATTTCGTCATCGAAAAGGGCGATCGCATTGCGTTGGTCGGACGTAACGGCGAGGGTAAAACAACGCTGGCCCGGATGCTCGTCGGTCAACTTACGCCGACGGAGGGTTCGGTGCGTATCGGAGCCAATGTCAATATCGGTTATTACGCGCAGAATCAGGACGACTTGATGGACGGCGATTTCACGGTCTACGATACGTTGGATCGGGTGGCTGTTGGCGACATCCGGACGCGTTTGCGGGATATTCTCGGCGCATTCCTGTTCCGCGGCGAGGACATCGACAAGAAAGTGAAGGTGCTTTCGGGCGGTGAGCGGGCACGTTTGGCGATGGCCCGCATGATGCTCGAACCGCGCAATCTGCTGGTGCTCGACGAGCCGACCAACCACATGGACATGCGGTCGAAAGACATTCTGAAAAGCGCTATCATGAAGTATGACGGCACGGTGGTCGTCGTTTCGCATGACCGTGAGTTTCTCGACGGGATGGTCGACAAGGTTTACGAGTTCCGCGACGGCGGCGTGCGCGAATACTTGGGCGGTATCTACTATTTCCTCGAAAAACGCAAACTCGAGTCGTTGCACGAATTGGAGCGTCGCGATGCTTCGGGCGGGAAATCCGCTGTTGTGGGTTCTGTCGGCAGGCAGGGTAGTATAGCCTCCCTGCCGAACGCACCGGCGGATACGGCGTCGGTTTCGGGAAAGGCTTCTTACGAGCAGAAAAAGGAGCAGGAAAAGTTGTTGCGCAAGTTGCGCAAGGCGGTGGAGACGATCGAGGCCGGTTTGGCCGATATCGAGCGGCAGATTGCGGCCTACGATGCGAAGTTTGCATCCGCAGCCGCTTACGACGAGGCCGATTATAAAACTTACAATGAGCTGAAAACCCGTTACGACCATCAGATGCACGAGTGGGAAAAGGCGTCGTACGAATTGGAAATCGTAGGGGAGCAATGACACACAGTATGGGAAAGCCGGGATTGTTGTTAGTTGCGATGCTGGTGTTCGGTGCCGGATGTACCGGACGATCTTCGCAATCATCTTTTCGGTCGCAGGATCCGGTGGTTATCGAAGCGAAGCGGGTAGATTCGATCGTTTTCGAAGAAGGTTGTACTGAATATACTGGTTATTTCGCTTCCGGTTCGTTGAATCGCTCGGCTGTTGAAAATGTACGTCGGGTCATTTTCGACGGCCCCGTTATATTTGTGAACTTCGATCGTTGTACCGATGCGGAAGAGGTTGAATTTTTTCGAGGCCGTGTGCTCGACAGCCTTTCGGCCCTTGCGTGGCTTGACGGGGAGCCATGGGGAGCGATGCGCGAATTGTTTTTGAAGTGGGCCGAGCAGCAACTGGAACGTCACTATATCGTATACAAGAGCAGAGAGGAATCGTCGTATCTTTATGATTGCAGCGAAACCGATTCAGTACTTATACGTATAGCCGACATCATGACCCGAAGTGGCGACCGTTATACCGATGAGGTGCGGCATCTGTGGGTTGAATATCCTGAACGCTCGTTGTCGCAGATCGATTTGGAACTCAGTGGCCCTGACAGTATCGAACGAGCATATGCACGGTTGTATCAACTTTTAAGCAATCATATCAACCGGAAGATACACAGTAGGTTGGGAAAAGACGGAACAGTCGATTTTTTCGAATACAATGATGCTTTTCTGAAGTTGTTCGACAGCGTAAAAGTCGAAACATGGGAACCATAGAATGATATGAACGATAATCTTATTTTCGGCATTCGGCCCGTGGCCGAGGCCATCGAAGCCGGACGGCAAATCGAAAAACTCTACATCCGCAAGGGGGCCGACGGTCAGTTGATGCAGGAGTTGAAAGACCTTTGCGCGCGGCATCGGCTGCGTTGGCAGGAAGTGCCCGTGGAAAAATTGAACAGGTTGATCCGCGGCAATCATCAAGGCGTAGTCGCGCAGACCGCTGCTATCGCCTATGTTGAGTTGGCCGATATTTTGGAGCGGGTGCCCGACGACGAAACGCCGTTGGTCGTAGTATTCGACGGTGTGACCGATGTCCGCAATTTCGGAGCGATTGCCCGTTCGGCTGAGTGCGCCGGCGCGCATGGATTGATTACACCGTTGAAAAATTCGGCACCCGTCAATGCGGAAGCGATTCGTTCGTCGGCCGGTGCACTGACGACGATTCCCGTTTGCAGGGTCGGATCGATCCGCAACACGCTGAAACAGTTGCAGACCGAGGGATTCCAAATTGTCGCGGCTACGGAAAAAAGCCGCAAGGTGCTTTACGATGCCGATTTCCGCAAACCGACCGCATTGGTCATGGGGGCCGAGGATACGGGCATCTCGAAAGAGGTGCTGAAACTTTGCAACGAACAGGTTGCCATTCCGCTCATCGGACACATCGAGTCTTTGAATGTTTCGGCCGCCGCTGCCGTTATGTTGTTCGAAGTCGTGCGGCAGCGAATCGGGGAATTAGGCGCTTAAACAAAATTGTGTTATGAAAGGGAAAATCGGAAAATATTTGGCCGAGCTCCGCAGTGGGTTTGGGCGTGTCGTTCGGCGTTATCCTGTCGAGGTTGCTTTGCAGACTGTTTTGACGGCATTGTTTATCTGGTGGACGGAAGCTGACGAATTCCCGTTTTTTTCGGTCCGGTGTCTGTGGATTTTGCCGTTGTTTTCGTTCGGGGCGCTCGTGGTTAATACGTGGGCCGGAAACGGTCCGTGGCGACGGGTCTATTATGTGATTTGGATGCCGATCGTTCCATTGCTCTGTTGGTCTGGCTTGCAAGAATGGATTGCTACGGAACAATTTGCTGTGACGCTCGGCATTCTCGTGCCGTTGGCCTTGTTGCTATGTCGCCGAGGTTGGGACAATCGCCGTTTTTCAGCCGATGCTGTGCTCTATTTGAGGGCGGCTGTCGTGGCATTGCTTTTGGCGAATGTCGCGTTGGGTCTGTTTCAAGCGACGCTTTGGTCGGCAGCCTATATTTTCGGATTCGAAGATGTGCGGTGGATTGCCCGTCTGTCGGTCGATGTTTGCCCGGTAGCGAATTTTCTGATTGTTCCGATTCTCTTTCTGATGTTGCTCGATCGATGGGAGATGGCAGAGAGTCGTTTGTCGCGTATCGGTGAAGTGTTGGTGAATTGGATTTTCACACCCGCTTTGATTATCTATGCCAGTCTGTTGCATCTCTATGCCGCCAAGATTCTGTTTGCTTGGTCGTTGCCGCGCGGTGGCGTAGCTTATTTGGTATTCGGCTTCATGGCGACAGCTTTCGTTGTGCGGATGTTGCGCGAACTCGTCAGTAAACGTATTGCTGAATGGTTTTACGGCCGTTTCGGTCTCGTTATGCTCGTGCCAGCATTGCTTTTCTGGATCGGCTTCGTGCGTCGTGTCGGCGAATATGGATTGACAGCTCCGCGCGTTTACCTGCTTGTATGCGGTATTGTGATGACTTTCGCTGTCGTGATTTTCTTTCTGCGATCGGGACGATATGCGTGGCTGTTCGCTTCGGCATTCGTACTTTTTGCACTCACGGCTTATGTGCCGCCTCTTTCTCCGGCGCGTATCGGGTTGCGTTCTCAGCACGCGCGTTTCGAGCGGTTGGGTCGCGAATTGGGTATGCTCGATTCTGCGGGTCGTTTCGTCGAGCGACGTGTGCCGTTGGCCGATACGGTGAGGCGGTCTGATTATGCGGAGTTTTTTTCGGCGATGCGGTATATCGATGAGCGCGATGCTTCTTTCCGAACGGTTCAGGGTTTGGGGGGACGCGGCATTTGGTCTTTAGAGTACGATTTGTTGCCATGGAAAACCGATTCGGTCGTGGAGGTCATTGCAGTTGACCCCGTATCTGAAGTCGAATTGCCGCGGAACGCCCGTTTCCGGAATGATGCGGCGTATCACTATATTTGTACGAATTTCGATCAGCAGTGGAGTCGGAACAAGAAGAATGGCGCATTATTCAAATCCGATACGTTGCGTGTGATGTATTGCGGTCGGGAGCTGCTTACGATCTCTGGAGAGGAGCTTGTTAGACGACAGATGGAGCGAACGGGTGTGGCTTTCGATGCGCTTTCCGAACTGGACCGAGAGCAGGCTTTGCGATTCTTGGATTACCGCGACGAACGGGTACGTGTTTTGTTCCGGAGTATCAAGGTGGAGCGCCGCGATTCGACGACTTACGGATGTTGCGGCGCGACGGTCGAATTGTTCATGATGCGATGACCCATCCGGTCTTGGGTGAAGTCGAATGCGTTCGATCTGCGAGGGCTCGACGTATTACGATAAGCGTGCGACGGGGTGGTAAGGTGCGTCTGACCTATCCGCAGCAGACTTCGCAGCGACAGGCTTGGGCGTTTTTGGAAACCAAAGTCGCGTGGGTCGAGCAGGCTCGACAGCGAGTGACCGCCCGAACGCCGGTTGAGCCGTCGTTGCCTCCGGACGAAGCGCGGGAGCGCATCGAGGAATTACGCCGAGCAGCCAAAGCCGATCTTCCGGTTCGTCTCGAACGGCTTGCACAGCAAACCGGACTGAAATATACCGGTGTGACGATTCGTCTTGCGCGGACGAAGTGGGGGTGCTGTACGAGCCGGAACACTATTTCGTTGAGCCTCTTTCTGATGGCTCTACCCGAACATTTGCGTGATTTCGTGCTTCTGCACGAACTTTGTCACACGGTACATCACGACCATTCGCCCCGATTCCATGCGCTGCTCGACCGCTTGACCGGCGGTCGCGAGAAAGAACTCGAACGGGAGCTGCGCAGCTATTCGATACGCGGGTGATGTCCGGATTTGGAAGTTCGCAGGTTTTTGTGTATCTTCGTTAACATAACCGACCGAGAACCTTAAAATTCAACCATAAATGAAACAGAAAGTCAGCAAGAAATTCGAGGAACTCTACGGCAAGGGTGCCGAGTTGTTCACCTCTCCGGGACGCATCAATCTGATTGGCGAGCATACGGATTACAACGGCGGATTCGTCTTTCCGGGTGCTGTCGACAAAGGTATCGTTGCTGCCATCCGGCTCAACGGAACGGACAAGGTGAATGCTTATGCGCTCGACCTCGGTGAGCAGAGCTCTTTCGGTTTGAACGAGGAGGACAAGCCGAAGGAAGGCTGGGCCTGCTATATTTTCGGTGTTTGTCGCGAAATCCAGAAACGGGGCGGTAAAATCGGTGGTTTCGATACTGTCTTTTCCGGCGATGTGCCCCTTGGTGCTGGTATGTCTTCGTCTGCGGCGCTGGAATCGACTTATGCTTTTGCACTGAACGAGCTTTACCACTGTGGCATCGACAAATTCGAACTGGCGCGGATCGGCCAGTCGACCGAACATAACTATTGCGGTGTGAATTGCGGCATCATGGATCAGTTCGCCTCGGTTTTTGGCAAGGCGGGATGTTTGATGCGGTTGGATTGCCGGTCGATGGAGTTTGCCTACTTCCCGTTCGACCCCGAGGCGCACGGTTTTAAACTGGTGTTGGTCGATTCACGCGTGAAACACGAACTGGTTGATTCGCCCTACAACAAACGTCGACAGTCGTGCGAACGGGTCGTCGCTGCCATGCAGAAGAAGCACCCGCATGTGCAGTTCCTGCGTGACGCCGATATGGCGATGCTCGAAGAGGTCGCACCCGAAATCACGCAGGAGGATTACAAACGGGCTCGTTTCGTCATCGGTGAAGTGCGTCGGGTGCTGGACGTCTGCGATGCGTTGGAGCGGAATGATTATGAAACGGTCGGCAAGAGAATGTACGAAACCCATTGGGGCCTTTCGAAGGATTACGAAGTGTCGTGCGTCGAATTGGATTTCCTTGCCGAGGTTGCGCAGGCATGCGGCGTGACAGGTTCGCGTATCATGGGCGGCGGTTTCGGTGGCTGCACCATCAATTTGGTAAAGAAAGAGCTTTACAATGATTTCATCGCTACGGCAAAAGCGAAATTCAATGCCGAATACGGCCATGAACCGAAAATCTATGATGTGGTGATTTCCGACGGTTCGCGCCGGTTGTAACGGTTGATTACGGTATTATGAAAAGAGCCGGCTGCTTGTGTAGCCGGCTCTTTCTGTGTCAGGCCAGAATCTTTTGAAACAGGATTTCGTCCGCGTATCCGTTGGGGGCCCATTGCCAGTCGCGTTTCGTGCCCACGGCAACAAATCCAGCTTTGCAGAACAAGGCAAGGCTGGATTTGTTCGCTGCGCCGACATTGCACCAAAGCTGATGCAACCGCAATACCTCGCGGGCATATCGGCAGACCGTTGCGATGGCATCTGTGGCGTACCCTCTGCCGCGGGCATCCGCCGGATGAATCAAGATGCCGATTCCGGCCCGTGCGTTCAGTGTGTCGAGTTCGAACAGGTCGAGAGCCCCGACAATCCATCCGTCGGCGAGAGTTTCGATAATCAACCGTTGCTGGCGTGTCTGGAAAATATCGAACTGTTGTTCTTCGACGAAGCGCTCCAACACATGGCGCGAAAACGGCGCAGTCGTACCGCTCACCTGCCAGATGGAAGGGTCGTTCTCCCACCGGTACATCGGTTCGATGTCCTGCGGCTCCACGGCCCGCAATCGGATAAGCGTCCCTTCGAGTGGTGTCAAAGTCCGATGATTTTATTGCGGATCAACATCGCCACGCCCCAAGCGCTGGCATTCTCCGACATCTTCGAAAGGCGGAATTTCGTGTCCTTGTAGACGAGGTTCAACGAATATTTGTTGGTCGCCGATTTCAGTGGCAGCATCAGATAGTCGCCTGCCGCGGCCATATTGCCGCCGACGATGACAGTCTCCGGATTGAACGTATTGATGAGGAAGGCCACCGCTTTGCCGACCTTCTCGCCTGCTTCCTCGATGAGTTCGATGGAAAGATTGTCATCGTTCTTCGCTGCTGCGATAATTTCGTCGATGTGGATGGGTTTCTGTTGTGCGTATTGCTCCCGAAGAATGGTATTGACGCCTTTTTCGATCAGTCGGTGCATCTTTTCTTCGATGGCGATACCCGAGACCTCGGTTTCCAGACATCCTTTTTTACCGCACGAGCAGATGATTTCATTGTCGAAGAACGGAATGTGTCCGAATTCGCCTGCGAACCCGCTTTTGCCGTAGTAGAGCTGTCCGTCGACGATGATACCGATGGCTACGCCGCGACCCATGTGCAGATAGAGTACGTTGCTTTCGTCTTTCGACTTGCCGCAGGTGTATTCGGCATAGCAGCGGGCGCGGGTGTCGTTTTCGAGCAGCACGCGGATGCCGACCCGTTCTTCGAGCATGTCGCGCAGTGATTGTTCGCTCGACGTGAAGTATTTGTAGCTGCGGCCCGTGTCAGGATTGACACGTCCCGTCATGCAGACACCCAACCCGAGAATCTTGCCGCGGTCTATGCCGCAGGTCGAAATGAAATGTTCGATGTTCGTGCAGATATGTTCCATGCACTGCGGTCGGTCGAACAGTTCGAACGTGCTGTCGTTCTCCTCCTTGATGATGTTGTTTTGCAGGTCGGTAATCAGAAAGGTCATGTTGTCGCGCCCGACGTTTACGCCTGCGAAATAGATGGCCGAACTCGCCAGTCCGAAGATGTTGGGGCGGCGTCCGCCCGGAGTTTCCACTTTGCCTAAATCGCTCACGATATTCTCATCGACCAATTCCTGTACCAGTTTGGTGATGGTCGGTACGCTGATGTGCAACTCCTTGGTCAGTTCCGAGAGGGTGCATTCGCCGTTGACGGCCATGTGCGCGATGATATTGCGTTTGATGATGTTGTTTTTGTGGGAAATTCCCTTCAAGGCATCTTCTTCGTGATTGTTGAAAAACTCGGTCAGTGAAGTCATCTTTCTTCTCGCGTTTTTAATTTACCTTGCAAAATTAATAAATATATTTAATAAATGCAATGTGTAATCGGAAAAAATGTACGATTTTGTCTTGCTGCATAGCTTGCGGGTATAAGAAAAGCGCGTGTTTTTCGACACGCGCTTTTCTTGTATCGGAAATTGTATTTACAAGGTCGACTTCGATTCGACCGTCGCTTTGGCATCCACTTTTTTGATAAGTCCTTGCAGTACATTGCCGGGGCCGAGTTCCGTAAATTCCGTCACACCGTCGGTCAGCATATTTTGCACGATATAAGTCCAGCGAACGGGGGCCGTCAGCTGGGCGATCAGATTAGCTTTGATTGCGGCCGGATCGCTGTAGGGCTTGGCATCCACATTCTGATAGATGGGGCAGGTCGGCGTTTGGAACGGTGCGTCGTTGATCGCTTTTTCCAGCTCCTGCTTCGCCGGCTCCATCAGCGGCGAGTGGAATGCTCCGCCGACTGGCAGACGCAATGCCCGACGGGCACCGGCCGCTTTCGCTTTCTCGCAGGCCGCATCGACAGCCTCGACGGCACCCGAGATGACGAGTTGTCCCGGGCAGTTATAATTGGCTGCCACGACGACACCTTCGGTCGATGCGCAGATTTCCTCGACTGTCTTGTCGTCCACTCCGAGAATGGCAGCCATTGTTCCGGGCTGTGCCTCGCAGGCTGCCTGCATGGCTTGGGCACGTTTCGAAACGAGTTTCAGACCGTCCTCGAATGACAGGGCACCGGCAACAACGAGCGCCGAGAACTCACCCAACGAGTGTCCGGCAACGGCATCGGGTTCGACGCCGAGCGCCTTGGCCATGATGACCGAGTGCAGGAATACGGCAGGCTGCGTCACTTTGGTCTGTTTCAGTTCTTCGGGCATGCCGGCGAACATGATGTCCGTGATGCGGAAACCGAGGATTTCGTTCGCTTTTTCGAACAATTCCTTTGCGGCGGGCACGTTGTCGTACAAATCCTTGCCCATGCCGACCGCTTGGGCGCCTTGGCCCGGGAAAACGTATGCGTGTTTCATCTTTTTCTGCAATTTTTTGGTTTGCGAGGGCAAAGATACGAATTTATTTCTTAACTTTGCATTGCAATGGTTCGCAAAGGACGTCGGCGTCCGGCGCGATTGAATGGGAATGCCGTGTGAATCGGCAGCAGTTCCCGCTGCTGTGAGTCCTCCGGAGTGCCGCAACATTTTCTGAGCCACTGGTCTTTCGAGACCGGGAAGGCGTTGCGGACGGGACGAGCCAGAAGACCAGCCTTGCAGCTTCCCCATACGGAAGAATCTTTTTCGAGCGCATCTGCGGAGAACGGAGCCATCGGTCGTCGATTTCTATCGTTACAGCGTATTGTACGGCGAGCCTTTGTGAATGGAGCTTTTGGGCATTCCTATGCGGACGGATCGGATTCGATTTCGAAATGCGGGATTCCGGTTTGCATCGAATCATTCGGGCCGCCATAGAGAGATTAGTACCCCGAGGCCCGAAAAAAGCCCTTGAAAGCCTGCCTGCTTTCGGGGCTTTGTTCGTATTCTGCGGGTAAGGGGCGATTGCGGAGGCCTGTGATAGGGCGGGACAGCGGCGAGGTTGTTTTACGGCATCCATTCTACAACGCCCTCGACTGGATGCGCTTGCCTCCATGCAGCGAACTCGTCCCATGTGCGCACGCCGTCGCGGATAACAGCTTGATAATATTCGATGCCCATGATTTTTAACTCATTGGGCGTTTCGAATTTCAGTTGTAGAATTGCTTCGCGCTGTTCATCATTCAGTGCGGCTGCGATATGGTCGGCGACTTTCTCGAAATAGCCGTCATAACGAGAACCACGACGGATGTGAATCATGTCGATTTGCCATGCCTCGCCGTCGTCATCTTCGGCGTCCCGATACCATGCGTGCCATTCCACACACGCTTCATCAGTATTGAGCAAATTACCGTATTCGATGCGGAGGATGCCCGGCAGAGCCGCAAGACGTCCCATCACCTCAAAATCTGACCGGATGTCGATTGCGTCGGAATAGATGTGGAAATCCAGATCGCGATGCTTGGCTAACAACCCCATGCGCATGGATCCTACTTGATGGATCTCAGCACCGATGCTGCACCAAAGCCCCTGCAAGTCGAGCGCGGAGATGATTCTTTCAGCGCGGCGGGTGTTTTCCGCCACGCATTCCGTGTAGGTGCGAGTCATGCGTGAGGTGGTTTTGCTTTTTATTGTGTCAATATCCTAAGATTCGCAACATCGACCGATAGGATTGTTCTTTGGCGAACAGTCGCGTATAATATTCATTGTCGGATTTGTCGCGGTCGATTACAACGTGTTTCGGAGCCGGAATCAGGCAGTGCTGGATGCCGCCGAAGCCGCCGAGCGACTCTTGATAGGCTCCCGTATGGAACAGGCCGATGTATTGCGTATTGCCTTGTTCCAGTTTGGGCAGGAAAATGGCGTTCGTGTGGCACTCCGCATTGTAGAAATCTTCGCTGTCGCAGGTCAGTCCGCCGAGGAAGACCCGCTGGTATTCCTTATCCCAATTGTTGATGGCCAGCATGATGTAGCGTTGGTTGATGCCCCATGTGTCGGGCAATGTGGTGATGAACGACGAGTCGATCATGTACCAGTTCTCGCGATCGTTCTGTTGCTTTTGGTTGACGATGGAGTAGAGCGCTGCGCCGCTTTCGCCCACGGTGAACGAACCGAACTCTGTAAAGATATTGGGTTCTTCGATACCGTTTCGTTGACAGATGCTTTTGATTTGAGCGACGATCTCTTCGGTCAGATATTCGTAGTCGTATTCGAAGTTCAGCGAGTTCTTGATGGGGAATCCGCCGCCGATATTGAGGCTGTCCAACTCCGGACAGATCTGTTTCAGTTCGCAGTAGACGTTCATGCACTTCGACAGCTCGTTCCAGTAATAGGCCGTGTCTTTGATGCCTGTGTTGATGAAGAAGTGCAGCATCTTGAGCTGGAATTTTTTGCTGTTCTTGAGCTTGGCCTTGTAGAAATCAACGATGTCGTTGTAGCGGATACCGAGCCGCGAGGTGTAGAAATCGAACTTTGGTTCTTCCTCGCATGCGATACGGATTCCCACTTTGCATTTCTTCGTGAATGCGTCTTCGAACAAGTCGAGTTCCTCCTTGTTGTCCAGCACCGGAATGGTGTTGATGAATCCGTCGTTGACCAGCTGGGCGATGTTTTCGACATACTGCGGACGTTTGAATCCGTTGCAGATGATGTAGCGGTCTTTGTCGATGATGCCGCCGTCGTAGAGTGCGTTGATGATGTGGATGTCGTAGGCCGACGAGGTTTCGAGATGGATGTCGTTCTTCATCGCCTCTTCCAATACGAACGAAAAATGGCTCGACTTGGTGCAATAACAATAGTTGTACGATCCTTTATAGTCGACTTTTGCCATCGCTACATTGAACATACGCTTCGCTCGATTGATCTGCGATGAGATTTTGGGCAGATAGGTGATTTTAAGCGGAGTTCCGTATTGTTTTATCAATTCCATCAACGGAATATCGTAGAATTGCAGCTCGTTGTCTTCGACCGAAAATTCGTCCTGCGGGAAATCGAACGACTGTTCGATGAGGTCGACGTACTTGTCTTTCATGGCTCGTTTTCGCTTTTTTTGTCAATCCGTCTCAGTTACATTGCAAATTTCGGGACAATGTAGCTCGATCGGATTAGGTGCGTGTTGTAGGACGCAAAGTAAATGATTATTTTCCGGATCGCCGCCGCTTTTGCAGATTATTTTGAAAAAGGTCGGTCGGATTTTGTTTTTTTCTGTGAAAAGAGGTATTTTTGAGCCGTTAATCAAAGATTTTGTACGTGTGGAATTGCTCACCGTTCTGAAAAATTATCTGGAGACGCACAAACGGCTCATTGTTCCCCAACTGGGTGCTTTCATTGTCAAAGAGCCCGGGGTGAGTGTCGTTTTTTCGGAATTGATGAAGCGGGACGATGGCATTTTGCGCGATTTGCTGTGTTCTGAAGGACGGAGCGAAGTCGAGGCGGCTGGTCTTATCGATCGGTTCGTCTTCGGGGTGCGGCAGACCGTAGAGAGCGGATTGGAGTATCGGCTCGACGGTTTCGGTATGATGCGTCCCGGCCCTAACGGAACGATCGGTTTCGTCTATCGGCCTGCGGATTCGTCAGCACAGCGTTCCGCTGAGCCGATTGCGAATGCTGTTGCGCCCATACAGCATGTCGTTGCTGCTGGTTCCGATGTCGCAGTTCCCGAGGTGAATTCGGGCGATGCCGAACAGCCACAATCCCGAAAGGAATCGCCGTCGCAACGTATTGCACACTTGCCTTCGACTACGCCGCACGTTGATCCGGCACAGACGGTTGGTCGCCCTGCGGTGCCGACATCTTCGGTTATTGATGCAGTTCCGGCGAAACCTGTTGCCAAGGTCCTGCCGGAAACAGATGTTGTTCCGAAACGGACGATAGCCAGCCCTTATCCGCAGCCGACCTCGCGTCGGGTTTCGGACGAATCGAATCCCAACAGAGCGCATATCGATACGGCCCGAATAGCGGAAACGATGCGGATGGCGTTCGGCAATGAAGCGGTTGCCGATGCTGTGCAACCGAAGAAAGGAACTGTCTCGGCAGTGTATGAGCATTCCGATGAAGAACCGGATGAAGATTATAATGAACCTTCGACTCAACGTCGTGGAGTAGATCGCTTTTTGCTTGTCGCGATTTTGGCTGTCGTGATTGCTGTCGCAGCCATCGCATTCGGATTCTGGCGCGAAGCACGCGAACGGCAAGCCGAAGCGGAGATGCTGCAAATGGAGCAGTTCGATACCCGATTTGAATAAATTCTAAGGAAACAGATGACGCAGATAACTTCGGAACAGATCGCTTCGGTTAAGCAGCGTTTCGGCATCATCGGTACATCCGAGTTGCTCGACCGTGCGTTGGAGGTTGCCTTGCGGGTGGCTCCGACCGATTTGACTGTTTTGGTTACAGGTGAAAGCGGTGTGGGCAAGGAATTTTTTCCGCAGGTCATTCATGCCAATTCGGCAAGAAAGCACAACAAATATATCGCTGTCAACTGTGCGGCAATCCCGGAGGGAACCATCGATTCGGAGTTGTTCGGCCACGAAAAGGGTGCTTTTACTGGAGCAGTCGATGCTCGTAAGGGCTATTTCGAGGAAGCCGATGGGGGGACGATTTTCCTGGATGAAGTTGCGGAACTTCCGCTTCCGACGCAGGCACGTCTGTTGCGCGTGTTGCAAACAGGTGAGTTCATTCGTGTCGGATCGTCGAAAGTGCAGAAAACGAATGTCCGCGTTGTAGCGGCGACCAATACCGATTTGCCTCATGCAATCGCATCGGGGCGTTTCCGCGAAGACCTTTATTATCGATTGGGAACGGTGCCCGTCGTAGTTCCGGCCTTGCGCGAGCGGCCCGGGGATATCCCGTTGCTGTTCCGCAAGTTCGCTTCCGATGTGGCAACGCAGTATCGTATGCCGGCCGTGACGCTCGACAACGGTGCGCGCGAAATGTTGATGGATTATTATTGGCGAGGCAATATCCGTCAGTTGAAGAATGTTGCCGAGCAGATTTCTGCTATTGAACAGGTACGGGTCGTGACGCCCGAGGTGTTGGCCAAGTATCTGCCCCGCCAGGAGGGCGGAGCTCCGATGGCGACAGAGATGCCGCGCATGGATGCGGATATGTCGACCGAACGGGAATTGCTCTACAAGGTGTTGTTCGACATGCGTTCCGATATCAACGATTTGAAGCGGATGCTTTCTGAATTGATGCAGGGCGCTTGGATGCACCGTGAGTCATCGCATGATATCAAGGCATTGTTGCCTACGACGGCGCAGAGTTCGGTGCGCGTCGTCGAGAGCGGGCCGGCTTATGGCAGCGGGGCTCCGGTTTACACCGAGAGCGAGGAGGTGACTGACGAACCGCCGCGCGAAAAGACCAAAGCCGATATGCAGCGTGAACAAATCGTGCGAGCATTGCGCCGAAACAACGGGCGGAGGCGGGAAGCGGCGGCCGAGTTGTTCATGTCGGAACGTACACTCTACCGCAAAATCAAGGAGTTGGGGATCGCGGAGGGCTGACCGGATAGGGCGGATTCGACATCCGAAAAAGCGTTGTTTCGGGCCGGTCGAACGCCGAGAAAATTGAAAAATAGATGAAAATGAATCGACACATATTTAGTTGGGTACTTCTGGCCGTCGCTTTGTTGACGGCTAACGGTTGCGGCCTTTCGGTCAAATATTCGCTGTCTGGTGCATCCATTCCGCCGGCGGCCAAGACCTTTTCGGTAGCCTATTTCCCCAACAATGCCACGATGGTTTCGCCCATTTTGAGTTCCACGCTGACCGAGGCGCTGATCGACATGTTTTCTCGGCGTACGCGGTTGACGCAGGTCGAGGAGGGGGGCGATTTCGCGTTCGAGGGTGAAATCGTCAACTACACGTCGGTGACAGCCTCGGTTTCGAGTGACGATTATGCCCTGTTGAACCGGTTGACCATTACGGTCAAGGTGCGCTTCACCAATGCCATTGACGAAAAGGCTTCGTGGAACCGGACTTTCACGGCTTACGAAGATTATGATTCGACCCGTCTTTTGACCGAGGTCGAGGGGGAATTGATACCGCAGATCATCGATAAAATCGTGACCGACATCTTCCAAGCGTCGGCCTCTAACTGGTAAAAACGAGCGCCATGCAACAATCGTTTGAAAATCTCTCGCGGGTGCTTTTTCCCGACTGCGAACCCGATCGGGCTGCTCTCGATGCACTTGTTCGCCGTTATGAATGGTTCGGACCTGTACGAGTTCTGCGCGAATATTCGACCGGACGTCGCGATGCTCGTTTGGCGCTGTTGGCTCCGTGGCGGGCCGAAAGTTCACTCTATGCCGAACCGGTCGACGTTGCGGCCTTGCATTCGGTTTCGTCCGACGAGTTGATTGATCGCTTCTTGGAGACGACCGACTTGCGCATCGTCGCCGAGGAGGGCGAACCGGACGACGAAGTGCGGATCGATCCCGATTTGGCCTACAACGAGGAGCTGGTGAGCGAGTCGTTGGCCGAAATTTATCTCGCACAAGGCCTTTCCGATAAGGCTGTGGCGATTTATCGGAAATTAAGTTTGCTAAATCCCGAAAAAAGTGTTTACTTTGCCGAACTTATCGACAAGATAGCGAAACAGGAAAACAATAATTAAAAATTCAACGATATGTTATACACGATTTGCGTTGCCTTGATAGTCATTGCGAGCGTTCTTGTGATTCTCGCGGTATTGGTGCAGAATCCCAAGAGCGGCATGGCTGCCAACTTCGGTGCATCGAACCAAGTGATGGGTGTACGCGAGACTTCTGATTTTCTGGAAAAATTCACATGGACGATGGCTGTAGTCATCTTAGTGTTGAGCCTTGTCGCTACGATGGCAATGAACCGTGGAGGTGTTGTCGAGGGCGATTCCGAGATTTCGAAAGATGTCAAGGCTTTGCAAGAGCAGATGTATGAATCGGTTCCCGCGATTCCGCAGACCGAAGTTCCTGCTGTGAACGACGACCAGCCTGCCGCCGAAGAACAGAAAGCCGAATAAACCGATTCGAATCGTTTTATTTGAAATCCGAGAGCCGCCCGATTCTTCGGTGCGGCTTTTTTCGTTCGACACAACCCTATGGATGTATTGACTTTTCGTGATTATTGTCTTTCGTTGCCGATGACGGAAGAGACGACTCCGTTCGACGAGACGACCCTCGTCTACAAGGTCGGAGGCAGGATGTATGCTTGTGCCGACATGGTCGAGTTCGGGCATATTGCCGTGAAATGCGACCCCGATACGGCGGTCGTTTTGCGGGAACAATATCCCGAAGTGACTGCGGCATGGCATTTTAATAAACGATATTGGAACGATGTTCGCACGGACAGCGATTTACCCGACCGGTTTATTCGCGAACAGATCCGTAATTCGTATCTGTTGGTTTTGCGGCAGAACGTCACGCCTAAATCGTTGCGCGAGGAGATTCTTGCCTATGTCGAGGAGCACGGTTTGCCCGAGTGATTTGCGGGTATCGTTATGATGATAAATCGGCCCGTCCTTTCGTGAGGACGGGCCGATTCTGTCGAATGTTTGTTTCTTCGAACCGGATAGTGCATTTTTATTCAGTCACTTGTCGTCGCCAGCGAAGATATCCTGCGACGGCCAATGCAGAATAGAGCAGATAGAGTCCTGCCGTAAAGGGTATTTCTTTGTAAAGATATAATCCCACCGTCGTTAGGTCGACCGCCAGCCATACGAGCCATTGCTCTGCTTGTTTGCGCGACAGCATCCACATCGCAACGATTGAAAGCGCTGTCGTGAAACTGTCCCAGAAAGGCACCGTGCTGTTCGTAAATCGAACGAGCAGCAGGTAGATGCCAGCGTGAGCGCAGAGATAGGCTGCAAGGAGTGCAGGGATTTGCCGCCACGGTGTATGAATGATTTTCAGTGCCTGCTCGTTTGGTTTTCCGGCTGCGGTTTTGGGGCGGTTCGGGTTCCGATGGCTTTTGTTTCGCCGCCATACATGCCAACCGTAGAGTCCTGCCAGCACATAATAGACCTGCATGGAGCAGTCGGCATAAAGCCCTGATCGGTAGTAGAGTACCCCGTGCACAATCGGCATGACAAGCCCGATGACCCACAGTCGGATGTCGGCGTGGTATTCAAGCCAGAGGTATAGCAAGCCGAGTATGATACCCGCCAGTTGAAGAATCAGTTTCCAGTCCATTTTTTTTCGAGAGGATAAAGGGCCTGCCATCATGAAATCGGCAGGCCTTCAAGAGTTCGGTTGCATCAGAAGTTGACGGTTACGTTAGCCAAAACGTTCGTCGGCGCTTGCGGGAAGTAGAACGCATGGTCGGTCTGTTCGCCTTCGTAGGCTTCCGACCAGCCGTAGCCGTTGCTTTCGTACCGTGTATCGAACAGGTTGTTGATAAGCAGTCCGAGCCGGATGCTTTTCGCTGCTCGCGTGCGGAATGTGTAGCCCAAATTGAGATTCGTCACGCAATAGGCATCGAGCTGCATGGCGGTATTCTCGTAGTTGGTGAAATATTGTTTGCTGACGTATTGCGTGTGCAAGATGGCTTCGAATCCGCGGTGATGGAAGTCCAGCAGGATCGAAGCGACGGTCTTCGGCGAGTAGGCGAGCCGCGTCGTACCCATCGCCACCTCATGATAGCCATATTCTCCGGCGACGTTGCCCGTCATTCCGTAGTCGACGACACGATGCACATAATTTTCGATGCGGTTTTGCGAAAAAGTCGCGTTCGTATTCGCCGTAAACCATTTGGCCACGCGCCATGATGCCGTCAATTCGATGCCGCGGCGATAGCTGTCTGCTACGTTGTCGTTCAGCGCGTCGTAGCCGTCGTTGATGCGGCCCGTCGGCACTAATTGGTTTTTATACTTCATGTAGTAGAGGTTCACGCCCAGCGAAAGCTGCGGCGCCGTATAGGAGTAGCCCAACTCGTAGTCGTAAAGTTTTTCGGATGTGGGGTAGGTGTTGGCTTCGGCGAACATGTAGCGATCAGTGAAATCGCTGCGCGTAGGTTCTTTCTGGGCGATGGCGAATGAAAAATAGAAGTTGTTGCGTTTGCCGAGCGCGTAGTTCAGACCGACGTGCGGATTGAAAAAATGGTACTGTTTGTCGACATCGATCGGTTGCATGCCCGCTTGTTTCGAGACGTAGTTATCATTTACTCCCCATGCCTTGTAGCTCACATAGCGATATTGCAGGTCGGCAAACAGTCGCAGACCGGTCGTGACTTTCCATGAGGCGCGGGCGAAGAGGTTGGCATCCTGTTTGTCGACATTGTTGTCGTACCAGCGGCCGCCGATTGCCGACGATTCCATGCCGTCGACCCAATCCAATTCGCCCCAGTGCGGACAGGTGTAGTAGCTCCACGATCCGCCGAATGTCATCTCCAACCGTTCGCTCGAATAGTTGGCCGAGGCATTGAGTCCGCCCAAATGGTTGCGCATCAACTTTTCGCGGATCAGGTCTTTGCGTACCTTGATTTTATCGCCCCATTCGTCGAGCACGAACGCTCCGGTTTCGTCTGTCCGGTAGGCGAGTTCGTCCGGAAATCCGTATTCCACGAGTTTCGCATCGTCCTTGTATTGTTTGTAGTAGCCGTAGCCGTAGGTGTAGAATGCTGTGGCGTTCAGCGTCCAGCGGTCGTTCAGGCGTTGGGTCAGCAGCAGCTGGTTGTTGAATTGCAGATAGTTGTCCGTCTGGTCGTCGTAGTAATCGACCGTCGCACGCTTCAGCTCTCCCTTTTTTATATAATAGTAGGAGTGCGGCCCGTCACTTGTGGCGTATTGCCCGCTGTCGTGGTAGCGGCGGCCGTTGAGTGCCATGTCCTCTTTCGTCACGCCGTTGTAGGTCAGATAGGTTTTGCTCTTTCCGCCGAACGAAACGAGTTTCAGCATCGTGTTGCCCTTGTAGTATCCTGTTTGGAACAGATAGGATTTCAGATCGGTCGCGCCGCGGTCGATGTATCCGTCCGAGCCGATGTGCGTCAGCCGGGCGTCCAGCGTCCAGTGCCCGCCCAAGAGGCCCGACGAAATCCCGACGGCTTGCTTGTTCGTGTTGTAGGAGCCGTAGGAGAGCGATGCCGTGCCGCGGAATTCGGTCGAAAGCGGTTCGGTCGTCATGCTGATGGCCCCGCCGAATACGCCTGTGCCGTTGGTCGAGATGCCTGCGCCGCGCTGAATCTGCATCGTGCCGACGGCCGAAATCAAGTCGGGCGTGTCGTACCAGTACATCGCGTGCGAGTCGGGATTGTTCAGCGGCACGCCGTTGACCGTGACGTTCAGTCGCGTGGCATCCGTGCCGCGCAGTCGCATCGAGGTGCCGCCGATGCCGATGCCCGTTTCGTTCGTTGCGATCATCGAGGGCGTGAGGGCCAGCACCGACGGAATGTCGTATCCGTAGCTGTTGCGGGCGATCGTTTCGTGCGAGAGGTTCGCGTACGCTACGGGCGTCGTGGTCGTGGCGCGCGTGGCGGTCACCTCGACCTCCTGCAAACGGAACATGCGCACCGAGTCCTCCGCTGCGGTCGGAACGGTCTGCGCCTTTGCGGCCACGGTGCACAGCACGGCGGCCGCCGAGTTCAGTAAAAACCTTTTCATCAATACTTTAATTTAAGTGAAAGAACGAAAAGGGGTATGTGTTGTCGATTATGCGTTCCCGGTATCGGCATTATCCGTATCCGGTTCGATGGGTATAATCTCAGCCCGCGCTACGGCGAGCACCCCTTAAAGAATGTCGGCGGCAAAGGTAAGACAAAAGGCGGAAAGTACCAATACTTTCCGCCTTTTTCTGTCATGCGGCCGTTTCCGGAGGCTGTCCGTACCGGCCGTTTCGTTGTCCGTAGGCGCCGCAGCGATACGGACCGCCTGCCGCTTAAATGTACATGCTGACGATCGCTTCGTAGAGTTCCTGTTTGCCGCTGTGTTGGGCCGGTTCGTGCTTGCGGGCATATTCGGCCACTTGTTCCAACGTCAGCTTGCCCTCTTCGAACAATTTGCCTTCGCCAGCGTCATAGGAAGCATAGCGTTTTGCGAGCATCTCGCAGTAGGGCGAGTTGTCGAGGATGTCAGCCGCAATCAGCAGCGCACGGGCCATGACGTCCATCGCTGCGATGTGGGCGATGAAAAGATCTTCGGGGTCGGTCGAGTTGCGGCGGGTCTTAGCATCGAAATTCGTGCCGCCGCCTTGCAGACCGCCTCCGCGAACGATGACCATCATCGCCTGCACCATTTCATAGAGGTCGATGGGGAATTGGTCGGTATCCCAGCCATTCTGATAGTCGCCGCGATTAGCATCGATCGAGCCGAGCATGCCAGCATCGACGGCGCATTGCAGTTCGTGCTCGAACGTGTGACCGGCCAGCGTGGCGTGGTTCACCTCGATGTTGACCTTGAAATCCTTCTCCAGCCCGTGTGCGCGTAGGAAGCCGATGACAGTTTCCGTATCGACATCATATTGGTGTTTCATCGGCTCCATCGGCTTCGGTTCTATTAGGAACGTGCCCTTGAATCCCTTGCTGCGGGCATAGTCGCGAGCCATGCGCAGCATAGTGGCCATGTGTTCCTTTTCGCGCTTCATGTCGGTGTTCAGCAACGACATGTAGCCCTCGCGGCCGCCCCAGAAGACGTAGCAGTCGCCGCCCAATTCGATGGTCGCATCGATGGCGTTCTTGATTTGGAGCATCGCGCGAGCCGCCGTATCGTAGTCCGGATTGGTCGACGCACCGTTCATGTAGCGGCCGTTGCTGAATACATTGGCCGTGCCCCATAATAGTTTGATGCCTGTTTCTGCCTGCTTTTGTTTGGCATAGGCGACGATTTTTTTCAGATTCTTTTCGTATTCCTGCGGTGTCGCGGCCTCATCTACGAGGTCGACGTCGTGGAAGCAGTAATATTCGATGCCTATTTTCTGCATGAACTCGAATCCGGCATCCATCTTGGCTTTGGCGCGTTCGATGGGATCGGCCGATGCATTCCACGGGAATGTCTTCGTGCCGCCGCCGAACTGGTCGCCGCCTTCGGCGCAGAGCGTATGCCACCATGCCATCGAGAAACGGAACCAATCTTTCATCTTGCGGCCTTTCACGACCTTTTCGGGGTCGTAGTAGTGGAATGCCATCGGATTTTTCGAAGCGGTGCCTTCGAACGGAATCTTGCCTACTTCGGGAAAGTACTGTTTTGTAGCCATTGGTTTGGAAAATTTGTATAGTTTTATTCGGTTTGTTCTTATCGGTTCAGTTTCGTTTCGACCTCTCGGCACCACGCGGCATAGCCAGCTTCGAGTGCTTCGCGGTCGGATGCTGCGGGTTCCACGACCTCCAGTCGGCGCAGCGATGCGAATGCTTCTTCGCGTGATTTGTAGAATCCTGCGCCCAGCGCTGCTCCGCGGGCGGCGCCCAGTGCACCGTCGGTGTTGAATAGCTCGATGCGGGCACCGGTCAGTGTGGCCAGCGTGCGACGGAACAGCGAAGACAGGAACAGATTGGCCTTGCCAGCGCGGATTACATCGGGTTTCAGCCCCATACCGCGCATGATGTCGATGCCGTAGCGGAATGAATAGGCAATACCCTCCTGCGCTGCACGCAGGATGTGGGCCGAAGTGTGTCGGTTCAGGTCGATGCCGACGATTTCGGCACCCGTTGTGCGGTTTTCGAGTACGCGCTCGGCTCCGTTGCCGAACGGCAACACCAACAATCCCTCGGAACCCGCTGGAACACTCTCCGCGAGGGTATTCATCTGGGTATAATCTGCTGTTTGCTGTACGATATTGCGCCGAATCCACGAGTTCATGATGCCCGTGCCGTTGATGCAGAGCAGGATGCCGTAGCGGGGTGCTTCGGGACGGTGGTTGACGTGCACGAATGTATTGACACGCGACAACGGGTCGGCTTTCGGCGAGTCGACCACTCCGTAGACTACGCCGCTCGTACCTCCGGTCGCAGCGATTTCGCCGGCCTCCATCACGTTGAGCGAGAATGCGTTGTTCGGTTGGTCGCCTGCGCGATAGGAGATCGGGGTGCCTGCGGGAATCCCGAGCGCTTCTTCCGTCGCTTTGTTTGTGCGGGCTTGAATGCCGATGGATAGACCTGCTTCAGGTATAATATCGTGCGGGATGCCGTAATGGTCGGCTACGAAATCGGCGCGGTGCTCCTCCTTGAAATCCCACAATATCTGTTCCGAAAGTCCGCTGACCGAGGTCGATATTTCGCCCGAAAGCCGATAGGCGATGTAATCGCCCGGCAACATGAAACGATGGATTTTGTCGAATATTTCCGGTTCGTTGCGCTTTACCCATGCGAGTTTCGAGGCCGTGAAATTTCCGGGTGAGTTCAGCGTGTGGGTGAGACAGAAATCCCGTCCGATTTGCTCCAGTGCTTCGGCGCCGATTTCGACGGCGCGTGAATCGCACCAGATGATCGCTTTGCGCAGCGGTTTCCCTGCTCGATCGAGTAGTGTCAGTCCATGCATCTGGTAGGTGATGCCGATGGAGACGACTTCACGCAGATTGTGGTCGGTACTGATGTGGCGGATGCCTTCGCAAGCATAATACCACCACGTTTCGGGGTCTTGCTCCGCCCAGCCCGGACGGGGTGCATCGATGCGCATTTCGGACTGCGGATTGGTTGACGAAGCGACGCATTCTCCCGTTTCGATTTCCAGTAACGAGACTTTGACGGACGATGAGCCGATGTCGATGCCTAAGGATTTCATGATTTTTCGGTTTGCTTATGTAAAAATAACGATTTTTTCGGGATTGTCCAAAATTCAGCGGCCAATATTTATCAAAAGACGCACCCCGAATTTGCAGGATGCGTCTCGCTCAACGATAGAATCCGTTTCAGCAGGTGCCGAAACGGAAAACGATTTTCTGACAGTAACGCTCACCCGAATGGAGGAGGGGCGACGGAAATTCCGGCCGGTTGACGGCGTCAGGAAAATTCTGGCATTCGATGGCCACTCCGTCATGGTCTGCATAGCGGCGCCCCGATTTGGTTTCGGGACATCCGCCTGCGAGCCAGTTGCCCGTGTAGATCATCACCGACGGTTGCGATGTGAGGACTTGTACCTTGCGCCCAGACTTCGGATCGCGCAATTCGCCGACTTCGCCGAGGATGTTCGGTTTCCATCCGTCGATGGCGAACGGGTGATCGTAGCCGCGGAAATCGCGGATATGATTGAACTCTGCGTCGATTTCGTCGCGCAGAGGTCGGAACGTACGGAAATCCTGCGGCGTTCCGGCGACATCGAGCATCCGGCCCGTTGGAATCTGAAAGGCGTCCATTTCGGGCACCTGCGAACAATTGAGCCGTAATTCGTGGTCGAGCACCGATCCGCTGTTTTCGCCTGCAAGATTGAAATAGACATGGTTGGTCAGGTTGACGACCGTCGTGCGATCGGTCTGCGCCACGTAGGTGATTTCGAACGAATTGTCATCGTCGAAATCGAACACGGCTTCGACTTGCAGTTCGCCCGGGTAGCCTTGGTCGCCGTCGTCCGACGTCAGCGCCATGACGATGCGGTTGGTCTCCACGCGGCTTTCCCACACGCGGTTGGCGAAATTCTTCGTGCCGCCGTGCAGATGGTTACGGCCGTTGTTGACTTCGAGCGAATACTCCTTGCCATCGACGGTCATGCGGCCCATCGCGATGCGGTTGGCGCAGCGTCCGACGCTTTTGCCCATTGCCGCCCCGTCGAAGAAGTAGCCTTCGGGATGCTTGTATCCCAATACGACATCGGCCATGCGGCCCTCACGGTCGGGCATCGTCGCACTGACGACTGCGGCACCGAAGTTGGTCACACGGATTTCGGCCCCTTGTGCATTGCGCATCGTATAGAGGATAATGGCTTCGCCCTCGGGCGTCATACCCCATACGTGTTGGTCGATCGTAATCATCGTTATTCTGCTGGTTTTAAGGTATTCAACAAGTGATCGATGCGTCGCAGGCATTCGTCTTTGCCGATGAACGACGTCACGTCATACATCCCGGGCCCTTTTCCTGCGCCGACCAGTGCCAGTCGCAGCGTATTCATCACTTGGCCCATGCCGTAGCCTTTTTCTTCGATCCATGCGTGCACGATGCGTTCGGTGTTTTCCAGCGAAAAGTCGGCGATGGATGCCAGCACCTCACGAAGTTCGCGTAGGATAGCCGGATTATCGCCTTTCCAGTACTTTTTTGCCTGCTTTTCCTCGTATGTTTCGGGCGCAACGAAGAAGAACGACGTCAAATCCCACAGGTCGGTGATGAACGTCGCCCTTTCTTTCATGATGCCGGCCACATGGCCAGCTGTTTCGTCCGGTACGTCGATGCCGTGTTCGCGAAGAATGGGTTGATAGAGTGCTGCCAGTTCCGCGTCGGTTTTGCGGTGCATGTATTGAGCGTTGAACCACTTCGCCTTGTCGGGTTGGAAGCGGGCGCCCGATTTCGAAACGCGCTCTAACGAGAAATGGTCGATCAGTTCCTGCATCGAGAACAATTCCTGCTCCGTTCCCGGATTCCAGCCCAGCAGCGCCAGCATGTTGATGAACGCTTCGGGAAAATAGCCGTCTTCGCGGTAGCCGTGGGCTGTTTCGCCTGTCGTCGGCGATTTCCAGAAGAGCGGGAAGACCGGAAATCCCATCTTGTCGCCGTCGCGTTTGGAGAGTTTGCCGCCGCCCGTAGGCTTCAGCAGTAACGGCAGGTGGGCGAATGCCGGTTGGGTCGCCTGCCAGCCGAATGCCTCGTAGAGCAGGTAGTGCAGGGGTAGTGACGGCAGCCACTCTTCGCCGCGGATGACGTGCGAAATCTCCATCAGGTGATCGTCGACGATGTTGGCGAGGTGATAAGTGGGCAGCGCATCGGCCGATTTGTAGAGCACCTTGTCGTCGAGCGTCGAGGTATTGACCTCCACATGGCCGCGAATCAAATCATCCATTTCGACCAGCCGGTTCTCAGGCATTTTAAAGCGGATGACCCATTGGTCACCGCGTTCGATGCGGGTTTTCACTTCTTCGGTCGACAGCGCGAGCGACGTGGCGAGTTTTTTGCGTACGGCGTAGTTGTAGGCGAATGTTTCGCCTCGGGTTTCGGCCTCTTTGCGCAGTGCATCGAGTTCTTCGGCCGAATCGAACGCATAGTAAGCCCATCCGGCATCGACCAGTTGCAGTGCATATTTGAGATAGATTTCGCGGCGTTCGCTTTGTCGGTAGGGGGCATGGGGGCCGCCGACTCCGACGCCCTCATCGATTTCGATGCCGCACCATGCAAGCGATTCGAGGATATACTCCTCGGCGCCCGGGACGAACCGTTGCGAATCGGTATCCTCGATGCGCAGAATCATCTTGCCGCCGTGCTGCCGTGCGAACAGATAATTATAGAGAGCCGTGCGAACACCGCCGATATGCAGCGGGCCGGTCGGGCTGGGTGCGAAACGTACGCGAACAGGTCTTTCCATTTATTTGCCGTAAGTTTTAGGAGCTGATTTTTATTTCACGCGATATTCGATGCGCATCGTAATGCGGGCCTTTTTCGTGCGGCTCGATGTATTGAACGAACCGCCTGCCGAAAATTCTTCGTTGGAATTGGCCCCCGTGATTTGGAATACGCCCATGCGGGCCGATGCGACGCGGCCGATTTTGGTGCCGGCATTGGATGCTATTTTCTCGGCGCGGGTGCGGGCGTCGGCCGATGCGGTTTCGATCAGTCCCATCTTTACATCGTCGAGCTTCGTGTAGTAATAATCGGGCGCATAGGCTTCGATGGATACGCCCTGTGCGATCAACGACGAGATTTCGCGCGATACGACTTCGACTTTCTCCACGTCGGTCGATTCGACGGTGAAGCGCTGGCGCAACATGTAGCCCGTAAACCGTTGTCCGGCCCAGTTGCCGTTGGCCGAATAGACTGATTCGTATTGCTTGTCGACATCGACGAATCCGAAGACCACGGCATCGGCGGGGATGCCTTTCTCCGTGAGGTATTTCTGAACCTTTTGTTTGTTGGCTTCGAGTTGGGCGTATCCGGCGGCAGCGCTTTGCGATTCGGCCGTGAGCGAACCCGCCCAAACGATCAGATCGGAAACGAATTCGGTTTCACCCAATCCCGTGACGACGATGGTATCCTGCGAACGGTACTTGTACGTGTAGGCCCGTCCCAATACGATGGCGCAGATGATGATCGCCAATGCGATGACGAAATGTTTTCCGTTTTTCATGTTTTTATTGATATTCGGTTGATGTGTTTAGTGTGCTTAGGAACGGTTGGAATAATACCGATAATCTTTCGGTCAGACGTTGAACAGGAAGTGCATGATGTCGCCGTCCTGTACGACGTATTCCTTGCCTTCGACGCCGATTTTACCCGCATCGCGGCAAGCTTTTTCCGACCCGAGCGCCGTATAATCATCGTATTTGATGACTTCGGCGCGAATGAATCCCTTTTCAAAATCGGTATGGATGATACCGGCTGTTTGCGGTGCTTTCATGCCTCGTTTGTAAGTCCATGCGCGGGTTTCGTCAGCGCCCGTCGTGAAGAACGTTTCGAGATTCAGCAATTTATAGGCCGATTTGATTAACCGTGCCACGCCCGACTCCTGCAACCCGAGGTCTTCGAGAAACATTTGCCGTTCCTCGAAACTTTCCAGTTCGGCGATGTCCGCTTCGGTCGCAGCCGCTACGATCAGCATTTCGGCCTTCTCGTTTGCAATGGCGGCCTTTACTGCTTCGGTGTAGGCATTGCCCGTGACGGCGCTTTTTTCATCGACGTTGCAGACGTAGAGCACTGGCTTGTCGGTCAGGAGGTCGAGGTCGGCGACCAGTTTTTTGTCTTCCTTTTCCAGTTCCACGGTGCGGGCGCTCAATCCCTGTTCGAGCACCGATTTGTATTGCAGAAGCAACTCCACGGCACGTTTCGCATTTTTATCGCCGCCAGAAGTGGCTTGTTTCTGCGTCTTGGCAAGCCGGTTCTCGATGGTTTCCAAATCTTTAAGTTGCAGTTCCGTGTCGATAATACCCTTGTCGCGGACGGGATCGATGTTTCCGTCGACGTGGGTGATGTTGTTATTGTCGAAACAGCGAAGTACGTGAATGATGGCGTTCGTATTGCGGATGTTTCCGAGAAATTTGTTGCCCAAGCCTTCTCCTTTCGAGGCTCCTTTGACCAGTCCGGCAATATCGACGATTTCGATGGTGGTCGGAACTATACGTTTGGGATTGTCTATTTCGGCCAGCTTCACCAATCGTTGGTCGGGTACGGTGATGACACCTACGTTGGGTTCGATGGTGCAGAACGGGAAGTTGGCTGCCTGTGCTTTTGCGTTGGAGAGGCAGTTGAAAAGCGTCGACTTCCCCACGTTGGGAAGTCCTACGATGCCGCATTGTAATGCCATATCGGTATTTTCTGTTTATTCGCGGAACAAAGATAGTGCAAGCCGAGCGCAAAAGCAAATGAAAAATAATTATTATATTTGTGGGAAATTTCGTGTCGAAGATGGATTGGAAACATATACGCGAAGAGTTGTTGCGTTTGTCGGAGGTCGTCGACGGTTGGAGCGACCGGCAGGATGTCGGTGCGCTCGAACGTGATTGGGCGCTCGAAAAATTGCGTTCGCTTTACGAATCGATTCGGTTTGCCGATTCGGTATCCCATGCGAAATCTGCTTCGGCCGCGACCGAACCGGATGCCGTGTCGGACGAGGCGGCGTTTGCCGAGCCGGTAGATTTGGATTTGAGCGGGATGTTGGCACTCGAATCCGAATCGGAGTTCGAAGCGAACGGTTCCGAGGATTCGATTTTGTCTGAGATTCCGGTTGTCTCCGTTGCCGCACAGTCGGATGGACCGATACCGCTTGCCCAAGAACTCAAATCCGAGCCGAAAAAGGCCACTTCTCATGCTTCGAGATATAAATCGTCCGGTTCCGAGACGGTCGCTTCGCGCGTTTCGCAGCCGAAAATCGAGACATTGCAGCGTCCTTTGCAATCCCGACAAACGGTAGAACGCCTCTCGGTACCTCCTCAGCCGCAACCGGTTCTTGAACCGGAACTCGTGCCGGAACCCGAAATCGAATCGGAATCTTTACGCGAGGTCGAAATACTTTCGGAACCGAAAGATGAACCGGTTACCGAGGTTGTGGAGAAGTTCTCTCCTAATTCCGAATCGAAAGAAGTGCCCATTGCCGAACCGCATTTCGAATCGGAGTTTGCAGCCCTTGCGCCCGAACCCGAACCCGAACCCGAACCCGAACCCGAACCCGAACCCGAACAGTTCGTTGATAAGTCCGATGCTGCGCCTGTTGCAGCGACGTTGTTTGATGCGGAAGAGGAGGATGCTTTGACGCGTCATCGTCGCAAACAACGGGTCATCATGTCGTTGTATGGCGAGGATAAGCCGACGGAGCAAGCCGGGCAGATACAGCCTCGAATTCCGACGCAATCGAAACTTCGTTCCTCAGGGGGCATCACTTTGCCCGAAAAAGCAGTCGTTCCGAATTCGAATCCGGAGCCGGAACGGGCAGAAGCCGCAGTACCGGACCGGAATCGCCGGAATAGTTCTGAAACATTCGAAGAGGTTACGGTGGAAACGATCGTCAGCAACGAACCGGTATCGCCGCATGGATTTTCGGATGCAGCGCCAAATTCGAGCGGAAATGTGTTGGGTGAAGTAATCAATCAACATGTGCAAACGTTGGCCGATACCCTCGAACCGCCTCGCAATGTCGCTTCGACCTTGCGCAATAAACGGACTGTTTCTGATTTGCGGCAGGCTATCGGCATCAACGATAAGTTTTTGCTTATTCGGGATCTGTTCGGTGGTGACAGCGATGAATACGATGATGTAATGCAGCGACTCAATAGATTTGAAAGTCTGGATGATTGTGTGATTTATCTCACGGAAAACTATACGTGGAACGCCAATTCCGACAGTGTGCGGATGCTGATGGATCTGCTGGAACGAAAATTCGCTTGAATCTGATGGCCAAACTCTATATCGTACCTACACCGATCGGTAATCTGGATGATATTACCTTGCGGGCTGTCAATGTGTTACGTGAGGTTGATTTCATCTTGGCCGAGGATACGCGCACAACCTCCGTGCTGTTGAAGCATTTCGGTATCGAAAAGCGGTTGCAGTCGCACCACAAATTCAATGAACATGCCACCGTACAGGCTGTGGCTGAAACGATTGCTGCCGGACGTAGTGCGGCGATCGTATCCGATGCCGGAACGCCCGGGATTTCCGACCCGGGTTTTTTGTTGGTGCGCACTTGTGTCGAGGCGGGAATCGATGTGGAAACATTGCCCGGTGCCACGGCGTTTGTACCAGCTTTGGTGCAAAGCGGATTCCCGTGCGACCGTTTTTGTTTCGAGGGTTTTCTCCCGCAGAAGAAGGGGCGTACCAAGCATTTGCAGTCATTGGTTGAAGAAACGCGTACGATGGTTTTTTACGAATCGCCCTATCGGGTGGTGCGTTGTCTCGAGCAGTTTGCCGAGGTATTCGGGCCGGAGCGGCTTGTAGCTGTTTCGCGCGAGTTGACAAAAAAGTTCGAGGAGACCGTGCGCGGAACGATTGCTGAGCTGCTGGCCCATTTCCGCGAACATCCGCCGAAAGGGGAGTTCGTATTGGTTGTTGCCGGAAAACCGAAAGCTGGAAACGGGGAAGCGGAGCGTTTGAAAAACGAGGAATTTGAAGAAGCAGATGTATGAATAAGGATAAAGGGGGTTGGTCGCAATTGACGCACTTGCGGACTTTTCTGAAAGGGCGTTTCAATCTGGATGCGGATACTGCTTCGCGCGACGAGGTGGTGGTGGCCATCGAGAAAGGCGTCGAGTTTCGGGGCGTCAATCTGTGGGTGTTGATTTTTGCGACGATGATCGCTTCGTTGGGGCTGAATATCGATTCGGCGGCGGTCATTATCGGCGCCATGTTGATTTCACCCATTATGGGGCCGATCATGGGGGTGGGTTTGGCTTTGGGTATCAACGATTTCGATTTGATGAAAAAGTCTTTGCGCAATCTGATGCTGATGTTTATCGTGGCTATCGTCACTTCGACCGTTTATTTCCTGATCTCCCCGTTGTCGTCGAATAGCAGTGAATTGTTGGCTCGTACTGTCCCGACCACCTACGATGTATTGATCGCTTTGTTCGGCGGATTGGCCGGTATCGTCGCTCAGACACGCACCGATCGCAATTCGACCGTTATTCCGGGTGTGGCCATCGCTACGGCGCTGATTCCTCCGCTTTGCACGGCGGGCTTCGGTATCGCGACCGGACAAATGAAATTTTTCATCGGGGCGTTCTACCTGTTTTTCATCAACTCTGTATTCATCGCATTGGCCACCTATGTAATGGTGCGTTTCCTCCGCTATGAGAAGAAAGCATTCATCGACAAGGAGCGCGAGCGTAATGTGAAACGGACGATGTTGATCATCACGCTGTTGACTTTCATTCCGAGCGTCTTCATCGGTTTCCGTATGGTGCGGGTCACGGTGTTCGAGGCGATGGCCGATAAATATGTCGCGCAGGTATTTGCGTTTCCGCATACGCGGGTAGTCGAGTGCGAGAAGCATTATGCGACCCGTCACGACCCGTCGCAAATCGAGTTGTTACTCGTCGGCGAACCGCTCGACGATGCCGTTATCGAAAATGCACGGGTTCAGTTGGCCCATTTCGGGCTTGAGAAAGCTGAGTTGATCGTTCGACAGGCGAATCGGGCGGATGTGCTGGATGTGGCCTCCTTGCAGCAGAGCTACACGGAGCTGCTGGCCGAAAAGAATCGCCGCATCGAAGAGATGAACTCCCGTCTCGAACGTTATCGGTTTACGGATGTCGAAGTGGATGACATTTCGCGCGAAGTGGGGGCCATCCTGCCCGATATCGCAACCATTTCTTTGACGAAAGGGGTGATTTTCGATAATACCGGAACTCCCCGGGATACGACGTTGATTTGTGTGGTGACGCCGCAGGATTCGTTGCGGACGATTGATTGCACTACGCTGGAACGATGGTTGCGCATCCGGACCAAAGTCGACGGAGTGCAGATTTTTGTAAAACATTGATGTTATGGCGACGAAATCGATGGACTTGAACTTTCGGCAGCGCATCGGATTGGAGGCATTATGGCTTGTGGCCCGATTATTCGCGATAATGCCCTATTGGTTCAAATATTACATCGTCGAAAATATCCTCTTCTTTTTGTTGTCCGATTGTCTGCGGTATCGCCGCAAGGTTGTGATGGCCAATTTACGCAATTCGTTTCCCGAAAAGAGCGAAGCCGAATTGCGGACGATATGCCGCAACTTTTACCGTACGCTCTCTGAAGTTATCGTCGATACGGTCAATATGGCCCACATGAGCCCCGAAAAAGCCAAGTCGATCATTCGGGTACGGAATCTCGAAGAGCACCTCGAAGCAGTGCACGGGCGCGATTGGATTGCGTTGATGGCCCATTTCGGATGTTGGGAATACGGGTCCTATTGGGGCCTTTACGACCGTTCGCAGATGTTAGTGGCGGTCTATCATCCCCTGCACAGTAAGGTGGTCGATGCGTTTTATCGCCGGCTGCGCAATTCCGAAAATGCGATGACTGTTTCCATGCACGACAGTTTGCGTTTTTACCTGCGTCATCGTGAAAAGGGAATCGGCGGCAAGTGGATGGTCATGGGGCTTATCGCCGACCAGAATCCGCCGCAACGCCCCGATAGTCATTGGTTCCGGTTTCTGAATCAGGATACGATATTCTTCGATGGGGGCGAACGGCTCGCTTTGCGTTGTCATTTGCCCGTCTATTTCGTGCGGATGGAGCGTTTGCAGCGCGGACGCTATTGTCTGGCATTCGATCGGATTTACGATGGTACCGAGGAGGTGGCCCCCAACGAAATTACCGAACGTTATGTTCGTAAACTGGAACAGATGATTTGCGAACATCCCGAATTGTGGATGTGGTCGCATCGTCGATGGAAAGCGAAACGACCGGATGCTTGTTAAGATTGTCATTCTGAATTGGAACGGGGCGGAGCATCTGCGCCGCTTTTTGCCGAGCGTTGTGACGGCTGCGCCCGACGGGATGGAGATTATCGTCGCGGATAACGGTTCGACGGACGATTCCGTGGCGGTGCTCAATGCCGATTTTCCATCGGTTCGTGTGATTCGCCTGGATGCGAACTATGGTTTTGCCGAGGGATACAATCGGGCTTTGGCGCAGCTGAAGGCCGATTGTTTCGTTTTGCTTAATTCCGATGTCGAAACGCCTGCCGGATGGTTGGAGCCGTTGATTGCCGCATTGGAGAACGATCCCGGTGTGGCGGCTGTCGCTCCGAAACTGCGGGCTCTGACGGCTCCTGCTAAATTCGAATATGCCGGTGCTGCGGGTGGGTATATCGATTACTTGGGTTATCCGTTTTGCCGTGGGCGTATCTTACGGTGCATGGAAACGGATAACGGTCAGTATGACGATGCCCGCGATGTTTTTTGGGTCAGCGGCGCGGCGTTCTGTTGTCGGGCCGATGTTTTCCGGCAACTGGGTGGTTTCGATGCTCGTTTCTTTGCCCACATGGAGGAAATCGATCTTTGCTGGCGGATGCAGCTGGCCGGTTATCGGGTTCGTGTCGTGCCCGAAAGCACTGTTTACCACCTCGGTGGCGGGACACTCACGACCGATTCGCCTCAGAAAATATATTTCAACCATCGGAATAATCTGGCGATGTTGCTCAAATGCGCGTCGCCCGTGCAGCGCGGCGTGGTCATTGCCGTGCGCCCTGTGCTCGATTTGTTGGCGGCCTGTTCCTATCTGTTGCAGGGCCATGCAGCCAGTTTCTGTGCCGTGTTCCGCGCTTATCGTGATTTCCTGCGTTGGCATGGCGAATTGATTCGGCAACGTCGCGAAATACGCCGAACGGCATTGCTTCATCGTGCATCTTATGTTTATCGCGGTTCGATCGTGTTGCGTTATCTGTTCGGACGACACACATTCGGGCGGATGATGTAAAAAATAGTCCGGAATTTGGGCCGTCTCGAAAAAAATGCTTACTTTTGTGGGCAACAAAAACCCCGTTCATTATGTCGTTCATCAATGAGAGGGTACAGCCCGAAGGTCTCACCTTCGATGATGTGTTGCTCGTACCCGCCTATTCGGAAGTGTTGCCGCGAGAGGTCGATATCAAGACCCGTTTTTCGCGTAATATCGAACTCAATATCCCGATCGTGTCTGCTGCGATGGACACCGTGACCGAAGCGCCGATGGCTATCGCGCTCGCGCGTCAGGGCGGTATCGGTGTCATCCACAAGAATATGACGATCGAAGCTCAAGCGTCGCACGTGCGGCGTGTGAAACGAGCCGAGAATGGCATGATTTACGATCCCGTGACCATTTCGGAGCAGCATACCGTGGGCGATGCGCTCCAGTTGATGCACGAAAACAAAATCGGCGGTATTCCTGTTGTCGATGACGAGCGGCGATTGGTGGGTATCGTTACGAACCGTGATCTCCGCTTCCAGACCGATATGTCGCGCCGTATCGCCGAGGTGATGACACCGGGTGACCGTCTCGTAACGACGCATAGCACTGAATTGGACAATGCCAAGACGGTGTTGCTCAATAACAAAATTGAAAAATTGCCGGTGGTCGACGACCGTGGTCTGTTGGTCGGGTTGGTGACCTATAAGGATATTACCAAAGTGCAGGATCATCCGAATGCCTGCAAGGATGGAAAAGGCCGGTTGCGCGTCGCTGCCGGTGTCGGTATTACGCCCGATATGATGGTGCGTGTCAAGGCGTTGGTCGGCGAGGATGTCGACGCTATCGTGCTCGATTCGGCGCACGGCCATTCGGTCAACATTGTGCGGGCGTTGCGCGAAATCAAGGCTGCCTATCCGCAGTTGGATGTTGTCGTGGGCAATATCGCGACGGCCGAGGCCGCTCGTTTTTTGGTCGACAACGGAGCCGACGGCGTGAAAGTCGGCATCGGTCCCGGGTCGATTTGCACGACGCGCGTCATCGCCGGAGTCGGTGTGCCGCAGATGTCGGCTATCTATGCTGCTGCGTCCGAAGCTTGCAAGGCCGGAGTTCCGGTGATTGCCGACGGCGGATTGCGTTATTCGGGCGATATTGTCAAGGCATTGGCTGCCGGCGGTGATTGCGTGATGATCGGTTCGATGTTCGCCGGCACGGAGGAGGCTCCGGGTGAGACGATCATTTACAACGGCCGCAAATTCAAGTCCTACCGTGGCATGGGTTCCATCGACGCCATGAAGGCGGGTTCGGCCGACCGTTATTTCCAGAAAGGTTGCGAGGGCAATATCAACAAACTCGTGCCCGAGGGCATCGTAGCGCGTGTTCCGTTCAAAGGAACGCTGAGCGAAACGGTTTACCAGTTGATCGGCGGTATCCGTTCGGGTATGGGGTATTGCGGTGCTGCGAATATCGCGGCGTTGCAGCAGGCGAAATTTATCCGAATAACTTCGAACGGAGTGGTCGAAAATCATCCGCACGACGTGACTATTACGAGCGAAGCCCCCAATTACAGTAGTGAACGATGAAGACCGTCGTTCGTGAGTACTTTTCGAAAAATGTCGAATTGTGTGGCTCGTCTCGGGTTTTCATCAACGGAAAGAAAACGGAATAGCACGATGAACAGATGAAAACGGCCGGTTCGTACAATCAACTTGTCGAACAAGATTAAACAATCCGATTCTATGGAGAAAATATTGATACTCGATTTCGGTTCCCAGTATACGCAGCTCATTGCGCGTCGCGTGCGTGAATTGAACGTATATTGTGAAATTCATCCGTTCCACAAGATTCCATCGTTGGACGATTCGGTACGGGGTGTGATTCTCTCGGGAAGCCCTTGTTCCGTGCGCGATGCAGGGGCGCCGAATCCCGATTTGTCGGCCATCAAAGGCCGGTTGCCGCTTTTGGGCGTCTGCTATGGGGCACAGTTGCTTGCTGCGGCGTATGGCGGCGAGGTTTCGCCTGCTCCGAGTCGCGAATATGGGCGTGCCATGCTGACGGTGGGCGATGCGTCCGACTCTCTGATACAGGGGCTGCCGAAGACTACGCAAGTGTGGATGTCGCACGGCGATACGATAACTCGTGTCCCAGACAATTATCGGCTGATTGCCGGTACGGAGGATGTCCGTGTGGCAGCTTTCCGCATCGTAGGGGAGCAGACATGGGGCATTCAGTTCCATCCGGAGGTTTACCATTCGACCGACGGTACACAGCTGTTGCGTAATTTCGTGGTCAATATCTGCGGATGTTCGCAGACGTGGACTTCGGAAAGTTTCGTCGAGAGTACCGTGCGCGAGTTGCGTGTCAAAATCGGTGACGATAAGGTGGTACTCGGGTTATCGGGCGGCGTTGATTCGTCAGTGGCGGCCGTGCTGTTGCACAAGGCCATCGGACGGAATCTCTATTGTATTTTCGTGGATTCGGGGCTGCTCCGGAAGAACGAGTTTGAGGATGTGCTCGCTTCGTATAAGGATATGGGACTGAATGTCAAAGGAGTAAAGGCCGATGCCAAGTTCTTGGGCGATTTGTCCGGTGTTACCGATCCCGAAAAGAAACGCAAAATCGTAGGCCGTGATTTCGTCGAGGTTTTTAACGAGGAAGCTCAGCAAATCAAGGATGTACGGTGGTTGGCGCAGGGGACGATTTATCCTGACGTCATCGAATCGAGTTCGGTCAACGGCCCGTCGGCGACCATCAAATCGCATCATAACGTGGGTGGTCTGCCCGAGAAAATGCACTTGAAGATTGTCGAGCCGTTGCGGTTGTTGTTCAAGGACGAAGTACGTCGTGTAGGACGCTCGCTCGGAATTTCCGAGCAGCTCATTGGCCGACATCCGTTCCCCGGGCCTGGGCTTGCTATCCGGATTTTGGGTGATATCACGCCTGAAAAGGTCGACATTTTGCAGCAGGTGGACAAGATTTATATCGATTCGTTGCGTAGTGCAGGTTTGTATGACAAGGTTTGGCAGGCTGGGGCGATTCTTCTGCCTGTGCGGAGTGTCGGCGTCATGGGCGACGAGCGAACTTACGAAAATTGTGTCGCGTTGCGGGCCGTGACCTCGACCGATGGTATGACGGCCGATTGGGTGCATCTGCCTTACGAGTTTTTGGCTGACGTCTCGAATGAAATCATCAACAGGGTGCGCGGGGTCAATCGCGTAGTGTACGATATCTCATCGAAACCGCCCGCCACGATCGAGTGGGAATAGGGTGTAACCGGAAATAATAGAAGCGTGAGAGGATTTTCCCTCACGCTTCTATTATTTCAACGAAAGATATTTATTTGTACGAAAGCTCATAGGTGGAATTTCTTATCGTACCGCTGCTATATGTATGTTGTACGTGGATTTTTGTAGGTCGTCCTTTTGCATCGAATTCGTATTCGTAGGTTGTACTCTTGTTGTAGTTCGCCGGTACACGTTCCCATGATTTTAGCAAATGTTTGTTTTTCGCCCCAGAAAGATAAAATCCCTCGTGATATTTTCGCCGATGGAAAGTCCGTATGTCCAAAGATTCTGGTTGTCGATGTAATCCGTATATTCCCAATATTCGACCATGCTGCTGCCGTCTTTGTATTTCATTTGTTGTTTGACCATATCGCCGTTTTCCCACGTGTAGGTCATAATATTACCGCGTTTGTATTTGTTTTGAAGTATGTAATCGTCGCTGTCGTAGGTGCAAAAACCCCATGGAAGTTCTACTGCATGTCCTTTGTCATTCAATATGTATAGCGCATCTCCGTCCGAGACTTGATTATCGGTATATACGAACGAGTGGACTCCGTAATTATCTTCCGATTTTATTATTCGATTTAGGTCGTCATATTCAATGTTATAAACACGGGTATTGCCTCTGTCATCATGTTCCGTAATTCGCGTGACATAATAGATCGTTGTTTCTTCACTGTCGTTTCCGTTGTCATCATCGTTATCGGAGCAAGCCGAGAAAGAAATTGTTGCAAGCAATGCGACCGCAAAGAAAAAGAACTTTTTCATAACAGAAATAAGTTTAGGTCGTCGCTCCGGTACCTGCACGACAGAATTAATCTTAAAAGGATTAAAAACAGAAAGCGTGGTGCCGAAAACTTATTTCATTGGAGTAGGTCGTAGGAAACCTTTGAAGATAAAACAAGCAACAGTCCCACGCCTGTATATCCCGCAGAAAGCAAGATATATGGACGCGCAAAATGTTTGCCTTTTCCCTCTTCAGATTGAATTTCCTACGTTCACTCTAAAGGAACAAGCTACACTTTCCGTGTAATTGATATGTCATCGCAAAAATAGACATATTTGCGGAAAGTGCAAAAAACATTTTGTCGTTTTCGGGACTGTTGCTGTTGTTTTTTGAAAAAGTAACCCCGAACCGTCAGCGGTTCGGGGTTGCTCGGATGAAGAAACCGTCAAATACGGTTTACTTGCGTACGACTTTCTTGTAGCCGTAGATGGCCTCGGTGCCGAGTTCCTCCTCGATGCGGAGCAACTGGTTGTATTTGGCCATACGGTCGGAACGCGACATGGAACCCGTCTTGATCTGGCCCGAATTCGTTGCCACGGCGATGTCGGCAATCGTCGAATCTTCGGTCTCGCCCGAACGGTGCGACGTTACGGTCGTATAACCTGCGCGGTGAGCCATTTCGATGGCGTCGAGCGTCTCGGTCAACGAACCAATCTGATTGACTTTGATGAGAATCGAGTTACCGCAGCCCAGTTCGATGCCTTTCTTCAAGAATTCGACGTTGGTCACGAACAAGTCGTCGCCGACCAACTGACATTTATCGCCGATAGCATCGGTCAGCATCTTCCAGCCGTCCCAGTCATTCTCCGACATACCGTCCTCGATCGAATCGATAGGGTATTTCTCGACGAGACCTTTCAGATATTCGGCCTGCTCTTTCGACGAGCGTTTCGCACCTTTTGCACCCTCGAAGATCGTGTAGTCGTAAACGCCGTCCTTGTAGAATTCCGACGATGCGCAGTCCATACCGATCATCACGTCCGTACCCGGAACGTAACCGGCAGCCTTGATAGCTTCGATAATCGACTCAATGGCATCTTCGGTACCATTGAGCGCCGGAGCGAAACCACCTTCGTCGCCGACAGCCGTCGACAGACCGCGTTTATGGAGCACTTTCTTCAGATTGTGGAATACTTCGGCGCCCATGCGGATACCCTCGTGGAACGAAGGTGCACCGACGGGACGGATCATGAACTCTTGGAATGCGATGGGTGCATCGGAGTGCGAACCTCCGTTGATGATGTTCATCATCGGTACAGGCAGCGTTTTGGCATTGACACCGCCGATGTAGCGATAGAGCGGCATTCCGAAATAGTCGGCAGCACAACGAGCCACAGCCAGCGATACGCCGAGGATGGCATTGGCACCGAGTTTCGATTTGGTTTTTGTGCCGTCGAGTTCCAGCATCGTCTTGTCGATGCCTACTTGGTCGGCTACGTTCATGCCGATGACCGCCGGAGCGATGATTTCGTTCACGTTCTTCACGGCGTTCAGTACACCTTTACCCAAATAGCGGCTCTTGTCGCCGTCGCGCAGCTCCAGCGCCTCGTTTTCGCCGGTCGAAGCACCGCTCGGAACGGCGGCACGACCGAACGCGCCCGACTGGGTGCGGACTTCGACCTCGACGGTCGGATTGCCGCGCGAGTCGAGAATCTCGCGGGCGTGTACTTCGATGATTTCCATGGAGATGTCCATCGTATTCATAGCGTTTGATTTTTATGGTTTGAACACTTTTTCTGTTTTGCTCCGCAAAGGTATAAAAAAGGTATAAAATATTTGTTGCGGATGCGGATTTTTTTGTGATTCGCATTACTGGTACCGATCGTTCTCGGAAAGGGCGGTATTGGTAAAACGAAAAAATGGCTATATTTGTAAAACTAACTTTATTTATGTTTCGATGAAGAAATGGCTTTTTTTGCTGGCGCTTGTGTTTTCCGTGAGCGTCGGCGCTGCGGAGTATAAGTTGTGGTACGACACTCCGGCTCAAGTGTGGACTGAGGCTTTGCCGCTTGGCAATGGTCGGCTCGGTGCAATGGTCTATGGCAATCCGGAAGTAGAACAAATCCAACTCAACGAAGAAACTATATGGGCCGGAGGTCCCAACAACAATGCGAATCCCGATGCCAAGACATGGATTCCGCGGATACGCGAAGCGGTGAATGCGGGCCGTTACCGTGAAGCGCAGGATTTGGCCGGAACCTATGTCAAATCGCGCACTAATCAAGGGATGCCCTATCAATCGTTCGGTGATTTGCGGATCGGTTTCGCGGGACATGGCCGTTACGAGGATTATTATCGTGAATTGAGCCTCGACTCGGCGCGTGTCGTCGTGCGTTACAAAGTCGACGGTGTTACCTATACGCGCGAAACGTTTACGTCATTTGTTGACCAAGTGGTCGTGACGCATATCTCGGCCGATCGTCCGGGGCACATTTCGTTCAATGCCATGTTTACATCGCCACAACCGGATGTGGTGATAGCTTCGGAGGGTGATGCAATCACGCTGAACGGTGCTGGTATGAAACACGAGGGATTGAACGGTGTTATCAAGTTTCAAGGGCGTGCGACGGTGCGACACAATGGTGGGCATTTGCTGTCGCGCGACGGGGTGCTTTCGGTCGAGAATGCGGACGAAGCGACGATTTATGTCTCGATAGCGACCAATTTCAATAATTATAGAGATGTATCCGGAGACTGTGCGGCTCGTGCGAACGAATATCTTGCTGCTGCCTTGCAAAAAACGTTTGCCGAGATGAAAAAGGCCCATGTCGACAGTTATCGTCCGCAGATCGAAACATCGTCGCTGTATCTCGGTCCGAACAAGTACGCCGATGTCCCTACCGATGTCCGTATCGCACGGTTCAAGCAGTCGGGTGATGCCCATTTGGTGGCGACCTACTACAAATTCGGTCGTTATCTGTTGGTGTGCAGTTCGCAGCCGGGTGGTCAAGCTGCGACCCTGCAAGGAATTTGGAACGATAAACTCCTTCCGTCGTGGGACAGCAAATATACCACCAACATCAATCTCGAAATGAACTATTGGCCGGCAGAGGTCACCAACCTCGCGGCACTTAACGAACCGTTGTTCCGGTTGATACGCGAGGTGAGCGAGACAGGTGCCGAAACGGCCCGCATTATGTACGGCGCTCCGGGCTGGGTGTTGCACCATAACACCGATATTTGGCGTGTTACGGGTGCCATCGACAATGGGGCGGCCGGTATGTGGATGTCGGGTGGTGCATGGTTATGCCGCCATCTGTGGGAGCATTACCTCTACACAGGCGATAAAGAGTTTTTGCGCGAAGTATATCCGATTATGAAAGGGGCGGGCGAGTTTTTCGACGCTACGATGGTCTACGAACCGGATCACGGATGGCTGGTCGTCAGCCCGAGCAGTTCGCCCGAAAATTCCCATGCCGACCACCGTGCTACTACGGCCGCCGGTTGCACGATGGACAATCAACTCGTTGCCGAGTTGTGGAACAACATCATTGCTGCAACGGAGGTACTCGGTTGCGATCGAGAGTTTGCCGCGCATTTGTCGAAACGGGTGCGGGAACTGCCTCCGATGCAGGTGGGTCATTGGGGACAGCTTCAGGAATGGATGTACGACTGGGACAATCCCGATGACAAACACCGTCATGTGTCGCATCTATATGGCCTCTATCCGAGCAATCAGATTTCTCCGTTCCGCACGCCCGAATTGTTCGATGCGGCGCGAACATCGCTCGTTCATCGCGGTGACCCTTCGACCGGCTGGAGCATGGGGTGGAAAGTATGCCTTTGGGCGCGGATGCTCGACGGCGACCATGCCTACAAGCTGATTACCGACCAGCTCACATTGGTGCATCAAGGCGAAAAGCAGGGTGGAACCTATCCCAATCTTTTCGATGCGCATCCGCCTTTCCAGATTGACGGCAATTTCGGATGCACGGCCGGTATCGCCGAGATGCTTATGCAGAGCCACGATGGATTTATCTATCTGTTGCCCGCTTTGCCGACTTTGTGGCCGGAGGGTGAAGTAAAAGGACTGCGGGCCCGGGGCGGTTTTGAAATCGACATGGTGTGGTGCAAAGGTTGTGTCGAGCGGTTGACAGTCAGGTCTACGATCGGGGGTAATTGCCGGTTGCGGTCGGCAGTGCCGTTGAAAGGGAGCGGCTTGAAGCGAGCGAGAGGCGAAAATCCCAATTCCTTTTTTGCACTCTGCGACGGTCTTCGGCCGATAATCGATCCGGAGGCTACGCTCAATGCCGTAGAACTCGAGTCGGGTTATCTTTATGATCTCCCGACCGAGGCCGGTGCGACCTATCATCTGATCGGAAAATAGTTCTGCAATGCAAAAGAAAAAGGCTGATAATCTGACGATTATCAGCCTTTTTCTTTCTTGGTGAACCCGCTGGGGCTCGAACCCAGGACCCCAACATTAAAAGTGTTGTGCTCTACCTGCTGAGCTACGGATTCTCCGTGTGCCAAAGGAAGCGATTCTTCCGTTTAGCGGTGCAAATATACGGATTAAATTTTAATTTACAAGATTTCGGCCGTTGTTTTTGCGAAATTTTTGCAAATCCGAAATTAAAGCGATACTTTTGTAACATATTATTAGGGGATTGCCGTGCGAATCGTGGTCTTGTAATGGATGAATGTTCGGTCGGGATCTCGATAAAAAACGCTAAAACTGAAAAAAGATGTGTAGAGCTTTGATTATAGGAGCCGGAGGTGTCGGAACGGTCGTTACGCAGAAGATTGCGGCCAACCCTGCCTTTTCGGATGTGATGCTGGCCAGCCGTACCAAATCGAAATGCGATGCCGTGGCTGCGGCGATCGGAGGCAACCGTGTCAAAACCGCGCAGGTCGATGCCGACAGTGTGGCGGAATTGTGCGAATTGTTCCGGTCGTTTCGGCCCGATATCGTTGTCAACGTGGCCCTTCCGTATCAGGATCTGACGATTATGGATGCCTGCTTGGAATGCGGTTGCAACTATCTGGATACGGCCAATTATGAGCCGAAAGACGAGGCGCATTTCGAATATTCGTGGCAGTGGGCTTATCAAGATCGCTTCAAGGCGGCCGGACTGACTGCCATTCTCGGATGCGGATTTGACCCGGGCGTGACGGCGATTTTTACGGCATACGCTGCGAAACACCATTTCGATGAAATCCATTATCTGGATATCGTCGATTGCAATGCCGGTAATCACGGCATGGCTTTCGCCACGAACTTCAACCCTGAAATCAACATCCGCGAGGTGACGCAGAAAGGCCGTTACTACGAAAACGGCGAGTGGGTCGTGACCGAACCGCATGCCATCCATCGACCGTTGAATTATCCGGAAATCGGCGAGCGCGAATCCTATGTGATTTATCACGAGGAACTGGAATCGCTCGTGAAGAATTATCCGACCATCAAGCGGGCACGCTTCTGGATGACTTTCGGACAGGAATATCTCACCCATTTACGGGTGATTCAGAATATCGGGATGGCCCGTATCGATCCGATCATCTACAATGGAGTCGAAATCGTGCCTATTCAGTTCCTCAAAGCCGTGTTGCCCGATCCGAAGTCGTTGGGGGCCAACTATCATGGACAGACCTCTATCGGTTGTCGTATTCGTGGTATCAAGGACGGCAAGGAGCGCACCTATTATATCTACAACAACTGCGACCACGAGCAGGCTTTCCATGAAACCGGTACGCAGGCCGTAAGTTTTACGACGGGTGTTCCCGCTGCATTGGGTGCTTCGATGTGGGCCAAAGGATTGTGGCGCGGTGCCGGTGTGTTCAACGTCGAGGAGTTCGATCCCGACCCGTTCCTTGCCGAACTGGGACCGCAGGGGTTGCCGTGGCACGAATTGTTCGATACGGACATCGAGGTGTGATGATGCCGTGCGGCAGATAGGTATATATGCCTAAATTCGATAAAAAACCTCGACAAGGCGACCTGCTTTGCCGAGGTTTTTGTTAATTTTGCAACCGTTTTGAAATATTTACGTTCCACTTCCGTTCCCGATGATTGACTTTCTGAAATTACCGTCACCGTGTTATGCGCTTGATGAGACGTTGCTCGATCGAAATCTGGCGGTTATCGACCGCGTGCGGCGCGAAACCGGCGTCGAGATAATTGTTGCGCTGAAAGCCTGTGCTATGTGGAGCATCTTTCCCGAACTGGCGAAGCATTCCGACGGTGCTACGGCCAGTTCCCTCGCCGAGGCGCGTCTTGTGTTGGAGGAGTTCGGGAAACCGGCGCATACCTATGCCCCCGTCTATACCGATGCCGAATTCGATGAAATCGTACGGTGCAGCGACCATATTACATTCAACTCATTGTCGCAGTTCGAGCGTTTCGGTCAGCGGGCGTTGATTAACGGTATTTCGTGCGGTTTGCGCATCAATCCGCAGTATTCTCCCGTTGAAACCGATCTTTACAATCCGTGTGTCGCAGGTTCGCGCTTGGGTGTTACGGCTGAAAGATTGGATGCCGCAGGCGGTTTGCCGGTCGGAGTCGAAGGGTTGCATTTCCACGTGTTGTGCGAATCGCGACCCGAACACCTGCGGTTGGCTTTGGGAGCGGTCGAATGTCATTTCGGAAATTATCTTGATAAGGTGGCGTGGCTCAATATGGGAGGTGGCCATTTGATGACCCATGCCGATTACGATTGCGACGAACTGATCGCTTTGCTGAAAGAGTTCCGCACACGGCATCCGCATTTGCGGTTGATTATGGAGCCCGGGAGTGCATTCACATGGCGCACGGGCTATTTGGTTTCGACCGTCGAGGATATTGTGGAAAACAGTGGTGTCACGACTGCCATGCTCGATGTGTCGTTTGCCTGCCATATGCCCGATTGCTTGGAGATGCCCTACAAACCGGCCATCGTCGGAGCACATGAACCGGCCGAAGGGGAGCGACGTTGGCGTATGGGCGGAACGAGTTGTCTGGCCGGCGACTACTACGGCGATTGGTCCTTCGATCATGAACTGCGGGTCGGTGAACGTATCGTTTTCGAGGATATGATTCACTATACGATGGTGAAAACCACGATGTTCAACGGCGTGCATCATCCGGCTATCGTCATCGTTCGTCGCGACGGGCGGCCGGAGATCGTTCGCGAGTTCGGCTACGAGGATTTCAAGAACCGGATGTCGTAAGACGACAAATAGCATACTGACCAAAATCGAAATAAATGGAAAAATTCACACCTACGTCCTATACGCTCGAATGCGTCGCCACGGGACGTGAATTCACCGACGAGGGGTGGACGCTCGAAGATCGTGTCTGCAATACGCCGTCGCTCGTGCGGACGCGCTATGCCAAGAAACAGCTCGAAGTGAAGCCCGCCGAATACGGATTGTATCGTTTTTGCGACTGGTTGCCCGTGCGGCGGATGCTCAAAGGATCTTCGGCGCCAGTAACCTATAAGAGTCGGAAATTGGGCGAATATCTCGGACTTTCGAATCTGTGGATTACGTTCAATGGCTATTATCCCGCCATCGGAGCCACGATGACGACCTGTTCGTTCAAGGAGACGGAGGCTTATAGCGTATGCAGTCGTGCTGCTGAGGATGAAAACCGCATTCTGGTAGTCGCTTCGGCTGGAAATACGGCCCGGGCATTCGCCAAAGTTTGTTCCGACAATAATATCCGTTTGTTGCTCTCCGTGCCGTATGACAACATTGGTGCGCTGTGGTTCGAGGAACCGCTCAATCCCTGCGTGAAATTGATTTGTTGCGAGAAGGGCGGCGATTATTTCGATGCCATCCACCTTTCGAATCTCGCGTTGCAATGTCCGGGATTTTATGCCGAGGGCGGCGCTAAAAATGTGGCACGCCGCGACGGCATGGCTACGACCGTGCTGTCAGCTGTGACGACCATCGGACGGATTCCCGATTATTATTTCCAAGCGGTCGGTAGCGGTACCGGGGCGATTGCCGCATGGGAGGCGAACATGCGTCTGTTGGACGACGGACGTTTCGGCGCCAACACCATGAAACTGATGGTTTCGCAGAATGCGCCTTTCGTGCCGATGTACGATGCTTGGCGGGCTGATTCGCGTAAGATGTTGCCCTACGAAGACGACAAGGCGCGCCGCGATGCAGAAATCATCGATGCCAAAGTTTTGTCGAACCGTCGTCCTCCCTATGGAATCGTCGGTGGTCTCTACGATGCGCTGAAAGCGACGCATGGCGAGGTATTCGCCATCACCAATGCACAAGAGCGCAAGGCATGCAATTTGTTCAAGGAGTTGGAGGGTATCGATATCTATTCCGCTGCTGGCGTCGCTACGGCGTCGCTCATCAAGGCTGTGGCCGATGGCAAAGTCGAAAAAGATGCTTGTGTGATGCTCAACATTACGGGCGGTGGCGAGCAGCACTTCAAAGAGGGAAAGGAGATGTGGTATCTCCAGCCGAACGAAATTTTCCGCTTGGATTCGGATAAAGACGATGTAGTCGCTCGCGTACAGGCATTGTTCGCCTGACGTGTAGACAACGCTTTGTCGTTTGTCGGAAAATCGTATCTTTGCACCGGCTCGGACGATCGGGTCCGAGCTTTTTTATTAACCTTATTAAATCAAACAACAAGATGAAAAACATCACGACGAACAGGATTCCCTGTTTCCGACGGTGGAACCGCAAAGGCTGGTCGGTCTTTGCGAGTTTGCATCGTCAGGTAACGATCGGAGTGCTTTCGGTGTCGATGTCCATTCTCTTGCTGTCTGCCCGACACGTTGCGGCACAGGAGGTCGATTCGATGACTTTCCGTTCGTTGCAAATCGACGAGGTGGGAATTGCGGGAAGCCAAAGTTCCCCGACCCGCAACGTGTTGGTATCCACTCCGCTTTTCGACCGGAAAGCGCAGGCTGCGGCCCCCGTTTCTACGCTGGAAGCCGCCTTGCGCTTGACTCCTTCGGTCGATTTGCGCGAGCGCGGCGGCAAGGGCGCACAAGCGGACATCTCCATTCGAGGCGGCTCTTTCGACCAGACTATGGTACTGCTGAACGGCATTGATTTTACCGATGCCCGTACCGGACACCAATCCCATTCATTGCCCGTCGATCTCGAAACGGTTTCGGCCGTCGAGTTGCTTGATGGGTTGCCGGGTGTCGGTGCCTATGCCGGTGCGGTGAATATCCGGACTGCGCCGCTCATGCCCGATTATCTGCGGTTCGACGCTTCGGGTGGTAGCTACGGTTACGGGTATGCCAATCTTTCCGGTGCTGTGACCGGACGCCGTTATTCTTTGCTCGGCGCCGTTTCCTATCGCCGTAGCGACGGCTATCGGCATAACACTGATTTCGACAATTACAATGCTTTCGTACGGGCAACGTGGGAATTGCAGCGGGCCGGTTACTTCGAATTCCAGACGGGTTATCAGGTGCGTGAATTCGGTTCCAACGGATTCTATGCAGCCTATAATCCCGACCAGTGGGAACGTACGTCTACGGCTTTGGCTTCGTTGCGGTGGCAAAAGGATGTCGGACGTTTTTCGTTCGGAGCTTCAGTCGGTTACCGCAAGAATTTCGACCGTTACGACTGGACGCGCGGCACGGCGATGAACCGGCACAATACTGACCATGCAGGGGCGAGTCTCTGGATGGATTGTCGATGGGCCGGCGGCACTACATCGCTGGGTGGAAATTATGCGTTCGACCATATTTACAGCACTAATCTCGGCGAGTTGCTCGATACACCGCATGGCGATTATACGCACGCCAAAGCGCGGCATACGGGGAATGCTTGGGTGCGTCATGCCGTGCAGGGACGATGGTTCGATGCGGCGGCTTCGGCGGGTATAAGCTTGACGCCTTACGGCAAATCGGCTCTTTGGAGCATCTCCGGTGGCTACCGTCCGGCCGATGGGTTGCATCTGAAAGTCGGCGTTGCGCAGTCGATGCGCCTGCCGACTTTCACCGATCTTTATTATAGTTCGCCGGCGCAAATCAACAACCTTGATCTAATACCGGAACATGCTGTTACTTACCGTTTCGACGCCGATTATACGAAGCGTTGCTGGAATTTCCGTGCAGCGGCTTATTACCGTGCCGGACGCGACATCATCGACTGGGTGCGGCGCGCGGAGTTCGAGGGCAAATGGCATTCCGAACAGACGAGTCGGCTGGATACCTATGGTGTGGAATTGACGGGCGTTTATGTCGTGGACAAGGGCCTTGTGCGTCGAGTTGCGTTGTCGTACGGTTATGTCACGACCGACCGGAATACCGACATCGAGGCGCGCAGTGCGATGGATTTCATGCGGCACAAAGGGGTGCTGTCTGTCGAATTGCGCTTTTTGCGGTGCGTATCGTTCGTGTTGACCGGTTCGGTGTGTGACCGGAACGGCAGTTATTCGGAATATCCAGTTGCGGGCGATTCTCAAACGAGTATTCTGCGCGACTTCAAGCCTTACTTCCTATTGGATGGTCGATTGGCTTGGGAAAAAGGAGTTTGCCGGCTGTATGTAGAGGCGACGAATCTGACCGACACCCGTTATTGCGACATGGGTGGCATCTTGCTGCCCGGACGTTGGATTACGGGCGGCATGACGCTTACTATCGGAAAATCGAGAAAAAAATCTTATTTTTGCGAAAAATAACGATCCGATGAATCGAATCATCCTTACGATAATCTGTATGTTAACCGGTTTTACTTCATCCTGCGGTTCGTCCGAGGCGACGGATGCGCGCTCGAAAGTCTATTTCATTCGGGAAATCACGCCAGAAAATCTGGTGCGTATCTACGATGCGCTCGAACGTCCGGCAACGGGTCGGGTTGCGGTGAAACTCTCCACGGGTGAACCGGGAGGCCATCACTTCCTGCAACCGGCTTTGATTGCGCCACTGGTGCAAAAGGTGAACGGTACCATCGTCGAGTGCAATACGGCTTACGGCGGCGGTCGCGCCGCAACGGCTGACCATCTGAAAGCAGCCGAAGCGCATGGATTCACGGCTATTGCGTCGGTCGATATCATGGATGCCGACGGTGAAGTGGCACTTCCGGTGAAGAACGGCAAGCACTTGAAAGAAGATATCGTAGGGGCGCATTATCTCGATTACGATTTTACGATGGTACTGTCCCATTTCAAGGGCCATATGATGGGTGGTTTCGGCGGAGCGCTGAAGAACATATCTATCGGTATCGCTTCGTCGCAAGGTAAGGCGTGGATCCATTCGGCGGGCAAGACGACGGATGTCGCTAAGGTTTGGGGTGATTTGCCTCCGCAGGACAATTTTCTGGAATCGATGGCCGAAGCTGCCGAGGCGATTATCGACCATTGCGGCGATAAGATTCTCTACATCAGTGTAGCGAATAATCTGTCGGTCGATTGCGATTGCGATTCGAATCCCGAGGAGCCGAAGATGGGTGACATCGGTATTTTGGCGTCGCTCGACCCTGTGGCGCTCGATCAAGCGTGCGTCGATTTGGTCTATGCGTCCGAAGACCCGGGCAAGGTGCATCTGATCGAGCGCATGGAGTCGCGTCACGGCATCCATACGTTGGAACATGCTGAAGTACTGGGGCTCGGGAGCCGCACGTACGAACTGGTGGAGTTGAAGTGATTCGCTTCTGCCGGATATGAAAAACCCCGCTCGGAAAGAGTGGGGTTTTGTTTCGTCGGGGCCTTTTGCACAGAGGCCATGGAAATATTAAAAATTGTATTGCACCAGAACCTGCGCGCGATTGGCGTGATTCTTCTGTGCATCCATGTTCTTGCGGGTGCCGTAGAGATATTCAGCTGCCAGTTTGCAGCGCGGGGTCAACGAATAGAAGATATTACCGAAGATGTATTGACCCTGACGATATTCGTCATTGGCGAAGTAGCCGTTCTTGTGCTGGATGCGAACCATCGAATAGCCGCCGGAGAGTGCCACGCGGCGTGACAGATTGATCTGGGCTGCAGCCTGCCATCCCCACATCGGCATGGTCTGAATCTGCTCGGGATTGGCCGGATTGGGGGTGAAGTCGAGACCGGCACCTTTCAGATCTTGAATGTAGGGCGTGATGCCTTCGCCGTAGACACCGTTCATGAAGAGCCGGAACCACGGGAAAACCTTGATGCGACCGCTGAACTGCGCACCCCAACCGAACAACGAGGTGTTGTTGCCAGTGCGTACGTTGTAGGCATAGAGATTACGGAATACGGCCGATGCACGCAAGTGGCTTTCGCGGTTGCGACCCCACGCTACTTGCAGATAGACGGGGAAGTCAGGCATGCGTTGTGGCAGCGGAGCGAAAAAGTCGTTGTAGGTGGCGCTGACGTCGGGCATTTCGGCTGCAAGACCGAATGTCATGTGGTTGCGCGCGAAGGGTACTTCGTAGCGGATCATCGTCGCGAACTGGAGATTGTAGGCGTTGGGGCCTTGGAAGTCGATGGTCGTAGGAGCCGCCATCAGGTCGCAGAACGTCGTGATGTCGCGGCCGACCGTGAAACCTTTGAACGAAACGTAGGCCGAACGCAGACGCGGAATATAGCTGCCTTGCGCACTACCGCGGAAGTCACCGTCGACGTAAACTACGACACGGCCCAGAGCGCGGGTGTTGGCGATGGCTTTTAGGAAGACACGCGAGGTCGAGGCATCCATCGTCAACTTTTGACGGGTGGCGTAATTCCCGGGGATGGGGATGTCGTAAGGAACGAAATCGAGATTGTTGACGGTTCCCTCGAATTCATAGGCCGTACGCAGCGCGATGTAGCCGCCCAGTGCGAACGAGAATTTGTTGTTCTTGCTTGCGAAGACGAACTGCGGGAGTTCCGTCTGCTGGAAGCCTGGACGATGGGTCTCCAGATAGTCTTGCGTCGCACCTTCCACGGCCAGCCGATTGAGTGCTGCCACTTGTCGAGCGGCGCATACATCGGAATAGACCGTATCCACTTCGTGCATGGAGATCAGATAGACCGTCGGCATGTATTCGCCGTGTCGTGCGGACCGCATGCGATGTTGGGCCGAAGCGGTAGTGGCCACTAACAGCGCCACAATCAGAAGTCGAAATGTTTTCATAAGCTGAATCAATTTGGTTTTTTAATGAACTTGTTCTGTTTTGTTTTTGGATTACAGCCAGTTAATACTCACCGTGGGTTTTGCAAGTTATATGCCAAAGAGTGGTGCACGGATTTTGATTTTGAATTCGAATCGGGCTTTTTTATTAACTTTGCGTCGCATGAAATAATTGTTCCATATAAAAAGGTAGTGAGATGTTTGTTGTTCTCTTTTTCCTGATGCTCGTTGCTGTGATTGCTGCCGATTACTGTTTTTGGCGTCGAGCCGATGTATCGTCGTGTCGACGGGTTGTGCTTGCGGTATGTCTGATAGTCAGCCATCTGCCGGTGATAGCCATGCTCCTATCCATCTTGTTGATACGCGATAATACGACCGATGCGATGTTCGTCGGTATGTGGTTGTTCTGGACATGGTTGTTGTTGCTTCTGCCGCGACTTTTTTACTATTTGTTCCGTTGGATTCGGTTGCCTTGCGTGGGATTGGTCGTTGCTGTCGGAGTGGCTGGTTTGCTGGTGTGGGGGGCGACGGTCGGTCGAACCGCTTTGCATGTCAATCGAGTGGAGGTGTGTTCCGCAAAACTGCCGTCGACGTTCGATGGAATGCGTATCGTGCAGCTTTCGGATATGCACGTCGGGACGATCGTCTCTCCGGAGCGGGAATTGCGGCGCATCGTTGACAGCGTGGAGGCATTGCAGCCCGATTTGATTGTTTTTACGGGTGATCTCGTCAATGTACGTTCGTCGGAACTGACTGACCGGATAGCCCTGTCGTTGCGGCATTTGCAGGCCCCGTACGGTGTCGCTTCGGTCATCGGCAATCACGACTCAGGCGTTTACATTAAGGATACGGTGCGCCAATTGCCCGCGGAAAGTTTGTGCGAGGTAGTCGCCTGGCAACGGGCGCAAGGGTGGCGCGTGTTGGAGGATACGACGGTCTATTTGGTGCGTGGGCGGGATAGTATTTCGTTGTCGGGTATCTCGTTCGACCCTGTGCTGCGTAAGAAACGGCACGATTCGGAATTGCCACCGGCACGACTGGATGTCGTCTATCAAGGTGTTCCCGATTCGTTGTTCAATATTACAGCGGTGCACCTGCCGCAACTTTGGCAGCAAATCGTCGAGTCCGGATACGGAGATCTGACTCTTGCCGGACATGTGCATGCGATGCAGATGAAAGTTCGGCTTTTCGGCGGAGCTATCTCTCCGGCGCGATTGCTTTATGAGCGATGGAGTGGTCGTTACGAGGAGGGAGCCCATACGTTGTACATTAATGACGGAACGGGTTATGTAGCTTATCCGATGCGTCTGGGAGCTTGGCCCGAAATTACCTTGATAACGTTGCGACGATGCGAGTGACGCTCTCTTTCGCGACAACCTCCGATGGCTTTTTGGATGATACGTCCACGCAGCGATTGGTGATTTCCACGCCCGAGGATTGGGCTGCAGTAGGCCGATTGCGAGCTCGGTGCGATGCGATTCTCGTTGGTGCGGAGACTCTCCGGCGGGACAATCCGGCTTTGGTTCCGCACGACGAATCGGTACGAGCTCGACGGACGACAAACGGCCTGCGGCCCGATTGGACGAAAGTGACGTTGACCGCTTCGGGACGTCTCGATCCCTCGTTGCGTTTCTTCACGGAGGGCGATGCCGAGCGTTATGTTTTTTCGCCGGAGGATATTCCGGCTTTACTCAATGTCGCTACGGTTATTTCAGCCGATGGACCGTTGACAGCCCGATTCATCGTAACCGAATTGGAAAAACGGGGTGTCGGTCATTTGTTGGTCGAGGGCGGTGCGCATGTGCTCCGGATGTTTCTCGATGAAAGAATGGCCGATGAAGTCCGCATGGCCGTCAACCCGGCGTTGACGCTCGGCGATGCGGGATATGCCCGTTTTGACTTCCGACCGGCGGCGGATGTTGCTTGTGATCGTGAAAATTTAGGCGGTATGCAGGTCTCGAATTGGGTGTTGCATCCCGAAACGTCGAACGAAGACCGCCAATGGCTTCGTGTGGCCATCGATGCCAGTCGGCAATCGCCGCCGTGCGCTACGGCCTATCGGGTCGGCGCAGTCGTCGTGACATGTCGTGGCGAGGTGTTTACCGGATATACGCATGAAACATCCGCGACGCATCATGCCGAGCAGGAGGCCGTTGTCAAGGCATTGGCTGCGGGTGCCGATTTACGCGGCGGTGCTATCTATTCGTCGATGGAGCCTTGTTCCCGTCGGGCGAGTGAACCCGAAAGCTGCACGCAGATGATTATCCGGCATGGATTTGCACGGGCTGTCTTTGCGCTTTACGAGCCCGACCGTTTTGTCGAATGTCGGGGTGCGCTCACGTTGCGGGAGGCCGGTCTCGAAGTACGGGTCTATCCTGATCTGGGCGACGAAGTGCGGGCTATCAATGCCCATTTGTGGGGCTGAAATCATTCGATAAGTTTCAATCATACGCCGAATTGACCGAACTGACCGATTGCGTTCGGAAATGTCGTCCGATTTGTAGGGGAGTTTCTCGGAATCCGGAACGCGGCTGTTCCGGTTGTCGACGAGAAACGAATGACGAATCTTTTACGAATTCTGTTCGCCGGAATGGCGATGGGGCTTGCGTTTTCGGCAACAGCCCGTACGGCAGCATCGCCGGAATCGCCGGATACGCTTCCGATTTACCGGCCGTTGACGCTCGACGATGCGTTGACGCTGATGCTTACGGAAAATTCTGCGCTCAAAGCTGCGGCGCACGAAGCGCATGCGGCGGCTCAACAACGGCGGGCTGCTATCGGTCTGCGTATGCCGCAAATCGGTGTGACCGGTGCCTATACCTATCTTGCCAAAGAGATCGGTTTCGATTTCAACCATCTGAAAACTCCGGTCGGCGAGGTCGCCGGAAAATTGCTTCCGTTGGTGCCCGACGGTTTGCGTCCCGAGATTGCCGGTTATGTCCAGCAGTTGACGGGTGCCGATTGGTCGATTGAATTGCAGAACCGCAGCGTCGGTTTCGTCGGGGGCGAAGTGAGTGTGCCGATTTGGCTGGGCGGTAAAATCAACGCGGCTAACCGTGTGGCGAAAATCAACGAAGCGACGGTTGATGAACAGAGTCTGCAAATGCGTAATGCGTTGGTTTCCGAATTGGTCGAGCGTTATTTCGGATTGGCTCTAGCCATGCAGGTTGTCGATGTGCGACGTCGCGTGGTTGACGGGGTGCGTCGCCATCTTGCGGATGCCGAGGCGCTTGAACGTGACGGGATGATCGCACAAAGCGAACGTCTGTATGTGGAATTCAAATTGGCCGATGCCGAACGTGAGCTATCCGACGCACAACTTCAGATGCAAACCATTGCGGCTGCGCTGAACAATACGTTGGGCCGCAACGATATGTGGCGACCTTTGACGGCGATGTTTCTGCTCGATGGGCTCGAATCGCGGGCCTATTTTCAGGAGTTGGCTCTCGAACAGAATCCTTTGCTGCGGCAAGTCGGTTTGAAATACCGGTTGGCCGAGGAGGGCGTCAAGGTGCAGCGGGCCGATTTTCTGCCGCAGGTGGCGGCAGTCGGCGGGGGTACGTTCTACAATTATCAGGTGTCGGGTCTGCTGCCGCGTTGGGCGGTCGGGGTCGGCGTGCGCATCAAGATTTTCGACGGACTGAGCCGTGAATACAATTATTCGGCGGCCCGTGCGACGGTGCGGCGTGTTGGCGAACTCCGAACGCAGGCGGAAAACGATGTCTCGGTCTTGGTCGAACAACTCTACAACGAATTGATGAACTACCGGAACCGGATGCGCTCCCTCGATGCTTCGCTGGCCTTTGCCGAATCCTATCTTCGGATGAAAGATGCCGCTTTCCGTGAGGGTATAGCGACCTCGACGGAGTTGATCGATGCCGAACTCGACTTAGCCGGTGTGCAGACCGAACGGCTTCAGAATGCCTATAATTACGACCTGATGCTGGCCCGGTTGCTCGAAGCGGCAGGGATCAGTTCTGAATTCGGAGCCTATGTCCGTCGTCCGGATGTTGTAGTCGTATCGTTCGATAAAAATTGATTGTCATGAATCGTAAAAGTACTTTCGCAATCATTCTTGCGGCCGTCGTCATCGTGGTGTCGGTCGTTTTGATAAGCCGTTACATCACGCGACAGACACCTTTGCTCGTGCAGGGTACGGTGGAGTGTACGACTTATCGGGCTTCGTCGAAAATTCCGGGGCGCATCGCAACGATGCTCGTCGCGCAGGGCGATCGGGTGGAGCAGGGACAACTGCTCTATACGCTCACGACGCCCGAATTGAATGCCAAATTGCAGCAGGCCGAGGCGGTGAAGAGCGCCGCTTCGGCACTCGATGCCGCGGCATTGGCCGGCGCTCGCACCCAACAGATTCAAGCGGCTAAAAATATCTGGCAGAAAGCGCAGGCCGGATCCGAACTGGCCCGCAAGACCTACGACCGTGTGAAAAGCCTCTACGAACAAGGGGTCGTTCCGGCGCAGAAGCTGGACGAGGCGTCGGCCAATTATCAGGCGATGCAGGCAACGGAGCAGGCGGCTCGTGCAGAGTATCAATTGGCGCAGTCCGGCGCTCGCAAAGAGGACAAGGAGGCTGCGGCCGCACGTGTTCGGCAGGCGCAGGGTGCTATCGCCGAGGTCGAATCCTACATCGGAGATGCGCGGGTCTATGCTCCTGTCACGGGCGAGGTGTCGAGCGTCATTGCAGAAGCGGGCGAATTGGTGGGCGAGGGCTATCCGGTAGTTGCCATTCTCGATCTGTCGGACAAGTGGGTGCTGTTTAATATCAAGGAGACGCTGTTGCCTGATATTCGCGTCGGCACACGGATGTGGAGTTATGTTCCGGCTTTGGCACGCGATGTCGAACTGGTGGTGACCTATATTTCGGCACAGGCCGATTTCGCAACGTGGTCGGCGACGCGCACGCAGGGCGGGTTCGATATCCGGACATTCGCTGTGAAAGCGAAACCGGTCGAAGAACAGGAGCTGCGGCCCGGTATGAGCGTACTGGTGGATTGGGATAAAATCGACCGTCCCCCGAAAATGGAGCGTCACCGATGAAAGGGTTTCTGTATCATACGGCAGCTGCGATGCGCCGCGAAATTGGACGTATCGCCCGCATGCGCATGTATCGGATGTTGTTGTTTTATCTGCCGCTTGCGGCATTCGCTTTTTTCGCTTTGTTTTTCAGCAAGGGTGTGCCACGCAACATTCCGATTGCCGTAGTCGACGATGATCGTACGGCACTTTCGCGCAAGTTGGTGGAGATGCTCGATGCTGCCCCGACCGCTTACGTCGCTTATGTCGCGCCGTCGATGAACGAGGCTGAACGTTTGATGCGCGAGGGCGAAATCATGGCTGTCGTGCTGATTCCGTCCGACTTCGAAAAGGAGCTGCTCGGAGGCGTTCCAACGCCGGTCGAAGCCTATATCACCGGTACGAATATCACAGTCAACGGCTTACTGTCGAAAGACATCCAGACCGTCGTGACGACCTTTTCGGCAGGCGTGCAGTTGCAACTGCTTACGGTGCGAGGCATGTCAGACGAACAAGCGATGGCCCAAATCATGCCCGTTCGATTCAATCGGCATGTGTTGTTCAATCCTTACATCAATTACGGCTATTATCTGGCGCCGAGCTTCATGCCCATGATGTTGTTGATATTCGCGGTCATGGCGACGGTGTTCGCGGTCGGTACGGAGCTCAAGCACGGCACGGCACGCGAATGGCTCAATGCGGGCGGAGATTTGATGACGGCGGCCTTGACCGGAAAACTGCTGCCTGTGACGGCGATGCTGCTGTTGCAGGCTTTCGTGATGCTGTTCATTCTGATTCGAATCGTCGGCGTACCACTGAACGGAAGTTATACTGTCATGCTGGTAGGAACGTGTTGTTTTTTGCTCGGTTATCAGGCGATTGCCGTATTGATTGTCGCCTTGATGGCCAACATGCGCTTGTCGCTTTCGTTGAGCGGAGGGTATTCGGTCTTGGCGTTCACTTTTTCGGGACTGACATTCCCGATTATGGCGATGTGGGCGCCAATGCGTTGGCTGAGTCTGTGTTTCCCGTTCACCTACTATACCGATCTATTCATCGACCAGATGATGCGCGGAGCACCGGTCGTCTATTCGCTGTCCGATTTGGGATATATGGCGCTGTTCATGCTTTTGCCATTGCTCGTGCTGCCGCGGTTGCGCAAAGTTTGCACGGAGCCGAAATATTGGGGGAGGGCTTGATATGAAACGATTGGGCAGACAGCTGAAATCCTATCGCAGTCAGTTCGTTGCGGTCATCCGCAACGAATTTCGGGCGATTTTCACTGATGAGGGAGCTTTGTTGATTCTGGTTTTCGCGTTGTTCATCTATTCCACGACTTATTCGTTGGCCTACGGGCCGCAGGTGTTGCGGAATGTTCCGATCGGGGTCGTCGATAACAGCCATACGGCAGCCAGTCGTCGGTTGACAGCTACTTTCGATGCCGGTCCGAATGCCTATGTAGCCTATGAACCGACCGACATGGAGCAGGCGCGCGAACTTTTTTTTCAACGTCGGATTTACGGTGTCGTCTACATTCCGGAAAATTACGAACGGCGTTTGTTGGACGGTGAGCAGGCCGACGTGGCGATTTACGTCGATGCCAGTTATTTTCTGATGTATCGGCAGGTCTTTCAGGAGTTGGTTTCGACCATCGGCCTGACCGGTGCGACGGTCGGGCTTCAGCGGTTGATTGCTCGCGGTACGGAGCTTCCGCAGGCCGAAGCGACCGTGCAGCCGGTCGTCTACCAATCGCACAACCTGTTCAATCCCTATTTGGGCTACGGTTCGTTTGCCATGCCGGCCATCATCATCGTGATTATCCAGCAAACGCTGCTTATCGGTATCGGGATGATCGGCGGCACGTGGCGGGAACGCGGACTTTATCGGCAGCTATGTCCGGTCGATCGGCGACGGATGTCGACTTTGCCGATTATTGCTGGGCGGGCTTTGACCTATCTGTCGATTTACGGGGTGACGGTTTGTTATATTCTCGGCGTGCATTACAAGTTGTTCCACTATCCGGACAACGGTACGACCGGAGTCGTCGTGGTTTTTATGGCGGTCTATCTTTCGGCGGCCATCGCTCTCAGTCTGGCTGTTTCGACGTTGTTCCGTACACGCGAAAGTTCGCTGTTGCTGTTGCTTTGGACATCTATTCCGGTATTGATGTTGAGCGGTGTCTCGTTTCCGCGTGAGGGAATGCCCGATCTGCTGTATCAGGCCGGACAGCTTCTGCCGAGCAGTTCCGCCGTCGACGGATTCATTCGGATTCGTTCGATGGGAGCGACGCTTGTCGATGTGCTTCCCGAAATCCGTAGGCTATTGATTCTTACAATGATTTACGGAGGACTCGCGATGTTCGGCATCCATCGGATGTTGTGCCGTGCCTGTGATGACCGGAAAGCGGAGGTCTGAAAGCTTGTTTACAGTTCGATTCGGAATTTCCGGAAAACAGCTTCGTCATATTCGCACAGACCGGTCTTGCGGAACGGTACTGCTTCATTGTGGTCGTTCAGATAATAACGGGGCGCTGAGTGGTCGAACTCGCTGCTGACCAACGAAACGGAACGATCTAAATAGTCGCTTTCGATGGATGCGATGTCGGCGATCGTGTGGAACATCATGTGGGTCGTGGAGGCTCCGTGGGCATTGGCCTTGGCCGCTGCGACTTTTTGCGGGAATGTGCGCCGGTATTTCGGTGAGAACCAAGCCAACGAGGCCACATAGAGTTGGTAGGCCGTTGTTGTGGGAGAGGCGTGCAGGAAGCGTCCGCGTGTGTCGTCGAAGAGGTCTTCGCCGTGATCGGCGCAGTAGAGCAAAGCGGAGGTCGTCCGGTCGAGCGAATTCAGATAATCGATGGTTTTGGCCAGAAAATGGTCGGTATAGCGGATTGAATTGTCGTAGGCATTGCGCAGTTTTTCGACGTGTGCTGCCGAAATCGCCACATCGTCATCGGGCAGGAAGCGTGCGAACTCGCGGGGATAACGCTGATGGTAGCTGAAATGCGAACCGTAGCAATGCAGCATGAAGAAAATTTTCCGCGAGCGGCTTTCTGCGATGCAACGTTGCATCGTTTCGAGCAACTGCATGTCGTGTCGCGGCGATTCGAGGTAGACGATATGTTTGGTGTCGTGAACCAGCCGGTCGATCATGGCACCTTGTGGCGATTGATTGGAGATGAACCACGTGTCGAAGCCCACTTCGTTGAAAAGTGCCGGCAGCCCTTTGCGTCGATAAAGTTCGTCGTGCTGGTCGGTTGCGATAGACGACAGGAACATTGGCACGCTCTTGTGTGTCGTGTTGCTTTGGGTCAGGATGTTGCGGAAGACAACGAGCGAATCCGTCCGCATCAGTTCGGGGGTCGTTTCGCGCTCGTATCCGTAGAGTTGCCAGTTCATCGCCCGCGAGGCTTCGCCGATGATGTAGACATAGATTTCCCGTCCGGCTACGCTGTCGGTACGTATCGCTTCGAACGAGAATCCATCCGAGGTTTCGTTGAAATGGGATACCTTGCGAAATTCCGATGCGCATACACCCATATTGTAAAAGGCATTGATCGGGAAAATCTGGTCGCGCAATACGTGGCGGTCTTCGCTCATCCGATAGGCGGGCCACAGGAGCAGCAGCCCGGTGGAAAAGAGTGCAGCGCCGGTCATTCCGATGATGATACGTGCCATGCGGGTAAGATAACGGCGATGTGCGATTTCGCGGGCGGCGAGCCACAGCAGCGGGATATAAAGTAATCCGACCAATATGACGGAGGGGTAGATATTGGAAAGCAGTTCGCCAGCCTCGCCCGGATTGGTCGTCAGCAGGTTGGTGAACATGTCCGTGGCGATGACCGAATTGCCGAAAAGATAGAGCAAAACGATTTGAAAGCAGGCGATGAAGATGAACGGAAACGCCAGCCAGATTTGGATGCCCGAACGCCGCAGGGCGACACTCCACATCATATAGAATCCCAATGGCAGCAGAATCGACGCCTCGGTGATCCACAACGAATAGTGTTCGGTATAGGCGAGGATACAGTTGGGGATAATCAGCGCTGTACACAAGTAAAGCGCCAACACGACACTGAAACGGCTGCGTGTCTTGATTTTTGCGGTTCTGCGCTTGAATGTGGATGCGTTCATAATCCGTTGCCGGTTCGAATTCTTGCGATCGGAGATATCGAGCACGGAATGACGTTTATTTATATTTTTCGATCAACTTGTAGAAATCCTGCTTGTCCTGTTCCGACAATTCGCCCTTGCGCATGAATACCAATTCACCTGCCTTATTGACGAAGAGCAGCACGAATTGATCGTTGCAATCGCCTAACCCCCATTCCCGGGGCAGAACGCGATCGTCGTCCATCAGCACCAAGGCCCCGTTTTTTTCCGTCCGTTTACGGGCCATCGAGCGCATCGGTCCGTTGGGATACCATGTGTCTTTGGCGTTGATGATGCCGAATCCGTAGATTTCGGGGCTGTCAGTACGGTGGCTCTCCTCCAATTCGTAGGTGAAAGCCTCATTTTGCTTACGGACATCCGGATCGATATAGAATATCATCAGATTTTTTTCACCGAAGTGGGGCAGTTTCGTCCGATTCTTATCGAGGTCGAATATCTCGACATCGGTTACTTTTTTCGGCAGATTTTGAGCGATGGCGCTCGATACCGTAAGCGTGAACGTTGCGATTATCACGCTGATTCCGATCTTCATGTTTCTGAATTTTTTTGTTATTCCGCACGCGGAATATAATCGTAGCAAAGTTACGATTTTTTCCAATAACAACGAATCCGGCGAAATCGATTTTTTCTGTTCCATTGGTCGGCTTCTTCCTATGAAAAGAGAAGAATTTCGGGTGAAAAAGCGCTCGAGCCGGAATCGCTCGTAAAAATCGTTATCTTTGTCGTGATGAAAACGCGAGTTCTTTTTGTTTGTCTCGGCAATATTTGCCGTTCTCCTGCGGCCGAGGCCGTATTGCGCAGTCTGGCTGAAAAATCGGGCGTAGGAGTCTCTTTGCAGGTTGATTCTGCCGGAACATATGGTGGTCATGCCGGCGATTTGCCTGATGCTCGGATGCGGATTGCTGCTCAGCGACGCGGCTATTCTTTGACCCATCATGCCCGCCGAATCGTCGAGGAGGATTTCGACCGTTTCGACATGATTGTCGTAATGGACGAGATGAATTATGAAGCCGTGCATCGTTTGGCACCGTCGCGGGTTGCGGCGGAAAAGATTTTCCGGATGACCGAATTCTGTCGACGGTACCCTGACCGTGCATACGTGCCCGATCCCTATTACGAGGGACATGAGGGTTTCGAGTTGGTGCTGGATTTGCTCGAAGACGGTTGTGCGGGGATTCTCGAATATCTGAAAAAAGAGCGGTCCGACGATTGATGTTGCCGTTGCGGGGAGTGATAAACACTACTCTCAAAAAAGAAAGCGGTCGATAGCGCTCTTGAATCTTGAACGCGTTACCGACCGTTTGTGTCGTGCAGGGATCCCCTTTTGAATGAGGGATTAAAAATCCAGTCCGAAACTGAAACTGTAGGTGTTATGGAATGCGGTGTCTCTCCCCGCAAACAGATAGGCGAAATCGAGTCGCAGGTGCAAAAACCGTACACCTGCACCGACTGACGTATAACAGGGATAGTATCGGCGACGGTCACCGTAGTGGTATCCGGCGCGGAACTGGAAGAATTGCATCAGATTATATTCGGCGCCGATCGACCATTGGAATCCGTGCACAACGGAGGGATTGAAGAAATAACCGAAATCGGTGCCGATCGTGATTTCGTGTGCATCGGTCAGATAGGTATCCCATGCGATGCCTGCCGAGCAGTTCACCGGCAACTCGTAGTCCGTATGTTGGAAATATCCGCCAATACCGGCGACTTTGGCTCCGACCCGCAATGTTGAATAAGACCCGATATTCTCCAATGGATGCGACCATGCGGCGCTCAAATCGAATGCCAGCGAATTGGCTTTCTCATCGTATCGTTTCAAGTGAGTATAACGGGCTACAATGCCGATTCCCCAATCGGTGCCGATTCGTCTGGTATAGCCCATATCGACCGATTTGTCGTTATTGCCTTTTTCGCGCAGATATTGCCGCCATCCGATATGCGCGAGGTTGTTCTGGCGAAAGCGTCCCGTTCCCGTGACGGAATAGAAATCGTAGTCGCCTTGCTTGTAGTAGGACGAAGATATTTGCAGTGGCGAGGTTGAAAAGGCTGCCATCGCCGCATTGTTGTATAAGGCGTGTGAGGCGCTGAGCGTGGTCATGGTCACTCCTCCCATGCCCATCGATTTTGCATCGGGGGAGAGGAATAAACTCTCTTGTGCATGGGCCCCGAGCTGGGAAATGCAGAAAATCAGAGTCGAAATCAGTTGTTTCATAGAGACAAAGATATGTATAAGCAAGGGTAAAAACAAACTTTGTCTCGGTCAAAGATGAAGCCAAAAAACGCAAGGATGGCACTGATTGTTATGAAAAACACCGTGAGACAAATATCTCACGGTGTTTTTGTTCCGAAAAAATCGACGTTTAGCAGTTCATTGCACCGCAGCAGTGGATGACTTGTCCGCTGACGTATGCCGACAAATCTGAGGCAAGGAACAAGGCCACTTTGGCTACGTCTTCGGGCGTGCCGCCGCGACGGAGCGGAATCTGTTTGTTCCACTCTTCCTTGACCGAATCGGGCAATTGTGCCGTCATATCGGTGATGATAAAGCCCGGGGCAATGCAGTTCGCACGGATGCCGCGCGGCCCCATCTCTTTGGCAATGGATTTAGCCAAACCGATCATACCGGCCTTGGATGCCGAATAGTTGCACTGACCTGCGTTGCCGCTTACGCCTACGACAGACGACATGTTGATGATCGAGCCGTTGCGCTGACGGGCCATGACCGGCGTGATGGCGTGGATGAAGTTGAATGCCGATTTGAGGTTGACCGTCAGTACGGCATCCCATTGAGCCTCGGTCATACGCATCATCAGACCGTCTTTCGTGATGCCGGCGTTGTTTACCAAAATATCGATGTGACCGAAATCTTTCACGATTTCGTCGACAATTTTGTGTGTCTCTTCGAAATTAGCCGCGTTCGAAGCATAGCCTTTGGCTTTGACGCCCAATGCTGCGATTTCGGCTTCGGTTGCTTTCCCGTTTTCGTCGATAACGAGGTCGGTGAACGCTACATCGGCGCCCTCTTTGGCGAATTGCAAAGCAATGGCTTTGCCGATACCGCGGGCCGCACCCGTGACAACGGCGACTTTACCTTCGAGTAATCCCATGATTCTAAATGTATTAAAGTTTTGTTTTCTGCTTCGTTTCTCCGAAAGGAGTGAACAAAGTTAAGAAAAATTTTCGGAACCTTGCTTTTGCGAACGGATTTTCACCGAATATTGTTAACTTTACACACGAAAAAGCAAACAAATATTCCTGTTTCGATATGAAAAAAGACACCCGTATTTTCGAATTGATTGCCGAGGAGCGTGCTCGTCAGACCCGTGGTATCGAGTTGATTGCATCGGAGAACTTCGTCAGCGATCAGGTGCTGGAGGCTATGGGCTCCGTGTTGACCAACAAGTACGCCGAAGGTTACCCGGCAGCCCGTTATTATGGCGGTTGCGAAGTGGTCGATCAGGTCGAATTGTTGGCTATCGAGCGCATCTGCAAGCTCTATAGAGCCGAATATGCCAATGTTCAGCCGCACTCCGGTGCACAGGCGAACATGGCCGTATTCTTTGCTGTCATGCAGCCCGGCGATACTTTTATGGGGCTTGACTTGGCCCACGGCGGTCACTTGTCGCATGGCGCACCGGTCAACATGTCGGGAAAATATTTCAAGGTCGTAAGCTACGGTCTTGATGAAGTGACCGGCTGTATCGATTACGATACAATGGAAAAACTGGCGCGCGAGCATCGTCCGAAACTCATCGTCGGCGGGGCTTCGGCTTATTCGCGCGAGTGGGACTACAAACGGATGCGGGCGATCGCCGATGAAGTAGGGGCTTTGTTCATGGTCGATATGGCGCATACAGCGGGTCTGATTGCCGCCGGATTGCTGGACAACCCCGTGAAATATGCCCATATCGTCACTTCGACGACCCACAAAACCCTGCGTGGTCCGCGTGGCGGTATCATTTTGATGGGTAAGGATTTCGACAATCCGTGGGGCCAGACTACCCCGAAAGGCGTCGTGAAGAAGATGTCGCAAATCATCAATTCTGCCGTATTCCCCGGTATTCAAGGCGGTCCGCTCGAGCATGTAATCGCAGCTAAAGCGGTGGCGTTCGGTGAAGCGCTGGAACCGGCTTATAAGGAGTACCAGCAACAGGTACAGCAGAATGCGGCAGCAATGGCCGAGTCGTTCACCCGTCGTGGATACAAAATCGTATCGGGCGGTACGGATAATCACTTGATGCTGGTTGACTTGCGTACGAAATTTCCCGAACTGACCGGCAAACAGGCCGAAAAAGCGCTCGTGGCGGCTGATATCACGACCAACAAGAATATGGTGCCGTTCGACAGCCGTTCGCCGTTCCAGACTTCGGGTCTGCGATTCGGTACGCCTGCCATTACGACACGCGGACTGAAAGAGGATAAGATGGATTTTATCGTCGGGCTGATTGACCGAGTGCTTCAGAATCCCGAGAGCGAGGGGAACATTGCTGCCGTTCGTAAGGAGGTCAACGCTCTGATGACCGATTATCCGTTGTTCGCTTGGTAGTTAGTGGGTACGATGGAGGAGTTGCTCGATTTTTTCCGGCGCTTGGATGCCAACAACGACCGTGTGTGGTTCGATGAGCACCGCGCGGAGTGGATGCAAGTGAAGCGTTCGATTGCTGCATTAGCCGAGGAGTTGATAGCCGGAATCGCGGCATTCGATCCGTCGGTGGATGGGTTGCGTCCGCAGGATTGTACTTATCGCATTGCGCGCGATACGCGGTTCAGCAATGATAAAAGCCCCTATAAGAATTGGGTCGGCGTTTATGTCGCCCATCACGGGAAGAAATCGGGGTATGCCGGTTACTATCTGCACATTGCGCCGAATCATGACCGATTGGTCGGCGAACATTCGCTGTGGGCGGGGCTCTATTGTCCCGAACCGGTAGTGATGCGCTCCGTGCGCGAAGAAATTTTGGATAACGGGGATGAACTGGTGCAGAATATCCGCAAGGCAAGCGGTTTCCGGCTCGACCGTTCCGATACGCTCAAGCGCACGCCCGTAGGCTTCCCCACGGGAACGGCACACGATGATTTGCTGCGGTTGAAACAATGGGGTATCGAAAAACCGCTGACCGAAAATTTTCTGTTGCAGCCGAACCTTGCGGAACGGGTGGTGGCGGAGTTCCGCCGAACGGCGCCGTTTGTGGCACAACTCAATCGGGCGGTGCAATACGCTTACGATGAGATGCGGTGATTCTTTTGACTGAATCGCAAGACGAACGCCCCTGCCATAATCTTTGTGGCAGGGGCGTTTTAGTGGAAATATCCGCTATCGAATCTTTCCTATTCGACCGTAACCGACTTGGCGAGGTTTCGGGGCTGGTCGACGTTGCGTCCTTTGTTGACGGCGATGTAGTAAGCCAACAACTGCAACGGAATGGATACGACGATCGGCATCAGACAGTCGGTGATGACCGGAACTTCGATGACGTAATCGGCCCGTTTGCGAACCTGTTCGTCTTCGCGAGCGACCACAGCGATGATTTTGCCGCCGCGGCTTTTGACCTCCTCGATGTTGCTGGCCGATTTCTCATAGGTATGATCGGGTGTCGCGATGGATACGACGGGCATTTCGGCGTCGATCAAGGCAATCGGGCCATGCTTCATCTCTGCTGCGGGGTAGCCCTCGGCATGGATGTACGAGATCTCTTTCAGTTTCAGAGCGCCCTCGAGCGCCGTCGGATAATTGTATCCTCGACCCAGGTAGATGAAATTGTGTGCGTATGTGAATATCTTGGCAAGGTCTTCGACCTGTGCATCGATTTTCAGAACATCTTCCAATGTCTCCGGCAATTTCAGCAAAGCCTGTGAAATCTCCTGATAGTATTCTTTGTTGACGGTCCCTTTTTCGTGTCCGATGGCTAACGCCAGCATGGCCATGACCGTTACCTGACCGGTAAATGCTTTGGTCGAAGCAACGCCGATTTCCGGGCCGACGTGGATATAGGAACCCGAATCGGTAGCTCGGGCGATGGATGAACCGACCACGTTGCAGATGCCGTAGACGAATGCCCCTGCTTTGCGCGCCAGTTCTACGGCGGCCAGCGTATCGGCTGTCTCGCCCGATTGCGAAACTGCGATAACGATGTCGTCCGGACGGATGATCGGATTCCGATACCGGAATTCAGAAGCATATTCGACCTCAACCGGTATCCGGCATATATTTTCGATCAAGTGTTCGCCGATGAGTGATGCGTGCCACGATGTACCGCATGCCACGAAGATAATACGTTTGGCGTTCACGAATTTCTCGCGATTGTCGATGACGCCCGATAACTTCACTTCGCCCGTTTCGGGATTGATGCGTCCGCGGATACAATCGACCAGCGTATGCGGCTGCTCGTAAATCTCCTTGAGCATGAAGTGGGGGAACCCGCCTTTCTCCAGTTGCGAAATCGAAAGCTTCAGCTTTTGGATATGGATGCGTTCTTCCTCATTGTCGAGCGTGAAGACTTTCAACGGTGCGTTTCGGTTGATGACAGCCACTTCGCCGTCGTTGACATAAACGAAGTTTTCCGTATACTCGATGATGGATGTAGCATCGGAACTCAGAAAATATTCGCCTTTGCCGATACCTACGACCATCGGGCTGCTTTGGCGGGCAGCGATGATTTCGTCATGGTTGCCCTTTTCGATGACGGCGATGGCATAAGCCCCGACGACTTGTTTGAGCGCTTGTTGAACGGCTTCCAACAAGGTGCAGTTTTCAGTGGTCCGAATGTATTCGATCAGGTTGACCAACACTTCCGAGTCGGTACTGCTGCGGAACGTATATCCGTTTTCGATCAGAGCATCTTTCAGTACACGGAAATTTTCAATGATGCCGTTATGGATCAGTGCGATATTTTCAGATTCCGAGTAGTGGGGATGGGCATTGGCATCGTTCGGTACGCCATGCGTCGCCCAGCGGGTGTGTGCGATGCCGATGCTGCCACAAAGATCTTTGCCATCCAGAAAATGTTCCAGATCGTCGACCTTTCCTTTGCATTTATAGACATTAAGTGCGCCGTCGCCATTCACCATGGCGACACCTGCGCTATCGTAACCGCGGTATTCGAGACGGTGCAACCCTTTGAGCAAAATCGGGCAGGCATCTCGGTTCCCGACATATCCTACAATTCCACACATATTTTCATCGATTCGTTTAGAAAGTTGGACAAAAATAACAAAAAATCGCAGAATAACGAAAAAACAGGCGGGTTTTATGCCCGCCTGTTTTTTCAAAAAGATGTAATGATCATTACGCTTTTGCAAAATATTGGTAAAACAACGGAATGGTTCGTACTCCTTTGTCGAATTGCTCCAATCCGAAACTTTCATTCGGTGAATGGATGGCATCTTCTGCAAGACCGAATCCAATCAACAACGATTTGACACCCAGAATCTTTTCGAATCCGCTGATGATCGGAATCGAACCGCCCGAGTAGAACGGGAGCGGTTTTTTGCCGAATGTCTCTATGATGGCCTTTTCGGCTGCACGATAGGCCGGCATATCGGTCGGTGCGACATAGGGCATACCGCCGTGCAGCGCCTTGACTTCAACTTTCACGCTTTTCGGGGCAATCGATTTGAAATATCGGGCGAAAAGGCGGGCTATTTTGCGATAGTCTTGATTCGGAACTAATCGCATGGAGATTTTTGCCGTGGCTTTCGACGGTATTACGGTCTTGGTTCCTTCGCCCGTATAACCGCCCCAAATGCCGTTGACGTCCAGCGAAGGACGAATACCGGTGCGTTCGAGTGTCGTATATCCCGCTTCACCCGCAACGTCGCCGATAGAGAGCGAGCGTTTGTAATCGGCCAGTTTGAACGGTGCTTTGTTGAAAGCCTTGCGTTCGGTCGGCGTCAGTTCGCGTACATCGTCGTAGAAACCAGGGATGGCGATATGTCCGTTGTCGTCGACGAGTTGTGCCACTAAACGGGCCAATACGTTGGCCGGATTCGCCACGGCTCCGCCGAACAGACCTGAATGCAGGTCTTTGTCGGGGCCGGTGACTGTTACTTCCATATAGGTCAATCCGCGCAAACCGCAGGTGATAGAAGGCGTTTGCAGTGAGAGCATCGAAGTATCGGATACCAGAATGATGTCCGAACGCAACAGTTTCTTATTTTGTTCACAGAATTTGTAAAGGCTTGCTGAGCCGATTTCCTCTTCGCCTTCGAGCATGAATTTTACGTTGCAGGGGAGCGTGCCGGTCGCGCACATCGCCTCGAATGCTTTGGCGTGCATCCAAAGTTGGCCTTTGTCGTCGTCCGCACCTCGGCCCCAGATACGTCCCTCTTTGATGACCGGTTCGAACGGTTCGGTCCGCCATTCGTCGCGCGGGTCGACGGGCATCACGTCATAGTGCCCATAGACCAATACGGTTTTAGCTTTCGGGTCGATGATTTTTTCAGCATAGACCACCGGATTGCCATCGGTAGGCATCACATCGGCCCTGTCGGCTCCGGCTTTGCTCAAGGCTGCGGCCAGCCATTCGGCGCAATGCTGCATATCCGCTTTGTGTTCGGATTGCGCACTGATGGATGGGATGCGCAGTAGATCGAATAATTCGTTGATAAAACGATCTTTGTGTTTGTCGATATAATTCTTTACTTTATTCATATTGTTATTTGGTTTCGGTAGTGCGAGTCAGTAGATAATGATCGGACAGTTTCCCTGTGATGGGTTTTCCGTCGCAGTCGAGCATGCGCAAACGGTTTTCTTCGATGCGATAACGGTTGGCGGCTTCTGCCTCATTGGGATAGAGTGTCAACTGATCGGCTTCGACCGTGAAACGCCCCCATTCGTTGTAAACAACCTCGCGTCCGAGGTATTCCGAGCGTTGTTCGTAGTTCCCGTCCTCGAAAAGCGTCAGCGATACGGCGATACCCGGACAATCAGCTGCCGGAAGAGTGCCGGTATAGGTGCCGTAAATGTCGTATTCGACAGTTCTGTTTACGGTAGTGACTTTTTCGCCCGAGGCTGTGGTGCGCTGACGGCCATTGCCGCAGGCGGTCAATGCAAAGAGTGTCGATAAAAGAATAATGCTACGAATCATAATTGACAGATCGTTTTGATTTCGGTGATGAATCGCTGTGCCAGCGCATCGGCTTCCTCCATCGATTTGGCTTCGGTGTAGATGCGAATGATCGGCTCGGTGTTCGATTTGCGGAGGTGCACCCAGTTTTCAGGGAAATCGATTTTCACACCGTCTATATCATTCACTTGTTCATTCGCATAACGAGTCTTTATCTCACGCAGAACTTTATCCACATCAATGGCGGGCGTCAGTTCTATTTTGTTCTTCGACGCGTAGTAGGATGGATAGGTTGCGCGCAGTTGCGTCATCGTCAAGCCTTTCTTTGCGAGATAGGTGAGGAAAAGCGCCGTACCGACCAGTGCGTCACGTCCGTAGTGCAACTCCGGATAGATAACTCCGCCGTTGCCTTCGCCGCCGATGACGGCCCCGATCTCCTTCATTTTTGTCGTTACGTTCACTTCACCGACAGCCGCGGCGTGATAGGTGCATCCGTAGCGTTCCGTGACATCGTGTAGGGCCCGTGACGACGAGAGATTCGAGACCGTCGGGCCCGGTTTGAGCGAAAGAATGTAATCGGCAACGGCTACCAACGTGTATTCTTCTACAAACATCGAACCGTCTTCGCTGACGAATGCCAGCCGATCTACATCGGGATCGACGACGATACCCAGATCGGCTTTTTCGCGTACGATGACCTGTGAAATCTCCGTCAGGTGTTGTGGGAGCGGTTCCGGATTGTGGGCGAATTCACCGGTAGGTTCGCAGTTCAGTTCGACGACCTCGCAGCCAAGTGCGCGCAACAATTCCGGCATGACGATGCCGCCGACCGAATTCACGGCATCGACGACGACCTTGAAACGGCGTTTGCGCACGGCTTCGACATCTACGGTCGGCAGGGCCAACACCTGCGCGATGTGTCGGTCGTTGAACGGTTCGCGGGAAACGACATGTCCGATGGCATTGATGGCAGGGTAGGCATAATCTTCTTCCTCGGCCATCGCCAACACTTGTTTGCCTTCACTGTCGGTCAGAAATTCGCCGTCGGAGTTGAGCAACTTCAAGGCATTCCATTGGCGCGGATTATGCGAGGCCGTAATAATGATACCTCCGTCTGCCCTGTAGGTGATGACGGCCATTTCCGTGCTCGGGGTTGTGCAGAGTCCTACGTTGATGACATCGGCGCCGCAGGCGAGCAGCGTACCTTCCACCAGATCGGCGACCAGTTCGCCCGAAATGCGGGCATCGCGACCGACGACGATAGTCGGTTTTTTATCATGGCAACGGGCTGCGATGAAACGCACGTAGGCTGTGGTGAATTTTACGACATCAGGCGGCGTAAGATTTTCTTTTACAGGGCCTCCGATCGTTCCGCGGATGCCCGAAATGGATTTGATGAGTGTCATGGGTTCTGTGGTTTTTCTTTCGGAAAAGTCGATGTTGCGTCGACGAAAAAAATTTTGATATTCGAGGTAAATATATTACTTTTATGCCAAATATACAAAACCAAAAAATAAGAATGATGAGGACGATTCCCGCTTCCGAATTGATAATCAACGACGACGGTTCGATTTTTCACCTGCATCTCCGTCCCGAACAACTTGCCGATACGGTGATTCTGGTCGGCGATCCGGGGCGCGTGGCGATGGTGAGCGGCTTTTTCGATAAAAAAGAGTGCGAAGTTTCCAATCGTGAATTCCGGACGGTGACGGGCTCCTACAAAGGAAAGCGCATGACGGTGTTGTCGACCGGTATCGGTATCGGCAATATCGATATTTCCGTCACGGAACTCGATGCCTTGGCCAACGTCAATTTCGCGACGCGGCAGGAGAAACCGGAAAAACGCCGGTTGACGCTTCTTCGGTTGGGGACTTCGGGCGCCTTGCAGCCCGACATCAAGGTGGGCGATTTCGTCTTCTCGCGGACGTCGGTCGGTTTTGACGGCCTGTTGAATTACTACAAGGGCCGTAATGAGGTCTGCGATTTGGCGATCGAACGGGCTTTCATCGAGCATACGGGGTGGAACGAGCTGTTGCCGAAACCTTATTTTATCGATGCGGACAAGGCTTTGTTCGAGCATTTCCGCGACGTGACGGTCGAGGGCATCACCGTAGCGGCTCCCGGATTCTACGGACCGCAGGGCCGTTGGGTGCGTCTGCAACCGCAGGATGTGCAGCTGAACGAGAAAATCGAATCGTTCGATTACAACGGACGCCGCATCACCAATTTCGAGATGGAGGGATCGGCTTTGGCCGGTCTTGCGGCCTTGATGGGCCATCGGGCTGCGACCATCTGCACGATCATCGCACAACGGGTGGCGCTCGATGCCTGCACCGACTACAAGCCGTTCGTTCGGCAGATGATTGCCACGGCTCTCGATAAACTGGTCGAGTTGAAGTAAGAAAATTATAAATAAATTAAAGTAAATAAACGATTATTATGAAATTTACCGTATCCAGTTCTGCGTTGCTTTCGTTGTTGGCAACGACCGGAAAAGTCATCAGCAATAAGAATACTCTGCCCATCTTGGATTATTTCTTGATGGAACTCAATGGCAAAACGTTGAAAGTAACCACTTCCGACCTCGAAACGACCTTGACGGGTTCGATCGAAGTCGACAGTGTGGAGAGCGAGGGTACCATTGCTGCTCCGGTCAAACTGATGCTCGATTCGCTGAAAGAATTCCCCGAGCAACCGATCGAAATCGACGTAAACGACAAGAACTGGGTGATTCTTATCAACTGGAAGAGCGGTTCGCTTTCGTTGCCGGGGGCCAGCGCTGTCAGCTATCCGGCTGTGCCGCAACTGAGTGCTGAAAAGAAAGAACTCAAACTGAATGTCGATACGTTGGTGAACGGTATCAATAAAACCATTTTCGCCACGGCCGATGACGAGTTGCGTCCGGTGATGAACGGTATCTTCTTCAATCTGGCTCCGGCATCGTTGACTTTCGTAGGTACCGATGCCCACAAATTGGTGAAATACGAGGCTGAGATTGAAAATGAGGAAAACGCATCGTTCATTCTGCCGAAGAAGCCGGCCAACCTGTTGAAATCGGTGTTGCTGAAAGAGGACGATGACATTCAAATCGCGTTCGATTCGAAAAATGCAGTCTTCCAACTCAAAAATCACACACTCATCTGTCGGTTGATCGAGGGCAACTATCCGAATTACAATGCTGTTATTCCGGCCAACAATCCCAACAAAGTGTTGGTCGACCGTATCGAACTGATTAACGGTATCCGTCGCGTGGCGGTTTGCTCCAATCCGACGACCAACCTTATTCGGATGAACATCGGTGACAATAAAATCGGTCTGACGGCCCAAGACCTCGATTTTTCGGTTTCGGCAAACGAGACCATTTCGTGCAGTTATGACGGTCAGCCGATACCCATCGGATTCAAATCTACGTTCCTTGTCGAGATTCTGTCGAACATGGAGACTCCGACGGTGGTCATTGAACTGGCCGATTCGACCCGTGCCGGAGTTTTCAAACCGGTTTACGACGACAAGCAGACGAGTTCGACCCTGATGCTGTTGATGCCGATGATGTTGAACGAGTAATGTCGCATCGGTATGAATCTGAATCTAAAACGCCCCATCGTCTTTTTTGACCTTGAAACGACCGGCGTAGATACATCGCATGACCGAATCGTCGAGATTTCGATGATTAAGGTCATGCCCGACGGTGAGGAGATCGTCAAGACGCGGCGCCTCAATCCCGAGATGCCCATTCCGCCTGAATCGTCGGCTATCCATGGCATCAAGGACGAGGATGTCAAAGACTGTCCGACTTTTGCCCAGATAGCCAAGTCGCTCGAAGAGTTTCTGCGTGGATGCGATTTCGGCGGATTCAATTCCAACCGGTTCGATTTGCCGGTGCTTGTCGAGGAATTTCTACGGGTCGGTATCGATGTCGATTTCAAGCGGCGGCGTTTCATCGATGTGCAGAACATCTTTCATAAGAAAGAACAACGAACGTTGGTTGCGGCCTATAAATTTTATTGTGATCGCGATTTGACTGACGCACACTCAGCCGAAGCTGATACGCGTGCGACGTACGAGGTGCTGAAAGCGCAGTTGGATCGTTATTCCGATTTGACCAACGATATCGATGCGTTGGCTGATTTTTCGGCTCGCGGCGAAGCAGCGGATTATGCCGGACGCATCCTTTACGACGACAAGGGCCGTGAGGTGTTCGGGTTCGGCAAATATAAGGGCCGTTCCGTCGAGGAGATTTTCCGCATCGAACCGAGCTATTACTCGTGGATGATGAACGGTGATTTTCCGCTTTATACCAAAAAAGTCATTACTGAAATTCGATTGCGTTCCAAAACGAAGTGACGATGAAACGTTTTTTTATAACGGTTTTGTTGATCGCGTGGGGGCTTTGTGCATCGGCTGTCGAGCGATCGCAGACGATTGTCTATATCAACGGTTCGAAATATTATGTCCACACCGTTCGGAAGGGTGAGACTGTTCGGGCGTTGTCGCAGGCTTACGGGGTTAGCGAGACGGCTATTTTGTCGAATAACCCTACGATGAGAGGTGGTCTGAAAGAGGCGGCGAATATCAAAATTCCCTATGTAGCACCGTCCGAATCGTCTGTTCCGCAATCCGAACGGAAATTGCGCAAAATGTTCGACCGGCATACTGTTGCCAAAGGGGAGACGTTCTATTCCATCTCCCGTCGCTATGAAATTCCGGTCAGTACGTTGATGGCCGATAATCCGAGCGTCGATCCGGCGCAATTGCGGCTCGGAGAGTCACTGCTTATCCGCAAGACGCAAATCGGTACGGAAGACGCTGCCGGTTCGCAGGCGGAATGGGAGGAGTATCGTGACCGGCTTAACAGCCTGTCCGGAGATTCGGTCTCTTATCATATCGTTCAGCCGGGCGATACATTCTATTCCTTGGCTCGCCGATTTCAAGTTTCGGAACAGCAGCTCAGTGAATTGAATAACGGATTGAATGCTGCTGGCTTAAGGATCGGAGCGATGATTCGTATTCCGGATGAACAATCGGTCGTGTCTCAGCCGGTCGATGCCGTGCAGTCGGATTCTCTGCCCGAATCGTTTCGCGAGGTTCCGCAAATCATGTTTCGGGCGTTGCGTGCGAAACAACCGTTGCAGGTTGCGTTGTTGCTTCCCATCGAGGCGCAAGGCGAAGTCAATCCCAATTACATGGAGTTTTACCAAGGATTCTTGTTGGGCTTGGATAGCGTGCGTACCCGTTACGGATATTCGGTCGACGTGGCGCTTTACAATACGAAACGTGATGCCGAACGGGTTCGCGCAATACTCGAAATGCCCGATTTTTCCCGCACACAGTTGATTATTGGCCCAGTTTACGAGGAGTCCGGTTTGCAGGATGTAGTCGAATACGCTGAACGACATGAAATTCCGGTCGTTTCGCCATTGGCGCATATCGAACGGGTCCGTAGTGACATTCTGTTTCAAATGGCACCTGATTCAGTCGGAAAATACGATAAGATGGCCGATCTGTTCGGGCTTGAAAAACGGATTTCGTTGATTTATTCCGAATATACCGATCCGGAATTCGAGCGGGAGATCTTTGCATATTTGGGCGATCGACCTTGTCGTCGTTTCGATTACAAGTACGAACATGAAACCTCTCGCTTGGAAAAATCGTCGAGCGATCTTACTCCGCTGCTTGAGAATGATGAGGATAACGTTTTGATTGTCATGGCGGACAGCGAAATCGACGTAGATCGCATTTTGGCCGGTATCGCCTCGGCGGATACCAATCTGAAAGCGCGCGGTCGTACGGTACCTCGTTTTGTGGTGCTGGGCAATGCCCGCTGGAACCGATACAACAACATCGACCGTACGATGTTTTTCAAGAATCATGTGATTTTCAGTTCGACCTACCATGCGAAACGCGATGCGCAAATCGTTCGGGATTTCGACAGTGCCTATATCCGTGCATTCGGTACGCTGCCGACGTTGTATGCTTATCGCGGTTACGATGCGGCGATGATTTTTTGTCCTGCGATGTATAACGATATCGAGTACGACATGGAGGGCCGCGTTTATGCTCCGTTGCAGACCGTTTATCGGTTCGAGTATCCCGTGACGAATGCCAATCATGTCAATCGCAACTGGATGCGGGTCGATTACAATCCCGATTTTACGATAACACTTCAGTAGATCATGGCGAATCTGACCAACGTAATTCCCGAAAAGACGATCGAGCGATTGAGCGAGTACCGCCGGACGTTGCTCGCAAGCCACAAACAGGGTATCACGCATATTTTCTCGCATGTATTGGCGGGTATCCACGGCATCACAGCCGTGCAGGTGCGTCGCGACTTGATGCTGATCGGTTTTTCGAGCGATACGAAAAAGGGATACGATGTCGAGGTGCTGATTGATTATATCAGCAACATCCTCGACAGCCCTACGCCGATGCATGTCGCTGTCGTGGGAATGGGACACCTCGGGCAGGCCATCACGAAATACTTCAACAGTAAGGGTTTGAAACTCCGCATAACGGCAGCGTTCGACATCGATCCTGAAAAGGTGGGCAAAACGATCGACGGTATTCCGGTCTATCACATGGATCAGTTTGAAACGACGGTCGAGGAAAATGATATTTCGATTGTTATCGTATCCTCGCCGACAAGTGTTGCGCCGGAACTTGTCGTGCCGATCATCAATGCCGGTATCCGTGGTGTGTTGAATTTCACCTCTACACCGTTGAATTTTCCGCAGGGTATCATTGTCGAGAATTACGACATCACGACTCTCTTGGAGAAAGTCGCTTATTTCGTGAAGGAGAGCGATAACAACAGCTGATTGCCATGCGGATTTATCGAGGTTTCGATGCTTTGCCGCATTTTCGGCATCCGGCCGTCACGATCGGTTCGTTCGATGGCGTACATCGGGGCCATCGTGCTTTGATTGAGAGACTTATCGATGAGGCACGGACCATCGGCGGTGAAAGCATCGTGTTGACCTTCGACCCGCATCCGCGGGTCTTGCTCAGACAGGCGGACGGCTTGCGGTTGTTGACTTCGCTCGACGAAAAAGCGGCATTGTTGGAGCAAAGTGGGATTGATGCGTTGATTGTCATTCCGTTTGATGCGGATTTCAGTTCGTTGTCGGGAGCTGAATTCATCGAACGGATTCTTATCGGATGTCTCGGCGCTGAAACGCTGGTCGCCGGATTCAATCATCATTTTGGTCATGACCGTTGCGATTGCGAAACGGCAGTCGCGGGCAGAATGAAGGTCGTGCGGGTCGAGGCGTGCACGGTGGACGGGCAGTGTGTCAGTTCGACCGTCATCCGTCGTTTATTGGCTGACGGACGGCAGGCCGAAGCGGAAAAATTGGCAGGGCATTCGTTGAGTTACGATTGATTTCAAATCAAATAACCATATGATTTCATACGATTGCAATATTCGCGTGTGGTATAAGCATACCGATCAAATGGGTATCTGCCACCATTCGAATTACATCTGTTATTACGAGGCGGCACGAAGCGATTTGATGCGTTGGTTGGGCCTTTCGTTCGCTGAAGTGGAACGGCGGGGCATTATGATGCCGATTTTGGAGGTGCAGTCGAAATATCTGCGTCCGGCTCGTTACGATGAATTATTGACCGTGCGTATTCTGCTGAAAGAGCGTCCGATGGCTCGTATCGAATTTTTCTATGAAATTTATAACGAACAGGGTCAGTTGCTCAATACCGGTATGACCCAGTTGGGATTCATTCACAGCGATACGCGTCGTCCGTGCCGTTGTCCCGAGTGGTTCTCGGCATTGCTCGACGACCGCTGGGAGGAGGGATAAACTATACGAAATTGCTCAGTATCTTTTGAATCGAAAAAGAAAATCGCCCTTGTCGGTATTCTCCGGCATGAGCGATTTTCTTTTCCGATTTAGGTGTGCTGAGACGGAACTACTTTTCGATCAACGAAATTGAACGCTGGATGAAATCGGTCAGATTCTTGCCTTTCAGCATGCCGTTTGTCAGCAGTGCGAGATCGATGATCTGTTTCACGAGCTTGTTCTCGGTGCCGATTTGCGTCAGCCGTTGATTCCGTTCATCACGCAGGGTGACGACCTTTTTCGACAACTCCTCGCGCGTCGATTTTTCTTCGGGTGTGAAATCTTCCTCCTTTTTGTCTTTGACGACCTCCTCGAACCACTTCTCTTCGGCAACGGCTGCATCGATTTTCTTGGTGATGGATTTCAGTTTGTCGCCGTACTCCTTTTCCGCGCTGGCCAGAATGTTGGCGACGATCGGGTGGTTGCCGTTCACGGCGATGGTGAAGTGTTCGGGCATCTGTCCGTAGAATTGGCTCATGCCGCCGCCACCCATTGCGGCCATTTCTTTCATGCGACGCATGAACTCGTTCTGAGTGATGACGACCGGCGCTTCGTCGGGTTCCATCGCTTCGAACGAGATGTTGTACTGGATTTTCTCGTCTTTCGGCATCTGGCTTTCGAATACCGGACGCAGAATCTCCTGTTGTGTCTCGGTCAGCGACATTTTGATACTGTTTTCTTTCTGAATCAACTTGTCGATGACGTCGCTGTCCACGCGCACGAACCGGCGGCTCTGATTCTTCGATTCGTACCAGTTGATGTAGTGGCTGTCCAGTTGGCCGTCCATAATTAGCACGTCGTAGCCTTTGGCTTTGGCTGCTTCGAGGAATGTGTGTTTCTCGACCGGATCGTCGACGTAGAGGAATATCGTCGTCTTGTTCTTGTCGGTCTGGTTCTCCTTAACCTTTTCGAGGTACTCCTTCGCCGTGAAATACTGGTTTTCGGTGTTTTTCCACAGCATGAAATTCTCGGCTTTCTCGGCGAACTTCTCGTCGGTCAGGATGCCGTACTGAATGAAAATTTTCAGATCGTCCCACTTGGCCTCGTAGTCGGTGCGCATGGTTGAGAACAGCTCTTGCAAGCGGTCGGCGACCTTGCGGGTGATGTAGCTCGAAATCTTCTTCACGTTAGCATCGCTTTGCAGATAGCTGCGCGAGACGTTCAGCGGGATGTCAGGCGAATCGATAACGCCGTGCAGCAGCGTCAGATACTCCGGAACGATGCCTTCGACTTGGTCGGTGACGTAGACCTGATTGGAATAGAGTTGGATTTTGTTCTTCTGAATCTCAAAATTATTATGGATTTTCGGGAAATAAAGGATGCCGGTCAAATGGAACGGATAGTCGATATTCAGATGGATGTAGAACAGCGGGTCGTCGCTCATCGGATAGAGTTCGCGGTAGAATTCCTTGTACTGTTCTTCGGTGATGTCGGCCGGTTTGCGTGTCCAGAGCGGGTCGACGTTATTGATGACATTATCCTTGTCCGTATCGACGTACTTGCCGTCTTTCCATTCTTTCACCTTGCCGAATACGATGGGCACGGGGAGGAAACGGCAATATTTGCGCAGCAGTTCCTGCACTTTGTCGCTTTCGGCGTACTCCGCCGTATCTTCGGCGAGATGCAGTACAATGGTCGTTCCTCGGTCGTGCACTTCGTCGGTTTCCTCCATTTCGAATTCGGGAGTACCTGTACAACTCCAATGCACTGTTTTTGCTCCCTCTTTGTAGGACTTGGTGATGATCTCCACCTTGTCCGCCACCATGAAGGACGAGTAGAAACCCAAACCGAAGTGACCGATAATCGCTTGGTTCTTGTATTTTTCCATGAACTCCTCGGCGCCCGAGAATGCGATTTGGTTGATGTAGCGGTCGACTTCATCGGCTGTCATGCCGATACCGCAGTCGGTTACGGTCAGCGTCTTTTTCTCCTTGTCGACGGCGACATGGATCGAGAGGTCGCCCAATTCGCCCTTGATTTCGCCGAGCGACGAAAAGGTTTTCAACTTTTGGGTAGCATCTACGGCATTGGAAATCAGCTCACGCAGAAAGATTTCGTGATCCGAGTAGAGGAATTTCTTGATTACGGGGAAGATGTTTTCCGTCGTAACTCCGATTTTTCCGTTTTTCATGGTTGTGTCAGTGGTTTGTTGTGATTTTCATTTGCATTCCAATCCAACAAAGGGTGTGCCAGCACCTGTTTACTGCCATTTTGTCAGTCGCACGTCTGACAGAATCGAAAAAAGACAACTCCTAAGTTTTGAGGAGTTGTCTTTTGTAGTACCCGTTCTGAAAACGGAATTTACTTTGTGTAAAGTTTGAATTTCATTGAGAACGTTTCGCCTGGGGCGATGCTGCGGAAACCGGCAGCCTCGGGGTCGGAGGCATTGGGAGCGTTCGTTATCCACGATTGCGGTTCGGGGCAGCAGTAGGGCACTTGACCGCCGTTGTTCCAGATCGTCCAGTAGGTCGTCATGTCGTTCACTTCGTAGAATGTGCGAACACCTGTCTGCTTGTTTTCAACCACCGCACCGCGATAGGGCTTGCCGTCCACGTCGATTTCACGCATGGTGAATCCTGCTTCGATAGGCGCGCAATCGGTCACTTGCAGACCGCCTTCGCGCAGCTTGGCGAATTGCTCCGTGAGCGGCAGTTTCCGGCCGGTCGGCAGATTGCGCTCGTTCAGTTCGACCTGTTCGCCGACAGCAACGCGCATCACGTAGTCGGCAGCCTTGCCGCCCGCGAACGGAATGCACAACGGCGTGTGGAATCCAACGCCGACCGGCATCCTCAGATTGCTTCGGTTGGTGAACGTCACCTCCTGCTTCAATCCTTTGGCGCTCAGCTTGTAAATGATCTTGCACTTGAACTCGTGCGGGAAGTGCTCGTAAATGGCGTCGTTCCCGATATTGGAGTAGTAGCGGCATTCGACCAACACCTCGTCTTCGGTCTCGTAGGCCTTCGATACGACGAATGGCAGCCCCTTGATGATTCCGTGGTGATAGTTGTGCTCTTTCTCGATGGTGATGGGGTATTGGTAGGTGCGACCGTCGAATTGGTAGCGGCCGTCGGCAATCCGGTTCGGCGGAAAGAGCAGCGGCAGTCCGAATATCTGCGGACGGCTCTTGAATGTTTCGATTTCGTCGGCCGCAGGCGTGCGAAGGATTTCTGCGCCCAGTCGCGTATTGGCCAGACGCACGAGGTTGGCGCCTACAGACGGAATCAACAATGCCGTATAGTCACCTTTGGAGAACTCGACGGCCTGCAATCCGTTCCAATCTATGCGATGCAACATCTTACAGCAGTTTTTGGATTTTCTCTTTCAGTGCATCTTTCGAGCATGCGCCGACCTGTTTGTCGACCAATTCTCCGTTTTTCAGGAAGATAATGGTCGGGATGTTACGCACACCGTATTTCACCGTGATGTCGTCGTTGTCCTCGACGTCGCATTTACCGATGACGACTTGACCTTCATATTCGGCCGCCAGTTCGTCCACGATGGGTGCTATCATGCGGCAGGGGCCGCACCATTCGGCCCAGAAGTCGATGACGACGGGCTTGCCGGAGGCCAGAACCTCCTCGAAATTCGTCTTGTTGATTGCTAATGCCATAGTTGTGAGTGATTTTTGGATTTATGCTATCGAATAATTGATTTCGTTTTCGTCCAAGTAGTCGACCAATGCTCGGTCGAGGCTGACTTTGTGAGTTTTCGAAAAGAGATTGATGGTTACGTGATTTTCCTTGTCGAAAACGTTCACGCGGAGCAGCGTCGAACCTTTCGATTCGCGTACTTTCTTCGTGAAGTCGCGGATGAACGATTCCGTTACTTCATCCACAGGGAGTTGGACGGAAATTTCCCGAATCATCGTATCGCGCAACTCCGACAGCTGTACCATTGAGATAATCTTGAACTCCAGCGACTTGTCGTCGTAAGGACGGGGCTGTACCTTGCCGCGGATGAACAGGAAATAGTCTTGGAAGAGGAATTTGCGGAAATTCTCGTAGTCCTTGCCGAACAGCACGAATTCATGCGATCCGTTGTAGTCTTCCAGCGTGAATTTGCCCCACGGTTTGCCGGTTTTGGTCGTAAGGTTCCGGACTTCGACTACCATGCCTGCGACGGCAATCTCCTGCCCGCGCATCGGTTCGAGATTTTCCAACTCGGTCAGCTGCGTTTTGCACATGTGGTCGATGATGACCTTGAAATCGTCCAGCGGATGGGCCGAAAGATAAAGGCCGATCATTTCGCGCTCCTTGTTCAGTGTTTCAAGTTGTTTCCAGTCGTTGCAGGCCGGAAGCACCGGACGCTGGATATCGACCTGCCCGCCCCCGCCGAAAAGGCTCTGTTGGGCATTGTTCTTTTCCGACTGGAACCGTTGTCCGTATCGGATCAGTTGCTCCATGAATATGGCACTGCCCGGGTCGCGCAGATCCGAACCGAAAAACTTGCCTCGGTGGAATTCTGTAATACCGTCGAAAGCACCCGCATAAGCCAAGTTCTCAAGACATTTGCGATTGACGACCGTGTAGTTGACACGCTCCATGAAATCGTAAATGTCTTTGTAGCGGCCGTTTTTCTCGCGTTCCTCGATGATGCTGTCGACTGCTGCTTCGCCGACACCTTTGATGGCAGCCAACCCGAAACGCACATCGCCTTTCTTGTTCGACGAGAACGTGCGCCGCGATTCGTTGATGTCGGGCCCCAATACGAGAATGCCCATGCGCTTGCATTCGTTCATATAGTCGGTCAACTGCTTGATGTTCGCCAAGTTTCGGCTCAATACGGCAGCCATGTATTCCGACGGATAGTTGGCTTTCAAATAGGCCGTCTGATAGGCCACCCACGAATAGCATGTCGCGTGCGATTTGTTGAACGCATAGGAGGCGAATTTTTCCCAATCCGACCAGATTTTCTCCAGCACTTTCGGGTCGTGTCCGTTCTGCTGTCCGCCGCGAATGAACTTCGGTTTCAGCGCATCAAGCTTGGATTTCAGCTTTTTACCCATCGCTTTGCGCAGCGTGTCCGATTCGCCGCGGGTGAAGTTGGCCAGCAAACGCGACAACAACATGACCTGCTCCTGATAGACCGTCACGCCATAGGTGTCTTTCAGATACTTCTCCATGATGGGAATATCATAGACGATGGGACTTCGGCCGTGCTTGCGGGCAATGAAATCGGGGATGTACTCCATCGGGCCTGGACGATAGAGGGCGTTCATGGCGATGAGGTCTTCGAACGTCGACGGCTGCAATTCGCGCAGGTATTTCTGCATACCGGCGGACTCGAACTGGAACGTTCCGACGGTGCGGCCCTCGCCATACAGCTTGTAGGTCACAGGGTCGTCGATGATGGAGAAATCGTCGATGTCGATTTTCTTGCCTGTGGTCTGCCGGACATTTTCGACGGCATCCTTGATGATCGAAAGGGTTTTCAGCCCCAAGAAGTCCATCTTAATCAGACCGGTATCCTCGATGATCGAACCTTCGTATTGCGTAACGAGCATTTTTTCGCCCGTCTCCTTGTCGTCGGCCGTCGCTACTGGCACCCAATCGGTGATGTCATCGCGGCAGATGATCGTACCGCACGCATGCACACCCGTATTGCGTACGTTCCCTTCCAGCATCTTCGCATAACGGATCGTATCGTGCATGAGCGGGTCGGTCGATGCTTCGGCATCTTTCAGTTCCGGTACGCTGTCGATAGCTCCTTGCAGATTGGTGCGGTCCGGTACCAGTTTACAGAGTCGGTCCGATTCCGAGAGGGGGAGCTTTTGTACGCGGGCGACATCCTTGATAGCCAGTTTGGCGGCCATCGTGCCGTAGGTGATGATGTGAGCGACCTTTTCCTTGCCGTACTTCTGTGTCACCCAGTTGAGCACGCGCCCGCGACCGTCATCATCGAAGTCGACGTCGATATCGGGCAGCGAGATACGGTCGGGATTGAGGAATCGCTCGAACAGCAGGTCGTAGGCGATCGGGTCGATTTGGGTGATACCCAGACAATAGGCCACGGCCGAACCGGCAGCCGAGCCTCGACCCGGGCCGACGGATACGTCCAGTTGTTCGCGGGCGGCCCGAATGAAATCCTGCACGATGAGGAAGTAGCCCGGGAAACCCATCGTCTTCATCACGTGCAACTCGAATCGAATGCGTTCGCGCTGTTCGTCGGTGAGTTGTTCGCCATAGCGTTGTTTCGCACCGTCCATCGTCAGTTTTTCGAGGTAGTCGGCTTCGAACTTGATGCGGTAGAGCTTGTCGTATCCGCCCAATTTTTCGATTTTTTTGCGCCCTTCGTCCTCGCTCATAATGACATTGCCGTTCTCGTCGCGTGTGAATTCGTCGAACAGCTGTTGTTCGGTGAAGCGTCGGCGGTACTCCTCCTCTGTGCCGAACGATTCCGGAATCTCGAATGTCGGCATGATGGGCGCGTGGTCGATGGAGTAAAATTCCACCTGATCGCAGATGTCGACAGTCGTCGCCATCGCCTGTGGATCGCTTTCGCCGAAAATCGCAACCATTTCGGCTGTGGTTTTCAGCCATTCCTGCTTGGAGTAGAGCATGCGTTTCGGGTCATCCAAGTCTTTGCCCGTCGAGAGGCAAATCAGTCGGTCGTGAGCCTCGGCATTGTCTTCGTCGACGAAATGAACGTCGTTCGTACAAATCGTACGGACATTGTGCTTTTCAGCCAGCTTGCGCAGATGTTCGTTGACCTTGAGCTGCATGGGGTAGGCCTCGTGATTGGCCCGTTCGACGGTCGCCTTGTGAAGCTGAAGTTCCAGATAGTAATCATCTCCGAACAGATTTTTGTGCCAGCGAATGGCTTCTTCCGCCTTGTCGAAATCGTCGGCCGTAATAGCGCGCGGCACTTCGCCGGCCAGACAGGCCGAACAACATATCAATCCTTCGTGATGCTTTTCCAACTCCGCATGATCGGTACGGGGGCGCATATAAAAACCCTCCGTCCATGCTTTGGAGACGATTTTTATCAGATTGTGGTACCCTGTCAGATTCTTGGCCAGCAGAATCAGGTGGTAGCCACCCTGATCGGGTTTGCCCTCCTTGTCCTGCAATCGGCGACGTGCGACATAGACTTCGCATCCGATAATGGGTTTGAAATCGGGTATAGCTTCGAGGTCGGCGATCTTTTTCCGGCCGACCGCCGCATCGAACCCGAACTCCTTGTCCATTTGGGCGAGTTCATCCGCTCGCTCCTTGAGTTTGGCGTATTGTTCTGCCGTGTCAAGCGATTCGGTTTTGCGCTTTTCCAATTCGCCCAACTGTTTTTCTAGCTCTGCCGCATAGCCTTTCGGATCAGGGCTTTCGGCCAAAAGTTTCTCCAACGCGTCGAACGACTTGCGGAGCGATTTGATTTTGTCGTGCCGTTTGTCGTTGATTTTCTTGACATAGTTGTAGAACTCCTTGACACCGAACATACTGCCGTGGTCGGTCAGAGCGATACCCGGTTGACCGTCAGCTACGGCTTTATCGACCAGTTTCTGGATGCTGGCCTGACCATCGAGTATGGAATACTGGCTGTGTACGTGCAGATGGACGAATCGGGACATAGTTGTTGAATGATCGTGGCGTTACAGTGAACAAAGATAGTGTATTTTGCGCGAAAAATCCGGCACGACGCTTGCAATTTATCAACAAAATGCTGAACTGCGAAACTGCACGAATCATGGAAAAAGATACATTGGTTGTATTGGCGGCCTATAACTCCGAGACAGAGGCCGAAATCGATAAAACGAAACTCGAAAGCGCTGGTATCTGGGCGATGATACGAAACGAATACATGTCGACATTCTATCCGACGGGCGCTTTACCGGCCGAACTGGTCGTGCGAAGTTCGGATTTGGCGAAAGCCCGGAAACTTTTGCCGGAACAATAAAAGGGTGCGCCGGTGTGCACCCTTTTATCGGAAAATTGCGGTTCTATTTTTCGACCGTCACTTTTTCGGCTTCCGATTCAAAAAAATCGGGTTTGTTGCGGCGGATGAAATCGGTTACATCTGTCAATGCCTCAGCGAATTTCGAAAAATCCTCCTTGTACAGAAAAATCTTGTGACGGTCGTATTGACTGCTTCCGTCGGCCGCGGTCATCTTGCGGCTTTCGGTGATCGTCAGAAAATAGTCGTCTGCCCGGGTTGCGCGCACGTCGAAAAAGTAGGTTCTTCGACCTGCCTTGACCGCTTTGCTTAGAATTTGCTCGCCGTACTCTTCGTTCTCACGGCGAGACGTCGCATGGTGTAACATCTTTCGGAAAAAAATTTCAGGTTCGTTTTTAGGTATTACGAATATAGCGAATTTTCTCCGAATTGCAAAATCTTTTCTGCTTCAACCTCGATTTTCGAGCAGCGGTTCGCCTTGCTGCTCCCAGTTTCCGAGTACTTCGAGTGCTCGTCTGAACGGTTCGTCGTGTGTACGATTGACCACCCGATAAAAACATTCGGTTCCGAAAAGACGTTGGGCGATAAGGGCTTTCAGCTGCATGCGCAGCAGCGGTGCCGATACGTCCATCGCTTCCGCGTCCCGTTCGACCGCGTGTTTGTCGCCCAAATTCGCCAGTTTGTCTAATTGTGCGTCGCTAATCGTGAATTTGCGATCGAAATGTTCGAATGTGGGGTAGTTCCGTTCCAGCCGGGTTCGCTCGCGGTCGAGGAAGTTTACGACATATTCGTTTACCACGCCTCGGCGAATCAATGCTGCATGATAGTCCGTGAATCCGGTCGTGTCATCAGCTATCCGAACATCAGGACGGATGCCGCCTCCGCCATAAACCATCCGACCTGTGCGAAGCGTGCGGTAGGCCGGAGCTGCTGCATCGAGGGAGTCTTGTGCTATATCGTCGGAATGCCGTAAATGATTTTGATAATATTCTTGGCGTTTTCCCTTTTTGTAAGGGCGCTGGATGATACGCCCCGATGGTGTGTGATAACGGGCGATCGTGATGCGGACAGCCGAGCCGTCGCCGAGTTCGATTTGTCGCTGAACCAGCCCCTTGCCGAAACTCGAACGCCCGATGACAATACCTCGGTCCCAGTCTTGTATTGCTCCGGCCACGATTTCCGATGCGGAGGCCGATGATTCGTCGATCAACACGACCAAGCGTACGTCGCATGCTTCACCATCCTGTTCCATACGGAACGTCTTCGGTGGGACGGCCCGTCCTTCGGTCGACACGATGGTTGCATCGCGGGGCAGGAAAAATCCGGCCAGCCCGACCGCCTGTTCCAACAATCCGCCGCTGTTGCCCCGCAGGTCGAGTATCAACCCGCGTAGAGGCCCCAATTTTTCGTATCCGCTTCTGAACTCCGACAGCGTGGTGCGACCAAATCGGTTGATTTTGATGTAACCGATGCTGTCCGTTGCAAGATAGGCCGCATCGACCGTATTGAGCGGGATTTTATCGCGAACCACGGCGAAATGCAGTTTGTCCGCCACACCGGGACGAACGATATCTAATTCCACGTGTGAACCGGTCTTGCCGCGCAGGTGTTTGGGAATATCCGCCGTGCGGAAACCTACGGCGTCGACCGTATCGATGCGTACGATACGGTCATTCGGGCGGATGCCGACATGCTCGGCTGGACCTCCGGCAATAGTGTTGACCACGTGGATGGTATCGCGCAGTACCGAAAACTCGATACCGATGCCACTGAATCCGCCTTCGAAACTGGCGACTACGCTCCGCATCTCATCAGCATCGATATAGGCCGAATGGGGGTCGAGTTCTTCGAGCATTCCCCGAATGGCCTCCTCGGTGAGCGGGGCCATATCTACCTCATCGACATAGAGTTCCGCCAACTTCCGGTACACCGACAGTAACTTCTGAATTTGAACGGCATCCGCCGCGCGCTGCGCAAGCAGCGGCGACAGCGAAAATATGGTAAAGAGAATAAGGAGCAGTTTGCGTAAATGACGGTGCATGGTGTATCGATTTTTCAAGACCCGTTTCTTCTTGCAAAAAGTTCTCCGCAATGGGTTTTATTCGTTCCAAATGCGCCAAGAAGCCACAGCTTGGGCCCGGAACATCGTTTCGCCGTTTTGGATGTGGGCGCCACGTTGTTGCCCGTAGTCGAGAAAACGGGTCAAGGGCGGATTGTAGACCAGATCGAGCAGGTAGTGCCGAGGGGTCAGATAGGCGTAAGGGATACGTGGAACCTCGTAGACCGCAGGAAAAGTGCCGACAGGTGTTGCGTTGATAATCAATAGACTGCGTTCGACTACTTCACACGGCAGGTTATCATAGGTATAATTGCCTTTCGCTGCATCGCGGGATACAAGCGAATAGGTGATGCTGCGTTCTGCAAGTGCATATTGCACGGCCTGCGAGGCGCCGCCCGTACCCAATACGAGCGCTTCTTCGGGTTCGTCGCCTTGCAGAAGTTCGTCGAATGCGCTCCGCAGTCCGATGATGTCAGTGTTGTGTCCGACGAGTGTTCCGTCGGGCATTCGCCGGATGCAGTTGACCGCACCGATGTTTTGTGCTTCGAACGACAGCCGGTCGAGCAACGGAATGACGGCCTGCTTGTAGGGAATGGTCACGTTCACTCCGCAGAGATCGGGATGCAGTCGGAGCAACTCGGGAAAATCGTCGATCGAATTCAATTCGTATTGGGCATAAGCATGGCCGACTAATTTTTCGTCGGCGAACTTCGCCGTGAAATAGGCTGCCGATGCCGAATGACCGAGCGGTCGGCCGATGATTCCGAATTGTCGCATGGTTATTTTTTGTGTTTGTCGGCGAGGATGCGGGCCGTCGTCTCGATAGCGTAAATCGAGGCGAATCCGAGCAGGCAGAGCACGATGGCCGGCAATAGATGGGCATCCTGACCGGTCAATGCTTCGAAGCGGTTCGGCGTGATGTTGTGTTCGATGAGCGGCATCGTCTTACCGTGGCTATCGACGAATGTCTCAACGGCCTCTTTCCACGGCCATACCTTATTGAGTGAACCGATCATGAACCCCATTAGTACGGCGATCGTGCAGTCGTGCCAGTGTTTGAGCAGCCACGAAAGCAGATGCGAAAAGGAAACGATACCCGCAACGGCCCCGACTGCGAAAATCAGAATGACCGGCAGATTCAGTTCGCCGATTGCTGTCATGATGTATTGGTATTTTCCGAGCAGGAGCAGAATGAACGCACCCGAAATGCCGGGCAGGATCATGGCGCAGATGGCAATCGCTCCGGCCAGTAAGATGAACCACCACGTCTCGGGCGTTTGGGCCGGTGAAGCTACGGTAATCCACCATGCGACACCGATTCCGACCAGCATCGATGCGACGGTCGGAATCGTCCAACGCTCGATTTGACGAGCCACCAATAGTGCCGAAGCGATAATCAGTCCGAAGAAGAACGACCATATTTCGATGGGGTGGTTGGCGAGCAGCCATGTCATCAGTCGGGCCAGCGAAAAGATCGCAATGCCGATACCGAGCAGCACGGGCAGCAGAAACGCACCGTTGATATGTTGCCACAATTCGCGGAAACGGCCTCGGCAGAGCAACCGCAAGGCGGTCAGATCGACCTGCCGGATGGATTCGATCAGTTCCTCGTAGATACCTGAAATGAAAGCGATCGTGCCTCCCGACACTCCGGGAACCACGTCGGCCATGCCCATGGCGCATCCTTTGAGCGCCAGCAACAGAGAACGGGAAAATTGCATCTTTCTGTGCGATTTTCTGCAAAGATAGTGCAAGCCGCTTGCAGAACCAAACGAAGTTTACACTATCTTTGCAAAAATTTGCCGTTGCCGCACGGCAGTACAGGGAAATATAATATTGATATTGAGAAATATGGCAGACGAAAAAATCATCTTCTCGATGGTGGGCGTTTCGAAGACGTTTTCCAACCAGAAAAAGGTGCTCAACGACATTTATCTTTCGTTCTTCTACGGGGCGAAGATCGGCATTATCGGTCTGAACGGAGCCGGTAAATCGACGCTCATGAAGATTATCGCAGGTATCGACAAGAATTATCAAGGCGAAGTGGTTTTCGCTCCCGGGTACTCGGTCGGTTATCTGGAACAGGAGCCGAAGTTGGATGATTCGAAAACGGTCCGTGAGGTCGTCGAGGAAGGATGCGCTGCTACGGTCGCGCTGCTGAAAGAGTACGAGCAAATCAACGAGAAACTCTGTGAACCGATGTCCGACGACGAAATGGCACGTCTTATCGAACGACAGGGGGAACTCTACGAGCAGATCGACCATGTGAACGGCTGGGAACTCGATACGGTGCTTGACCGTGCGATGGATGCGCTGCGCTGTCCCGATGGAGATCAGAGCATCAAGGTTCTTTCAGGCGGCGAACGCCGTCGGGTGGCTTTGTGCCGGTTGCTGTTGCAGCAGCCCGATGTGCTGTTGTTGGACGAGCCGACGAACCACTTGGATGCTGAGTCCATCGATTGGTTGGAGCAGCACTTGCAACAATATAAAGGTACAGTTATCGCCGTAACGCACGACCGTTATTTTCTCGATCATGTGGCCGGATGGATTTTGGAACTCGACCGCGGCGAGGGGATTCCGTGGAAAGGCAACTATTCGGGGTGGCTGGAGCAGAAAACTGCCCGCATGGCGATGGAGGAGAAACAGGAGTCGAAACGCCGCAAGACGCTTGAGCGCGAATTGGAGTGGGTGCGGATGTCGCCCTCGGGGCGTCATGCCAAGTCGAAAGCCCGCTTGTCGGCTTACGACAAGATGATGAACGAGGATGCCAAACAGCAGGAGGAAAAGTTGGAGATTTTCATCCCCAACGGTCCGCGATTGGGCGATGTGGTCATCGAGGCGCATGATGTGAAAAAGGCGTTCGGCGATCGCGTGCTTTACGAACATCTCGATTTCTCGTTGCCCCCTGCTGGTATCGTTGGTGTCATCGGCCCCAACGGAACGGGTAAAACGACCCTTTTCCGGATGATTATGGGATTGGAAGAACCTACCGAGGGTTCGTTCAAGGTCGGTTCTACTGTTAAACTGGCCTATGTCGATCAGCAGCATAAGTCCATTGATCCCGAGAAGACGGTTTTCGAAGTGATTTCGGGCGGTACCGATTTGATTATGTTGGGCAATCGCCAAGTCAACGCTCGAGCTTATGTTGCACGGTTCAATTTTTCGGGGGCCGACCAAGAGAAGAAATGCGGAATGCTTTCGGGCGGCGAACGCAACCGTCTGCACTTGGCGTTGGCGCTGAAAGAGGAAGGTAATGTGTTGCTTCTGGACGAACCGACCAACGATATCGATGTCAATACGTTGCGGGCACTCGAGGAGGGCCTGAACAATTTCGCGGGATGTGCTGTCGTGATATCCCACGACCGTTGGTTCCTCGACCGCATCGCTACGCACATCCTTTCATTCGAGGGCGATTCGAAAGTCGTTTTCTATCAAGGCTCGTACAGCGAATACGAGGAGTGGAAGCGTGCACAGGGGCTCGATATGGAGCCGCACCGCGTGAGATACAAAAAGTTGTTGGCCGATTGATTCACCTCATTACGGATTCATTCTGCCGCCCGTAAGAACGTCAAGCGGGTATTAATAAAATTCATAAAAATGGCACAGAAACCTACGATTCCCAAAGGTACGCGCGACTTTTCTCCTGCGGAGATGATGCGTCGCCAATATATTTTCGATACGATTAAAGGCGTATTCCGAACCTACGGCTTTGCGCCGCTCGAAACGCCAGCTATGGAAAATCTGTCGACCTTGCTCGGCAAATATGGTGACGAAGGGGATAAATTGCTGTTCAAGATTCTCAATTCGGGTGATTATGCCGTCGGTCTGACCGACGATGAGGTGCGCCGTTTCTCGAAAATCAGCGAAAAGGGATTGCGCTATGACCTGACCGTCCCGTTCGCCCGTTATGTTGTTCAGCATCAGAATGAATTGTCGTTCCCGTTCAAACGTTACCAGATCCAGCCCGTCTGGCGGGCCGACCGACCGCAAAAGGGTCGTTACCGTGAATTTTATCAATGCGACGTCGATGTGATCGGCACACGGTCGTTGTTGTGCGAGGTTGAATTGATCGAAATCGTCGAGCGGGTTTTCCGTGCTCTGGGTATTCGCGTAGTACTTAAGATGAACAACCGTAAGATTCTGTGCGGCATTGCGGAAGCCATCGGCTATGCGGATAAGATGATGGACATCACGGTCGCTATCGACAAATTGGACAAAATCGGGTTGGATAATGTCAAGGCCGAATTGCTCGAACGCGGATTGACGCAGGATGCTATCGACAGATTGCAACCGATACTTGAGCTGACTGGTAGCAATATGCAGAAATTGGATAAATTGAGCACTTTGCTTGCCGGATCCGAAGTGGGTATGCTTGGCATCGAAGAGATGCGTACATTGTTCGGTTATCTTGATCGCGAGCGAATCGATTTACCTGTCGAGTTGGATTTGTCGCTGGCGCGTGGATTAAACTACTATACCGGCGCAATTTTCGAGGTCAAGGCGCTCGATTTCGCGATAGGTTCTATCTGCGGCGGTGGACGCTACGATGACTTGACTGGTATTTTCGGTTTGAAAGGTCTTTCGGGTGTCGGCATTTCATTCGGAGCCGACCGTATCTACGATGTGATGTGTGCGTTGGAGCTCTTCCCTGCGTCGGTGAATTGCTCGACACAGGTACTCTTTGTTAATCTCGGCAGCGACGAAGAGACCGCAGTGCTTCCGATGTTGCGGGATCTGCGCGATGCGGGTGTCGCTGCCGAAATTTATCCCGAAAGCGGCAAGATGAAGAAACAGATGGAATATGCCAATCGGCGGGCCATTCCCTATGTGGTCATTGTCGGTTCCGAGGAGTTGGCATCCGGTGCAGCGACCGTAAAGAATATGCAGACCGGCGAACAACGGCAGGTGTCGTTTGACGAATTGAGTGAAGCTGTTTTCAGTTGTTGATTCCGTAAACCTTTGAAGAAACACCCCTGCGGCAAAAAAATGCGGTAGGGGTGTTTTCGTGACTGACAAGTATTTAATAGTTTTCTTTCTTGGGCTCGAAATAGGCTTGTTCGTGTAAGCAAGCAGGGCAGACTTTCGGCGCCTCATCGGCCAAACAGACATATCCGCAATTCCGGCATTGCCACCAGATTTTGCCGTCGCGTTTGAAGAAGTCGCCGCCGGTCAGATGGCTCAGCAATTTTAGATAACGGCTTTCGTGCTCGGCTTCGACCGTAGCAATCATCTTGAATGCCACCGCTACTTGGGGGAACCCTTCTTCTTCGGCGATTTTGCTGAAATCGCGGTACAGCACGTCCCATTCTTCGCGTTCGCCCTGTGCTGCTGCCAGCAGATTTTCCTGCGTTGTGCCGATCGGCCCCGTAGGATAGGCTGCCGTAATCGTTACTTCGCCTCCTTCAAGGAATTTGAAAAAACGTTTTGCGTGTTCCTTCTCTTGGTCGGCTGTCTCCATGAAGACCCCTGCGATCTGTTCGAAACCCTCTTTTTTCGCTTGGCTGGCGAAAAACGTGTAACGGGTGCGTGCCTGACTCTCTCCGGCGAAAGCTTTCAGCAGATTCTGCTCGGTGCGAGTGCCTTTGATGCTTTTTTCCATAGGACTGATAATTATTTGTTCGGAATGTTTATGAACAGACAAGTATCAAGAATAAGGACGAATTTCGCGATTTCGGTATGATAGGGCTATTCCGATTATCAATAAATCCTTCCGGACGATTCGAGAAGTTCTGCTGCGTCGGTGCGAAAGGTCGTATATGCGTCCGACAGTTCCATCGTGTCGGCAACATCGACCGGCAGGATCCGATAATCCGGAAGCGCTACCCAAACGGGAATTGCTTCGGACGCATAGGTGATGTGACCGTCGGGATGGAGTGTCAAGGTGATTTCCGCCATCAGGCCGCCGTCGCAGTAGCGTTTTCGCTGATTCGACACGAAATTGCCGAGCGAGTAGAACACCGCATGGGTCGAATCGGCTTCATATGGCTGGACGACGTGGGGATGGCTGCCGATAATTAAGTCGGCGCCTGCCTGTCGCAGGTTGCGGGCGATGGTTCGTTGGGTTTTATTCGGTTTGCGTTCATATTCATTGCCCCAATGGATGCAGACCGCCACGCATCGGGCTCCTCGACGGCGGGCCTCGGCGATGTCGGTCGCCATGCGCACGGTGTCGATGAAGTTGACCTCGGTCCCTTGCGGCACAGGGATTTCGTTAGTCGAATAGCTGTAATTCAGCAATGCAATCGGAATATTCCGGCGGGTGAGCAGGAGCGGATGACGCATTGTCCGATCGTGGTTGTCAGTAAACACGCCTGTTCGGAGGATACCGCAACTGTCCAGCACTTCGGCGGTCGTGCGGATCCCGATTGTGCCGCCGTCGCAACAATGGTTGTTGGCCATGACGGCTACATCGATACCAGCTTTGTGCAGGGCCTCGGCGAGTGCGATCGGCGACCGGAAGCAGGGATATCCCGAATAGTTCTCGGAGCGTGTCAGCGTGGTTTCCAAGTTGACGACAACCAGATCGGTGCTGTCGAAACGGGGACGCAGGGCCGCAAATACGGACGAATAGTCGAATCCTTCACTGGTGCGTGCGGCCACGACTTGTGGCATGTGCTGCATCACGTCGCCTGCGAACAACATGCGGACTTGCACGGGCTTGGGAATGTAGGGTTCCGATGCCCGGCGACGCGGTACCGTACAACAGAGGAGAAGCAATAGCACGGCTGCCGTATATCGGATGGATGTCATGGCTCAAACGGATTAGGATTTCCGGCGGCGTTTCGGATTGGCAGGGAACCAACCTTTTGCGACACGTTTGCGTTGTGCGAACAGTTCGCCGATGCTCCAAAACGACGAAGCACTCCACACGGCCAGTAAGGTCGACCAAAGGATGTCATGCACAGCGATCGACCCGATGGCTGCGGCGATGCCCATTACGAGAAATACCCACCAGCAACCGACGCCGAAATGGTATTCACCTTTTATAACCAGCGGATGAAACAGTCCGATAATTAGAAAAGTGGCGATTCCGATCGCCAATCCGGTCAGGTTATATTCCGTCAGCCATTCCATAGAAGCGTGTGTTATCGGGCGATGCGTCCTGTGACGGGGCCCGTGGCCAGTTGTTCGATTTCTGCAGTCGTAAAACGGCTGTAATCACCCGGTACGGTGTTCTTCAAGGCGCATGCTGCGGCTCCGAAGTCCAACGCATATTGCGCATCGCCCGGACGGGCCGCCATGCCGTAAATCATGCCGCCAACGAAAGCGTCGCCCACGCCTACGCAATCCACTACGCGGTCGATGTCGTAAACGCGGGTCAGATGGAGTTTTTCATCGGTGTAGAGCGTGCCGGATATGAGATGATGGTTGGCGCTCAGTTCGTTGCGCAGGGCGAAGACCACGGCGCGACAATTCGGGAACCGAGCTGAAACCGCAACGGCTGCAGCTTCGTATCCGGCAGCATCGAGCCGATAGGCTGCGTCTTGTGCTTCGAATTTCGGGAACTGGATGCCGAGTGCTTTGTCGTATTCGCCCTCGGTGCCGAACAGAATGTCGCATTGTTCCATCAGCGGTGGCAATACTTCGTCGATGCTTTTGCCATATTGCCATAGATTTTTCCGGTAATTGATGTCGCAGGAGATGGTCAGTCCGTGCCGACGGGCAGCAGTAATCGCTTCGGCACATACGGCAGCCGTGCTGGCGCTTACTGCAGCGGCGATGCCCGACCAATGGAACCACGCCGCATCGCGGAAAATCGTTTCCCAATCGAGTTGTCCCGGGCGCAAGGTGTCGAATGACGAACCAGCCCGGTCATACACGACCGTCGAAGCCCGCAAAGCGACCGTTTTTTCCATATAGTACAGCCCGATACGATTGCCGTCGCGTCGAATGTGCGATGTGCCGACCCCGAAACTGCGCAGGTCGTCGATGCAGGCATCGGCGATGCGGTTGGCTGGAAGACAACTTACGAATTCGCTGCGCAATCCGTAGTTGGCCAGCGAAACGGCGACATTAGCTTCGCTGCCGCCGAATCCGGCCTCGAAAAGCAGCGATTGGTTGAATCGACGATAACGGGACGGAGTCAGTCGGAGCATGATTTCACCGAACGAAACGATTTTGGGCGTGTGCATAGGCTTTGTACCTCCTTGCAAAATTAGGAAATTCGATGCGAAAAATAAGAATTATTTTCAAAAACAACAAGCCTGCCGAACTTCGGCAGGCTTGTCTTCATTCGGGATGAATCCGGTTTATTTCACGATGACTTGCAGTGGGGTTTCGACCGCCGCTTTCAGTTCGTTCACATCTTCGATCCATTTGTCCATGTCGTCCACGCCGCCTTGGCTCCAGCCGGTACCGGCATAGTAGATCATCGGTTCGTCCGGACGAACGTTCTTGACTGCCAGCGCATGACCTTCCGTTTCGGGAAGAATAGCCGCTCCGTCCCAAACCACGGCTCCAAAAATATCGCCGTCACGAACGGGGTCTTTCGAGTCGGACGCCGGCTCGCAGATAGCAACCCAATCTTCGCCAGTCTCGGTCTGTTTCACGTCGTGGCGCACGAAACCGGCTGCTACCGGAAATTCCTCGAAATCGCCGGAATAAATGGATTCCATCCGGTTGAACCGTTGGTTGGCATCGAGCGTGATAATTTTCGTCAGCGCGACCGTATGCGTGTCGTCGATGGCGAACGGAGCATAAGTCAACTCAACCGACGTACGAATCGGGCCGTTGTCGAGTTTCTTGCAGGTCTGATAGTTGTGCGGCAGAAGGAGAAGTTTGCCGTCGATGAACGGCACCGATGAACCACCCCCCAGCGTCTTGCCGACCTTGTAGCAGTCCATGCCGTCGCCGTAGTTGTGGTGGTAGTCGCCTTTGGCGTACCATTCGTCGATGACCAACTTGTCCGTGCATTTCACCCAAACGTCGATCCCCGGCGTAATCAGTTTCTCGGGCGAGGTCTCCAATGCAGGGCCGTAGAGCCGATAGGCGACCTTGTTGTTCTCCCATGCATAGTCGTCGTAACGTTCGGGGACTTGGCGGCCGAATGCTTCGGCGGGATAGGCTGCGCGTATGCCCGTGCCGATTGTGAAGTGCTCGGATTCCATGCCGTCGACGTCCGCTTGGAAAATGAGGGCCTGCGGCTCGGCTTTGCCCCGAAAGAGCACCTGTGACGGAACCTGTTCGCCCTCGTCGTTGCAGACGATTACGTTTTCGGGCGTTACGCCTTTGAGCGCCGCTAATTGATCCCATGCGATTTCCACGGTTTCGTCGTCACGGTCGATGGCGGTCGGATTGGATACCTCGACTTTCAGCCCCTGCGAGCAGGCTCCCAAGCAAAAAGCCGCGGCCAAGAGGAATAATTTGTTTTTCATAACTCGTTTTATTAAGATGCGACAAAATTACGTTTTTTTTGTTCGCCGGTCAATCACCGAGGAATTATTTGCCGGTTTTTCTCTTGAATTTCCGGAAATCTTATTAATTTTACCCGATGAAATCGGGCGAACTCTATCGAATGGCAGAGTTCCGAATGCGAAAATAAACTCAAAAACAACCTGAATAGACACATGAAACACTTCAATGACGACAACTTCCTGTTGCAGACACCTGCTGCGGAGCGTCTCTACCACGAACATGCGGCTAAGATGCCGATTATCGATTACCATTGCCACTTGATTCCTGAATATGTGGCTTCCGATCACAAGTTCGAGAATCTCTCGAAAATCTGGTTGGAGGGCGACCACTACAAGTGGCGTGCGATGCGTACCAACGGTGTTGACGAACGTTACTGTACCGGCAAGGATACGACCGACTGGGAGAAATTCGAAAAGTGGGCCGAGACGGTTCCCTATACGATGCGCAATCCGTTGTATCACTGGACGCACCTCGAACTGAAAACGGCGTTCGGCGTCACGAAACTGCTGAATCCGTCGACAGCCAGGGAGATTTACGATTACTGTACGGACCTGCTTCAGAAACCCGAATACCATGCCCGCGGGCTGATGCAGCACTATCACGTCGAGACAGTCTGCACGACGGATGATCCCGTCGATTCGCTCGAACATCATATCAAGGTGGCGAAAGACGGTTTCGCTGTGAAGATGTTGCCGACGTGGCGTCCTGATAAGGCGATGGCCGTGGAGAATCCGGCCAACTTCCGTGCATATATCGAGAAGTTGTCGGCTGTTTCGGGCGTGACCATCACGAAATACACCGACGTCATCGACGCTTTGCGCGTCCGTCACAAGTTCTTCGAGTCGGTCGGCTGCCGCTTGTCCGACCACGGCATCGAGGAGTTCTACGCCGAGGATTACACCCAGTCGGAAATCGATGCTATCTTTAATAAAGTATATGGCGGCCAGAATCTGACGCACGAGGAGATTCTGAAGTACAAGACCGCCATGATGGTCGAATTCGCCATCATGGACTGGGAGACGGGCTGGACACAGCAGTTCCACTACGGAGCTATCCGCGACAACAATTCACGCATGTTCAAACAGTTGGGCCCCGATACCGGCTTCGACTCCATCGGCGACTTCACCGTGGGTAAGAAGATGTCGAAATTCTTCGACCTGCTCGATCGCAACGACAAATTGACGAAGACCATCATCTACAACCTCAATCCGCGTGACAACGAACTGGTCGCCACGATGCTCGGCAACTTCCAAGACGGACGCTACGGTGCTGGCAAGATTCAGTTCGGTTCGGGCTGGTGGTTCCTCGATCAGAAAGACGGTATGGAAAAACAGATGAATGCGCTTTCGACGCTCGGTCTGTTGAGCCGTTTCGTCGGCATGCTTACCGACTCTCGCTCGTTCCTTTCGTATCCGCGTCACGAGTATTTCCGCCGCACGCTCTGCAATCTGCTGGGCAACGATATCGAGAACGGATTGTTGCCTGCATCGGAAATCGATTTCATCGGCAAGGAGATCGTCGAGGGCATCTGCTACCGCAATGCGAAGAACTATTTCAAATTCTGATGCGATTCAAAGTATTAAACAGAAGCTAATTAAAATAACAAAAAATCAACAGAAAGATGAAAATCGTAACTTTAGGCGAAATCATGTTGCGTTTGTCCACGCCGGGCAATACGCGTTTCGTGCAGTCGGATTCGTTCGATGTCGTTTACGGCGGTGGTGAAGCCAATGTAGCGGTCAGCTGTGCCAACTACGGCCACGATGCTTATTTCGTATCCAAACTTCCGAAACACGAAATCGGTCAGTCGGCTGTCAATGCGCTGCGCAAATACGGTGTCAAAACTGATTTCATCGCCCGTGGCGGCGATCGCGTCGGCATTTACTATTTGGAGACCGGCGCTTCGATGCGTCCGTCGAAAGTGATTTACGACCGTGCACATTCGGCCATTGCCGAAGCCGATCCGTCGGATTTCGACTTCGATGCTATCATGGAAGGTGCCCAGTGGTTCCACTGGTCGGGTATCACGCCTGCGATTTCGGACAAGGCTGCCGAGCTGACGAAACTGGCTTGCGAAGCTGCCAAACGTCACGGTGTGACTGTTTCGGTCGACCTGAACTTCCGCAAGAAGCTCTGGACGAAAGAGAAAGCACAGTCGATCATGCGTCCGTTGATGCAGTATGTCGATGTCTGCATCGGCAACGAGGAGGATGCCGAATTGTGCCTCGGATTCAAACCCGATGCAAACGTCGAGGGCGGTGAAACGAATGCAGAGGGTTACAAAGGCATTTTCAAACAGATGGCCGAAGCGTTCGGTTTCAAATACGTGATTTCGACCCTGCGCGAATCGTTCTCCGCTACGCACAATGGCTGGAAAGCGATGATCTATAACGGCAAAGAATTCTACGAATCGAAGCGTTACGACATCAATCCGATCATCGACCGTGTGGGTGGCGGCGACTCGTTTTCCGGCGGTATCATCCACGGTCTGTTGACCAAGCCGACGCAGGGCGAAGCGCTCGAATTTGCAGTTGCAGCTTCGGCTTTGAAGCACACCATTAACGGCGACTTCAACCTCGTATCGGTCGAGGAGGTCGAGAGCTTGGCCGGCGGCAATGCGAACGGACGCGTGCAACGATAAATAAATCGATTCAAGAACAAGATTATGGCAAAATTCGATAAAATCGCCGTACTGAAGAAAATCGGCGATACCGGTATGGTTCCGGTTTTTTATCACAAGGATGTAGAGGTCGCCAAGAAGGTCGTAAAGGCTTGTTACGAAGGCGGTGTCCGTGCGTTCGAGTTCACCAATCGCGGTGATTTCGCACACGAGATTTTCGGCCAGCTTGTCAAGTGGGCCGATAAGGAGTGCCCCGAACTGGCGCTCGGTATCGGTTCGGTCGTCGATGCTCCGACGGCGGCGCTTTATATCCAGTTGGGCGCTAACTTCGTCGTGGGTCCGTTGTTCAATCCCGAAATCGCTCCGGTCTGCAATCGTCGCCTCGTTCCGTATTGCCCGGGATGCGGTACAGTTTCCGAAATCGGTAAGGCACAGGAGTTGGGTTGCGATTTGACGAAGCTATTCCCGGGTGACGTCTACGGCCCCAACATGGTCAAGGGGTTGATGGCTCCTTGCCCATGGTCGAAAATCATGGTTACGGGCGGCGTGTCGCCCGACCGTGAAAATCTGACTTCGTGGTTCAAGGCTGGTGTCTATTGTGTGGGCATGGGTTCGAAATTGTTCCCGAAAGACCGTGTGGCTGCCGAAGACTGGGCATACGTGACGGACAAGTGTAAGGAATGCTTGGACATCATCGCTGAGCTACGCAAATAAATCGATATCGTACCCGCTTGCTGTCGAGTAAGCGGGTGCAATTGAATTTTTTTAACCGAATAACCAAATAAATTTCAATAATGACAAATACCAAATCAACCTCTGCACAGTTGATGACCAACTGGCGTTGGTGGATGTGCGTGCTGCTGTTCGTTGCCACTACCGTCAACTACATGGACCGTCAAGTGCTGTCGCTCACGTGGAAAGACTTCATCGCGCCCGAATTCCATTGGACGGATGCCGATTATGGTACCATTACCGCTGTTTTCTCGATTTTCTATGCCGTTTGTATGCTTTTCGCAGGCCGTTTCGTCGATTGGATGGGTACGAAGAAAGGTTATCTTTGGGCGATCGGCGTATGGTCTGCAGGTGCTTGCGTACACGCAGCTTGCGGTTGGGCTACGGTGCATATCGAAGGCTATGGCTCGGTGACGGCTATGACTGCCGTAGAGAGCGGTTCGGCTGCTGCATTGGCTATTGCCTCTACGAGCGTTTGGCTCTTCTTGGCTGCCCGTTGTATCTTGGCGCTCGGTGAAGCTGGTAACTTCCCCGCAGCCATTAAGGTGACGGCCGAATATTTCCCCAAGAAAGACCGTGCGTTCGCTACGTCGATTTTCAATGCCGGTGCATCGGTCGGTGCGCTGGTTGCACCCGCAACCATTCCGCTGTTGGCTCAATATTTCAAGGATAAAGGCATCGGTGGCGGTTGGGAAATGGCGTTTCTGATTATCGGTGCTTTGGGTTTCCTTTGGATGGGTTTCTGGCTCTTCATGTACGACAAACCTGAGAAATCGAACCATGTCAACGCTGCTGAATTGGAGTATATTCATCAAGACGACGCCATTGAGGAGACGGGAGCTAAGACGGACGCAACGGCTGAAAAGACGATTCCTTTCTGGCAGTGCTTCACTTATCGTCAGACTTGGTCGTTCATCGTCGGTAAGTTCTTCACCGATGGTGTGTGGTGGTTCTATCTGTTCTGGGCTCCTGCCTATTTCTCCGACCAATACGGTTACTCGTCCAGCTCGAGCATGGGTATCGCGCTGATATTTACTCTTTATGCAATTGTTACCGTATTGTCGATTTTCGGTGGTTACTTGCCAAAATTGTTCGTCGATAAGAAAGGAATGAATCCTTATGCCGGTCGTATGTTGGCTATGTTGATTTTCGCATTCCTGCCGTTGCCTGCTCTGTTTGCCCAGAGTGCCGGTACGGTGTCGGTTTGGTGGCCTGCTATCATCATCGGTCTGGCCGGTGCCGGACACCAAGCATGGTCGGCTAACTTGTTCTCGACTATCGGCGACATGTTCCCCAAATCGGCTATTGCAACCATTACCGGTATTGGTGGTATGGCCGGCGGCGTAGGTTCGTATCTTATCAACAAGGGTGCCGGGGCATTGTTTACCCACTCGGAGCAGATGGGCGCAGCGTTCCAGTTCTTCGGGTTCGAGGGTAAGCAGGCAGGTTACATGATTATCTTCTGCATCTGCGCCGTCGCTTATTTGGTGGCTTGGATGATTATGAAAACATTGGTGCCGAAGTATAAGCCCATCGTTTTGAAATAATCCGAAAACATTCCATTCGTTATGATTAAAGAACTCAATAAAAACACAGTTGCGAAGACCGAACGGCCCGTCAAGATTCTGCAATTCGGTGAAGGTAACTTCCTCCGTGCGTTCGTTGATTGGCAAATCGACATCGCCAATGAAAAAGGCGTGATGGATGCTGGTGTGGCTATTTGTCAACCCATCCTTGATCCCGAACACAAGGTGCTGGGGATGATTGACTTGCTGCACAAACAGGACAATCTCTATCATGTCTATCTGGAAGGCATTGAGAACAAACAACCCAAGAAGGACATCCGTTTGGTTAAGAGTGTGATGGATTCGTTCAATCCGTACATTGATTACGAAAAGTACGAGCACTATTTCCTCTCGCCCGAACTGAAAATCACCATCTCGAATACGACCGAGGCAGGTATCCGTTACGAGGAGGGTGACGATTTGAATGCCCGTCCGCCGAAATCGTATCCGGCCAAGATGACGGCGCTGCTTTACAAGCGTTTCAAGCACTTTAACGGCGACCCGACGAAAGGTCTTTGCATCATCTGCTGCGAGTTGATCGAGAACAACGGCTCGACGTTGCATGAATACGTCATCAAGCATGCGCAGTACCACAAATTGGGGCAGGATTTCATCGATTGGGTCGAGCAAAACTGCCATTTCTGCGATACGTTGGTCGATCGTATTGTTCCGGGCTTCCCGCGCGACACGATCAACGAAATCAAAGAAGAAATCGGTTTCGATGACAACCTCGTTGTCAAGGCTGAGTTCTATCATCTGTGGGCCATCGGCGGTGCAGGCTACAAGGAGGTGATGAAAGAGCTGCCGTTGGACAAGGCCGGTTTGCACGTTATCTTCATGCCCTCCATCAAGCAGTTCCGCGACAAGAAAGTGCGCATTCTGAACGGTTCGCACACCGGTATGGTGCCCATCGCGCTGCGCATGGGCTGCGAGACGGTGATGGACGCTTTCAACACGCCTGACATCGAGAAATTCATCAACGACATGGTTGCCGAAGAGGTCATCCCGATGATCGAAGAAGATCAAACCGAGTTGAAGCAGTTCGCCGCCGATATTTTGGAGCGTTTCTACAATCCGTTCATCAAGCACATGTTGAAGTCCATTTCGCTCAATTCGCTGTCGAAATGGGAGGCCCGCAACTATCCGACCGTCAAGGACAACTGGTTCAAAGCACATAAACTGGCGCAGCACGAATGCTTCACGTTCGCCGCGTTGATGAGCCTTTACAGCCCGAAAAGCGGTTTCGAACCTGACGATACGCAGGAGTTCGTGGAATATATCCGCAAGAACTGGGATTCGCAGGATATGGATGCTACGATTTCGAAAATCGTCAAGGAGAGCGGTATTTTCACGGTTGACTTCTCCGAGGTCCCGGGCTTCGTTTCGGCTGTTGCCAGCTACGTTCGCGACATTGAGGAACTCGGTATGGCCGCTGCATTGAAGAAATTTCTGAATAAGTAAATTGTAACTGTCGATGGGGTGGGGCGGGCTTTTCGGTGAAAAGCGAACTCCACCCCTTTTTTATTATGGAACGTATGAAACGATTTTTGAAAATCAATGCGGCGGACAATGTGGCTGTAGCGCTGGCTGACGATTTGCATAAAGGCGATACCATCGATGTCGATGGTGTGAAAGTCACGTTGCAGGAGGATATTCAGCGCGGGCACAAGGTGGCTTTGCGCGACATCGCCGAGGGTGAAAACGTCATCAAGTACGGTTATCCCATCGGCCATGCCACGACTGCCATTCCGCAGGGCGGGTGGATTCATTCGCACAATCTGAAAACCAATCTGCGTGACGATTTGGAATACACCTATTCGCCCAAAGTCTACGACATTCCTGTCACTAAAACCGACCGCAAGGTGATGGGCTATCTGCGTAAGAACGATACGATGGGTATCCGCAATGAGTTGTGGATCGTACCGTCGGTCGGATGCGTCAACGGACAGGCACAGGCAATTGCTGCTCGCGTGAAAGCCGAATGCGATTGCTCGCATCTCGACGATGTGCGCGTCTACACGCATAATTACGGATGTTCTCAGCTGGGCGATGACCATGCAAACACACAAAAAGCGTTGGCTGCTCTGATTAAGCATCCCAATGCAGGCGCTGTGTTGGTATTGGGTCTCGGATGCGAAAACAACCAAGTTTCGGCACTCAAAGAGGTTATCGGCGAATGGGACGACGAGCGTGTGAAATTTCTGATTGCCCAAGAGGTCGAGGATGAAATCGAGGTCGGATTCGAGATTTGCCGTGATTTGGTCGAGAAAACGAAGCAGGACAAACGGCAGCCGTTGCCGTTATCCTATCTGCGCGTCGGTTTGAAATGCGGCGGTTCAGACGGATTTTCGGGCATCACAGCCAATCCGTTGGCCGGTCTTTTCTCCGACTGGTTGATTGCACAGGGCGGTACGACTGTCCTGACCGAGGTTCCCGAGATGTTCGGTGCCGAAACGATTCTGATGGATCGCGCTACCGACCGCAAGGTATTCGATCAAACGGTTTGTCTCATCAACGATTTCAAGGGCTATTTCCGCAAATACGACCAGCCGATTTACGAAAATCCGTCGCCCGGTAACAAGAAAGGCGGTATTACGACGCTGGAGGAGAAATCGTTGGGCTGCGTACAGAAAGGCGGTGCCCAGCAAGTCGTCGATGTGTTGAAATATGCACAACCGATCGTCAAGCAAGGGCTTAACCTTTTGCAGGCCCCCGGCAACGACCTTGTTGCTGCGTCGGCGTTGGCCTTGTCGGGTTGTCAGTTGGTGTTGTTCACCACGGGCCGCGGCACGCCGTTCGGTTCGTTTGTGCCGACGATGAAGATTTCGACCAACACACAGTTGTCGAAATTCAAATCCAACTGGATCGACTTCAATGCCGGCTCGCTTGTCGAAGACGAGGAACCGCAGGCTGTGCTCGACCGTTTCATCGAGAAAGTGCTCGCCACGGCCGATGGCGAGCATCTGAAACACGAGCAAACGGGGTTCAAAGAGATTGCTATTTTCAAAACCGGCGTCACGCTCTAAATCCGGAGGAAATCATGAAACGATTGTTTGCGACGATTCTTTTGGTTTGTTTGGTGTTCGGGCATTCGGTCGCTCAAGGCCGCATGTATGTAGTCGATTGCAACGGAGCGGGCGATTTCGAAACCATTCAGGCTTGTTTCGATGCGTTGCCGTCCAAATCGGCCGAATGGCGTACGGTACAAATTCGTCCGGGTATCTATCGCGAAAAACTGACACTCGACGTCTATAAGGACAAGGTTGCTATTGTCGGTATGGGGGAAACGCCCGAATCGGTGCGTGTCGTCTGGAACGATTATTCCGGCAAGGTGGTCGACGGCTACGAAATGACGACCTACGATTGCTATACCTTTTCGGTGCAGGCCGATGATGTATTTTTGCAGAATCTGACTATTGCCAACGATGCCGGCCGGGTGGGGCAGGCTGTAGCTCTCGAAACGCGGGGCGACCGCATCTGGATCGACCGTTGCCGGTTGGAGGGCGATCAGGATACGTTCTTTCCGAAAAACTACGTCGCGCGAATTTGGGTGACGCACAGCTACATCGAGGGTACGACCGATTTCATTTTCGGCCCGTCGATTGTCGTTTTCGACGATTGCCATATCCACGCCAAGTCGGACAGTTTCATCACGGCAGCATCGACCACCGAACGCAACAAGTACGGGTATGTGTTCCGCGATTGCCGTGTCACGACCGACCCGCAGGTGACAAAACTCTATCTCGGACGCCCGTGGAAATCGACTGCTCGCACCGTTTGGATGCGTTGTGAACTTCCGGCCTCGATTCGCCCCGAAGGATGGCACAACTGGCGCGACCCTGCCCGCGAAAAAACGTCGTTCTATGCCGAATGGCGTTGTACGGGCACTGGCGCCGACCGAAGCGGTCGTGTGCCGTGGTCGTACGAATTGACGGACGACGAAGCTGCCGAATACACCGACGCGAAAATTTTCGCCAAAAAGACCGGCTCGGAGCAGTTCCATGACGATTGGACTCCGCTTGCAAACGAATATCTGCGGGCATTACTCGACCGTCCCGATGCTTACGGTCGTGCAGAAATCTGCGCTACTCAAACTCCTACAACCTAACTTGAAAAACGTATGAAAAAGATTTTATTCGCCAGTCTATTGTTTCTAACAACTTACGCTTCGGCGCAGGCTGTCTGGACGCCTGATCTCGGCAATGGAAAGTATAAGAACCCGATCGTCTTTGCCGATTATTCCGACCCCGATGTCATCCGCACGGGCGACGATTATTGGATGACGGCTTCGTCGTTCAATTGTGTGCCCGGTTTGCCCGTGCTGCATTCGACCGACCTTGTTAACTGGGAACTCGTCAATTATGCGCTGCCGCGCATGTACGACACGGATTTCGATGCCGCATCGCACGGCAATGGCGTGTGGGCTCCGGCAATCCGTTTCCACGACGGTTGGTATTATATCTATTGGGGCGACCCCGACCGCGGCATCTACATGGTGCGTACGCAAGATCCGCGCGGCGCCTGGTCGAAACCCGTATTGGTCAAGGCTGCCAAAGGCATCATCGACACCTGCCCGCTGTGGGACGAGGACGGTCGAGCTTATTTGGTACATGGATGGGCCGGTTCACGTGCCGGATTTAAAAGCGTGTTGAGTGTATCGGAGATGACGCCCGACGGAACGGAACTCATCGGCGAAGATGTGTTGATTTTCGACGGTCACGATGCACATCCGACGGTCGAGGGTCCGAAATTCTACAAACGGAACGGCTATTACTATGTTTTCGCTCCGGCGGGCGGTGTGAAACCCGGATGGCAAATCGTCCTGCGGTCGAAATCGCCGTGGGGACCGTATGAATGCCGCAAGGTATTGCATCAGGGTGACAGTTCGGTCCCGGGGCCGCATCAAGGCGGTTGGGTCGAGGATGTCGAAGGCAATGCGTGGTTCATTCATTTCGATGACCGTTATGCCTATGGCCGTATTCTCCATCTGCAACCGATGACGTGGCTGCCGGATGACTGGTGTATCATCGGCATAGACCGTAACAACGACGGTATCGGAGAACCGGTGGAACAATGGCAGAAACCGGCTTCGTACGTAAAAAGTACAGTAAAAACACCGGTCGAGAACGACGAGTTCGCCAGTCGCACGTTGGGGCTGCAATGGCAGTGGCACGCCAATCCGCAAACGGGCTGGTACTTCACCAATCCGACCGACGGCGAATTGCGTATGTATTGCCTGCGTAATCCCGAGGGTTGGAAGAATTTGTGGGATACACCGAATTTACTGTTGCAAAAAGTGACGGCGCCCGACTGTACTTACACGACGAAGATCGATTTCCGAGAGGCCTATGAGGGCGATCGTGGCGGATTGGTGATGATGGGCAAGGATTACGCTTTGGTCGGAGTAGAATTCCGGGACGGCAAGTTGACGCTCGTGCAGGCCGATTGCGTTCAGGCGGATAAAGGAAAGCCCGAGCAGGTCAACGCGACGGTTCCGTTCACGGGTGGGCCGGTTTGGTTACGCTGCCGCATTGCTTGGAAGATGGACGACAAGAACGTGCCGCAGATGCATGGACAATTCTCATACAGTCTGAACGGCAAGAAGTTCACCGACATCGGCCGACCGTTCGTCGGTCGTGAGGGGCAGTGGATCGGTGCCAAGATCGGCTACTTCGCAACGTCCGAAATCAAGAAGAATGACGGCGGCTGGATGGATATCGACTGGTTCCATGTGACGAAATAGACGTTTGAAAACTCGGGATGTCTCGAAAAGAGAAAGCCTCTGCCGCAAAGGCAGAGGCTTTCTCTTTCAGCAAAATTCGTTAGTACACTTTGTCGTAAATCGTGCGCAGTCGGTCGGAGAGATAATATTGCATCACACCGCGCAGGAACATGAAAAGCGTAAAGGCCAGCCACAGCGCATTGTTACCGATGAATCGATAAAATTCGTAATAGATGGCGAAATAGGCAGCCGTAGCCAGAAACATCGAATTGCGCATGATGCGTGTTTCGGTCGCTCCGACCATGATACCGTCCATGATGAACGGCATCGTGCAAGCCAACGGTATCAGAATAATCCAAATGATATACCGCCCGGCCATGCCGATAATATGTGTTGCATTTTCTGTGTCGCTGACGAATAACCCGAGCAGTCCCTGCCACCATACGAGATATACACCAACGAAGACGATCGAGACGCCCATACCCCAAAAGAGACATCCTCGTATGCTTTTCCGCAGAGCACCCGCATTGCAAGCACCGATAAAACGACCTGTGAGAGCTTCAGCGGCATAGGCAAGGCCGTCGTTCATGTAGGAAAAGAGCGTGAAGAGTTCCAGTAAAAGCGTATTGACCGCCAGTAGGGTAGGGTCATCCATCCGTGCGGAAGAACCCGTAAAAAAGGTATAGACAGCAACGATGCAGAATGTTCGGAGAATGATATCGCGATTGATCGTGAAAAAGGTCTTGAGCGGCCGCCAGTCGAGTATCTCCGACCATATGACCGGCGTTAGAATGCGGCGGAATTTCCAAAGCAACAGCCCGAGTGCAAGCGCGACACCCATCCATTGGGCTAACACCGACGCATAGGCGATACCGACGATTCCGAGGTCGAGCCCGAAAGCGAACCACAGACTGCACGCTACATGGATGATGTTGACCGTTATGGCCGTACACATCGGGATTACGGCATTCTGCATTCCCGTGAACCATCCGTTGAAGCCGAACAGCAGGATGCCGGCCGGAACGGCCCAGATACGCGCATAGTAATAAGCCCGTGTCATTTCGTCACCGTGCATCACCCACAGAGCAGCCTCGCCGACCGGATATTGGAGCAGAACCATCAACACACCTATCACGACCGATACGACCAATGCACGTACCAGCATATTGGTGCATTCTCGAAAATTTCCGGCTCCGAAAGCCTGCGCTGTCAATCCGCTGGTGCCCATACGCACGAACGAACAATTCCAATAGATGAAATTGAAGATCGATACGCCGATAGCCAACGCACCGATGGTCTTGGTCGAATCCGCTCCCCAATGACCTGCAATAGCGGTCGAGGCGAGCCCCATCAATGGTACGGTGATATTCGACACGATGTTCGGCAATGCCAAGCGCAATATTTCGCGGTTTATCTTCATGGACAGCAGTTTTCGAGGCAAAGATACAAATAACCCGAACACAAAAACAACTTTTTTATTCGTGCGACAACCCGTTTCACCGTTCGGGGATTATCCGCCCAATCGTGTTTTATCGAAGATGGTATGGGAAGGTCCAAAGACAACAACAAATCAAAGGGACGATTGCCATACGGCAACCATCCCTTTGATGTATTTCCCGAAACGGGAAAGATCCCGATTATTTCGGTTGTTTGCCGATGTAGGCCAGAATACCGCCATCGACATAGAGTACATGGCCGTTGACGAAGTTCGAAGCATCCGAAGCCAAGAATACGGCAGGACCCATCAGATCTTCGGGCGTACCCCAACGCGCGGCGGGCGTTTTTGCAACGATGAATGCGTCGAACGGATGACGTGAGCCATCGGGCTGTTTCTCGCGCAACGGTGCCGTTTGCGGCGTAGCGATGTAGCCCGGACCGATGCCGTTGCACTGGATGTTGTATTCGCCGTACTCCGATGCGATGTTCCGGGTCAGCATCTTCAGACCACCTTTCGCAGCGGCGTAAGCCGATACCGTCTCACGTCCCAATTCCGACATCATCGAGCAGATGTTGATGATTTTGCCGTGTCCTTTCTTAATCATCGACGGAATGACGGCCTTTGCAACGATGAACGGTGCGTTCAGATCGACATCGATTACCTGACGGAATTCGGCGGCGGTCATCTCGGTCATCGGGATGCGCTTGATGATACCGGCGTTATTTACCAGAATGTCAATCACACCTACTTCTTTCTCTATTTTCGCGACCATCTCGTTCACTTGCTCCTCGTTCGTCACGTCGCATACATAACCCTTGGCTTCGATACCTTCGGCCTTATAAGCTGCAAGGCCCTTGTCTACGAGCTCCTGTTTGATGTCGTTGAAGACGATCTTCGCACCCTGACGAGCGAATGCCGACGCCAAAGCGAAACCGATACCGTAGGATGCACCCGTTACGAGGGCCACCTTACCTTCCAATGAAAAGTTTACCATCTTACTGTTTTCGTGTTATTTGGTTACTGATTATTTCAAATCCGTGATTTTCGAGAAATCTTGGTCTCCGTAGTCGAGGTTCTCGCCACCCATACCCCAGATGAATGTATAGTTATGCGTTGCGGCTGCGCTGTGAATCGACCATTCGGGCGAAAGCACGGCTTGGTCGTTCTTCATCCAGATGTGGCGTGTTTCGTCAACTTCACCCATCAAGTGGCATACAGCGTGTTCTTCGGGAACTTCGAAATAGAAATAAGCCTCCATGCGACGCGAATGCACGTGCGCCGGCATCGTATTCCAGACGCTGCCCGGAAGCAATTCGGTCATACCCATCTGCAACTGGCAGGTCGGCAGGACCTGATTGACAATCATCTTGTTGATATTGCGGTCGTTCGATCCCTCCAGCGAACCCATGTGAGCGACGACGGCTTCGGATTTGGTGACTTTTTTGTCGGGATAGTTGCAATGGGCCGTCGTCGAGTTGAAGTAGAACTTCGCGGGATGTTCGGCATCCTTGCTTTCGAACGTTACTTCGCGGTCGCCGCAGCCGAGGTAGAGCGCTTCTTTATAGCCGAGCTCGAACGTGGCATCGCCCGCTTTTACGATACTTGCACCGCCGACATTGAAAATACCTATCTCGCGACGGGTCAGGAAATAAGGCGCTTTCAACGGATCGATGGCCTCCAGTTTGAGTTTTTCATTGACAGGCATAGCTCCGCCGACGATCATACGATCGTACATCGAATAAACCATGTTCACCTCGTCGGCCGCGAACACTTTTTCGATCAGAAAATCGCGACGCAGACGAGCCGTGTCGTAATGCTTAGCGTCTTCGGGATGCGCGGCATAGCGGATTTCATAATTGGTTTTCATATCGTTCGATAAATTTATTTGGTGACGTTGTTATATTTATGCAAAGGTAACAAAATACGCGAACAATAAAAAATATCGCGGGGAATAATTCCAGTCCTCATATCCCGAAGCGTCCCGATGATGGCATGAACGGAAAAAACGGCCGCAATCCGCGAATTAGGGCACACAAAGTGTTGGAATCCGGAAAATTGAATTACCTTTGCTGGTCATAATTCCAAATAGACAATGAAAGATTCTAAAAACGACTCGACCGCTGCTCTCTCTCGGTTCGGACGGGACAAACGAACCCGTACCGTAACCGCCACGACCGAACGTGTCGAACGTCGTCCGCGTCAGCAGCGCGAGGCTGCTCCTGCGGAACAACACCGCGAGTACAAACGCAACTCGTTCAATCCCAACTTCACACGCGACAACCGTCCGGCATTCGATGAAAAACCTCGTCGATCGTTCGGAGACCGTCCCGCATATGGCGAACATTCGAAACGCACTTACGGCGAGCGTTCGAACTACGGTGAAAAACCGCACGGTTATCGCAATGACCGGCCCGAACGCGGCGAACAGCGTTCCTATGAAGAACGCCCCCGTCCATCCCGTTCTTTCGGCAATAAACCATCCTACGGCGGCGGATACAACCGGAACAATCGAACCGATGGAGATCGTAACTTCAACAACGACCGTACGGACGGGAATCACGCTCCTCGCAAATTCGAAAAACGACTTGACAACCGCGGCCCGAAAAAATACGGTAACAAATTCGGCAAACCGACGAACTCCGGATTCAAGAAGCGCGAGGAACAACCTGCATCTTATCCGAAATACAATCCCGATAAACAAACGGGGGCGATTCGTTTGAATCGTTTCATCGCCCAATCGGGCGTTTGCTCGCGCCGTGAGGCGGACGATTTCATCGTGGCCGGTGTGGTGTCTGTCAACGGCAAGGTCGTGACCGAATTGGGCACCAAAGTGATGCCGACCGACGAAGTGCGATTCAACGATACGCGCGTACAAGGCGAAAAGAAAGTCTATTTGGTGCTGAACAAGCCCAAAGGCTACGTCACATCGCTCGACGACCCCCATGCTACGAAAACGGTGATGGATTTAGTCAAGGGTGCTTGTGCCGAACGAATCTATCCGGTCGGACGTTTGGATAAGAACAGTCTCGGTTTGTTGCTGTTCACCAATGACGGCGACATGACCAAACAACTGACCCATCCGACCTACCAGAAAAAAAAGATCTATCAAGTGACGCTCGACAAGCCGTTGACGCGCGCCGACATGGATCGCATTGCCGAAGGCATTACGCTGGAGGACGGCGAAATCCATGCCGATGAAATCGCCTACGTCAAAGACAAGAAACAGGAGATCGGCATCGAAATCCACTCGGGTCGAAACCGCATCGTACGCCGAATCTTCGAGTTCCTCGGTTATGAGGTAAAGAAACTCGACCGTGTTTATTATGCCGGTCTGACGAAGAAAAATCTGAAACGTGGCGCTTGGCGATTCCTTACCGATGAGGAGGTGCAGCGGCTCAAGTCCGGACAATACGAATAAAAACGTATCCTCATGACGGAACCTCTCTATCAAGCCGACGCCGCACGCTACGATGCCATACCTTATCGGCGTGCCGGACGCAGTGGTGTCCTGTTGCCTGCCTTTTCGTTAGGCATGTGGCACAACTTCGGCAGCGAAAGTCCCCTTTCGAACATCCGGCGGATGGCCCATTACGCTTTCGACCACGGTATCGTCCATTTTGATTTAGCGAACAACTACGGGCCCGCTTACGGCACGGCCGAGGAAAACTTCGGCCGATTGATGGACCGCTCGTTCCGTCCCTACCGCGACGAAATGTTCATTGCGACCAAAGCTGGGTACGATATGTGGCCGGGGCCATACGGGAACTGGGGTTCGCGGAAACATCTGACTTCCAGCCTCGACCAAAGTCTACGCCGTATGAAACTCGATTACGTCGATGTCTTCTACACGCATCGTTATGACCCGGCGACCCCGTTGGAGGAGACATTGCAGGCGTTGGTCGACATTGTTCGGCGGGGGAAGGCGCTTTATGTCGGCATTTCACGTTATCCGATTGAAGCGGCGCGGTTTGCATTCCGTTATTTGGCCGAGCGGGATGTCCCGTGTCTGTTGTTCCAAGACCGATACAATCTCTTCAATCGGGAGCCCGACACTTTGGGCGTCCTGCCACTCGCGGTGGAGGCCGGTTCTGGGTTCGTTGCCTTTTCACCTTTGGCGCAGGGACTGCTGACGAACCGCTATCTGAACGGTATTCCCGAGGGTTCGCGCATGTCTCATAACGGATTCTTGCGCAAAGAATCGTTGACCAACGAAATGTTGATGCGCATCCGTGGGCTCAATGATTTGGCCCAGCGGCGCGGGCAGACGCTTGCCGAAATGGCATTGGCATGGCTGCTGCGTGACGAACGAGTGACATCGGTCATCATCGGAGCCAGTTCCGTCGAACAGATTGCGGACAACCTGCACGCCTTGCAGAATCCCGATTTCACGGATGAAGAACTTGCTGAAATCGCGAAATACATCTGAAATAAAAAGCCCGACTTCAATAGTCGGGCTTTTTTCGTCGCTCAATCGGCAGCATGCGTTCTTCGATACCATGCCGTCTTTTTATGCAGGTCGGCATATTGCCGTGACGGTTCAGTGGTCGTAACACCCGAATAATGCTTTATCGGAGTCATCCGATGATTGTATACCGAGTAGAACGAGGGTGTGTTGAGTCTGCTTTCTGCCGGAAAGGTTCGGTTCAACTGCTCCTCGAAACGGGCATAGAGCGTATCATCCGCGCAGATTGCCCGCAGATAGTCTCCCAAATCGTAAAAAATATGGGATGACATTCCTTCGTAATATTGCAGGTCGTTAACATTGTATTCCCGTTTGGCTCCGACTTGGATTTCGGCCACGGTCACTGCCAAGGCTTCCAATTCATTCGTGACGGTCAATGAAATGCAGCCGGAACGCGCATTGTTGGCGACGGTATCCCAATCGGAATCATAGAAATACCAAAATGCGTGACAAACGGCAGCCAAATCGGGGCCATCGGAGACGAACAGATACGGAATCGTCCGTGCATAGGGAAATCCTGCGCCCATGATTTCGCAAGGCGACGAGATGATGTAATCGAATGAATGACGCAGGTCGTAAAGCGTTTCGATGTTGGACATGAAGCAACCGTCGAAAATCAGATAATCGAACCGGTAGGAGAGTCCGGCGACCGCATCAGCCAACTGGGCGATGTCCATAAGATGGCCCGAATCTCCGAAAAACCGCGTGCTGCGGGTAATCAATGCTCCGGGGAGCGGTCGCTCCGGCACGTACCGTCCTTGGGGCAATGGCGCATCTTTCGGAATCCACCCGAATCCGTGGCAGCCGATTGCCAATCCATAGCTATCGGCCGGAGCCAAAAGCTGCATATCTGCAAACATTTCCTGCACCGATGCGGTCTCGTCGGCATGGAAATTCTCGTATATTTTCAATTCTTTGCGCACGCATTTCCGCTGCCGTGCATCGTAGACGATTTCGAACAAGGTAGCTTGATCGTACGCTTTTGGCTGATAGCAAACTATTATGCGCCCGCCGTTCTTCAATGCTCCGGATTCGACCGCTTGTTCGATGCCTTGAATATTTTTTTCATAAAATCGCAACAATGACTGCCCCGGCATGTAAAGCAACATGGTATGGCTCACCGGAACGACCGGTTCTGGTACATCATCCTTGCTACATGCGACGAAAACGAATACGGCGAGCAGTATGCCACATAGCTGGCGTAACATCATTTGTATACGCGGGGTTTGAGGTTGTTGAATTGCCATGTACGGTCTCTTTTATAGGTGTAACCTTCGGGCTTGTTCCAGTAAACCCGACTGAAATCAAAATAGAATCCTTTGCGTTTTTTACCCTCCACGACGTAGGACACAGCCAGCGGCACGAACTCGACCGAACGGCTGACAATGCGGCTTTTGCCACAGGAGAATCCCTCGGCGGCCAGTACGTCAAGCGCATGATCGAACAGCAAAATATGCCGCGGCGACGATTGCGACAATCCGTCACCCGAGGCGAGGATAGCCCGCATTACACCGTTCATTCGGTCGGAATAGGCGCGTTCTTGCTCTTTATCGCCCAATGCGCCGTAGGCGAATGCCATCAGATTGAGCAGTTTCGGGCTGAACGGATCTTTTTTCAGCGCATCCCGACCGACCGATACGATTTCTTCGAGCGTTTCACGCTCGGGCATATCGGGATTGAGCGCTGCTGCCAACATCAACACGCGGTCGACATACGGATTCGCTTCCAACGGTTTGTAAGCCTCTTGATAGGCATAGCCGTAATAGAGATAATGGTAATCTTCATCGGTCAGCGTCGAATCGCCCATATCGTAGCGCAACCGCAGCGACGTATAATAATAAGGTGATCCGGTGTTCATCGTCCGACCGAGAATATCTTCCTCGTCGGGAACTTTCGCCACAGCCAACATCGGCATCAACAAAAATGTAAGCAGCAGTCTGTTCATTCGTGCGTTTTTGTGTAGAACGTACCGATCAGCACAAATCGTATTCGGCGATTAATTTTCGGAACTTTTCGCGCAGCGCATCCGAACCTGCAACAAGCGGCAGGCGCATCCGGTCGCTGATGATGCCCATTATCGACAGCGCGCATTTCACGCCGACCGGATTGCCCTCGGTAAAAAGAGCCTTGACGGCTTCTGCGAGCGGTACGAATTCCTGCTCCGCACGGTCAAAATCACCGGATTTAGCATGATTGAGCGCCCGCATGAAGCAGTGGGGAAAGGCGTTGACCGCAACGGAAATCACGCCGTCGCCACCGCACCGCATCAGGTCAATAGCGATGCCGTCATCGCCCGAAAGCACCAAAAATCCGTCGGGGCGGCCGTCGATGATGTGTTGCATCTGCTCGATGTCGCCCGAAGCCTCTTTGATGCCAATGACATTGTCGAAATCACGGGCGATGTGCAGCGTTGTTTCGGCTGTCATGTTTACGCCCGAACGTCCTGGGATATTATAGAGGATGATGGGGAGCGGTGAATGCTCCGAAACGGTGCGAAAATGCTGATACAAGCCCTCCTGCGACGGTTTGTTGTAGTAGGGTGTTACGCTCAGAATGGCATCGGCTCCGCGCAGGTCGAACTCGCGCAACTGATCGAGCACCTCGGAGGTCGAATTGCCTCCGACCCCGATGACCAACGGCACACGGCGCGCGATGTGATTCGTGATGAACATCGCAATAACGGCCCGTTCGTGCAGGTAGAGAGTCGGAGTCTCGGCCGTCGTGCCGAGTGCAACGATGTAATCCGCGCCGCCGTCGATAACATAGTCGATCATACGGGCGAGTGCATCGTAATCCACCTGCCCGTCAGAAGTGAATGGGGTAATCATGGCGGCCCCTACGCCGGAAAGTTTGTGTCGTAGCATAGTGCAATCGTTTGTTTCTTAAAAAAGTGTGCCCTGTTCGGGAATCGTTGGTTGTTCCGTTTTTTCAACCGGCTCGGCAGCGGGAGTCGGTATACGACCATCATTGCCGAGCATCGCTTCGAAATCCGATTCCGAAATGATGCGGACACCCAGTTTTTCTGCCTTTTTCAATTTGGCGGGACCCATATTCTCTCCCGCAACAAGGTAATCGACATTGCCCGATACGGCGGCCAGATTTCGTCCGCCATGCAATTCGATCAGATTTTTCAGTTCATCGCGGCTATGATTCAGAAATCGTCCCGAAATAACGAAACTTTTGCTGTCCAGCGTATCCGAAGCCCGTTCGCGTTCTTCGGCTTCGAACTTCAGTCCGGCTTGGCGTAGTCGTTCGATGATGCGCAGATTTTCCGCATCGGTAAAATATTCGAGGATACCGTCGGCAATCTTCGCACCGACTTCTTCGGCCTCGACCAGCTCCTCGCGCGAAGCCTTCATCACGGCATCCAGCGACCGAAAGTGTTCCGCCATGTATTTGGCCGTTGCTTCGCCGACGAAGCGAATGCCCAACCCGAACAAGACTCGACTGAATGGCACTTCGACCGATTGACGGATAGAACGGATGATGTTTTCGGCCGACTTTTCGCCCAAACGGGGCAGGCAGGCTAATTGCGGCGCTTGCAAATCATAAAGGTCGGATATATCGTGCACCAATCCGTTTTCGTAGAGCAGTTCCACGGTCTCCTCGCCCAAACCCTCGATATTCATCGCCTTGCGACGGATAAAATGAATGATGCGGCCGAGAATCTGCGGACGGCAGCCGCTTTGGTTGGGACAATAGTGTTTGGCTTCGCCTTCGTAGCGCACCAGCGGCGTGCCGCATTCGGGGCAGACGGTGATGTATCTAAACGGTTCACTGTCGGCCGGACGCTGCGCCAACTCAACGCCCGTGATTTTCGGAATGATTTCGCCGCCTTTCTCCACATAAACCATGTCGCCCGGACGAATGTCGAGCAAGGCCATCTGCTCGGCATTGTGCAGCGTTGCGCGCTTCACCGTCGTTCCGGCCAACAAAACCGGTTCAAGATTGGCTACGGGGGTGATGGCTCCCGTTCTCCCCACCTGAAAATCAACGCTCACAAGGCGGGTCAACGCCTGCTCGGCCTTGAATTTATAGGCGACAGCCCATTTCGGCGCTTTGGCGGTGAAGCCCAACCTCCGTCGTACAGCGAAATCATTGACCTTGACGACTGCTCCGTCGGTCGGAAACGGCAATTCACGACGAGCCGCGTCCCAATGATGGATGAACGCATCGATTTCCTCGATGTTGTGGCAGATGCGGATATGTCCCGAGATTTTGAATCCCCATTGACGGGCTTTTTCGAGACTTTCCCAATGCGACTCGAACGGCAGGTCCTCGCCTGCCAATTGGTAAAGCGAACAATCCAATCCACGGCGGGCAACGACGGCAGACGATTGTTGCTTGAGCGTACCGGCAGCAGCGTTGCGCGGATTGGCGAACAGCGGGTCGCCTGCGGCTTCGCGTTCGGCATTGAGCCGATCGAACGAGGCGTAGGGCATTAGAATCTCGCCTCGGATTTCGAAATAGTCGGGCCATCCGTCGCCCTGCAACCGGAGCGGCACCGAACGCACGGTGCGGATGTTGTTCGTCACGTCGTCCCCCTGCGTACCATCGCCGCGCGTAACCGCTCGTAACAACCGCCCATGTTCGTAGGTAAGTGAAATGGCTGTGCCGTCGAATTTGAGTTCGCAGACGTACTCTGTCGGGCCGGCTTCCCGCTCGATGCGGTCGATAAACTCGTGCAACTCGTCCAATGAATAAGTGTTACCCAACGAAAGCATCGGAAACCGGTGCTTCACTGTATGGAACTCAGCTGTCAGGTCGCTGCCCACGCGTGCCGAGGGCGAATTAGGGTCGGCGAATTCGGGATGTGCCTTTTCCAACTCCTGCAGTTCGCGCATGAGCGTGTCGAACTCGAAATCGGAAATCTCGGGCGCATTGTCGACATAATAACGATGGTTATGGTATTCCAGTTGCTTGCGCAACGTTTCGATTCGTTCGCGTATCATTTCGTTCCGAAAGGACCGACGAATCATGCCCACCCGTCGTTCCCACTTATATTATTTATTGTACGTGTGTAAAGGTACATATTTTGCGGCGAATGAAAGTCAAAAACAAAAAAAATGCAAAAAAAAATTATGGATGCGATGGCATATACAAATTTTGCGTATAATTGCAGAAAATTTCGGACACAACCATGACACAGCTCAATAGGACGAAGAAGCATATCGTTACCAGCCTGCACAATCTTACCGCTGAGTTGCAGGATGCGCTCAAAGAAAAATATCCTTACGGTTTCACCGATGCCATGATGCGCGTCGACAAACCCAACGGCGATTTTTTCTATGCCGTACCGTTCGACACGGATGAAGTGGCCTATTTGGTAAAAATCGACGTGAAGATCGATGACAACTCGGCAGAAGAGGACGAAAAGGATTATTACGACGACGAACTGAAAGGCGCTGACGACATTCAGGAAGACGGCGGTTCATCGTCCGATGATGGCGGCGACGCGGACGACGACATCAGTATCTGATTGGATAGAGGCGTTTTCTGCGTCTCTCTACCACTGTAAAAAACACGCTTTCGCAATCCGGTGAAAAACGGGTAAGAGTATTGGGTTTTTCCCAAATAATGCTTACCTTTGGATGCAAAAAACGTCTTTTGCATCCAAAAACACTACCGGACAGATGAAAAAAGCAGACGTGATACTCGGCCTTCAATGGGGGGACGAGGGCAAAGGAAAGGTCGTGGACGTGTTGACGCCTCGTTACGAGGTCGTAGCTCGATTTCAAGGCGGTCCCAATGCCGGTCACACATTGGAATTCGGCGGAGAAAAATATATCCTGCGTTCCATCCCATCGGGTATTTTCCAAGGCGGGAAAACCAATATCATCGGCAACGGCGTGGTGCTCGACGCCATTTTGTTCCGTGCCGAAGCAGAAGAGTTGGCCAAAAGCGGTCATGATCTGACCAAGCAACTCTGCATCTCGAAAAAAGCCCATCTGATTCTTCCGACGCACCGCATGCTCGATGCCGCCTATGAAGCGGCCAAAGGCAGTGCGAAAATCGGCACCACAGGGAAAGGCATCGGCCCCACTTACACGGATAAAATCAGCCGCAACGGCATGCGGGTCGGCGACTTGTTGAGCCCCGATTTCAAGACCATCTATGCCAAGGCCAAAGCGCGCCACGAGAATATCCTGCGCAGCTTGAATTACACGTATGATATTTCCGCCCTCGAACACCAGTGGTTCGAGGCTGTGGAATATCTGAAACGTTTCCGAATCATCGACAGCGAATACTTCGTGAACGATTGCTTGAATGCAGGCCGCAGTATTCTGGCCGAAGGTGCGCAGGGAACGCTACTCGACGTCGATTTCGGTTCCTATCCGTTCGTCACCTCTTCGAATACCGTTTGTGCCGGCGTCTGCACGGGGTTGGGCATAGCACCGAATCGCATCGGAGAAGTCTACGGTATTTTCAAAGCCTATTGCACCCGTGTCGGCAGCGGCCCGTTCCCGACGGAACTGTTCGACGAAACGGGTGCCGAGTTACGGCGTATCGGGCACGAATTCGGGGCCGTAACCGGCCGAGAGCGTCGGTGCGGCTGGCTCGATTTGGTAGCACTGAAATACTCAATCATGATTAACGGCGTCACGCAACTCATTATGATGAAATCCGATGTAATGAACGATTTCGATACGATTCGCATTGCTACAGCCTACGAAATTGACGGGCAACGTACGACGGAATTCCCTTATACGGTTATCGATGGATTAAAGCCGGTCTACACGGATTTCGAAGGATGGAAGTGCGACCTGCGCGACTGCCGCAGTTACGATGAGTTCCCTGAAGCATTCAAACGTTACGTCGATTTCATCGAACAGGAGACGGGCGTGCCGGTCAAAATCATCTCGGTAGGTCCGGATCGTGACGAGACCATCGAACGGTAAAAACGAAAAACCAACAACCAAATAACGAACTATGAAAGAAAACCTTAAAATTGTCGTACTGGCCAAGCAGGTACCCGATACCCGCAACGTGGGCAAGGACGCGATGACCCCCGAAGGGACGGTCAATCGTTCGGCGCTTCCGGCCATCTTCAATCCGGAGGATTTGAATGCGCTCGAGGCGGCATTTTCGTTAAAAGACCGTGTTGCCGGAGCGACGGTGCTCGTTCTGACTATGGGCCCGCAGCGCGCTGCAGATATTATCCGTGATGCAATGTTCCGCGGCGCCGACGGCGGTTATCTGCTCTCGGGGCGTGAATTCGCCGGCTCCGATACACTGGCCACCTCCTACGCTCTTTCGTGCGCTTTAAAAAAAATCAATCCCGATATTATCATCGCCGGCCGTCAGGCCATCGACGGAGATACGGCGCAGGTCGGCCCGCAGGTGGCCGAAAAACTGGGTTTGCCGCAAGTAACCTATGCAGAAGAAATTACGGAAATCAAAGCGAATACGTTGATTGTGAAACGCCGTTTGGAGCACGGCACCGAAGTGGTCGAATGCCCCGTGCCGGTTGTCATTACGGTCAATGCTTCGGCGGCCGAGTGTCGTCCGCGCAATGCGAAACGGGTTATGACCTACAAATGCGCTTTGGCCAAGTCGGAAATCGCCGCGGACCCCGAATCGGCCGCAGCCAAGCGGGTCGCTTCGAAACCGGCGTTGCAAATTGTCGAATGGGCGGCCGCCGAGGTCGATCCCGACCCGACGCAGCTGGGTCTGCAAGGTTCGCCAACGAAGGTCAAGAAGATCGAAAACGTGGTTTTCCAAGCCAAGGAGGCCAAGAAACTCACCGCCGCAGACAGCGACATCGAAGCACTGATGGTTGAACTTATCGCGAGCCACACGCTCGGCTAATCTGCACGAAGAAGATGAACAATATATTTGTATATATCGAACTCGAAGGCAACAAGGTCGCCGACGTGAGTCTCGAATTGCTGACCAAGGGCCGCGAATTGGCCGATACGCTGAAAGTGAAACTCGAAGCCGTCGTCATTGGTCACGAAATCAAGGGTCTCGGCAAGGAGCTGGCGAAATACGGGGCCGATACGGTATGGGTTGCCGACGATGCCATTTTCGCACCGTTCCGTACATTGCCCCATACGGCAGTCATGTGCGGATTGATCGAGGAAGAGAAACCGCAAATCGTTCTGTTCGGCGCTACCTGCGTGGGTCGCGATTTCGCACCGCGCGTTTCGTCGGCACTCCACAGCGGTCTGACAGCCGATTGTACTCAACTGGAAATCGGTGACCACAAGGATGCCAAGACCGGCAAGGAATACACCGATCTGCTTTATCAGATTCGTCCGGCATTCGGCGGAAACATCATTGCTACGATCGTCAATCCCGATCATCGTCCGCAGATGGCGACCGTCCGCGAGGGCGTGATGCGCAAAGAACTGGCAGCGAAACCCGCCGGCGGCGAGGAAAAAGCCATCGACTGGAAAAAGTACGTGAAAGACACCGATTTGGCGGTAAAAATCATCGAGCGGCAAATCGAAGAACGCAAAATCGATATCAAGGGTGCCGGTATCATCGTGGCTGGCGGCTACGGCATGGGCTCGAAAGAGAACTTCAAGTTGGTGCATGAACTGGCTGATGTATTGGGTGCCGAAGTGGGTGCGAGCCGTGCTGCGGTTGATGCCGGATTCACGGAATATGCCCGCCAAGTGGGGCAGACCGGTGTCACGGTACGTCCGAAACTCTATATCGCCTGCGGTATCTCGGGACAGATTCAGCACACGGCCGGCATGGACCAGTCGGCGATGGTCATCTCGATCAACACCGACCCCGAAGCGCCGATCAACAAAATCGCCGACTTCGCTATCACGGGCGACGTGAACGAGGTGATTCCCAAGATGATTAAATACTACAAACAAAACTCGAAGTAATGGCTAATTTCTTTTCAGATAACAAAGATTTACAGTTCCAGTTGCAGCATCCGCTGATGCGCAAAATCGTGGAACTGAAAGAACGCGGATTCGCCGAGAAAGACCTTTACGACCATGCGCCGCAGGATTTCGAGGATGCAATGGATTCCTATCGCCGCGTGTTAGAGATTACGGGCGAGGTGTGCGGCGACGTCATCGCGCCAAATGCCGAGGAGGTCGATCACGAGGGCCCGCGCGTGGTGAACGACCACGTAGAATACGCTTCGGGAACGGTGCGCAACCTCAAGGCCATCGTCGACGCCGGTCTGGGCGGCCTGACCCTTCCGCGTAAATACGACGGTCTGAACTTTCCGTTGATTTGCTTCGTCATGGCCAATGAAATGGTGGCTCGTGCCGATGCCAGCTTCGAGAATATCTGGGGCTTGCAGGACTGCGCCGAGACGCTGAACGAGTTCGCGTCGGAGGTATTGAAACAGAAATACCTGCCGTTGGTTTCGGCCGGTGCGACTTGCGCAATGGACTTGACGGAGCCGGATGCCGGTTCGGATTTGGGTGCCGTGATGCTCAAAGCTACGTGGTCGGAGGAGAAACAGACGTGGTTGCTGAACGGAGTAAAACGTTTCATCACCAACGGCGACGGCGACGTTTCGCTCGTACTGGCCCGTACGGAAGAAGGTACGACCGATGCCCGTGGTCTGTCGATGCTTGTCTATGATAAACGCGACGGTGGGGTCAAGGTACGCCGCATCGAGAATAAACTCGGCATCAAGGGATCGCCCACGTGCGAACTGGTCTTCACGAATGCTCCGGCCCAATTGGTCGGCGACCGCAAGATGGGGCTTATCAAATACGTAATGTCGCTGATGAACGCGGCCCGCTTGGGTATCGGCGCGCAGTCGGTCGGCACCTGCGAGGCTGCCTATCGAGAAGCCCTGAAATACGCGCACGAACGCGAACAGTTCGGCAAGCCCATCATTCAATTCGCTGCCGTATCGGAGATGCTTTCCAACATGAAAGCTAAGTTGCAGGGGGCTCGCGCATTGCTCTATGAAACAACCCGTTTCGTCGAGATTTACAAGCAATATACCCATATTTCGCACGAGCGTTCTCTCGAAAACGAAGAGCGTCAGGAAATGAAGTTCTACAACCGGCTGGCCGACGGCTTCACGCCGCTGGTGAAACTCTTCTCGTCGGAATACGCCAATCAGTTGGCTTACGATGCGGTTCAGATTCACGGCGGGTCGGGCTTCATGAAAGACTATCCCTGCGAACGACTTTATCGCGATGCCCGCATTATGAATATCTACGAAGGCACTTCGCAGTTGCAGGTCGTTGCGGCCATCAACGCCGTAACGAAAGGCACGTTCATGGAGCAAATCGAGACTTACGCCGCTGCCGAATACACGTCCGCCATGCAGCCCGTCGTTACGAAACTGAAAGAGTTGACGGCTAAATTCACCGAAATGATCGCACATGTCGAAGCAGGTGAAAAAGAAGTCGGCGGCTTCAAGGATTTCCATGCCCGTCGATTGGTTGAAACGGCCGGACACATCATCATTACCTATCTATTGGCCCGTGAGGCTGGCGAATGCGAGGATTACGTAGCTTCAGCACGTATATTCTGCAAGCTGGCCGAAGGCAAGATAGGCGAGGCCTACACTTATGTGATGAACTCCACGACCGAAGACGTCGCACTATTCAAAGGCGTCGAAGAGGAGTGTTGAATTTTCGACAGAACGGCTCGGCGATTCGTCATACGATCGCTGGCCGTTCTGTTTTGATTGTCCGAGCGGATTATCCCGAACAGCGGGGGAGTCCGCTTTTTGGTAAACGAAGCATGATTCTTGCCGAAAAAACGTATCTTTGTACACGAATAATTCATTCAACCTATGGATTGCATGCGCCATCTTCTGTTTTTCAGTGTTGTTTGTCTCGTTGTAGCTTGCGGCGGTCGACAGCAACGACAGCCCGATACAACTGTGGAACCGGCACACATGCCGCGTGTTTTCTTGCCAGCCATCCCGCCATCGCGGCTGACAGCTGAGGAAACAACAGAATGGATGCGCTGGCACTATTGGGACAAATTCGATTTCGCGGACACACTTTTCATTGCCGAAATCGATACGGCACAGATGGTACAGGCTTATGCCCGATACATTTCGTTGCTCTCGATGAAACCTACCGATGGAGCACCGATAGATTCGTTGATGCAGCGAGCCTCCTCGTCGCGGCAGATGCACGATTACTTCGCTTGGCTGGGAGAGGTGATTCTCCACGGCCCCAATTCACCGCTACGGAATGATGAATTCTATATTCCTGTTTTGCAATCGATTTTGGCCAGTCCTTACTATGATGAATACGAACGTATCGCTCCGGCCTACGACCTGGAACTGGCTTCGCAGAACCGCCTCGGCCGACCGGCGAATGATTTCCGTTATACGTTGGCTTCCGGTGTGACCGGTTCGCTCTACGGACTGAAAGCGGAATACGTATTGCTTTTCATCAATAACCCCGGATGCCCTATGTGCCGCGACATTCGTGAAGCCATCACGGCATCGCCCATGCTTACAGAGATGATCGAACGGGGTCGGTTGAAGGTGTTGGCGCTCTATCCCGACGAGGATCTGACAGAGTGGCGCAATTACCGTTCACAGATTCCAGCGACGTGGATAAACGCCTACGATGCAGGCTGTAAAATTCGCAAAAACGACCTCTACGACCTCGGAGCGATTCCGTCGCTTTATCTGTTGGATCGCTCCAAACGAGTGTTGGTGAAGGACTCGACAGACGTACCCTATATTGAAGAAGTAATCGACCGTGCAAGTTGACAATAAGTTTTGCTTATGGAGGTATAAACAAATAGAATCGCCGAAATGTGCGGAGGTTTGAAGATTTTGTTACCTTTGCAATGCAAACAAAACACTAAACCAAAACTTACGATTATGGCAAAGAAATGGCGTTGTACCGTATGCGGGTACATTCACGAAGGACCCGAGGCACCCGACCAGTGCCCGATGTGCAAGGTAGGCAAAGATAAATTCGTCGAGGTCGTCGAACAGGACGGCAATCTGGATTTCGTTACCGTCCACAAAATCGGCGACGGCAAGGGGGCTAATCCCGAATTGTGGGAGGGTTTGCAGAACCACTTCATGGGCGAATGCACCGAGGTGGGCATGTATTTGGCCATGAGCCGTCAGGCCGACCGCGAGGGTTATCCCGAAATTGCCGAGGCTTACAAGCGTTACGCCTGGGAGGAGGCGGAACACGCTTCGAAATTCGCTGAGTTGATCGGCGAGGTCGTTTGGGATACCAAGACCAACCTCTACAAGCGGATGAACGCCGAGTGCGGCGCTTGCGAAGACAAGATGCGTCTGGCCCGTTTGGCCAAGGAGCAGAATCTCGACGCGGTGCACGACACCGTACACGAGATGGCAAAGGACGAAGCGCGCCACGGCAAGGGCTTCGAGGGGCTTTATAAACGTTACTTCGGTAAATAGTCACAGCCAAAGTCATTCAGGAAGAGGGGAGGACATAAAAGTTCTCTCCTCTTTTCGTATGCGCAGGGCCAACGTTCCCAAATGTACAAAGGAGAAAAAACAAACCGACTACTGCACGATTTTTTTTCAGAAATAGTCGGAGCTTATTTGAATATCCTAATACGACTGTCAACCGGTTGGAATGTCTTTTCTCCAGGCTCTCCGGCGGGAAGGCCGAACGGCATCTGTGCAATCAACCGCCACGAATCAGACAAGCTCCATTGTTCCTGTACCTCTTTATCGATCAACGGATTGTAATGCTGCAACGATGCTCCGAATCCCATATCCTCCAGTTTCGTCCAAACGACCAACTGGTGCATCGCCGATGTATGTTCGGCCCACGTCGGAAAATTACCGGCATAGAGCGGCCACCGCTGCTGCAATTCCCGAACGACAGCCATATCTTCGTAAAAAAGTATTGTTCCGTATCCCGACGCGAAAGCGGTTTCGATTTTCGCTTTTGTGCGCGGAAAATCTTCGACCGGAACCCGCGCCTGCAATGCTCGCTCGACCATCTGCCAAAGTGCCGTATGATGTTCACGTAGCAGCAAGACCAATCGCGTCGATTGCGAATTGTAGGCCGAGGGCACATGCTTTATGGCAAAGCGCAAACAACTCTCGATTTGCGCATCGCTCACGAGCGATTCTGCACTTAATGCATAATAACTGCGTCGATGCAGCAAGGCATCGTCCAAATTCCGTTTCATGTTGGTACGGTTGATGATTTTGTACTTATCCGGCGAAAGTCATGCCACAAAAAAACGCTATCTTTGTGCCGATGGAACGCATGATCGAACTTTTTACTGCTTTGGGCGAACGGTTGCGGCTTTTCGGTAATACTTCCGCGACCCGCGAAGTCGCTACGGTTGCGTGTCGGGCGAACGAGTGGTTCTCCACCGATGAAGTGTGCCGTGCATTGCAGGCGATTGCGACAGAGATGCTGCAGCCGGAAGCACTTCGGCAATGGCTGTCGACTTATGCAACTCCGGTCAGAGTACCGCGCCGCATTTTAACCGTGATGGCCGGAAATATCCCGGCGGTCGGCTTTTTCGATTTGCTTTGTGTCGTGTGCAGCGGCCATCGATGCGTCTACAAGCCATCGGCCAAGGATTCTGTTTTGATGGATTATATCGTCGATGAATTACGCGTGCTTTTGCCCGAGGTGCCGGTAGACCGTTATGACGGAACAGGGGCTGTGGATGCCGTTATAGCAACCGGAAGCGATAATGCTGAGCGGTACTTTCGAGCACATTATGCAGGCATTCCGATGTTGTTGCGGGGCAGCCGCCAATCGGTCGCAATTCTTTCCGGCAACGAAACAACGGAACAGTTGAACGGACTGAGCGATGATATTTGGGCCTATTCAGGATTGGGGTGTCGGAATGTATCGCTGATCTTTGCCCCCGATGGATATGATTTAAAACTCGAAATGCCGCACATAAACATCAAATATAAAAATAATTATCGCCAAACGAAAGCGTTGCTTCAAATGAACGGTATTCCATTTGAGGACCTCGATATTGCAGTAGCAGTCGAACAACGGAACTTTCCGAAATTACTGAGCGAATTAGCCGTTGCTCGATATCGAACTTTAGACGAGGTGAAGACATGGCTTACGGAGCACGATCGGGAAATCCAATGTGTTGTGACAGATTGTTTGTCGCATCCACGTCTTGCGGATTTCGGGCGGGCACAATCTCCCTCGCTGACAGACTGGCCAGATGGCAGAGATGTGCTGGCATGGCTGACGGATCTGGCATAAAAATAGCCGAAAAAGACATCAAAGTCGTAAAAAAGACGTATCTTAGTCAAATAAATTACTTACAGCTATGTCGATGGTTTTCCGTTTCCGGATGTTGAGCGACGAAAACGACAATTTCGTCCGCGATTACGAAGCATTGTATGATATGAAGCTGCTCGATTTCCATAATTTTCTGCTCGAAACGCTGGAATATGAGCCTTGCATGGCATCCTTTTTCACGGCAGACGACTTGTGGGAAAAACAACAGGAATTCACATTGATGGAAATGGGTGACGGCGAGAGTGACACGCAACCCCGATTGATGGAAGATGTGACGCTCGGTCAAATTCTGCATCATATTCGGGACCGGTTGATTTACCTCTTCGATATGTTCGGTGACCGTGCCTATTATCTTGAATTGACAGGTGTTTACAAGTCCGAACCAAACAGCGTTTATCCACGTGAAATATTCGCTCGCGACGAGGTGCCCGACCAATACGACCCTTCGAAAAATAGGCAGGAGGTCGGTTCGAATGATTCGATATTCGACCAAATGATGGACGAATTCACCGATTTCGAAGGCGACGACAATTACGACGATGAATATTAAACGGTTGTTGGTTATCGTTGGTCCGACCGGTTGTGGCAAAACCGACCTCAGCATCCGACTTGCACAGCATTATGGCGCACCGATTCTTTCGACCGATTCGCGTCAATTCTATCGTGGTATGGCCATTGGCACGGCACAGCCTACGACCGACCAGCTCCAAACAGCAGAACATCACTTCATTGCATCGCATGATATCACTGACGACTTGAGTTGTGGACAGTACGAGGTTTTAGCGTTGAAGCGATTGCAGGAACTTTTTGCGCACCATGAGCAAGTCATTGCTGTGGGCGGTTCGGGTCTTTATGTGCGCGCCCTTTGCGAGGGGATGGACGATCTTCCCCATGCGGATGAAACTTTACGTGCCGAGCTGACCGAACGATTGCGGCGAGACGGGGTTGCGGCATTGGCCGAAGAGTTGCGCGAACTCGACCCCGTTTATTATGAAACCGTCGACCGATGCAATCCGGCACGAGTACTTCGTGGAATGGAGGTGTGCTTACAGACCGGCCGCCCTTTCTCCGAGTTTCGAACCGGAATAAAAAAAGAACGTAATTTTCAGATTGTCAAAGTTGGATTGACATTACCTCGCAAAGAACTTTATGCACGTATCGACCGCCGAGTAGATGCCATGATGGCTGCTGGGCTGGAAGCCGAAGCCCGAACTCTCTATCCACATAGGGCACTCAATTCATTGCAGACAGTAGGCTATCGCGAACTGTTCGACTATTTTGACGGGCGAACGACACGCGAAGAAGCGATCGAACGAATCAAACGCAACTCCCGCCGGTATGCCAAGCGACAGATGACATGGTTTCGGCGTGATCCCGAAATCCGGTGGTTCGCACCCGACGAGGACGAGCTCATCATCCGACATCTGGATTTGGTCGATTGACGATTTTTTGCTACTTTTGCTGTGCTTTTTGACTGAAAAGCGGTCGCTCGGATGGTGGAATAGGTAGACACGCCGGACTTAAAATCCTGTGACCTGCAAGGGTCGTGCGGGTTCGATCCCCGCTCCGAGTACATTACAGAGATAGACAGCCGTTTGCAAACATCATTTTGCAAACGGCTGTCTATATAGAGGATTTATGGTTAAAACAAGCAAAATTTTGTAATTCGAAATAATGCATTATCTTTGCATCGAATTCCAACCGACCGGACGGCCGTCCGGTTTTTGAAAATCATACTTGAAATAGTTTATACTACATTGTTGCATGCAGGATTTAGAAGCACTCGATGGAAAAAGTCTGGCGGAGTTGCGTGAAATCGCACGGGCGTTGGGCATCGAAAATATCATGGTCAAAAAACGCGAATTGATCGCCAAAATCGCAGGTGGAACGGCTGAAGCCGAAGCACCGACAGGGCCTGCCGCAGAAGAACAAGCGCCCCGCAAACGCGGACGGCGCCCCCGCACGGCTGTATCGGAGGTAGTGAACGATGAACGAGAGGCTGTGCAACCGGCGGTTGAAATAGCAGAACAAAGCCCTGCTGCGCCGAACGAACAAATAACAGGAATTCCGGCGAAAAAGCGCCGTGGCCGCAAACCGAAAGCTGCCCAAGAACACGCACCACAACCGCAGATATTTGACGAGCCTCAGTTGTCGCAGGATACTGATTCCAATGAACAGGAATTTTTCACGCCATTAGCTTTCGATGAAGTAATTACGAAAGATGATTTCATTGGCGAAATCGAAGGCGAAGGTGTATTGGAAATCATGCCCGATGGATTCGGATTTCTCCGCTCGGCCGACTATAATTACCTCAATTCGCCCGATGATGTTTACGTTTCGCCGTCGCAGATCAAGCTGTTCGGACTGAAACCCGGCGACACGGTAAACGGAGCCATTCGCCCGCCGAAAGAAGGGGAGAAATACTTCCCGCTGGTACGTGTGAACGAAATCAACGGATTGGCACCGGAGTACATCCGAGACCGTGTGCAATTCGAGTTCATGACACCGCTCTTCCCGAGTGAGAAATTCTGTCTCACCGGCAACGGACACAACAACATGGCGACTCGTATAGTCGATCTGTTTTCGCCCATCGGCAAAGGGCAGCGAGGCTTAATCGTCGCCCAACCTAAGACCGGTAAAACCATGTTGATGCAATCGATTATCAATGCGATTGCTGACAACCATCCCGAAGTATACATTATTGTACTGCTCATTGACGAACGCCCTGAGGAGGTAACCGAAATGGCGCGGAACACGAAAGCCGAGGTCGTCGCCTCTACATTCGATGAACAGGCGTCCCGCCATGTGAAAGTGGCCGAAATGGTTTTGGACAAGGCGAAACGAATGGTTGAATGCGGTCATGATGTCGTGATCTTCCTTGACTCGATTACCCGTTTGGCCCGTGCCTATAACTCCGTGCAACCGGCATCTGGCAAGGTGCTTTCGGGTGGTGTGGATGCCAACGCGCTCCACAAACCGAAACGTTTCTTCGGAGCAGCCCGCAACACGGAAGAAAAGGGTTCGCTGACCATCATCGCCACAGCTCTGATCGACACTGGCTCGAAAATGGACGAGGTGATTTTCGAAGAGTTCAAGGGGACGGGTAACATGGAGTTGCAACTCGACCGTAAATTAGCCAACAAACGCGTTTACCCTGCTGTGGATGTCATTGCATCGGGCACCCGCCGCGAAGATCTGCTGCTGTCTCGCGAGGTGATGAACCGTACATGGGTGTTGCGTAAATATCTGGCAGACATGACGCCGGTCGAAGCAATGGAATTTCTCCAGAAACAGATGGGTCTCACGGAGAGCAATGAAGAGTTTCTCGCCACGATGAACCAGTAAAAGCCAAACACCAAATAAAACTCTAATCCAATATGAAAATCAGAAATTTATCCATCTTATTCGTTTGCTTATTCGCAACGATGCAGGCATTCGGATGGGGACAGAAGGGACATGATGTAACGGCTTACATCGCCGAATGCCATTTAACACCTAAAGCGGCTAAACAGATCGACAAAGTGCTCGATGGACACTCTATTGTTTACTACGCCAACTGGCTCGACAATGCAAGTCATACGCCTGAATACGCCTATACCAGCACTTGGCATTATCTAAATATCGATGAGGGCAAGACTATTGAAACCATGCCGCGCAATCCCAAAGGCGATGTATTGACTGCCGTGACGACTATTTACGAAAAGCTGAAAACTGGCGGATTGTCGCATGAAGAGGAGCAGTTCAATCTGAAGATGCTGGTGCATCTGGTCGGTGATATGCACTGTCCAATGCATACAGGACGTCTTTCTGATCGGGGTGGTAATAATCGTCCGGTCGTATTGTTCGGTCGGCCATCCAATCTGCATTCGATTTGGGACAGCGGAATCGTAGAGGCGGCTCACAAATGGAGTTATACTGAATGGCAACAACAAATCGATCGCCGGAATCAAGATATCGAGACAATTCAAGCAGGTACGCCGACCGATTGGCTCCTTGAGACACAACGGATTTGTAACGAGGTGTATGAAAAAACACCTGAAGGCACGAAAGTATCTTACGATTATGTAAATAAGTACGCACCGATCATCGAGCAGCAATTTTTGCGGGGAGGCCTGCGGTTGGCTCATCTGCTGAACGAAATTTACCGTTAATTCGAAAAGTTTCGGATTCGGAATCATAAAAACAGGCGAAAAATTCTATTCCGCCTGTTTTTTATTTGATGTCCGTTAAAAAAGTCGACGGATAATTTCAGAAATATTTGGATTTTCGGAAATATTATGTACCTTTGCTCCGCATTTGCAACCAATGGTCGTATAACCTATGCGGAAATAGCTCAGTTGGTAGAGCACAACCTTGCCAAGGTTGGGGTCGCGAGTTCGAGTCTCGTTTTCCGCTCAGAGGGCTTGAGAGAAATCAGGCAATAAGAAGCAAAAAACCTTATGTATCAATGATATATAAGGTTTTTTCGTTTTTAGGCGCTGAAGCTAAAGCAGCGGAAAGCAGGTTTTCCAAATCGAAATCGTGACCTGTTTCAGGGTCTTAAAAATAGGTCACGATTTGCGCGTATTGCTTTGGCTTGCATAATTTTACGTCGCAATATATTCCATGCTACGCAACGTTTAATTATTAAAACCAAGTAGCCATGTGCAGACGTACCACTTTCTCCGTCGTTTTCTTCTGTAAGAAAACCAAAGTCAACAAGAAGGGCAAGGCTCCCATTTATGCCCGCATCACCACTTCCGGTCAGATTACCGAGATCCACACACAGTGCCAGGTCGAACCGGCGCATTGGAATCAGCGGTTGGAGCGTTGCATGTTGCGGGATGCCGTATCGATGCGAATCAATGATATCATCGCTTCTTTTCGGGCCAATATCCTCGCCGCTTACGACAGCCTTATCAAAGAGGGCAAGGAGCCGAATTGTTTCGCCATCAAACAGCGGTTGGAGCATGCTGCCGGGAGTTCCCGGATGTTCCTCACGGAGTTTTCCAAGTATTGCGACAAGCGACAAGCAGAAGTCGGCGTACGGATTACGCAGTTGACTGCGAATAAGTATCACCGGCTACTGCGGTATATGACCGAATACACAAAAGAGCAGTACAAGAAAGAGGATTTGCCGTTGGATATGATCTCTTACGAGTATGTCGATGGGTTGAATACGTTTATCCAGACAGCGCACCGTTGTAAGAACAACGGCGCTGTGAATCTGTTGTGTTGTCTGAAAAACTTCATCCTCTACGCTATCCGTAACGAGTGGATCGAGAAGAATCCATTCCGGTACTACAAGATGAAAGTCGACAAAACGAATGTCAAGGTCCCGTTGACCAAATCGGAACTCGACACGCTTATTCGTAAACCGCTACCCAACGAGCGGCTCGACAGAATCCGGGATGTCTTCGTCTTTTGCTGCCTGACCGGATTGGCCTTTACAGATGCGGACAATCTGCGCAAGGAGCATATCACGACCGACGAGCAAGGTATGCTTTGGATTCATAAACCGAGGGAGAAGACAGCGGTGATGAGCCGCGTACCACTCTTGCCCCATCCGATCGAATTGCTGAACAAATACGGACATGATGCAGAACTGCAAATCAAAGGTAAGTTGTTGCCCGTGCCGAGTAATCAGAAGATGAACGCCTATCTGAAAGAGATTGCCGACCTGTGTAACATTCAGAAGAACTTGACGACGCATTGTGCCCGGCATACTTTCGCTACGCTGGCCATCGAATACGGCATGCCGATCGACATCATCGCCAAGATACTCGGCCATACGAACACGAACATGACGCGCCGTTACGCGAAGATTTCCGAGACCAATATCAGTCGCGAAATGCAGAGAATAGGAAAAGCGTTGGCTGTTTAGAGCAATCGGGGCTGGAACTGCAAAAGGTTTCGGCCCCGTTTCTTATTTGCAAGCATCTTTCCCAGGTCGGTAATTGCGCATCAGCATTTCATACAACTTCGATTCGGGATAGAGAATCGTGCGTTCGCCGACGATTGTAAAGGGAATCACTCGTTTGTCGCGGAGCGATTGCAGCGTACGAGGCGAAATATGAAGCAGGCGACAGGTCTCTTCACCGGTCAGGTAGTGCTCTCGACAGCTTACGTCAGATAAGTTATCTGCAATAGTGCGCAGTGTACGTTCTACCGTCGCCAAATTCTCGTGCAGAGCGACCAGCTCTTCGTTCTCATCGGTCAGATAATCCATCGACAGATTCATTCGGATTCAACGGTTCGGGATTGCAGGAAACCTTCGATGTCTTTTTGCCGGAAGAGCGTTTTTCCCTCGATGGACGAGAAAGGCAGAACCCCTCTCTCCCGATACGTATGCAACGTCCGTTTCGAGATATTCAGTTGTCGGCATACCTCTTCTCCGTCGATCCACTCCTCCGGATGCAACAACTTCAATTTGCTTTGCAGACGCTCCGCAAGTTGAGAGAGCATTTCAATCCGAGAACACAGCTCTCTGAAAGTCCGCTCTTCGATACAAATCAACTGTTTCATCGACCTCGTTTTTTCCCAAAGGACGGATTAAAAACATAGCTTGCAGTCAAATCGACGGCATATGTCATCTCGTGACAGCCTATTGCACCTCGGAAAAGAAAAAGGTTGGTACGTTCATAAACCCACCCGTCGATATTGAGATGCCATAGAATATCGCACCCGATAACCGTTCGGTTTTTCTGCGTTTATCCGGTTGTCCGTTTGCTTGCAGGAGCGAATGATTGGTTATATGGTGATATGGTTACAAACACTCATGGTTATAGTAAGTCGTGTCCGGTTGTTCAGGTGGTCGCTGTTATGTCTGCAAACAACTATATATGACTGTTTGCAGATGTTCAACCACTATTGTTTGTCCGCCTTCAAGCCGCAAAGAAATATGTCAGTTCAGAATAATCCTATCGCGAAAAGCCGTATGACGATATATGTCCTCTCGTGACATCGTATGTCACCGTAAATCATGGGGATGAATCGGTTGGCATCCGCTATTTTTGCCGTATCCTCCTGCCGAGCAGGTTTCCGGCGGAATCAGTCGGGGTTGACGTGTCATTTTCGTGAACAAGCGTTCACGGCGAGTTGTGTTTTGTGCAACACGAAAGTCTTCGTGCAACACAAAACCTCGCCACTTCCTGCCGGAGCGGAGGCGTCTTCCTCCAAAGTCGGAGCCGCAAGGTGGAATGGTGAATATGAAACAAAAACATGATGGAACTGAAGAAAAAAATACGCAATACGGGTGGCCGCAAGCCGAAGCTCGCTCCTGTAAAGTATCGTTATATGGTGAACTTCAACGAAGATGAAAACGCTTTCTTTCGGCAGCGATTCGAGGGATCGGGATTGGATTGCTACTCGAAATTCATCAAGGCCGTACTTTTCAAACGCGAAATCAAGGTCGTAAAAGTCGACAAAACGACGCTCGATTATTACGTCCGATTGACACAATTCTACCGGCAGTTTCAAGCTGTCGGTAATAATTACAACCAGATCGTGCGGGCGTTGAAGATGAACTTCGGCGAGAAGCGCGCCTTGCAGATGCTCTATCGATTGGAACAACGCACCATCGAATTGGTCGTATTGAGCAAGCATATCATCACCCTGACGCAGGACTACGAAGCGAAATATTTGCAAAAGTAGTCACGGTTCGGCTTCGCGCTTTCGTCCGTCGGAAATTTAACTTATCCGCCGCGACCGTACGCATTCGAGCCTGCGGTTTCAGGCAGAAAATCGAGTGAAGCGATTTTCTGCCTGAAAAACGCTCCGGTGCGGCGGATAAGTTGAGCGTCAATTCGGGACGAAAGCGAGCGAAGCCGACCGAGGACGCAGAAAAGGCTGAAATGAGAATCGAAACACAACAGGATTATGCGCGATAAACCGCGCCAGACAACCGTATTTTTGACTGCCGGAGCAGCTCGGGACTTCAACGGCTCGCCTCCCAAGTCCGCATTCTTTATAGTACTTCGTACTAAATATGATTTTATTTTCACAGCGATTTATCGTACTTCAACTCGAACCATAGATTTGAACTACAACGAAATTCTCTGAATATTTCTCAAACAAAACCAATGTGCTTAGACATAATAATTCGATAATTGAGAAAACAAATTAACTACTTTAATAGAATACTTCTATAACGCCAATACATCTTTACAACTTACGATCTCAATTTTGAGATTACAACTTATTAAATAGTTACGGTAATTTATTATTTTTGTGAATTATATATAATATACATTATAAATATAAAATGAACCGATTGTTGATATGCATTATTTCATCGTGCTTTTTGGCATGTCAATATAATTCTGATGTCGAAAGAGTCCTCTTGTACGCAGAAAAAACCATGCAAGAAGAGCCAAAAGATGCGCTAATAATATTAAGGGCGATAGATTCGCTGCATTGGTCTAATACGAAAACTCAAGCTAAATACGCGCTTTTATATTCCCAAGCATTAGATAAAAATTACATTGATATCGTCAACGATTCTTTAATTAACATTGCTGTCAATTTTTTTTCAAAAAAAGGTGTTTCCAAAGATAAAGCATTAGCTTACTATTACAAAGGGCGTGTACATGCAAATGCAGGGGATGTTGATTTGGCAATTCAAAATTTTGTGATTTCCGAGGATGAAGCATTAAAGAGTAGTGATTATTATTTATTAGGTCTGATTAGCTGTAATATAGGAGATATGTATCAAACTCAACATATGCTACAAAAGGCTATTGCTCGATATAAGCAAGCGGAAATACTTTTTCATAAAATTGGTTGCACACATTATGAAGCACGAATGTTATTATATCAAGCTGATTCTTATTATCTGAATTAGTCAAGACTTAATCTGACAGTTACGTATAAAAAGAACAAATTTGTAAC